>Ga0222714_10000053_pt1 | contig 135989 bp, 89 predicted proteins | sample C33_3DmetaG_FD_165048 | JGI IMG/M metagenome (GOLD analysis project Ga0222714, IMG submission 165048) | Estuarine water microbial communities from San Francisco Bay, California, United States - C33_3D | ecosystem: Environmental > Aquatic > Marine > Unclassified | place: USA: California...
TGATGATCGAGGAGGCGCCGAAGAAGCTATCTCCGAAGGTTCCGCTGACCGTCAGGGTCTTGCCCGTGGCGACGTTGAAGCTGCCGAGGGTCGTGGAATTGATGAAATCGTACCCGACGGTGAGGTCGCGGGCCGAGATCACGGCGTCGTCGGTGACATTCACGACGTCGTTGAATCCGAAGCCGCCGACGAAGGGGTTGCCGTTATCACCCCCGCTGAGCAGGCCGCCATTGAGGGTGAGCACGCCGAACTGGGCGGAGATGTAATCTTCGATATGCAGACGGCCGCCGTTGACCGTCACCGGGACGAAGGGGTAGTTGCTGCCGTCACCGAGGGTATTATCGCCGACGAAGTCGATGCGTCCGCCCATGGCCACGGTGATGAGGGCCGACTGCTCGAGCACGCCGCCTCCGTTCAGCCGAAGGAGTCCGGAGTTGACGATGACGTCTCCAGAGAAGGTGGAGTTCGACGCCGACAGGGTGGTGGAGCCGAGGCCGTCCTGGGAGATCGTCCCGGTGCCGTCGAACGGCGAGCTGATGTCGAGTCCGGAGCCAGGGATCGCGGCATCGTAGGCATCCGAACGGGCGAAGCTGAGGACCGCGCCTTCGGCGATGGTGATCGCTGCGGCGGTACCGAGGCTGCCCGACGTGGCGGAGGCCCCGCCTGCGCCGATCTGGAGCGTGCCGGCCTGGATGTCCACCGTGCCGGCGAAGCTGGTGCTGTCGCCGGTCAGGACGGCGGTGCCGGACTGCTGCTTGAGCAGCGCGCCGGACCCTTCGATCAGATTGGCGAACGTGAACGTGTCGGTGCGGGCGAGCCGCAGCTCCGAGCTGAATCCTCCGAGCGCCACCCCTCCGGTGCCGAGCAGACCCGAGTCGGCGAGGATCAAGGCGCCTTCTAGGATGTTCGTGAGGCCCACGTTGATCTGGGCGGAGCGGAGGGTCAGGGAGCCCGCGCCCATTTTCACGAGGCTGAGGGAGCTGTCGGGGTTGAGGACGCTGCCCGCGTTGTCGGCCAGGACGCCGGAGAAGTCGACGTCCGCGAGGGAGCCGACCGCGAGCTCGACCGAGCTGTTGGCGGAGTTGGTGATGAAGCCGGTGCCAGCCACCGCATCCAGGGCGAGTCCGAATCCGTTGAGGTCGTAGCCGGAGCCGGCGCCGACGGTCAGCAGCGTTTCAGCGGCCAAGGCGTTGGAGGAGAGCTGCCGGATGACGCCTCCCGTCACGCTCACGCCGCCTCCACCGAGACTGAATGATCCCGTTCCGCCGATGACCAGGGTGCCGGCGCCCGCCTTGATGAAGGCGGTTTCACCGGCCGCGACGAGGGAGGTCACCTGACCGGAGAGCGTCGCGGTGACCGCGGGGCTTTCGACCGTGATCGTGCGGGTCGAGCCGCCGAGACTGATCGTGCCCGCGAGGGTGAGCGAGGCGCCGGCGTTGCGGCCGCCGAAGGCGAAGTTCCCGAGGACGTCGACGGCGTTGTGGATGGTGCGCGCGGTGTTGTCCGAGAAGATGGACGTTCCGTCGTAGATGGAGAGCGTGCCGGTGCCGAGCGGGCCCTTGGTGACGCCGCCGCTGCCGTCGGGCGTCGAGTTGTTGCCGAACATCAGCGAGCCCGCGGTGAGCTGGAAGCCGACGCTGAAGTCGCTGTCCGCCGAGCTGAGGCCGAGCACGCCGGCCCCCGTCTTGGAGAGCGAGAGCATGTTGGCGTTCTGTCCGATCGGGGCCGAGATCATGAGACCGACCGGAGCCAGACCATCGTTGATGAGGATCTGGGGGTTGGGGTCGGAGAACTCGAGGCGGGTGCGCGCCGCGTCACCGGTGTAGATGAAGGGCACGGAGGCCGAGTCGTTGTTGGTCGAGGTGACCGGCGTCGAGGAGGCGAGCACGACCTTGAAGAAGGCCGCCACGTCGTTGGGGTTGCCCAGGTAGAAGTCCGGGTTGCCGCTGCCGCCTTCGCTGTTGAAGGTGACGCTGTTGAGCGTCTCGACGATGTCGGTGCCGGCGACGAGGGTCCGGTCGCTGTAGAGGAACCGAGAGCGGTTGTTGAAGACGACGTCGGTGGTCGGGTCGAGCTGCTGGAGCGCGGTACCGGCGTTGACCGTCGAGTTGCCGCCGAGGTAGAGGCCGCCGGCCGGGATGGACAGGAAGCCGTTGGTCGCCGAGAGGTTGAGCGTGCCGGCGTTGAGGTAGGTGCCGCCGGAGTAGTCGTTGCTGGCGAACTTAGGCGCGAGGGTGAGCGCCGCCCCGCCCGACTTGATCAGCGCCATGGCGCCGGTGATCCTGGGCTGGACGGTGAGCGTGTTCTGGTTGGTGAAGAGGTAGAGGTCTCCGCCGGTCGTGGTGAAGAAGTTGCTCGCGTCCGTCGCGGCCACCGTGGCCGAGTAGTTGGCGTTGGTGACGACGCCCAGCCCGAGGGTGACGTTGGCCCCCGCGGCGAGCGTGAGGGTGTAGTTGGCGCCGCCGCCGAGACGCCAGGAGTAGGCGGCCTTGGCCCCGGAGAGCGTGCGGTTCGTGCCGCCGTCCGAGTAATTGCCCGTCGCGACCGTGGAAGCGGAGACGTCGGTCCCCGTGTAGGCGGGGCCGGAGAAGGACCCGCTGGAGAAGCCGAGCTGGATGACGCCGAAGCGGCTGTCGTAGGAGGCGAACGAGGAACCGTCCGCGACCGCCCATCCGCCGATCAGGTTGTTCGTGAGGTTGGTCGCGCGGAGCGTGCCGGTGGTGGTGGTGCCGGTCGCGTTGGCGCTGATCTTGAACTGGGTCGCGGAGACGATGGCGGTGATGGTGGCGTTGGCCGGGATGTTGGTGCCCGAGACCGGCAGGCCCACGGACAGGCCCGCGGTGCTGTCGACGGTGACGAAGCTGTTGGCGTTGGTGGTACGGACGCCGGTGAAGTTGAAGTTGGCCGGACCCGTGGCCCCGTTGATCTGGTTGATGTAGACGTAGCTGCTGCCCAGCAGACTCTGGTTGCCCAGGGTGCCGTAGCCGCCCGAGTTGAGCTGGGACCATCCCGAGATGCTCATGCTCTGGTGTCCGCCGGCGGTCAGCACGAGGTTGTCGACGGTGATCACGTTCGTGCTGCCCATGTTGATCGCGGGGCGCGAGGTGATGACGGCGTTGCCGTAGTCGGCGGTGAGGGTGTTGACCGTGACGGAGATGTCGGAGGAGCCGGAACCGTCCACGCGCAGTTCGCCGCCGCGGAGGGTGATGGGCACGGTGGGCGCGATGCGCTGGAAGTTCTCGACCGGGTTGAAGCCGAAGTTGTCCAGCAGGAGGGTGCCGTTGTTGACGGAGATTCCCGACGTCCCGGTCAGCGCGCCGCCGTCGCGGAGCTGGAGGGTGCCGCCGCGGATGACGGTCTGGCCCGTGTAGGAACTGGCGCCGGTCAGCAGCGTCGTCGTGTTGCCCGCGCGGACGAGGTTGATCTTGCCCGTGATGTCCCCGACGTAGGCGCTGTTGCCGATGGTCGTGAGGTTGACGAAGGAGGCGCCGCTGTTGGTGATGGTGCCGGCGTTGCCCCGCTCGGTGGAGGAGCGGATCTCGTTGAACGTCTGGGGCTGGTTCTTCAGGTCGACGATGGCGTTGTCTCCCTCGACGCGGATGCTGCTGGCGAGGGCTCCGCCCGCCCTGGCGAGCACGGCGATGGTGTTGGCCTGGCCGGAGTCGAGGTTGAGCCTACCGCCGTTGACGGTGAGGACGCTGTTGTTGAGGTTGGTGAGTCCGCGGATGTTGAGCACGCCGTCTCCCGCCTTCACGAAGCCGGTCTGGCTGATGCCGAGCGTGGTGTCCTGGCTGAGGTTGAGGGTGGCGCCAAGGAGCACGTGCGCCCAGATGATGGTGTTGTCACCCGAGGTGAGCGAACCCACGCCGATGTCGGCGGTGCCGGACTTCACGAGGATGCCGTTGGCGCCATAGAGCTGCTGGGTAAGCAGGCGGCCGCCGGGACCGAAGGACCCGAAGGCGTCGCCGAGGCCCGAGGTGAGCGAGGCCGTGCCCGAGAAGGTGAGGGTGTTGGCGACGGTGTCGGCCAGCAGCGACTGGGCCGTGCCGAGCACGCCTGCGTTCTCGCCCTGGGCCCAGGCGCCCACGTTGTCGCCGAGCGCGCCGCGGGGCGTCAGGTTGAGTTCGGAGTCGTCCAGGGCGCGCCAGTAGTTGGAGACGGTGGCCGAGGTCTGTCCGGGGGCGATGCTGGTGCCACCCGAGAGGGTGATGGTGGAGTTGACGGAGTCGATCGAGGCCACGGTCCAGTTGCCGGCGAAGCCGGTGCCGGTGACGCGGGCGCCCACGGCGATGCCGTCCACGCTGGGCACGGCGATGACAGGGTCGTTGTTGGCGGTATTGATGCCGGAGAGCACCATGTTGTCCCTGACCAGGAAGCCGGTGCCGCGGCCGCTGGTCGACGCGTCGGCGAGGATGTCGCCGCGGACGGACATGTTAGTCGAGCCGTTGTAACCGGCGCCCTGCTGGGTATTGTGGTAGAAGTTGACGGTGCCGATCTGAAGGTTCGCGATGCCCGCGCCCGAGGCGTTGCCGGTGATACCCGTGATGAGGAACGAACCGTCGCTCTGTCCGCTGACGATGTTTCCGACGTCGAGCAGCAGCTTCGTTCCAGCCACCGGGGCCAGCTCGATGCGACCTCCGCCGTAGCGGAAGGTCAGGGTCGAGAGGCGTTCGGAGACGTTCGCCAGACCGGAGCCGCCGATGATGAGGCGACCGCCGCGGCTCTCGAAGGTGCCCGCCGTGGCGAGGCCGAGCCGGTTGTCCACGGCCTGGGCCGCGTTGTCCAGCTCGAGGATGGTACCGTCGTCCGTCCGCATGTAGTTGGAGGCAGCGCTCGAGGGGGACTGGAAGGCCCGGCCGGCGCCCGTGTAGAGCACGCGTCCGTCCTCGACGTAGATTCCGGTCCAGGAGCCGTCCGCATCCTGCGCGGAATCCAGGGTCAGGGTCCCGTCGCCGACCTTGCGGAGCAGGTTGAGGTAGGCCGCGTCGTTGTATCCGACGAAGCGCCCGGAGAACGTGGAGTTGGAGCCGTTGAAGCCGACGTAGAGGTCGGCGGTGTTGTAGGAGCTGAAGATGTCGCCGGAGCCCGAGAGCGAACCCCAGGCGGTGGTCTGTCCCGCCACGTCGTAGCGGGCGCCGTCGGCGATGGTGAGGTCGGAGAACCGGGAACCGGCCCAGCCGACCGCCGCACGCACGCCGCCCTCGGCGATGACGAAGTCGCCGGTGAAGACGCCCTGCGCGTTGAGCTGGAGCACGCCGTCGCCGGTCTTGGTGATGGTGCCGGAGGTGTCCACGATCGACTGCATCTGCAGGCCGGCGCGGAGCGGGTCGACGTCGGTGAAGCCGTTCACGTCGATGGCCTGCACGTCGATGGTTCCGCCCGCGGAGCCGAAGCTCACACGGCCCTCGATCAGGCTGATGGTTCCGACGTTGGCGGACGTGGCGATGATGCCGCCGGCGCCGATGGTCAGCACGCCTCGCGAGGCCTCCCCGGTCGCGCTCGCCGTGGAGTAGGTGCGCACCGTCGGGTTGCCCGACGAGCCCACGTTCTCGAGGATCAGCCCGTACTGGGTGTTGTCGGCCCAGTAGTTCATGGAGCCCGAGCCGGCGATCGTGACGAAGTTGGAGGCGGCCACCTGGCCCGCCTCGTAGGAGTAGACGTTCGCGCCGGCGATCACGAGGCCGTTGGCCGGATCGGCCGCCGCGGGGATGTTGGATCCCACCTCGATGTTGATCTGCCCCTGATTGACGAAGGTGCCGCCCGAGTAGGAGTTGAGTCCGGCGAGCCGGAGGACGCCGTTGCCCGACTTGTTCAGCGCGACGGGCGCGCCGTTGTCGACGATCGAGCTGTAGATCCTCTGGATCCGGTTCGTGCCGCCGGAGTGCTGGTTGTAGACGAAGAGCTCGCCCTCGCCCGCGGTGATCGAACCGACCGACGGGGCGCTGCCGATGAACTGGTTCCTCGTGTCCGTGGCCAGGTACATCAGCAGGCCGCCGGTGGTGAGCGTCAGCTTCTGGCCCGCGGCGATGTCCACGGTGTTGGAGGCGTTGCCCAGCCTGAGGCTGTTCACGACCGTGTCCTGCGCCACGGAGACCGATCCGGTGACGGCGGAGTTGAGGCTGATGTTGTCCGTTGAGGCCGAGAGGGCCAGGGTGTTGCTCGCCGAGGTGAGGTTGGAGTACGTCGCGAAGCCGTCCGCGCCGAGGGCCCCGATGCCGAGCCCGGGGATGCTCGAAGCCCAGTCGGCCGAATTGACGACGGCCCAGCCGCCGATGATCCCGTTCGTGAGGCCGGCTCCGATGTCGGCCGGGACGGTCATGTCCTGGCCGTTGATGGCCTGGACCACGATGCGGGTCGAGGTGCCGTTGATGCCGAGCACCTGCTGGTTGCCGTAGAAGTTGACGGTTCCGCCGCCGACCTGGCGGTTGAGTCCGGAGAGGGTGAGGACGGCCGAACTGCCCGCCACGCCCGAACCGGTCGTGGAGATGGTCGAGTTGGACGCGACGAGCGTGACGACGCCCACGGTCTCCCGGGTGGCGGCCTGCTGCTTGCCACGGAGCTCGAGGAGACCGCCCGACATCGAGATCGGGGCGGAGTCCGGCAGACGATCCGAGAGGACCTTCTGCTGGTTGTTCTCGAGGTACAGGTTGGCGTAGTTGATCTCAATCGAGGAGGTCTGGGTGAACGCCCCGTTGTCCAGCAGCAGGAGGTTGCCGCCGTTGATGACGGTGCCCCCGGTGTAGGTGTGCTGCGCGAAAAGGTACAGGTTGTTGGTGCCGGAGCGCGTGAAGCTGACGGGGCCCTGGATGGAGCCGGCCCAGTTGCGTCCGCTGTTGTCGCTGTTGACGATGAAGTGCGCGTTGCCGCCGGTGCTGGTGACGACGGTGTTGCCGGCGTCATAGTCCTGGTCCGCGAACACGCCGTAGAAGAACTGGGAGCCCCCGTTGAGGTCGAGGGTGCCGCCCACCAGGGCCGCGTAGTTGTTGGCCAGGATGGTGTTCTTCTGCCCGGCCCCGAGCACCACGGTGCCTTCGTTGAGGACGAACTGGCCGCTCAGCGAGCTGGCGGAGTAGCCGGAGAGTCCGGCCACCGCGAGCGTCGGCGGGTTCATGTAGAGCGTGCCCGCGCCGGCCTTGACGAAGGAAATGTTCCCGTTGGAGATGCCGTTGCCGCCCGCCAGCGAGGTGTTGAGGGTCAGCGTGGCGGTGCCGACGGTCCAGACGTTGAGGGGAGGCAGGTCGCGGATCTGGTTGATCACGCCGCCGGAGATGACCGAGTCGCTTCCATCGAGCACCAGCAGGCCGCCCGAATGGAGGCTGAGCTGGGCGCCGTCGCCCATCGTGATGCCGGCGTCCGCGTCCAGGGTGAGCGAGATCGGACGGACCGAGGCGGTCATCGCGCGCTGGCCGGCAGTGTCGAGCCGGATATTGCGGTTCGAGGAGTTGGTGATGCCCGTGCCGGACGTGATGCTGGCCGGGTTGGACAGGTATTCGGCCGCCGAGAGGGGCCGGATGATCCGGTCGCCGGAACTGACGCTGCCGCCGCTGTTGAAATTGTCCGAGGTGGCGAACGATTCGCCCAGGCCCGTGAGGGTGGTGGACACGAGCGCCCAGGGCAGGATGGCCTTGTTGTTGGTGCCGGTGGTGCCGGCGTTGTTGGTCGGCGTGGTCGCCGTGAGGTTGGTCACCACGCCCGCGTAGCGGTTGCCGCCCGCGAAGACGACGTTGGTCGCGCCAGGGTCGAGCGAGATGCCGAAGACGTCGCCGCGGAAGAGGACGGAGGTGCCCGCGTTGCCGGTGTTCTTCTGGCTGTTGGTGAGGTTGTCCGGGGCGGTTCCGAAGACCAGGGTCACCTTGCCGAAACCGGCGCCGCCGGGGGCGTTGTTCTCGATGGAGATGACCGAGGAGCCGCGCGCGAACACGGGCTTCTGGATGTACTCGACCATCGAGTCGTTGACATTTTCGCTGGAGCGGATGGTCAGCACGCCGCCGCGGAAGCCGACGTCGTAGTCGTTGGAGGCGGAGGTCCCGAGACGTCCGTTGGCGGTGGTGTGTCCGGCGCCGCTGACGGCGATGCTGCGGTCGTCGAGGACGAGGGCGCTGCCCTGGTCGATGTAGATCGGGGCGCCCCAGGTGCCCGCCTCGTCGAGGAGCATGGTGCCTCCCTTGAGGTGCGTCCACTGTCCGGAGGTCACGCGCACCGAGAAGTTGTCGTTCTTGACGTTGAGGGTACCGCCGCCGAACAGGCGCACGGAGTAGAATCCGGTCGCGCCCGAGCCGAAGGTGAAGCCGCTGGCCCCGGAGACGACCATCGTCCCCTCGACATTGAGCCCGAGGGCCCGGTTGGTGGTGGAGTCGAAGATGCCGCCGGTGAGGTTCAGCGTGCTGCCGGCCCGGACGCCGATGGAGGCGTCGTAGACGAGCGTGACGAGCCCGCTGACGGTGTTGGAACCGGAGACGGAGGAGAGCTGGCCGCCGAAGTCGATGCCGCCGTAGAAGATGTTGTTGATCCCCTGCAGGCTGATGGCGTTGGGGACGGTGACGTTGTTCGCCAGCTCGAGGGCGGCGCCGCGCCAATCCTTGTCGGCGGCGATGATGGGGCCGGAGCCGGCCGCGCCGTTCGCGGAGAGGCGCACCGTGCCTCCGAGGATGGTGATGCCGCCGGTCCAGCCGGTGTTGTCGGCCGCGAGTTCGAGCACGCCGCCGTAGTTCTTGCCGAGCTTGGCGCCCGCTCCACCCGCGAGGCTGAACGGGGCGGTGAGGGTGAGGACTTCGCCGATGGCCACCTCGAAGGAGTTGTTGGTCTGCCCGAGCACGAAGGTCCTGGCCGTGCTGAAGGTGCCGTCGGCGCGGAATCCGACCGCGCTGAGGCCGTCGGCGTTGAGGGTCACGCTGTTGGCGGGGTCGCCGAGAGCCGCATCGGAGCGGGCGGCGAGCACGCCGCCCAGGATGTCGATGGTCTGGCCGGCGCCGCCGAAGGTGTTGGCGCCGCGCAGCTCGAGCGTGCCTGGGCCGGACTTGATGAGGCCGTAGGCCCCCGCGCCGTCGTCCACGATGCCCGAGAAGATCAGGCCCGAGTTCTGGACGGTGGAGGAGGCGACGCCCACGGAGAAGTGGGCGGGGCCGGTCATCGTGATGTCGCCCGTGAACTCGAGGCCGTAGCCGCTGAGGTTGGTGACGCTCATGATGTTCCCCGGGACGGTCAGGTTGACCTTCTGGAGGATCTTGTTGCGCGCGTAGGGCGCGCTGCCCGAGCGGTTGACGGTGATGGCCGTGTCGCCGGTGAGGATGAGGTCGCCCCCGAGGGCGACCGTCTCGACGGTGCCGCGGAGGTTGCCGTCGGCGTTGATGCCGATGCCGCCGTCCACGAGGATGGTGCCCGCATAGTTGCCGACGTTGATCACGCCCAGGCCGGACTTGTTGATCACGTCGTCGGCCAAGGAGGGCGAGGCATCGCTGATGGCGACCGTCAGGAGCGGATTGAGGATCTGGACATTCCAGACGGACGGGAGCGTCGAGACGCCGGCGAGCGTGAGCGTCTGGTTGGTCGTCGAGGTGGAGGCGAAGAGCGTGTTGCCGAGGAAGGTGGCGTTGTTGGCCACGGTCCAGGTCCCGGTGGTGATGAGGCTGGTGCCCCCGGCCATGGTGAGCGATCCGGTGCCCAAGGGGCCGGAGGTGACGACACCGCTGAGGGGGTTGCTGTTCGCGGCGATGGCGATCCCGCCCGAGACGACGTTGACGCCCCCGGTGAAGGTGCTGGCTCCGGAGAGCTGGAGGATGCCTTCGCCGGTCTTGGAGATACCGCCGTTCTGGATGACGGAGGTGACGGAGAGGGAGGGCTGCAGCGGCGCGACGTTGACGCCGTCGATGACGTGTCCGCCGACATTGAAGGAGGCCGCGGGCTGTCCGCTGAGGTCGAGGGTGCCGTTGTTGACGCCGGGGATGGAAGCCGGGTTGAGCGAGGACACCGTGACGCCTCCCGTCAGCGTGAGGGTGCCGACAGGGTTGAGCACGGGGGCGTTGCCACCGACGTTGCGGAGCGTGAGCGAGGTGAGCGAGTTGTCCCCGGCCAGGTTGACCGTGGCGCGTCCGCCGATGGTGAGGTCCTGCGGCGGGATGACGCCGCCGAGCTCCTGGGTGAAGATGCCTTCCACGACCTCCAGGCCGCCGGTTCCGAGGACCCCGGTGGGGCCGAGGACCTTGTAGCCGACGTTGACCACGGTGCCGCCCGTGTAGGTGTTGGCGCCGTTGAGCCGAAGGACGCTCGTCCCGGTGGTGGTGTCTCCGCCGGTGAGCACCAGGCGGACCGGGCCGGTGGCGGAGTTGTCCTTGATGACCGCGTCGATCCTGACGGAACGGTTGTCGGTGCCGAAGGGCGAGTGGAAGACGTAGAGGTCGGAGGGCTGGCCGATCGTGCCGGCGGTGATGAAACCGTCCTGCAGGACGACCAAGGAGTTGCCGTTGTTGGGCGCGATCATCAGGCCGCCGCCGGCCAGACGGAGGGTGTGCCCGTCCAGGTCGAAGGTGTTGGTCGCGCCGTTGTTGCCGTTCTGGATGTTGAGGGTGTTGACCGCGACGTCGGCGTTGAAGGCGAAGAGGTCGGTCGCGCCCAGCTGGATCCGGACGTTATCCGTGACCGCGGGTTCGGAGAGGATGCCGGAACCGGCGTAACCGGACACGCCGGGAGCGCCGAGGGCGGCCACGCCCAGGGGCCCGTAGGTGGCCCAGTCGCGGTCGACGACCGCCCAGGGGCCGATGATGCCATTGGTGAGGGAGATCCCGCCGTCGACGGTGATCGAAGCGACGTTGTACTGCCCCTGGCTCGTGCCGCCGTTGAAACGGAGGGTCGCGGCGGAGCCCGCGGGCCGGGTGAAGCTGGCGAGCTGGATGTTGGCGGAGGCGACGTTCCAACCGCCGTTGTTCGTGTTGATCTGATTGTGGCCCTCGAAGATGGTGGTCGCGCCGAAGCGCTCGGTCACGTCGGTAGTCGGCCGCCCCTCGATCTGGAGCAGGCCGCCGTACATCGAGACGGGAGCCGTGTCGCTGAAGCGGTCGGCCACGTAATCGAGCGACCCAGTATTGTGGACGGCATCAAGGCGTCCGCGGTAGAGGACGAACTCGGAGGTGTTCAGGACGCTGCCACGGTCATAGACGTTGAGATAGCCCATGACGATGGTCTTGCCCGTGTAGGTGTTGGGCTCGGTGAGGGTGAGGGTCCCGTTGCCGACCTTGGTCAGGCGGATGTCACCCTGGATGTTGCCGTTGAAGGTGTTGTTCGCGGACGTGACGAGATGGGCGGTGGAACCGGCGGAATTGACCACGTTGCCGCCGATGGAGCGCGTCTGGGAGCCGACGTCGTTGTTGTAGAGGCCGCCGACGTACTGGACGGAACCGTTGAGGTCCACCGTGGAGCCGGTGTTGACGCCGAGTCCCACGCCCTGCCAGAGGCTGTTGGTCGCGCCGGAGGCGAGCTTCAGGAGGCCGCCGTTGACGGTGAAGTTGCCGCTGATGAACTGCTGCGCCTCGATGGACACGGTGCCGGTCAGGGCCTTGGTGAAGCCGTTGTAGCCGGTCATGCCCGACGTGATCGTGAGCGTCTGTCCGGCCTGCACGTGGGCGATGGCCTCCGCGCCGTAGAAGGACACGACGGGGACGCCGAGCGTGGAGCCCGACCCCGGACTGGAGACGTCCCCGTTCACGAGGATGCCGCCGCTGCTGATCGTGAGGGCGGCCGGGATGAGGCCGCCGAGGCCGCCGAGATTGACCGATCCGTTCGTGTTGCTGGTGAGCGTCAGCGAGTTGATCGTCTGGGCGCCGGTGAGGGAATTCGCCTTGCTGTAGAGGGCCTGGTAGTTGGCCGTGGAGGCCGCGGACAGGATGTTCTGGGCGGACGAGTAGGTGGTGGCGGCCTGGAGCCCCAGCGCGGAGGTGCTGGTCAGGAAGTAGGTGCCGCCGTCGACGACGCCGCGCGCGATGATCCCGTTGCTCTGCGACGGCTGGGTGGTCGCGAAGGTGATCTTGTTGGTGGAGGTCCCGTAAACGCCCGTGAGGTTGACGGTGGCCGCGCCGTTGAGCGGGAGGTCCTTGAAGGTCAGGACGTTGCCGTAGCCGGCCCCGCCGTCCTGCAGGTCGATGGTGCTCCCGCCGGCGTAGAGGCGCAGGGAACCGGTGGAGACGGTGCTGCTTCCCGCGGAGTTCGGGATGACGGTGAGCGAGCCACCGCGGAGGTTCAGGCTGCGGTTGCCGAAGCGGTTGATCGTCTTGGTGACGGAGTCGTCGAGGGTGAGCGAGCCGTCCTGGAAGACGGAGACGTCCCTCGAGGAGGTGCCGAACGTGCCGGCTCCCAGGAGGGTGGTGTTGCCCTGGTAGATGCGGTAGTCGCTGTCCACGAGCGCGTTCGCCACCGAGATGTTCACCTGGTTCTGGCCGACTTGGTAGACGTAGTGGTTGCCGATGGAACTGGCCGTGTTGTCGATGGTGCCGGTGAGGTTGATCGTGCCTTCACCGAGCAGGTAGAAGAACGAGTTGCGGCTCGATCCGCCCGAGGCGTGGCTCAGGCGGATGGCGGCGACCGTCAGTTCGGCCCCGGCGTCGGCGCCGATGCCGAAATACTTGTTGTTGTTGTCGGAGGGGGTCGGACTTCCGAGCGTGATCGTGCCGGTGACGGAGTTGACCCCGGAGACGGCGCGGATGGCCCCGGCGGAATCGATGCCGGTGATGTTGGCCCAGTTGCCAGTGCTGGTGAGGTCGACCGCGTTGGCGATGACCTGGCCGCCGGTCAGCTCGAGGGCGGCGGTCATGCCATTGATGTTGATCTTGCCGGTGCCGGCCGCGGCGACGTCTCCGAGGCGGAGCGTGCCGGCCGAGACCTTGATCTCGCCGGTCCACCCGGTGTTGGCGGCGTCGAGCACCAGAAGGCCCGTGCCGAGCTTCATGATGCTGGCGGCGGCCGCCGAGGTGGGCGTGGCGTCGGGTCCGAGCTGGAAGGGCTGCGACAGGGTGGCGGTCTTGCCGGCCACGACCTCAATGAGACGATTGTTGGTGGTGCTGGTCAGGCCGATGGTCCGCCCGAAGGTGACGTCGTCGGCGAACCGGATGCCGGCGTTGCCGCCGCTGGCTCCGATCATGACGCGGTTGGCCGCGTCGCCGAGCTGGGCAGGGTCGGTGATGGACACGAGGCCGCGGGTGACGGTCACGTCGCCCACGAAGTCGTTGCCCACGTTGGCCAGTTCCATGACGCCGTTGCCGACCTTGGTCAGGCCGGTGCCAGACACCTTGCCGGTGATCCTGAGTCCGGAAGTCACATTGGGCTGGGATCCGGCGGAGACGGAGTAGGTCGGGGAGCCGACGAGCGTGACGTCCTGTCCGACAAGCAGGCCGTAGCCGTTGCCGTTGGTGAGCGTCAGGCCGAGGCCGAGGTTCGTGATGCCGCCCGTGGAGATGTACTTGCTCCGCGCCTGGTTGAGCGGGAGGGTGCCACCGGCCCGATCGACCGTGATATTCGGGATGATGCCGGCATCGAAGATGACCTGTCCCGGAAGGGAGATGGTCTGGTTGAGCATCGAGCCGTCGCCGTCGTGGTAGAGGGACACGGCGGCGGAGTTGCCCAGGGCGGTCGCGTTGAAGTCGCCGGTGTAGCCGGCGGCGTTGAAGACGAGCTTGCCCACGCTGGTGGGGCTGACCTGCATGCTCGTGATCGAGGCTATGTTCGGGATGACGCCGAGGAGCGCGACCGTCAGGTAGGGGCTGTCGATCTGGACCGAGGCGGCGCCGTCCGAGAGGCCGGTGACGGCCCCGTTGAGCGTGAGCACGCGATTGGTGGTGCCGGTGCTGAGGAAGGTGGGGACGCCCTGGAACGTGAAATCATTGCCGACGGTACGCGTGTTGTTGTCGACGAGCACCGTGGTGCCGGCCGCCATGGTGACAGGGCCGGCGCCGAGGGGTCCGGAAGCGATGCCGAGGCCGCCCGAATACTGGACGCTGTTGTTTCCGATGACGATTCCGCCTCCGAGCACCGTGAGACCTCCGGCGAACGTGTTCTGTCCGCTGAGCTGGAGCAGGCCGTCGCCCGTCTTCTTGACGGAGACGCCCACGCCGTGGATCGAGGAGGTGATGTTGAGGGTGGGGACCTGGTCAGCGTAGACCTTGGTCTGTCCGGGCAGGGTGATGCCGCCGATCGAGAAGGTATTCTCCCCCGTGGCGAGACGGAGGTTGCCGCCGGCGATCGTGGAGACGATGCGCGCGTTGCTGGAGGTCGCGACGATCGGAGTTAGGCTGGAAAGGTCGAGGAAGCTGCGCGCCCCCACCCCGAGGTAGGAGAGATTGGAGCCACTGTACTCGCCGCCCGAATTATTGAAGGTCAGGCTGGCCGCACCATTGACGGAGTCGTCGAGGAACGTGAGCCGGGCGGAGCCATTGAGCACGATGTCGTTGGACGGATCGATGGCGCCGGCCGAGAAGACGTTGACCGCGGTGAAGGCGCTGGTGTAGCCGCCATTGACGGTGAAGCCGCCCGCCGGGATGGTGACCGTGCCGTCCGCCGGACCGTAGATGTTGACCGTACCCTGATTGATGATGGTCCCGCCGGTGTAGGAGTTGACGGCGGTGAGGTTGAGGACGCCGTTGCCCGACTTGACCAGCGTGACCTGATTGCCTGCGCCGTTATCGGCGATGGTGGAATTGATGATCAGATCGCTGACGCCGACCGTGAAGGAGCGTCCGGTGCCCGTCGCGTTCGAGGCGCGGGACACGGTGATGTCCGTGGCGGAGTCGACCGAGACGACGTAGGTTCCGGCCGGAAGCCCGGTGCCGGAGATGGACATGCCCGGCACCATGCCGACGGTCGAGTTGACGACGACGGTCGTGGAACCAAGGGTCGTCACGCCGTTGACGTAGGAACCGCTGCCCAGGGTCTGGCCAGTCGCGGAGGCGGTGGCGTTGGTGCTGAGGGTGACCTGCGACTCCGAGTCGACGGACACCACGGTGGTGCCTGCGGCGAAGTTGGCATGGGTGAGGGTCATGCCGGGCTGGATGCCGAAGGTCGAGATACCGGTCACGACGGGGGAGCCGCTCGTCATGGCGGCGTTGCCGAACCCCGGGGTGCCCTTGGCCCAGTTGAACACGACGAGCTCGCGCACGCCGCTGGACTCCGAGCCGCCAGCGGTGAGCACGCCGCGGGTCGTGAGGGAGCCGATCTGGGTCGAGAACTGGTCGTTGCTGCGGAGGAGGCCGCCGAGACCGAGGTTCAGGACGTCACCGGAAGCGGCGAACTGGAGCACATGGCCGGCCCGGCCGCTGAACTTGAGCAGGTCGGCCGAGGCGCCGCCCGCGGGCACCGCCGTCGTGGTGTCGTACACCGCGGTGAAGTTCGTGAGTTTGCCCACCCCGAAATCGGAGTCGTAGCCCACGAAACCGCCCAGCCCCACCGAGCCGAAGCCCACGGTGGGGTCGTAGGCGGCGTAATCGCCGTAGTTGAAGATGGCCCAAGGCCCGATGACGCCGCGCGCATCGGTCTCGAGGCCTCCGAGCACCTTGATCGACGTGGCCAGGCCCACCTGTCCGAGGTAGCTGCCCGAGACGATAAGGGTGGCACCGGATGAGCGGTTCAGGCTGGCGAAGGTCAGGTCGACCCCGGCGTAGTCGCCGCCTCCGATCGAGGCGCTGACGATATTCGACCCCTCGAGCAGGTTGAGCGCTCCGAAGGCCTCGCCGACCATCTCCCGGGCGAGTCCGTAGTAGTAGATCGAGCCGCCCTTCATCTGCAGGGCGGCGGCGTCGTTGACGCGGTTGTTGTCGACGATCTTCTGCGAGCCGTTGGCGTCGATCTCGAGGGACGCGTAGTTGATGAAGATCTCCGAGGTGTTCGTAATCGCACCCTCGTCCTGCAGGCGGGTGTTGCCGCCGCCGAGGTAGGTCACGCCTCCGTGGGACAGCACGTCTCGGATGTAGAACCTGTAACCGGCGATACGACCGAAGTCGACGCTGGCTCCCGTGATCGTTCCCCTATACTCGGAGTCCGCACCAGGGGTGCTGGTGACGTAGGTTCCCGTCCCGGTGGAACTGGTGATGACCCCGCCACCGGCGACTTCACCGTTGGAGCCGAGATACTGGGTGTACTGGGCGTGACCGTTGAGGTCGAAGACGCCGCCGACCTGGGGCTTGAAATAGGCGACGCCGGGGAAGATGGCGTTGTCGATGCCGAGCTTGATCGTGCCTTCAGCGATATTGGTCGTGCTGGTCCAATACTGCTTATTGGAAAGCAGGAGGGTGCCGGCCCCCATCTTGGTGAAGGTGCCGCCGCGGGTCACCTGGCCAACGAGGTCGACCGTGACGCCTTCCGCCACCTGGAAGTAGCCGCCGATCGTGCCGTTGGCGGGGTTCACGAATTCGAGCCGGGGGATCGAAAGGGTGTGGGTGACGGGGGAGGCCCCGCCGTCCCGACCGAACAGGAGGCCGCCGGTCCGCAGGGTGAGGGTGGAGAAGGCGGGACCGGAAACATCCCTGGCGCCGGCATCGGAGACGGCCAGCGCGTTGAGGGTGGTCCGCATCGCGGTGATATCGTCACCCGAGAAGGCCGAGGTGATCTTGACCGTGGAGCTTGCGGCGGCCAGGCCGAGGGAGGTCTGGGCGTCGTAGGCGGAATAGGCGACGACGCTGCCGGTGCCGGAGGCGTAGGTCGCGAAATCGTCGGTCGGAAGCTCGATGCGGGCGTCGATGCCGCCGCTGTAGTTGTCCCGGGTGGGACCCGCGGAGCTGAAGCCGGTGATCTTGAAGATGTCGGTCGAACCGAGCGCGGCGACCCCGGAAAGGTCGAGGACGGCGCCGGAGCTGACGAAGTCGAGGGTGGTGAAGGAGAGCGTGTTGGTGCCCGAGCCGGACACGATGAACCTGCCCGCGCCGTCTCCGACCCTGAGCGGACCGGCGGTTTCGGTGGTGCCGGAGGCGTTGCCGATCAGCTGGAAGGTGCCGTTCTCGAAATAAACCCCACGCCCGTTGAGGCGGCCCGCCGCGTTGTTGGAGACCGAGTTGTCGTGGACGAAGAGTCCGCCCCCCATGAGCTGGAGCCCACTTCCGCTGGACGCGGAGAGGGTGTTGAAGGAGCCCGAGGCGCCGGAGACGATCGCGGTCCCGTTGGACACGCGCAGGTTGCCGCCGAAGGTGTTGGTGGCGGTGAAGGTCACGTCTCCCGACCCGCGGAGGTAGAGGCTGGAACCGGTCGCGCTGCCGGAGGAGTTGGACACGACGCCCGACACCAGCGTGGAGCCGGGCCCCTGGAACACCAGGACGCGGTTGGTTCCGTCGTTCGAGAGCTGCACCTGTCCCGAGAGGGTGAGCTTGGCCCCGCCCGTGAGCTCATTGTAGAAGTAGCGATTGCCGCCGTTGTTGCGGAACACCCCGCCGAACTCGATGTCGTTGGCGCCCACCACCTTGAAGTGCTCTCCGTTCAGGATGAGCGCATTGGTGATCTTGTTGGCCCCCGTGAGGGTGAGGTTGGGACGGAAGGTGCCGCCCTGGACCTCGAAGTTGCCGCTGCCAAAGGCGCCCAACTTGCTGACCTGCAGCTCGCCCTGGTAGAGCAGGACGCCGCCGGTCATGGTGTTGGCCGAGGAACCGGTCAGCTCGAGCACGGAGGTGTTCGGGATGGAGACGGTGATCCTGGAGACGGAGTTGGCGGTGAGGCCGTTCTTGATGATGCCGTTCCAGACCGTCTTCACCCCGGGTCCGCGGATGTCCAGGTTGCGGGTGGTGGAGCTGGAGTCGTTCTGCAGGCTGAAGTAGTCGCCGTTGATCGTCAGCACAGCCCCGTTCTCCAGCGCGTTCGTGAGGGTGATCTGGTTGCCGCCGTCCTTCTTGTAGACGGTGGTGTTGATGTTGATGTCGTACAGGCCCGAGAAGCCGGCGGTGCTGTTGTTGTTGACGACCACCGGGGTGGTGATGGTCAGGCCGGCGGGGTCGGTCGAGAAGACGCTGCCGTTGCTGATCATCAGCGCGCCGAACAGCACCGGACTTCCGGCGGGCACGGTCCGGGCGGTGTTCAGCGTGACATTGGTCGCAGTCCGGGCGGTGACGGTGTCGCCCCAGCCGATGCCCGAGCCGATCACGTTGGTTCCCGAGGCGATGCCGAGGGCGAGGGGGTCCCCGCCCGTGATCGCCAGGGTCGTGCTGTTGGACGCGGACCCGGTGAGGTTGGTCGGGTTGAGCGCGCTGCCCACCGCGGCGGAGGAGGAGAAGCCGATGGAGCCCCCCTCGAGCCTGATGCCGCCGCGGAACGTGTTCGCACCGGTGAGAGCCCAGACGCCGCCGTCAGCCTTGTAGAGGCGAAGGGCCGCGTTGGAGGAGGCGTCGGCGAGGATCGAGGCGACCGTGTTGAGGTCCGTATTGACGCCGCGCAGCTCGAGCATGCGGTTCGACGACGAGGAGACGGTGGTCAGCCCCGAGGAGGCGTTGCTGTTGACGAGGTCGTTGAGCACGAGCGGACCGGAGCCGCTCGACTCGATCCGCCTGCTGCCGGTGGTACCCGCCAGGTAGATCTTCCTGGTGACCACCTCTCCGCCGCCGTAGTAGATCAGATTGACCGTGGTGCCGTTGTTCGGATTGCCCAGCTCGAGCCAACCCCCGCCGACGTTGCTGCCGATCGAGGAGGAAGTCGCGCCAGCCGAGCCCAGCGACGTAACGAAGAGGGACTCCTGCCGGAGGATGGTGTTGCCGGTGTAGGTGTTGTCGCCCGTCAGGTAGAGCGGGCCGGCTCCCTCCTTGGAGAGATTGCCGTTGCCGCTGATGACGCCGGAGAGGGTCGCGTTGTCCAGGCCGGTCAGCCAGTTGTCGTTGACGACGACGTTGCGGAAGCCTCCTCCGGAGACGGCGCCATCGGCGACGTTGACGGGCGCGGCGGTCGTGCCCGTCGTCGCGTTCTGACTGATGTAGAACTGGGTGTCGGTCGCGATGCTGGTGATGTACGTGTTCCCGGCTATGCCGGTACCGGTGATCTTCTGGCCGACGGAGAGATTGGCCGTGGTGCCCGAAGTGAGGCGGACGTCCGTATTGCCGCGGAGCTGGAGCGGCAGGGCCGTCGCATCGGGCGCGGTCTCGATCTGGAAGTTGCCCCTGATCTCGATGTTAGCCAGCGAGTTGGTGGAGTTGAGGCTGAGCGAGCCGCCCCGGAGGAAGTACTGCGTGGCGTTCGTGTTGCCCCAGACGGGGTTGGCGAGCGGGGCCCAGTCGACGACGAAGGGGGCCGTCCCGGCCGAGAAGCCCATCAGGCCGTGCGTGGTCTTGGCCCGGAACTGGTCGGGGCCGGTGCCAAGCGTACGGTCGAAGACGCCGGTGGACTCGAAGACACCACCCCAGTCGGTGAACTGGAGGTTCGAGGCGGTGGGAAGCGAGGCACCGTCTTGGGCGACCAGCGCGCCGCCGGAGATGCGAGTGAAGCCGGAGTAGGAGTTGGTGCTGTTGCCGAGAATCCAGTGAGCGGTGTAGCCCTCGCGGGAGATGTTGAGGACGCCGCCGTTCGGATTGTCGACGAGCTGCAGCCCCATGTAGTTGTCGGCGTTCGAGTTGCCGCCGAGGGTGAGGGTGCGGTTGCCGGTGCCCAGGAAGCGCACCGCCCCGGTGTTGGAGAACACGAGCGCGGCGTTGTTGTCGTTGCGCTGCATGGCCGACGAGCCGTAGGTGCCGTTGGACTCGATGGTTCCGTTGGCGGCCAGGGTGAAGAGCCTGTCGATCGAGACCGAGGGCGTGCCGGTCTCCTGGAAAATCTGCACCGAACGGCCGTCGTAGGCGCTGTACGACGAGCCCGTGTAGAGGAACCGCCCTCCATCGAAGATGAGCGAGGCCGCGTTGGTGTCGGCGTCCGTGGCGTCACCGCGTCCGATGCTGGACGGCTGGCCGATGTTGGCCAAGGAGGTCGCGACGAGCGTGCCTCCCCTGATGACGGTGGCCCCCGTGTAGTTGGAGACCCCGGCGAGGACCTGCGCGCCGCCGCCGTTCTTGACGACGACGATCTGCCCGGCCGTCTCGTTGAGGGTGCCGTAGAAGGTGGAGACGGCGCCGCTGTTGCCCAGGTTGAGCACGGTCAGCGCGGCATCCGAGTTGGTCACGACGCCGGCGCCGGCCAGCGCGCCGATGGTCAGGCGGTTGAGCGAGGCGCCCGTGTTCCAGCTGCTGGCGGGCACGCCCGCGCCGTTGAGGTCGAGCACCGCGTCCTGACGGAGCACGAAGTTCGAGGTGCCCGACATGGTGGCCGGGCCGGAGAACCTGAGGGTGCCCGCGTTGATCGCGGTCACGCCGGTGTAGGCGTTCGCGCCTGAGAGTACCAGGACGCCGTCCCCGGACTTGGTGAGGGAGCCCGAGATGGCGGAGCCGATGGTGAGCGTGTTGGCCGAGTTGGAGCCGCCCACGGTCACGATCACGTCCCCGCTGGAGGCCGCGATGGAGCCACCGGTGATGGTCGCCGCGCCGGTGGAGTTGTTGAAGAGGAGGCCGCCCGAGGTCAGCGTGAGGGCGCCGCCAAGGGTGAGGGTCTGGGCCCCAGCCAGCTTGAGCGAGTTGGCGGATTCGGCCCCGGCCACCGTGAGGTCGCCCGTGGAGAGATAGTTCTCGGTGCTGGAGAGGCCGGAACCGGCCAGCGGGGCGTAGGCGGAGAACGCGGAGAGGGTGGCTCCGGGGACGACCCAGTCGGTGCCCTTGAAGGTGGCGTAGCCGCCGAGGATTCCGTTCACGCCGGCAGGGACGGAGACGAAGCCGATCGTGGTGCCGGTCCCGGGGGCGAAGTCGACCGTGGCTCCCGCGGTGCGGGTGCCGAGCGAGGCGAAGGAGAGGGCGGCGGAACCCGAGGTGCCCGCCACGGCCTGGACACTGCCGTGGCCGGCGGTGAGCACAAGGGAACCGGCCAGCTCGGCGCTGACGGCGGAGGCCGCGCCTTCATAGCGCAGGACGCCGCCGGCCGCATTGGAGAAGGCGTGGGTGTTGAAGACCACGCTCGCAGCGTCGGGGAGCACGCTGACGTCCGTCGCGCCCTCCACGATCCGGAGGATGCCTTGGACGATGGTGGTGGTACCGGTGTAGGTGTTGTCGGTGGGGGGAGACAGGGCCCAGGTGCCCGTACCCAGCTTGACGATGCTGGTGGTGTTGGTGGCGCTGTTGTTGGGGATGACCGACGCGATGCTGTTGTTGCCGGCGTAGGTCCCGCCAAGCAGGAAAGCCTTGGCCGCCGCGCCGGAGGAGATGGCCCCCGTCACGACGAGCGGACCCGTGCCGCTCGAATAGAGACCGTATTGGGCGTAGGTGGTGCTCGCCTTGGCGCCGTAGAGGGCGAGGGCGATCGACAGGGTCTCGCCCGAGCCGGAGTAGATGACCGAGGCAGGCTGGTCGGAGGAGGTGCTGTTGCCCCCGATGCGCAGGGCGGTGGTGCTGCCCAAGGCGCCGAGGCCCGCGATCTCGAGGGTGCCGTTCCTGACGCTGGTGACACCCTTGAGACTGCCCGCGGTGCCCTGCAGCGTGACCTTGCCGTAGCCCTCCTTCTGGAAGCTGTGGGTCGCCGTGCCGGTCTGCGTGATGCTTCCCGTGACCAGGATGTCGCCGTTGCCGCGGAGGTAGAAATAGCGCGCGGTACCGTCCCCCTGGCCCCAAAGATTCCCGGCCAGGGTGAGGAGGCCGTTGCCGTCGTTGTTGATGCCGGAGTTGTTCGCCCCGCCACGGCCGATGAGTCCGTTGAGTCCGGTGAAGGTCGCGCCGTAGCCGCTGCGCGAGTTGAGGTAGAACCAGCTGTTGTTGCCGGCGGCGTAGAGGTCGCCGAAGACGATGTTCTGGCCGACCTCCACGCTGCCGGCGGCGTGGTCGACGAGGACGCGGCTGTTGACGTTGTCGCGGTTGTAGACGTCCTTGAAATCGAAGCCCGTCACGTCGTCGGTGCGGACCTCCAGGATGCCGTTCTGCAGGTCGACGGACTGCCTCGAGTTGTTGTAGCCGAGCGCGCCCGCGGAGTCGACGCGCACCGTGCCGGAGTCGATGCGGAAACCGGAGGTGAAGGAGTTGTTGGCGTTCTGGAGCCAGAGGGTCGTGGAATTGAGCAGGCCGGTCTTGATGATGCGGTCGGTGCTCAGGTCGTAGCCCGACATCTCGCCCTCGACGATGAAGTTGGAGCTGCCATAGAACACGGTGGCGCTGCCGGAGCCGATCCAGAGGTCGCCGGTGATGCGCATGTTGCCCGCGGCGGAGACCAGGTTCGTATAAGAACTGCCGCCCTGCGTGGTCACGCCACCGGAGAAGATGTTGTTGCCCGCGCTGACCACGGCGCCGGAGTTGTTGAAGGCGCCGGGACCGCGGCCGGCCGCGCTGACCTCGCGGCTGAAGTCGATGCCGGTGTAGCCGCCCTGAACGACCAACTGGCCGCCGGTGAAGCTCTGCCCACCGGTGCTCCCCCAGCCGAACACGCGCACAGGCGAGTCGCCGGTACCCAACTGGGCCACGTCGGTCACCACCAAGGAGCCGGCGCGGACGGAGATAGGGCCGGTGAAGTCGTTGGCCGAATTACGGAGCAGGAGCGTGCCGTTGCCGACCTTCATGAAGCCGGCGGTGCCGCTGAGCTGGACGTCGAGCGCCGCCCGAGAGCCCATGGCCACCGAGATGACGGGCTGGACCGAAGTGCCCGCCGGGGTGGCGAGGGTGATGGAGCCACCGGCGGCATCCACGACGACTTCGGGCGCGGAGAAATTCAACCCGCCGACGATGAAGTCGGCGCCCACCGTCACGGTATCGGAGGTGGTGCCGGCGAAATAGACCACGTCGCCCGAAGTGAATGCGCCGACGGCGACCGCATCGGTGCCGGCGACCCCGGAGGACCAGATCGCGTTGGTACCGTCCCAGATGCCCGATCCACCGACGCCCGCGGTCGTCCCATTGGCGTCCCAGTAGAAGTTGGCGGCGCGGGTGGCGGCGGGGGCGACGGAAAGCAACGCCGCGGCGGCCATCAGGGACGCTCGACGGATCAAGGGACGGGGCTTCTTGTTTCTCATTTAGATGGGTAGTAGTAGAGACACCGGGTGGTGACGCTTCTTTGGGGGATAAAAAAAGTTTGGGGGCTTTACCCCATAGGGCAACCCTTTTGACGACGAAAAAGTCACCTAACTATTATTTTTATGCATCGCCCCCAGGCGTACGTGCTGGGAATAACGCACGGATTTTTTAACAATAAATTAACTACTTAAGTTCTTTATCAGTCATTTGTATGAATAAATGACTGTAAACCTGCTATTAGAGGGTGCGCACGCTATCCGCTAGGAGTGCCATTCCGAGACCGACGATGCCGATCAAGGTCTCGGTCACGGTCCAGGTGCGGAGCGTCTGGGCGACGCTCAACCCGAGACACTCCTTCACCATCCAGAAACCGCTGTCGTTGAGATGCGAGAGGAACAGCGAGCCGCTGCCGATGGCGATCACCAGCAGCTCGGCGCTGGCGCCGGGAGAGGCGATGAGCGCGGGCGCCAGGAATCCCGAGGCGACGGTGATGGCCACGGTCGCGGAGCCGGTGGCCACGCGGATGAAGGCCGACACGAGCCAGCCGTAGACGAGCAGCGGCAGTCCGGCATCGGAGGCCAGCGTCGCGAGCTCGCGGTCGACCCCGGCCTCGCGCATCACGCGCGCGAACCCCCCTCCCCCGCCGACGAGCACGAGGGTCATGCCGATGCCCGCCACGCTCGCCTCCGAGAACTTGAGCAGCTCGGCGGCGCTTCTTCCGCAGCGAGAGCCGAAGGCCCACATGGCGAAGAGCACGGAGAGGAGCAGGGCCATCACGGGATGACCGACGAAGAGCAGCGCCCGGCCCCAGCCCGTCGACGCGGCGTCGGGGACGAAGGCGTTCTTCACCAAGACTTCGACGACCGTGCCGCCCAGTAGCAGGATGACCGGCAGCAGCACGGTGAAGAGGGTCAGCCCGAAGCCGGGCAATCTCTGCCCGACCCCCACGGAAGGGCTGTATTCAGGGGTCGGAACCTGGACGTGGCGGACGGCGATCCGGGCGAAAAGCGGCCCCGCCACGGCGGCCACGGGGATGCCGAGCACCAGCGCCCAGAGTATGACCAGGCCCATGTCGGCCTTGAGCGCCTCGATGGCCACGACGGGCCCGGGATGGGGCGGCATGAGGCCGTGCATCACGGATAGGAAGGAGAGCAGCGGCAGGACGAGGCGAAGGAACGGCTGGCCCGTCTCCTTCGCCAGAGTGATGACGATCGGGAGGATGAGCAGCAGCCCGACGGCGAACCAGGTGGTCATGCCGACGCAGAGCGCCAGGAGGATGATGCACAGCCCGATGCGCGAGGGCCCGAGCGTGCGGATGAAGGTGCGGGCGAGCACGCCGGCTCCGCCCGACTCCGCGAGCAGCTTGCCGAAGACGACGCCGAGCACGATGATCGAGCCCGTGCTACCCATGGTGCCCCCGAAGCCGTCCTGGAAGGCCTTGAGCACGGCCGTCATGCCCAGTCCGGGGGCTCCGGCGCCCGCCGCGACGACCGCCGCCCCCAGAGCCAGGGAGCTGATCAAAAGGGCGATGAAAGGGTTGAACTTGAGCCGCGTGACCAGCAGGACGAGCGCGGCAATGGCGAGCAGGGCGTACAGCATCAGGGTTTCGGCGGGGCGACCGTGGCACGAGTAGCACCCACGCTGATGCCTCCGTCAACCAGCAAGGTCTGCCCGGTCACATAACGGCTCTCCTCCGACGCCAGGAAAACCACGGGGCCGGCGAGGTCGCCCACGGCGCCCGGGCGCTTGAGGGGGATGCGGTCGCAGAGGTACTCGACCCACTCCTTCTGTTCGTAGAGGACGGCGTTCTGCGCGGTCTTGAACCAGCCCGGGGCGAGGCAGTTCACGGTCACGCCATGCCGGCCCCAGTCGTCCGCCAGGCTCATGGTGAGCTGCTTGACGCCGCCGCGGCTCGCGCCGTACGGGGCGAGCCCGGCGTAACCGGCGACGCAGGTGACGGAGCCGATGTTGATGATGCGTCCGTAGCCGCGGGCGATCATGCCGGGCGCCACGGCCTGGGCGGTGAAGAAGGTGCCGCGGAGGTTGGTGTCGAGGATGGTGTTCCAATCCTCCCACGAGACCTCGAGGGCGGGCTTGCGGATGTTACACCCGGCGTTGTTCACGAGGATGTCGATCCGGCCCATGAGACGTTCGACTTCGGCCACGCCCGCTTGGATGGAAGCGTGGTCGCGGACGTCGAGCGCGACGGCGCAGGTGCGTCGTCCGAGGGCCTCGATCTCCTTGCGGAAGGCGGCCAGCTTGGCGGCGTCGCGGCTCGACATGGCGATGTCGGCGCCGGCCTGCGCGAGGGCGCGCGCGAAGTGCTGGCCGAGGCCGCGGCTGGTGCCGGTGACGAAGGCGACCTTGCCGGTCAGATCGAAGAAAGGCTGGCTCATGACGTTCAGGAGCGGGGAGCCACGATGACCTTCATGACGCCGGGCGCGCCGGCATGCAGGCGGTCGAACCAGGCCGGGCCCTCCGCGAGCGGGATCACCGCGGAGATGATGCGGTCGACGCGGATGCGGCCGGAGGCGAGCAGACGGATGCACTCGGGATACTCGCCCGCGGAAGCGCAGGAGCCCTGCAGGCGGACCTGGCGCGTGACGACGGACTGGAGCGGCAGTTCGACCTTAGGCGAAAGGTTGCCGACGAGGGTGACCGTGCCGCCCTTGCGCACGCAGGCGACGGCGGACTGGACGGTGACGTTGACCCCGACGCACTCGAAGACGGCGTCGGCCCCCTGCCCTTTGGTGAGGCCTTTCACGAAGGCAGCGACGTCGCCCGAGGCGGGATTGAAGGCGTGCGAGGCGCCCAACTCCCTGGCCACGGCGAGGCGCGAGTCCTCGGTGTCGACCGCGATCACCTGCGAAAAACCGGCGATTTTGGCGGCTTGAAGGGTCAGCAGGCCGATCATCCCGGTGCCCACGACGACGGCGGTATCGCCCTCGGCGCAAGGGGTGAGGCGGACGGCATGCACGCCCACGGAGACGGCCTCGATCATGGCGGCCTCGTTGAAGCCGAGTTCGTCCGGGATGGGATAGAGGATGCGCTCGGGGACGGCGACGAGCTCGGCGAAGGCGCCGTGGCGACGGTAGTCGCCGCAGGAGACGCCGAGGACCTGGCGGTCGTCGCACAGGTTGACGTCGCCACGACGGCAATGGGCGCAGGTGCCGCAATAGACCGTGGAGTCGAAGGTCACGCGCTGTCCTGGCTTGAAGCGGGCGACGGCCGAGCCGACGGAGCGGATGACACCGGCGGCCTCATGGCCCATGACGAGCGGCGGGATGCGGCGCCCCGTCGAGCCGTCGTAGCCGTGGATGTCGGACCCGCAGATGCCGCAGGCGCGCACCTCGACCAGGACCTCGTCGGCCCCGCAGACGGGATCTGGCACGTCCGTGCAGGCCATCTTTTTGTATTCGGTGAGCAGCAGGGCTTTCACACGGCAGAGGAAGTTGTTTTTAGGTGAGGGGGCAAGGACGGGATGCCTCGTAATGTTTTGCCTCCCTGCCGGCCCCGGGCAGGATCGGTGCATCCCCATGAAGTCCCCGCTCATCCCCGCCCTTCTGCTCTCCCTCGCGTCTTCGGCCGCCGAAGGCCCCCGTCAGTCCATCGAGAAGCTGGACCCGGCGCTCGACGCCCTCCTCGCCAGCGACGCCAAGATCGAGACCATCTCGGACGGCGGCTACACCTGGTCCGAAGGCCCGGCCTGGTACAAGGGACGCGTCGTCTTCTCCGACGTCCCCAACAACGTCGCCTACCAGTGGAAGGAGGGCGACGCGATGGCCTCCGTCTTCCTGAAGCCCAGCGGCACCGACGAGGCTTCGCCGACTCAGGGCTCCAACGGCCTCGCGGTCGACGGCGAGGGCCGCCTGCTCCTATGCCAGCACGGTGCGCGCCGCGTCGCCCGCCTCGGCGGCGACGGCAAGTTCCTGCCGCTCGCGACGAAGAACCACGAGGGCGCCCGCTTCAACAGCCCCAACGACCTCTGCGTGGCCAGGGACGGCTCGGTCTACTTCACCGACCCGCCCTACGGTCTGCCCAAGGGTGAGAAGTCCGAGACGCAGTACCACGGGGTCTACAAGCTCGCGCCCGACGGCAAGGTCACCCTCGTGACGAAGGACCTCCAGTGGCCCAATGGCATCGCCCTGAGCATCGACCAGAAGTCCCTCTACCTCGCGGTCTCCGACGGCAAGAACCCGCGCGTCGCCACCTGCGCCCTGGATGGCTCCGGCCTCCGCGATGTCTTCCTGGCCGCGCAGCTCAAGGCGCAGGGACGCCCGGGAAGCTGCGACGGACTCAAGTTGGACGAACGAGGCAACATCTGGACGACCGGCCCCGGTGGCGTGCTCATCCTGTCTCCGGAGGGCAAGCACCTCGGCTCGCTGATGCTCGGCCAGCCTTCGGCGAATCTCGCCTGGGGCGACGACGGCCGCACGCTCTACGTCACGTCCAAGGACCGGCTCCTGCGCGTGCGGACGAAGGTCAAGGGCGCGGGCTACTGAGCCCGTCCCGCCGCTACTTCCGCTCGAGCCTGACGTAGTCCAGGCCGAACATGTTCCTGGGCGTGGCGGCGGGATTCGGGGCAAGGATCCTGATCTCGAGACGGTGCTCGCCGACGTCGAGTTCATGCCGGCCGCCGTTAAGCTCGCCGGTGGTGACGACCTCGGCGGGGTTGTAGAAGTCGTAGCCATCGACGCCGAGGGGCTTGCCGTCGAGGCGCAGCTCGAAAGTCCCGTAGTCATGGGCCTTGGTGCCGACGAACTTCACCTCGTAAGTCCCCTTGGCGGAGACCGGCAAGGCGAGCGTGAGGGTGTCGCCGACTTTGCCGCCGGTCCACCAGAGGTGGTCGTTGCCGCTCCAGCGGCTGGCCTTGAAGTTCGTCATCTTCTGGCCGCTGGTCTTGCCGCCGGTCACGGAGAGCACCTTCAGGGACTCGCCTTCGATGGCGCCTTCGAGCCGCCAGACGCCGGGACCGGTCGCCGGGAAACCGTCCGGGAACTGGAGGTAGGCCACGAGGTTGACCACCTGGTCCCTGGAGAGCGCATCGAGCAGCCCCTCGGGCATCAGCGAAATCGGCAGGACCTCGCGCTTCTCGACCTCGCCCTTGGCGATGGCGAACTTCACGCCGCCGGGTAGGGCCAGACGGAACGACTGCGCGTCCTCGAACTGGACGATGCCGCTCATCGTGGTCCCGCCCCGGAGCCTGAAGACGTTGAGCTGGTAGTCTTTGCCGATGACTCCGTTGGGGTTCAGCACGTTCTCGAGCAGGTAGTCGAGCTTCCCGATGTTCGAGCCGGCCAAGCCGGGCCCGACCTGGCTGCCGATGTAGCCGAAGGTGTGGCAGATGCCGCAGGTCGTCATGAAGATCTGCCGGCCGGCCGCGATGTCGCCCTTGCGCACGGCCTCAGGCTTCAGCATGGCCTCGAACTTCGCCTTGTTCTTCGCGAAATCGGCCTTGGCCGGGTTGACCACGCCGACGACGGCGGCGAGCTGCGCGTCGAGCGCCTGGTCGCCGAGCGACTTCAGCTGACGCACGACCAAGGGAGAAAGCAGCGCCTTGTCGGCCTTGCCGGCGGCGACTGCCGCGAGGAGCGCCTTGCCGCCTACGGCGTTGCTGGCCAGGGCGGCGACGGCGTCGTTGAGCTGCTCGGGCGTGAAGACCTTGAACCGGCTGATCAGGACGGCCGGCGAGCCGTCGTCCCCCACGGTGGCGAGGGCCTGGATGAGCGACCGCCGGAAGGCCGGGGTGGTCTTCTGGGCGAAGACCCTGTGGATCACCGGAGCGGCGCCTCGGTCGCGCGCCGCGACCAGCACGGCGAGCGCGCGCTGGCGCGCCGGCGGCGGCGCCTTCTCGTCAGCGAGGTGGCCGCGATAGAAAGCCCGGCTGGCTTCGTCGCCCGCCAGGGCGTCGAGTTCATTCAGGTTGGCGAGGAGGTCGGGCGGAGCTCCCTGACGGAGGCCGGCGACGAGTGAGGCCCAGCCTTCGGGAGCCACGAACGAGCCGGCCTGCCGGACGCCGTCGACCACGCGGCTGACCAGCGTCGCACGGCGGGCGGCATCGCTCTCGCGCAAGGCGATGGCGAGCACCTGGGAGCGGGCGCCGGCGTCGCTGGCGAGTCGGCGATAGATGAAGTCGGTCGTCTGCGGGTGGCGGCAGACGGCGGCCAGGGCGAGGCCGCGGGCGGCATCCGCGCCCACGAGGGGTTCGATCCCGTACCAGAGGAGCAGCGGGATGTTATGGTCCTTGGCGTCCTCGGCGATCGCGAGCAACGGTTCGGCGATGGCGGCGCGGCTTTCGAGCGGGAGGTACGACAGCGCCGAAGCGAGTTCCCGACGGACCACCGGAGAGGACTCGACCTTCGCGAGCCCGGCGAGGGCCGGCACGCCGGCCGTCCACTGCTGGGCGATCAGGCGCACGGCCCAGCCGCGCACGGAGGGATCGGCGTCCTTGAGCGCGCCGGCGAGGAGCGCATCGTCGAGGAGGTTCGACGACTGCAAGGTCCAGAGGGCCCGCAGACGGCGGATCGGATCGGCGGAACCCGCCAGCGCTTCGCGCAATTTCGCGCGGGCGGAGGCGGCCATCGGCGCCTGGCCGGAGAGATTGCGTTCGGCGAGCACCTTGCGCGCCTGCCGGACGAAGTATTCGTTGGCGTCGGCGAGGGCGATCTCGACGAGTTCGTCGTCGCGGATGCGGGCCAGGTCGGACGAACGGCTGGCCGGGCTGCCGAAGCTGACGCGGTAGATGCGGCCGTTGGTGCGATCCCAGATCTCCTGGGTGTTGTTGTGGCAGACCTGGACGTCGGACCAGTCGCTCACGTAAAGAGCCCCGTCGGGGCCGACCCTTTGCGACACCGGGATGAACGTGGCGTCGTTGCTGCGCAGGAAATCGTTGCCATGGCGGCCGGCGAAACCGCTGCCTTCGGGCACGACCTGGTCGGAGACGAGGCGATGGCCGTGGAGGTTGCCGAAGACGAGCATGCCGCGGTAGGCCTCGGGGAAGTTGTCGCCGTTGTAGATCGCTAGGCCGGAGTGGGCGTGGCCGCCGCCGACGGCGTCGGTGCTCTCGGGGACCTTGAGGGCGTCGGGACGATGGATCTTCGCACCGGCGTAGTGGGCGTGGTCGGCGATGGTCTTGATGTCGTCGTAGGTGAAGGGGTTGAAGTGCTGGCCGGCCTGCCGCTGGTAACGCGCGCCGGGCAGGATATGGTAGAGGTGCGGGATGACGCAGGCCGTGTTGAAGAACTCGCCGCGGGCGTCGTAGTCGAGCCCCCAGGGATTGCTGGTGCCTTCGGCGAAGACCTCGAAGACGTGGCGGGTCGGATGATAGCGCCAGACGCCGGCGTTGATCCTCTTGCGCTCGGCGTCGGGCGCGCCCGGCTTGCCGACCACGGAGTGCGTGAACACGCCATGATTGCCGTAGAGCCAGCCGTCCGGCCCCCAGACGAAGCTGTTGAGCGTCTCGTGCGTGTCGTGGAAACCCCAGCCGTCGAGCAGTACGACCGGCTTGCCGGCCTTGTCGGCGGCGTCCTTCGGGATGAAGAGAAACTCCGGCGCCGCGCCCACCCAGACCCCGCCATGACCGACCTCGATGCCGGAGACGAGGTTCAGCCCTTCCATGAACACCGTGACTTTGGCGAAGGAGCCGTCCTGCTTCACGTCCTCGAGGATCAGGATGCGGTCGGCGCCCTGCCCGTCCGGACGCTTCTTCGGGTACGCCATGCCCTCGACGACCCAGAGTCGGCCGCGCTCGTCGAAGCACATCGCGATCGGCTGGACCACCTTGGGCTCGGCCGCGACGAGCGAGACCTGGAACCCGGGCGGCAGGGACATCGTCCGCATCGCGTCGGCCGGAGCCTGGCCGGTCTTGTAGGCGCCGGGCGGCACACGCTCCGAAGGGCCGGGAGGCAGGGCCGACAAGGTGGTGCAGGCGGAGAGAAGCAGGGATGCGAGGAGCCGCATGATGGGGTGCGGTAGCATTAGGTCAGACAGGTGTTTTAGGAAGCCGAAACCAAGGCACGCTTAGGCCCCCGCCGAATCGCGCCCTCCTTTCAGATTGGCAACACGGCCCGACGCGGCACAAAGGAAAGGGCACCCCATGGACACCCCCGCTCCCGTCGGCCGCGACGCCATCCTGGACAAACTGCGCCAGACCCAGCCTTGGCTCCGGTTCATGGGCATCCTGACGATGATCACCGCGGTGCTCATGCTCCTCGCGGGAGGCGGCGTCGCGCTCGTCGGCGCGCTCTCCGCGATCGGGGCCGTCGAGGCCAAGGCCGGACTGATGCTGGCGGCGGGGCTGCTCTACGCCGTCCTTTCCCTGGTCTATCTTTTCCCCGCCCTTCACCTGCTGAGAAGCGCCCGGGCCATCCGCGGCCTCCAGACCGGGTCCGACGACGCGGCCGTGGCCGAGGCGCTCGAGGGCCAGAGGCGGTTCTGGAAATACATCGGCGTCGTCGCGATCGTCTTCATCGTGCTCTACGTCCTGGCGATCCTTCTGGCGGTCGCCCTGCCCGTCCTGGCCGCCCTCCAAAAAGCCGCCCAGCCGGCCGGTTGAACTTCCCATGAAAATGCTGAAATCCCAAATCGCCCTCCTCACCACGCTGGCCGCCGCCCTGGCCGGATGCGCCTCCGCGAACGCGGCCGCCGAGGGAGCCGCCCCCGAAGTGCGCCTCGTCAACGACAAGCAGAAGAAGCAGGTCGACGTCCTCGTCGACGGCAAGCCCTTCACCTCCTACCTCTACTGGGCCGACCAGAAGAAGCCCCTGCTCTCCCCCCTGCGCACCGCCAAAGGCACCATCTTCACCCGCGGCTTCCCGCTTGAGAAGATCGCCGGCGAGCGTACCGATCACCCGCACCATATCTCGTCGTGGTTCAACTACGGCAACGTGAACGGATCCGACTTCTGGAACTCGCCGCCGGAAGGGTTCTCCCGCGAGAGCAAGACGCCCTACGGCCGCGTGAAGCACGGCGGGATCAAGTCCGTGAAGAGCGGCGCCGGGGAAGGTTCGCTGCAGGCCAGCTCCGACTGGATCCTGGCGGACGGCACCAAGGTCCTCCAGCAGGACGAGACGCTGATCTTCCGCGCCCGAGGCGACGTGCGCGTCATCGACCGCATCATCACCCTGACCGCGCAGAAGCAGGACGCCGTCTTCAAGGACTCCAAGGAGGGCGCCATCGCCATCCGCGTGACCCGCGCGCTCGAGGAGCCCTCGACCAAGCCCGAGATCTTCACCGACGACTCCGGCAAGCCCACCGCCGTGCCCGTGCTCAACAACGACGGCGTGAACGGCGTGTACCTGAGCAGCGAGGGCAAGGTCGGCGAGAAGGAGGCCTGGAGCACCCGCGCCAAGTGGATGACCCTCTCCGGCAACGTGCGCGGCGAGGACATGGCCGTGGGCATCTTCGACCACCCGAAGAACGCCACCTACCCCACCTACTGGCACTGCCGCGGCTACGGACTCTTCGCCGCGAACCCCTTCGGCGCGAAGGAGTTCACCAAGGGCAAGACCGAGCTGAACTTCACCATCCCCGCGGGCAAGTCCGAGACCTTCCGCTTCCGCATCCTCATCAACAGCGGCAAGCTGACCGCCGCCGAGACCGAGGCCGAATACCAGCGATTCCTGAAAGAGGTGCAGTGAGCGCCCCGGGGCAGGAATGAAAAGGGCCGCAAGGCCCTTCTTTTTTGGCCCGTGGCCCGGTTCCCCGGCGCGGACGTTCCAGTCCGAGTCTCGACATCCCGCCCCTCCTCCCCGAAAAGAATCCAGCCCCATGAGAATCACCTCGCTCGCCCTGCTGGCGGTCGCGGCCGCCGTCGCCACGGCCGCCCCCCGTAAGCCGAACATCGTCTTCATCCTCAGCGACGACCTCGCCCAAGGCGACGTCGGCTGCTATGGGCAGAAGCTCATCCGGACGCCCAACCTCGACCGCATGGCTAGGGAGGGCACCCGCTTCACGCAGGCCTACTGCGGGACCTCGGTGTGCGCGCCGAGCCGGACCTCGCTCATGCTCGGCCAGCACACCGGCCACAGCCCCGTGCGTGCCAACCGTGAGATCAAGCCGGAGGGCCAGCTCCCCCTGCCGGCCGGCACGATCACGGTGGCCAAGATCCTCAAGGAGAACGGCTATGCGACGGCCTGCATGGGCAAATGGGGCATGGGCATGTTCGACACCACCGGCAGTCCGCTGAAGAACGGCTTCGACCACTTCTTCGGCTATAACTGCCAGCGCCACGCGCACAGTTATTTCCCGAGCTACCTGTACCGCGACGACCAACGCTTCGAGCTGCCGGGCAACGGCGGCAAGGGCAAAGGAAAGACCTATGCGCAGGAGCTCATCCAGCAGGACGTCGAGCGCTGGGTGCGCGCGCAGAAGGATCGCCCCTTCTTCCTGTTCTACGCGGTCACCCTGCCGCACGGGACGCACGAGATCGACGACCTCGGCGTCTACAAGGACAAGCCCTGGACGGCCATGCAGAAGGCCTATGCGGCCCAGGTCACCCGGCTTGACGCCGACATCGGACGGCTGCTCGGACTGCTCAAGGAGCTGGGCGTCGACGACGACACCCTGGTGATCACGGCCGGCGACAACGGTTCCTCGTTCGCGCCCGGCTCCGAGATCGGAAAGCTCTTCGACCAGGCCTCCAACGGGTTGCGTGGCTTCAAGCGGGGCCTTTACGAAGGCGCCCTTCGCCAAGCCGCCATCGCCCGCTGGCCGGGCAAGATCCCGGCCGGACGGGTCAGCGAAGAGCCTTGGGCCTTCTGGGATTTCCTGCCCACTTCCGTGGAACTCGCCGGAGCCCAGGCGCCCTCCGGGCTCAGGACCGACGGCGTCTCGCTGGTGTCCTTCCTCCAAGGAGGCGCCGCGCCGAAACGCGAATACTTCTACTGGGAACTGCACGAAGGCCCGAGCCTCCAGGCCGCCCGCTGGGGCGACTGGAAGGCCGTACGCAACGGACCGGCCGCCAAGGTCGAGATCTACGACCTCAAGGCCGACGCGGCGGAAAAGAACGACCTCGCCGCCGCCCGGCCGGAACTCGTCGAGAAGGCTCTCGCCATCTTCAAGGACGCGCACGTCGACGACCCCAACTGGCCCATGCGCGGCCAGAAGGCCGGGGGCGCCGCCAAGAAGACCAAGAAGTGAGGCTCGCGACCCCGTGAAGACCCGCAAGCTCGGCGACACGCCCCTCCGACTCACGCCCGTCGGCCTCGGCACCTGGGCGATCGGCGGCGGCGGCTGGAAGTTCGGCTGGGGCGAGCAGTCCGACGCCGACTCGATCCGGACCGTCCACGAGGCCGTCGACGCCGGCATCAACTGGATCGACACCGCCGCGGTGTACGGCCTCGGGCGCTCCGAGGAAGTCGTCGGCCGCGCGCTCAAGGAAATGAAGGAGAAGCCGATCGTCTCGACGAAGTGCGAGCGCTGCTGGGAGCCCGACGGCACCATCGTGCCGCGCCTGAAGCGCGCGAGCATCAGGCAGGAGTGCGAGGACAGCCTGCGCCGCCTGCAGGTCGACGTCATGGACATGTACCAGATCCACTGGCCGCAGCCGGACGAGGACATCGAGGAGGGGTGGTCCGCCGTCGCCGAGCTGGTGAAGGAAGGCAAGGTCCGCCACGCCGGAGTCAGCAACTTCAGCGTGGCCCAGCTGAGACGCATCCAGCCCATCCATCCCGTCGCCTTCCTCCAGCCTCCCTACAGCATGCTCAACCGCGGCATCGAGGACGGCCTGCTGGCGTTCTGCGAGGAGCATCGGATCGGCATCATCTCCTACAGCCCGATGCAGAAGGGCCTGCTCACCGGCAAGGTCACCCGCGCATGGGCGGCCGCGCTGCCGGCCGACGACCACCGACGCGCCGACCCGCAGTTCGGCGAGCCGCTCCTCTCCAGGAACATCGCGCTCAACGAAGGCCTCTCGCGCATCGCGGCCCGGCTCGGCGTGAACGTCGGCGAGGTCGCGATCGCCTGGGTCCTGCGCCAGCCCGCCGTCACCTCCGCGATCGTCGGCGCCCGCCGGCCGGGGCAGCTCGCCGCCACCGTCGGCGGGGGCTCGCTCGAACTGGACGCGGCCACGCTCGAGGAGATCGAGGGCCTGCTGCGGGCGCGGGGCTGAAGTCGCGCTTGCGGCGGCGCGGCGGCGCGACAGCCTGCTGGCATGAACCCCGCCCTGAAGCTAGCCCTGCTCCTCGCCCTCGCGCTGGCCGCGCCGTTGGTCGCAGAGACGAAGAATCCGCCCGCCAAGAAGGAGGCGAAGACCACCGCCGTGAAGCGGGCGGCCAAGAAGGCCAGTCCCGCCATGGAGCCCGTGCAGGACGTGGCCGGACTCCCGCGGGTGCTGCTCATCGGCGACTCGATCTCGATCGGCTACACCCTGCCCGTCCGCAAAGCGCTCGAGGGCAAGGCGAACGTCCACCGCATCCCCACCAACGGCGGCCCGACGAAGAACGGCACCGCCAACCTGGCCAAATGGCTGGGTACGTCCAAGTGGGACGTCATCCACTTCAACTTCGGGCTGCACGACCTGCGTCACATGGAGGACGGGAAGCGGCAGGTGGAGCCCGCCGACTACGAGGCGAACCTGCGCACGATCGTGGCCGCGCTCAAGAAGACCGGAGCCAAGGTGGTCTTCGCGACCACCACGCCCGTGCCCGAAGGCAAGCTGTCTCCGCCGCGAACCTTCGGAGACGTCGCCATCTACAACGGCATCGCCCGCAAGGTCATGGAGGAGAACGGCGTGGCCGTGAACGACCTCAACGCCGCGATCACCCCCACCCTCAAGCAGCACCAGAACCCGAACGACGTGCACTTCAACGCCGCGGGCTCCGAGTCGCTCGGCCAGACCGTCGCCAAGGCCGTGCTGGGCGCGCTGGGGAAGTGACGGCCCCGGGGCGAAGCCCCGCCCCGACCGGTTAGACGACCCGCCCCCGGGCCGAGGGCCGGGTGCGCTAAAAGACGGGTCCTGACGATCCGCGGGCAAGCCTGCCGGCCACGCACATTCCCCTTGGCAGGCAAAGCAATCGGGGCAGAAAAAGACCCACCCCTTTCCCGCCAAGCCGACCGCCGCGGCAAACCCTCCCCTTACCTCCCGAAAATCATGCATAAACTGCTCTCGCTCCTGCTGGCCTTCGCCGCCTTCGCGGCCCTGCCGGCCCAGAACCTCCAGCTCCAGAAAGGTGACCACATCGCCTTCGTCGGAGGCGGCCTGGCCGACCGCCAGCAGCACCACGGAAACTTCGAGGCCCTGATCCACCAGGCCCACCCCGACCACCAGCTGGTCATCCGCAACCTCGGCTTCTCCGGCGACGAACTGGGCGTGCCCGCCCACCGCTCGGACGAAGTCCCGACGCTCGAATACTTCCTGGACATGAAACCCGGCCCGGTGACGACCAAAGTCGGCAAGACCGACGTCACCTACCATGCCGGCGCGCACTTCCACGCCAACGTCATCTTCGCCTACTGGGGCTTCAACGAGTCCTTCAAGGGGGCGGAAGGCCTGGACGCCTTCCGCGCCAACCTCGCCGCCTGGCTCAAGAAGCACGGCGAGGCCGACTACGGCCAGGGCAAGCCCCGCATCGTGCTCTTCTCCCCGATCGCCAACGAGGACATGAAGTCCCGCTTCTTCGACCCCAAGGTGACCGCGCGCAACAACGCCAACCTCGCCCTCTACGTGAAGGCCATGGCGGAAGTCGCCAAGACCGCCGGCGTCCCGTTCGTCGACCTCTTCACCCCTTCGCAGGAGCTGTTCGCCAAGTCTTCCGTCCGCCTCACCGTCAACGGCATCCACGTGAACGCCGACGGCGACCGCGCCCTCGCGCCCGTGCAGTTCAAAGGCGTCTTCGGCAAGGCCGCGCCCTCCGTGAACGAGAAGGTGCGCGCAGCCGTGAACGACAAGGCGACCGAATGGCACCACCGCTACCGCACCGTCGACCAGTTCAACATCTACGGCGGCCGTTCGCGCATCAAGTACGAGGGCGTCGACAACGCGACCGTCATCGGCCGCGAGCTGGCGAACCGCGACATCAAGACCGCGAACCGCGACAAGGCCGCCTGGGCCGCCGCCCAGGGCAAGGCCTTCAAGTTGAGCGACGACAACCTCCTGCCCGACGTCTCCGTGCCGCCGAACCGCAAGGAGCCCGTGCCCTACCTACCCGGCCCCGAGACCCTCCCGCACCTCGGGTCCCCGGACGGCACCAAGGTCGAGTTCATCGCCGACGAGACCACCGTGCCGGAGCTGATCAATCCGGTGCAGATGAACTTCGACAACAAGGGCCGCCTCTGGATCGCCTGCTGGCCCAACTACCCCGAGACCAATCCCAAGACCAAGGTCTTCGACAAGCTCCTCGTCCTCGACCTCGATCCCGCCACCGGCAAAGTCGTGAAGTCCTCCGTCTTCCTCGACGGCCTGAACTGCCCCACCGGCTTCCAGTTCTACAAGGACGGCGTCATCCTCATCCAGTCGCCCGACATCTGGTATGTCCGCGACACTGACGGCGACGGCAAGGCCGACTGGAAGGAACGCCTGCTCACCGGCATGGACGCGGCCGACTCGCACCACGAGACCAACTCCATCTGCTACGAGCCGGGTGGCGCGATCTACCTCTCCGACGGCGTCTTCCACCGCTCCCAGGTCGAGACCGACCGCGGCGTGATGCGCAACGTCAACGGCGCGATCTACCGCTTCGAGCCCCAGACCGGGAAGCTCTACCGCCACGCTCCTTACAACTTCGCCAATCCACACGGCCGCGTGTTCGACTACTGGGGCAACGACCTGATCACCGACGCCACCGGCAACGCCAACTACTTCGGGCCCGGCTTCAGCGGCCACCTCGACAGCGGCTCCCACCCGGGCTACTTCCAATTCTGGAACCGCCCCTCCCGTCCCTGCCCGGGCACGACCATCCTGAGCAGCCGTCACTTCCCCGACGACTGGCAGGGCGACTTCTTGAACGCCAACGTCATCACCTACCAGGGCGTCTTCCGCGCGAAGCTGGAGGAGGACGGCGCCGGCATCAAGGGCACGACCCTCGAGCCCGGCTTCCTGTACGCCAAGGACATCAAGACCCACCCGAACTTCCGCCCCTCCGGCATGGCCGTGGCCCCCGACGGCTCCATCTACGTCATGGACTGGTCCCAGATGCTCATCGGGCACCTGCAGCACCACCTGCGCGACCCCAACCGCGACCACCAGCACGGTCGCCTGTACCGCGTGACCTATCCGTCCCGCCCGCTGCTCAAGCCGAAGAAGATCGACGGCGAGCCGGTCGAGGCCCTGCTCGAGCTGCTCAAGGAGCACGAGGACAACGTGCGCCAGCGCGCCAAGGTCGAGCTGCACAAGCATGACTCCGACAAGGTCGTCGCCGCCGTCCAGAAGTGGGTGAAGCAGTTCGATCCGGCCAAGGCCGAGGACGCCCACCACATCCTCGAGGCGCTCTGGGTCCACCAGTGGCACGACGTCGTGAACCTCGACCTAATCCGCACACTGCTCAAGTCGCCCGCCCATCAGGCGCGCGCCCAGGCCCTCCGCGTCGTCTGCTACCAGCGCGATCGCATCCCCGAGGCCCTGGCCTTCGCCACCGCCGCCGTCGAGGATCCGCACCCCCGCGTGCGCCTCGAGGCCGTGCGCACCTTGAGCTTCTTCAAGGGAGCCGACGTGAAGCCGGCGGTCACCGCGGCGATGAAGCTGAAGGACGACAAGGACCGCTTCATCAACTACTGCCTGCGCCAGACCGTGAAGCAGCTGATCTCCCTCCCCGAGGGCAAGGGCCTGGTCGACCCCAAGGACCTCGTCCCGCCGAAGGAGGTCTCCTACGGCCCCTCCGACCGCCGACTGTCCAAGGAGGACAAGAGGCTCTACGACCTCGGCAAGGAGGTCTACTTCCGCGAGGCGCACTGCGTGACCTGCCACCAGCCCGACGGCAAGGGCGCCGAGATGCCCGGCAAGCCGGGCGTGGGGGCGTACCCTTCCCTCGTGAAGAGCGCCTGGCTCCAGGGCGACCCGGACCGCGTCATCAAGATCGTCCTCAACGGACTCTACGGCCCCATGAAGCATGACGGTCGCACCTTCGGCGACATGGCCGCCGGCCAGCCCGTCATGACCCCCCTCGGCCAGCTCCTCAAGGACAACGAGGTCGCCGCCGTCATCACCTACGTGCGCCAGTCCTGGGGAAACAACCTGCCCCCGGTGAAGGCCGCCGACGTCAAGCGCATCCGTGACGCGACCAAGTCCAAGACCGACATGTACGTCGCGGAGGAGGTGCTCAAGGCGCACCCGCTTTCGGAGCCCGCCGCGAAGGGCAAGAAGAAGAAGTAAGCCGGGCTCGGACGCCTTCCGGGCGCGCCGCGAGGCGCGCCCTTTTTATTCACATCGCGCGCGATGACGCGACGTCCGCTTGCGTGACCCGCGGCCGAGGGCAGGATGACGGCGATGAGACCCGCACTCTGGCAGGCCGTCGCCGAAAGGCTCAAGGCGCTCCGTCCTACGGCCCGGCTGGTGGCCACCGATCATTTCAACGCCCGCGTCACGCTCCCCGGGTCCACCGCACGCCTCCGCCTCTTCTACCAGCCGCGCGAGGGCGAGGTGCCCGGCGAGGCGCGCGTCTGGCTGACCTTCGACGGGGAGCGCGAGCTCGACGTCGTCGCGGAGTACATCGAGCGCAAGGAGCGCCTGGCCGAGAGCGCACCGCACCCGCTGCACTTCAGCCAGCGGCTCGATCCGGACGACCCCGGGGGCGTCGGCGACGCCACCCTGGGCTTCCAGACCGGCGTGGTGACCTGGCACGGCGACGAGCTGATCGGACGCTTCGCGGACTACTACGCCGAGGGGGCGGACGCCCTCCTCAGCCTGCATTCCGAGCTGACCCGCAAGGCCGGCTGAAGGGCCGGGACGGGGGTTAATCCTTCCCATCCGGGGCGGGAGGGGCTTTAAATCGCCCTTCTCCGGCCCGTCCATGACCTCCGCCCAAGTCCGCCAGTCATTCCTCGATTTCTTCAGGTCGAAGCAGCACGCGATCGTCGCCTCCTCGAGCCTGATGCCGGACTCGCCGAACCTGCTGTTCACCAACGCCGGGATGAACCAGTTCGTCCCGATCTTCCTGGGTCAGACGAAGTGCCCGTACACGCCGGGCCGGGCCGCCGACACCCAGAAATGCATCCGCGCGGGCGGCAAGCACAACGACCTGGAGGACGTCGGCCTGGACACTTACCACCACACCTTCTTCGAGATGCTCGGCAACTGGTCCTTCGGGGACTACTTCAAGCGCGAGGCCGTCGACTTCGCCTGGGAGCTGGTGACCGAGGTCTGGAAGTTCCCCAAGCACCGCCTGTACGCCACGGTCTACAGGCCCGACCAAACCAAGGGCGACCCCTCCGAGTTCGACCAGGAGGCGTGGGACGTCTGGGCCGAGAAGTTCCGGGCCGCCGGCCTCGACCCGGCCGTGCACATCGTCGACGGCAACAAGAAGGACAACTTCTGGATGATGGGCGAGACCGGCCCCTGCGGTCCCTGCACGGAGCTGCACGTCGACCTCACGCCCGACGGCGACACGAAGGGCGCGCTGGTCAACGCCGGCGACGCCCGCTGCATGGAGATCTGGAACCTCGTCTTCATCCAGTTCAACGCCAACCCCGACGGCACCTTCACGCCCCTGCCCGCCCGCCATGTCGACACCGGCATGGGCTTCGAGCGCGTCGCGGGCATCATGCAGTGCACCAAGGGCTTCAAAGACTTCTCCGGCATCATCTCCAACTACGAGAGCGACGTCTTCTCGCCCCTCTTCCGCCGCCTCGAGGGGCTTTCGGGCAAGAAGTACGGCTCCACCCTGCCCGCCCCCGGGTCGACCGGCGCCACGCAGCAGGAGAAGGACGACGTGGCCTTCCGCGTCATCGCCGACCACATCCGCACGCTGTCCTTCGCCATCGCGGACGGCATCCAGCCCGGCAACTCAGACCGCAACTACGTCCTGCGCCGCATCCTGCGCCGTGCGGTCCGCTACGGCCGTACGCTCGGACTGAAGAACGGCTTCTTCCACCAGCTGGTGGGCGTGCTCGCCGACTCGATGGGCGACGTCTTCCCCGAGATCCGCACCCGCCGCGCTGTGGTGGCCGACGTGATCCGCCTCGAGGAGGAATCCTTCAACCGCACCTTGGACAAGGGCATCGCGCTCTTCGAGGAGGAGGCGTCGAAGCTGAAGACGGGCGGCGCCATCTCCGGAGCCGTGGCCTTCCGCCTCTACGACGAGCAGGGCTTCCCGCTCGACCTGACCCAGCTCATGGCCCGTGAACGCGGGCTGACCGTCGACGTCGCCGGATTCGAGAAGCGGATGGAGGAGCAGCGCGCCCGCGCGCGCGCCGCGCAGAAAAAGGAGGTCATCACCCTTTCCGACGTGGGCTCCGAGCACCCGACGGCATTCGTCGGACACGACGCGCTCTCGACGCAGGCCAAGGTCGTCCAGGTCGCCAAGGTCAAGGACCGCACGGCCGTCATCCTGGACCGCTCCCCCTGCTACGCGGAGATGGGCGGCCAGGTGGGCGACACCGCGGCGATCTCCCTCGGCGGCCGCCAGTGGCGCGTCACGGACACCCAGAAGTCCGGCCAGACCTGGCTGCACTTCGTCGAGGGCGACGACGCCCCGGAGACGGGCGCCACGGTCGAGGTGTCGGTGGACCGCGCAAGACGCGACGCCATCCAGCGCCACCACACGGCCACCCACGTCCTGCACTGGGCGCTGCACGAGGTCGTCTCCAAGGAGGCCTCGCAGAAGGGCTCGGCGGTCGACCCGTCCAAGCTCACCTTCGACTTCAACGGCCACGCGCTCACGCCCGGCCAGGTGGCCGACGTCGAGCGTCTGGTCAACGAGCGCGTGCTCGCAAACGAACCGGTGACCTGGACGGAGGTGCCCTACGCCTCCGTGAAGGGCCGCCCGGACGTCATGCAGTTCTTCGGCGACAAGTACGGCGACGCCGTGCGGGTCGTCCAGGTGGGCGGCAAGGCCGACGCGCTGGACGGCTGGTCGATGGAGCTCTGCGCGGGCACGCACGTCCGTCGCACGGGCGAGATCGGGCTCTTCCGCATCACCGGCGAGAACGCCATCGCGGCCGGCGTGCGCCGCATCGAGGCCCTCGCCGGACTTGCCGCCTACGAGCGAGCCCACGCCGACGCCGAGCTGCTGAAATCCCTCTCCGCGGCGACCAACACGCCCGTGGTCGACCTACTGAAACGCCTCGAACAGGTGATGGAGCAGTCCGCGGCGCTCGAGAAGCGCCTCAAGGCCTACCGTGACCGCGAGGCCTCGCAGCTGGCCGACGCCCTCGCCGCGAAGGCGACCGAGCGCGGCGGGCTCAAGTATGTCGTCGCCCAGGCCCCTGGCCTGGAGTCGCCCAACGAACTCCGCGAACTCGGCGCCAAGGTCGCCGGCAAGGTCGGACCCGCCGCGGTCGTGGTGCTGGCCGCCGCCTTCGGCGACAAGGCCTCGCTCGTGGCCAACTGCGGCGCCGACGCCGTGAAGGCGGGGAAGTCCGCGGGGAAGATCGTCTCCGAAGCCTGCGCCCGCATGGGCGGCAAGGGCGGCGGCAAGCCCGACGCCGCGATGGGCGGAGGCTCCGACGTGTCGAAGCTCGCGGAGGCCCTGGAGGCCGCCGAAAAGGCCTGACCGACCCCGGCGGGCCCGCCTTGGCCTTGCCCTCCCCGCCCGGGACGGCAAGCATGACCCAATGGCCATCCGCCGCCTGGCACTCGTCGTCAACCGCTCCAAGCCCGGGGCGGAGGACATCGTGCAGGCCGTGCGCTCCGCCGCGCAGGCCGCCGGGGTGACCCTGGAGGTGGCCTCGGGCTGGCCCATCGACCGCGCCGTCATCCGCGGGGCCGACGCCTGCGTGGTCGTGGGCGGCGACGGCACGTTCCTGGGCGTGGCCGAGGCCGCGGCCCTCGAGGGCGTGCCGCTCTTCGGCATCAACCGCGGCAAGCTCGGCTTCCTCGCGGCGTATCCCGGGGAGGACGTGGCCGCCACGGTGCGCTCCGTGCTCCGCGGAGACTGCCGCAGGGAGGAGCGCGCGCTGCTGGAAGTGCGCTTCGCCGACGGCTCCTTCGCCCTGGCGCTGAACGACGTGGTCCTCAAGACCTGCGAGGCCTTCCGGATGGGCAGGTTCTCCGTGCGTGCGGACGGCGCGCCGGTGAACGAATACCGCGCCGATGGCCTGATCCTCGCCACCCCGACGGGAACCTCCGCCTATAGCCTCGCCGCCGGCGGACCGCTGGTGGATCCGGCCGCCGCGGTCATCGCCCTCACGCCCATCTGCCCGCACACGATGTCCAACCGCTCCGTCGTCTTCGACGGCGAGACCGAACTGGAGGTGCGCAGCGAGGACGTGGCCCAGCTCGGGATATCGGTCGACGGACGCCCCACGCTCGAAGCCGCCGGCCGGCTCCCCTTGGTCGTGCGGACGGCGAAGGTGCGCCTCGGCCTCCTGAGGCCGACGGACCTCTCCCACTTCGACGTCCTGCGCAGCAAGCTCAGGTGGAGCTGAGGCGGAGAGGCGGCCGGGGCCGCCGGCCACCCCGGCCCTTGACCTCCCCGCCTCCCGCCCCTTCATCGGCTGACCGATGCTGACCATCGCGAACGTCTCGAAGTCCTACGGCCCCCGCACGCTTTTCGCGGAGGTGTCACTGAACATCGCGCGCACGGACCGTCTGGGGCTCGTCGGGGCGAACGGCGCGGGCAAGTCGACGCTCTTCAACATCATCCTCGGCAAGGACCAGCCTGACGAAGGCCTGATCGAATGGGAACGCGGCGCGGACTTCGGCTTCCTGCCTCAGGAGAGCGCGCCCGTCGGCGACGAGACCATCCTGCAGATCGCTACGAGCGGCGGCAAGCTGGAGCCCGAGAACGACGACGACTGGGACATCGACTACACGCTGGAGCCGCGGGCGAAGAAGATTCTCGCCGGACTCGGCTTCCGGGAGAGCGACCACCTCAAGCCCGCCAAGACCTTCTCCGGCGGCTGGGTGATGCGCGCCCACCTGGCCCGGCTGCTCGTGAGCGAGCCGACCCTGCTCCTGCTCGACGAGCCGACCAACCACCTCGACCTGGAAGCCCTGCTCTGGTTCCAGGACTACCTCACGCGCTACCCGGGCGGGCTCGTCGTCATCTCGCACGACCGCGCCTTCCTCAACGCCCTCTGCACCGGCATGATCGAGCTGCGCGGCCAGCGCCTGCACGAATACACCGGCAACTACGACGACTTCCTCGTGGAACGGGACGCCCGCAAGGAACGCCAACAGGCGCTCTTCAAGAACCAGCAGCGCGAGATCGCCCACCTGCAGACCTTCGTGGACCGCTTCGGGGCCAAGGCTTCGATGGCCTCGCGCGCCAAGTCGAAGGAGAAGCAGATCGCCCGCCTCGAGGAGGTCGCGATCGACGAACCTGAGGACGACCTGAAGAAGATCCAGTTCCGCTTCCCGCAGCCGCCGCGCTCCGGACTCAAGGTCATGAAGCTCGCGGGCGTCCGGCAGGCCTACGGCGAGCACGTGGTCTATGAGGACCTGAACTACGAGTGCGAGCGCGGCCAGCGCACGGTGCTCGTCGGGCCCAACGGCGCGGGCAAATCCACCCTGCTCAAGATCCTGGCGGGCGTGGTACCCATCAACGGCGGCTCGCGGGAGGAGGGCGGCAACGTCATCACCGGCTACTTCTCCCAGAACCGCGTCGACAACCTCAACCCGAAGCTGACGGTGCTGGAGAACGTGATGGAGCTCCGGACCAACGAGAACGGGCTCACCGAGCAGCAGGCCCGCGGCATGCTGGGCGCGTTCCTCTTCCGCAAGGACGACGTGCACAAGAAGGTCGCCGTGCTCTCGGGCGGCGAGAAGTCGCGCCTCGCACTGGTGAAGCTGCTGGTGAACCCGCCAAACTTCCTGCTGATGGACGAGCCGACGACCCACCTCGACATCGCCTCCATCGACGCGCTGATCACGGCGCTGCAGGGCTACGAGGGCACGCTGCTGTTCGTCAGCCACGACGTGCACTTCATCCGCCAGGTCGCCAAGACGGTCCTGCACGTGCATTCAGGCCGACTGACGCCCTACGCGGGCGACTACGGCTACTACCTCGAGAAGTCCAAGGCGGGCAACGAACGCGCCGCCCTGACCGCGGGCTTCACGGACGGCCGGCCCAGGCAGGCGGAGGAGAAGAAGCCGGAGAAAGCCAAGGCGGCCGCCAAGCCCTCGGCAGCGGAACTTCGCAAGCTGAAGTCGGAGGTCGCGAAACTGGAGCAGCAGATTGCCGACCTGGAGGCGAAGCAGGCCGCACTGACCGCCGAACTCGCCGATCCCGCCACCTACGCCGGGGGAGCCGTCGTGCAGCGCCTGAACGCCGAACTGAGGTCAGGGGCCGAAGCCCTGCAGGCGGCGAACATCGCCTGGGAGCAGGCGGCCGGGAGGCTGAGCGAGGCGGAAAGGGCGTGAACGACCCCTTCGGGCCCGCCATTCCTTTCTGGCTCTCAGGGAACCCTTCCCCTAGACCCCTGTCCTCACCTGACCCCATGATCACCCTGCCCCGCACCCTCCGCGCCCTCGCCGCCCTGCTCGTGGCCGCCGGCGCCCAAGCCCACACCGCCGGCGAAGAGATGTCCAAGGCGGCCAACGCGTTCCTCGGCTCGCTCAAGGCTGAGCAGAAGGCCAAGGCGACCTTCAAGTTCGACGACGCCGAGCGCACCAACTGGATCTTCGTGCCGTCGGCCCGCAAAGGACTCCCGCTGAAGGAGATGAATCCCGGTCAGCGTCACTTCGCCCAGGCCATCCTTTCCGTCGCCCTCAGCGGCCGCGGCCACATGAAGGCCGAATCGGTCATGGCGCTCGAGCACGTGCTGTTCGAACTCGAGGGCGGTTCCGGCCCCAAGCGCGACGCCGAGAACTACTTCGTGTCCATCTTTGGCGACCCCGCCCCCAAGGGCACCTGGGGCTTCCGCTGGGAAGGCCATCACCTCTCCCTCAACTTCACCCTCGTGAAAGGCGAACTCGTGAGCTCCACGCCGTCGTTCTTCGCCAGCAACCCCGGCAAGATCAAGGAAGGCCAGCCCGGACCCGCCGGCTTCGAGCTGTTGGAGTTTGAGGACGACCTCGGACGCCAGCTGGCCAAGTCGCTCAGCGACGACCAGCGTAAGAAGGGCTTCCTGAACAAGGACCCGTTCAAGGACATCGTCACGGGCAACAAGCAGAAGGCCGACGGGCTCATCAAGCACGCCGGCATCCCGGCCTCCGAACTCACGGCCGACCAGCGCCAGACCCTGGCGAAGATCATCTACGAGTATGTCAGCCGAACCCGCCCGGACTTCGCGGTCCGCGAACTGCAGGCCATCGACGCGGTGAAGGACCAGATTCTCTTCGCCTGGAACGGCGGCCTCGAGGTCGGCGAGCCCCATTACTACAGCATCCAGGGACCGGGCTTCCTGTTCGAACTCGCCAACTTCCAGGGCGGCGCGAACCACGTCCACGCCTCCTGGCGCGACCTAAAGAAGGACTTCGCCTACGACCCGCTCCGCGAGCACGCCAAGGAGCACGCGGCGGGCAAGTGAGCCGACGAAAAGACCCCGGGCGACCGGGGTCCTTCGTTTCCAGGACGACGTCGGACACCCTCGTCCGGCCACAGCGGTAAGGCCGGCCGAGTTCGCCCGGTCCTACCTCAGGATCGTCCGCCACCCCTCCATCGTCTGCCTCAGCAGTTCCGCGGGCTCGGCCCTGATGCCGTAGCCCTGGAAGCCGAAGGGACCGCGATAGCCTGCCGCGCGCACGCCTGAAACGAAGGCCTTCACATCATAGGAACCTCGCCCAAGAGGCTGGATGAGGCGGTCCCAGCCCATCTTGGCGGTATCGCCGGCGTCGGCGCCATTGATGGTGACGAACGCCATCCTCGGCAGGGCCCGTCGGATCAAGGGCATCGGATCGGCCTGACCGCCGTCGACCTTGAGCCAATGGCAGAGGTTGAAGGTGACGGTGAGACGGGGATCGTTGATGCGCTCAACGGTGCGCAGGCAGGTCTCAAACCGGTCGCCCCAGAAGCCGGCGTGGGGGTAGAGCGAGATCCGGACCATCCGAGGTCCGGCGTATTCGAGCAGACGGCGTAACGTGGCGTCCACGACGGCCTCGCGCGCCTGCTCCACGGGACGCGAAGCGGAGGCCTCGCCGAGTTCGACCTTCTGGATCGCAAGCCAGAGCACGGCGTCGAGGCCGGCGAGGTCGTCGACGGCGCGGGCGAGGTCGGCGGGGAGACCGGCCTCCCGGTCGTCCAGACGGGCCACATGATAGGCGTTGAAGAGCCTGAGCCCGCGGGAGCGAAGCGCTTCCGCATGGGCGCGGGCGGTGGAAGGCCGCCCGCCTAGGCCCGCGTAGCCGAGCTCGGCCAGCAGCGCGGTGTTCTCGGCGGGCGCCAAGCGGGCCGCGGTATCCATCGCGAAGAACGCGGGCGTGTCAGGCGAGGAGGAAGCGCAGCTGCAGAGGCCGAAGGTCAGCAAAAGCAGGAGGAGTCTCATGGTCGGATCGCGACCCCCCGGTCGCGCAGCCGACCGATGAAGGATTCGGCGTCAGGGGGCGTGATGATGAAGCTGCGGAAGACGCCGGTGCGACGGCGCAGACGCACCACGCGGGACGGACGGAGCGAGGTGGTGTAATGCTCGTTCCAGAAGTCCCAGCGACGGTCGGCCCATTCCACGTCGGACAGCGCCACGCGCCGGACGGTGCGGCCGAACATCAGCACCCGAACGTGGGTGTCATCGACCGCGTAGGACATCCCGGCCATGATCGCCCAGACGAGCAGGCCCGCGGCCGCGATCGCGACGAAAAGGGGCGCCAGATGGACGAGGAGCTCCACCGGACGCATCAAAGGCGGGCATTTGGGGGGTGGCAACACCGCTAAGACCAACCTCGCCTTGCCCCGGAGGGGTGCGAGGGCTTGGATGAGGGGATGGCGAAAGCCTTCCGGCCGGCCAACACCAACGCCCTCTGGGCGGCCGTCGGCGTGCGCACCCTCCGACGACGGGGGCTCGCCCACGTGGTCATCTCACCCGGCTCGCGCTCGACCCCGATGGCCGCGGCCTTCGCGGAAGAGGCGGGCATCCAGGTGACCGTAGCCCTGGACGAACGCTCGGCGGGCTTCATCGCCCTGGGCATCGCCAAGGCGACCCGCCGACCCGCCGCCCTGCTCTGCACCTCCGGCACCGCGGTGGCGAACTACCTGCCGGCGGTGATCGAGGCGCGCCTGTCGGCCACGCCGCTGCTGGTGCTCTCGGCGGACCGTCCGCCCGAGCTGCGCGCATGCCACTCTGGTCAGACCATCGCCCAGAACGGCATCTTCGGCGCCTATCCCGTCTGGGCCGCCGAGTCCGCCGTGCCCTCCGCCGACCTCGGGCTGCTGCGGCATTGGCGGCAGATGCTGACGGACGCATGGCAGCGCTCATTGGGACCCCTGGCCGGCCCCGTGCACCTCAACCTGCCCTTCCGGGACCCCTTGCCTCCCTCTGAGCCTGAAAAAGGCTTCCGCCTGCCCAAGGGCTTCAGCCTCGAGAAGTTCACCGCGCCGGCGGACGGACTCCTGACCCACTGGATCCAGGCCGGTGCGCCTCTCCCGGCCGAGCTCTTCGCGGTCTTCGCGAGTTCTGGAGGCGACCGTGGCGTCATCGTCGTCGGCCCCCATGCCATGAAAGACCGCAAGGAGGAGACGCAGGCCGTGCTCGAGCTGTCCCAGCGTACCGGCTGGCCCATCCTGGCGGACGGAGCCGGCACCCTGCGCGGCGACCTCGCCGACACGGGCAGGGTCGTCTCCGCTTACGACCTCATCCTGCGCGACAAACGCCTGGCCCGAGTCCTGCGGCCCAAGGCCGCCGTGATTATCGGACCGTTGCCGACCAGCAAGGTCCTGAGGGCCTGGCTGAAGGAGGCCGACGTGACGGCCTGGCAGGTAGGCAGGCCCGGCGAGAACGTCGACCCGACGCACTCGCGCTGGAGCCGGCTTGATGCGCACCTCGTCGCCTCAGGCGAAAAACCCGCGGCTCGCGCCTCAGCTTACGCCACGGCGTGGCAGTCCGCGCAGAAGGCCGCCGCAAAGAGCCTTTCGCGCATCGTGAACGTCGACTGGCCCTTCGAAGGCCGGGCCGTCGCCATGCTGGAAGAGGCCCTCGGTCCGGACGACCGCCTGTTCGTGGCCAGCAGCATGCCGATTCGCGACCTCGAGTGGTTCTACCATCCCGCCGGGCCCGGCCCGGAAATCCTCTGCAATCGCGGCGCCAACGGCATCGACGGCACCGTGTCGACCGCCCTGGGCGCCTCGCTGGACGGCCGGCGCACCGTGCTGCTCTGCGGCGACCTCGCCTTCCTGCACGACTCCAACGCGCTGCTCTCGGCCTACGGGCACCGCGGCAACCTCACCGTGGTCGTGATCAACAACCAGGGAGGCGGTATCTTCAACCACCTCCCGGTGGCGAAGCACGCCCGCTTCGAGCAGCTCTGGGGCACCCCGCAGGCGACCGACCTCGGGCGCCTGTGCGCCGCGCACCGCGTGCGTCACGACCTGGCCGAGGGCTGGGCTTCCTTCCGGCGGCTCCTCGAAGTCCGCGGCAGGGGCGTGCGCGTGATCGAACTGCGCACCGACCGCGAGGCCGACGCCGCCTGGCGCCTCAGAGGCTACAGAAGCTGAGCCCTCCGGACCCGCGGGACGGAGGAGACGGTTCCGTCACTTCGCCAGACCCCAGCGGGGGCTGATCGGGTGAAGGATGATGAGCGGCGGCCCGACGACGTCGCGCGCGGGCACCTCGCCCCAGCCGCGCGAATCGAAGCTGTTGGAGGAATTGTCGCCGAGGGCGAAATAGGCGCCGCGGGAGACCGTGTGCTCGCGGTCGAGCGGGATGGCATACTGGTAGCCGCCACAGGAAGGAAGGAACCCGAAATAGCCCTGCTTCGTCTCGCGGCGGTTGTTGAGCGCGACCGGCTCGGGCGTCGTGGCGACCACACCGTTGACGTGCAACCGCCCCTTGGCGTCGACCTTGATGCGGTCGCCCGGAGCGCCGGCGATGCGCTTCACATAATAGCTCTGCGAGGGCCGGCCCAACCCGTCGGCGAGTCCCGGGATGCCGCCGGTCTGGAATACGAAAGTGTCGCCGCGGACCGGGTTGCGGAAATGGTAGGAGATCCGGTCTACGAAGAGGAAGTCGCCCGTGAGGATGTCGAAATTGAGGATCGGGTCGCCCTTGCGCACCCTCACGCCCGTGCGCAGCGCCGGGCCGTGGGGCCCGCTGACGACGAGCCCCTCCCGGGACGCGCGCTCGAACACCGCCTGCCAGCGGTCCTGGTCCTGACGCCGGGGCGTGAGCGCGGCCTCCCGCGGGAAGTAGGTGCGGAGGAGCACCGCCTCGAAGCCGAAATCGCCGGGCACCACCACCTGATGCAGACGGTCGCCCACCAGGAGCTGGTAGGTGTCGTCGCGGCCGCCGAAGAGCCCCGTACCGAGCAGCCCGGAGTTCGGGTGGCTGCCCTTGGATCCGATCGCGTACTCCACGCCCGCCGGGGTGCGGTAGCTCGTGAGGGGGATGAACACCTCCCCGTCCGACTCGGCGGGGATCACGACCGTGGAAGTCCACTGCAGGAAGTTGAAGAGCCGCGTCGCCGGATCGGGCACGGGCTCGCCGGGCAGGCGCACCTCCGACGTCATGCCGTGGTAGGTCGGCCACATCGAGTTGGTGGGGATCTTGAACGGCTGGAAGACGAAGCTGCGGATGCCGCCCGCCACGATCGCGGCCATCACCACCATGTCCACGAGGTCCGTGCCGGCGGAAACCGGGTAGATCCTGCCGCCCACGCCGACCATCGTCCGGTGGAGCTCCATGATGGCCGACTCCGTCGCCTGGAAGTCGGGGTGCGGCCGGCGCGCGATCTCCTCCCGGAGCCGCGCCGCGTCTCCGTCAAGCCGGCGAAGCTGCGCTTCCGTGAGCACGTCGCCGCGGTAGAGCACGATGCGTCGGACCATCTTGAGCAGGGCCTTGGCGGTCTTGCGCTGCCGGCGGCGACGGCCGTAGTCCTCGAGGAAGCCCATGGAAGGCGGAGCGTAGCCGTGCCGGCGGGGAGGAAAAGCCTTAAGGGGCGCCTCAGCCCTCGTTCTTGAGGATCTTGATGAAGGCCTCCTGCGGGATGTCGACCTTGCCGATCTGCTTCATGCGCTTCTTGCCCTCCTTCTGCTTGTCCAGCAGCTTGCGCTTGCGCGTGATGTCCCCGCCATAGCACTTGGCCGTCACGTCCTTGCCCATCGAGCCCAGGGTCTCGCGGGCGATGACCTTCGAGCCGATGGCCGCCTGGATCGCGATCTTGAACAGCTGCCGTGGCAGCAGCTCCTTGAGCTTCTCGCAGAGCGCCCGGCCGCGGCCCTCGGCCTTGGTCGCGTGCACGATGGTCGAGAAGGCGTCGACCGGCTCCTCGTTGACCCGGATGTCCATCTTCACGAGGTCGGACGTGACATAGTCGCCGAACTCGTAGTCCATCGATCCGTAGCCACGGGTGATGGACTTGAGGCGGTCGTTGAAGTCGACCAGGATCTCGTTGAGCGGGAGCTGGCAGACGAGCACCACGCGCTCGGCGTCGATGGTCTCCGTCCGCTCCAGCACCCCGCGCTTCTCCTGGATGAGCGCGAGCATGTCCCCGATGGAGGTGCCGGGGATGTGGATGTGCGCGCGGATGGTGGGCTCCTCGATGTAGTCGATGGCCGAGGGGTCGGGCATCATCACCGGGTTGTCGAGGACGTGCACCTGCCCGTCCGAGGTGTGGATGCGGTAGACGACCGACGGGTAGGTCGAGATGATGTCGAGGTCGTACTCGCGGCGGAGGCGCTCCTGGATAATCTCCATGTGGAGCAGGCCCAAGAAGCCGCAACGGAAGCCGAAGCCCAGCGCGGTGGAGCTCTCGGCCGTGTAGGAGAGCGCGGAGTCGTTGATGGCGAGTTTGCCCAACGAGGTCTTGAGCTTCTCGTAGTCCGCGGTGTCGAGGGGGTAGATGCCGCTGAAGACCATGGGCCGGACCTCCTTGAAGCCCGGCACGGGGTCCTTGGCCCGGTCGGCGGCGAGGGTGATGGTGTCCCCGACCTTCACGTCGGCCACCTCGCGGATGTTGATGACGATGTAGCCCACGCTGCCGGGGCCGAGCTCCTCGCAGGGGGACATGCGCGGGGAGAACGTGCCGACCTCCTTGATGACCGAACGCACGCCGTTGTACATCAGCTCGATGGCCTGGCCCGGCCGGAAGGACCCGGAGAAGACGCGGACATAGCTGATGACGCCCTTGTAGGAGTCGAAGAGTGAGTCGAAGACCAGCGCGCGGGCCTGCGGGTGGTCGGCCCAGCGGGGGCGGGGCACGCGGCGCACGATGGCCTGGAGGATGTCGTCGATACCGATGCCGGACTTGCCGGAGGCAAGCACCGCGTCATGCGCGGGAATGGTGAGGATGTCCTCCACCTGGCGCCGCGCCTCCTCGGGCCGGGCGCTGGGCAGGTCGACCTTGTTGATGACCGGGACGATCTCGAGGCCCTGGTTCATGGCGAGCGTGGCGTTGGCGACCGTCTGAGCCTCGACGCCCTGCGAGGCGTCGATGAGCAGCACCGCGCCCTCGCAGGCGGCGAGCGAGCGGGAGACCTCGTAGGCGAAGTCGACGTGCCCCGGGGTGTCGATCAGGTTGAGCACGTAGGCCTGCCCGTCCGGGGCGACGTACCGCATCGTCACCGGGTGGCACTTGATGGTGATGCCCTTCTCGCGCTCCAGGTCCATCGCGTCGAGCAGCTGCTCCTTCATCTGCCGCTTCTCGATGGTCTTGGTATGCTCCAGGAGCCGGTCGGAAAGCGTCGTCTTCCCATGGTCGACATGGGCGATGATGCAGAAGTTGCGGATGTGGTCCAGGGACACGGCGGGCGGTCTGCTCGGTTCAGGCGGGGACCTCGGACAGCTCGGAGATCGAGGTGACCGCGGCCTCGGGGGCCGTGCGCTTCATCATGCCGGCGAGGACGCCGCCGGGCCCGCATTCGAGGAAGCGCGCGACGCCGGAGGCGGCCGCGGCCCGGCAGTCGTCCTCCCAGAGAACCGAGGAGACCACCTGGCGGACCAGCGCGGAACGCAGGTCCGCGGGCTCCGCCAGCGTGCCGCCGCTGACGTTGGAGTAGACGGCGACCTGCGGGCGCCGGAACTCGACGCCGGCGAGAAAGGCCTCGAAGGCCGCACGGGCGGGCTCCATCAGGCGGCTATGGTAAGCGCCCGCCACCACGAGGGGCTTCACCAGCTTGAAGGGCCCGAACTCCTTGGCCCGGGCGACGGCCTGGGCCACCCGGCTGGCATCGCCGGAGATCACGACCTGCCCGGGGCAGTTGAAGTTTGCGGCATCGATGTCGAAGGCGGCGCAGAGCTTGGCGATGTCCTCCCGGGAGCCGCCGATGACGGCGGCCATGCCGCCCTGGGTGCGGTCGCAGGCCTCCTGCATCAGCCGACCGCGCTCGGCGACGACCTTGAGGCCAGTCTCGAAGTCCCAGACACCCGCGACCGCGTAGGCGGTCAGTTCGCCGAGGGAGAGCCCCAGGCAGGCCCGAAGGTCGCCCAGATGGCCGCGCTCCCGCAGGATGGAGGCGATGGCGTAGCCCTGGACGTAGAGGGCGGGCTGGCAGACCCGGGTCTCCGTCAGGAGCTCCGCGGGGCCCTCGAAGCAGGCCTGGCGCAGGTCGAACGGCAAGATGCCCGCCGCCCGGTCATAGAGCGACCTGGCGATCGGCGAGCCCTCGTAGAGGGACTTGCCCATGCCGACGGCCTGGGCGCCTTGGCCGGAGAACAGGAGGGCGGTCGACATCACCCATTGGAAGGAGGGAAAAAGGGGCGGGGGGTCAAGGAAGGGTTCGGGCACGTGCGGACCGGCCCTGTCTCTATCTTGACCCATCAGGGCTTACCCTGCCCAATCTCCTCATCTTTGACCATGCCACTCGCACTTCTCTCCGTCAGCGACAAGTCCGGCCTCCTCCCGTTCGCCCAGGCGCTCGTCAAGGAGCACGGCTACCGGCTGCTCTCCACCGGCGGCACCGCCAAGGCCCTCCGTGAAGCCGGCCTGCCGGTGACCGACGTCGGGGAGCACACGGGCTTCCCCGAGATTATGGAGGGCCGCGTGAAGACCCTCCATCCCAAGGTCCACGGCGGCCTCCTTTGCCGGCGCGACTCGGCTGAGCATCTCGAGCAGGCGGCACGGCACGGCATCGAACTCATCGACCTGGTGGTCGTGAACCTCTACCCCTTCGAGGCCACCGTCGCCAAGCCGGGCTGCTCCTTCGAGGACGCCATCGAGAACATCGACATCGGCGGCCCCTCCATGCTGCGCAGCGCGGCCAAGAACCACGCCGCCGTGTCGGTCGTGACCGACCCGGCCGACTACCCGCGCGTGCTCGCGGCGATGAAGGACCCCGGCGCGCTCGGCGAGCTGCGTCGCGATCTCGCCCTCAAGGTCTTTCAGCGCACCTCCGCCTATGACGCCGCCATCGCCAACTACCTGGAGTCCCAGGCACAGCCGGGCGAAGGCAACGTCATGGGCCTGCCCTCGCGCTACACCGCCACCCTGCCCCTCGCGCAGCGCCTGCGCTACGGCGAGAACCCGCACCAGCAGGCCGCGCTCTACGGCTCGTTCCACGAGGCCTTCGACCAGCTCCAGGGGAAGGAGCTCAGCTACAACAACATCCTGGACATCTCCGCCGCCGCCTACCTGATCGGCGAGTTCGAACGGCCGACGGTCTGCATCCTGAAGCACACCAACCCCTGCGGCGCCGCCTCGGGGGATACGCTGCTGGAGGCCTGGCACAAGGCCTTCGAGACGGACCGGCAGGCGCCCTTTGGCGGCATCATCGTGGCCAACCGGACGGTCGACAAGGGCCTGGCCGAGGCGATCGCCGAGATCTTCTCCGAGGTCATCATCGCGCCGGAGTTCGACGCGGACGCGCTGGCGATCTTCGGCAGGAAGAAGAACCTGCGCCTCATGCGCGCCAAGGTTGGCCTGCGCGCCGACACGTTGCGCGAGGTGCGCGCGATCATCGGCGGCGTGCTCGTCCAGGACCGCGACCAGAGGCCGGTCAACCCCCGCGACTTCAAGGTGGTCACGAAGCGCCAGCCCACGCCCGACGAGATGGCCTCGATGCTCTTCGGCTGGCGCGTGGTGCGGCACGTGAAGTCCAACGCCATCGTCTACGCCGGCAAGGAGCGCACGCTGGGCGTGGGCGCCGGACAGATGTCGCGCGTGGACTCCTCCCGCATCGCGGTCTGGAAGGCCGGCGAGGCCCGGCTGCCCCTGGCCGGCTCGGCCGTCTGCTCCGACGCCTTCTTCCCCTTCCCGGACGGCCTTCTCGCCGCCGCCGACGCCGGCGCGACTTGCGCCATCCAGCCGGGAGGATCGGTCAAGGATGCCGAGGTGATCGCCGCCGCCGACGCGCGCGGGATGGCCATGGTCTTCACGGGAATGCGGCACTTCCGGCACTGAGCCGGCCTAGGCGGAGACCGCCCCGCGCTCGAGTCCCCGCTCCGCGGATCAGGGCTTGATGCCGATCTTCTCCAGCAGGCGCGCGAGGTCGTCGTCGCTGGTGAAAGGGATGCTGATGGTCCCCCGGGTGCCCTTGCGCACGACCGAGACGGCGGCGGAGAAATGATCCCCCAGCCGCTTCTGGACGTCCTGCACCACGGTCTGGGCCACGCGCCTGCGATCGCCCCTGCGTCCGCCGCCGAGTTTCCTCACCTCGGCCTCGAGGGCGCGGACGGAAAGCCCTTTCTCGAGGACGAGCCGGGCGACCTGGACCTGATGGGCCTTGTTCTCGACGCCGAGCAGGACCTTGGCGTGGCCGGAAGAAATCTGCCCCTTGGCCAGGTAGCCCTGCACCTCGCGATCGAGGGAGAGGAGGCGCACGGTGTTGGCGACCGAGGCGCGCGGACGGCCGAGACGGTCCGCCACGGCCTCCTGAGTCAGGCTGAAGTCGCGCATCAGCGACGCGACGGCGAGGGCCTCATCGACCGGGTTGAGGTCGGCCCGCTGGAGGTTCTCGAGGAGCGCCATGACGGCGCTCGAGGCATCGCTGGCCTCGACGACGCGGGCCGTGACGGTCTTCTGGCCGAGGTGACGGAAGGCGCGCAGGCGCCGCTCGCCGGCCACGAGCTGGTAGCCTCCATCCGTCTTGCGGACGACGATGGGCTGCAGAAGCCCCTCGGAACGGATGGACTCGGCCAGCTCGACGATTGCAGCCTCGTCGAACTCACGCCGGGGCTGCCGGGGATTGGGGACGATCTGTTCGAGAGGGATCTCGACAAGCTGCAGGGAAGGGTCGGCGGGGGCGACAGGTCGGGCGGCCGGGACGACCGGCTGGACGGGACGGCCCACGCCGGCGCCGATGATCGCGCCAAGGCCGCGGCCGAGGTTCTTCTTGGGGGGTTGGGCCATGTTCAGCGTGCGGTTTCTTCCAGCTGGGGTACGAAGATCACGGACCCCGCCTTGAGGTCGTCGGGATTGGAGAGGCTGTTGGCCTTCGTGATCCACTCAACCTTGGATTTGTTGCTGCGGGCGATGCGGCTGGCGCTATCGCCCGACTTGACGGTGTATTTTATGCCGGTCTGAGGCATGTCGTTCGGGAAGCCCCCGACCGGCGCCGCCGGGTTTGGCGAGACGGGAGTCCCGGCCCCCGGCGCGGGGACCGCGGCACCGGGACGGCCGAGCGCGGCGTTCACCTGCTTGGTCAGCTCCGCCAGGGCGGCGTTGACGGCCGCGGTCTGCTCCTTGAGCCGACGGTCGACCTCGGCCAGCATTTCCGCTCGCAGCCGGGCCAGCGCCTCGGCGTCGACCCCCTTGGCGGCGGGAGCCGGCGCGGCGCGCAATCGGGAGACCTCGGCCCGCAGGTCGGCGTTGTCCAGCCGGAGCTTCTCCACCTCCGCGCGGAGTTCGACAAGGTCCTGCTGGAGGCCCGCGAGCTGCGCGGTATTCTGAGCGAGAAGGGGGAGGTGCGAAAGAAGCAGCAGGATGACCAGGCGCATGCCGGAGGATTACCCGGCAGGGCGCCGAGGGCAAGGTGCTCTTGCCCCGATGCCGTTCCTTTCTCGCCCCCGGGGCGGACGGGGGCCACATTGTCCGCGATGTCCAGGATCCTGGTGGCCCTCTCGGGCGGCGTCGACAGCGCCGTGGCGGCCCTGCTGCTCAAGCGGCAGGGTCACGAGGTCCATGGCGCGTATTTCCGCACCTGGATGAACGAGGAGGGGCTGCCGTTCCCCGGCGAGTGCCCTTGGGAGGACGACGTGCGCCATGCCCGGTCCGTGGCGGAGCACCTGGGACTGCCCTTCCGCACGCTGGATCTCGTGGCCGAGTACCGGAGAACGGTCGTCGACTATCTCGTCGAGGGCTACCGCACGGGACTGACCCCGAATCCCGACGTCGTCTGCAACCGCGAGATGAAGTTCGGCGTGTTCCTCGACCGCGCGCGCGCGGAGGGCTATGACGCAATCGCCACGGGCCACTATGTCCGGCGTCGCGCGAACGTGGACGGCACCTTCGACCTGCTGGAGGGCCGCGACCCGAACAAGGATCAGTCCTACTTCCTTGCGATGATCCGCCAGGAGCAGCTCGCACACGCGGTGTTCCCCGTGGGCGAACTGCTCAAGCCCGAGGTGCGACGGCTCGCCGCGGAGGCCGGCCTGCCCAACGCCGACCGGAAGGACAGCCAGGGCATCTGCTTCCTGGGCCAGGTGCCCGTGCAGGATTTCCTCGAACGCCACATCCCCGACGCCCCGGGCCCGGTGGTGAACCACGAAGGCCGCGCGATCGGCACGCACCGCGGGCTCCATCGGTACACGCTGGGCCAGCGCAAGGGCATCGGACTGCCCTCCAACACCGATCACGAGCACTACGTGGTCGTCCGGAAGGACATCGCCACCTCGACCCTGCACGTGGCCTTCGACCGGCCGGGCCTGCCCGACCTGTACGTCGACCGCGCCGAGGCGAAAGGCTTCAGCTGGATCAACGCCCCGCTCTCAGGAGACATCGACGTCCTCGCGCGCATCCGCCACCGCGACCCCGCGACGCCCGCACGCCTGAGCTTCAAGGCCGACGGCACCGCTGAAGCCAGGTTCCAGCAGGCCCAGCGGGGCGTCGCGCCCGGACAGGTCCTGGCGGTCTACCAAGGCCAGGTGCTGCGCGGCGGAGGGGTCTTTGTTTAGGAGGGGCAGGAAGGCGATGGAGGATGGGGACGGCATGCCGGCGCCGGAACGCCGCCGTCCTTGACCTCCGGGCGCTTCCGCAGACTTTGGACGCATGCCCGAAGGGTCCGCCGTACGCACGATGTTCTCCGGCATCGCCTCGAGGTATGACCTTGCGAACCGCGTCCTCAGCCTCGGCCTGTGCGTCGGCTGGCGCAACCGCATGGTCGAAGCCGTGAAGGCCTGCGCGCCGGCCGACGTGGCCGACCTGGCCACGGGCAGCGGCGACGTGGCCTTCGCCCTGCGCGCAGCCCTGCCGACCTCCGCCGCAATCACCGGCTATGACTTCTGCGAACCGATGCTGGAGCTCGGCCGCCGGAGGGCCGCCGACGCGGGTGTGCGTCTCGAATTCCGGACCGGGGACTGCATGCGCCTGCCGATCGCCGACGCTTCGTGCGACGCGGTCACCATCGCCTACGGCGTGCGCAATTTCGAGGACCGCGGGCGAGGCCTGCGGGAGCTCCGGCGCGTCGTGAAGCCGGGCGGATCGGTCTTCATCCTGGAATTCTCCCGGCCTGACGCCTGGTTCGCCCCGCTGCACTTCATCCACGTGCGCTGCGTCCTTCCTCTCGCCGCCGCCCTGCTCACCGGAGACCTCGGAGCCTACCGCTACCTCGGCACCAGCATCGCCGGCTTCCCCGACGCCGAGGGGCTGGCGGATGAACTGAAGGCGGCCGGATTCGGCCGTGTCAGTCACGAACGCATGCTTTTCGGCACGGTGGCGCTGCACCGGGCGGTCGCCTGACTCAAAAAGTCCTTGCCTCAAAAGGCCTGTCGCCTTTGCTGAAACCCTCATCACGGGCCCGTGGTGAAATGGATATCATAACTGACTACGGATCAGTTGTTTGGGGTTCGAATCCCTACGGGCCCGCCACTTTGAGGGCGAACCGGAGCAAGGCTCCGGTTCGTTCCCCTTGGTCGGGCGTCAGACGACGGGCCCTGGACGCGGGTCGGGCATCCGCGCTCCGGATGGATAGAAGTAGGAACGGCCCTCGAAATTGCGCAGCTCCACGACCCCGTCCTGGATCGCCTGGACGTAGGCCGGATTGACCGGCACCTTGCCCCCGCCGCCGGGCGCATCGATCACGAACTGCGGGACGGCGTACCCCGTGGTATGCCCACGCAGGGAGCGTATGATCTCGATGCCGCGCTCCACGGGCACCCGAAGGTGCGAGGATCCCTCGATCAGGTCGCAGGCGTAGAGATAGTAAGGTCGGACGCGTATCATGAGCAGCCGGTGGACCAACGAGCGCATCACCTCCTCGTCGTCGTTGACGCCGCGGAGCAGCACCGACTGGTTGCCCAGGGGCACGCCCGCGAAGGAGAGTCGGTCGCAGGCGGCCGCGAGCTCGGCCGTGACCTCCCGCGGATGATTGACATGGATGCTGAGCCAGACCGGGCCGTGGCGCCGGAGCACCTCGCAGAGCGCGGGCGTCACACGCTGCGGCAGGAACACCGGGATACGCGAGCCGATGCGGATGAACTCCACATGCGGGATCGCGCGAAGCCGGCCCAGGAGGTGGTCGAGCTTGGCGTCAGAGAGGAGCAGCGGGTCGCCGCCGGAGAGGAGCACGTCGCGGATCTCCGGATGGGCGGCGACATATTCGAGCCCCTTCTCCAGCTCGGGATGGAAATCGTAGGCCTGGGCGTTGGAGACCAGCCGGCTCCGCGTGCAGTAGCGGCAGTAGGCCGCGCAGCGGTCGGTGACGAGGAACAGAACGCGGTCGGGGTAGCGATGCACGATGCCGGGGACCGGCATCGTGGACTCCTCGCCCACGGGGTCGGGCGACTCGCCGGGGGCGACCTCGGACTCCTCGACGCGGGGGATGACCTGACGGCGGACCGGACAGGCCGGGTCGTCGGGATCAATCAGGTTGAAGAAGTGGGGCGTGATCGCGAGGGATAGCCTGCCGGGGGCGAACAGGCAGCCGGCACGTTCCTCCGGCGAGAGGCGGAGCATCGACTCCAGCTGGTCGAGCGAGGTGATCCGGTTGCGCAGCTGCCAGTGCCAGTCGTCCCATTCCGCGGCGGGCACGTCGGCCCAGCGGCCCTGTCCAGAGTGCCAGCGGTCGCGTCGGTCGTCAGGAAACATGCTTTCGGCGGATGGTGAGGGGAACCGGGCGAGGGGCAAACGCTCAGCCGTTTTCCGAGGGCGGGCGGTGACGGCTCCAGACGAAAGGCGCCTTGAGCTGGGCGAGGAAGCCCTCGGGCATCGCCTCCGTAATGCCGAAGTCATCAGGCATCCGATCGCGCGGCATGTAGTAGGTGCCGAAGAGCAGGTCCCAGACGGGCAGCAGGCCGGCGAAGTTCTTGTCGACGGCGGCCGGGTCCTTGGAGTGGTGCCAGCGGTGGAAGACCGGGGTGGCGACGACGGCCCGCAGCGGTCCGAAGTCCCAGTTGAGATTGGCGTGGAGGAAGATCGCGTAGAGCGTGAGCGCCGGAGCCACGGAGACGGCGACCACAGGATTGAAGCCGACGAGGATGAGGGGCGTCACCTGGACGAGATTGTTGACGAGTTCGTTCACCGGATGGACGCGCACGCTGCCGAGCCAGTCGAGCTCCTCGGAGCTGTGGTGCACCGCATGGAAGGGCCAAAGGCGCCCCGTGTGGAAGGCGCGGTGCATCCAGTAGCCGATGAAATCGGCCAGCAGGTAGAGCTCGGCGGTCTGCAGCCAGAGCGGCTGAGACGCGACCGGGCCGTGGCCCTGGTAGGGGCCGGGCGCGAAGGCCGATTTCTCCACGAATCCGAACGCGACCAGCAGGACCGCGGGGACAACCACCAGCAGGCGCGTGAAGAGCTTCATCCCCGAGGCGAGGAAAAGGTAGAGCACATCCGTGAGAAACCCTCGACGGAAGAAAGCCTGCGGACGGGCGGCCCCGGCGAGCTTCTCCAGGAGAAAGAAGGCCGACCCCAGGACCAGCAGGCCGATCAGGGGCTTGACCGGATTCACTTCTCGAGGACCCAGACGTTGCGGAACTCGACGGGGTCGCCGTGCCACTGCAGGCCGAGCGGCAGTCGATCGGCATGGGCCTTGTAAGGCAGGACCTTGCGATGGGTGCTGGGCCCGATGTATTCCGTCCCGTCCTGCACCTTGACCCCGTTCATCACGACCGTGATGCGGGCGGGGGATTCGAGCGAGCCGTCGGCCTTGAAGCGAGGCGCGGTGAAGTCGATGTCGTAACTGTTCCAGTCGCGCGAAGGCAGGCACGCGTTGAACAGCGGCGGCTGCTGGCCGTAGACCGCGGCGGTCATGCCGTCGGCGTAGGTCTCGGTCTTCCAGCAGTCGAGGACCTGCAGCTCATAGGTCTTCTGGAAGAAGATGCCGCTGTTGGAGTTACCCTGGCTCTTCTTCTTGGGGTCGGCGTCGTAGCCCTTGGCGGAGCGCCATTCTGCGTGCAGGCGGACCGAGCCGAAGGAGCGCTTGGTGCGGATGGAGTTGCCGCGGGCGACCATGGCGCCGTCCTGCACGTCCCAGACGGATGGGTTCGGCATCTTCTTGGTGGGAGCCGCGTCGGGCTCCCATTCGGCGGCGGCGTCCTTGCCGCCGAAGAGCACGACCGCGCCGGCGGGGGGAGGCGTGGTGTCGCACTTCAGCTGCTCGCGCGAGGCCCGGGGCGGCTGCGGACGCTCGATGTCATGCACCTTCCATTTCTGTCCGGGAATGACGGGCGTGTCGGAATAGCCCTCCGCGGCGAAGAGGCTGGCGGCGGCGAGAGGAAGGATGAGCAGGGATCGCATGGGATGACGGCAGATTGGAGGCAGGGCTGCCTTTCGGGAAGGATGAAGCCGTCGACGACCGCGGAATAGGGCGAGAAAAAGGCCTTTTGTGGCCCCTCAGACCCCCTCTTCCCTTGCCCTGCCCCCGACCATGCCCCAATTTCGCCCCCATGTCCGCGCCGAAGCCCCGCTTCACCCTGGAGTTCGAGAAGCCGATCCGGGAACTGGAAGACAAGATCGCCTCCCTCCGCGCCACCTCGGAGTCGGCCGGCATGAACGTCTCCAAGGAGGTCCGCTCGCTGGAGACCAAGCTGGAAAGGACACGGCGCGAAGTGTACGGCAACCTGAGCCCATGGCAGCGGGTGCAGCTCGCCCGCCACCCCCGCCGGCCTTACGCGCTCGACTACATCGGGATGCTCTTCGACGACTTTCAGGAGCTGCATGGAGACCGCCTGTTCATGGACGACGAGTCCACGGTCGGCGGCACCGCCTTCTTCGAGGGTCGTCCTGTGATGGTCATCGGCCAGCAGAAGGGCCGCGACACCAAGGAGAACCTCCGCCGGAACTTCGGCTGCCCGAATCCCGAAGGCTACCGCAAGGCCCTGCGGCTCATGCGTCTGGCCGACAACTTCGGCCTGCCGGTCGTCACCCTGGTCGACACCCCTGGCGCGTTCCCGGGCATCGGCTCCGAGGAGCGCCATGTCGCGGAGGCGATCGCCGTCAATCTGCGCGAAATGAGCAGACTCCGGGTACCCGTGGTCACGTTCGTGATCGGCGAGGGCGGTTCCGGAGGCGCGCTGGGGATCGCGGTCTCGGACCGGGTCTACATCCTCGAGAACGCCTACTATTCCGTGATCTCGCCCGAAGGCTGCGCGGCCATCCTCTTCAAGGACCGGATCCACGCGCCCAAGGCCGCCGAAGCCCTGCGCCTCGACTCCGCAAGCCTGCTGCGCCTCGGCGTGGTGGACGGCGTCGTGAAGGAGCCCCTCGGGGGCGCGCAGGAGAATCCCGCTGCGGCGGGCTCGAGCATCCGCAAGACGCTGCGAGGCGCGCTCGCCGAGCTCAGCAAGCTCAGCGCACCCAAGCTCACCGCGGGACGCTATGCGAAGTTCCGCCGGATGGGCGTCTACGCCGAGTGATCCTGCGGACGGGGTTCAGCCCCCGTTGCCCAGAAGACGCACGTAGCGGGTGTACGTCCGGCCGTTCTGGAACACGATGCGACGGAAGTCGGCCGAGCTCGAGAGCGTGGAGTTGCCGCCGAGATGCTGGAGCGCCCTCAGCTCCTTGGAGCCCTCGGGCGTGAGCACCGTGAGCGAGATCTCGACCGCACGGAGCGAGTAGGGGAGATAGGGGAGCTTGCCCGCGGTCACGGTCGACGTGGGGCCGAAGCTGTCCGGATACATGCGGTCCGAGCAGACCCTCAGCCGGGAGACGAAGTTGTCCATGGGCTGGATGCCCGTGGGGTTCCCGGCTTGAAGGGCGGGCGCGCCGGCCGTGGCGTATCGGATCGCCGCGTCGCGCACCGAGCCCTTGGTGGTGGCCGTCCTGAAGGCAGCCGCATATCCGCCCAGCGCGGTTGAGCCGAACTTCTGGCCCGTGCTGTCCAGGGCGGCGTTATTTCCGACCATGAGCACGGGTCTTAGCATCTGCGGCGCGCGCCCCGCGGGGTCGGAAAGCACGCCGGCGGGAGCGGTGGCGGGAAGGGACGACGAGCACCAGAATATCAGGTTCATCGCCACGATGTTGGAGCCGATGAAGTTTTGGTCGTCCAGGGTCCAGCAGGGCGGGGTCGCGATGATGCTGTCATTCAGCAGCACCTTGGTCTGGAACTGTCCGCCAGTGTCTGAGGCCGCGTAGTTGGGCACGCGACGGACGCCCCCCGTCCAATAGTCCCACGGCTGGGCTGGGGCGGCGTTGGACAGGATGACCGGAAGGGCCTCGGAGAACGTGCTCTCCGGATCGATCATGGTGCGGTAGACACCGTAGACCCGCTGGATGAGCTCGCCAGGCATGTCGAAGGGGGAGCGGTGTCCGATGCGATAGGCGACGGCGCAGACATCGCCCCTGAGCGGCTGCCGCACCCCGCCGCTGCGCTCCGGAGACCACCGGGGACGGTCGGAAGGAGACGAAAAAAGCATCACGATCGGGGCATCGGACGGGCGAAGATTGCCGGGCACGGGCGGCGCCCCCGTGAGGCCCGCGGCCACAGGTGAGCTGGCCCCCGTGGGGAGCACGACCTCCATCCAGCAACGTCCGTCGGGACGGATCACCGCCGTCTGGAAATCATTCTCCATGGCGTCCAGCACGCTGCGGGCCTCGGACTGGGTGGAGAGATCCGCGACGGCGCGGTCGTAGGCCCGGAAGGTGTCGCTGGCCACGCTGACCACCGCCAGGACGATGACCACCATGATGACGGTGGCGACAAGGACCTCGATCAGGGTGAAGCCGCGCCGGAGGATGGATTGTTCTTTTTTCATCGGCTGATGACGATGTTCTGCACGAGCAGGGGCGTCTCCTCGCGTGACTTGAACACGGCGGGGGCGCTGTAGTCGTGAGGGAAGAACTCGGCCACGACCGGCAGGTAGGCCAGGGCGTAGCGGTTCGGGTCGGGGTTGAGAGGCGTGCCCACGGCCCACCTCGCCGTCGCCGAAGGCTCGCCGGTCGCAGGGTCTATCTCGTGCCGCTGGCCCACCAGCAGCTTGGAGAGCGTCAGTCGGACCCGCATCGGCGTACCGATGACATTGCGCCCGTTCGCCATGAAGGGGTTGAAGTCGTCGCCTTGGCAGGCGGCCACCTCCATCACGGCGGGGTTGGAGTTGAGATTGTAGACAAGGGAGGCGGCCGCCCCCTGCGCGTCGGCGGGCGCGATCACAAGCTTGCGCTCATACACGTACAGCCAGACCGCACGGGCTGGGGACGTATCGCTCGCTCCAGCCAGCAGGCGGTAGACGATGTCGAAGTTGGAGGCAGGAATCGTGGGCACCGGGTCCAAGGCGGTGTTCCCCTGCGGGAGGTAGAAAGTTCCCGCCGGCTGGGTGGGGCTGGCGGCGGCAGGGGTGGAGGGGGGCACGAGCCACAGGATGCCGCGCGGATTGTCCAGGGCGCCGACCAGCCGGGTGACGCCTGCGAGCGCGCGGTTCGTCTGCATGATGTCGTCGACCTGCTGGAACGTAGAGCCGAGGATCCCGACCAGGGACAGGATGGCGATGCCGACTATGCCGATGGCCAGGGTGACCTCGATGAGGGAAAAACCGCCGCGGCGGGGCGGGGGTGCGACTTGGAGAGGGGTCATTTCTTGAGAAGGTCGGTGTCCATCTCCTCGGGTCCGGTGGTCAGGGAGACCTCGCCGCTCGGACGGAGGGCGACCGCGGAGAACTGCGACTCGTTGGCTACGTCAAGCACGGCGCCGCTGCCGCTGCCGGGACGCAAAGCACCGGTCGCCAGCACAAGCATGACGCGTCCGAGGTGTCCGGACTGTCCGGAGGGCTGGATTTCGACGTAATACCAGGTCCGCCCGCCCATGGCGGCCGTCATGCCGGAAAGAGGGGTGGGCTGGTTCAGCGCGGCGAACGTCATCCGCGGCGGGCCGGCCGAGACATCCAGGGACGAAGCCCCCGGACTGTCCGCGAGGTCTCCGATGATGGAGCGGCGCGTGTTGGCCCCGGCTCCCCAGCCGGGAGGAAGGTTGACCGTGGTGGTCGAGTCGGAGGCGGGCGGGACGAAATAGACGCCCTGCGGAAGACGCACAGGGTCCTCGGGAGCGAGCCACTTGTAGCGGGTGTCGGTGGTCGCGATCGTGTTCGGGTCGGTGGCGCCCGCATCGGCCGCCGAAACGGAGCCGACGGCCACCACCACGGTGCGGAGATGTCCGTCAAGGTCCGCGGGGTCGTTGAGAATCAGCAGCCTGTAACGCGGATTGAAGGGGATGCCGGCGCCCACGTTGCCGCGGTTCATGAGAGCCATGGCCCTGACGGTCCGCAGCGAGGTGGAGACGACACGCTGGGCCGCGGGGAGGCCGCCACCGTCGCCCGGGCTCAGGCTGAGGAAGAGGCCCGAGATGAGCAGAATGATGGTGATCACCACGAGGAGCTCGATGAGCGTGAACCCCGGCCGGGCCGGGCGGGTGACGGCTGCGGAAGGCATGCTCACTGGACGGCCACCACGTCGGCGCAGTCGCTGCGACCCAGTCCCTCGGTGGAGCCGACGTAGTTCTCGGAGGTGAAGATGATGACCCGCGCGGGCAGTCCGCCGGTCGTGGAGATGGGCACGAGCTCCTCGGGAAGCTCGCTCAAGCCGGGCACGGTCACGCTGCGGATGCTGCCGTCGCCCGAGGTGTCGAAAATCATCTGGATGTTGTGGTTGCCGAACCGGTCGATGAGGACGGGATTGCCGGCGGAGGCCGCGGTGTAATCGAAGAAGTCCTCGCGGGCGAAGGCGAAGAACTCCTCCGCGTTCCGGTTAAAATCCCGCCGGTCGGCGGCGCTGAGCGCGGAGCCGTTGGGGTTCTTGCCCGACATCGCCTTGACCATCTTGGTGCAGAGCGTGACATCCCCGTTGATCTGGTGAAGGGTGTCGGAGGCGGTGTTGTAGTTGCCCGTCCCGATGTGGGGATAGTAACCGTAGGTCTGCTTGTACTTAAGAATGCCGTTGGCCAGCTGCGAGAAGGCGGTCTGGGAGGTGGCCTTCACGGCCCTCTTCCGTATGCCGCTGATAGCCGGGAAGAGCACCCCGGCCAGGATGCCAATGATGGCGATCACCGTGAGGAGCTCGATGAGGGTGAAACCAGGACGACGGGAACGCATGGCGGCGGGCGAGAATGGGGACAAGCATTGTATCCCCGGATAGACCGGACAGACCAGCAAAAAGAAGCCCCAAGCGGGCCTTTCACGGCCCTTCAGCGGGGCAGCAGCAGAAAGCAGGCCGCGGCGACCGCCGTCGGGAAAGCGGCCCACAGGAATAGCCTCACCGGCGAGATGCCGGTACCGTAGTGACGGGCCAGAATCGACTGTCCCGCCGGATTCGGGGCATTGGCGATGACGGTGAGGCCGCCGCCGGTGACCGCGCCCGCCAGCACGGCGAACTGCAGGGACCGAGCGACCGCGGAGCCGTCGGACATGGCCGGAACCTGCGAGGCGAGGTAGGTGATCGCCGCATTGTCATTGAAAGCGGTCAGGATGGTCGCGCCGAAGAACAACTCCAACTCCCCGAGCCGGGACAGGACAGGGGAGATCCACCACGACTGAAGCCCGCCGTGGATCACCAGCGACGCCAAGAAGAAGGCGACCAGCAGAGGCCCCCTGAGACGGACCGGTGACTGCCACTGGGGCGTGGCCACGGTGAAGGTGAGGAAGACGAGCAGCCCGGCCATCAGGAGGGCTCCGTGGTGACCGACGAGCATGAGGACGGTCCAAGCCATCATGGCGAAATGGGCCAGGACGACCCAAGCCGGCACCACGGTGCTGGATTCGGGGCGGAGGGCCGGGTCGGCGCGGCCGGCGAGCTCCTTGAACTCGCGGCGGAAAAGAAGCCCGTAGACGACGGTCGACAGCACGATGGCGAGCACGGCCTTGAGGCCGAAGTGGACCAGCATGTGCTGGGTCGACCAGCCCCAGATGCCCGCCACCATGACCACGGGCGGCGCAGCGAAATGGGTGAGGGTGCCGCCGATCGAGACATTGACGAAGAGCAGGCCGAGCGTGGCGTAACGGAACCGGTCGGAGGGCCTGAACTCCAGGAAGAACTCCGCCAGCATGAGCGCGGCGATCGTCATGGCGGCGGGCTCGGTGATGAGGGACCCGAGCAGAGGGGCCACGCAGAGGACCACCGTCCAGCGGGCGAAGGGCGAGCCTCCGAAAAGCCCGGCCACGCGGCGCAGGAAGGCGGAGGCGGTGGCGAAGACCGGCCGCGAGGAGGCGATCGCCATGATCACAAAGACGAAGAGCGGCTCGAGGTACTTCGGGGAGGCGAGGATGCGCGCGCCCGGCGCGGACGGATCGGCTACCAGCCGGGCCGCGGCGGCGTAATCGGCCGTCTCCATGTAGGCGGTGGCGAAGGCCCAGCCCTTGCCCGGCCAGAGCACGAAGGCGTAGAAGAGGACGAAGGCCCAGATGCCGAAGACGGCCTCGACCTCACCGAGGAAGTGAAGGGCGGCGGCCCGGAAGTCAGCGGAGCGCCCCTCCTCGTTGACGGGCGCCTCACCCTTGCGCACGCGCTCCGCGTGCGCCGCCTCGAGGCGGTGGGCCCAGGAGGAGAAGAAGGGGGTCAGGAAGGTGTGGATGATCGCCAGCAGGAAGATCAGCGAAGCCACCGGAAGGAACGGATCGGCCCGGGCGGCCGTCATGAGCTCCTCGTACAGTGTCATTCCTGACGGCATGCAGCCAGAAAACCGAAGCGACGCGGGTTGACAACCCCAACCGAATCAAGGTCCGGGCGCGACAGGATCGGCGCCGCCCAGGGCGCGGCAGAGATCGGCGTGCGCCGCGGCGCGCTCGAAGCGGAGTCGGGCGACCAGGATGCGCGACTCGGCGAGGCGGCGACGGGCCAGGAGCAGCTCGCCCGGGGCGCCCTGCCCCGCCTCGGAGCGGGCTCTGGCAAGACGGAAGGATTCACGGGAAGCGGACTCGACCCGGTCGGCCGAAGCGGCCGCGGCGCTGGATTCACGCACGTCGGCGAGGGCGTCGCGCACTTCGCGCAGGGCCTGGTAGGCCGCACGCTCGTACTCGGCCGCGGCCGCGCGGACGCCGGCCTCCGCGGCCTCGACACGCGCGGCACCGCGCCCCCAGTCGAGCAGCGGGACGGAAAAGTCGACACCCAGCGAGCGGGTCTCGGTCGGCCCTTGGAACATGCCGGCGAGCTCGCGGCTCTCGGTCCCGAAGGCACCGGTGAGACTGAAGGTCGGGAGACGCGAAGCGACCTGGAGTCCGACCCGCGCCGTGGCCTCTACGAGCGTCTGCTCGGCGGCGCGTACGTCGGGGCGGCGCGAGAGCACCGCGGCCGGCAAGCCCGTCGCGGGCGTCGATGGAGAGCGCAGGGGGCGGAGGGACGGGGCGAGGGTGCGGGCGGGGGCCCCGGTCAGGAAGCCGAGCAGGCTCTCGCACTGCGCGCGGCGGCGGCGGACCGCGGCCCGATCGGCCGTGGCCACGGCCAGTGCCTGCTCCGCGGCGGCGACGTCGGCCGGTCCGACCGCGCCGACGGCGCCGCGCTTGACGGCCAACGCGAGTTCCTCCGTGCGAACGGCGACGAGCTCGTCGGAGGCGGAGGATGATTCGTCCGCCGAGCGAAGCTCGGCGTAGGCGCGCACCACCGAGGCGGCCAGGGTCAGCCGGACGTTCTCCGCCGCCTCACCGCTGGCCAGAAGCCGGGCCCGGGCGGCCTCCTCGGAGCGCCTCACCCGCCCCCAGAAGTCGAGTTCGAAGGTGGTGGAAAGACCGGCCCGGTAGGAACGGCGGCTGCGCGTGAAGGTGTTGTTGATGGGCTGGAAGCCGCCCTCGCTGACCCGGCTGCCCACGTCGGAGCCCGCGCCGTTGACCTGCGGCATGGCGGCGGCCCCCACTTCCTCGAACTGGGCGCCCGCCTGCTCGACGCGAGCGACCGCGGCGCGCAGGTCGGCGTTGGCCGCGAAGGCGGCCTCGACCAGCCGGTCCAGTTCCGGCTCGCGGAACGAGCGCCACCAGTCGGCGCGCACCGCGGGACCCTGCGCGGCGGCGGGGAAAGCGGCGGGCACGGGCATCGCGGGCTTCACGTAGTCGGGACCGACCGTGCAGCCGGCCAGCAGCGCCGCCAGCAGGAGAGACGGCCTCATGACACGGCCCCCTTCCCTTCCTTGCGGCCGGACAGGAGGTGGAAGAACCAAGGGATGAAAAGCGTCGCCACGAAGGTGTCGAAGACCATGCCGCCCATCACGCCCGTCCCCATCGAGCGACGGGCGGCCGCGCCGGCGCCGATGGCGAAGGCGAGGGGCACCACCCCGAGCACGAAGGCGAGCGAGGTCATCACCAGCGGACGGATGCGGATGCGCGCCGCCTCGACGGCGGCCTCCGCGGCGGAACGTCCCGCACGCCGGGCGGACTCGGCGAACTCCACGATGAGGATGGCGTTCTTGGCCGCGAGGCCAATGAGCGTCACGAGGCCGATCTGGAAGTAGATGTCGTTGGGCATCCCTCGCACGGCCACCGCGGCCAGGGCGCCGAGCAGGGCGAAGGGCACGGTGAGCAGCACGCCCAGCGGGAGCGAGACGTCCTCGTAGAGGGCCGCCAGGATCAGGAAGACCATGAGCAGGGCCATCAGGAAAGCCGGGAGGGCCGACGTCGCCGCGCGCTTCTCCTGGAGGGCCTGCGCCGTCCAGTCGACCTCGTAGCCGAAGGGCAGGACCTCCTCCGCGACGGACTCGACGACCGCGATGGCATCGCCGGAGGTGACCCCCGCGGCGGCGGAGCCGATCATGCGCGCGGCGAGGAAGCCCTTGTGCCGCTCGAGCTGCTCCGGGCCGGCCTGCGGCAGGAAACGCACGAAGGTGGAGAGCGGTGCCATCTCCCCCGTGGCGGAACGCACGTGGACGCGGCCGGCGGAGGCGACGTCCATCCGGTCCTCGGCCTCGGACTGGATGAGCACGCGGTGCGTGCGGCCAGAGAGGGTGAAGTCGTTGGCGTACACGACGCCGATGGTGGCCTGCAGCGCCTCGTGGAGTTCGGGGATGCCGACGCCGAAGGAGGCCGCCCGCACCTCATCCACCTCGGCCAGCATCTGGGGGACCGAGGGACGCAGGAAGACCCGCAGGCCGGTGAGCTCGGGCCGGGCGCGCAGGGCCGCCTCGAGGGTCTCCACCGTGGCGAAGAGCCGGGCCGGGTCGTCGTCCGTCTTGGCCAGCAGGTAGAATTCAAACCCGCCGGCGGTGCCGATCCCCCGGATGGCGGGCGGATTCACCACGAGGCACATGCCGTCGGACTGCGACAGGCCGATGCCGTTGAGCTGCCGGGCGAAGGACTCGCCCCCGGCCGTGCGGGTGCCGAAATCCTTGAGCGGAAGGAAGATCGTCCCCGAGTTGGGCTTCTCCCCGCCGCCCAGCAGGTCGTATCCGCTGATGGCGAACGTGTGCCGGACCGCGGAGTCGCCCGGAGGCTGCTCCTTGAGGACGGGCGTCAGCCGATCCATGAACGCACGCGTCCGACCGATGCTGGAGCCGTCGGGGAGCTGCACCATCGCCAGCAGGTAACCCTGGTCCTCGGGAGGAAGGAATCCCTTGGGCACGTGGAGCAGCAGGCCCGCGTTGGCCGCGAGCACGGAGAGGAACAACGCGGCCGCGGCGCCCGGGCGCGCCAGCAGCCATTTCACCGCCGCGCCATGCCAGGCGGCCGCGCGGCCGAAGCCCGCGGCGAAGGCGGAGGAGACGCGCCCGGCGACGCCGGCGCCATGTCCGTGCCGCCGGAGCAGCAGCGCGCAGAGCGTCGGGGTGAGAGTGAGGGCGACGAAGCCGGAGATGACGACCGAGATGGAGACCGTCACCGCGAACTGGCGGTAGAGCGCGCCCGCGATGCCGCCCATGAACGCGACGGGGAGGAACACGCAGACGAGCACGCAGACGATGGCGACGACCGCCCCCGCCACCTCGCGCACGGACTCCCGGGCCGCGGCCGGGGCAGGAAGGCCTTTCTCCCGCATCAGGCGCTCGGTGTTCTCCAGCACGACGATCGCGTCGTCGACGACGATCCCGATGGCGATGACCATCGCGAAGAGGGTGAGGATGTTGATGCCGAAGCCGAAGAGCCAGAGCCCGGCGAAGGATCCCACCAGGGAGACCGGCACGGCGACCATCGGGATAAGCGTGGCGCGCCAGGAGCCGAGGAAGAGGAAGACCACGATGGCCACGAGCACCGCGGCCTCGACCAGGGTGTGGCGCACCTCCCCGATGGCCGAACGCACGAAGCGCGTCGTGTCGAAGGGGATCTCGTAGGCGACGTCCGGCGGAAAGCGCCGGGCGAGCTCCTCCATGCGCGTCCGGATGCGCTCGGCGGTGTCGAGGGCGTTCGCGCCCGTCTGCAGGAAGACGCGTATGCCCGCCACGGGACGCCCGTCCAGCTTGCTGACCTGCTCGTAGCTCTGGGAGCCGAGTTCGACGCGGGCCACGTCGCGCAGGCGCAGGGCGCCTCCCGTCGTTCCGGCGCGCAGGACGATGTCGCCGAACTGCTCGGGGGTGGCGAGCCTGCCGCGGGAGACGACGGGGATGACGAAGGCGGCCTCGACCGAGGGCTCCTGCCCCAGCCGGCCCACGGAATACTGGGTATTGCTGGCCCGGACGGCCCGGAGGACATCGCCGGGCGTGACGCCGAGCGCGGCCATCCTGTCCGGACGCAGCCAGACGCGCATCGCGTAGTCGCGCGAGCCGAACACGCCGCAGTCGCCGACGCCCTCGATGCGCTTGAGCTCCTCGGCCACCGCGGAGGACGCGTAGTTGCTCAGGAAGACGGAATCATGGGTGGCTTTCGGCGAGAGCATCGAGACCGACATGAGGATGTCGTTGGACCGCTTCTTGGTGATGACGCCCAGGCGCCGGACCTCCTCCGGCAGACGCGGCTCGGCCAGCTTGACCCGGTTCGCCACGAGGATGGTGGCCATGTCCGGGTCGACGCCGCTGTCGAAGACCACGGAGATGCTCAGCGTGCCGTTGGACGAGGAGTTGGAGGAGTAGTAGAGCAGCCCTTCGACGCCGTTGATTTCCTCCTCGAGCGGCGCAGCGACGTTCTTGACCAGGGCGTCGGGCGAGGCGCCGGGGAAGCTCGCGACCACGGTCACCGTCGGCGGCGCGATCTGAGGATACTGCGAGAGGGGCAGCTGGGTGAAGGCCAGGCCGCCGACGATCACGATGACGACGGAGAGTACCCCGGAGAAGACCGGCCGGCGGATGAAGAAGTCCCAGCTCATGTCTCAGCGCCCGGCGACCGAAGCCTTGGAGCCGGGGCGCAGCTTCTGCAGCTGGTCGAGCACGACGCGGTCGCCGGTCCTGAGCCCGGAAAGGACGGCGATGTCGGCGCCCTGGACGTCTCCCAGGACGACGACGCGGGACTCGACGATGTCGCCGTCTCCGAGCACGAGGACCGCCCTGCCCTGCGGCGTCTGGATGAGGGCGGTCTGCGGAACCAGGAAGGCGGGGACCGGCCGGCCGGTCACGCGCGCACGCACGAACTGGCCCGCCATGAGGCCACCCTGGGCATTGTCGAAACGGGCCCGGAGCTGGATGTTGCCGAGCCGGGCGTCGATCTCGGGAGCGGAGAAGTCGACGCGCCCCACCACCGGGTGATCCGCGCCGGAAACGGTCTGAAGGCGGACTTCCGCGCCGCGCGCCCCCTCCGAAGAGCCGCCGAAAAGACGGGCGTGGTCGGCCTCGGGGATGCCGAAGCGCACCCACACCTCGTCGGAGCCGACCACCGTGGTGAGCAGGCCGTCCGCGCCGACCGGGGTGACCAGAGAGCCCTCCGTGCGCAGACGGCGTCCGGCGACCCCGTCAACGGGCGCGCGCACCTCGCAATAGGCGAGGTCGAGCTCGGCCATCCGAAGCCGGGCGGCCGCAGCGTCATGCGCGGCGACGGCGGCGTCCCGGTCGGCCGCGGCGTCCAGACGGTCCTTCTCGCTGGCGGCCTTCTGGGCGAAGAGCTTGTCCTGGCGCGCGGCCTCCGCCGAGGTCCGCCCGACACGGGCCGCCTCCTGGGCCAACTGGGCCCGAGCGAGCGCGGCGGCCGCGGCGTAAGGCGCAGGATCGATGCGGAAGAGCAGGTCGCCCGCACGGACACGCGCCCCCTCCCGGTAGTCCACGGTCTGCAGGAGGCCCGTCACCCGGGCGCGCACCTCGACCTCGCGGACGCCCTCGACCTGCCCCGGGGCGAGCAAGGTCTGGGCCATCCGGCCCTCCTGTACGGCCAGCACCGTGACGCGGGGGGGAGGCGGGGAGGAGACGGGCGTCTCCTGTCCGCAGGCGGCGAGCATCAGCACCACCCCGGAGAGGACGGGCAAGACCACGCTTGATTTACATACAGACATGTATGTTTAGTTAGAGGACGCCAGATGGCCCGCAAGACCAAAGCAGAGGCGGCCCGCACCCGCGACCGCATCGTTTCATGCGCCCGGCGCGTGTTCGCGCGCCGGGGGGTCAACATGGCCTCGCTGGACGAGGTGGCCCGTGCCTCAGGAGTCACACGCGGCGCGGTCTACTGGCATTTCAACGGCAAGTCCGACCTGTTCATGGCCGTCCGCGCCCAGACCGGCCCCCTAGTCAGCTTCGAACCCCCACGAGAGAAGGACCCGCTGGAGGCCCTTGAACGGGGGCTGATCGGGGCGCTCCGTCGGCTCGCCCGGGACGAGGCGGCGCGGGACACCTACGAGGTCATGCTTTGGCGCTGCGAATACGTGGGGGAGTTCGCGGACGTTCGCCGGGACCTCATGGAAGCCGGGAAGTCCTTCCTGCGGCAGACCGAGGCCCTCTACCGGAACGCGGTCCGTCGCGGTATGCTCGCCGCCGGTATCGACCCACGGACGGCCGCCCTGGAGACGTTCTGCCTCTACGCCGGCATGCTGAAGATCTGGCTGGCCGACGAGGGCGGCGGCCTGAGAAGCCGGATCGAGAAACTCATCCGGGCCCACGTCGCGTCCCGCCGCCGAAGCAGGGTTGCCACGCGCCGCGCCCGCGGCAGCATGAAGCCATGAGCCAGCTTCTTCTGGCTGCGCTGCTGGTGGCGGCCCAGACCCCGACCGAGGATCGTACGCCCCGTGAGCCCGCCTCCCTGCCGATCATCTACGACCAGCCGGGCGACCGCTTCATCCTCCGCATCGACAGCCGTCGCTACCAGCTGCACAAGGACTTCCGTCCGTCCGTCGCGGAGCTCATGGCCGCCGCGAACTACCCCCGGACGAAGCTCGCCCACCAGGAGCTCGTGATGGCGGTGCAGGAACTGGACAAGGCGCTGGAGCGCGCGGCCTCCGCCCGCCGCGACGCCGAGCGGGACGCCGCTCGCAGCCGTCGGCACGCCGACACGGTCGAGTCGCTCAACCGGCAGATCGCCCTCGTCCGCGCGACGCAACCGGTCGACTTCAACGCCATCGCCATCCTGCTGAACCAGATCGCCGTCGAGTCGGAGTCGCTGCGCCGCGCGCAGCTGCAGGAGGACAAGTCGCGAGGCCGCGCCGACGCGGCCGACCGGGCCGCCGACCCCGCCAGGCTGAGGGCGGACAAGGCTCGGGAGGCGTACGTCCGAGCGCTCGACGACTACGAGCGGCCGCTGTCCCGAATACGCGCGATCGCGATCGCCAACGGCAGCGCGCTGTAAGGCGTTTCGGCTCGCCCCGCCGGAAGGAAGGGGCAGGGTCGGAGGACCCCCATGAACGCCCGTGTCCTGCCCCTCCTCGCCGCGCTCCTCGCGGCGGGCGCCGCCCTCGCCCAGCAGCCCCCTGCGCCCGCCAAGCCGGCCGCCAAGGCCGCGCCGAGACCGGCGGACCGGTATGCCGTGCGGCCGGACGAGAAGGTCGCCTGGCATGACGTCCGCGAGACGGACCTGGAGGGCCGCGCCCTCCCCGGCGACGAGCGCAAGAGCTACTTCGACCGCCTCCCCGCCGAGGCCGACGGCAAGGTCACGCCCGCCGTATGGAGCCTGAGCCGCGACAGCGCCGGCCTCATGTTCCGCTTCCGCACCGACGCCACGACCATCTACGCGCACTACAAGGTCACCAAGGCGCAGCTCGCGATGCCGCACATGCCCGCGACCGGCGTGAGCGGGCTCGACCTCTACGCGCGCGACGGCGACGGGCGGTGGCGCTGGGTCCAGGTCGTGCGGCCCGGCTCGCAGGAGATGAAGGTGCGCGTCGCCGAGGGTCTGGACGCGGGCGAACGCGAATACGCCCTCTACCTGCCTCTCTACAACGGCGTGGAGTTCCTCAGCGTGGGCGTGCCCGAGGGCAGGAAGTTCGAAGGCCTCCGGCCGCGCGCGCGACCGGTCGTCTTCTACGGCACGTCGATCACCCACGGCGCCTGCGCCAGCCGGCCCGGGATGGTGCACACCGGCATCCTCGGCCGACGGCTGGACGTGCCGGTGGTGAACCTCGGCTTCTCGGGCAACGGGCGCATGGACAAGGCGGTGGGCGACTTCCTCGTGCGCATCGACGCGGCAGCCTACGTCATCGACTGCCTCCCCAACATGGGACCGAAGGACGTCACCGAGAAGTGCGCTCCCCTCGTCAGGCAGCTTCGCGCCGCGCATCCGGACACCCCGATCATCCTCGTCGAGGACCGCCGCAACACGGACTCCTGGTTGCTCGCCGCCCGCCGCAAGCACCATGATGACAACCACGCCGCCCTGAGGGCGGCCTACGAGCAGCTGCTGAAGGAGGGCGTGAAAGGCCTGTCCTACGTGCCCGGCGACCACCTCTACGGCGACGATGCCGACGGCGCCACGGACGGTTCGCATGCGAGCGACCTGGGCTTCTTCCGCCAGGCCGACATCTTCGAGCCCTTCCTGCGCCAGGCCCTGGGCCGCTGACCAGAGGACCGGATGACCCGCGGCTTCCGCTACTACGACCTGATCCTCGGCGGCTTCGTCGCGGTCCTGCTCTGCTCGAACCTCATCGGGCCCGCCAAGGTGGTCCAGCTGGACCTGCCGCTGCTGGGCCCGACCGATTTCGGCGCGGGCAACCTGTTCTTCCCGCTCTCCTACATCTTCGGCGACATCCTCACCGAAGTCTACGGCTACGCGCTCGCTCGCCGCGTCATCTGGTCGGGCTTCGCCGCCATGGCCTTCGCGACCGTGATGACCTGGGTGGTGCTCGCCATGCCCGCGAGCCCCGACGAACCCTTCAGCGCGCAGCTGCAGCCGGCCCTCCAGACCTGCTTCGGCGGAGGCTGGCGGATCGCGCTCGGCTCGATCCTCGCCTTCTGCGTCGGGGACTTCGTCAACTCCTACGTCCTCGCCAAGATGAAGGTGCGCATGGGCGGCCGGCACGCATGGATGCGCTTCATCGGGTCCACGGTGGTCGGGCAAGGCGTCGACAGCCTCATCTTCTACCCGGTGGCGTTCCTTGGAATCTGGACGGGGCCCACGCTGCTCGCGGTGATGGCGGCCAACTGGGCCTTCAAGGTGCTGGTGGAGGCGGTGATGACCCCCCTGACCTACGTGATCTGCGAGCGGCTCAAGCGGGCCGAGGGCGTCGACGCCTTCGACGACGGCACGGACTTCAACCCGTTCTCGCTGAAGGGCTGAGGCGGGCCGTGCCCCGGGCAGGACTCGAACCTGCATGCCTTGCGGCAAGGGATTTTAAGTCCCGTGTGTCTGCCATTCCACCACCGGAGCCGGCCCCTGCGATCCTGCCGTCCGCCCTCCTGCTGGCAACCCGGGAAAGCGTCCGCCTTGTCCTTGCGCCCGTCGCGAAAGCGGTCTTCCTTCGGCCCATGGACCGCATCGCCACGACGTTCGCGCGCTGCAAGGCCGAGGGGCGCCCGGCTTTCGTCAGCTACGTCTGCGCGGGCGACCCGGACCTGGAGACCTCGGAGGCGGTGCTGCTGTCGCTCGCCCGCAACGGCGCGGACGTCCTCGAAGTGGGCGTGCCCTTCTCCGACCCGCTCGCCGACGGACTGACGAACCAGCTCGCCTCGCAGCGGGCCCTCGAGGCCGGCATGGACGGCGCACGCCTGCTCGACCTGCTCCGGGCGGTGCGAGCAGGCACGGACCTGCCGATCGTCCTCTACTGCTATTACAACCTGCTGTTCTCCGCCGGACTCGAGGACTACTGCCGCCGCGTGCGCGAGGCCGGAGCCGACGGGCTGCTGGTGCTCGACTGCCCGCCGGAGGAGGCGACGGACCTCATCGCGGCCTCGAGGAAGCACGGGCTGGCCAACGTCTTCATCGTGGCCCCGACGACCCCGCCGGCGCGCGTCGCCCTCATCGCCAAGCACGCCACGGGCTTCATCTACTACGTCTCGCGCGAGGGCGTGACAGGCGAGCGTTCCGAGCTCGCCGCCAACCTCGGCGCGGCGGTGGGCGAAATCCGCAAACACACCTCCCTGCCCGTCTGCGTCGGCTTCGGCGTGTCGAGGGCCGAGCACGTCCGCGCGATTGCCAAGGTCGCCGACGGCGTGGTCGTCGGCAGCGCCCTCGTCAACGTGATCGCCGCCCACAAGGACAGGAGAGGCGAGGCGGCGGAGGCTGTCGGCGCGAAAGTCCGGGAACTGCTGGCCGGATAAGGCGCGGGCCGCGGCGCGGGGACGGCCCCGCCTCGGGCGTTTCCGCGACATTCAGCGGCCCAGCCCCCGCCGACGGCGAATCTCCGCCCTTGACCAAGGGCATCCCCTCCCCACTTTCCCCGTGGTCCCGACCACGTCGGGGCCACCGGAACCTCACCGCATGGCCTCGCGCGACACCTGGACCAAGAAAGACCTGACCGGCATCGAGGAGCTTTCCGCGGCCGAGATTGGCGTGATCTTCAGGCAGGCCGACAAGTTCCTTCCCGCCCTGGCGCCAGGCAAGGGGCTGGACCTGATGAAGGGGCGCACGGTGGTGAACCTCTTCCTCGAGCCCAGCACCCGCACCCGCACCGCGTTCGAAATCTCCGCCAAGAAGCTCGGCGCGGAGGTGGTCTCCATCAACACCACAGCCTCCTCGTTGGTCAAAGGCGAGACCCTGCGCGACACCGCCATGAACATCCAGGCGATGGGCGTGGACGCCATCGTCATGCGCCACTCCTCCGCCGGCTCCGCCCGGTACCTCGGCGGCGTGCTCGACATCTCCGTCGTCAACGCGGGCGACGGCGCCCACGAGCACCCCACGCAGGCCCTGCTCGACGCCTACACGCTCCGCCGGAAGTTCGGCGAGGTGAAGGGCCTGAAGGTCACCATCCTGGGCGACGTCCTCTTCAGCCGTGTCGCCCGCTCGAACATCCTCTGCCTCTCCAAGCTGGGCGCGCAGGTCACCCTGGCCGGACCCGCGACGCTCGTGCCCGCCTCCCTCAAGGAGGCTTACCCTCAGGTGCGCCTCGCGCACGACCTCAAGACCGCTCTCTCCGGGGCGGACGCGGTGATGCTGCTCCGCATCCAGCACGAGAGGCAGACCACCACCCACTTCCCATCCCTCGGCGAGTACACCTCACAGTTCGGGCTCAACACCGAACGCGCCGCCTGGCTCAAGCCCGGCGCCATCGTCATGCACCCGGGCCCCATCAACCGCGGCGTCGAGGTCGAGAGCGAGGTGGCCGACGGCCCCCGCTCCGTGATCCTCGAGCAAGTGACGAACGGCGTCGCGGTCCGGATGGCGGTCCTCCACCTCTGCACGGGGGCCGTCCGCCGATGAGCAGGTCCGAAGCCAGGCCGCTCAGGATCACGGGCGCCCGGATCATCGACCCCGCCTCCGGCCGCGACGAGAACCGCGGTGACCTGTGCGTGATCGACGGCCGTTTCGCCCGGAAGCTCTCCGCCGCCGAGGCCCGCTCGGCCGTCACCGTCGACGCCCGCGGCCTGGTGGCCACGCCGGGCTTCGTCGACCTCTGCTGCCGGCTCGGCGAGCCCGGCCGCTCCGCGCGCGAGACGGTGCGCTCCGGCACCCAGGCCGCCGCGGCGGGAGGATTCACCACCGTCGTGGCCATGCCGGATTCGCTCCCGCCGGCGGATAACGTGGGCACGGTGCAGCTGCTGCGCGAGATCTGCGCGCGGGAGGCCGTGGTCCGCGTGCTTCCCACCGGTACGCTCACCAAGGGGCACGGGGGCGAGGCGCTCGCCCCCCTCGGCTCCCTCCGCAAGGCGGGGGTCGCCGCGGTGACGGACACGGTCTCGGGAGTGCAGAACAACGAGATCATGCGACGGGCGCTGGAATACGCCGCGATGTTCGGGCTCGTGGTGCTCGACCACTGCCAGGACAGCAGCATGACCGAGGGTGCGCAGATGCACGAGGGCGCGTGGTCCCTGCGTCTCGGCCTACGGGGCTGGCCGCGCGCGGCCGAGGAGATCGTCGTCTCCAGCGACTGCGCCCTGGCCGCCCTCACCGGCGCCCGCATCCACCTGCAGCACCTGTCCTCGGGCGGCTCGGCCGAGCTCGTTCGCCAGGCGAAGTCGCGCGGCCTCCCCGTCACGGCGGAGGTCTCCGCGCTGCACCTGCTCCTCACGGACGCCGACCTCGCGGGCTACGACACGAACCTGAAGCTCAACCCTCCGGTGCGCGAGGAACGCGACCGACGGGCGCTGGTCGAAGCGCTGGTCGACGGCACGCTTGACGCGGTCTGCTCCGACCACTCCCCCTGCAGCGCGACCGAGAAGGACTGCGAGTTCGACCAGGCGCCCTTCGGCGCGGCCTCGCTGGAGACGGCCTTCTCCGCGGCCTACGAGGCGGTCGTAGACGCCGGTCACGCGGAGCTGCCGACGCTCGTCGAACGCCTCACATGCGGGCCGGCCAGAGCGCTCGGACTGGAGGCCGGCACCCTGCAGGAAGGGACCCCGGCGGACTTCGTGCTGCTCGACCCCCGGGCGAAATGGAAGCCTTCGGCCGGCGCCCTGCTCTCCCGCTCCGGCAACAACCCTCTCGTCGGCCGTACCCTGCGCGGCAAGATCCGCTCGACCTACGTGGACGGCCGGCTCGTCCACGGAGCCTGAGATGGCGGTCGGGCCTTTCAGCGTTCTCTCCGAGCCCCTGGGCGCCGACGTCCCGACGGCGGCCCCCAGGGCGTCCACGGAGGAGCCCGCCTCCGAGGTAGGGACCAAGGAGCTTTCGGCCGCCGACTGGACCTGCATCGCGGTCAGCATCGCGCTGGCCGTCGCAGGCCTACGGGTGCTGCGGCGTTGGACGGCCGGCGGGGGTCCGCGGCTTGAGCGCCGCGCGGACGCCGCCACCGCCGCCGCGGGGCTGGTGACCGGTCTGCTGGCCTTCGGTCTCCTCTTCCCGCTCCTGACGCAGCTCCTCGCCGGCCTCTTCATGACCCAGTTCGGGGTCACGCAGGCGGAGATCTTCTTCTCCAGCTTCGTGGCGCAGGCCGTCGCCGCCGGGGTGATCATCGGACTGGGAGCCGCGCTGCCGGGGGCGGTGCAGTGGTCCCCGACGGCCGCGCCCGAAGGCGCCCCGTCCGCGCCGGACACGGCGCGGGGCGCGCTTTCGATCCTGCGCAAGCGTGACGCCTTCCGTGCCTACCTCGGCGTCTGCGCGCTGGCCACGCTCGGCTCGCTCGGATGGAAGGGCCTGCACTCCCTCTGGGCCTGGGCCCATACGTCGGGCTGGTTGGGCGCGCCCCCCGAGGACATGCTTCAGGAGATCGTGGACATCGTCATGCGCACGGAAGTGGTCACGGCCAAGTTCGGCCTGCTGACGCTGGCGGTCGCCGTCGGCGCGCCGCTCATGGAGGAGCTGGTCTTCCGCGGCACACTGTACCCGGCGCTCAAATCACTGCTCTCCTGGCTGCCCCCGCGGGGCAACGTGGCCGTCTCCGCCGCGGCGACCGGGCTGCTCTTCGGCGCGGCGCACCTCACGCCCTCGGCCTTCATCCCCTTGACGCTCTTCGGCGCGTTCCTCTGCCTCGTGCGCGATCGGCACGGTCTGGCGACCGCGATCGCCGTCCACGCCTTCTTCAACGCCATGAACCTGTTCTGGCTCAAGGTCGCGCCGGACGTCGCCAATCTCTGAACATGGGAGCCATCACCAACCGGACGGAACGGTCCGTCTCACGCCTGACCGAGCAGCGCATCATCGAGGACGTCGTCTCGGCGATGTCTGACGCCTGTCCGCCCTTCCCCGAGGGGCCTGGCGGGGACTGCGCCCACCTGGCCGAACGGGGCGGGCGCGCCTACCGCGTCTGCACCATCGACGGCGTGACCCTCGGCCGCCACTTCGACCTCGCCTGCGAAGGGCGCCGCGCGGGCGCGAAACTGGTCAACCGCAACCTCTCTGACCTCGCCGCGGCGGGCGCGAAGCCGTCCGACGCGCTTCTTGCGCTCACGCTCGGCCCCGACGTGGACATGGAATGGCTCCTCGACTTCGCCTCCGGCGCCGGCCGGGCGGCGGCCAAGGCCGGACTGCGGATCGTCGGAGGCGACGTCTCGTCCGGACCAGCCGGCGTCTTTGTGGCCACGCTCTCGGCGCAGGGCCACGCCCACCGCGTGCTCTCGCGCCGCGGCGCCAGGGAAGGCGACGTGCTGTTCGTGACCGGCGTCCTCGGGGGCTCGGCCTACGGACGCCATCTGGACTTCACGCCCCGGCTCCCCGAGGGCGAATGGCTCTGCGGTCGGGGCGAGGTCACGGCCTGCACCGACATCTCCGACGGACTCGCCAAGGACCTGCCCGCGATGCTCGGGCGCTCGCTCGACGCCCGGATCGAACTCGCGCGCGTGCCCGTCTCCGACGCGGCCAGGCTGCTCGAACGCGGCGACGGCAGGCCCGCCCTGGAGCATGCCCTGCAGGACGGCGAGGATCACGAGCTCGCCTTCGCCGTGGCAGCCGCCTCGGCCGACGTCGTGGAGGCCGACTTCCGCCGCGCCTTCGCCGCCACCGGCGTGACACGCCTCGGCGCGGCCGTGCGGGGCGAAGGCCGCCTGCTCGACGCCGAGGGCCGTCCCGCGGCGGCCCGCGGCTTCGGACACTTTGCCTGAGCCGCTAGAGCTTGAACTGCCGGATCACCACGAAGAGCGCGAAGATCAGCGAGCAGCCGGCGAAGGTGACGGTCGTGGTCTCGTAGGTGGAGAGGAGCCTCAGGACGGCGTCGAGCAGCGAGAGCGAGTCGCGCGTGTCGGCCTCGGCCCTGGCCAGCGCCTCGCCCGCGTGCTGGTCCGCCTCCTCCACCTTCTTGTTGTCCGAGCTGAGCGTGTTGTTGGGGCCGATGAGCACCGCGATGGTCTCCTTGGAGCGCATCGCCTTGCGGAAGACGTCGACGGACCCCTGGATGCCGACGGTCGCCGCGCGCACCTTCGTGGTGGTGTCCTTCAGCTCGTGGCTGAACCAGAGGCCGGCGAGGGAGACGAGGAGGGTGACCACCGCCATGCCGACGATGCCGACCTCGGCATGGACGAGTCCGCCCCGGGTCGGACGACGGTTGGAACGTTTTGCGCTCATGATGCTTGTGGGTTAGTTTTAGGTTAGAAGGTTTTCAGCGCCGACGGCCGCGAGGGGCGGACTTGGGCTTGGCGGACTTGGGTCGGGCGCGCTTACGGCCGGACGACTTCTTGCGGCCCTTGCGTCGTCGCGGGGGGGAGGACATCCCCAGCTTCCTGCGGATCATGCCCGTGATCCAGTCCACGAGCTCCGGAGCGAGCGCGCCGGCAAGCCCCTGGACGATCGCCTTGTTGATGGCCGAGAGCTGCCACTGGAAGGTGACGAAAAAGGCGATGATGGCGAAGATCGCGGCGGCGACCACGTGCCGGAAGGACCTCCAGAGGCTGGCGTGGGCGGCGTCGTCGATGAGCAGGCGCCCGACCATCGCCGCGGCACCGATGAGCGCCACGATCCAGCCGCCGCGCTTGAATTCCACGATCGCCCCTTGGAATCCGCTCGCTCCGTCCAGGGCGGCCAGCAACCCGGTCAGCATGGCGCGCCTCCTTCTGGCGGCCGGGGGCCGCGCTCGGCGCAGTCTGATCGTGCGAGGGTGGGCACTCGGGTCGCAACTATGCGCCCCGCATGGGCGGACTCAACCACCGACTCCCCCTTCAGAGCGCCTGGCGACGGGCGGGACGCCCCTCGTCGACCTCGATGTAGTCGAACATGGTGTCGACCCCGGCGTCATCCCCGAGGCCGTTCTCGCCCAGCCGGCGGCGGAGCACCTCGTTGGCCTCATCCCTCCAGCCGCGCTTGGTCATGAAGCCGTTCCAGATCTCGACGTCGTTCGTGGTGAGACGCCGGCCGCGGGACTGGGCCCAGGCGTACGCCTCGGCATGGGAGGCGGCGGGATGTTCGAGCAGCCAGGCCCGCAGGTCGTCGTAGGCGACGCCGAGGTACTGGCAGCATCGTTCGTCGAAGGCCTTGCCGAGGTTCTTGACGAAGTCGGGGTGCAGCCCGCCCGCGGCGTGCAGGCGCACCTTGGAGATGAGGCGCGGAAGGTAGACGAATCCCTCGACGGCGTCGTAGGGTGAGAGCAGGCCGGGGACGACGGGCATGGCGGAGGGGAAGAGGATGAGCGAGGAGGGGATGGATGGAAGATAAAAGGGCCCGCCTCCCCGCTTGCCCCCGGGCCTTCGACGGCTATGCCCGAGCGCATCCCCATGCGCCGATTGATGTCGCTCCTGCCGCTCGTCCTCCTCACGGGCTGCGCCACCTACCGCGACCTGGCCTCGGAGCCCCTCAGGATGAGCCAGGACATAGCGGCGTTCGAGGAGACGGACAAGGTCTCCGCGCCCCCCGAGGCGGCCGTGCTGCTTTCCGGGTCGAGCACGCTCAGGCTGTGGAAGACGGCCGCGGAGGACTTTGCGCCGATGCCGGTGCTCAACCGGGGCTTCGGCGGCTCCTACACCACCGAGGTGCTGGGCTACATGGACCGCATCACCCTGCCCTACCGCCCGCGGGTGATCCTGTTCCATTGCGGGCACAACGACGTGTTCTTCGGCGACCGCGCGGACAGGGTCGCCGCGCGGGTCGAGGAATACTGCCTGGCCGCGAGGGCGCGCGACCCTCGCGTCAGGGTCGTCATCGCGGGAATCACCAAGGCCCCGTCGCGACGCGCGAAGTGGACGGAGATGGACCGCACCAATCGCCTGCTGGACGAACTGGCGGCGCGCCACGACTGGATCGACTTCGTCGACGTCAACCCGGCGCTCAACCTGCCGGACGGCGAACCGAGGGAAGGCATGTATCTGAAGGACGCCCTCCACCCCTCGCCGGCGGGCTACGCGGCGCTACGCGCGGCCCTCCGGCCGGCCGTGGAGGCCGCCTGGAGAGGCAGATCGCCAGTTCAGTGACCCGGGCCGGACGGGCCGCCCGTCCTGCCCCATGTCAGAACCAGCCCGCCGAGGACGGCATAGACGGCCGCGGCGCCGAGAAGGGTCTCACGGATGCCGACGCTGTCGGCGACCGTCCCCATGGCGACGGCCGCGAAGGGGATCAGGCCGAAGAAGCTCAGCCCGCTGATGGCGGATACCCGGCCGCGAATCTCCTCCGGGGATCGCTCCTGGACGATCGTGTTCGCCAGCCCGACCAGCGTCGAGACGCCGAGCGCCAACAGTAGGAGGGTGACCGCGGGCCACCAGAACCCGGCGGCGAAGGAGAGGCTGGCCAGGCCTCCGCAGATGACGACAAGGGCCGCGCACATCACGGCTCCCCGGCGGGGCGCGGGGAGGGCCATGATGAGAAGGGAACCGAGCAGTGAGCCGATGCCGGAGCAGAACATCAGCCAGCCCAAGCCGTCAGGCGTGACCTTGAGCACGTGCTTGCCGTAGAGCGGAAGCAGCACGATGAGCACGGGGAAGACGCAGAGCGTGTTCGCCGACAGCATCAACACCATGGCCAGGCTCGGGCGGTCGGCCCGCAGGTGGCGGACGCCCTCGGCCATGCCGGCCTGACGCCGGAGCTCCTGCTCCTTGCCGCCCTGAGCGCGAGGCGGCAGGGTCGCCAGGGCCGCCATCAATACCACGAAGGTGAGCGCGTTCAGGTAGAACGCGGACGCCTCGCCGAAATGCGTCACGAGGTAACCCGCGAGGGCCGGCCCGATGAGCCGCGTCCCATGGAACACGGCGCGGTCGATCGCGATGGCGCGGGCCACGTGCGCGGGCCCGGCCAGCTCGGGCACGATGGCCGCGGCCGCGGGCATCTCGAAGGCGGCGGAGACGCCGAGCAGTCCGGCCGCGAGCACGACATGCCAGATGCCCACCGCGCCCGCCCCGACGAGGGAGCCGAGCCAGAGGGCGAGCACAATCTGGACGGCCTGGCACGCCTGCAGGATCCGTCGCTTGTCGAAGCGATCCGCGCAGAGGCCGCCGAGCATCGAGAGCGCAATCATCGGGACCCCTCCGGCAAAATGCACCCATGCCATCGCCTGCCCGCTCGACGTGAGCCCAGCCATCACCCAGCCCTGCGCCATGGCCTGCATCCAGGTGCCGGTCATGGAGACGCCCTCCCCCACGATGTATCGCAGGAAGGGGCCGTTGGGGAAACGGGAAGGCTGTCCGGTGGCGTCCGACAAAGGAGATTCAGCGTGCCGAGGAACCACCGCGGAGGGGAGGACAAACTTCCGGAGTCCGGTCAGCGGCGCCAGCCGGGGAAAGTGGTGCTCCCGTTGGGACTCGAACCCAAATCGCCGGCTTCGGAGGCCAGCATTCTATCCATTGAAATACGGGAACCGAACCGCCAGCAAACCCGCCGGCATCGGGCAAGTCAACCTTTCCCCGGCTCAGCGGGCCTTCATATTGCGGTCGGCGAAGTCCAGGTAGTTGGCCCAGTCCTCCGCGGTGACGTCATGCTTGCCCGCGCGGACATGGTAGCCGACGGAAAGGCCGACGGGCCGGCCGACCTCTGGGAAGACGTCCGTGCCGAGTCCGGGCGTGCCGAGCAGACGGAAGACAGGGTCGGCATGCAGGGCCCCGAGGAACTCGCCGCGGGGATCGGCCCAGAGGTCCTCGGCGGCACTGGCCACGTAGAGCGGCCTAGGGGCCGCCGCCGCAAGCAGCCAGTGTTGGTCGAGCGGCAACGCGGCCTCGTTCTCCGAATAGGTAGAGAACCTCCGGGTGAACCAGTGCGGGAAACCCCGGCCCGGGTAGAAGCCTGAGATGACGCCGACGGTCTCGCCGAAGGTGCGCTTGCTGAGCGCGGCGCCGCCGCATCCGGAATCGTTTGAGACCACCATGGCGAAACGCTCGTCCTGGGCGCCGGCCCACAGGGCCGCCTTCCCAAGGCGGGAATGCCCGATGACCGCGACCCGCGAGTCGTCGACGCCCGGCATGCGGGCGAGCACGTCGAGCCCACGCGACAGGCCCCAGGCCCAGGCGCCGATGGCGGCCCACTCGCCGTCCTTCCAGACGGTGTCCCGGCCCGCCGGGGACAGCGCGGCGCGGAAGCCGTCCTTCCATCCTTCAGGATGATCGGGCTCGATGTCGCCGTAATAGAAAGTCGCGAGGCCGTAGCCGCGGGCGATCAGCATCTCGAGCTGCCAGCGCGAGGACTGCGCCCCGCGGTGGCGTTCCGAGGCGCGCGCGGGACGGGAAGGGTCGGACCACTGCTTGGAGACCCAGGTCTCGGGCGGAAGAACCGCGGGGTCGTCCACCGCGGTGTGGTTGCCGCCGAAGTTGGGCCCGATGAACACCGGCGAGCGGCCCCCGCGGCCGTTGGGCAGGTAGACGAGCAGGTCGAAGAAGGGGGCCTTGCGTCCGACGGGCCAGACGCGCAGCTGGGTGCGCGTCGCCTTGCCGCCCAGCGCGCCCGCGTCATGCTCCCGCACCTCCTGGACGGCCGAGGCGCGGAGCGCGGACGTGTCGGGCGTGCGTCCGTAGACATGGGTCTCGAGAGCGCGCAGCACCTCTGCCCGGCGGCCGGACCTCCAGCCGGCGGCGTCGACCTTGACACCGGCCCCGGAGACCAGCGGATCGGGCAGCGTGTAGGGCGGGACCTTGGACTCCTCCTGGATGGGGGCCGGGGCGGCGGCGAGAAGAATCAGGGGCAGCAGCATGGCCCCAGCGTGCGGAAGGCCAGCCTCACGGGCAAGTGGTCATTGCGCCCGGTCCCAGACCTCGAAGTCATATTCCAGCCCCTCGTGGGACCCGTGCCGACTCGACACGGGAAGCGTGAAGAATTCGGGCCAGGCCTCCGGGAAGAAACGGTCGCCCGCGAAGTCGCGATGGATGCGGGTGATGAGCAGACGGGAGCAAAGCGGCAGACCTTCGGCGTAGATGCGCTCGCCGCCGGCGATCCAGATCGGACCCGGCCAGGGCATCGACTGCGCGACGCGCACGGCCTCGTCCAATGTCGTCGCGCGCTCCGCGCCCGGAAAGCGCTTCGCCGGGTCGCGTGAGACCACGACCGTGCCGCGACCGGGCAGCGCCCTGCCCAGCTCGGCGTAGCAGGCGGGACCCTCGACCATTACCCCGCCCTCGGTCTGCTTCATGAACCAGTCGAGATCCTCGGGGATGTGCCACGGCAGCCGGCCGCCCGCCCCGATGACCCCGTTACGGGCCACCGCCACGATGCATTGGATGGGCTTGGAGGCGGGCATGCAGCAAGGGATGTGAACAAGTCGCCCGGGCGCAAGCGGCACCCCCGCTGGTTGACACCCGCCGACCCCCCCGCCAAGGTCGTCGGATGATTACCTGGCTGCAGGGCGCCACCTCCAAGCATCACCGCACGATCTTCAGCTTCCTGCTGGTGATCATCGTGGCCTCCTTCGTGTTCTACGGCTTCGCGGGCCGGAACGGACTCAGCCGGGTCGGCGCCTACATGTACATGGGCGTGGACCTCAACGACCCCCAGGTCCGGCAGCGTCACCGCGACGCGATGGTCTTCTCCATGCTCACCTCGCGCCGCCCCGAGGACATGGGGCTGGAACGCCGGGTCGCCGAGCTGTCCCTGGCCGACTCCCTCAACGTCCCCGTCCCCACCGACGCCGAGATCCGCCGCATCGCCCGCGACCTGACCGCGGCCCCGGACGCCAAGGACCCTGGCGAGTCGCTCCAGCGTTTCATCGAGTCGGCAGGCAGGCAGATCGACGCGCCCGAGCTCGAGACGCGCGCCCGCTTCGAGCGCTACATCGTGGACACCTGGCGCATCTCCCGCACCCGCGCCGCCCTGACCGGACCCGGCCACGCCACCGCCTCCCAGCTCAAGCGCCTGCTGGAGCGCGAGCGCGCCCTGTGGACCGTCGACGCCGCGACCTTCTCGCCCGCGGGCTTCAAGACGGACGTCAAGGACGACGAGGCCAAGGCCAAGGCCGCCTTCGAGTCCAGCAAGGAATCCTACCGGATCCCGGCCCGCCTCAAGGCCACGCTCGTACGCGTGCGCTCGACCGAGGCCGACACGTCCAAGGTGTCCGACGAGGACCTGGTCACCGCCGCGTACAACTACGCCGAGCAGCTCAAGCTCGAGCCCGGCAAGATCAAGGAGGAGGCACTCAAGCGCCGCCCCGAGCTCGAGAAGCTCGTGCGACAGGAACGGGCCGCCCTCACCCTCTCCGGCCTCGTCTCCGACGAGCTCGCCGACCGCTTCCCCGCCGACGCCTCCAAGGCCTCCGACCCGGCCTTCGCCGCCTGGCTCAAGTCTCGCAACGCGGTGCTGACGTCGGTCGACGAGTTCGAGGAGGGCGCACCACCCCAGGGCCCCGCCCTGGCCGCCGTGCCGGCCGAGGCGCTGCGCATGATCGCAGGCCTTTCCGCGCAGGAATGGAGGACCGACGTCTACCGCGTCACCGAGGGCGCGCTGTTCCTCTACGTCAACGCTCGCACCGAATCGCGCCTGCCGTCCTTCGAGGAGGCCAAGGCCAAGGCGCTTGCCGCCTGGCGCGACGCAGAACGCGAACGGCTGGTCGCCGCCGAGGTATCCCGCCTCTCGAAAGCGCTCCTCGACGACCAGACGGCCGGCAAAGCCTTCCCCGAGAGCGCCAAGGCGCTCGGACTCAAGCCTTCCAACCCCGCGCCCTTCGCGGCGTTCGCCGCCCCCGAGGCCGTGGCGGGCGTCTCCCAGGACACCGCCCAAGTGGTCGAGGCAGCCGGGGTCGGCAAGGTCGCCGGACCCGTCCGCACTCGCTCCGGCGAATATGTCTTCCTGCGCGCGTCCAAGCGCGAAGTGCCTCCCGCCGACCCGAAGAAGGACGATGCCACGGCGCTCATGCGGAATATCGGCGAGCGCAACGCCTACCTCACCGGCATGGGCCTGCTGCAGGACCTCACGCCCCCGCCCGAGGTCTCCCAGCAGCCCCGCTGACCCCTGCGGACCGGCCGGAGCCTCTCCGGCGACCCCGCCACGGAGGGGTTCGCCTTTTCAGGGGTTCCTGCTTTACCTACCCCTGCCCCGCCCCCTAGCCATCTTTGAAGTCGCATGTCCCAGGTAAGAGTCCGCTTCGCCCCCAGCCCCACCGGCTTCTTCCACATCGGGAGCGCGCGTACTGCCCTGTTCAACTGGCTCTACGCTCGGCACACGGGCGGCAAGTTCGTCCTGCGGATCGAGGACACCGACAAGGAGCGCAACTCGGAAGCCTTCCTCAACGTCATCCTCGAGTCGATGCGATGGCTGGGGATGGACTGGGACGAAGGCCCCGGCGTGGGCGGCGACCACGGCCCGTACTTCCAGTCCCAGCGCACCGACCTCTACCGGGCCAAGCTCCGCGAACTCGCCGAGAAGGGACGGGCCTACGAGAAGGACGGCGCGTGGTGGCTGCGGCTCGAGGGCGCCCGCAGCCCCGCCCATGACGAGCACCTGAAACGCGATTACGAGAAAGTCGCTTCGCCGCCGATGGTGCTCGACGACCTCGTGCGCGGACGGGTGGAACGGGCGGAGGACCGCGACTTCGTCATCTTCCGCTCGAACGGCGAGCCGGTCTTCCACTTCGTCAACGTCGTCGACGACGTCGAGATGCGCATCACGCACGTGATCCGCGGCGAAGACCACCTCTCCAACACGTCCAAGCACGTCGAGCTCTTCCGGGCCTTCGGCGTCGAGCCGCCCCGCTACGCCCACATCCCGCTCATCCTCAAGTCCGACGGGCCCGGCAAGATGTCGAAGCGCGACCGCGGCGCCCTCATTGAGGAATACCAGCGGCGCCGGTACCTACCCGAGGCGGTGCGCAACTACCTCTGCCTGCTCGGCTGGACACCCGCGGACGGCCAGGAGGTCCTGCCCATCGGGGAGATCATCCGCCAGTTCGACCTCAAGGACGTGCACCAGTCCAACGCGCGCTTCGACGAGCGCAAGATGGCCCACGTGAACGCGCTCACCCTGCGCGGCCTGCCGCCGCAGGCGTTCGCCGCCCTCGCCGCCACGACCCTCGCCGAGGCCGGCGTCACGCAGGCGGGGCGGGACGACACGCTGCTGGCCGACGTCCTGCCGATCGCGCAGGAGAAGGTCGTGTCGTTGGAGCACCTCCCCGAGTTCCTCGGCTTCTTCTTCCGCGAGGACTTCGCCCGCGACCCGGCCGCGGCCGCCAATCTCGCCAAGAAAGGCGGCGACCCGGTCGCACGGGTGAAAGAAGCCCTGCCCTGCCTGGAGTCCTGCGAATGGACGGAGCCCGCCCTCGAAGCCGCCTTCGCCGCGGCCGGCGCGGCCTCCGGCAGGAAGCCTACCGATTACTTCGCCCCGGTCCGCTTCGCGGTCTCCGGCCAGGGCGGCGGCCCCCACCTGCTCTCCGTGCTCCGCGTCTTCGGACGCGACCGCGCCCTCTCCCGGCTCCGCGCCTACGCCTCCTGAAGCCATGTCCGAAAGCCCCGCCCACCGGCATTTCATCCAGCAGATCGTCGACGCCGACCTCGCGGACGGGCGCCGCTCCGAGGTCGTGACGCGCTTCCCGCCCGAGCCCAACGGCTATCTGCACATCGGCCATGCGAAGTCCATCTGCCTGAACTTCGGCCTGGCCCTCGAGTTCAAGGGCCGCTGTCACCTCCGCATGGACGACACGAACCCGACCAAGGAGGAGGTGGAATACGTCGACTCGATCAAGGAGGACGTCCGCTGGCTGGGCTTCGACTGGGGCGGGCATTACTACCAGGCCTCGGACTACTTCGACCGGATGCACGCCGACGCGATCCGGCTGATCCAGCTCGGCAAGGCCTACGTCTGCTTCCTGACCCAGGATCAGATCCGGGAGTTCCACGGCGACGAGAAGCGCCCGGGCAGGCCCAGCCCGACCCGCGATGCGTCCGTCGGGGAGAATCTTATGGCCTTCGAGCGGATGACCCGCGGCGAATTCGACGAGGGCAAAGCCGTGCTCCGCGCCAAGATCGACATGGCGTCGCCGAACATGCACATGCGCGACCCGGTCATCTACCGCATCCGCAAGGCCCACCACCACAACACCGGCGACAAGTGGCGCGTCTACCCGATGTACGACTACGCGCACCCGCTCGAGGACGCGTATGAAGGCGTCACCCACTCGATCTGCACGCTGGAGTTCGAGGTACACCGCCCCTTCTACGACTGGCTCCTCCGCACGCTCGACACCCCCGTCAAGCCCCAGCAGATCGAGTTCGCCCGGCTCAACCTGACCTACACCGTCATGTCCAAACGCCGCCTGCTCGAGCTCGTGCAGGAGGGGCGGGTCGCCGGGTGGGACGACCCCCGCATGCCGACGATCTCTGGCATGCGCCGCCGCGGCTACACGCCGGCCGCGCTCCGCAGGTTCTGCGAGACCGTCGGGGTGACGAAGAACAACTCCCTGTCCGACGTGGCCCTGCTCGAGCACGCCGTCCGGGACGACCTCAACCGGACCTCCTCGCGCTTCATGGCGGTGCTGGACCCCGTGCGCCTGGTCATCGAGAACTACCCGGAAGGCCAGGTCGAGGAACTGCAGGCGGTGAACAACCCGGAGGACCCCTCCGCAGGTACGCGCAAGGTGCCCTTCTCCCGCACGCTGCTCATCGAACGGGCCGACTTCCTCGAACAGGCGGAGAAGAAGTTCTTCCGGCTCACGCCCGGCCAGGAGGTCCGCCTCCGCTGGGGCTACTTCGTGAAGTGCACGGGCTGCCGCAAGGACGCCGCCGGCAAAGTCACGGAGGTCACCTGCGTCTACGATCCGTCCACGCGTGGCGGCGACGCCCCCGACGGCCGCAAGGTCAAGGGCACGATTCACTGGGTCTCCGAAGCCCACGCCGGCGAAGTCGAGGCGCGCCTCTATGACCGTCTCTTCGCCCACGAGGACCTCAACGACATCCCCGAAGGCAAGGACTGGCGCGACCTGCTTAACCCGGAATCGCTCCGCAAGGTCAGGGCCCGGGTCGAGCCCGCGCTCCTCGCGGTGGGACCCGGGACGCGCGTGCAGTTCGAGCGTAACGGCTACTTCTGCGCCGACGCCAAGGACTCCAAGCCCGGTGCGCCGGTCTTTAACCGCACGGTGACCCTGAAGGACTCCTGGGCGAAGCAGGCCCCGAAGGCCTGAACTCCGAGGCCAGCCCCCGGTCTGGCGGAGAGGGAGGGATTCGAACCCTCGGTACCTTGCGGTACACTGCATTTCCAATGCAGCGCGATCGACCACTCTGCCACCTCTCCTTGGAACCAGACTAGAAAGTCCATCAAAGTTGGCCGGCTTGACGCGTCAACCCCGTAACTGGACCGGACCGGGCGCCGGGGCGCGGTCGTGGGGGCGACGGCCCCGCAGCCAGGCCTTCCCGAAGGTTTGTGCTGTCATCGTGGGTGATCGGGACTAACAAAAGTCCCATGAAAAGTCCGGCCCTCCTGCCCGCCCTGCTCCTCGGCTCCGCCCTCATGGCGGCGGACGTCCGAGTCGTCCCGAACGAAGCCGTCGACGTCATCCAAGACGGCAAGGTGGTGGCCCGCTTCATGACGGCCCACGATGTCTCGAGCCCCGAGAAGCGGCTCGAGACCTACAAGCCTTACCTGCATGTCTTCGACGCCGGCGGCGCGCTTCGCCTGACCAAGGGGCCGGGCTCCGTCTTCCCACATCATCGGGGCATCATGGTAGGCTTCATGAAGATCACGGTCGACGGGAAGTCGTACGACCGCTGGCACATGAAGGGGGGCGACCAGGTCGTCACCTCGGTCGAACCGACCGCCGGAGGCTTCGCGGCCAAGATCGATTGGGAGGGCGCCTCGGCGACCGCCAAGCCCATCCTGACTGAGCTTCGTACGTTCAGGTTCACCGGTCCGGAGGCGCCGTTCTACCTGGGCGTGGAGATGGGCAGCACCCTCGCCCCGGACCATGGCGAGGCGAAGATCGACGGCGACCCCGAGCATGCGGGCGCGCAGTTCCGCCCGTCGGAGAAGATCGACAGCGCCAAGACGGCCTACGTCTACCCCGGCAAGGACGTCCAGATCCACAAGGCGCGCGACCTCGCCTGGGTGGCCGAGGTCTTCACGGTGGAGGGTAGGACCTTCACGGCCCTGATGCTCAACCACCCCTCCAACCCGCGGGGCACCGCCTTCTCGGCTTACCGCGACTACGGCCGCTTCGGCGCTTTCCCGAAGGGCGTCGCCACTCCGGACTCCCCGTTCAAGTTACGCTACAAGTGGCTCTTCGCCGAGGGCGAGATCCGTGACGCCGCGGCCTTCCAGCAGGCCTACAACGCCTTTGCCGGCACGAACGAACCGACGCCGCCGCTGACGGTCATGCCCGCCGAACGGGCCAAGCCGAAAGCTCCGGCCAAGAAATGATGCGGCTCAGGCGCCTGCGTTCATCCGGACGCGGGCGATCGCGGAGGCCTGACGTTCGTGCAGCACGGCCTGGGCCCTGAGCACCTTGGCCCTCGCGGCGACCGGATCCAGCGCCATGGCGAGGACGGCGGGCACGATGCCTGCATGCTGGGCCGGGTCGTCCATGTCGAACAGCCATTCCGAGAGGCCGATGTCCCTCCACATGGCGCCCTTCGAGGTCTGCTCGGCCCAGCGGCAGACGATGGCGGGGACGCCGTTGCCCACGCACATGATGGGCGAGTGCATCTCGTTGCCGAAGAGTCCAAGGCTGCGGACGTAGACGCTGAGGGCCTCGTCGGTCAGCCAGTAGTCGGGACGCCAGACCACCCGCGTCCGGACGTCATAGGGTAGCGGGTCGAAGAGCGCCTCCTTGCCGAGCAGCATCTGCGTGCGATCCTCCGGACAGATGAGCACCTTGTGGCCGGCCTTCCTCACGACCTGCACGATGGCCTCCCGCAGCTGGGCATGGTCCGACTCCTTCTTCTCGTCGTTCCTGCGCTGGCGGACGGGGTCGAACTTCACGCCAGGCTTCACCCGCCAGTAGGGCGTCATGCGGTAGCGCGGAATGCAGCAAAGGAATCGGCCGGGCTCGAGTCCGTTGGCCGCGAGGAAGGCCTCCGCACGATCGTCGTCCCGGAGGTCGGTGGCGAAGGCTCCGTCCGGCCCGAACTCCATCACGGGGCACCTCACGCCGCCGGCGCGGGCGGTCTCAAGGGAGACGGAGTCGCGGAAATAGACGAATCGGGCGCCGCTGAGCACCTCGACCGTGCGGGGATTCGGCGCCCCCTGGGTGATGCCCAGGACGCCGTAGGGCTTGGGGCCCTGCTGCCGCCATTGAACGACCTGGGATTCGCCGACGAGCGAGGGGCCAGAGCCGTGCAGCAGGAAATCATGCTCGGCGTAGAGACTCGCCACGTCGGGCCTGGAGCCGACGATGCGCAGGCGAGGGAAGCGTCGCTTCAGGAGCTCGGCGACGCCGTTGTCGACGTTGCTGGGCCAGAGCGTGACCTCGGCCTCGGGGAAATGCCTCTCCAGCAGCGCGAGGACGCCCGGCGTATGGGCGATGTCGCCGATGTTCACGGTCTGCCACGAGGACCTCAGCACGACGCGGGGCGCCCTCCCCCTGGGCGTGCAGCCCGCGAACGCCGCGCCCAGGAGGGCGGCGGCGGTGAACGTAAAATCTCGGCGCGAGCTCATGGAAGGTGTCTCGCACACACCGGAGCCGCGGGCGAGAGGCAAAGCGCTTAGTTGGCCGAGGACGCGACCTTCCTCGGCAGGAGGGCCAGGTAACGCTCACGATCCTGAGCCAGCTTGGCCTTGAGCGGCTCCACCTGCGGTTGCAGCTCTGCGAGGCTCTTAGCGATCTCCTCCAGGTTCCTGACGCGCTGCGGGCCGTCTTTCTCCGCGGCGACAAGCGCCTTCTCGGCCGATTCCAGCGCCTGACGGCCAACCGCGAAAGCCTTCTCGGCCTCGGCCACCTCGGCCTGCTTGGCCAGGAGGGGCTTCGAGGCCTCGGCCAGAACGGCACGTGCCTCGGCGAGGGCCTTCTCCAGAGGAGCCATGCCTTCCTGCGCCGACTTGAGCGCGGCCTGCAGAGGGACGAGCTGGGCCTGCTGGTCCTTGTCGAGCTGGGCGAGCGCCGCCTCCTTCGACTGACGGACTTTGAGCTGCTTCTCACGGACGGCCAACAAGCCGTCCAACTGCGCCTTGGCCCCGAGGTGCGCCTTGCGCGTCTTCTCGGACTCGGCGACGAGTCCGGCGAGTCTGACCTGCTCGGCCTTCAGGGCTGAGTCGGCCGTGGCGAGCGCCTTTTCACGTTCGGCAAGCACGGCCCGGGCAGCGGCGAGCGCGGTGCCGGCGGCCTTATGACCGTCCCGGGCCTTTTCCAGCCGAACCACCGTGGACTGCTTGCGCTCCAAATAGCCGAGCGAGAAAATGGCCGTGAAGCCCCGGGCGGCCTCGAAATCGGACTGCGCGGCCTCGAGGTCGACGACGGCGGCGGCGAGCGCCGACTGGGCGGCCGCGACCTTGCCGGCCTGGGCGGACCGCACGGCCTCGGCGGCGGCGCGGTTCTTGGCGGCACCGGCAGCGGTGGCCTCGGCCGAAGACTGCAGCTTCTCGGCGGCGGCCAGCGCCTTGGCGGCGGCCTCGACGGAGACGCGGGCGGCGTTACGCTGGAGTCGCACGGGCTCGATCGACGCGTTGTACTGCTCGATGTCGGCCTTGGCGGCGTTCACGTTCATCAGGTTGGCGTTCGCGGCCTTCTCCAGGGCGGCCTGGGCCTCCGCGATGGAGCGCTGCCGCGCCTCTGCCTTGCCGGCGGCCTCGGCCTCCGCCTGCCTCGGGACGGAGAGGCTTCTCTCCAGCGCGGGCAGTTCGCCCTTCAGTCGTGCGACGGCCTGCTCGAGGCCGGCGAGCCTGCCGGCCGCCTCTTCGCGCCCCTGCCTGGCCTGCGGCAACCTCGCCTCGGCCTGCCGGACTCCGGCCTCGTTCTCGGCTCGGGCGGCCAGGAGGTCAGCGATGTCCGCCTCGATCCTGGCCAGACGATCCTGGTCGGAGAGAAGCCCGACGTTGAACTGCGCGGCCTTGAGCGCGAGCAGATGCTCACGGAGAGCGGGGAGCTCGGCCTGCGCGGCGCGAACCTTGGCGGATGCCGCGTCAGCGGCCTCGACCTTCGCGAGACGGGCCTTCGTCCGGGCGGCCTGCTCGGCGTAGAAAGAACGGGCCTTGGCGATGCCGGCCAGGGAGGATTCGGCCTGGACTTTGTCCTTGGCGAGCCGGCCCTGCCAGTAGGCCGCACCCTTGTCCATCTCCGCTATACGGCCCTCCAGCTCGGCCAGGTCGGCCTTCAGCCAGGCAACGCTGGAGGAATTATCACGGAGTCCGTGGAGGATCTTCTGCAGGGACTCCTGGTCGACGGCGCGCACCTTCGAGAGCTCGGCGCGTCGCGCGACGATCGCAGGACGGTCCTTCTCGGGCGCCTTGTCGTGGCGGGCCTTGAGGTCGTCGCGTTCCTTCTCGACACCCTTGATCTTCCCGAGGAGCGCGGCGGCCTCTTTCTCGGCCTCCGAGGAAAGCTTGCGGGCCGCGAGCTCGGCGGGCGTGGGCTCCGTCACCGGGCTGGATGCGATCAGCGCGGCGAGCTCGGCGATGCGGCGCTCGGCCTCAGCCATACGTTCGGAGATTCTGGGCGGGTTGGAGGAGACCTGCGCGTCGACCTGGCCGGTCGTGAGGCCGATGAACTTCACCTCGCCCAGCCAGTTGCCGGACACGGCGTGCTTCCCGTCATGGAGTGCGACGACGGACGACACGACGTCGCCCTGCGGCTGTGACTCGCCGAGCTTCTTTCCGTCGATGGACCAAAGGGCGACCTTCCCGTCCTGCCCGCAGGTCACGAGACGTCCGTCCGGGGTGAAGGACAGCCCCTCGACGCCTCCGCCGTGCGCTGTCCAGTTGGAGACGCGCTTGCCGTTCTTCATCTCCCAGACCGAGACCGTGCCGTCCGCGGAGCAGCTGGCCAGAACGTCGGAGTCGGCGCGCCACGCCAGGCCCGTCACGGACTTGGCATGGGTGCCGAGGTTGAAGAACTCGCCGCCGTTGTCGGCCTCCCAGACCATCACGTTGCCGTTCCGGTCGGAGGTCGCGAGCAGGACGCCGTCGGGGCTGAAGTCGGCGCCAGTGACCCATTCGGTGTGCTTGGAGATCAGGTAGAGCTCCTCGCCGCTGGCGAGGTCATAGCACTTCACCTTCTTGGTGTTGGTCGCGATGACGGCCCTCCGGTGGTCGGGCGAGATGTCCGCGGACATGATCTGGTCGAACTCCTTGCCGGCCTCGGCGATGCGTCGTCCGGTGCGGACGTCCCAGACGACGGCATGGCCGAACTTGCCGCCGCGGCCGCCTCCGAGGACGAGCAGCGAGCCGTTGGCGCTGAACTTAAGGGAGCGGGCGTAGCCCTCGGGGTAAGGCAGGATCCCGGCGAGCTCGCGGGTGTCGGTGTCGTAGAGCAGGACCTGCTTCTGGCCCGCGACGGCGAGGAGGGAGGTCCAGGGACTGGCGGCCATCGCCACGACCGCGGTGGTGCGCGGGGTCACGACCACAGGCTCGAGCAGCACGTGCTCAGGCCGCGCGGCGGGCCCTTCGGGCTTGCCGGCGGAGCCGATGACTGCGAGCTCGACCTTGGGCCGGGAAGACTTGCGGGCCACACTGTTCTTGGACTGCAGGGCTCCCCCTTCGATCCATTTGGAGAGCGTCGCGAGGTCCTTAGCGTCGAGGGGCGCCCCCTCGGGAGGCATGAAAGGCTCCTCCTTCTTCGAACTGCAGGTCCAGAGGCGGCTGGCGGAGGGGTTGCCCGGGTCGATGACCGCGCCGCCGGAACCGCCGTCGACGAGGCCAGCGTAGCTTGTCAGCTCCAGCCCGCCCTTCTTCTTGTCGGGGTTGTGGCAGGAGAAGCACTTGTTCTCGAGCAGCGGCCGGACGTGGTCGTCATAGGTCAGCTTCTCCTGCGCCTGCGCGCAGACGCTGAGCAGGGCGGCGCAGACGAGGGAGCGACGGCTGAGCGGACGTACGCGCATCGGACCGTGGATCAGTGGTTGAAGTAGAACTCCTTCGAGTTCATAAGGGCCCAGAAGGCGTCCTCGAGCACGGCCTGACGGCTCTCCGGCTCGGCGGCGACGGACTTGAGGACGGCCCCGGACTCGGCCGGCAGCGGCGGACGGCCGAACACGCGCATGAACAGCTCTTCGACGATCTCGGCGTCCTTCTTCCCCGCGGCGACGAGGGACTCGACCACCTTGCCACGGCGAATGCGCTCATTGAGGGCGTCGCCGTTCATCAGGTGGAGCGCCTGCGAGAGCGACGGGTCGGTCTTCACCTCGCTCGAGGCCACGGACTCGCGCTTGGCGCGGCCGAAGGTCGTAAGGAAGTAGTTGGAGACCGCGCCGTCGGCGATCTGCACCGCGCGGGCGCCGAGCGGCAGGCCCTGGAACTTGTTGGGGGTCTCGGTGATCTGCGAGATGGCGTCGAGGAGCACCTCGGCGCGTACGCGGCGGACCTGCGACCGGGCGAAGTTGAGCCGGTCCCCGGCGTTGGTCTCATTGGGCTTGGAGCTGCGCTGGTAGGCGGCCGAGAGCACGATGTCGCGCACGATGCGCCGGAAGTCGTAGTTGTATTCGGTCAGGCGCCTGGCGAGCTCGTCGAGCAACTCCGGGTTGGAGGGCGGGTTCGAGATGCGCACGTCGTCGACGGGGTCGACGATGCCCACGCCGAAGAAGTGCGCCCAGACGATGTTGGCGAGGTTGCGCGCGAAGTAGGGGTTGCGCGGGGAGGCCAGCCACTCGGCGAGCACCCGGCGACGGTCGTCGCCGGCCTTCAGCTCGGGCTCTTCGGCCCCGAGGAACTTGGGCCGGACGTTCTTCTTGGTGAGGAAGTGCTGCGACTCGCCTCCGCGGCTGTTGAAGATCACGACCTCCTGCGGGTCGTCCGTGGTCTTGCGGCCGATCTGGGCGAAGAAGGCGTTGAAGCCGTAGTAGTCGTCCATCGTCCAGCGGTCGAACGGGTGGTTGTGGCACTGGGCGCATTGCAGGCGCATGCCCATGAAGACCTGAGCGACGTTTTCGGAGAGCTTCAGGCGGTCGAGCTCGTTCTGGTAGTAATTGACCGACGGCACGGAAACGGTGCCGCCGCTCGAGGAGAGCAGCTCGACGACGATCTTGTCGATGGGCACGTTCTTGCCGATGCGATCCGCAAGCCAGTTGTAATAGAGCAGCGCGTTCTTGTAGAAGGGCGGCGCGTTGTTGCCCTGGTTGATGCCGGAGCGGATCTGCAGCAGCTCGGACCACTTCATCACCCAAAGCTCGGTGAACTCCTTGCGCTGGAGCAGGGCGTCGACGAGCTTGGCGCGCTTGTCCGGGGACTTGTCGGCCACGAAGGCACGGACCTCGTCAGGCTTGGGGTAGAGGCCCACGACGTCGATGTGCACGCGGCGCACGAAGGTCTCGTCGTCGCAGAGCTCGGAGGGCAGGATGCGCAGGCGGTGCAGGCGCTCGTTGACGGCCTTGTCGACATAGCCGAACTCCTCGGCCTTCGGCCGCTCATAGCTGAGGCCCTTGGGGATGACGATGGCCTGCGCCGTGATGCTGAACACATCGAAGCGGGCCAGCATGAAGGCGGCGCCGCGATCGCCGGACTTCACGAGCCCTCCCTTGGTGATGGAGGCGACAGGGTCGTTGTTGGAGGTAAAGACGGCCAGGCTGGTGACGTCCCGGTCCGTGCCGTCCGAGTACTTCGCCCGGACGGTGATCTGCTGGGTGGAGCCGGGGCCCTCGAGCACGATCTGGGAGGGGAAGATCTCGATGCCGGTGACCTTGGCCACGTCGGCGGGGTCGTCCTTGGCGCCGTTCGTGATCCACTCAAGGACGACCTTGTTGTATTCGGAGTCGGCGTCGTAGAGCTTGTTGCCCGAATGCGGGACGGCACCGATGGACTTCTCGACCAGGGTGCTCTCCTCGGGGATGGCGAGGTTGATGCGCCGCCCGACCATCTCGCGGGTGAGACGCACGTAGTCGCCCGCCGGATCCATGCCGAAAAGGGACAGGCGGAAGCCATCCTTGCCGCGGGCGGCCCCGTGGCAGCCGCCGCTGTTGCAGCCGGCGCGCATGAAGACGGGCATCACGTCCAGACGGAAGGACGCCGCACGGTCCTTCAGCCCGTCCTTGACGGCGACGGGGGCCTTGGCGGTCAGGCCGCCGATCTCCGCGACCAGCTCGGTGGCGCCGGAGTCGCCGGACGCGGAGAGGGTGAAGCCCTCGAGTCGGGCGACTTTGGCGTCGGCCACGGCGAGCTTCGCGAAGGACGTGACATCACGGGTGGTGGCGTCCGAGAAGGTGGCGAAGACGACGACGCGGTGGAAGTCACGACGGGTCTCGAGGGAGAAGGACCCGGGAAGTATCTCCAGCTTCTGGATGGAGGGCAGCTTGGCGGACAGCTCGGCCAGGGCCGTCTCTTCGGCCTTGTCCCGGGCCTTCAGCACGACGCCGGCGGTCCAGACGGCGCCTTCGGCGATCCACCGACGCAGCAGGTCGATCTCGGCGGCCGCCAGAGGTCCGTTCTTCGGCGGCATGATGTCATCGTGACCCTTGGGCAGGGTGATGCGCTTGACGATCTCGCCGTCCTTGGGGGCCAGCAGCGATGCGCCGCTCTCCCCGCCCTTGGCCAGCTCCTCGCGGGTGGTCATGAGCAGTTTGCCCTTCGCCTTCGCGGAATTATGGCACTCGACGCAGCGCCCTTCGAGCACCGGGCGGACCTCCTCGAACGTCACCGGGGCCGCGCCCAGCAAGGAAGGGAGGACGAGCGGAAGAAGAAGGAGAAAACGCATGAAGTGTTCAGTTCTTGGCCGAGGCCTTCTCCTGACGGAGCTGCTCGAGGCGGGAGAGCACGACCGGCGCGGCGGCCGCGGGCTTCGGCGCGGCGGCCGCAGGCTTCGGCGCGGCGGCCGCGACGGGAGCCGCCTTGCGAGGGGCGTCAACGCGCAGGGACGAGCCGAGGGCGATGCGGTGCGTGGTGGTGGCCCCGCCGATGGGAACCTCGACCTGGACGAAGAGATTCTGCTTCTTTCCGATCGGCGACGCATCGGAGGTGACGACGTCGAACCTGAGTTCCTTGGTGTCCTTGGTGACCTTGATCGGGGCGATCTGGATGGTGTCAGGCAGGCCGACCAGGGTCGCGACGGCCTCGCCCTCGAAAGGCCTGGGGGCCTCGAAGTTGGTCGCCATGATCGCCTGCTTGCCGCGCTCGACCGCAGTGAGCGGCACGGCGTTGGCCGCGACGAACGCGTCCTCGGTGCGGACCTCGCAGAACGGCGATGCGTTATAGATGCGGCCCTTGCCCGCGTCGGCCTCGCCTTGGACGGCGAAATTCCAGGCCTGCGTGGCGACGGAGCCGCTCGCGCTAAGCTGGAAGACGCAGGAGTCGGCGCCCGCGGGGATGGTCAGCTCTCCGAGCGAGGAGATACCCGGCGGGGTCCAGATCATGAACACCCGGATTGGACCGGCGAAGCCCTCCTTGCGCTTGGCAATCACCTTCAAGGGGAGCACGCCGTCGCGCACGAGCGGGACGGAGGGCTTCTCGATCTCGAGCGAGTAAGGGGCCTCGTCGACGACGGCCACGGGCAGCGTGTCCTCGATGCCCTGGTAGTAGATGACGTTGCCGATCCGCACGATGTCGTAGGTACGGCGCATCTGGCCGACGACTTTTACGGCCGGATCGGCGGAGACGAGGCGGACCGGAGACAGGCCGTGGCCGAGCGGGGCGTCGGGAGCGGCCTCGAGCAGGAAAGGCACGTTGGCCAAGGCACCCGGAGCCTCGGTCGTGAGCAGCTTGACGCCGGCGGGCAGCCCGGGAGCCTCGAACTTGAAGTCCCCTCCCACGCCGTTGCGGGTGAAATTGAACTTGAGCGCCATGCGGCCTCCGCGCGGCACGGCCATGAACTGCCGGTAGTTGGTGTCGTTGACGAGGTAGTCGGGCGAGGCGAAAGTAAGGCTCGGCTGGGAGGCGACGACCTCGATGCGGTAGACGAAGTTGGGCCCGCCGCGCTCCAGATGGTCGGAGACGCGGACGACATAGACGCCGTCGGCGGGCACGTTGAGACGGAAACGGGAATCAAGACGGCGCATGCCGCCCCCGTCGTCGTTGGACGTGAGGGCACGGCCGGCGGGGCTGAGCACGGTCACCGTGGGGTCGAGGGGGGAGCCGAAGGTCTGGGCGTAGGCACGGCCCTCGATGATCTGCCCCTTCTTCAGGGGGATCCGGAAATAGTCCACGTCGCCGGGCTTCTCGATGATGCCATTGAGCGCGTAGGCAGGCGCCTCGACCGCTAGGGTGCCCTGCTCCGCGGCATCGTTCGGCTCGGCCTCGAGCGTATTGTCAAAGGAGGAAAGCCGGAAGATGTTGCCGGAGGGCGTGTTGGCCCGGCTCCGGGGCAGCAGCATGAACTCCGCATCCTCCTCGGCGGGCAGCTGGACCTCCTCGGAGAAGGACTCGCGACCCTCGACGAAGCGCACCTGAAGCTTGGTTCCGACCTTGCCGCCGGCGGGATAGATGGCGTCGGGCCTCGGGAAGTCCCCGACATGGAGGCGGTAGAAGGAGTTGGCGGAGCCCCGGTAAGAGGACTCGCGCACCATCACGTAGTAGTCGCCGTCGTACTCCGCGACGAAGGAGCAATATCCGTCCTGACGGTGCAGGATGGTGTCGTCGGAGAAGGCCTTCTCGAAACGAGCCTGGTCGAGAATCGCCACGTAGGGGTCCATCGCGCCCTGCGGGATGGCGCCCAGACGGAGGGCGTCGACCTGGACGCTGATACGCTGCCCTTTCTTCACCGCGACCTTGTAGTAGTCGACGTCCTCGGAGAGCACGACGCCCTCCACGGTGGAGCCGAGCGGAACGGGCTGGGCCTGGGCGAACTCGGTGTTGGGCTCGACCTCGCTGACGTTCGGGAAGGGGCTGGCGAAGAACTGCCGCATGTGCGAGACGCCGCTGCGCGTCCGCACACGGACGACGTGGTTGCCCGGACGCACGGACTTGTCGATGGCGACCATCATCTCCACCTTGGTCGGCGCGCGGCTGATCACCTTGGTGACCTTGAAGCCTGGCGTGTAGAACATCAGGTCCTCGAAGTCGTCGAGGCCCGTGCCGCCGATGGTGAGCTGGAACTCGGAGCCGATCTGGCCTCCGAACGGCCTGGTCGAGGAAAAGACGGGGTACGCCGCCCGCGCGGACGCGGCGGTCAGCAGGAGCAGGGAGAGGAAGCGCAGCAGCATGGGCGAGGTCGGGCGGGTCGCCCCGCGGACGCCCGCCGCGGGCGGACGGCGCGGGACGCGCGGGTCAGGCGAGCCAGTCTTTCATCACGCGGCCGCCGTTCACGATGTCGATGGGACGTCCACCGTCGGACATGATGCGCTTCTCCGAGTTGATGCCGAGGCAGCGGTACATGGTCTTCGCAAGGTCCTCGGGGCCGACCGCGTCACGGTCGGGCTCGCCGCCGAGGGCATCAGAGGCGCCATGCACGTAGCCTTCCTTCATGCCGCCGCCCGCGAGGGCCACGGAGAAGACGCGCGGCCAGTGGTCACGCCCGTTGGTGCTGTTGATCTTGGGCGTACGGCCGAACTCGGAGCTGACCATCACGAGCGTGCGCTTGAGCATGCCGCGGTCATGCAGGTCGGTGATGAGACGGGCGAAGGCCTGGTCGAACGCCGGCGCGTTGGACTCGAAGCCGCCGCGGACGTTGGAGTGGTGGTCCCAGCCTCCGTAGGTGACGGACACCATGCGCACGCCGGCCTCCACGAGCCGACGGGCGAGGATGAGACGCTGGCCGGCGGTGTTGCGGCCGTACTCGTCACGCAGCTTGTCGGACTCCTTGGAGAGGTCGAAGGCCTCGCGGGCCTTGCTGCTGCTGACGAGACCGTAAGCCGCCTGGTAGAAGCTGTCCATGGCGTCGATCGCGTCGGACTTCTCGACCGCGCGGAAGTGCTCGTCGACGGCGGCGAGCATGCCGCGGCGGCGGTCGAAGCGGCTGGCGGTGACCTCCTTCGGGGCGAGGAGGTCCCGCACGGTGAAGTCCTTGGAGGCGGGGTCGCTGCCCAGCGCGAAGGGGCCGTAGGCGCTGCTCATGTAGCCGGTACCCTGCTCGGGGATCGACTGGCTGGGGACAACGACGTAGGGCGGCAGGTGGTTCCGGGAGCCCTGCTCATGCGAGACGACGGACCCGAAGCTCGGGAACTTGATCGCGGGGCTGGGACGATAGCCGGTGAACATGTTGTGGGTGCCGCGCTCATGGGCGGCCTCGCCGTGCGTCATCGAACGCACGACGGTGAGCTTGTTCATGATCTTCGCGATGTTGACGAACTTCTCGCCGACGTACTCTCCGGGGACGGAAGTCTTGATCGGCGTGAAGGGCCCGCGGTAGTCGGGCGAGGCGAAGGGCTTGGGATCCCAGGACTCGTGCTGCGCGATGCCCCCCGGGAGGTAGATGTGGATGACCGCGTCGGCGAGCGCCGGGAAAGACTCCACCTTCGGGATCTCGAGCGCCTGGAGGCGGAGCATCTCGGGCAGACTGAGCCCGATCGTGCCGAGCACGCCGACCTGCAGGAAGTCGCGACGGCTGAGCGCGGAGAGGAAGTCGGGGTGGTCGCCCTGGCAGTTCTTATGGAGCTTCATGACGGGGTGCTTGGGAAGTTATGACAATGGGGGTGAGGTCGGGTTGCAAAGTGGGATGAAATTTTCAGCTGAGTAACCGTCGGGGGAAATGGCTAATGAGCAGCCGCTTATGAGCGCGGGTCCAGTCCGGGGTGGGAGTAGGATTTACCAGTTGTTTTTCGCACCAAAAGAGGGGTTAGCGAGTGTAAAAAACCTGAGGGAATACCCTCACAATCGAGGGCAAACGAAGTAAGCGGGGGTTTTTTAAAATAAACAACTTATAATCAATGACTTATAAAAGTTAATCCCTTTAATATGAGGGTGAACCCTGAGCCGCCCTGCCGCGAGCCAGGTACGGCCCGGCCGAACTAGGCGGAAGGTTGCCATGAAAGGACCCCGCCCGATAGAAGAAAGGCCCTTCCCCGCCTCGACCCGGCCGATGACCCGGGTCACTCCACCCCTCTGCATAAAAATCCAAACGACCCGATGAGCTCCGACCGAACAGACAATCCCAAGGACCCCCGGACACTTCCCATCGGCTTCCGCGCGGTGCTGCTCGCCTCGGCGCTCTACATCGCCGGCTGCTCGGCCTACTTCTCCGTCCTCGGGCTCGGCAAGCTCTTCACCGGTGCCGAGACGGCTGTCATGATCATGGCCGCCTCGCTCGAAATCGGCAAGCTGGTCGCCGCCTCCTTCCTCTACCGCCACTGGCGTCAGATCACGGGAACGCTGCGCCTCTACCTCACCCTCGCCGTCTTGACGCTCATCGGCATCACCTCCCTGGGCAACTACGGCTACCTGGCGCGCGCATTCGAGGAGACTTCCACCCGCATCGCACGCGGCGAGGCGGCCATCGCCGACCTTGAACTCGAGATGAAGGAGACGCAGCGCCGCATCGAGGACGCCAAGGGCCGCACCACCCGGGTCAGCACCGCCAGCCGCGAGGACATCGCCAAGCTGCAGGGCAGGCTCTCGCAGGCCGGCGAGTCGCTCGCCCAGTCGCTCGCCCGCGTGCAGGAGCAGCGCAAGGCGCTCGACACGCGGCGCGCCCAGGAGCTCGCGACGGCCTCCGGCCGGGCCACCGACCTCGGCTCGACGCTCGCCAAGAGCATCGCGGCCGAGGAGGCGTCGGTCGCCAAGGCCATCGCCGCCGAAGAGTCCGCCATCGCCGCACTCAACGAGCGCATCAAGGTGCTCGACCAGGCCGTGGCCGCCTACACGGCCCGGGGCACGACCACGTTCCTCATCTTCGAGCAGGACAACGTCCGCAAGGGGCAGGAACTCCGCGAGCAGCAGAAGCCCGAGCGGGATGCGATCCTCGCCAAGCTGGCCGAGTCCACCGCCGCGGTCTCGCGGCTGCGCGCGGACGGCGTCGCCCGCGTGGAGAGGCTTCGCGCCGACCAGTCCAAGGTCAGCACGGAGTCGGCCAAGGACGCCGCCACGCTGCGTGACCAGTTCACGCGCGAGCTGGCGCGCCTCGACGACGAAGAGAAGTCGCTCCGCCGCTCGGGCGAGGCCGCGGTGGCCGCGCTGGAGAGTCAGCTCGCCGCGCTCCAGGAGCAGGGCCAGACGCGCACGGGGCTGACGGACGCGGAGGTGGAGACGCTGTACCGCTCCAACCGCGAGCGCGCCGCCGAGATCCAGAAACTCCGCGACGACATCGCCGCGACGGACATCGGCTCCTACCGGTTCGTCGCCCGCGCCTTCGACGCCGAGGCGACCGACGTGGTCAAGTGGCTCATCCTTACGCTGGTCGCGGTCTTCGACCCCCTGGCGGTCACGCTGGTGGTGGCCTTCAACATGACCCTGCTCGGTCCGCGCCCCGCGGCCGTCGCCGGGACGCCGCCCGCCCCGGCCCCGGCGCCGGGAAGGCGCGGCCTCTCGCTCGAGACGATCGTCGCCATCGGGGTCGGCATCGCGCTCGTCTGGCTCATCGTGTGGCTGGCCTCGCCGTCCGGAACCGCCCGCGAACGAGGCCTGGGTGCGACGGAGCTCGTCCCCGGCGACAGTTTCGCGGTGATGACCCTGCAGCCGGAACTCCTGCGCAGCGGCGGCTCCGGACTCCCCGACTGGCTCGAGCGCGGCGGAGGCAGGGGCCTCACCTCCGCGCTCGCCGACTTGGCGAAGAACGGGCTCGACCCACGGGCCGACATCCATGCATTCGCCAAGTTCCCACGCGACCCGGCCGCCTCCGGCGACGGAGATCATCCGGTGGTGCTCCTCGGCGTCGTCCTCAAGGTCGCCGACGCCAACGTCGCGGAGGCCTCGCTCTCCCGCCTGACCGACGAGATCGGCGCCGCGCTCCGCGGAGGCGCCGAACGTCACGCCTCGAGCCGCAGCCGCTCGATGATCCGCCACGGACAGGGGCGCTACATGGACCCGGAAGGCGGCTTCCTGACCTTCGGACTGGCGCCCGGCGCGGCGGTCATCCTCGTCGAGTTCGAAGGCGACCCCGCCTCGCCCTGCGTAGAGAGGGAGATGCGCCTCGCGCTCGCCGGCGCCGCCGGGGACGGCGCCCGCGTCCCGCCCCAGGCGCTCGCCGCCGACGGCACGCTGGGGCTCTGGCTCGACGCTCATCGGCTCTTCAGCCGCCTGCCCATGGGCGAGCGGACGAGGACCCGCTACGCGTCGGCGCGCTCGGCGACCGACTTCGAGTTCACCCTCGCGGTCAGCGCCCTGGGGCGCGACTCGCTCGCAGTGACGGGCTCGCACGCCTATCGCTTCGACCGGTTCAACGTCGCCAAGGACCCGATGTCGGAACTGGTGCGCAAGGACGCGCCGTCCGGAGGCGACCTCGGATGGAAGCTACTCGACCGCTGCGTAGACTCGCTCGACTTCGATCCGATGATCGAACGTCTCCGCTCGGCGTTCGGGGACGATAGCCGCTCGGGCCCGAAGCTCGTGCGGGTGGAAAAGTCGGTCGGCTCCGCCCGGGCCGCGCGGTTCAGCATGACGGCCAAGTTCGACCCGAAGGCCGGCCCCCCGCTGGTGACGGCGATGCGGCTGATGGCCCAGTGACTTTGACGGATGCGCGCGCAGACCGGCATGCTGCTCCTCGCCGCCGCGGCCTGCGTGCCGCTGGGCGGCTGCCGCACTGAACCGGAGGCGGGTCTGATCGAGCTCGTGGAGATCACAGGCGGCGGAAAGGGCGGACAAGGGGGGGCCGGCGGGGAGGCGCGGCCTTCGTCCGAAACTCCTCCGACGAAGCTCGCGCCGGCGGTCCCGCCCACGGCCGACGCTTCCGCGCGGCCGCGTAAGACGACGAGCAGAAACCCGGCCAGGGCGGCGCCGAAAAGCCGGGATGACACGGCCGTACCGGTCGCGGTCGCCAAACCCGCTCGGAACGGGCCGGGTCTTCCCGCGACGGACGCCCGCACGGAGAGGTCGGAATCGGCTGTCCCGGCGAAACTGCCGAGCCCGGTGAGTACCGCCCGCATGCGGCCTGAGGGCGCGCGCGCAGGACTGCCCACGCCGGGCGACGTTTCACCCGTTTCGGGCGGGACTGCGGCGACGCTCCCGCTGAAAACCCCTGGACCGAAAGCCGGCGCGCGCACCGTGTCGTCCATCCCTCTCGCGGGCAAGGCGGACGTCACGACCGCGGGAAAGAACGGGCCCGTTCGACTTGGGCTGCCTGGCACGGACTCCTCCGTTCCTGATTCCGGACGCAGGGCCGCCAGGATCGACCTGCCTGCGAACGCTGAAGGCGGGAGCCGACGGCCCCCGGGCGCACGCGTCGCGATCGACGCCGGGACCGGCGCCGCCGGGCGCGGACCCCGGGCCGGCACGACATCCATCGCAGTCGACGCGGGCGCGCCGCCCTCTGACAGACCAGCACCCAAGGTCAACCGCGTGGCCGCACCCGCGGAGCCCGCGCAACCCGACTCCACCGGCGAGACCCGCCGGCTTCCAGAAGGCGTGCAGGGCAAAGATCCTCGCACCGGTCGGCCTCTGCCGACGCCTTTCCGCCTGGTCGACCTGCTCCCTGAGGCCGCGAAGCCCACCGGAGGGAAATGAGGCGGCTCAGCCCGCGCGCAGCCGCAGATCCCGCGTCGGTTCCCTGCCCCGCCCCTCGATCAGCATGCGTCGCCCGTGGATGCTGACGAAGGCGTAGGCGTTCTGGTCCGGCGTCTCGACCATGCCCTGGAAGGTGATGAAGTGCACGCCGTCCCTCTCGGCATAGGCGCCGGCATGGTCGTGGCCGCAGAACCAGGCCACGACCGAACGACGACGGAGCACGATCTCCAGCGCCGCAGGCGCGTCCCACGCCACGTGAGCGCGCGAAGGCAGCAACGGATGATGGGCCAGGACCACGACCGGCCGGTCCGCGTCCTGGGCCTCCGCGGCCAGGCGGTCGAACCACCGCAGCTGCTCCTCGCCAAACCCTCCGTTCCAGTCGAACGCCTGCGGCGACTTCGCGGCCTTGAGCCGGGCGAGCTCGGCGGCCGCGGCCGCGCGCGCGGACGATCCCGGCGGATGCGCGTACGTGCTGACCGCGCCGCTGTCGAGGATCACGAAGCGGACGCCGGCGACGTCGAACGTCGAGCGGCGCGAAGCGATTCCGAGCCGCGCCGGCACCTGCGCGAGACGCGAAGGATCGACCCCGAAGTCATGGTTGCCGAGCACGTGCCTCCACGGAGCCCGTGCGTTCGCAAGCGGCGCCAATATCGCGTCAAAACTGCCCCAGTCGCGGTCGATCGCGTCGCCCAGGTTCACGCAGAAGTCGAGGTCGCGCCGGTTGAAGTCGGCGACGGCCTCCGTCAGCTTGCCCACGGAGGCGCGGTAGCTCCGCCGCCCACGGTCGGGGATGTCGGCGTACTGCGGGTCGGCGACCACGCCGAAGGCGGGCCCGGGCCTAGGCGCGGCGCGTCCGCCGCCCGCGAACGGGGCGAGGCCGGCGGCGAGGACCGCGTTCTTCAGGAACCTCCGACGTCCGGGGCGCACGTCGCGCTCAGAGCGCCTGCACCGTCACGTTGCGGTACTCGACGCGCATCTTGAGCCCGCCGTGGACCTGCAGGCCGACCGGACCCGCCTTGGGGTAGCCCGCGTCGACGTAGTTCGAGACCTGCTCGCCGTTGAGCCACACCGTGTAGGTGTCGCCCTTGGCCTGGAACCGGATCTTGTTCCACCCGCCCTTCACCCAGAGCGAGGGGACCTTGGGGGCCCAGCCAGACTCGGGATACTTGCCGATGTAGAAGGCGCAGGTCATGTCCTTCTTGAGAGAGCGGGAGACGCCGATCTGCATCTGGATGTCCTTCTTCCCGGCCGCGTCGCGGCGGACCATGATGCCGCTGTCGATCTCGCCCTCGAAGCGCACCTCGCACTCGACGACGACGTCCTGGTAGTCCTTCTCGCTGTAGAGCATCGAGCCCTTCTTGTAATCTGCGAAGGCCGGATCGTTGAGGCCGACCAGAGCGCCGTCCTCGACCTTCCAGAACCCTTCGGAGGCGGGCTTGCGCCAGCCGGAGAGGTCCTTGCCGTTGAAGAGGGACTCGGCGGAGAGCGAGGCCGCAAAGCAGACGATGAGGACGGAGAGCAGGCGATGGATTCTCATGGGGATGGGGTTATCCATAGGCAGCCTTCATCCGGAGTGAAGCCGAAAGCCGCCATCCCGCCCTTGCATACCGCCGCGGCGAACCCTACGCTCGAAAAACCCCGCCCATGAACGCCCTTCGCCTCGCCGCCCTCCTCACCGTGTGCTCCTCCCTCCTGGCCGCCGAGCCCAAGTATGAACTCCGCCCCGACTTCCTCGGACTCCCCGCCGGACGGGAGACCATCGGCAACGGCCACGGCGAGATCGCCGTCGACTCCGCAGGCAACATCTACGTCAGCGTCCAGGAAGCCAACGCGGGCCTCCAGGTCTACGGCAAGGACGGGAAGCACCTGAGGACGCTGGCCCTGCCCGCCTCGCTGCACGGCTTCGTCATCCGCAAGACCTCCGAGGGAGAATTCATCTACGGCGCCGTGCTCGCCGAGCAGCGCGTGATCAAGTGCCGCCTCGACGGCAGCGTGGTGATGGAGATCAAGGCCGACGCCTTCCCGGCCGACAAGGGCAAGACCAAGGACAAGAAGGGCGCCACGATCAATGCGCTCAAGCTGACCGGCCTCGACGTGGGGCCTGACGGCGACATCTACGTCGTCGACGGCTACGGCAAGAGCTGGATCTTCCGCTTCGACGCCAAGGGCGCCTTCAAGTCGGTCTTCGGCGGCCCCGAGAAGGGCGGGCAGGTCGTGGACGGCAAGGGCTTCGCCAACACCCATAAGATCTTCGTGGACACGCGCTACAGCCCGGCGCGCATCCTCTGCCTCGACCGCGGCAACAACCGCATGTTCCACCTCGACCTCGACGGCGGTAATCCGTCGATGATCGCCAACTCAGGCCTCCGCAATCCCTCCTCGGCCTCCTTCCACGGAGACCTGATGTGCGTCGCCGAGATCGCCGGACGCGTCTCGGTCTGGGACAAGTCCGGCCGCATGGTGGCCGAGCTCGGCGCCAACGACACCAAAGGCCAGACGAACACGCCGCGCGTGAAGCCCGCTGACTGGCGCACGGGCGTGGTGACCTCGCCGCACGGCATCACCTTCGACAACGAAGGCAACATCCTCGAGACCGAGTGGAACATGTTCGGCCGGGTGCTGCGCTGGGACCGGAAGTGACCGGCCGGACGCTCAGGCTCGTCCTCGCATGGGGAGCCCTCGTGCTCCCCATGCCCGCGTCCGGACACAACGGCGAGGTGCTGGTGGCCCGGCTGACGCTACGCGCCGACGGCTCCTGCGCGATGCGGGTCACGGCCGACCTGGAGGCCAACTACCTCATCCGCGACCGCGCGAGGATGGCCGAGGCGATGGAAGACCTCCTGCTGCTGTCGACGGACTCGGGCACGGTGCCATTCACGCGTGAGGCGGGCGCGCCGGCCTTCACGACGTCCTCGAAGCTGGAGACGGACTCGCCGTTCCAGCACACGCCCGAGGAACTTGCCAAGACCTACCGCCTGCAGAACGCGGAATGGGCTTGGACGCCCACGGAACGCAACTTCGTCATCCGGATGCCGGAAGCGAGCCCCCACACGGTGCTGCTGTGGATGCTGGACGAGAAGCATCCGGACCTGAAGGCGCGCTGGACGATGATGGTCGCGGGCGACGAGTCGCCGCTGATCTCGGCCCACGCGACCGAGCGGGACGAAGGCCGGCGCGACGGCTGGTTCTTCGTCTTCGCTGGGACGGCGGCCCTGCTGGCCGGCTGGCTGTTGGTCCGACGCCGGGCGGGGCGGGCCGGCTCCTGAGGCTCAGCCCAGGACGGCGTCGACGAAACCGGCGCGGGCGTCGAAGTGGGGATTGTGACCGCTGTCCGGCAGGGTGACGACGTCGGCCGAGGGGAAATGCCCCCTGATGGCCGCGACATCCTCGTCGCGCACGTAGCCTGACTTGCCGCCGCGGATGAAACGCGTCGGGCCGCCCCACGATTCATCGACGGCCAGGGAGCTGCCGAGGATCTCCGGTAAGGCGCGTTCCAGCGCGGCGCGATTCACCGTCCACCGCCAGCGCCCGGAAGCGTCCTGCCCGAGATTGGTGAGGATGAACTGGCGTAGGCCCCAGTCGGCCACCGCGGCGGAGAGACGGGCGTCGGCGTCCTTCCGCGACGTCACGGACGAGAGGTCGAGCGCCTCCATCGCCGCGAACTCGGCGCGGAGACGGCCGGGATAGGCCCGCGGCGCGATGTCCACCACGGTCAGGCGGGAGACGAGGTCAGGGCGGTCGACCACGAGACGCATCGCCGCCTTGCCCCCCATGCTGTGGCCGACGAGGTGGACGGGGCCGGCGAACGCGCGCCCGACGAGCTCCGCGACGTCGGCCGCGAGGGCCGCATAGGAGCAGTCGTCATCCCAGGGCGAAGCGCCGTGGTTGCGCAGGTCGGCGGCGACGACGCGGTAGCCGCGCGCGGCGATCGCGGCGCCGGCGGACTGCCAGTTGCGGGAGGATCCGAGCAGCCCGTGGAGCACCAGGATCGGAGGCCCCTCGCCTCCGAGCTCGCGCATCACTAGGGAGAGCGCCTGCGGCATCGGCGCAGTCAATGCCGCCCTGCGCTCCGGGGTCGAACCGATTCTTGCCGAGGCGGGCCGGCACGCCATCGTCGGCTCATGCGCACTCTCCTGCTGGTCCCGCTGCTCATCGCCGCGCACGCCTTCGCCGCCATCGAGGTCATCCGCCTGCCCGGCGCCGAGGACCTGCACGAGCCCTTCAGCATCGCCTTCGACGCCAAGGGCGACGCCTACGGGGTGGAGTTCCAGCCCGCGAACCGGATCTTTCATCTGCATGACGGAAGGATCGACTACGTCTCCGGGGTCCGATGGGACAGCCGAGGCAAGACGCCGAAGCTCCCCGCCCCCGCCCGGCCCCTCGACCTCGCGCCGGCCGTCTACAACGGCATGCATGACGTCTCGATCGGCCCCGACGGCGCGATCTACGCCGCGGACAGCTTCCAACACCGCATCGTCCGCCTCGACCCCAGGACGCACGCCACGACGGTCCTCGCCGGCACGGGCAAGGCCGGTTTCGCCGGAGACGGCGGTCCGGCCGACCGGGCGCAGTTCAACGTCCCGATGTGCGGCGTGATCGATCCTTCCGGCAAGTTCATGGTCATCGCCGACATCGGCAATCACCGCGTCCGTCGCATCGATCTCGCGACGAAGGTGGTCACGACCATCGCGGGCAACGGCAAGAAAGGCCTGCCGAAGGACGGCGACGACGCGCTGGACACGCCCATGGGCGACGCCCGGGCCGCGTGCACGGCCGGGGACGGCACCGTCTACGCGCTCCTTCGCGGCGGCAACGCGCTCGTGGCGATCAAGGACGGCAAGGTCCGCGTCGTGGTCAACAAGGCGGGCAAGAAAGGCCCGGCGACCGACGGACCGGCGGCCGACGCGACGATGAACGGCCCCAAGTACGTGACGATGGACGCCCGGGGCAACGTGCTCATCCTCGACACCGAGAACCACTGCGTGCGGCTCTTCGATCCGGTGAGAGGGACGATCCGCACCATCGTCGGCGACGGCAGGAAGGGCGCCGCGCTGGGAGCCGACTGGGCCGGCACCCAGCTCAACCGTCCGCACGGGGCGCGCATCGGGCCTGACGGCCGCCTCTACGTCTGCGACACGGAAAACAACCGCCTGCTGGTCGGTCCTGCGCCCTGAGCCGCGGAATCGGGGTTTTTGGGTTTGTCTCCCGGGGCTGGTCGGGGTTGTTTCCCCGGTCCTCCTCAGCGACATGTCCGCCACCGGTTCCAGCCGCGCCAAGTTCGGCCCCGCCTCCTTCGTCGGGGCCCATACCGCGCTCGTGACGCCCTTCCTCGACGGGAAGGTGTGCTGGGAGGACCTGCGCTCGCTGGTCGAGTTCCAGATCAAGGGCGGCGTCAACGGCCTCGTCTCGGTCGGCACCACCGGCGAGTCGCCCACCCTCGACTCCGACGAGCACGTGGAGGTGATCGCCCGCACGGTCGAGTACGCCGCCGGCCGGGTCCCGGTCATGGCCGGCACGGGCTCGAACTCCACCGTCGAGGCGCTTGACCTGACCCGACGCGCGGAGGAAGCAGGGGCCGACGGGTTCCTCCAGGTCGCACCGTACTACAACAAGCCCAGCCAGGAGGGCCTCTTCCGCCATTTTTCCGCCGTCGCGGACGCGACGGACAAGCCCATCCTGCTCTATTCGATCCCCGGGCGCTGCGGGGTGGAGATCTCCGTGGAGACCGTGCTGCGTCTCCGCAAGCGGTACCGTCATGTCATCGGCATCAAGGAGGCTGGGGGGCAGGTCGAGAAGGCGGCCCGGCTGGTCCGGGAGTCCGACCCGGACTTCATCGTGCTCAGCGGCGACGACTCCCTCACCCTGCCCTTCGCGCAGGTCGGGGCCCGCGGCATCGTCTCCGTGGCGTCCAACCTGATCCCCGGGCCGGTCACCGAGCTCTCCGATCTCGTGCGCGCCGGGCGGTTCGAGGAGGCCGGGGCCCTGCACGGTCGGCTGGCGGAGATCTTCAAGACCCTCTTCATCGAGCCCAACCCCGTCCCCGTTAAGCACTGCATGACGCGGGCCGGCATCATCCGCTCCGCCGAGGTGCGCCTGCCGCTCTGCGAGATGTCGGAGGCTAGCCGTCTCCAGGTCGAGAAAGCCGCCGACGCCCTCTTCGCCGCACTCCGATGAGCCAGCCACTCCGCATCCTCCTCAACGGCTCCAAGGGCCGCATGGGCCGCGCCATCGCCAGCGTGGCCGCCTCCGAGCAGGCCGTGATCGCCGCCAGCGTCGACCAGGGCGAGAGCCTTGAGTCGCACATCGCGTCCGGCGACGTGGTCATCGACTTCTCCCTTCATTCCGCGACGCCAGAGATCTCCCAGCTCTGCGCCCGGCACCAGAAGCCGCTGGTGATCGGCACCACCGGCCACACCGCCGAGGAGAAGGCCGTCATCCACGCGGCCATCAAGGGCCTCCCGGTGGTCTGGGCCGGCAACTACTCCGTCGGGGTCACGCTCCTCAATGCGCTCGTCCGTCAGGCCGCCCGTTCGCTCGCCGACGCGGGCCGGTGGGACGTCGAGGTGCTGGAGACGCACCACCGTCTCAAGAAGGACGCCCCCTCCGGCACCGCCGAGGACCTGCTCAAGATTCTCCTCGAGGAACGTCGGCTCGCCCGGGAGGCGCTGAAGCACGGGCGCGAAGGCCTGGTCGGCGAACGTCCGCTCGGCGAGATCGGCGTGCACGCCATCCGCGCAGGCGACGTCGTGGGCGACCACACCGTCCTCTTCGCCGCGGAAGGCGAGCGTCTCGAGCTCACGCACAAGGCCTCCAACCGCGAGATCTTTGCGCGAGGCGCCGTCCGCGCCGCCCGCTGGCTGAAGAGCCAGCCCGCCGGCCTGTACGGGATGGAAGACGTGCTGGGGCTGAAGTGAACCCGGGGGCGAAGCCGCCCGTCCGGAATCCTACCGCCCGAGCGCGGCCTTGACCAACTGGTCCGCCGTCACGCCGCCGCCGAGCCTGGCCAGTGCGGCGCGCACGCCCTTGTCGGCGTCCGCGGCCTTGAAACCGAGCGCGATCAGCGCCGCCACGGCGTCGGAGGCGGCGGTGGGCACGGGGGGCTGTGCAGCGACGGCCGCCGTCACGACGCCCGGGCCTTCGAGTCCGACCTTGTCCTTGAGTTCGACGACAAGCCGCTCGGCGGTCTTCTTGCCCACGCCGGGGCATTGGGAAAGCAGCGCGACGTCGCCGCGCACGATCGCATCCCGCAGGATGGGCAGCGAAAGCCGGCTGAGGATGTTGAGCGCCATCTTGGGGCCGACGCCCGACACCTTCTCGACGAGCAGCTTGAAGAACTCGCGTTCCTCGGCGACGGCGAATCCGTAGAGGGCCTGGCCGTCCTCCCGGAAGACGTGGTGGACGAGCAGGCTGACTTCCGAGCCGACCTGCGGGAGACGCTCCGCGGTCGTGACGGGCACGTTGACCTCGTAGCCCACGCCCGACGACTCGATGACGACGCGTAAGACGCCGGCCTCGATGAGTTTGCCGCGGAGGGAGACGATCATGGGGCGATGAAAGCGGAAACGGCCCGCTGGTTAAGCCCGAATCTCCACGATGAAGCCCTTGAGATAACGGCTCTCGGGGAAGTTCAGCAGGACCGGGTGGTCGGCCGGCTGAGAAGTGCGTTCCAGGATCACGGCCTCGCGCCGGGCGTCGGACGCGGCGGCCTCGATGACCTCGAGGTACATCTCCTCGGAGACGCGGTGCGAACAGGAGTAGGTCGCCAGGATGCCGCCCGGGGCGAGCAGACGGAGCGCGCGGAGGTTCAGCTCCTTGTAGCCGCGGAGGGCGCCGTCGACGGCGTCCTTGCTGCGGGCGAAGGGCGGCGGATCGAGGACGATGAGGTCGAAGGAAGCCTCACGGTGCTCCGTGAACCAGTCAAAGACGTTGGCGACCTCGAACGAGGCGCTGAGGCCGTTGCGCTCGGCGGCCGAGCGGGCCGCGGCGATGGCGTCCTCGGACTGGTCGAGGCCGAGCACGCTGGCGGCGCCGGCCTTGGCGCAGGCGAGGCCGAAACCGCCCTGGTTGCAGAAGGCGTCGAGCACGCGGCGGCCCTGGGCGAGCTTCGCGACGTTCTGATGCTGGTCGAGCTGGTCGAGGTAGGTGCCGGTCTTCTGGCCGCCCAGGAGGTCGATGCGCACCTGCACGCCGCCGACTTCCATCCAGGAAGGTTCGAGCGGCTGGCCCGAGACCGTGCGGATCTCCTGACGCAGCCCCTCGAGCTTGCGCGTCGCGGCGTCGTTGCGCAGGACGATCTCGCGCGGCTTCAGCAGGCGCTGCAGCACGTCGATAATCGTGGCCAGGCGCCGGTCGACGCCGCAGGTGAGCGCCTGGATCGAGAGCAGGTCGTGGTAACGATCGACGACGAGTCCGGGCAGGCTGTCGGCCTCGGACCAGACCAGGCGGCAGACCGGGCGGTCGCCGCGACGACGTACGGCGGCCGTGATCAGTTCCTCCAGCAGCGGGCCGTCCAGGCTTACAGGCCGGCGGGAATAGCGCCGCCAGGCGATCTGGGACTTCCCGTTCCAGAGACCGGCCCCGAGGCTGCGGCCCTTGGGGTCGGTCAGTTCGACGCAGTCGCCGTCGGCCGGCGGCGGGCCGTTGACCTCGACCTCACCGAGGAAGGCCCAGGGGTGTCCCCTCGCTGCGCGCACGGGACGACCGGGCCGGATGCGGATGGCACGGAGCATGAATCAGTCGACCGACCGCAGGCGCGGGAAAGCCCAGACCGCGACAGCGGCGACCGGAAGCCAGGCCGCGAGCACCGGCGGGATGGATCCGCTCTCTCCATAGGCGCGGCAGAGGGAGGAGAGTAAATAGAAGCCGAGGAAGAGCCCAAAGGTCTTCGCGACGCCGATCATCGGGCTGACGCGCCCGCCCGTCACGGAGAACGGGATGGCGACGGCGATCACCACCAGGCAGACCACGGGGGCGCTGAGGATGGAGTGGTAGCGCATGACGTAGGCGGATTGCCGCCCGGTGCCACGGTCGCCGGCCTGGTCGACATAGCGCGAGACCTGGCGGAAGGAGAGCCGGTCCGGCTCCTTGGCCGCGAGCACCATGACCTCGGGGTCCTCATCGAACTCCTCCGGGACGAGGACGGCGAACCCGGGCTGGGCGAGGAGCGAGCCCGTGGACGGGTCGAACCGCAGGTCGCGCCCGTCCCGCAGGGTCCAGCGCCAGCGGCCGGCGACCTTGCGGAACTCGGCGAACCGGGCCGTGACCGTGCGGACTTCGCGGCCGGAGGGGTCGAAGCAGTGCACGGTGACCTCGAAGGCCTGCCCCGCGGTCACCCCGAGACGCGCGATCAGCCAGAGCCGTCCGGCGCGCGCGTTCTCGAAGGAGACGAACTCGGTCTGGCCGCCCGTGGCGGCCGAGCCGCCCTGCGCACGCAGGGCCCGGAACTGCTCCCGCTCGATGAGCTCGCGCTCCGCCTCCATCGCATCCGGCACCAGCGTGGCGCCCGCCACGGCGAGGCCGGCCGCCAGGATGGCGCCGACCGCCCAGAGCGGCGCCGTGAGACGCCACATGCCGACCCCGGCCGCGCGGATGGCGGCGAGCTCGGAGCTGCGGTTGAACGAACCGAGGACGTAGATGACCGAGAGCAGCAGCGAGATCGGCACGATGAGATGCAGGCCCCCGAGCAGGCGCAGCACGAGGTACTCCGCCACGGTGAGGACGTCCGAATCCCACCGGAGGAAATCGGGCACGGAGTTGTAGAGCACGGAGAGGGCCAGGATGCCCCCCAAGGCGAGGAGGCACAGGGCGAACACCTTGGCCCACTCGGTCAGGAGGTATCGGTCGAGGAGTCGCACTGCCGGCAAGCACACCTGCGGCCGGGCCTGCCAGCAACATCAAAGCCCCCGCGCCTCGGTGGACGCTTGCCAACTGCCGGCCCGCGGGAAGAGTCCGGCATGGTCGGATAGTGCATCCGGCCGCCCCTCGCGCGACATTCCCCGGACGCGCCGACAAGCGTATAATCCGTCCCGATGGTCCGACCCCGCCCCACCCTCGTCCTGCTCGTCGCCGCCTCCGCCGCGGGCGCGGTCGACTACAACGACGATGTGCGCCCGATCCTCGCGGAGAACTGCTTCTACTGCCACGGGCCCGACGGCAACAAGCGCAAGGCCGACCTGAGGCTGGACGTCCGCGCCGACGCGCTCGCGGCCAAGGCCTTCGTACCCGGCGATCCGGACGCGAGCGAGCTGGTGAAGCGCCTGCTCTCCAAGGACCCCGAGGAGGTCATGCCGCCGCCCGCGTCGCACCGCAAGGTGTCCCCCGAACAGCGCGAGATCCTCCGTCGCTGGATCGCGGAGGGCGCCGGCTACAAGGAGCACTGGGCGTTCGTCGCCCCCGTGCGTCCGGCCGTGCCGGCGAACGGCGAGCCGCACCCCGTCGACGCCTTCGTCGCGGAACGGCTCGCCAAGGCGGGCCTCAAGCTCTCGCCGGAAGCCTCGCGCGAGACGCTCCTCCGCCGGCTGTCGCTCGACCTCATCGGGCTGCCGCCCACGCCCGAGGAGACCACGGCCTTCATCGACGACCGCGCGCCCGGCGCCTACGAGCGGCAGGTCGACCGCCTGCTGGCCTCGCCGCACTACGGCGAGCGCATGGCGCTGCCCTGGCTCGACGCCTCCCGCTACGCCGACAGCAACGGGTTCCAGCAGGACGGCGACACCTTCCAGTGGGTCTGGCGCGACTGGCTGGTGAGGAACCTCAACGCCGACAAGCCGTTCGACCGGCTCAGCACCGAGATGCTCGCCGGCGACCTGCTGCCCGGCGCCGGCCAGGAGGAGAAGATCGCCACGGCCTTCGTGCGCAACCACATCCTCAACGGCGAAGGCGGCAACATCGCCGAGGAGCAGCGCTTCAACAACCTCTTCGACCGCGTCGAGACCACCACCACGACCTGGCTGGGTATGACGGTGGCCTGCGCGCAGTGCCACGACCACAAGTACGACCCCGTCACGCAGAAGGACTACTACCGCTGGCTCGACGCGTTCAACCGCGTCAAGGAGCGGGGCACCCCGAGCGGCGGGCCGACCCAGAACGGCGGACGCAGCCGGTTCCGGCTCGACGGCACGATGGTGGACGCGCCCTCGCCCGAACAGGCGGCCGAGCTGGCCCGGCTGCAGGCAAGCTTCGACGCGCTGAACAAGGACTTCTTCACCCATCAGACCAAGGCGTTCGAAGCCTGGCTGGCGAAGCCGACCAAGGAGAAGGGCATGCTGCCCAAGGAGCTCGAGGCGCTGCTCGCGACCGGAGCAAAGCGCACCGCCGCCCAGACCAAGCAGCTCCGCGACCATTACGTGAAGAGCGTCTTCCCCGAGGACCGGAAGGGCATCGTGGCGTTCAAGAAGATCGACCAGGCCCGGAAGCTCCTCGACGGCTACCGCGGCGACGTCCTGCCGCGCGTCATGGTGATGAGCGACGACCAGCCCCGCGAGAGCCACGTGCTCGACCGCGGCGCCTACCTCGCCAAGAAGGAGAAGGTGACCTTTGACACGCCGGCGTTCCTGCCGCCGATGCCGAAGGACGCCCCGAAGAACCGCCTCGGCCTCGCGCAGTGGCTGTTCCGCCCCGAGCACCCGCTGACCGCCCGCGTGCAGGTGAACCGCCAGTGGCAGCTGCTCTTCGGCCACGGCATCGTGCGGACCTCGGAGGACCTCGGCGTGCAGGCTGACCGGCCGACGCACCCGGAGCTGCTCGACTGGCTCGCGGTGGAGTTCCGCGAGAGCGGCTGGGGCTTGAAGCGCCTGCAGCGGATGATCGTGACGAGCCGCACCTACCGGCAGTCGAGCCGGGTCACGCCCGAGGCCTTGGCGAAGGATCCGGATAACCGCCTGCTGTCGCGCTCCCCGCGCTTCCGCCTGCCCTCCCCGCTGCTCCGCGACGTCGCCCTGCGCGCCTCCGGCCTGCTCGTGCCCAGGATGGGTGGCGCGCCGGTCTACCCGTATCTTCCGGAAAATCCGTGGGAGAGCCTCGCGATCGTCACGAAGGAACGCGATTTCTCCTACCCGACGTCCAAGGGCGACGGCCTCTACCGTCGGTCGCTCTACACCTTCTGGCGTCGCACCGTCGCGCCGGTGAACATGTTCGACACTTCCGCGCGACAGACCTGCCGCGTGCGCACGGCCGTGACCTCCTCGCCCCTGCACGCGCTCACCACGCTCAACGACCCCACCTGGGTCGAGGCCTCGCGCAAGCTGGCCGAGCTGGCCATGAAGTCCGCCGCGGACGACGCGGCCCGGCTCGCCTTCGCCTTCCGCCGCGTGCTCGGCCGCGCACCCGAGGGCCGCGAACCCGTCCTGCTGCTCCGGCTGCTCGAAGGCCAGCGCAAGGTCTACGCCGCGGACGCCAAGGCCGCCGAGGCCCTCCTCGCCGTCGGCGCCAGCCCGCGTGACGCGGCGCTGCCCGCCGCCGAGCACGCCGCGCTGACCGCGGCCTGCCTCGCCGTCCTCAACCTCGACGCCGCCCTCACCCGCGAATGACCATGCATCCCCGCGACCTCTCCCCGGACGAAGTCCGCCTCTCCCTCACCCGGCGCAGCTTCCTCTCGGCGTCCGTGCAGGGCGTCGGCGCGGCCGCGCTCGCCTCCCTGCTCTCCCGCGACCTGCTCGCCAAGGCGCCCGCTTCCGGCGGACTGCCCGGCCTCCCCCACTTCGCACCCAAGGCGAAGCGGATGATCTGCCTCTGGCAGGGCGGCGGACCTTCGCACGTCGACCTCTTCGACCACAAGCCGACCCTGCAGAAGATGGCCGGGCAGGACATCCCGGCCTCCGTGCGCGGCGACACGCGCCTCTCGACGATGTCGAGCGGCTATTCGAAATGGCCCTGCACGCCGGCCATCGCCCCCTTCAAGCGCTTCGGAAAGTCCGGCCTGGAGCTGAGCACGATGCTCCCGCACACCGGGTCGATCGCAGACGACATCTGCGTCGTGCGCTCGATGAACACCGAGGCCGTCAACCACGCGCCGGGCGTCACCTTCTTCATGACCGGCTCGCAGATCCCGGGACGGCCCGCCATGGGCGCCTGGCTCTCCTACGGGCTGGGCTCGATGACCGAGGACCTGCCGGCCTACGTGGTCATGACCTCCGCGGACCGCAACCGGACCTGCGGCCAGCTGTTCTTCGAGCACTACTGGTCCAACGGCTTCCTCCCCGGCCGCCACCAGGGCGTGCGCTTCCGCGGCGTCGGCGACCCCGTGCCCTACGTCGGCAACCCGCCCGGCGTCAGCCGGGACGCGCGCCGCGCGATGCTCGACGGGCTGCAGGACATCAACCGCGAGCACTTCGGCCTCACCGGGGACCCCGAGATCGAGACGCGCATCTCCCAGTACGAGATGGCGTTCCGCATGCAGGCCTCGGTGCCCGGCCTGCTCGACTTCTCCAACGAGCCCAAGGCCGTCCTGGAGATGTATGGACCGGACGTGCTGACACCCGGCACCTTCGCCAACAACTGCCTGATCGCCCGGCGCCTCGCCGAGCGCGGCGTGCGCTTCACGCAGCTGATGCATTCCGGGTGGGACCAGCACAACAACCTCACCACCGGCCAGCTGGCCGAACAGTGCAAGGACACCGACCAGCCGAGCGCGGCGCTCGTGAAGGACCTCAAGCAGCGCGGGCTGCTCGACGACACGCTCGTGGTGTGGGGCGGCGAATTCGGACGGACGCCGTTCGGCCAGAACCAGCAAGGCCAGGGCTACAAGGGTCGCGACCACTTCGGGCGCGCGTACTCCTGGTGGCTCGCCGGCGGCGGGGTGAAGGCCGGGCATTGGCACGGCGAGACGGACGACTTCGGCTGGAACATCACCAAGGACCCGGTGCACGTCCACGACATGCAGGCCACCATCCTGCGCCTGTTCGGGATCAACCACGAGGCCCTGACCTTCCGCTACCAGGGGCGCCAGTTCCGCCTCACGGACGTCCACGGGCACGCGGTGAAGGCCATTCTGGCCTGAAAACCGCCCAAAGGTCCGCCCCCGTGGCCTGCTTTTCCCCTTGCCCCCGGGGCGGGCGGGGCTTTGCTCCGACTTTCCCTCCACACGGTCATGACCCAGCACAACAGCTTCAAAGCCGGCTCCGCCTCCTCGGGCTCCAAGCGCAACGTCCTCAAGCGTTTCGAGCGCGTCGAACTGCTCAAGAAGCGTGGCGTCCTCAAGGACATCAAGCGCGTGACCAAGCTTCCGAAGACCAAGCCTGACGCCTGAGTCCGGGTCGCCTTCTGCGAAAAAGCCCGCCCGGACCCCGGGCGGGCTTTTTTCTTGGGCACTGAACCCTCGCCTCCCACCCACACCCTACCCACCCTCACGACGCCATGCGCCAGCCCGGCGACAAGTACCGTCCCTTCAAGGCCGTCCGGCTCACGGACCGCACCTGGCCGGACCGCGCGATCGCGCGCGCGCCCCGCTGGTGCTCGGTGGACCTCCGTGACGGCAACCAGGCGCTGGCCGTGCCGATGTCGGTGCCGGAGAAGCTGGAGATGTTCAAGGAGCTCTGCCGCATCGGGTTCAAGGAGATCGAGATCGGCTTCCCCTCGGCCTCCGACACCGAGTTCGCCTTCACGCGCCAGCTGATCGAGCAGGACCTCGTCCCCGCCGACGTCGCCGTGCAGGTGCTCGTCCAGGCCCGCGAGCACCTGATCCGCCGCACGGTCGAGTCGCTCAAGGGCGCCCGCAGGGCGATCGTCCACCTCTACACGCCCACCAACCCCGCCCAGCGGGAAATCGTCTTCGGCCTGTCGAAGGCGGAGGTGCTGGAGATGGCGGTCCGGGGCGCGCGGCTCGTCCGCGAGCTCACCGACGCGCAGCCGGAGACGGCGTGGCAGATGGAGTTCAGCCCGGAGACCTTCGTGCTGACCGAGGCGGACTACGCGCTCGAGGTCTGCGAGGCGGTGGCCAAGGCCTGGGGCGCGAGCGCGAAGCGCAAGATCATCCTCAACCTCCCGCTGACCGTCGAGGCCGGCACGCCCAACACCCACGCCGACCAGATCGAGTGGTTCTGCCGCAACCTGAGCGACCGCGACATGGCGGTCGTCTCCCTGCACACCCACAACGACCGGGGCACCGGCGTCGCGGCGACGGAGCTCGGCCTGATGGCGGGCGCCGACCGCGTCGAAGGCACGCTCTTCGGCAACGGCGAACGCACCGGCAACCTCGACGTGGTCACGGTCGCCCTGAATATGTTCTCGCAGGGCGTGGACCCGAAGCTCGACCTCGACGGGCTGCCCGCCGTGCGCGCGCTCTACGAGCGGCTGACGCGCATGACCGTGCACGAGCGGCACCCGTACGCCGGCGACCTCGTCTTCACCGCCTTCTCGGGCTCCCACCAGGACGCCATCAAGAAAGGCATGGACCGCCGCGCCAAGCAGGGCGACGGGGCGGCTTGGGACGTCCCCTACCTGACCATCGACCCGAAGGACATCGGGCGCTCCTACGAGGCCATCATCCGCATCAACTCCCAGTCGGGCAAGGGCGGCGTCGCCTACGTGCTGGACCGCGAGTTCGGCTATGACCTCCCCAAGCTGATGCACCCCGAGGTGGGGCAGCTCATCGGCCAGCATGCCGACAAGCTCGGCAAGGAGCTCAGCCCGGCCGAGATCATGGAGCATTTCCGCAAGCACTTCGTGAACCTCGTCAGCCCGATGGAGCTGGTTGAATTCGACTCCGACCCGATGGGCAAGGACTTGGTCGCCTGCCGCGTCCAGGTAAGGACAGGCGGCAAGGTGCTGACCCTGCGCGGCGAGGGCAACGGCCCGATCAACGCCCTCGTCCATGCGCTCGAGCCTCACGGCTGGGCCGGCTACTCGGTCAAGGACTACCGTTCCCACGCTCTTTCCTCAGGCTCCGAATCGTCCGCCGCCGCCTATGTCTGCGTCCAGGACAAGCGAGGTCGCGCGGCGTGGGGCTGTGGCGTGGACGCCAACATCGAGCTTGCCGGTCTCAAGGCGCTCGTGAGCGCGGCCAATCGGCTGGCCTGAATCCGGCCAGGGTAGTTGGGTGAGCTGCGGTTGAGCGAGGACGCTCAACCCTGCCTGAGATGCCCGTGAGTCGTGACGCGGTCCCTGCCCTGCCCATGGACCGTCTCACTTTTTGCACGGCTGCTACCGCCCCTGCCCCCCAACTTTATCCTCCATCCTTCTCGGTTCATCCTCCATCATTAGGACTGCCCCATGAAAAACCCTCGCTGGAATCCCTATCTGGTCGGCGCCCTCATCGGACTGGTCTGCATCCTCGCCTTCGCCCTTCCCGGCAAGGCCCCCGGAATGTCCACCGGCCTCTCCCAGGCCGCCGGCGCATGCGCCATCCCCTTCCTCGGCTCCGAAGGCGTGGCCGCGAACGCCTACTGGTCGAAGCCCTCCCATCGTCCTGGCTGGGATTACTCCACGCTCTTCCTGGTCGGCACCGCGGCCGGAGCGCTGCTCAGCGCCGCCGCCTCGGGCGCGCTTCGGCTCACGTCGGTGTCAGAGGAATGGTCCTCCCGTTTCGGCTCCTCAAGGGCGCTTCGCCTGACCGGAGCCTTTCTCGGCGGGGCGCTGCTGCTCTTCGGAGCACGACTCGCCGACGGCTGCACGAGCGGACACGGCATCAGCGGCACGCTGCAGCTGGCCGCGAGCGGCTGGGTCTTCTTCGCGGTCATGTTCCTCGCCGGCTCCGTGACGGCCGCCCTCCTCTACCGCCGCCGGGCCTGACGCCATGACTCCTCCCGCCTTCCTCACCGGTGAACCGCTGCTCTGGTCCGCCGTCCTGCTCGGCCTCGCCTTCGGCTTCCTGCTGCACCGCGGCGGCGTGACCGACCCTGACGTCATCGTGCGCTTCTTCCGCCTGCGCGACTTCACGGTGGTCAAGGTGATGGTGACCGCGCTCACGGTCGGCGGGGTGGGCGTGCTGCTGCTACGAGAGACCGGCCTAGCCACGCTGCAGATCAAGGAGCTCAACCTGCTGGCCGTGTGCTTCGGCGCCGGCCTCTTCGGGATCGGCATGGCCGTCTGCGGCTCCTGCCCCGGCACGGGACTCGCCGCGGCCGCGACGGGCCGTCTGGACGCGATGGCGGCCTTGGCCGGCATGATGGCCGGAGGCATCGCCTACGCGCTGGCATTCCCCTGGCTGGCCGCCGAAGTCATCCCGGTCGGCGCATTCGGAAAAGTGCGCCTGCCCGACCTCCTCGGACTGCCCGAATGGGCCTGCTACCTCGGACTCGTCGCCATGACCGCCGGGATATTCCGGCTGATAGCCCGGGGCGAGCGCCGCTGAATGCAGAGCCCGAGGGGTTGACTTCCGGCATTTAAACATTCAATTTTTTGAATATGTCAAAAGCCCGGCCGCTCGACCCCAAGGTGCTGCGACGCTGCGCCGGCGCCCTGCGCACGCTCTCCCACCCGGAACGTCTCCGCATCGTGGAGGAGCTCGAAAAAGCCCCCCTCTCCGTCGCGGAACTGACCGCCCGTCTCCGCCGTCCGCAGGCCACGGTCAGCCAGCACCTGATGCGCCTGCGCGCCCACGGACTGCTCGCCGCCGAGCGCAAGGGCCGGACGGCGCGCTACCGGGTCGCCCACGCCGGCTGCCTGACGATCCTCGGCTGCATCCGATCCCATTTCTCCAACTGAACCATGAGCAACTCCCCCAGAATCCTCATCGTCGGCGGCGTCGCCGGCGGAGCCTCCGCCGCCACCCGCGCGCGGCGGATGAACGAGAACGCGAGCATTGTCATGCTGGAGAAGGACGCCCACGTGTCCTTCGCCAACTGCGGCCTGCCCTACCACATCGGCGGCGCCATCCAGGACCGCGCCAAGCTGCTGGTCGCCAAGCCCGAGCTGTTCAAGAAGCGCTTCAACATCGACGTCCGCGTGCGCCACGAGGCCCTCGCGGTCGACCGTGCGAAGAAAACCGTGCGCATCCGCGACCACGCCGCGGGCACCGAATACGATGAGCCCTACGACAGGCTCATCCTGGCGCCCGGCGCGGCGCCGCTCGTCCCCGACGTCCCGGGCGTGCGCGCCAAGGGGGTCCACTCGCTCCGCAACATCGAGGACATGGACCGCATCATGTCCCGGCTGGCCTCGGTCAGGAAGGTCGCGGTGGTCGGAGCGGGCTTCATCGGGCTCGAGGTCGCCGAACAGCTCAAGGAGCGGGGCCTGGAGGTGACGCTCGTCGAGAAGTCCGGCCAGGTGCTGCCCCCGCTGGACGGCGAGATCGCCGAACCGCTACGCCGCGAGCTGCTGCGCAACGGCATCCGTCTGATCTCGGGCACGGGCTTCACCGCCATCCGTGAGGACGCCGGCGCCGCCACGGGCGTGGTGCTGGAGAACGGCGCGACGGTCGACGCGGACATGGTCATCCTCGGCCTGGGCGTCCGCCCCTACAACCAGCTCGCGGTCGCCGCCGGGCTCGGCGTCGGCCCGACGGGCGGGATCCAGACGGATGAATTCCAGCGCACCTCCGACCCCGACATCTATGCGGTCGGCGACGCGGCCGAATACCGCCTCGGTACCACGGGCCAGCGCGGGCGCGTCCCGCTCGCGGGCATCGCCAACCGTACCGGACGCCTCGCAGGCGAGCATGCCGCGACGGGCAAGTCCGCCCCCGCCCCCGCCGCCTGGGGCACCGCCGTCATCAAGGTCTTCGGCCTCGGCGCCGGCATCGCCGGTGATTCGATGAAGTCGGCGCTCAAGCGTGGGGTCGCGGCGCGCGCGGTCCACATCACCGCCAACCACCACGCCGGCTACTACCCGGGCGCGAAGTCGATGACGCTCAAGTTGGTCTACGAGGCCGGCACGGGACGCATCCTCGGCGCCCAGGCGGTCGGCGCCGCCGGGATCGACAAGCGGCTCGACGTGGTCGCCTCGTTCCTGCACTTCGGCGGCACGGTCCGCGACCTCGCGCAGGTCGACCTGGCCTACGCCCCGCCCTTCGGCTCCGCCAAGGATCCGCTGCACATGGCGGCCTTCGCCGCGCTCAACGACCTCGACGGCGTCGCGCCGGTCCTCCAGCCGGACGCCGACCTCTCCGGCCATCAGGTGGTCGACCTGCGCGAGGCCGACGAATGCGCGGAACTGCCCCTCGCCGACGCGAAGCATGCGCGCAACATCCCGCTGAACACCCTCCGCGAACGACTCGGCGAGCTCGACAAGTCCAGGCCGACCGCGGTGCTCTGCCACAGCGGCCTGCGCGCCCACGTGGGGACGCGCATCCTGCGCCAGCACGGCTTCGACGCCGCCAACGTCAGCGGCGCCGCCTACGTGCGCGACCTCGCCCTGCGCCGGCCTTCCGACCTCGCTCCGAGCGCCCCCGCCTGCGGCACGGTCAAGGCCTGCGGCGCCCCCGGCGCGACCATCGCGGCCGGCGGCGACGAGCTGCACCCGGTCAACGTGATGGCCGAGGCCTCCTCCGGCGCCCTGCTGCTCGACGTCCGGTCGCCCGCGGAGTTCCGTTCCGGACGCGTCCGCGGCGCGGTCAACCTGCCGCTGGAGAAGGTCACGCCCGACGCCGTACGCGCCCTCGCGGGCGGCTCCGCCTCCCCGGTGCTGCTGCTCTGCGCCTCCGGCGGACGCGCCACCGCCGCCGCCGGCAAGCTGAAGGGATCGGGCCTGCGCACGCTCGTCGTGGCGGGCGGCACGAACTCCTGCCGTCAGGCCGGACTGCCCATCGAGAAGGACGACGGCGGGGTGATCTCGGTCGAACGGCAGGTCCGCATCGCCGCGGGCGCGATGGTCTTCACCGGCGTCATGCTCGGCACGTTCGTGAACCCGTGGTTCTACGGCCTGAGCGGCTTCGTCGGCTGCGGGCTCGTGTTCGCGGGCGTCACCGACTGGTGCGGCATGGGCCTGCTCCTCGCGCGCGCGCCCTGGAACCGCTGACCCGGCGGGCCGGGACCGGCCGCGGCCCCAGGGGGGCCGCGGCCTCCGCTTGTCTTTTCGGGCGGCGGCCGCACTAATGCGGCATGGCCAAGAAATCCCCGAAGAAGCCCACCGGCTACCCGACGTTCCTGCGCGAGCTGCTCGAGGCCAAGTCCCCGACGGGCCACGAGTTCGCCGCCCAGGCGGTGATCGACGCGCATGTCGAGAAGTCGGCCGACGCCTATCAGCGCGACGCCATCGGCAACCGCATCGCGACGCTCAAGGGCACGGGCGGCCCGACGCTGATGTTCGCGGGACACATCGACGAGATCGGCCTCATCGTCTCGCACGTCGACGACCGCGGCTACCTCTACTTCGAGTTCCTCGGCGGACACGACCAGGTCATCCCCTCCGGCCGCCGCGTCCACATCCTCACCCGCCAGGGACCCGTCCTCGGCGTGACGGGCAAGCGCGCGGTGCACCTGCTCTCCCCCGAGGACCGCAAGCGGGTGCCCGAGCGGCACGACATGTGGATCGACATCGGCGTCACCAACCGCACCGAGGCGCTCGCCATCGTGCGCATCGGCGATCCGGCGGTCTACGCCGACGGCCCCGAGATCCTGCGCGGCAGCCTCGGCGTGGCCCGCGCGTTCGACGACAAGGCCGGCGCCTACGTCTGCATGGAGGCCTTCCGCCGCGTGGCGAAGGACAAGCGCATCGCGGCGACGCTGGTCTCCGTGGCCACGACGCAGGAGGAGATCGGCACGCGCGGCGCCCAGGTGGCCGCCCAGGGCCTCCGCCCCGACGTCTCGATCACGGTCGACGTGGGCCATGCGACCGACCACCCCGACGCCGACAACCGCAAGTTCGGCAAATTCGCGCTCTCCGGCGGCCCGATCATCGGCCGCGGCCCCAACATCAACCCGGTGGTCTTCGACCATCTGGTCGCGGCGGCGGAGGACCTTGACATCCCCTACCAGATCCAGGCCGAGTCCCGGCCGACCGGCACCGACGCCCGCGCCATCCAGATGGCCAACGCCGGGGTGGCCTGCGGGCTCGTCTCGATCCCCCTGCGGTACATGCACACCCCCGGCGAAGTCGTCGACCTCAACGTGGTCGAACAGGCCGTGGAACTGCTGGCCGGCTTCGCCCGCCGGGTGAAGAAGCAGCAGAGCTACGCCTGGTGACCGGCGCCGGGAACTGAGTCCGGGGTTTGCAGGCGGCACGACGCCGGCCAAGATGACGCCATGCCCGCCCCTGCCATCGTCTGGTTCCGACTGGACCTGAGACTCGCCGACAACCCCGCGCTCGCCGCCGCGGTCACGCACGGCGGCCCGGTGATCCCGGTCTACATCCACGACCCGGAGGCCGAAGGCGGCTGGAAGCCGGGCGGCGCCTCGGACTGGTGGCTGCACCACGCACTCGAGGACCTCGCGGCCCGGCTCGAAAAAGCCGGATCGCCCCTGGTCGTCCGCAAGGGCGAGTCGCTGAAGGAACTCCAGAAACTGGTCGAGGAAACCGGCGCCGACCTCGTGGTCTGGAACCGGCGGCACGAACCAGCCGTCGTCGCGCGCGACACGCTGGTGAAGACGAAGCTCCGCAACGCCGGCCTGAAGGCCGAATCGTTCAACGGCAACCTGCTGCACGAACCGCATCTGGTAAAAAACCTGTCCGGCAACCCCTTCCAGGTGTTCACGCCCTTCTGGAAGAACTGCCTCGCCAACCTCAAGTTCGGCGAACCCCTCAAGGCGCCCCGTAAGCTCACGCCGCCCGGCAAGGCGCCGAAGTCCGTCGCGCTGAAGGAGCTCTCCCTGCTGCCGAAGATCAAGTGGGACGTCCAGATGCGCGAGGCCTGGGAGCCGACGCGCGCGGGCGGGGAGAAGCGGCTCAAGGAGTTCGTCGCCAAGGCGATGAAGGCCTACCCGACCGACCGCGACATTCCGAAGATCGACGGGACGTCGCGGCTCTCGCCCTACCTGCACTTCGGCCAGGTCTCGCCCCTCGAGATCGTCGACGCGGTCAGGTCGGCCGGCGGCCTCGGCCTGAAGGGCGGCGACAAGTTCGTGGCCGAGGTGGGCTGGCGTGAGTTCGGCCACCATCTGCTCCATCACTTCCCCGAGACCACCGACCGGCCGCTGCGCCGTGAGTTCGAGAAATTCCCCTGGGCGCCCGACAAGAAGCTCCTGCGCGCCTGGCAGCGGGGTCGCACGGGCTACCCCGTGGTCGACGCAGGCATGCGTCAGCTCTGGGCCACCGGCTGGATGCACAACCGCGTGCGCATGATCGCCGCATCCGTGCTCGTGAAGCACTTCCTGCAGCCTTGGCAGGCGGGCTCGAAGTGGTTCTGGGACACCCTTGTCGACGCCGACCTGGCCTCGAACACCCTCGGCTGGCAGTGGGCCGGCGGCTGCGGCGCGGACGCCGCGCCATACTTCCGCGTCTTCAACCCGGTGCTGCAGGGGCTGAAGTTCGATCCGGACGGCGAATACGTGCGCCGCTGGGTGCCTGAGCTGGCCAAGGTCCCCGCCGAATGGATCCATGAACCTTGGAACGCACCGATGCACGTGCTCGCCGAGGCCGGCGTCCAGCTAGGCAAAGACTACCCCGCCCCGCTCGTCAGCCTTGAAGCCGGACGCGACCGGGCGTTGGCGGCGTTCAAGGATCTGCGGGGTTGAAAGAGGGCCGGCGGGCCGGGCGACAAGGGGCGATGCATCCCCCATGTCACGTTCTCCTCGCAGGTTGACGGGAATGAAAGGCAGGCCGTATAAGGACCTCATGCCCCTCACCGAGCGACCCGGGTTCATTGCGGTCCTGCTTCTGGGCATGCTGGGGTTTTTCGGCCACGTTTCAGCCGCCGACACCGCGGCTTCGACGGACAAAAGCAATCCGGCCCCGCACGCCGCGTATCCCAAGCCGTTTTCGCGGCCGAATGCGATGGGCAAGGATTACGACACCTGGCGCGGCGCGAAAGGCCCGGATGTCGGCGCGACGACGGTGGATGTCCGCCGCCTGCCGTCGCGCGTCGATAACTCGACCCGTCCGCAGTTCCCGCCGATCTACAAGCAGAAAGGCGGCGCCTGCGGTCAGTTCACGTCGGTCGCCTCGATGTTCACCTACGAGATGAACCTCCTGAACGGCACCGTGGCCAGCACCGAGGCCACGCGCTTCCCCGCCGATTTCTCCTGGAACATGTGCAACGCGGCCAACAGCGCCCAGGGCTCGGAGGCCTTTCATGGCTGGGAAACGGCCAAGCATGTCGGCATCCCCACCGTCAAGACCTACGGCCGCGTGGAGGGAGACAAGGACAAGGTCGGCCGGTGGGCCAATGGCTACGCCATCTGGCGCGAGGCCATGGAGTATCGCGTCGCCGGCTATCGCTACACCCCGACCGCCACCGTCGCCCAGATCGACGAAGCCCGGGGCTGGCTCTATGACCGCAACCAGCCCAAGGCCGGCCAAGCGCCCGTCGGCGGCCTGCTGGCGCTCGACGGACGCATGGGGGAGCTCAAGAAGGTCACGCGCACGATTCCGGAAGGCGACTATCAGGCGGGCGAGGACGTCTGGATCCATTGGGGGCCGAGCGGCAACGGGCACGGCATCACCTGCGTGGGCTACGATGACCAGGTCGGCTTCGACGTGAACGGCGACGGCCAGGTCACCAACGACCGCGACATCAACGGCGACGGCAAGGTCACCCTCGCGGACCGCGAGCGCGGGGCCTTCATCGTGGTCAACTCCTGGGGCGAGACCTGGTCGAAGGACGGCAAGATCTACCTGCTCTACAGCGCCATGGTCGACCCCACCTGGCATCGCGGGAACTACCTGGGGCGGGTCGAGGTGTCCCGACACATCCCCCGCTGCACCTTGAAGCTGAAGCTCACCTGCGACAAGCGTTCCGACCTGCGCGTGACGATCGGCGTCGCCGGCGACAAGGACGCCGCGAAGGCCGAACATGAATTCGCACCGGAGCCCCTCAACGGCTGGCCGCTCTTCGGCAAACCGAAGAACAACGTCGGCGAAGTGCCGCTCGCCGGGCCGGGCGATGACAGCCCGCTCGAACTCGGCATCGACCTCACGCCCCTGCTGAGCAAGCTGGGCGGCAAGTACGCTGGCGGCGGTCGCCTTTTCCTGAGCTTCCGTTCCGACGACCCAAGCGACGCCACCGGCATGGTCTACGCCTGCGCCATCAGGCAGTATGACGAAAAAGGCGCGTTCATCCGGGAGACCGCCGTGCAGGTCCAGGACGGAGCCTTCGGGAAGAAGACGCTTACGCTCTCGGCGCCCCTCCCCCGCTGACACATCTCGTCGACGGGTCAGGCCTGGGGGGGAGACGCGGAGCGGCTCATTGCGGCGCCTTGGCCTTCTTCTTGCGAGCGCCCTCGCCGCGAGCGGAGATCGAGAGGTTGAACTCGTTCTTCTGCGCGGCGCCGGCCGTACTCCGCCCATCGGCGATGGTGCGCTGCATGAGCTCCGTGAGCCTCGCGGCCACCTCGGCGTTGGCGGCGAGCACGTCCGTCGTCTCGCTTAGGTCGGCTTCGAGGTCGTAGAGCTCCCGCTTGCCTCCCTTGAGGAAGAGGAGCTTCCAACGACCCTGCCGGATCGCGAGGTCGCCCGACATCGATTGGTGAATCGTCGCCTCGCGCACGCCGGTCGCCGCCGTGCCCAGCAGCTCAGGGACGAGGCTCACGCTGTCCTCGCCGGCTTCCGCAGGCAGCTTGGCTCCGACGATCTCCGCCGCCGTGGCCATGAGGTCGTTGAGGCAGACGGTGTGCGCGTTGACCGAGCCCGGCTTCACCTTGCCCGGCCAGCACGCGGCGTAAGGCACCCGGTGGCCGCCTTCATAGATGCTGGTCTTGGACGCGCGCAGCGGCGCGTAAGCCCGCCCGGCGGCGCCGTTGTCGGCCGTGGCGATGATGAGCGTGTTGTCGGCGAGATGGTTGCGCTCCAGCGCGTCCATGATCCGGCCCAGCATCGCGTCGCCCTGAAAGACCCAGTCGCCGTAAAGCGGGTTCTTCTTCACCACGTCCTGCGCGCCGCTTTTCCCGACGTAATCGGGCGACGGAGCGATCGGCTCGTGCGGCGGGCACATGGGGAAATACAGGAAGAACGGCTCGTCCTTCTTCCTCCGGTCGAGCCACTCGACCGCCTTCTCGATCATCAACGGCTGGTTCTCGGTCTCGCTGACGTGCTTCACCACGCGGTCCTGCTCGACGATGGTCCCGATGTTCCGCGCATGCGTGAACCCGTAGAAGTAATCGAAGCCCAGGGCGTTCGGTCCGCCCGTCATGCGGGCCCCGATCGGCACCTCCTTCTCCGTCCCGGGCCTGCCCTCGACCCAGTCCATGCCCAGATGCCACTTGCCGATGGCCGCCGTCGCATAGCCATGCTGCTTGAGCAGCGAAGCCACCGTCAGCCTGGTCGGGGGGATGATCGGCTTTGAGAAAGTGGTGAGCACCCCGAACTGCCCGATACGGGACGGATAGCGTCCCGTGAGCACGCCGTAACGCGTGGGCGTGCATACCGCCGACGCCGAATGGGCGTCCGTGAATCTCATGCCCTGTCTGACGAGTCGGTCGAAATTGGGCGTGCGCAATGCGGAACGCGGGTCGTAGCTCTGAGGCTGCCCCCAGCCCATGTCGTCAAAAAGTACGAAGACGATGTTCGGCTTCTCCGCCGCCCAAGCCACGGGCAAGCAGCAAAGGAGCAGGCACGCGGACCGCATCGCCGAAGGAAGTCGCACGAAGATTTCTTAGCCACCGCGACCCACCCCGCAACCTGCGAATACCAGCACCGTGCGATGCCAGGGTTGAACGGCACTCCGCCCCTACCCCAGCCCTATAACTTTATCCTCCATCCCTCGGCCTTCATAAGCCATCCTGCGTCCATCCCCATGAGCACCCCCTCTGGCTCTGCACCTCTGCCCGACCGCCTCGTCTCCCTCGATGCCTTCCGCGGATTGACGATGCTGTTCATGGCGTCGTCGGGGTTCGGCGTCGCGCAGATCGCGAAGGCGCATCCGGATTCCGCCTTCTGGGACATCCTCCGCTACAACACCTCGCATGCCGCGTGGATCGGCGGCGGGGCGTGGGACATGATCCAGCCCGCGTTCATGTTCATGGTCGGCATGGCGCTGCCCTTCTCGTCATCGCGTCGCACCGCCGAAGGACAGGACCAGCGAAAGCGCTGGCTACATACCTTCTGGCGAGCCTTCGTGCTCGTCGCCCTCGGCGTATTCCTGTCCACGTCCGCCGGGTCGCGACCGAACTTCATCTTCACGAACGTCCTCGCCCAGATCGGACTCGGCTATGTCTTCCTCACCCTGCTCGTCGGACGCGGCTGGAAGCTCCAGCTCGGCGCCATCGGCGTCATCGCCGTCGCCACTTGGGCCGCGTTCATGCTCACCCCCGTCGCCGGACCGGGGACCGATTTCAAGGCTCTCGGCGTGACTGAAGCCGGCCAGACCCTGGATGGCCTCTGGGCGCACTGGAACATGAACGCCAATTTCGCGGCGGCCTTCGACCAGTGGTTCCTGAACCTCTTCCCGCGCGAGAAGCCCTTCGTCTTCAACAACGGCGGCTACCAGACCCTCAACTTCGTCCCCGCGCTCATCACCATGATCCTTGGGCTCATGGCGGGCGAGAACCTGCGCTCCGGCAAGACCTC
>Ga0222714_10000054_pt1 | contig 133793 bp, 203 predicted proteins | sample C33_3DmetaG_FD_165048 | JGI IMG/M metagenome (GOLD analysis project Ga0222714, IMG submission 165048) | Estuarine water microbial communities from San Francisco Bay, California, United States - C33_3D | ecosystem: Environmental > Aquatic > Marine > Unclassified | place: USA: California...
CTCCACGCCCTCCATTATAGGAAAGCATGGAGCAAATAAATTTATCTTTTTTCCACCACAACATAACTAACAGGGCTGCGACTTACCTTCCTCTTGAAAGCTTCCGACTGCCTACTCTCAGCCACCAGTCCTAGATATGGATGCTCACTACCATAATACTCTATACTAGCAATCATACAATCTTTACCAAGATAGTAAACTATATCTCCCGGCCTTAGACTTTTAGCTTCTTCTAATGTCATTTATTGATCCAACTTTTGTTGTTCAAAATGATCCATAGTGAAAATGCCAATCCAAAACAAAACGCTCAATAAAAAAAGTAAGTTGCTTAACATAGTAGTTTCACTCCTCTTTATTCATGCTCACCATCATTAAAATCCTCGTCCTCATCTTCATCCTCTTCGTCTTCGTCCTCTTCGTCATCATCAAAACCGCACATACAGTCATGTTCATCCTCGCCACACTCATCACATGTACATTCTTCTTCTTCTTCTTCTTCTTCATCACAACAACAATCTTCACATCCACAACTTGAACAGCAGACGCAATCACGATAACCACATGTATCACAAGAGTCATCATCTACATCTGCATGACATTCTATTTTTAGTTCATTATTTTTGACAACTGCAAAGAGATCAATACAACAGTTGTCCTCATCATCTTCCTCGTTAAAACTTTCAATATACTCATTCCAAACTTCTGGATCAAATGTCTTGATATAAGTCAATGCCCATGAATACGCCAGAATACGAGTAAATGGGGAATAACATTGTCTTCCATCTACAACGCCATCAAATTCGCCATCCCAGTCAGCTATGTCTTCAACTGGGGAGGTGCTGATATCAGTTTTTATGATTTCAAGTAAATCATTATCAGTAAAATATTTAACAAAAGACTTTAACTTATCAATAAAACCACTTATAGGCAAGATGGAACCATTCTGGTTCCTTAATTCAAATACTAATTCAAGATTAGAAGTAGTAGGACGAATACAGATATGGAGCTTCGTGCCTTCTGGAAACGATTTCAAAATAGTAGGGAAAACATCTTCCGATGAGAATATCATAGTATACCTCCATATATCAGTAGATAGCTTCCGAAAGGAATCGAACCTTCAACATCAGCTTTACAAAAGCTGCGCTCTGCCAGTTGAGCTACGGAAGCATAGAACTATAGAGCTAAAAGCAAATGCTTAATCTTTCCATTAATAGAAACTCTATACAGTCTATTATAGGGTGAAGGAAGTTTTTTTGTATTGTTATTAACAACTTCTGCCCATTCAATTGAATCAAAAATATCATTCCACCAATCTAGGTTAGAACCATAAGGTGTGATCTCGCCAGTCTTACCAATTCGACAAAGAACACACTTGATGCAATTGTTTACATTATTATTAAGTTCTTCGTATACATCACAAACTAGCATGAGTAGTACCTTCCTAGTATTAATGCCCCCGCAAGGATTTGAACCTTGGACATCCGCCTTAAAAGGGCGTTGCTCTACCGGACTGAGCTACAGGGGCTGAATAAACAATAATAACAAATATTATTGTTTATTCAAGATTACAAAAAGAATCCGTTTCTTCTGGCCTTGCTCTTCATGGTTGCAGCACCGTTTGCCGTTCCTTCCTCTTCCACAGTCCTAACCAACTGAAGCAAGGAGTGAAGCTGCTCTTCAGTAGCCTTGTCAATCAATGGCTGCAAGTCCCTTAAAATAAATAAACCGCCACGAAGAGACAAAATCTTTTCCTCAAGCTGCCTTTTCATCTTCGCCCTCTGAATCTGGCCCAAAGACTTCCACCTCACTCAAGCCATTTTTCTCAACAGCTTGATCTTGAATCGCATCAATAATACTAATGATGCCATCCAACAGTTCATTGGTGCTGCCAGAAGCACAAGCCTTCTTGATAAGCTCATGCTTCTGTTCACGAAGAAGATCAAAGTCAATACTTAGATTGACGATGATATTGTCAGGCTTTTTGCTTTCTTCAGTCATGTCGCCCTCCTCGTACATAACAAACGCCAGATCGACTATCGCATTAGTTCAGACGACTCTTGGCACTCTCAAATAAATTAACAAACCTACCTTGCCCACCAGATGGCAGCCTCTTGAACTTACTAAGAGCCTTCTTACCCCTCACCTCAATGAACTCGGAAATGTATGTGTACTCCCCTTTAGAGTTTGCAAAAGTCGCAACTATAATTTCCTTCCTTTCTGGATCTTCGCTAGGACGAGATAGATTCTTATTTCCACTCATCCATGCTTCAGATACAAAACAGAAGTTATTAACAGCACCCTTAACAATCATGTTCTTAATAAAACCAGCCAACTCATCCTTAGCATCATCATCTGGCAAAGGAACAATAGCCACACTCAAAGCTGCTTCTTCCCTATTAGGAGCATCATCTGGGATATAATCCGAAATAAACATCGATGGAATCTCTCCACCAAACTTGGCAAACATACCACAAACCTTCTCAAGTACAGCTTGCCTTTGAAACTCTTCACAGAAGTTAACAGTCATGATAGACTCCTTCACTAAGTTGATAAACTTAATAAACAATCCCCGGTAGAATCTACCGGGGATTGTCTTGATCTTAGAACTTGGAACTAGATTGAAGATACTTTCTCAATCTGCTAGTAAGGATTGGTAGAGTGCCAGCAATGTCATTGATAACGCAGAAGTTGCCTTCTCCGAATATCTCTTTGCCGGTTGCTTCGTTGAAGGCATTGAGAATGCCAACTCCGAATACCTTGATACCCTTGCCCCTCAAGAGTTTGATAACATGAGCCGTATGTTGGTTAGAACTCATGTGGCCTTTGCCATGCGTAGGCTGACCATCAGTAATAACAAACATGAACTTGTTATCAAAGTCTCCATATTGGGTGATGACTTTATCACCGATAGCACCAAGGTGGTATCCCATAGCGGTTCCACCTTCGGACACAGGAGCGATAAGAGCTTTACTCTTATCATACAACTTGTCCTTGTAAACCCAAGTGTTAATATCTCTTGTCTCAAAGCCATAGATTGAATGTTCTGTCTTACGCAAGAACTTCAATGCTTCAGAGAAAAGAACACAGAGTTTACCAGCTTCGCTGATCCTCTCACCACTCATAGAACCGGATTGATCCAGCACCAAGGTGATATGGTAGGACTTCTCTGTAATAACCTCCCTACGCTCAAAGATTCTTTCACACTCACCAAAGTGAACTTTGTACAAAGCGTGTTCGTCAACTTCACCATCGGTAAGACCATGATTGAAAACATTGGGCATATTGTTATGGAATAACAAACTGTCCTTGATACGACCGATATTCTTCTTGTTACACTTGACATACTCGTCATAAGAACGAATCTGCTCGGCATTAACAGGAGGAATCATCAACTTATAGTTCTCTGCCTCTAACAGTTCAGAATCAAGAACCTTCAAACTGTCAGGCAACTCTTTCAGACGCTCACGGAGCTTCTTGTTATGATCCAGAATGCTAGTAACAATATCACCATCAATGTTTTGATAGTTGTTGTAGCTATTGTCACCAGTAAAGGATCGATCTTTAGGAGATGGAGTATTGTCTAGCTCAACTTTAGCATCTTCGCTAGGCTGATTGAGTTCCTCTCCATCGTCCTTGCCTTCTTCGCCAGTACCAGATTTAGACTTCTCATCACCTTCCGTTTCAGGCGTATCTGGCATTTTCAAACCAGAAGCATCAAACATCTGCTCAACTTCGACAACATCAAGATTGAGAATATCACGAACATTCTCGTAGATACGCTTTGCTTTCTCAAACCTCTCCGAAGCAGGGACAGTCATATCCATCTGCTCATTGAAGTCTTTGTCAGCAAGCAACATCTTCTTGACAAAGTCTTTTGGGAAGATTGTATAATCAATCTTCTCAGTAGCAAGACGATTATAGCAAAGAGTTTCAATCAGATCGTCCAGAAGAATCTTTGTACCCTTGAACTTCTCAAGAATATCCTTCTTCTTCTGTCCAAACACTTGCATCTGGCTTGTGATATAACTCACAAACCCAGGCCACTTCACATAGACTTCCGAAGCAGCAGATGACTGAATATCAGTCATAAAGATATTACGGGCAGCCCACTCCTCACTAGCCTTGTATTGAGTGTTAGCTTTAGGATCAATGCCCTTCTTCATAAACGAGCAAAGCATAGCTTGCCCATTCAAACCATCAAGAGCTTGATAATAATTATCACCAGTCTTGACAGCATCATCATTAACAAGCATGATATTGGGAGACACATACAAAGTATTGCTCTCAAGATCGTTGTAAACGCTGCCGTTAGAATACTTTACGGCAAGAACCTCTTCCTCACCAGTAGAACTGTTTGAGGTAAGATTGATAGTCTTGTTAAGCTCTTTCAAGGCTTCATGCAAAGTCTCTTGCACAACATACTTGTCTTCAGTCTTCTTGTAATCGGTGTAATAAGAATTACCCCAATAAGAAGAACTGCTACGCAAGTATTCAGAAGCAGACTTAACAGGCTTAACTGTCCAGCTATCAGTATAGCGACCATAGCCACCATAGCTACTGCCACTACGATACGAACCTTCCCAATAATTGTTTACATTATACTTGGGAAGGTGACGAGTATAGGGATGCTCATCCTCTCTAGGATCATAAGCACGACCCCCTTGCCTCTCAAGCTCACGCTCTAAAGCAAGATCATCAGACTCATCAAGAGCATCAGCAAGACGCTCCATTTCCTCATTGTTGTCATCATCAAACAATTCACCTTGGCGTGGAGTAGACATTAGAACCTCCTAGCAGTTAGTTGTCGCCACACATAACGAACGCCGATTTGATTATCGCACGCAGCTCTTAGGTACAATTATAGAGGCGGGAATAACTTATACCACTTATAAAATGGGCGGGGGGAATCGAACCCCCCTAAACTTCCGTCAAGTGCCCATTGTTAATAACAATCGATTGTTATTAGATGCTTCCAAACTTACCAACAAGAAGCTGTAGCAAGTTCTGACGCTCACTAGACTTGCCACCACTCGGGCTGAAGTGATTCAGCAAAGTAAAGTGCATAGTCTTCGCACCGCCAACCACGAAAGCAGCAGCAGCTTCTTCCAACATACGAGTCGAAATTGGCTTGCTGAAGCTATCAACACCATCCAAGTTCGCCTTCTTGCGAACTTGATCGGCAACCTCAACCAACCGCACACAGTTGTCCAAGGCCAACCCAGTACGATTGTGAAGAACCTTTGCCTCTTCGTTGGTTGACAAGAACTTACACTCATGCACGATACCAGTACGATCAGCAAAAGCCTCGTCCAGCACCGAAGTACCAGTAAACTGGTTGCCCTCGTTCATCGCACACCAGAAGGTTACACCCTCTGCCACTTGCAATGTACGACCAGCTTCCTCAAGATAGCTCGCCCTACGATGGTCAAGCAGAGGATACAAAGTGTTAAGGGTATGCATCGGACAACGATTCGTTTCGTCCAGCACAATCACCGAATATGGCGTTTCAAGCATCTTCACAAACAAAGATTCATGCCACACCAAGTTCTTGTCAGAGTCCAACTTGCGATAGCCGAACCAGTCACGAGGTTCACGCACATTCGCACAGTTTACCAAGTGACAAGGCAAATTGTACTTGGCAGCATACTGAACCGCCAAACTGGTCTTACCACAACCAGCAGGGCCAACCAAACGGATATTGACATTCTTAACATGACTCATCTTGTTGATGAGATCAAAGAAACTAACACCATCATCACCAATCACATAGTGAGGATCAATCGATGGAATCATCTCATTTGTGTCAGAATCATACTTGTAATCAAGCTCATGGGCATGAGGAGCAGAAATGGTAGCCGTAGATACAGAAGGCTCGCTCCCATCATGCGTCTTTTTGAAACGACACTTAATCGCATTAAAGTAAGCAGCATCAAAAGAAAACCCATTCGATGCATACTCAGGCATCGAAAACACTTCATTAAACCGAGCATTAGGATTAGCCTTCAAAACGCTCTCAACAAACAAAGTTGCTTCAGACTTGCGCCGACTCATAAATTTTTCTCCTAGTAAAAAAGAAACAAGCATCGCACAACCGACACCTGTAACAAACGCCGAATCGATTATCGCACTAACCGCTCAACTCACTCCCGCACGCCTCTGCTCCCTTATGTCAGATAACTTACGACCTAAATCATGATTCTGCATTATCAAACACTTGTAGATAGCAAAATCTAAATTCGTAGCCTCTAAAGCTAACTTCTCAGCAATGGCATCCATGCCCATCTCAATAGCATAAATCAACTTGTTGTTAAGAGTTAGCTTAACATGATGAAATGCATACTTCATCATGTCCAAATCATTCTTTACCTTACTAATAGTAAACAACTCCTCCGCTAATGTATTATCACAATTGAAGATATACTGAGTTATCTTCTTTCTATCTTCATGAGAGAACTTATCTGGATTGTGAACAACATTATGAAGTGCTTTCTCAAACTCATCATTCTTAAGCAATTCAAGAGTTTCATTTAACATGGCTTGATCTCCAACTATGAATCATCCTCGGAGTTATAACCTAAATCCTCAATAAAACAAATCTTATCTTTTCTTAAATGAACGAATCCCAAATCTCTAAAGAACCTACGATTGTCATCATCATTAGACCAATTGTTATTAGTAGTAATCCTTTTCAAAATAAGATTAGCACATTTCTTAATAAGGTTTATAGGATCAGTAGCAAGCAAATATGTACTTTGCCTTCCATACTTAACTTGCTGCCATTCCTTGCCAATTTTTTGCTCAACTATTAAAGTGATGATAGGCTGATCTGAATGATGATACTCGTCCTCATCATCACTATCAATAGCTGGACTATACTTGCCAGAATATCCATCACCATCATAAAGTAAAGAAACACGCCAATTGCTGGTGCTAACAACAATTGGCGTGAATGTTACCTCTTTCATACCTTAACCTTTTTGTTAATCTTGCTTTCTTGATAAGCATATAACAATGGCACTTCCTTCAAGAAAGCAATAGCTGACGCTCTGCCCCTTGTGATATTGCCAGTTGTATCACTTGGATAAGAAAGCAAAAACTTTTCTGCGTGTTCCTTACTATTGTCCAAACGCTCCGTAAAACTACTATGAAACTTACGAGGCTTACCCTTCAACAATACTGGTATAGTACCTTCGACATACATCGTAGGTTTTTCTATAGCATGACGCAATAGAGTGCTTACTCGATTATAAGACAACTCTACAATAAACTTATCCACAAAGTCTAATTTGCGATCATTAATACAAGCAATCAAGAATTTCTCGATTTCACTTTCAATATCAGAAAAATTATAAACCTTCATCTTTGCCAACAACTCATCACTAGCCATATTGATGATAGCCTTAGAAAGATCACAATAGCTGGAAAAAATGTGACGGAAATGAGACCAGTCTGCATCGATATTGATATACTGCACAAGTACATCCTTATCAATTAAACTAGGAGTGTTATCTTCAATATACTTTTCAGTATAGTTTCTTAAGTTCGACACTCCATTTGAATGTGCATTTTGTTTTCCACATTCATGCAACAGGAAATTAATACTCTGATAAAGATTCTTTATGGTTCCTAGAGACTGTTTACAAACATCTTGAATAGCTTTGTTATCAGAATTGAGAACCTTCACTAAGAACTTCTGCCTCTTCAGAATTACCGAACGCAAAACCTCAAGATTGCCATTTTCTGCAATCTTTGTTAACTTGTCTCCATTACTTCTGTCACATATGCTATCAATAATAGATTCATATGTATTTTGGTCATCTTCTCTAAGATCTGGCAATAAATCACTATCAAGAAGAAAATCAATAGTAATATCATCCTCGTCAAAATTTCTTCGGGAGTAATGATAACGAGGATCGCTAGTATTAAAGAAACAAGTAAGGGTTTTGTTATCGTACATGGACTGAATCTTTTTCTTGAAATTTGCAGGATCAAGCAAAGAAGACAGTAATAGGATACGCTTGCTGATACTAGCATCAGATTCCGAACCATCTAATTGCTGTTCAACATAATTGATGAACTTGACCCTTTCAGATTTGGAAAAATAAGAATGGTCAGGATTGTCCAACATAATCTTTAGACAATCAGAAAATTCCCCCTCTGTCGCCCTCTCACTAAAATAATTACGAACGCTTGCAACTGTTTCTTGGATATTCATGGCTTGCCCTCCGCATGAACATAACGAACGCCGACTTGACTATCGCACTAACTCTCCCGCTCGGCAAATATCCACTTCACAGTATGACCAGAAGAACCATGATTCCATTTGCTACAATATCCAGACTTTGTAAATACATCACTGTAGATACGTACCTCCGTTATTGTGAAACACTCACTCTCAATAAAACCATGAGTCTCCTCCCAATGGAAAGTAGGCTGCCTCCCAAATAAAAACGACTTGCCAATATGCCTGTCATAATAACAAGCCCTATCCTCCCTGCCAAAAAAATGATCGAAGAAATCAGCAGTATGCCTCTTCATCATAAACCTCTCCCCAATACCATGCGGTAGAACCAAAGGACTGGTAGATATCACTAGCAAATAAGTGTGATTTGACTAATCCACTAAAATTAAGACTATACTGCACCTCATGAAAAGAATCTTCCCATTCTGTAATTTCTGTACGTTTATACATTTCTGTAATTTTACAACAACTAGCAAAAATTCTTGAAGCAGCTAAACAAGGCCTATTAGCGAAAAACATTAATACTCCTTATGTCTCATGAACAGGATTGTATTCAGAATCCTTCATGTTAAATGTCCAAGCAACCGCTTCCCTACAAGTTTTCATAGTAGGGGGCACACAGAGATAATAATTCTTAAATGTACCATCTGGCTCTGCCGTACTATTAACAACCTTTAAATAAGATACAGGCTCATCAAACACACCATTAATACGGAACAACACCATTCCCTTCTCTTCATCCCTATGCACAACCTTCGTCTTCTTATGCGCTAATACCTTCTCCATCCCCAACGCCTTCATGCCTACATATCGCACTTCAGCATTCGGATGACCCAACACCTCCTCTACCGTTAATGACTCTGGCTTCGTATAATAATGCGGTGGAATGCGAATGTTATCAAAGTAATAATGAATGGTGCCAAATATATCAGCATCAATACCATGCTTACGACCATTTTGGTAGTAGGTGATACGGGTTGGTGATATGAAGGCAGGTTCTCCATCGGCGTGGAGCCTACCTTCTTCATTTGTTTTGCGTTGGATTGGGCCGAAGGGGAAGTCCGTCTTCATGTAGTTGAGGCGAGCTTTCCATGCTGCAAAACGATCATTCTTCATGACTTAGTTACTCCTTATAAATGGTCGCAAACTTAAACTTGTTCTTTGAATCCACTTGCTGCTATCAAACTTGAATGTTCTAGAACTTTGACGCTCATACACATGACCATCTTCTCTTTCAAAGGTGAGGGATGATCGATTGAGTCTGTGATCAAAAGGTAACACCTCTTGAAAAAACTCGTAATATTGCGTCGGCCTTAAGAATTTCAAGTTCATACCCTGCCCCTCACTTGGGGGCATTATAGCTTAGCCTACCTCTTAAACCTTCCTGATTTTATAATTTCCTCATTCAACCTACGAACCTCGGCAGCCTTCTCATCTAGAATACGCCTATGCTTCTTTCCAATTTCAATTACTTTTTTATCTTCATATTTCCACTTAGCGCTTCCTAGACCCGCACCATCCAAATCAATCTTCCAACATGAATACACCGTCACTTCGTATACATCGCCTTCATATACTCTACCATCACTATGATCATTACACGCAATGTGCCTTGATTTTCTTATTTCTTTTCGTCCTCCCGGATGAATGTAGGATTCACAGCATGGGGACGCATAGTGTACATACTCTGGAATCTTGTCCGGATCCAAAGGATGCAAAAATTGAGATTTAAATACTCGTTCTTCACTAACTCTATAATGTGCTCGATTATCGGCTGTGCCAGTAGTGAATTCGTCACAACATGTACACCAGCCACTAATCTCGCTTGGCATCCTGAAGCTAACTACATGATTCTTGTAGTATTCATCTAGGTCTGATGCGCTAGCACGCTTGCACTCGTGTTTCTTAGTAGCCATTTCAATACCACCTATTAGTATTTCTATCACCTAAAAAAAGACTACTGATATCAGTATTCCACACTCTGGCAAAGTAAAGGTTTAAGTCTCTAAAGAACACACAAGTCATTGGGTGTTTTTTGAAACCGTAACCTGAAGTGCTTGCTCTTACAAATCTCATTTTCATTTGGCTCACCTTGGCATTGCCTGCCGCCCTTACTAACCAGCGCCGACTTGACTATCGCACAAACGAAAAAGGCTCGGATTTCTCCAAGCCTTTTTAAGATAAGTTATTTTTAAACTAATTACTCAGAAGTCTGAGTCTTACCGCCCAAGCTTATGGTCAAAGTTTCTGGGATTTCCCAAACAATGGATGGCTTGCCTCGGCCTCCCACTGAGTACTTACGCCCAGCTTCTTTGATTATTCCACGCTTAGACAAAAAACTTATGAACCCATTTGTTACGATGGGATCAATGCCTGTTATTTCCGCCAGCTCTTTGCTCGTGACCTGCATAGGCACCTCCTTTTTTGGCACTCCATCCTACCACACTATTAATAATCAATCTATTAAATGTTTGAAAACCTTGTAGAAGACCACCGGCCCTACAAAAATTATTAACATCAAAATTACAAATAATACTACTTCATCTGATCTTATTAACATACAAGAGCTTCTCCACTGGCACAAACTCCTGCCTAGGCCTATCCCAACATAACACTAAATCAAAATTCTTGGCTTTGCATGCCTCCCGGCGGTTCACCTCAACCAAATCAGTTCCATTCGAACATTCACACCGTCCAAACTTACCTCCGGGACCCATGCCCGCAACCATCGTTACATAATGCCCGCAACCCAAGCATTTAATCGTCATAAAATTGCCGCCTATAGGTGATCAGCAGACTTTACACCAGAAAACTAGTCATTCAATAGGTGCTCACAACCCTGCCAACACCCATTCTGGACCATTAATCAAAATTCCAAACCACAAATCCTCTAACCTATAGACATTTGTTATAAAATTAATAACAATGACCACACACCTATTGGTTTTGGACCAGTTTTTTCAGCCACACACCTATTACGCACGCCTTCTTAAGTTATGATCGCCCGGATCCCTCCCCTCTATAGGTGTCCAGTCATAATTAATGACAATTTTAAAGCTTTCTAAACACCTATAGCACACTCTAACGGCAGGTTTGCCCCGAGGTACACACCTATTGGCACCTCCGAACGGCAACTTTTTCATGTACAGACCCAGAGCCATTCCGCTTATTCGCTCCTTGACCTGCGTCCGCACCTCTTGTACAACCCTATTGGCACCTCCGAACGGCGATTTTTCTGTGTACAGACCCAGAGCCATTCCGCTTATTCCCGGTCGCCCTAACTCAAGTAAATAGTGTACACCCCTACTAGCAACTCTGAACCGCAAACACCTCGTGTACTAACCTATTGACTCTCCCGACAGTCCCTACCACTTCTATAGTCTCTATAGATTACCACGAACAAAATTAAGACTTAGTTCATATATTACTATAGATCAAATCATTTTGATTGATCTATAAGAACCAATTTCGGTCTTATAACCTATTGACGAGGTGATTTATGAGTCTCATTCCTAGAGATGAATTCCTTTTTCCACTTGAGCAAACCTTTAACAAATTCTTCGATGACTTCTTTCATAATAAAAATACTTTGCTCAATGTAACTAAAGCTAACTCTGGATATCCCAAATTAAATTATTATGATGATGGCGAAGTTATTCGAATTGTGTTTAGTGTACCGGGAGTTCGTAAAGAAGACTTGGACATTGAATACAATGACGACAATACTTTGACACTTCATGGCAAAATGAGTGCGGAATACATCGCCAGCGATAAAGCTTATTACTATTGCCGTGAACTAAGACAAAGCGCCTTCTCCCGTACCGTGACTCTGCCAGAACATAGCAAACCACCAACGGCAAGTCTGAAAGATGGACTCCTCACTCTCACCTTTGAGACAGAGCCCATTAAAGAAAAACCCAAACTTAAAATAAAAATTGAATAATAATAATGACAAGGGTAGGGATTTAAAGTCCCTACCCTTTAAAATTGCGGGACGGGCGGAAGTTATTATTATTAATGTTAATAACAACGGGCCTGACCCCAACATACCTAAAAAAAGTACAAATAAAAAACATTACAAAGTTTATAATCTTTATTTCTCCCTATAAGACCTAATTCTAACTCCGACCCCGAATCTTTACCTTTTTGATGAACTTTAGGTTAATTGAATATCAAGTCCCGCATAATCCTAATATGCTTTCGCTCGTACATCACCCCCTAATAATAGGTATGGTAATGAATGTTGATATGGTGTTGATAGGTAAAGTTGATATGTAAGATTTGCAGATGTATAAAGTTGATATGTTAGGTGTTGATAAGTGGGTTATTGATATGAGGGGGGTGGTGATATGGGGGATGTTGATAAGTGTGTCTTGTTGATAGGTAGGTGATGATAGGCAAGTGTTGGATGTTGGTTATTGGTTTGTATAAATATTATTTTAGTGATTAAATATAAGTATGAACAGTTTAGAGGTAATATCATGAAATTTATGGAGTATGTAATATGAATGGTTTTAAGCAATATATTGAAGGGTTGTCGAGTCATGGAGGGTTTCCATTTGCATCGAGGACTGGAAGTATTGATTCTTGGAGTTACGGCAACAGTTTGTTGTATAGTGGAGAGAAAGAAAAGCAGCAAAAAGATCTAATTAATTTATATCGAAATTCCATAAAGAAGATGGAAGAGAAGCTTATAAAGTTTCCGAATCATAATTTTCACATATATTATGGTGCGCCTAATAATGAATTATTAAAAGGCATATCGCTCGGTGGTTTGTCTAGGGATTTAGATACTGAGCAACAGCAAAAGGATGCATTAAATAAGTTATTTTTTGTTGACATGGGTATTCCAAAGACTGACATAGTATTTTTGAAGGCGCTGCATACGGGTGATCCTTTAACGGCGTGGATGACATTTCACACACTTGCTCATGGATTGGTAAGTAATGCGAATACTCAGCAAGAAAGAATTTTTCTTAAAGAGTTAGGTATTTCGTTGTTGCGGGAATTGGTGAATAAATTATTTACGAATTGGAAAAGTGATGCTAAAAAGTATTTTGGTCAACATGGTAGGAATGTAGAAGATGCGTTTTTGCAAGGCACTGACAATTTGCATAGTGATTATGGTAAGTATGACAACGAGGAAGACAAAAATAGGATTGCAAATATAATCAAGGATAGGGATAAAATTGATGAGGTTTTTGGTTGTATATATCCATTTAGGTCGGCAAGAGTAGCAAGAAATAATCAAGAGAAATTTGCAAGGATTGATTCCAAAACTGAAATTGTTTATGAATTAATGGCATCTTATTTATGGTATGGAGGTAATATACCCAGACCAAAGGGAGATTGCTTGCAGAAAATTGCAGCATTTTTTGATTTAAGTGAAGAAGTCGCATTTAACATAATTGACAAAAAATTCCATGAAATAGAAAGTGCTATGGGTAAATTATTGAATGATGCTGCTGGTAAGGTAATAGTGGATTAGGCGCAGAAGATTAAATAAACAATATTACAATTTTTTAATTTGTAGGGTTAATTTTTTTCTAGTGGCTGTTTGTGCTAGTGAGGCTAGTTCGTAGATGGATAATATGAGTGGGCTACCTGGTTGTATAGTTGATTTGATTTCCATGAGTTTATCGAATAGTTTTTGGGTATCGAAGAATAGCCATTCATTTGGTTGCATGGGGTTGAATTGGTCGAGTATTTGGGAGAAGGTTTCTGGTAGGTTTAGGGTTTCTTTTGAGCTTGTATCGGTATCGAGTAGTATGGCTTGTGCTCTTGAACCGTTTACATCTAGAGATGAGGTAAAGTATCTTGATTCCTCAGTATTTTTGAAGAATTCTCTTACATGAGTTATTAGGGCGCAAAGTGATCCAACTGAAGCGTCCCATAGAATTTTTTCGATAATATTTTCTGGTAGTTCGGTTAGGCATATTTTTTTGATATATTGTAATAGTAGGGATTGTAATTTGGGGTAGTGGAATAGTATAGCATCTGAATTAGGGAATTCTTCTATTATTTTTTCGGTATGTGAAATGAATTCTACGGCTTCGAAGGACATAGTATTAACATCTTTAGATGATTGTATTTTGTCATCAAGTTTAATATTAACTAGGTAGCTTTTATCTAGTGAGGGTATTGATGTGCAGTTTTTTGGTGGTTTTTGGTAAAGTGGTGGTGATAATTTTTTACCTACATAGAGGTTTTTTGATTTGAGTAGGTGTGTGAGGAATCCTGCTACTGCTGGTTGTATAGTAGAGGTTACGAAGTCTTCGTCTAGTACATTTTCTTGTGAACCGACTAATTTAGCTATGAATCCTTGGTTTGTATTTTCGAGGAATTGGTAGAAGGTTTTCATGATATTATTTAGTGGATTATTTTGTTTTTTGAATGGTAATAGTATAAAAGAAAAAAGGGCAACTGAATGAATCAATTGCCCTTTTGAGAGGTTAGTTTAGTATTAGTTTATTAAGAGTATGCGCCAGTTAGTTTCTTCCAACTGAGTCCTCTTTCTTCAGCTTCTTCCCTTGGGGATCTTCCTCTTGGCTTATATGGTTTGCCAAAGTCTTGCCAATTTTTTGCTTGTTGCTCGATACTATCAATTTTGCCTTTGGTAATTTTTTTAGTATGGTCATTAATAAGTTTTTTGACTAGATAAACGATTTTAGCTACTTTATCTGATACGGATCTGCTCATGGTCTTAGGGGATCCGGGTTGTCTTGGGGTTAGGTTATTGAAGTTTTGTTCTAGTTCATTAGCCATTTTGCTGAGGAAGTATGGAGAGTGGTAATCTTGGTCACTTTCAGCATTTTCTATTTTATTGATTAAGTAATCTAAATCACCTTCATCGACTGTGTAGAGTTTATTAGTTTTATCGAGTATTTGATTTAGTTTATGTAGTCCGCCTTTTTCGAGAGCATTTTGCAGGAATTCTTTATCTGCAACAGCTTCGAAAAGGTTTTGGTCTCTATTTGCGAGCCAAGTTGAAAAGTTTGTCATAATAGTACTCCTAGGTAATTAGGAGTATATATTTACAAATTAGACGAAATTTTAATTAGAAATCCATAAATTGATCGAGGAAGTAGGTTCTTACCCATTCGTATTGTGGGAACATGAATTTGCAGTAGTGGTAGATTGATTCAAATCTTTCGTAGAATTTATGTTCGTGGTAGATCCAAGAGTGTGGTAGGGAGTAGTAGTCTTCCATAAATTCGATATAATGATCTTCTAGTTCCATGATATCATTTTCTATATTGTTTATATTGATCCAATCTAGTAGATCTTTTTGGTTATTGGAGGTGTATTTGGGGGTTAGTTGATGGTTATGTATATTTCGGATCCAAGCTTTGTGAGCTTCTTGGATATTGATTTGTTTGAAGTATTCACGAATATCGGAGGTAATTTCCATGAGGGAATAGTATCATGGGTTGTTTAGGATTTCAAGTATTTGTTTGGTTTGGTAATAAATAAAAAAAAGGGGTTGGTGGGGTTTATGCAATTTAAAGAGTGGTTACTTACTGAAGAAATCTGGCCGAATAATACTGCTACTGTTTATCACAGAACACGACGAGAAAATATTAAAGGTATTCTTTCTGAACCTTTTAAAGGTTACGGAGATGGTGGTTTTTACTCAACTTTTGATATTGAAAGTCAATTTAATAACGAATATATGCAAAGATATGGTGAAACACTTGTGAAATTAAAAGTAACAAATTTGGATGAATATATTATTACATACAAAAATGTTGCAATGAATATATTGGGAGAAAAATATAAAATTAGTGATCAGATTAAAAGGCTAAACCTTACTGATCTTTATACAAAAGAACAAATTGAAAAATTTGATAAAGATTTTGATAAAAATAGAGAAGAGCACTGGGCGGTAGAACAAGATATGTTGATGGCAAATAAAAATCTAATGAAAAGAGTGAAGGGAATAATTAGTTGGCAGCCGGGACATGGTTATGTCTTATGGAAATTTCCACCAATCGAAGATGGCACAATTACTATCTTGGGTTATGCTTATGCAAGCGTTGGTGATTTCAAACTAATGAAAGAATTAATGTCTAATTGCAGAAAAAATTCAGAAGGAAAATGTGAAAATCCTTGGATTACTTCAACTGGCAAAGTTTCAATCAAAACACTTCATTCTTCAAAAAGAGATGACAAATCAAGTTACTTAGATAAACACATTTCGAATGTAGAAACATTAAAAAAGATAAATAAGCGTCCTTCGGACATAAAAAATTTAACTGATAAAGAAGTCGATCAATTATTTATTAATTCAAAAGACAAAAATGCAATAGCGAAACTCATAATTCAATTCAAAGACAAACTAACCAATAAGAATATTAATGATATAATGTTTTATACAAATAATATTCAAATAATAAGAATGTTAAATCAAGTGCTTGATTCATATGATTATATGGAAGTCATATATCACATTCTTAAACTTAGCGGAGATTCACATAGAATTATTCGATATATAAGAGATTATTCAATTAAAATTGATGAAGATATGTTGTACGATTTAATTGTAAGAACAAAATATTATTATGATGATCTTTATTATTTTTTGATTAAAAACTTTAATTTAGATGTTTACAAGATTATTAGTAAATTGAAAGCAAATAAAAAATATAATTACGATGAAATAATAGGTTCTCTTTTGAAAGATTATAAAAATATACATACGCAACTTGCGAAACAAGAAAATCCAAAAGCATTAAATCCCAGACAATCAGATATAGATCCTGAAGATCATTTATACGGTATGCAAGACAAGTTATCAAAAATTAGTATCTAAGAGAGACATCTACTGTCCATTTGGGTACATTTGGGTAAAATATGAGTGTATAGGTATTATTATCAGTTTTATATTCAAGAAAGATAGTTTGTTTAGTTCTGGACAGGGATACTTTAGCTGGTGCTTTTGGGTAGATAATAGTATTATTAATTTGGAAGTCTTTTTCGAATATTTGGTCGCTGAATATAGCTTCTGCGTTATCTTTGGTGAAAATAGCTAGGCTAGTGTATCCATAACCTGTTATGAGGTAATTAAGTAGATCGGTGAATTTTTCTGGTGTTTTGTAATTTTTGAACACATCATAAATCATTTTACTTATTTTTACTTTTGGCATTCTTGTTTGTAGTCTTTGGATTCTTAGTTCATCCCAAGTATCTTTATCTTGACCTAATATTTGCATGAGTGAAGAGACGCTGATATTGGATAGAAGTAGTTTAGAAGGTTGTTGTTTGTAGTATTTGATTGAGTATCCGAGAGTTTTTTTAGTTTCTGGGGCGCATAGTAGGATAATATCAGCGGCATCGGCTCTTGAGAATTGACCTGCTTTTGTAATAGTTCTTCCGCCTTTATATTGGACGGCGATAATTGGTGCTGGCAGAAGTTTTTGTGCGTTAGAGATCATTTGTTCTGCAAGTATATTTGCGTGTTCTTTGATTGTGTTATAGATGTCAGTAAGAGTTTCTTTTTGTTGGTTATAGAGAGTTTCGTTGAAGTTAATTGTTTTATCTTGTAATCCTTTGGCTTTTAAAGCTAGGTAGCATTCTGATTCGAAAAGGAATCCTGCTTCTGCTCTTAGGGAAGGTTGTAGTACATCTAATTTTTCTTCGATAATTTCTGGGAAGGTGAAAGTTGCTTGATTATTTTGTATAGAAATAGATTCGATAGTTCTGGATTTAATCCAGATAAGGAATGAAGATACTTTTGAGAAGGCGTTTTTTAGCCAGTTGGTGAAAGTAGATATCAATTTATCTTCCTAGAATGTTGCTTATATTGATTTTACTGCCTTCTGGTTGTGGTGCTTGTGGTCTTTGTGGAGCTTTTGGGGGAACTGGTTTGGCTTGTGGTTTTGCTGGTTGTTGGGTGTTTTGTTGGGGTTGTTGCTGCTGGGGTTGTTGTTGTTTCATTTTATATTTCATAACAGAAGCATAATCTTTGGCGAAGGATTTTAATCTAAGTTCGATAAGTTCTTGGAGGTAAGGGTCTTTGAATGATTTAGTTGCATTTCTAATGGCATCTTCATATTGTTTAATTTTTTGTTCTACATTTTGGTTATTAGTGCCTGTTAGATATGAGCCAGCTTTTTGGAGAGCGTTGCCTAAGAATGTTCCTAGGCCTTCATTTGTCATTTGTTCTTGTACGAATTCATTGAATGTTTTCATAATGAGTATTTAGTGATGATAAAAAAAGATTTATATTATTAAATAAGATAACATGAAAACATTTTATGATTGGTTAAATGAGTCTGCTGGTGGTAGCAATTTAGATATTGTCAAGAAGGCATTTGCAGATGGTATAGATAAAGATGATAGTTCAGTTTTGGGTTATCATGGTACGAGTTTATTATCATTACAATCAGCTATAGATCGTGGTTATTTTAGAGTGACTGAAGGGACTGGTGTTCTTTATGGAGGAGAGCATAGTGGTTATTCTAAAGATTTTAGTGATTATGGATTTCACATCATGCCCAATCCTGACAATAAAATCGTAAAGGGAATGGAGTTTAGGAATCCTTTGAATACGAGTGCTATAACTATTGCTGGTCAATTTGCTGGTGTAATTAGGGACAGACATGCAAGATTTCAGAAGTATGGATTGGATTTAGATAATCCTAAACATCATGAGCTATTATATCCGATTGAGAACATGGAGAAGACTGAGTCTGAAATAGTTCGTAAACATAAATTAAGATCTGTTGGTCCTATTAAAAGTGGTGGAGTGATACTTGCGATATCTGACAAAGTAAAGGATGAGTTTGAGGTAGTGGTTGGGGGTGATGGTGATGATTTGAATATAAAAACGAATGCGTTGCCGTTGAGGTATGTTGTTGGAATAGAGCCTGTAGATGATTATTCGTTTGATGTTTTAGATAGTTTATGAAAAAAGAAGAGTTTGTGAACCGTAGCACTCTCAGGGGTGTAGACAGTCGAGAGAACAGAGGGTACTTAGTAAATCATTTTAGTAAGGTGAGTAGTGAGGTTGTATGTGCTCACTGTGAGAGTGATGCGTATTACATGGCTGAGTATTTGTTAGCTAATCAAGATTTATCTGGTCCATTTATTGAATTTGGTTGTTTCAACGGTGGAATGAGTTGTAAGTTATCTGAGGTATGTGGTTTACTTAATAAAAAATATATCATATTTGATACATTCTCTGGATTGCCATCTTCGGCCCTGTATAAGACTTATGACGCTAATAGGGCATATTTAGGGGATTTTAAGGAGGGTGCTTTTAGTTGTGCTCATTCAGAGGTTGTAAGTAATTTAGAGAAGTTTGGTAATTTATCTGTTTGTGAGTTTCATATTGGTTTAATAGAAGAAACTTTGGGATTGACTGATTACAAGCCTTCGTGTTGTTTTATTGATGTTGACATAATATCAACAGCTAGATTTATATTAAAGAGTATAGTTCCTAGGCTTGAGGGTAATTTAATTTTTACTCATGAGAGTTGTGTGAGTGATTACATGGATGCTATTTTGGATGAGGTGTGGTGGAGGGAGATGGGCAGGGTGGTGCCTAATTATGGTATTGATTATAAAACTGGTTTGCCTAATTTAGCTGGGAGTATGTGTTTAACGTATTTAATGTTTTGATATTTGAGAAGAAGTTTTTATTAAATACTGATGATTTTGATTGTATTTGAAGCCAGCTTGATTTAATTGAATTAGATTGCCATGATATTGACAGAATGCAGTTATTAAATTGTGCCATAGTGTGGAGGATTAGTTTTGTTTCTGGGTTAGGGGTTCTGAGCATTATACATTCTGCATTCTATTTACTAGTATATCTGATCTTGTGCGATCCATGAATGTGAGAGGTATTTGCCAATTGAAGTCTTTGTGTTTGAGTTTTCTATTTAATCTAGTTTCGACGCATGGAATGCATAGAAATTTATCTACATCTTTTCCGGCGGCTTTTTTCCATACTTTGTGTTGTAGCATATAGCCATATTCACCAATATCGTACACATTAATCATACAATCGTGGCAGCAACCGCTCATGGCGCTACGATTTTGTATACATGAGTCGAATATAAGAATGAGTAATTCTTGTGTATTTGCGGTGGGGTTGTCTTTTGTTACATTAATAACAATTTGTGCTGTTTCTAGTGCGACAACTTCGTCACGAATGCGTAGTTTCCTCGAAACATCATCGTGAATGACTGTGTAGTCATGTATATTATTTTTTGCGAATTCAATAGCTTGAATGATCCTTGGGATCTTTCTGATGAAGAATTCGATTGCTTTTGAGACACTTGCTAATTTCCTATTCATTTGACTTTCCTTTTTTTTCTTTTGTAGCTGATCTTGAAAATGCTGCTTAGTTTGTAGGATACAGCAATTTTCCTTAATGAGGGGTAGTGGACCGTGTCATTGTTATTAATTTTTGCTTGTCGTTGTCTATCGAGCCAAGCAGCGAATTTTCTTTCTTCTGGGTCTTTGCTTTTGAGAAAGGGTAATCTTTTGTTTGTTGTGATGAATTGGCAGACTTTGTGGCATATTTGTTCTGCTCTTTCTTGGTAGTTTGTGGTATCGAATAGATTTGTGAGGTTATATTGGTTTGCGATGTTTTGCAGGAAGTCATAATGTATTGCATTTCCATTTGACTTCTTAGCTTGTCTTTGGACGATGAGCCAAGCTCCTAGTTGTGCTTCTTCTTTATCTTTTGATTTCTTTTTGGGTATTCTGTTATTTTGAATAGTGAATTGGCAGACTTTGTGGCATATTTGTTCTGCCTTTTCTTGATTGGAAGCAAGAAGGTGGTCTAATTGTTCTTTTTGAAAAGTTTCCATGATAGAGTTTGGGAGTTCGCCTTTAGCTTTAAGGTGTCTCCATTGGTACAATTTGGTTTTCATTTTATTTGTCAAGTGTCTGGTTTGGAGCTTCATGCTTTGTCCTTTGTGTCGAAAAGGTGTGGCAATCCGTAGGATTCTGCGATCTTTTGGTCAGATTCGTAAAATTTACGACGATTTCCTACTCCTTTCTTGGCTTGGCGACGATTATAAAGAAAAGCGCCTAATTTCTTTTCTTCTTCATCTTTTGCCTTGCCAGAAGGAAGTCTATTATTAGTATTGTAGAATTTGCAAACTTTAATTGTTCTTTCATTAGAAAGTTGTTCTGGGTCAATTTCTTCGAAAAGGTGTGGCAATCCGTAAGATTCTGCAATCTTTTGGTCAGATTTGTAGAATTTAGATTTTCCCAGTCCTTTCTTAGCTTGGCGACGATGGCTGATAAACTCTCCTAATTTCTTTTCTTCTTCATCTTTTGTATATCTTGAAGGAAGCCTATTATTAGTCTTATAGAATTCACAAACTTTAATTGTGTTTTCATTGGAAAGTTTTTCTGTATCAATTGCAATTGAACCAAAAATGGTTGGCAATCCATAAAATTCTAAGACCTTTTGGTCAGATTCGTAAAATTTAAATTTGCTTAATCCTTTCTTGGCTTGGCGACGAGTATTAATAAAGCTAGCTAATTTCTTTTCTTCTCGATCTTTTGCTCTTGTAGAAGGAAGTCTATTATTAATTTTATGAAATTCACAAACTTTCTTTGTGTTTTCATTAGAGAGTTGTTCTTTGTTGTAAAACAAATGAATCAAATTCTCTTTCTTGAGAGAATTAATTTGTTCATTTGTTAACAATCCAGAAGCGTATTGTTTTTTAAAATACTGGAGTTTGTTTGCAAGTCTATCAGGTAGATGTTTCACTTCAAGTTGCATGTTCTAACTCCTACTCTCAAACAAGTTCGGAAATCCATAAGATTCTGCGATCTTTTGATCTGAATCATAAAATGTATATTTTTTCTTTTTCTTGGCATCACGGCGAGTTAAAAGAAAAGCACCTAATTTCTTTTCTTCTTCATCTTTGGAATATTTCGAAGGAAGCCTACTATTAGTCTTGTAGAATTCACAAACTTTCTTTGTGTTTTCATTAGATAATTTTTCTATATCAATTGGATCAAAAAGTTTTGGCATCCCGTAAGATTCTGCAATCTTTTGATCTGATTCGTAAAATTTGGATCTTCCTACTCCTTTTTTTGCGCTACGCCGTTTGCCTATAAATGAACTTAATTTAAATTCTTCTTGATCTTTTGAATGGCAATACGGAAGTCTATTGTATAGTTTGTAAAATTCACAAACTTTTTTTGTGTTTTCGTTAGAAACTTTTTCTAGGTCGATTGAAATAAAAAGGTTTGGTATGCCAAAAGATTCTGCAATCTTTTGGTCTGATTCATAAAAGTTTCCTCTTTTACCTTTCTTGGATAAACGACGAGAACTCATGAATTTGGCCATCTTTTTTTCGTGTGTGTCTTCAGAATCTGGAGTAGGAAATCTGTTATGTTTCTTGACAAACTCACAGAGTTCTGTAGTTTTATAATTTGAAGTTTGTTCACTGTTAAAAAGCAAGTGTAACAAATTTTCTTTTTCAAATGTATTGATATAATCTTTTGGTAAAAGTCCTACGGCGTATTGTTTTCTGTAATACTCCAGTCTAATTCTCATTTTAGGAGGCAAATGTTTTACTTCAAGTTTCATGTGGCACCTCCATGTTTACCGGCATCAGTAACAAACGATTATTCGATTATCGCATGGATTTTTTCAGGCCGAATAATCGGGGAAGGCCGTAAGATTCTGCGATTTTAATGTCAGAATCATAAACTTTGCCTCTACGAGTTCCCTTAAAATTAGCCCTTTTTTTCTTCATAAATTCTGCTAATTTCTTTTCGTGCAGATCAGAAGTTTTAATTCTTGGTAATCTTTTATTAGCGATTATAAACTCACAAGATTCTTTAACTTTTTGATTTGATATAGCTTCAAAATCAATTTTTTTAAAGAGATCTGGAATTCCAAAAGACTCTGCAATCTTTTGGTCTGATTCATAGAATTTAAGTCTTCGTGTTCCATTTTTGGCAGCACGCTTAGTACGGAGGAAGTATTCCAATTTCTTTTCTTTTTTGTTTTTACTTGATTTGTATGGATTTCTTCCGTATTTCAATATAAATTTGCAAGATTCAGTTGTTTTGTCATTAGACATCCTTTCAAGGTTTTTCATATCAAATATTTTGCCAAGACCGAAAGACTCTGCGATCTTTTGATCTGATTTGTAGAAAGTAACATTGCCTTTTCCTAATTTAGCTCGACGCTTATGAACTAGGAAATACGCTAATTGTTTTTCAGAAGCATCTTTGGAATTTTTAGTAGGCAATTTGTTATTATCATTAACAAAAGTGCATAGTTTTGTTATCATTTCATTTGATATTTTTTCCAAGTCTTCTTGTTCAAATAAGTTTGGGAGTCCGTAAGATTCTGCAATTTCTTGTTCTACAGGGTAGAATTTGGCTTTGCCTTTGCCTATTTTTGCACGGCGTTTAGTGCAATGAAAACGAGACAATCTTTTTTCTTCTGCCGAATTACTTTTAAGTGGAAATCTGCCTGTTTCCTTTACAAATTCGCATAATAACTTTGTATTTTCAATTGATGCTTCTTCTCTTGTTTTAAAGAGGTGCATGAGATCTTCGTTAATCATTGCTTTGAGTTGATCGCTTGGCAGTTTATTAGTGATATATTGGCGTTTCAAGGTAGACAATTTTTTACGATACTTAGTAGGCAGGTGTTTTCGTTGCAGTTTCATATAATTCCTTTTATATAGTACTGCGCTGTCTAGTCAAAATAGTATCAGCAGCACGGTCATTATAGGCCGTGCTGCTGAAAAAGTAAGTTTAATATGGTTTAGTCTTGGAAGCCGACGATTTTGACGATAACATCATTTTTAAGAAGTTCTTCTACTTCGTTTTTTTTAAGTTGTGATCCAACTCTTGGTTCAAGGATATTAGTGAGAGAGATAACCTCGTAAGTCGGATCATCTTTTGAGTTTTTGAAGGATATCAGTTGTCGCAATGTAATCTTGAGTTTCATGTTCAATCTCCTTTGTTCAAATCGTGTAGGCTGAATTCATGAATGCTAAGTAGAAAGTATTCTTTGGCCATTCTATGCCAATCGCCGGGAGAGAGCAAGTTTTTTGTCGGATTATCTTTTTCTCCCATAAAGTTATTAACAGCAACTTCTATTGAGAATAACAATTCAGGTATAACAGATGAATCTTTATTAGATCTAAACTTTTCAATTTGATCTTTGACCAAATTGAAAAGTTTTAAATCTGTTTCAGTTTGTGAATTTGGAGTATTCATATAATTAAAAATCCTTAGTGGATATAAAATTATTGATTAAGGGCAGTCATTCTCTTTTTGACGAATTCATAGATAGCATCATGGAACGCATCGCAATCTAGAGCACTTTTTGCTTCTTTTGAGTCTCCATGAATGAAAATCTCTGCGACATCCATGCTATCATCATTTTCATATTCATAAACAAATGGCATGTTACCAAAAGTAAAGCTGCTAGAAACACTAACCATTTGATTCTCCTTAAACCTAGGTGGTGTGCCCTAGGGTTTTATTATTCCCCACACCGGGATTAAAAATTAAACTTGATGGTTTTCGCAGCGAGTGTTTTCGCAGCGATACACCAGCTTGCCTTTATCCAATTGATAACTTACTCCAAATGCACAGATGGAACAATCTCCAACATTTAAAGTATTATTCCATCCTTGCTCAGCTAGAAAAATCTCCAAGAACTGTTTCAAAGCTTCGGGATGCTTCTCGCCCAACTTGGCAAGAGAATCAACAACAGCTTCCAACTTGTTTTCGTCATCCCAAGAAATCAAATTGAACATTTTTTCAACAGGACTAAGATTTTGAGTAGCCATGAAAACACACTCCTTAAAAATAACCTAGGTGGTGTGCCCTAGGCTCGGTTTATCCCCACACCGGGATTCATTCTAAATATTCCAACTAATCCTATCGAATCTTATCTTGCAAAAGTTTTTCAACATCTTTTGCAGAGACAGTCGAGAACATCCAGTTCATCCTAATATCATTGAATTGCTGGATATTATCCTTAAGAAATTCAAGAGAATTTCTAATAATATCCAACTCTTCGTTGGTCAAATTAATAACAACTTCATCAGCAACATTAGTAGCCATAACAAATCCTCCTTAGAATAAAAAACCTAGTAAATCAAGAAATTGCAGAAACCTCATCTTCACAATCACTACAGGACTTTCGCAAAATATGCAAAATATCACAAAGTTTGTCATGAGAAATATCATCAAGGTTTATAGTAACATCTTGTATCATGTGCCATCCGGTAAGAGTATTGATCTCCTCAATACAATCATTTAAAGGCAATTGTAGTAGATGTGATAAACATTCCATTGTCATTTCATCTACGGCTTCATCGCTAAGCTCTAAAATGTAATGATTAGAAATATTATTACGCTTAGAACCGAGTTCTTTAGGCTTTACTACTTTGCCATTTTTGGGAAATGCTTTCCTATCATTTTCATCATAAAATCCAATCAAGGGTCTGTTTGGCCAAGACACATCATTCACTGTGTCAATTGGCACATGTGCATTTTCCTTGGGACTATAGGAAGTGCAATTTTCCAACCAATAGCTTAGAATGGTGTTCCAATAATTAATTTCTACAAAAAGTTCAACATTCACAGTGCCATTGTTATTAGACGAAATCGATACTTTGAAATTAGAAACAAAATTCATATTAAATCCTCCTTAAAAAATTTTTACTTACCACACAGCGAGTTTTTTACGCCTTACATCTGTAACGAACGCCGACTTGATTATCGCATGGACTCAGGGGCTGGCTTTTGCAGCCATGAAATCTTTTCCGCACAATATTTCACAACATTCGAAATACTCCCCACTTTCAGTCTTGCAAGACTTAGCAAGCTTTTCGACAAAGCTCTTCGAAAGCTTTCTGCCGTAGCTTTTGAATATCATTTGAATTACCTTGGTATTATATTCCCTTTTGAGACTGCTATAACCTTTTGAAACACCCATAAACTCTTTCAAGAGTTGCAGTTTTTCAGATGGTTCCAAAGAATTCAAATAAGCTTGGTAAATAGCTGGTCTGTTATATTTAGTCAGCATATATCGACCAAGTTCACAAATTCTATTAGTAGATCTCATATCAGAAGAAATTACAATTTCTTCGAAAACATCAAAGAATTCATTTCCAAACGCATTGAACATGTTATCAACAAGATTATCACTTGAGGATAAAAGAATAAAATTACTTCGACTCAAATAAGGCGAAGTGAAGCAGCTATTAACTATAGCTTTATACATATCACGCCTTGTCAACATAAAGTTGAATCTGTTGCAAAATTGCACAAAGTTTGCTTCAGAGTCTGGAATATAGGAATTTTCTCTACAATAATAGTCTTCAATAACCTTACGGTTTTCTTCAAACCATTCTGGAGAAAGGCAGCTAGCATAATTAAAAGTATGAACAGAATAAGTACTTGTCCAGTCAATAGGATGATAATAAATACGAAGCTCTGCCACTTTTGCAGCATTTGCAAGCCAACTATTGTACTTTTCAGCATCAGCCGGATTAATATCAAAAAGCCTACTCATTATTTTGGAATGAAAATTGGCCAAACTAGAGTTAATCCGTTCAAATATTTTTTCAAGGACTTCCCACTTGCCATTTTGCTTAAGCTTATTAAAATGCTTATACAGCTTTTTCATGAAAGGGCTAACATCATAATCATTAGCTTCCATGTGTTGGATAGCTTTCTGAATATCCTTTTGGGCAATATGACCTTTGTAGTCCCTCATGATGTTCATGAGGACTTCATCGCCATTTTTCTCAATCAAGCTTTCAGCAAACTTTTGAACCAGAACTTCTTTGTGACTTGCCATTGTTAACTCCTTTTTGTTCGGCTTACATCTGTAACGAACGCCGACTTGATTATCGCATGAATGCTTCAATCCACGGCTTGGCTTTTTCTGCAAGAGATTCTAGAACTTCATCTCTAAAAACAAACTGAAGCCAAATAGTTTGTGCATGTTCTATTGAAATTCTTTTAACTTCACTAGGATCCATGTATTCATCTTCGTCTGTATATTTTGCGGAATTGGGATCAATATCAAGAGAGATTTTTAATAGGCTTTTGTCTTCCTTTATGATTTGATCATTTTTAATAAGCTTTTGTTGTACTTCTAAGTCGAATTCTTCTTCATTGAATGCAAAAATGATTTCATGCAAAGAATCTGCTAATTGTTTGTGCAAGCAGATTACACGATATGGTTTTTCTCGCAAAGTATCAAACACTATTGCTTCAAATTTATTTGACAAAATCTTGGCAGCGTTCTCAAGAGTAATCATGACTCCTCCTTGTGTTTGTAACTATATTGATATTTGACCAGTTGAAATTCCAATCTCAAAAATCATAAGAGTGAGTAAGCCAGTGATTAAAAGAGATTGCTTCTGCAAGATTGCTAGTAAAACAACCTACTTTTGATCTTCCTAGGCTTATATCACTAGTTCTGATTATAGATTGATTAATCTTACTACGCCAATTATCAGAACTAAGAAATTCAATACTTTCAAAATTTGAAAATGAAAAGCATAAATTCTTGTGTTCGTTTGGAAAAAATCGCATTTCAAGTCCTCTAAAACTCTGCAAAGGCCAAGTAAAGATCAGAAACAGGCACCAAGTCATCTATGTTGAATAGAGTGCTTTTGAATCCCGGTGCCGATATATCATTCCATATTCCATGCTTGGAGTAATAATGGCAATCATTAAAGGCTTGATTGACATTATTATTTCTAACTCCAAAAACAGAAAAATTAATGTGGTTCCATTTACTTATGAAGCCTTTAACGGGCACATGGAAGCAATTGTATCGAGTCAAAAATTGCATTTCTTTTCTCCCGGCGCAAGGGTAACAAATGCCGATTCGATTATCGCACAGATTTTTTTTTGGGCTTGGGCTTGACTGTTGGGCCATGCACCATCACTCTCATGTTCCGTATGGCGGCTTTTACTTTATTGTGGATGTTCTGTTTCGAGCATCCCAGCGCCGTCGCCACATCTTGGAGTGCGATCCCGTCAGCCGATGATAACAAAGCAGCTTTTTGTGCTGGGATTAGCTTCTGCAATAATTTTCTATATGTTTCTACAATCTCTACCATCTCTCCTTCTTCAGGAGGATCTTCGATAGCTAGAGGATTATATTTTAAGTGGGTTGGCTGAGATGCCATAATGTTATCTAAAGAATAGAAACTATTATTTAAATTTTTATTGCCTGAATTGAATCTTTTATAAATATCTATTCTGCAACGAAAGAAGCTAGTGACACAGTAAGTGCTGAATGAGTTTCCAAGAGTTGGATCATAAAACCTGCAACATTGGCATAATCTTTCATATAGGAATGATTTATATTCTGATTTTGATATCCTTAGATTTCTAATAGGATAACGCTTAACAAACCATTCGACTAAGCGAATGTTTTGTGAGGCAAGTTCTTTTTGTTCGGCGGTTAATGGTTGCATTGCAATCATTTTAGGATCAACCGGCAAAAAGGTAAAAAAAGTTGGGTTTTTACCTAAATAATGATTATGGAATTTAAAATCTGGCTGGAAAATTTAGAAGAGTCTACATTTGGTAATTTAGCTGCTTTGGCTGGATTAGCAATGGGGGCTGACGGTGATAAACCGCAAGCAAAACCAGTTGTTCCTATGGTGCAGCAACAGAACCCTAGATTCTATGTAACTCCAGCTACACTTGCTAAAATGAAAGCTGATGCAAAAAAGACTATTCAAAATTTAACAGCTTTTAAGAGAATTATGCCTTCAATATTTGATGAAGACGGTGTGCTTAGAAATGTGAGTGATACTGAAGAACAAGAAACTGGTGAGATGAAAAAGGATTTAATTAATCCCCAACATTTTAGAAGAGAAAATATAAAAGTGCAGCACAGATCTATTGCACAGTACACAGTTTTAATTGATACTTTATTAGAATCTCTAAACTCATTTGTATCACTCCCAGATGCTGCAATATTACATGTTTTCAATTCCAAGGATGTTAAAAATATTGATTTGATGGTTGATTTAAATGATGAGATGAAACAGTCTCATTTAGAAATTTTGGTTCCACTTGCTAAGTCATTTGAGATGGCACAAAAAAATGCAAATAAAAATGTTAAATTTATAGGATGGCCTGGTGAAACTGAAAAAGGTGAAGCAGAAGAAGCTAGAGAAAAGTATGCATATTCATATCTTCCTGTAATCAAGGCTCTTGATACTATCGCAAATATTTATACTGATGATGCAACTGGGCAAACAAAATCTATGACTAAATTTGATAAAGTTGTTGATTTCATACAGAGAACGATAGAAAAAAATAAAAAGAGAGGCACCAAGTTATCATGAAGTTTAAAGAATGGATTAATAAATCTTTATTACTTGAATTTAAAGCAAGTAATTTTTATGATTTTTATGCATTAGAGTTAGCATCTAAGCAAATGGGTTCCAAAGAAGTAGAAGATCTAATTATTGATAGAGGCAATACGTTATATTCTGAAATTATGTCAGCTTTGGGATTTTTATTATTTTCAAGATATGGAAGTTTAGTTAGACATTGTATGATGACAAATACGGTTAGCAGAGATGTATTTAAATTCAGAGATAATGATTTTCCTGATGAATATAAAGGAATTATATCTAAATATATTCCAATTTTTGATTATGCCACTCAGATACCTAGGTTAAGTTGGAAAAATACTCTTCGACAAAATGAGGAGGCATATAATATGTGGCTTGCTATGAATGTCGATGATCAGAAAGAGTTGGTCATTATAGCGAGGGAGACATTATTATCGATTGAAGAGGAAGGAGATTGCAGCATACAAGTAGTATGGAATACATTTAGTGATCGTTGGAATAGTATTTATAATTATTTTATTAATAACGTAACGAGTGAAGTGATTACTAAGCCTGCGAAAGTTGTGAGAATGATTAATAGTCTGACTCAATTGGTTCATAATAACGGAAACATATTGCAATATATGCCTGAAGAGTTGGACAAAGCAATTCATGTAAGAGATACGGCTACTTTGAGTCAGTTGTTATATGGGGCTTCACCAACTGTAAAAGAATTATTGAGATCTGCGTTATTGCCAAGTGGCGGTTTGGTGGAAGAGGCACCGCCTGCATTACCGCAATTATTATTAACGGCAATGAGCAGAAGTTTGAACAATCATAAAAATATTAATCATATTGAGTTATTAGAATCTAATAGAAATATAGATTTAGAGTCAGGCATTTATAAAATTTACGGTAAACTAGTAGATTCTAATAATAAAACTAGTAATTGTACCTTTAACATTAAACTAACTAAAAGAAAAACAAGGTCAAGAGTAATAGATTTGCCAAAAATGGAGTTAGATTTATCAAGTATTAAAAACTCTGTTTTGAACAAAATACCTGCTAGTGATTGGCTAAATATTTCTGAATATATGAAGAGGTCTGAATTATTAAATAAGCAATTGAGTCCAAGAGATGTGAGTCGTTTTGATTATATTCAAGCAGGCGGATTGTTTTTAGATCATATTGATTCGATATTAGAAGAGCTTAGTTTATTTTATAATAATATGATAAAATATGGAACTTGGCATAGGAGTGAGGTATAAAAAATGAATTTTAAAGAGTGGTTTGATAATATTGAAGAGTCTATAGCTGGTAATTTGGCAGCTTTGGCTGGCATGGCTTTAGGTGCTGGTGGTGACAAACCGGCTGGTGTAAATCCTACTGCTATGGTTCAAAAAGCAGATGATACTATTCCTCGTGTTCATGGTGTTGAAATACATGTGACTAAGGATAGGGCTGTCAAGATGATTGAAAAAGCTAAAAAAGCAATCAAAAATCTTGAACTATTCAAAACAATTGTTTTGCCAGGTATAGCAAACATACAGAGAGATAATTTCTGGATGCAGAAAAGTTTATTATCACCAGGAAGGTACACAAGACAGCGATATACAGTAGAAATGAGTGCTGATGAAATGGCAAAAATGGTAGATGACTACATAGACAATCTTCGTTTATTTGCTTCATACAAACCAGAGCTTCTTGTTCGTGGATTTAACTGGGGAACAGATAGAAATCAACAAGAATATTTAATAGTACAGGCTATGGAGTTTGAGCGTGAAGTTCTTAATAAACTATCTGAATTAAAAGATAGAGGAAATATTAAATTAGTTCATGAAGATGAATACAGAGATAAACCACTCCCTGATCCTCGTACTCCAGAACAGAAAGATTTAGAGAACTTTACAGCAAGATGGCAAGATTATCTTGAAAAAATCTCACGTTTGCCAAAAACACATGATGATAAGGGAAAAGAGAAGCTTAATGTATTAAAAACAATTTTATGGCAAATTGAAAACATTCTGGAGAAGAAAAAAGATGAATAACTTTAAAAAGTGGCTTGATAATATTGAAGAGTCCGTAGCTGGTAATTTGGCAGCACTTGCTGGCATGGCTATGGGTTCTGGTGGCGAACAAGTAGCTGGCAAAAATCCTACTGCTATGGTTCAAACCGATCCTATGAGGCATGGCGTTAAAGTAATCGTTAACAAGCAAGAAGCTACAAGATTACTAGCAGATGTCAATAAAGTCATTAAAAATCTTGAATTCTTTCAAAGGCACATTGCTCCTGAAATAAAAGATGTAAAGTTTTTTTATGGTGCAAGTAGGCAAGTTGGGCCAAAACATTTTGCTTTAGAAAAATATGAACCAGAAACAACTGGTGCTGATATAGATCCTATGATTACAGCTTGGTTAGACAAATATAGACTTCTTGCTTCATATAAGCCAGAACAATTAGTGCAAGTTTTTAGTAACAGTAAAAATGCAAAAGAACAAGAATCTTTGAATAATTTTTATAGTAATTTTAGAAATGATGTTGTTGGCAGATTAGTAAAACTCAAAGACAAAGGACAGATTGAAACTTTACATGCTTTTCAATTAAAAGGAGAGGATGATCCTAGAGATGAAGAGATGAAAGGTATGCACAACTTTACTGCTAGGTGGCAAGATTATATTGGGAAAATTTGTGCATTATCATTAAAGCCTGGAAATAATGTTCTTTCACAAATGGATAAAGTACTTGAAATGCTTGGGAATTAATTATGGGGCTATATCATAATCCTAGTTGTGTCACAGATGGTTTAGTTCTTGCATTAGATGCTGCCAATCGAAGAAGTTATTCAGGCACAGGTACAAATTGGAGCGACATAAGTACAAGTTTAAATAATGGAACATTAACAAACGGCCCAACATATGGCAGTACAAATGGCGGAATAATAAGTTTTGATGGCCTTGATGATTTTGTACAAGTAAATTCATCAAATAATTTTCCTAGTGGAAGTGCAGCTAGGTCAATATGTATAGCTTTTATACCTACACAAATAAATGTAAGAAGAAACTGTTTGTTTTTTCATGGTAATGTTGATATTAATCAAGGATTTATGGTTTCATCGCATACAGATGGCAAAAGAACGCAAGTTCAAGCGTACAGCAACCAAGCCTCAGCGTACAGTAATACAGACTGGGTTGTAAATAAGCTTAATCATATTGTTGTAACATTTAATGGAACAACTATTACTTATTACATCAATGGAGTGGCTGATGGCACAGCTACTTTTTCCACAACAATAAACACAGTAAACAGCGTCAATCCAAGAATTGCATCTTACCCCTCTGGATGGGGCGGAGAAAGTCCATCACAAGGCCAAATTGGAAGTATATTTATGTACAATATTTGTTTAACAGCATCACAAGTACAACAGAATTTCAATGCTTTGAGAGGAAGGTTTGGTATTTAATGGCTGTTGCTTACAATCCTACAATATTAGTGAATGGGCTAGTATTGTGTATTGATGCTGCAAATATTAAATCATATCCAGGTTCTGGCACTGCTTGGAACGATATCAGTTCAAGTGGTAATAATGCAACACTTGTAAATGGACCTACATTTTCTTCGGCTAATGGAGGCTCTATTGTTTTTGATGGAATAAATGATTATGTGACAACAGTAACAGCATCATCTTTAGGTATTAATTCTACATCTACACCTTTTACTATATCGAGCTGGTTTAAAACATCTGGATCAGGCGAGTATTATCTTTTTGATAATTATGATAACAATGGACTTTTTGAGGATATTAGTTTAAGAGTTGACGGCGGTGTCATGGAAATTGTTATGATTGCAAGCACATCTGGAAATACTGGGGCATTACGCTATGGTTCTGGGTATAACAATAATGCATGGCATAACTTTGTTATGACATGGAATGGGTCAAATACTATTTCTGGATTTGCAGATGGCGTAAATATTGGATCAACAACTGCTTACACTTTTTCTGGAAGTTTTGACTCTGACACTGCGTTTTGGATAGGGCAAAGACCAAATACTGTTGCTTGGTTTCCAGGCAATATTGCACAAACATCTGTATATAACAGAGCTTTAAACCAATCAGAAATAGCAGTAAACTTCAACGCATTAAGAGGTAGGTTTGGCATATGAAAACTTTTTATGAGTATGTTTATGAAAGGGATTTGTTAGAAGCAGAAAGTCCTAAAAAAAAGATTCTGAAAAAAGCTGCTCTTGCAGGCGCAAACTTTTTAGCTCAGTTTATGGTTCCTCCTGAAGAAAAAGCATTAGCCAAAAGACAAAATCAAAAACCTCAACAAAATATTTCTGCTCCTCAAGCAGCGGTTGTTAAAAAAGTAGCCTGATTTCTATGATAATTGAATGAAAACTAAAGCGCATTTCATTCAAGGATCATATCCAAAACAAGAATTGATTAGAGAATTTTTATCCTATGATGTTCAAATTCCTGAACTTTGTGTGTTACAACCAATTAATGAATTTGGTACGTTAACATTGGCTTTAGTATCAACAATGCATTGGTCTAGACAATATGAGTTGGGCTGGGCAATTGATGTAGCCAACTTACAAAAAGACGATATAGTACTTGATGCTGGCTGTGCTTATTCAACAACTAAATATGCTGCTGCTAAAAGATGTAAAAAGGTAGTTGGAATTGACTTGTCTGAAGATTATCTAAAAAAGGCAAGAAAAGGATGTGATATACTTGGAATTAATAATGTAGAGTTGCATAAAGCTGATATTGCAAAGTATAAATCATGGAATAAGTTTGATAAAGTATTTTGTCTATCAGTATTAGAGCATGAGCCAGACGAGGAAAACAAGTATAAATGTATCGAAAATATGATTGACTTATTGAAACCGGGAGGTTTTTTAATTTTAAGTTATGATATTATTCGAGAGATCAAACCACAAGTAGATTTTTTTATAGATCAAAGAATTTCTGACACTATTCTCAAAATGTTGGAACAAGAAAGATTGGTGTATGGGGAAGCACCATTTAGCGGAACTGTAGGCGATCACACTCTTGTAACGGTTTGTTGTGCTTATCAGAAAAACTAAACGCTAAATCTTCCTCTCAAAGCATTGAAATTTTGTGATACTTCTGCTGCTATCTGTTTATAAGCATAAATTTTAAATGCACTTATTGAACAATTTAAAAAAGCTCCTGTTCCTCCTCTGCTGGCCAAATACATAATTGCATTAGCAAAAGATCCACCGGCAGATGTATCGGTAGTAGTTGGGTAGCTTATAGCAGCAAAACTTTGCAGAGAACCGTTTGTGTAAGTAAGCCTACCTGTGGCATCAGATATTATTGAATAAATATTGACATGAGAATTCCAAGTTGTTCCCATAGCAAATAAATAGTTTCGAGCAATTTCAGTATTATGGTTTGTATGCAATAAATTAGTATATTGTGTGCCGCCAGTGCTATTTGTATACAAGCCAAGCCCACCAGCATTAGTGTTCCAATTAGTTGTATGTTCAAAAGCCATTCCATCTACTGTGTTATTACATTTTAACCATATCTCAATAGTAACAGATGAATAAGAAGTAAAGTTTAAATTATTATTTGAAGCAGCGTAATCATTTACCCCGTCAAATGTTATTGCTCCGTTGCTATAAGTTGGCCCATTATAAAGTGTAAAATGGTTTCCGTTTCCGCTTAAATCATACCATGCTGTGCCAGAACCTGGATAACTTCTACTATTTGCAGCATCTAGATATAATAACAATCCTGTAGTGGTAACTAATGGGTTGTGACTAAGTGCCATTAAACACCAAACCTTCCACGAAGGGCAGTAAAGTTTTTATCAAAATCAGAGACAGTTAAAGCGGTGGAATATACTGCTGATGTAGCAATTCTACCTATCAAATATCTGCCAGGGTCGGCAAAAGTATTTAAATTAGCTCCAATCGTCGTAGCGGAGTGTGAGTAGGCACGAACAGAACTACTTCCGTTTAAATAGAAGAGTGCTGTTGATGGCGATACAGCCAGCCCGCAAAAACACCAAGAGTTTGTTGGTAACGTTAAACCAGAAGAATTGTAATTATAAGTATTAGCATCATCATTCCAGTGGTATCCTAAAGCGTTGCCACTTTGACTAAAACTCATACCAGTCGTGCTACCGCTGGCTCCTCGGTTAAAAATTATTCCCGTGTAGCTTGATGTGCCTGAAAAATAAAACCAACCAGCAAAACTAAGAGATGTATACGAAGAATTACCCATGTTCAAATTAGCATAAGCGTATGTTGAATTTATGTAGCCGCCGTTGCTTGATGAATAAGAATAAGAACCACCAGCAGGAAAAGTCAAAGTAGCATTTCTGCCTTGTCCTGTTAAGTCAATTAAAGTAGCTCCAGAACCCGGATAACTTTTACTATTAGCAGCATCTAAATAAAATAATAATCCTGTAGTGGTAACTAATGGATTGTATCCAATAGCCATTAAACACCAAACCTTGCTCGTAAAGCATTAAAGTTTTGAGATACTTCTGCTGCAGACAGTACCCTATTGTATACTGAGGCATTTGCTATTCTGCCTGTCAAAACATTTGTGCCAGTGCCGTAAGCACCTAATAATATTTCGCCTTGGCCTGCTGTAAATTGAGTTGTGTTTGCACTTGTTCCACTTGCAGAGCCGTTTATGTATATTATCCATCCGGTTGCACTGCTAAAAGTAACACCTATGTAGTACCATGTATTTAAAGACAAAGTCGAAGTAGATTGAACGGTAAACCATGAACCATTATGCCCAGCATAAACAATATTTGTTTGGGCTAAAAACAGAGCATGATTAGTGCCTAAGTTTCCACCGCTTATTATATTATTTCCAGTTCCAAATGACGTAAAATAACACCACGCTAGTTTAGTATAAGTGCTATTTGACATGATGCTGGCATTAGAATTAATAAGCACACAGTCATTTACGCCATCTAATGCAATATAACCACCATTTGCAGAAGAATAAGTAGGTCCGTTAGTGAGAACTCCAGTGTTATTTTGACCACTTAAATCAAACCAGTTGGTACCAGATCCAGAATAGCTTCTGACATTAGCAGCATCCACATTTAAAATCATTCCATTTGTAACGATGCTTGGATTATGAAATAAACTCATACGCCGAACCTACCTCTCACAGACTGATAGTTTTGTGCAATTTCAGAACTTGAAAGTGCTCTATTATAAATTGCAACTCTCGCAACATTTCCCAAAAGTTGTGATTCTGCCGTATTTATAGTGTATTCTCCTCCTATTCTCATATCACAAGTTGGCGCTGCTACAGTGCCTGTAAAACTTGTTGTGTGTACTTGAACACCATCGTAGAAAAGATACATATTTTTTGTTGAATTATTAAGAACACCGGCAACATAATGCCATGCATTATCTCCATTGGTGGTGCCAAATTTATTTTTTGAAAATGTCCCAGCATAATTTGATGTTGTGCCTGTTTGATATGTTAAAACCATTTGATCAGCACCAGTTGGGTTCCATTCTCTAACTACCTGTCTGTTGTCTATTGCTATGGCAAAAGTTTGTAGATAGTCGCTGTTATTTCTATTAATAACGAATAAAACAGCACTTGCCCCAATGCTTCCAACTTTGGCCCATACTTCAACTGTATGACTTCCAGACGAAATATATGTTGATGAATATGGAACTCTTACAACATCGTTGACTCCATCAAAGACTAAAGTAGCTGGCCCTGCGGCTCTAGTTACTGTACTTGAAGTAGTTAGCATAGGCGATGTAGCAAATGAACCAAGTTCGCATTGCGCTCCCCAAATATGATATGTCTCTGTACCGACGCTAGAAACATTTGAGTTTCCTGGGGGAGTTGTATCTGATGCTCCAAGTAATTGGACTCTGGCGGAACTTTGTGGCAAAGCTCCCATTATTGCTTGTACTCTATACCAACCATTGCCTGCCGCATTGATATAACCAGTAGCGTTACTAGATGAAAATACAGTAACAGATGTTAAATCGAACCCAACTCTACTGGCTCCGTAGCTACCTTCACGAATCCAAAAATATCTTGCTCCGCCGGTTGGTTTAACAAAACAAGATATAGTTACTATTGATGAGGTAGGATAATTTATATAACCTCCTGTTACTCCCTTGTAAGTAGTAGCAGTAGAAGACAGTGTAAAATACGAAGCAGTAATTGTGCCGTTTGGCGCTGTTTCGCTACTGGCCCCTACTGTAACAAAAGATTGAGAGTAATAGGCATTTGTTACATCATTGCTATATAAGTTTCCATTTGTTCTGGAGTCGTAACCATTGAAAGTAGGACCGTTAGTTAATGTTCCGTGATTGCCTAAACCACAAAGATCCGTAAAAGTAGTACCATAACCTGGATAGCTCTTAGTGTTGCCAGCATCCAGACAAAGTACTAAACCATTTGTTACCATATTTGGATTATGATATAGACTCATATTCCAAACCTTCCTCTGTTTGCATTAAAGTTTTGCAATATTTCAGTTGCAGAAAGGGATCTATTATAAACTTTAAATATTGCACAGTTCATTGGCATTTCGTATCCAGTACTATATCCCCATAATGCTATTCTTCCCGAGCCGCTATTAAAAGTACGAAAAGAAAGATTTTCTGAGCCAGTTTGTTGTGATAGTGATTGCGAAACTGTGTTAATATAAATTTTATTATTTGTATATGCAACATCACTTCGCATTTCAAAAATATATTGTTTCCAGTTGCCTACACAACCTAAGCTTGTTACTGTTGCTGCTGATATCCCATATACATCACCATTCCCTGTATTGTATCCGATGGTGCCAGTCCAACAATAAACATCGTAAGCAGACCAGCCCATCATCATTTTTCCACTAAATCCTGCGCCTAAATTAACCCACATTTCTACACTTGCAGTTGTTGTTAAATTAGGCGCATAAAAGTCTGCATAATCATTTACACCATCAAATGTAATGTAACCAGAATTAGAAGAAGAAAATGTTGGGCCGTTTACTAAACTTGAAACGCCATTAAAAGTAGATATGTCTCTAAAATTTGTACCACTGCCGGGATAACTCTTTATATTTGCTGCGTCTAGGCAAAGCACTAAGCCATTTGTTACCATATTTGGATTATGATATAGACTCATATACCAAACCTGCCTCTAAGCGCATTAAAGTTTTGTGATACTTCATTAGCAGATATGGCTCTATCGTAGACGTAAATCACTGCTATCCTTCCTGCAAAATTGTAAGCATTTAGCACGCTGTTTGGGCCTCCTATTCCCAAATTGGTTAATGAAGAAGCTGTTCCTGGAAAATTTGCCGTAGTTGAGGCGAATAATGAATCGTTTTTATAAACTCTCATAGTTGTAAAATCACAGGTCATAGTTATATTAATCCATGTATTTAAAGGTTCTGAAATATTCTGTGATATATTCCATCTATTTGCGGAAGTTGCAATATTGAAATAATCAATCGATCCGCTATCATTCAGTAGCAAGTCTACTCCTTGATTGTTGCCTCCACCAGATGTTGAAAAAACGTATTGACTTGCTCCAGTGCTTGTTGGATAAATCCACACTGATACAGTTATCCCCGATGTAGATCCTGGATTTGTTAAAAGTGTGTTTCCAATATTGCTTATTGTTGCATAATTAGTGCTTGAAAAAGTTAAGTATCCTCCATTGCCAGAATTATATGTTACTCCAGCAGTCATTGAAGCTGCAAAACGATTTAATCCCATATCGGTCCAAGTAGTACCAGCACCTGGATATGATTTCACATTTCCTGCATCTAAAGACAGATATAATCCATTAGAAGTAACAAAAGGATTGTATCCAATTGCCATTAAACACCAAACCTGCCTCTAAGCGCATTAAAGTTTTGTGAAACTTCTGCTGCTGTCAAGACTTTGTTATAAATTTGTACTGCAGAAATGCTGCCTGCAAAAAATCCTATTCCTCCATTTATGCTTCCTATTGTCATAGTAGTTGGAGAAGTTAAGGATTGTGTTCCGCCACTTGTTACAGCACTTAAAATTCCATTAACATATAAAGACAAAGATCCAGAAGCTTTTATTCTGGTGCCGACAGCATAAGTCCATGTGTTTGAATTATAAGTTGCAGAACTTACAGCGGTCCTATCCGGATTGCCCGTTCCAAACATTAGTTTTCCTGCTCCTAGAGATAGTCCATAATCATTTACTACACTACCAACTTCGCAATCAACTAATCCTCTGCCATTGTACCATTGATCAGCGGTGCCAGCATTTTGTGTTGACTTAAACCAACAGCAAAGAGAAAAATCGTCCTGTACTGGCCTTGTTAATACTGCATAATCATTTACACCATCAAATGTAAAAAATCCTCCATTTGATGATGAAAAAGTTGGGCCATTTGTAAGGGTAGAGTTATAATTTCCACCAGCTATATCATTCCACGCAGTACCAGTGCCAGAATATGATCGTGTATTTGCAGGATCAAAAGCTGCTACTAATCCATTTGCAGAAATACTAGTGTTATAAGCTATTGCCATAAATTCTCCTCATACCCTATTTACTTTGAAAAATTGCTTATTTTATTGAATTTTTCAAATTAAAGTCTATAATGTGGGAAGCATGAGGAGACACCGATGATTTCATTTCCCGCTGGTAACGCTATCCCTGCTGATAAATTTGAAAAACAAGGTAATAAATTTCATCCAGAAATGCAATTAATTGTAACTCCCGCTATGGAGTTGGAATCTTCTTACATAAAAAAATTACTACACAAATACAGTAATGAGTTTTTGGCTTATTGGATAGAAGAAGCTATAGGTGGTAGTTATTCAGTAGAAATACAATTCAAAAATAAAGTTGCAGCTAATAATGCATTAAAAGAATATAACAGAGCTTTTAAAAAAGGCGGAGAGATTTATGAAGAAAAGAAAAAAATGGCAAGTAAAGCCAAAAAGAAACTCATATGCAATAGAATGTATGTTCTAGAAGATGGAAAAGAATTTTGGTATTTTGGCAAGTGGGATAATTATGGAAACTTAGTTGGCAAAGTTGTTGCAGATGATGCTTACCTGTTTAATAGCAGTGACAAACTTGCTCTTGAAAATTTGATAATTCACAGAACTAAATTAGAAAATGCTACACTGGTTCCAATTGGAAAAGAAAGATGGAGCTTTTAAGATAAATAAATTGTGAAAAACAAAACTTTAATTCTTGGTTTAGGAACAGGTCGTTGCGGCACATCTTTTTTATTTGATTTAATAAATGCACAGGAAGGTATTTTTTGCACTAATGAAAGAATAAATTGGGGATGGTATTACAACGGCGAAATAACTAAAAAATTATCTCCACTAAAAGAGTGGGAAGAAAGTGGAAAAAATAAAATATGCGATGTTGGATCATACACCTTGCCACATGTAAGAAGACTAGCGGAAATTTACCCTGAAGTAAGACTCATATTTATTAGGAGGAACAGACAGGCAACAATTACAAGTTGGCTAAATTGGACAAATGTTTTTCACAACTATTGGGTTCCCCATAAACTTGAAATATGGAAAGATGATCCCTATGATTTTCTTTTCCCTAAATTCATAAGTTTAGAAAGATTTCCAAAAAGTATAGCTATCGGGAGCTATTATGATTTATATTACGAGGAGTGTAGTAGATTAGCTTTGTCATATCAGCATATTTGGATTGAAACAGAAAGTTTAGATGAAATAAAAACAAAAGAAAAAATTTTAGATTTTTGTGGATTTGAAAAAAATAAATGGAATTTAGATGTTGAATGTAGAAGAAATGCTGGTAACTATAATTAATTGAATCGTTTGTTCCATATGTTTATAATATGGAATGGAGAATTGGCATGATAACTATGGAATGGAGAAAGTTTGTAGAAGTTGTAGCATTGTCAAAAATATAGAAGAGTTTCCTTTCTTTAGTACATCAGAAGCTGGTAGAAAAAATACTTGCAAGGAATGCACTAAAAAGCTTGTTAATCTAAGAGCAAAACTCAAATCTGAAAATCCTATTCCTCCTCCCGGCAAGTGTCCTATCTGCAATTTAATGACAAACTCATGGATTTTAGACCATTGTCATTTCACAAATAAGTTCCGTGGCTATATCTGTAATAGCTGTAATTTAGGCATCGGCAGATTTAATGATGATGTCAATTTATTGATGAAAGCTATAGAATATTTAAAATCTGATGACTACGAAGATTACTGTATTTAATATATACTTTTATGGCAATCGGATACAATCCATCAGCAATTTCACAAGGACTAGTTCTAGCACTAGATGCTGCAAATAGTAAAAGTTATCCAGGTTCTGGAACTACTTGGTTTGATATGAGTGGCAACTCGAACAACGGATCTTTAGTAAATGCACCAGCTTTTACTTTTTCAAGTGTATATTTTGATGGCAACGGAGATTATTTAAGCGTAGCAAACAATTCTGTTTTTCAATTAGGTTCAGGGAACTGGACAATAGAATGTTGGATTTATATTACAAGTGCTGTTAATTACAATGGTATTGTTTCTAAAAGGGTTGCAGGCACCTATGATGCTTATTGTATAGGAACCGATGCTAGCAATAATTTATGGATAACAATAACGAATACGGCAGGAACTTGGACATTAGGTGGAGTTACTTTGGCAACAGGAGTCACAACTAATACATGGCACCATATAGCAGTGGTGAGAAACAGCAACACAATTACTGGATATTTAAATGGCATAGCAGGGTCTACTCCACAAACATTTACTGGTTCGGTGTATGATTCAGGACAATCACTTTATATTGGTTCTGCTAATGCAAATGGTAGCGGTCAGTTTTTTAATGGTAATATTAGTAATTTTAGAATAATTAAAGGAACCGCATTATATACATCAAATTTTACATCACCATCATCTCCACTTACTGCTATTTCCGGCACATCTATACTTACATGTGCATCAAATACAATCACTGATGGTTCCTCAAATGCTTTTGCTATAACAGTGGCAGGAAATTCAGCAGTAAGTGGAAACTCACCATTTAGAGGAACCACATCCTACTCAGCTAATGCTTTAGCATTTGATGGCACAGATGATTATGTAACAGTGCCAGACTCTGCTAGTACAAATACATTTTCAGCAATAACTTTAGAAATGGTTGTCAAATATACATCTACATCAAATCAAATTTTTGCACAAAAATGGAATTACGGAATAAACGCTGGATATGGTATAGAAATATTTTCCTCCTCTATTTATGGATACGCAGTAGCGTCTCCCGGTACTTATGCTACTGTATCAGTAGCATCTTATCCAGCAAACAGAATTTATCATATAGCGCTTACAATGAGTGGTTCAACACAAACTTTATACATAAATGGTACATCAGTTGCAAGCAATAGTGGAGGGGGGTTTCCATCTTTTGGAGGTTACGATTTTCGAATTGGAGGTAGGTCAAACGGTGGTGGAGGAAACGATTCAAAATTTACAGGAACGATGTACTACACAAAAATATATAATCAAGCTCTAACCCTATCTCAGATACAACAAAATTATAATGCTTTGAGAGGAAGGTTTGGAATATAATGGCGCTTGGACACAATCCTACAATACTTTCAAATGGAATTTTCCTTAATTATGATGCTGCTAACACAAAATCATATTCCGGCACTGGAACATTATGGACTAGTATAGCAGGTGTTGCCATTCCTGGAACTTTGACTAATGGACCGACTTTTTCATCTTCAAATGGTGGCAATATAATACTTGATGGTGTTAATGATTATATTGATTTAGGATCATCAACATTAATTTATAATAACTTAACAACAAATAGAATTACCATGAATCTATGGGCAAAATCAACTGGAACTACTGGAGGAGGACAGAGAATTTTTTTTGACAGCGGGAGTTTAGAATATATTCAATGCGATCTTTTTACAGATCTTCCAGGGTTTTTAGTGAGTACGGCTACATCTGGATATGTGAGAGCAAGAGCAACATCAACTATGACTGTTGGAACTTGGTTCAATATAACAGGAGTTTACGATGGCTCAAATGTAATAATGTACATAAATGGCAAATTTGAGCAACAAACTGCCGCAACTGGTAATTTGAGTACTCAGTCATCGGATTATGCTGCAATAGGCAGACAACCAACATCAGGTTACTATGCTTACGCTTCTATTGCATACTTTTCTCTTTATAACCGAGCTTTGTCTGCTACTGAAGTATTAAATAATTTTGTAGCGTTAAGAGGAAGGTTTGGAGTATGAGTGCAAATGCTGGAGTTGATATTGTAGAGAATGGACTAGTTCTATTTGTAGATGCTGGAAACAGAAGGTGTTATCCAGGCACTGGCACTACTATGTTTGACTTAAGCCCAAGTGGTAGAAATGGGACTTTGGTATCATCAACACAATATAATTCTGCTGGATACATTCAATATGCTGGTGCTACTGTTAACACAGAAACATCTGTGACTTCTGTTCCAATTAATACAAGTACAGGCAATACAGTAGAACAGTGGATTTATCTTGATGCAGCACAAGCTAATGGTAATATGCCATTTACATGGGGGACAAATACTCTAGACTTGTGGGCCTACAATGATACTTTTGGAATAAATAATTCCAGCAGTTTAGTTTATGGGATTAGCGGTGCAAATAGTATTTTAGTCGGTAAATGGTGTCATGTTGTTGTTTATTTTCCTTATAACTGGTCTGCTTCCTATACAAATTCTAAAATGTGGCTAAATGGTGTATCTAGAACTATGGCTATACAAGCTGGTACTTTGACAAATGTTACTTTATCTTCTTTGCAAAATGTAAATATCGGAGGAGGATACTCTGGAATTGATGATTATAACTGGAACGGAAGAATAGCAATCACAAAAATTTATAACAGAGAATTAAGCACTGCAGAAGCACAACAAAACTTTAATGCATTAAGAAGTAGGTTTGGAATATGAGCGCAAATGCTGGAGTTGATATTGTAGAAAATGGTCTAGCGTTATTTATTGATGCAGGCAATAGAAGATCTTACCCAGGCGCTGGCACAATATGGTACAATTTGGCAGATAGCCAATACAATTTTACAGTGACTGCAGCGGCTTGGAATGCTGCTGCTGGTAATTCGCCAGCTTTTTTTAATTTTGAAGGATCTAATGGGGTCGCAGATTTAGGTTCTGATGTACCAAGTTTTAGCAATGCTACAGTCATGGTTTTTACTAGCATTTTAAATAGTGCTGGTAATTGGCGCACTTTGTTAAGAGGCAACTCCGCAGACCATCAGGTTATTATTGAAAATGGTTCGAATAGACTTGGAATGTATGATAATAATGCTCCTGGTAATTTTATATATTCTGGTTTTGATATAACATCTCTTCCAAATCCTTACACTCAATTTAATTGTCTTACTTTTAGACTTGCAAACAGTTCCCCATATTATCAATTTCAATTCAATTCAAATTCTACTGTCTATTCAATTACCGACCCAAATGCTACTTTTAACAATGGCTTCCGTAGTGTTGGTGGATATTTTAGCGGGCCTAGTCAATACTGGGGCAAAATTGGGGCCTTTTTGTACTATAACAGACATTTAAGTCAATCCGAAATAGCTCAAAACTTTAATGCATTAAGAAGTAGGTTTGTAGTATAAAAAGGGTCCTTAGAAATCTAAATAACATATCATGAGTATTAGTTATAACCCTTTAGTACCAATTCAAGACACAATATTGTATATTGATCCGGCAAACAGGAGATCATATTCTGGATCTGGAACTACAATTTTTGATCTTTCAGTTGTAAAGAATAACGGAACTCTGACAAATGGACCAACATATAGCACATCTAATGGTGGAATTATTACTTTAGATGGTATAAATGATTCTATTGACCTGCCCTATTTATTCTTTAGTCATGATGCTGGCACACCATTTAGTGTATCAATATGGTTTAAAACAAGTACATCAGGAATAATTTTTGGACAAACTGGCAGCGGTTATGTACCAGCTATTTATGTAGACACTAATGGCAAAATAAGAACCTCTTGTTTTTGGGGAGGAAGTGTTGGCAATCAGTCTGTTTCATCCGCATCAGTAAATGATAACCTCTGGCACAACATAACAGTTACATTTGCAAGTACAAGCCATAGAAGTTATTTAGATGGAAGTTTGTTTGATACTATTGCAAAAACACAAACTACTTATGGAAACAACTACAGTTATTATCTTGGTTATGGTCAATGGACAAGTTGGACAAATGCTGGAGCAAATGCTTATTTTACTGGCAGTCTCTCTTCTTTTTGTTTTTGGACTCGTCAGCTAAGTGCAGCAGAAGTGTATCAAAATTATTTTGCATCAAAAGGAAGATTTTAATGGCAATTGGATGTTCTCCAACTATTCCTCTTACCGGCTGCTGCCTTTTATTAGATGCAGGAAATGTAAGAAGTTATCCAGGTTCTGGCACTACTTGGTTCGATCTTAGTGGTAATAATAATAATGGAACACTTGTTAATGGAGTTACATGGACATCAGCAAATGGCGGATATTTTATTTGTGATGGAATTAATGATTATATTGATGTTAATACATCACAAAATTTATATTCGGCAAATCATACAGTCATAGGAGCAACAAGGTATGCTCCAGGTGCTGCAGGTATAGCGGCAGGCAGAATAATAAATGCACTTACAAATAATTATTTACTAGGACATCATGGAGTAGGATGCCCTCGCTACTATGCTGATGGATGGATTTGGCAGAGTAATGTTACAAATGTAGATGGTTCCAGTTGGAACTTTCATTCTGGTGTTGGGGATTATAGTTCAGATATATGGACTTATTATGTCAATACAGCTCTTATTACTTCAAATAACAGTGGTGCTAATGGTCCACTTAATTTTAGATTAGCTCATGGGGGAGCCGAAAGATCATATTGTTATATTGCATGTTTATATGCGTGGACAAGAACACTAAGTGCGATTGAAGTAGAAACAGTGGTGGCTTCAATAAGAGGAAGGTATGGTTTATGAGTATAGCTGTTGGTCCTGATGCTGTTGATAATGGTATTGTTTTAGTATACGATGCTGCTAATACAAATTGTTATCCAGGAAGTGGATCAAGCATAACAGATATTTCTAACAATGGATATGTTGGAACACTATTAAATTCTGTAGGATTTTCTACAGCAAATGGCGGCGTTTTAACTTTTAATGGAACTAATCAACAAATTACAAATGGATTTAAACCAAGTGGTGCAAGAAGTTTCTTCATATGGGTCAAGTATAATAAAATCACAGGTCTGCCCAATAGTTTTAGTCTAACAGGAACACAAGAAATAAATGCTTATAATTACATAGGAATTTATGATGGAGGTACTTTTTATTACTACGCTGGGACAACTGGTAATAATTTAGCATCTGTATTTTTAAAAGCAGGCAATTGGTATCAACAAGGATTTGTGTTAAATTCAGATGGATCAAGAACTCTATATTTAAATGGTGTTTCAGTAGGATCAGAGGCTGGCGGAGTAGGTGGCACTGCAACTGGTACTTTCAGTGTTGGTTGTGTTAATTCAAATCATTGGGTTGATGGTCAAATTGGCATGGTTCAACAATTTAATAGACCTTTGACAGCATCTGAAGTTTTGCAAAATTACAACGCAACAAAAGCTAGATTTACTGCACCTGACTTAATTAGAAACGGTCTAATTCTCAACTATGATGTTGGAAACAATTCTTCTTATGCTGGAACAGGCACAACTTTAACCGACATAAGTGGATGGGGAATAAATAATGGAACATTGACGAATGGCCCAACTTATAGCAGCAACAACTCTGGGTTTTTAACTTTTGATGGCACTAATGACTATGTAGATACAAGTTTTACACCACCAAACATATGCAGCATTTCAATATGGTTTAACAACACAAGCACATACAACATACATAACAGAGGCCTTTTTTCAACATATAGTGGTGGAAACTATTTTGGATTTTATCTTGCAACAACTTCTGACGTAGCTGGTGGCCTTCGCATTTGGTATGATAACAATGGAAGAACAGTATTGTCATATACTTTTTCGATAAATACATGGTACAATATAGCTATTACTAGTTCTGGTTCTACAATTTTAGTTTATGTTAATGGTACTTTAGTAAATACAATTTCTTCTGTATCAACAACACATGCAGGTCCAATAGGAATTGGCCTATCTAGGTATGATAACAATTATTGGTTGGGCAACATATCTGCTTGCGCTATTTATAATCGAGTTTTAACTGCATCTGAGATAACACAAAACTTCAACGCTCTAAGATGGAGATACAATATATGAGTGCTTATGCAGGCCCTGAGACTAATGATACTAATATTAATTTTTGTGTTGATGCCAGTAATCCAAAAAGTTACTCTGGAAGTGGTACTTCATGGATTGACTTAACACAAGGCAAAGTTGCAACTTTAACAAATGGCCCAACATATAGTTCAGATAATGGCGGATCTTTTACATTTGATGGTATAAACGATTTTGCAACTTTTTCTACAGTGCAAGTAACAACAAACTTAACAATAACTGCATGGATAAAAACAACTAGCACAGATTCGACTGCTTCATCTAGCGTTCCAGCTTTGCCAGTTGTTGGTGAAACTGCAATCTCTATTTGGTACAGTTTTGGCATTACAGGCGGAAAAGTAAGATATTACAATGCCAAAAAAGATGGAGTTTGGTCATATTATGATTCCACAGCTTCCGTTAATAATGGCATTTGGAGACACATTGCTGTCACTCATTCAAGCACTAGTGAACAAGTAAAATTGTATGTTGACGGAGTTCTTGATTCAACTTTTAGTAATGCGGCTGCCGGCGGCGGGGCTTATTCAAATTATTTTGCTTTATATATGACTGCAAGTAAAATAGGAACGTCCTATGGTAGTGCAGATTTTTTTGATGGCAGTATTGCAAGTGTAAAAATACTCAATCTATTGTATTCCGATGCTGATGTGGCTCAAGATTTTGCTTCTAATAGAGGAAGATTTAGGCCAACATTGCCAACTGGAGGCACAATCACATTATCAGAAGGATACAGAATCCATACTTTCACAAGTAGTTCTACTTTTGCAACAAATGATTTTGGAGGACAAGTAGACTATTTGATCGTTGGTGGAGGTGGTGGTGGAGGAGGCACTCTTTATCATGGTGGAGGAGGTGGAGCAGGAGGACTATTAAATTCAATTGCAACGCTTACTACAGGAACTTCTTACACAGTAACAGTAGGAGGAGGTGGAGCAGGTATTACTGGAACTAACGGTAGTAATTCTTCTTTTAATTCGCAAACTGGCGTAGGAGGAGGTGGTGGTGGCGATAGTGATAGTGCTGGATCAAATGGCGGCTCTGGTGGCGGCTGCGGAGTCAGAAATGCAACTGTAGGGACTGGAACTTCTGGACAAGGCAACAACGGGGGCGCTGGAGTTACTTCTGCTGACTTTCCGAATTACGGCGCTGGCGGAGGTGGAGGCAGAGGAAGTACAGGAGCAAATGGCACTACTGTATCTGGAGGAGATGGAGGAACTGGTGCGCTTGTATGGGGCAGCCTTTATGCTGGTGGAGGTGGAGGAAGTGCGTATAATTGTGCTTGTTCTGGTGCTGGAGGCTCTGGAATTGGCGGTGCTGGGGCTTATGGGCCTGGAGCAGGCAATGGATCTACAAACACTGGATCTGGAGGCGGTGGAAGAGATTTCAGAGGTGCAGAAAACAAAGGCAGTGGAAATGGTGGTTCTGGCATAGTAATTATTAGATATAAATATCCATTTTAGTGGTGTAAACATGGCACATTATGCAAAATTAGACGAAAACAATATTGTTTTAGAAGTTGTTGTTATTGATGACAATGATGAAATGAAAAATGGCGTAACAGATGAAGAAACAGGCATACAATTTTGCCAAAGTTTATTCAATTACCCAAATTGGAAAAAAACATCATATAACAATAATATAAGAAAAAGGTATGCAGGAATTGGATTTACATACAATTCACAATACGATGCATTTATACCTCCAAAACCTTTCAATAGTTGGTTATTTGATGAAGAAGAATTAAATTGGAAAGCTCCTGTTCCTATTCCAGATAATGTAAATCCATATTATTGGAATGAAAATACAACTGGCTGGATTATCATAAATCCATAATTTTATGAGTTTTTACTCTTTCCCACATTAGCTTGCCAGTAATTGGATCTTTTCCTTTTCTATTAGTAGGACTGCTATTTATTGATCTACAGGTGTATGAATAGTATTTGCCTTGTTGCTGATATTCATCTTTTTCGCCAATGTACTGCCACTCATCAACAAGTTGGTATTTGCTTCCACCAGTTGCTCTGATGAGTACAGTTGTCTCATTTTCTAATTTAACCGCAATCATATTGTAGGAAGGACGATAGGCAAAATTTGTTCTGGTGTATATTAACGGAGGAGTGCGATTCTTGCGGAAAAAAACTAGATCACAGCCATGTGAAACTTTCTCAAACATATACACCTCCATTCTCATTATAAAAATTTTTAGGATCTAAACCAGTCTGGTCTAATTCTTTTTATCTCTTCGGTAAATCCTTGATCATAGGATCGTGAATTTGGATTTATGTAACATGGAAGAATTTTACCTAACTTTGTGTTTTTAGATGAACGTCTTTTTTCTCCATTTTTAGCTAGTAGCAGCAATTCATCTTTCTGCTGCTGTGTTCTTATATGGGGAAACCAATCTGGTCTGATTTTTATCATTTCCGAGTATAAATTTTCATCGAATCCTTTCTTACATGGGCATGTATAATATTCTAATTTATGGTGGTCTTTACTATTCTTTGCAGGTCTCGGTGCCCCAGATTTTGCTAAATCTAAAAGCCTACTTTTTTCTTTTTCTATCCTCATTTCAGGAAACCATTCTGGCCTTATTGTTTTAAGCATTTCAGTAAATTCAGGATCGTAATTAGTTTTTTTACTGCAAGTGACTTCGGCTAAAAATCTTCCTAACTTTGTCTTCCATGATGGTCTGCTTTCACCTTTGTTAGCTAAAGATAAAATATCTTCCTTTTTTTGATCACTCGGCTTTTTCATGACCAGCAAATAATCAATTCCTTCTTCTTTCATAGAATCAATTATTTGCTGGTCAAGTTTCCCAGCGTTATATAATTTTCTATAATAAATTAACTTCCTCCTACACTTGTGAGCAAAATCAACGAAAGTAAGTTTACGCATGATTAGTCCAACAAATGTCTCATTTGTCTTGGATAACGCTTTAGCATGTAATATGCTGCCAACAAAGTTTCTGGCTCTTCAAGACCAGCCATATATAGGAATCTGCTCCTCAGAGCGTCTGGCTTGTTGAATCCTTGATAATCTTTATCAACAGCACCATCGCAAACTTGAAGCATCTTTTCAAGCCCATCTTTAATTTGTTGTTCGATTTTCGGAGTCATAACAGGCTCCGCAATCTTTCCTCCACAACGCTTCCTTTCGCTTTCAAGTATGACTTTTACTTTAGCCATGCCTTCCAGTTTAGGATTGAGTTTAGCAAGTTCTTTCTCTGCCTTCTCTTGTGACAAGCGATAAGCTTCTTCCATACGAGAATTGAACTCTTCTTCTGTCTCTCCCTTAACTTCCTTTCGTTCAACAGCTTTTACTTCAACAAAGCTATCAACTGCTTGATGAAACATAGCAATTTTGCTAGCAAGCAATTTATTAATATGAATGTCTAGTGGATGATTACTTACAAGCCTAACGACTTCGCACGGCTTGGTTTGTCCAAGGCGACAAGTACGATCTTCCGCTTGGGCATTTAAAGCAGGAGTCCAATCAAGGTCAACAAAAATTGTCTTCCAAGCATGAGTAAGAGTAAGGCCAGTACCACCAGCTTGGATGGTAAGAGCGATACCTTTCAACTTGCCATCTTGAAAGTCTTCAACAATCTTTTGTCGCTGTTTAGGATTAACATCGCCAGTAATAATAGCCCAACCTTCCCTTTTGCCAAGAGCCTCAATAGGTGTTTTGTGGGCACTAAAAACAACAAGAGGAATTTCTTCTTCTTCATGTTCTGCAACAATTTCAAGCAATGCTGGGATACGACTTTCAGCAAGACTAGCACGAAGAGCAGAAAATTCCTCAAAAGGAGGCAGAGTTCCCATTTCCACAATATCAAGCCAATCTTCTCCCATTTTATCCATCTTGACTTTCAATTCAGTAGAAAGTCCATTGACTTCAAGAGTGGTATAAGACTTCTTTGGTAGGTCTGGAAGAACTTCTTCACGCCTACGGCGAAGCATCACACGACGAAGTTTTTCTGGAACTTCTGGTGCAATTCCGTAGAAGCTGTAACCGCCCCAGCGGTTTTTAGCTCCACCAAAAGCACGAAGGAAACCACCAAACGAACCGAATGTTTCTTTTTCTAAGTGAAGACAAGATAAAACGCCAAATAGATCGAAAGGCCGATTCATCAATGGAGTGCCAGTCAAACCGAAAACCTTGGTTGCTTTATTAGCCAAGGCTTTAACAGCTTTATGCCTTTTTGTTTTATAGCTTTTGCAAGCATGAACTTCATCACAGACTAATTGAAAGTCTGGATGAGAAGACCATTCTTCAAAAGATTCTGGCAAAATGTCATAATTAACAATAATAACTTCGCCAGCCTTGGGCATCATAAACGCACCACGGCCTTCGATAAGCCTAACAGAAAGTTCTGGCCTCCATTCAGCACATTCTTTTTTCCAGTTATATTTAAGGCTAGCTGGACAAACTACGATTGTGCCCATAGAAGAGTCCAAGGCACAAAGAGTTTGCACTGTCTTGCCAGTTCCCATTTCATCGCCAAGCAAAGCACGATTTTTAGAAGCTAGGAATGCGGTGCCATCAATTTGAAATGGCAAAAGTTGTTTGCCAGACAAGCTCTCACGACTGACTACTGGTTCAATTTTAGAAATAATAGTATTAACGGTTTCTTTTTGCTTATCAATAATTGACTGATCAATTTTCAATCCAAGACGAGTGCATACTTCAACAACTCTTTGAATGTGTTCTGGAGAAAGGCTAACATTCCAACACTTTTCTTGACCATTCCATCTCGCAAGAGGAAGGCTACGCAACATAGCAACATTTTCACGAGAATATGGGCAGTAAATGTCGCCATTTTCTGTGATTTCAGCACGGACATTTACTTCTTGCTTCTTAATTGGGCAGCAAGTAGTGCAGTAAGTCTTCCACATGTTATCATCAGAACAAACAGCGAACCCTTCCGCCACAGCAACTTTGAGAGTGCAATTAGCACAAGATTTAGCATACTTATTGACAATACAACGCATACTTAGTTCTCCAATATAAAGTAGGAATCACCGGGATCACAAATATCAATCTCTACTGAAGTAGTGATCAGGTCAGAAACTCTATACATAGTATCATTTTCAGATACCATAACATAACAATCTAATTCTTTATCAGACATCTCTGATAGTCTATTCAATAATTTTCTATAAGTGAATCCACGAACAAGTTTGAGTTTGGGCTTTCTTTTAGCAAAAAAATAATCAACAAGAGTCTTAAGTTTCATTTCTGTTTCCTTCTTCAGGGCCGACAACTGTAACAAGCGCCGGATCGATTATCGCACAGCTTTGATTTACAATTTTTTCGGCCTTGCACACGATCTCAAAGCATGGCAAACATAAAAAATTACCTTTATGATATAACGAATCATAATATCCATCATAAAACATAAATTCTTTTTTGCACCTTTGGCAAGTAGATGGAGTATTCATCATCAAAGGTCTATATCTTTGACTTGTTTACACAGCTTCTTATACTTGCCCATACTACTATGCAAAGTCTCCATAAATTCTTCCATCATAGGAAGTGTAAGAAGTAGATCATCAAGTTTGTAACCTAGTCCAAGCAACCATATCTCAAGCGATCCAAATGTATTGAGAAATTCTTCGCTATCTTCGTATCCTTCTGGCATGGCTTCTTTGACATGTGTTGTTGGAGCCAAAAGATGAAGTAGCCCACTTTCTGTAAGTTTTTTACAGAAGGCAACAACTTCTGGTATATGCCAAAGTGATCTTTCATCTTTGCCATAACCATTTATTGTAATTGTTGCTACGCCAGAGTGTTTTTTAGAATCGCAATATACTTTTTGGACTAGAATATCCATGTCTGATTCAGTAATGTCTGCATCTAGACAATATACACGAAGTCCAATTTCATCATTCTTGTTTTCCATAACAAACTCCTTTGTTATTTTGTATATCTGGTAGTTTTTTGTCTGAAATATTTCATTTGGATTTTATCGTATGCAATAAAAATCCCACAAAAAAGCACCAGATGATATCCTATGAAAAACCCGGCCAGAAATTTTGTGCAGAGCTTCCCCATGACATCATGGTAGAGGAAATTTACAAAAAAACTAAAAATTTACCGAAGATTCCCGCAAATGAGCAAAATACTGCTCAATGAACTCGTTAAATTCTGTGCGACTCAAAGAGTATAATTTTCTCAATTCGGATTTCTTTTTAAATATTTCTGGATACGAAAAAACATTATGTTGTGCAAACTCTTTTGCAAAGTTCTTGATTTGTATAAATCTTTGTTGTCTTCGGATTCTAGTTTCTGCTTGTTCTTTCTCTTGAATTATATTTGAGCATGTCTGTTGCACTACTTCAACAACAGCATTCAATCTCCTGCTCATGAATCCATTTACTTCACAATTGGATCGGTAATGATCTTCCGACATGACAGTCACAAGTGTTTTTTGTTTTTGTTCGTTGCAAGCAACAATAAAGACTATTTTATATTCTAAATTGATGAATACTTCGGTTTGTGGTGTCCAAACGCCATACGGATTTTTATTTCGGAATAAATCTTCGATACTGATTTGAATCTCTGGGAATCTTTCCCAAAGCCTTCTTCTTGCGTGTTCAGAGATACGCATGGCAACCTCCATGTTAGACATCATTATAGCCAAGCCATTGCCAAAAAAAATTGGACGGGGGTAGATACTTTGGGATGTTTTTTTTGATAAAAAATTGGATCAGGGATAAGATCGTAAAATTAATATTGTCCCTGTGTTTTTCGTGGGTTTACGATAATTCGATAAAACCTATAACCGATATCTTCTATGGGCAATTAGAAAATGAGGGATTCTTTTTTGTCGCACAAGCAAAAAGAATGGGCATCAAGGAAATTGTTCAAAGAACAATAGAAGCAAAAGATATTTTTAGACTTTATAATGACTTGCCAACAACTGATCATGTGATGTATTACGAGGTGAGAGACGATTACACCCCCTATTTAAAACTTATGCATGTTGGAGCTGCTTATTTGCACCAAAAAGAAGTTGCAGCTACTTCTTTCTTAGCCAAACAAGAGTATCTAAGACAGAAAGAAGTTATTAATAAAAACATGAAAATTTATGATCTAATGGATGATTTACGCAGACCATACATATGGCTTTACACTCGAAGAATTAAATTAGCAGAACTTAAGGAATTAACTGGTAGTACGGATTACTACCAGTTAAAAATTCCTCCAATCATACCACCAGAATTTATACCGCCGTACAGAGAGCCTTAGTTTTTTCTGTACACATCAGAAGCTTGTGTGTAATCAGCTCTTTTCTTGATTAGTTCTAGAATTTCAGGATCATTTGCTTGCTCTTTATGTGGGGCAAAAAGAGCCTTCTTCCTATTATCAGTATCTCCGAAAGGAACACAGTTATAATAAACAGCCAAAGAGTTTCTTGATTTGTCAGGAGGACAAGTTACAGGATCTGGCAAACCGTGCCAAGAGTTTTGTGTTGTATCAAAGATGACGGCCCTATTAAACAAGCAAGGAACTTCTTTTGCTAATTTGCCGGGGCCATTCGTTTCTGCGTCATGCTCCCACAAACCTAATGAACCATTCCATTCTGGCAACCAATCTGGGGTCATGTAAACAATTATATTGAGTCTTCTCATTAATTTTGTTTTCGGATGAATTGTATAATCTAGGTGTGTGTTAAGTTTGCCGCCTGCCTTGTGACAATGCATGCCACCACCATGAAGGCCATAGTCTGGCACTAGAGTATCACCAGCTAATTGTTCCATTTCAGCATTGACTGAATTAGAACAAAGCATAGATATTGCTCTATAAATTGAAGATGGAAATTTATTCCAATCTGATAAGGCTTTTTTGATTTCTATCTGGTTTTGATATTCAAACCAGAAGTTGCCATTTGGATCGGGAAAATCTGCTGCTACTTCTTTTGCAAATTCATCTGTAAAAAAGTTATCTAAAACAATATGATGAAATGGTTTGGCATTATCCCATGCAAGCTTATTTTCTGGAGTAAATATTTTTCTGCTTATCATTTTGCACCTCAATAAATTATATCTGTAATTTAAAAGAGAACAAAATGGTGAGAAATACAAATTTAGGCGCATATTTTTGTAGTTTTGTGCCCATTTGCAATTGTTTTAAGGCCAGACAATCATTTAATTGAGTCATGCTGCATTCTTTGCTCACGGATAAAATTTCGCATGGATACTGAAGACCTAGACCTGCTGGAAGCTCTCGACAGGGAAAGATGTAAGGAAAAGTACATTCAAAATATAAGAATTAAAACAAGATCAAACTTACAACCAGTAATCTGGCTTATAGTTGCGCCAATTGGCTTATTTGCAACTATAATTTTTTTGCTTGTTTTACTAATAGTATCAAAATTCAATTAAACTTATGGGGGCCAGAAAATGAAATGGCATTTCAAAGCTGACAGTTATATGAATTGTTGGAATAGACAATTTTCTAACAGCACCTTGTTTGAATATGAATATCCAATTACAATCTCATGTTTATTCAAAAACAATCTCTGTGTTATGTATGAATATGCAATAGGCTCCAGAGCAAAAATGTGGGAGCGTGAAATTTGAAAGGTATTTTCAAGACATCTTGGAATATGCCAAGTTTGACTTTTGATGGCACTTACATTGTCATAAGGCATGCACAAAAAGACACAAGTTGTTGTTGGACAAGAGTCCTTTCTTTTTCAATTGCCTTTTGTGATGCGCCTAAAAGTTATTTCTATATAAGGACAAACCAGAATGTTCACTTTAGAAGAAGCGTTTAAAGCAGTACAAGGTAGAAAAGAATTTGTAGTTAAAGAAACTACCGATACTATTTGTTTCGACTATGTTATTATTACTGATGATAGTTTCGATGATCCACAATATGGTTGGATAAGAAGAAATTTTAGAGGAATCACTTTTTGTAAAAGAACGGGCAGACTACTAAGCTTACCTTTTCACAAATTTTATAATGTCGGCCAGAATGAAGAATCTCAGTTCCAGTTACATCAACATAAAAAAGCTTCTATCTACGAAAAATTAGATGGAAGCATGATACACTTTTACAAAAAGATTGACGAGGAATTGGTAGCATCAACCTGTAGATCTCCTGAAAATGTTCAATCAAAAGACGCTCTTGAATTTGCCAAAAGTGATAAAATTCTTTTGGCAAATATATTGAGCACTATTGATAATGATATGACACCTATTTTTGAGTGGGTTGCGCCACACAATCAAATAGTTTGTTATTATCAGGAGCCAAGATTAGTTTATCTTTGTAGCAGGGACAAAAAATCGGGCCAATATATTTTTGAGAATAATTATACGGATAGAGCAGCTAAAATTGATATTCCATTCTCCGACATTTTGAAGCACAAAACAATTAAAAATATGGAAGGCTTCGTGTGTCACCTCGAATGTGGCACTTTACTAAAAGTAAAGACCGAGTGGTATTTAGAGAGACATCATGCTGTTGATTTACTAACTCGTCCTAAATATAAAGCTTATGAAATAGCACTTAACAATTTAATAGACGATGTTATTGGACTTGCTGGAATATCTTATAGAGATATTCTTAGAGATATTAAAAAAGAAGTTGATGATGATATCATTCATTCAAGAAGACTATTAGAAAATATGTTTCAAGATTTGTATAAACAAGTCGAAAATGATGCGCCAGAAAATAGGCGTAAGAAATTTGTATCGTTGTGTCGTGACAATCAAGGCTTTCCCGCTTTGATGGCCATGTTTAGTAAAAAAGACCCAGATAAATTTATAAGAAAACAACTGTTAGATCATTATATCAAAAAATATCCTGAAAGGATCATGAAAAATGACATTTGAGAAAAAAATGTTATTTTTTTCAATTTTTTGTGGATGTATTTTAGGCTTGATCATAGCTAGAGTGGTAGTCCTTTTTTGTGGTGACAATTGATGCTTGAGTACATAAAAAGTTTGTTAGTGCAACCTGTGATAGCTTTTTTTGGATTTTGTGCTTGTTGGTTATCTATATTATTCTGTGCTATCATGAAAGACAGAAGTAGATAATGGCAGAAGTTTTTGATTTAGCTGGCATTGTGTTGCTCTTTTTGATATGGTTTTCTTTTTGTTATTTAATTTTGAGCCCCAACGGTGGTTTGAATGACAACGAGTGAGCTTATTAAATTCTTGGCTAAAATTGACCCAGATGGGAATACGCCTGTTTGTATAGATAACCATCAAATTATTAATGTTATTAAAATCCCGTCTTATATAGAAGGTCCGTTAGAGGAGCTTAAAATTGTTCAAGGCAAGCCTCAATCTGCAAAGTTGATGCAGTCTGGCATGAAAGTATGTATTAAATATTTTGCAATTGAAGATGGCATCATGGAGGATCCAGATTTTTTAGTAGATATGTCAGAAATACATTCTATGGCTTCCAACGTTTTGAAACAAAATTATGATAAAATAAGATTAGAATCAAAAAAAATACTAGAATTAAAAGAGAAGAGGATTCTTGATGAATAATGAAAATTTCAAACCAGTTGCTCTGTGTGCGAAGTGTAATAAATTTGTTGTATGCGGCGAAGATTGCAAATATTGCTCTGAAGATAAATGGCCAGAGTCTCTAAGAATTGTTAAATATGCTGTTGCTATGAAGGAAGCTATAAATTGTTGGGCAAAAGCAGATTGTGAAGAGCATAGTCAGCCATGTCAGCCCACTCTGAAAGAATTTGCAATAAAAATTCTCGAATTACAAGATACAATAAGCGAATATCAAAAAGCTATAATAAATCATAAGGCTCAAAAAACTATGTCTGATGAGGTAGATGAGGCCCTATGGAAGATTATAAAATAAAAACAAAAATAATTAAAAACGATGATTTTTTTTTAGGATGGACTTCAATATTTTGTATGCTTATTTTATGCTCAGTGTGGATTTTTTATATGTTTTGGGAACAAGATAAAAAAAGAGAGATAGATCTTTTACATCAAGAGATAAATTTCTTGGAACAACAAAACGTTTTACTAGAGTTTGAATTAAGCAAATATAAATTCAACTTTCGTGGCAAACATCATGACTAAAAAATTTAAGAAAAACTACGAGTCTCCTATCCCAATTTATGTTTTTGACAAAGATAGTGGATTTTGGGGTAGGCTTTGTGAAATTTACTGGTTCACTATAATGTACATAGGATATCCATGTTTCCTCATCGTAGAATGGGTCGCATGGGAAATTAAAGGCAAAAAAAGTTTCGGCAAGAGACATTTGAATTGACAGGCCCATTTAATTTTGCTGGTTTTGGCAAGCTTGGGATGCAACTTTGCCTTATGTTTTCCAGCCACACTAATGGCTGCTTTAGCTTTGAGTATTCTTCATCTGGTTTTTCCGAAAGAGATTCTGTAGATTGTGCTTGCTGGAAGCATAATAGAACATATTCATACTGGAGATGAATTACAAAAAAAATAGGGTGGCGAGAACAAACCCGCCACCCTCAAAAAATTATTTATTTTTTAATCAATATTAACAATATTTCCATCAGAAGCACCACAAATAGATTTAAGTGTGATAGCATCGATTGTATCCTTCATAGCTCTAACGGAGCCATCTCCCATGCAAGTCATGGCTACTCCACTATGAAATGCAAAAGGTTCATCATTTGGCCCACAGTTGTTCATTGTCCACAAGCAAGTTGAAGGCCCACCAATAGGGTTTTGGTTATTGTTAATTTTTGCAACCTTGCTGGCAGTCGAATTACTTGGCCCTGAAACACCATTAGCACAAGCGTCAGGGTCGGCCCATGCATAAACTCTACGAGCAGGGGTAATTCCATTGTTGCCAATTACTGGATGTGCAGGAGAAGCGACAGGTGAGTTTCTTGCAGAACCAGCGCCGAAAGTAGCAACGCTTGGATGTGCTCTTCCAGCATCCTCAATTACAAGAATAGTATTTGAAGAACCATCGATAACAGATGCTACAGTTGAACCATTTGCATTCAACATTCCAAAAAATTTACCTCTATATTGGGCAGAGCCGTTTCCTATAGCTCTTGCACCTGTGCCTTCATCAATATCAGTAATTGAAACAGCCATGTAATCAATACAGCCTAAGTTTTCTCCACCAGACCTGCCAGAAGGTGATAGTGCTGTGCTTGGGCAAACAAATGTTTTGACCTGTGTCTGTGCCGCAATCCATCCACTTGGAAAAGTTGGATCATCATAATCAAGACCTTTGGAAGTGTTATGAAGAAAAGTTCTATTGTAATTGGCCGGAACAGGACTGGTCATGTCAAACATTTTGAAAGTAGCTTCTTGTTCAACATAAGGAAGAATTTGAGTAGCCCAACTGTGAATTGTATATAGTGTTGCATTGTTACCAGTGCTGTCAACTTGTCCGGGTGTTGGTAATTTGCCAGTAGCACTTTCGAAATTATGCATGGCTAATCCAATTTGCTTCATGTTATTGCTGCAACTCATTCTATTTGCAGCCTCTCTTACTTTTTGTACTGCTGGAACTAAAAGCCCAACTAGAACAGCAATAATTGCAATAACAACTAATAGCTCTATGAGTGTAAAACCTTTGCGTTTCATTTTTGTATTCTCCTATTTTGTCTTTGAGAAAATAGTTATTAATAACACTCAATAGAACTTGATGAAGGTATTGTGAAGAAATTATGTGTTTTTTATGAAGAAAAATTGGCTAGTAAATTAAAAAATTTTTTCTATAATGACTAGGCTATCAGGTTTTAAAACAAAAAAGGAGTTTGTTGTGATTATTCCTTCCAAGTGTGACCGTTGTCGTCAATCTCTTAACAATTGCACTATAAGCAAGTTTAATTCTGATATTCTTTGTAATACTTGTGACATTAAGGAAAAAGCACATCCAGACTATTCGATGGCTGAGCGAATTGTAAATGAAATGAAAAAGAAGAGCAGTAGTTTTATGGGAATCGGCAAACCATCTGACTTATGAATTTGCCAATAATTAATTTTGCAGACTCCAGAGTATTTGGATTTAATACCAGATACTCTGGAGCAATATGGAGAAGATATAATAGATCTTTCAGTTTTACTGCAAGAAGTTGTTTTGCAGTATCATTTTTTGAAAGAACGGGAAGTGTACTTTTTACTGATTTTCACGCAAGATCTTTTATATTTGAGTTTTCATAATTTTTGGTCTATGAAACAAATGATTAACACTCTTTCTTTTCTTGTTGCAATATCTGTTATTCTTGGAATGATATATATTATTGCAGAGAAAGTGAGAGAGTAATGTCAAATATACCATTTGAGTTCTATGGACATTCCAACGGGACTCCGCCAGAATTACACTTGCCTTGGAATGAACAAAAAAGAATTGTCGATTTGAACCATAATAATTATGTTTTTATAACTTCTTTGTACTCCTCTCCTTGGAGACAAAGAGAAAGATTTCCGAATGCTAACCAATGCACCTTATTTTATTATTGGTCTAAATATAGCGACAAAAGAGTAAAAAATAGTTTGCATTGGATTACTGAAAATTCAAGATGGCCTAGAGGGTCTACTAAGTCAAGAATTTTCGGGCAAACATACGCTAGATATTAATCATGCAAAATATTAATTTTAAACTTTGGCTCAATGAGTCAGCAAAAGATGAATTTACACAAAATTTGCATTCTTGGATGGATTCTTTTGGGATTTTTATTCCTGTGGAGGGGCAAACCCATGTCGATTTTGCCCCAGAGCTAGCACTAAATGCAGAAGAACCAGAGCAAGCAAGAGATGAATTGTTTAGAAGAAATTACATGAGAATTAGCTTTTCAAATGGAATATTATATGCTAACAATCCGTTTTTGATGCCAAACTCAAGACAAAAAGAATATCTCAAGGATTTTGCAATTGAGTTCAATTCTCTTCTAGAGTATATTTATATTAAAGAAATTATGTATGATAATGACCGAAACATGCAGGTGATCTGGTCAAGTCAAGATGCTTAAAGTTTTAAATTTTAATTGCGATTTATTTTTTGCTGGCAATGCTTGCTCATTCAAGCAGGTAGCAAATGCTGAATTGTATAAATCGGTTTGTTTTGATGGAAGAACTCAAAGCAAATTATTTAGTGCCCCATTCATCTACGACAGCCATATTTTTAACACGCTGTGGAGAAGTAAGTGATTTTCAAATATTACGGCGTTGACTGGATTATATTTATTTTAGTTGTAACACAATTATGGCTACTTGGAAACAAAAAGAGACAAGCATTTTTATTCGGCATGGCTGGGAATAGTTGTGGAATTCTTCTTGGTTTCCTTGTTGAGAGCATAGCATGTATAATTATGAATTCTGTATTTGTGATTATGCATGTAAATGCATATCGGAAGTGGAAGCCTAAAGATGTTTAGAAACTATACATGTAGAAGCTCATATTCGGTTTTTAATAGAAACCAAAGATGGGGAGCCGCATTTAGCACCCCAAATGAACATTGCAGCTTAGCTTTTGGCAGTAGGCGCAATAGAGTAAGTAGAAACTTAGGACAAGCTTGGAGCGAAGTATTTAATGCATGTGAATCAACAGTATGGACTGAATTCTTTTTCCACCAATTAAACACCTCGGAGTGGTGGTAATGAAATTGTTTAATCCAATAGGTTCTTGCTTCGGCAATTTACAGGCTAGTGGCAACCTGTATTGTTTCTTCCACCACTTGATGCCTTATGCATATTTGTGGGGTAGTCGTGCAGCCCGTAGTAGAAATGTTAGATATCAAGATTCAAAACCTTTTGGGTTTTTTCAAGCAGATTGGGTGTAAAATGGAATACAAATACTGCATAATAACAAAAGACAACACCATGCGCCTTTTTTACAAAGGCGTAGAAATAGAGCATTTCAGAGCATGGGAAGCACGATATCCAGATTTTCATCATATTACATTCACAGTTGATGGGGATTATGTGGAGTTCCACATTGACAAAGACCAAGTTTCAGAGCAAACTACTGAGGAGTTTTTGGTAGAACAGATTCTCCAAAAAGATGAAGAAATAAAAGAGTTAAAAAAACAAAACAATATTTTAAGAATGATTGTTAATAAGAATCAGACTAATTCATAAATATTAATTATGATAAAAAAATTCTGGAAGTGGCTAGCAGATAAAGGTTTTGCCAACTGGTTTAAAGGCAGCAAAATTGTAGACGAAAATGGCGAACCAAAAATGGTTTATCATGGCACTCCAATCTCTAGCAAAATAAACAAATTCAAAATATCAACCGGGGGCACTATATCTTTTTCCTTCAATCCAACTTTTGCAGGATCATTTGGCAGAAAAGGCGGCAGTCAAAGTAATATTGTTGTGGCATATTTAAAAGTAATAAATCCCTTTGATTATCGTAAGCAAGAGCATAAAGAAATTTTACAAAAGTACTGGCAAAATCTTAAAATGCCTTACATTAAAACCATGATGGAAGAACTTAATAAAGGATTATTTGCCGTCATTGCAGATCCAAAATTCTTGAAATCAAATGGATTTGATGGCTGCTATACAACAGAAGGCAACACTCTTAACATTGAAGTTTTAGATCCCAACCAAATATGGATAGTTGACCAAAAAGAATTTGACAGCGCCGAGTGGAAATCAAAAATCGGCAACGAAATGCCATTTTATAAATAAGCATTCGCCCTATAATGAGGGCGGTTAATTTAATTTTTTAAGGAGCTAAGACATGGATAAGTCGTATGAAGAGGAAGTTCTAGAATCGATTATTCGTCACATGTATACTCATCGCCATCTATCGAATTTAGGCTACGATAGCATGACCATGCAAATGCAAAATTTATTCAACAATATTGTCTGTAAACCAATAGGTGATAGAAATGTCTGATTATTGGGATGGCTTCTGGACTGGTATTGCAATTGCTTTTTTTGGATCACAATTATATTTCTTGTATTTTGATGTATTAGGTTATGGATCTAGGAAGAGCAAAATATGCCATACAAAAGCAGAGTCAGAAGAGAAGAAGCGAGACTAGCTTGGCGTATTAAAAACAAAGAAAAGTTAAGAGAGCAAAGGAAAATATGGGAAGCAAATAATCAAGACAAAATTAAACAGTATAGAGAGAAAAGGAAAATAAAAAATGCTCTTTCTGAACGGTCATGACTGTGCCATTTTCAGTTTAATATATTCTGGAAGTCATAATTGGAAAAATAATTGGTGCTTATGTGATACAAGGGCTATAACAGCAAGAGCAGCCTTGTCTTTTTCACATCATTGGTCTAAAAATATCACTTGCTCTCAGAGGAATGATTCCTTTTTGTGGGGGATAGACTAAAGACTTTGATTGTGGCATTGTTCTTGGAGCAAAAATGGAATTTTCAAACGAATATTCGAAATTGGTAATTACACCAAGATATGCTTCTAAGGTTGATTGCGTTAATTGCAACGGTTCTGGAATTGTCGATAATCCAGATGCAATGGGATTGATGGACAAAAACATGAAATGTTTCTACTGTTGGGGGGATGGCAAAAGAGAAGTTGTGCCAGAAATTCCAATTCCCCCAGAGATGTGCCACAAGTTTTTGGAAGATTTGGAAAAGTGGTTTGAAAATTATAAGCGGTTGGAGCAAAAGTAATGATAAATAGTTTTTGTTGGTCTAGGTCTGGTTCTGGATCTATTTTCGAGTCTAGGCATAAGTCTGGGTCTTGGTTTGGGGATTGGTCTATTTCTCTGCTTCAGATCGGGCAGAAAATAATTTCTAGGTCTTGGAAATAGGGGATAAACTAATGTTCTACAAATTCGGTTCATCCAGACCATTCGGTTATCAAATTTGGTCACATCATGGAAGGCGTGGAGAGATATATGGACAAAATTTTAACAAAGGCTATGACAAGAATTTTTTCTTATTGAACAAAACTTCTGAATTTACAAATCGATGGGCTCATTACAGTAAGTGCTGGGGCTGGAAAGATTAGCTATTCAATTAGCCATTCATTTTTCTCAAATTTCGCTGGTTTTCAAGGCAAAAAGCTATTCAAGGAGCTATTCAATGAACGGCGAAATCGGTTTGGCAATATTGTTTTTCTTTTATTTGTCTGTGTCCGTAAATTTATGGCTTTTGTGGAACATGTTTACTGGTCACAGGGAAGTACATCAAAAAGTTGATGGTCAGATATTATATGTCCAAAATCAATTACTACGGAGAATTGATGCATTAGAAGAAAGATTGCATCAATTCACAGAACCCCAAGAAGGATTAGTGGAAACTGAAAAGGAGAAAGCACAATGAATCTCAAACAATGCAGTCGTTCCAGAGTGGGCTGCTGGAATTTTAGCGTTTGGCGGTCTTCAAATTGGGCTAGAGCTTGGACACACAATTTGGAAGAAAACTATACGCAGTTTGGATGCTTTAGACACGCTTCTACAAGGTCTTTCAACTGGAATAGGGATATATGATCCGCCGAATTCATAGCTGGAACTATTGTGAAACATTTTGGGTAGAGAGTTTCATTGGTTCCAAAATATTCCCATTTAATTTTCCGACAAGTTGGATTGGAAGGCAAGAGTGGGATTATAGCCAAGTATTCGGATTTATACAGAGTGCTATCAGTAACAGAAGTGAGTGTTGGAAAGGCAAAATTTAATGTTCATCCCATCGTATAAAACAACAGATTTAGCACATTGCTGGTCGGATAGCAGAGCTAGGTCTTTTTTCCAAAGAAAGTTTTATTCTAGTTCCTTTACAAGAAATATCTACTATCATGTGGATTATGAGGTTTTCTTTTGGAGCAAAGGGATACGCATATGACTTTTCCCAAACCACAAGCAGTTTTTTATAGAGATTGCAGTCCTTTTGACTTGCATCGCTATAACATTACAGGATTGTTTGGACTATCTCTTTACGGGCAATATGTTCGCAAAAGCTTTTGGATCAGTATTGCTCATGGATTGGGTTTTGGCGGTAGGGAACATTGTTTTACTTTCAACAGATTCAATGTGAGGCGGTGATGACTCCAGTCCCAACCGTTGACCGAATGGACTTGAGAGTTTTTGGTACATTAGTGCCATTTTCCAGATTTCGATTCAATTGCTTTGTAAGTTATATTAACGGACAAGGAAAATCAAGGCATTGGCATAATCGCTCAAGAGACTTGCATTTCGTTTCAAGTTGTTGGGGGTTTAAAGGATGATCCTTAAAACCTCATGTTGCGATACAAGCGGTTGTTTTCATATAAGACTTCCAAAGTCGTATAATTTTAGCAGCGGTATTGAATCATTTGTTTTTACTTTTCAGTTTATGAAATGTTGCTGCTGGAATAGAAACAAGGCAGGCACATTTTTTCATTCAACGGCTTTTGGGGAACAAGAATGGTAATCAACACACTTCATAAAAACCCATCCAGCCTTGTGTGGCATACATTTCTTCCGTATTCAAAATTTTTCATGTTAGGCTATAGCAGACATTACAGCTTATCCAAAATATGGGGTAAATATCCTATTAGCTCTTCGTTATTATTTTTTTCTAATGACCACCGTAGCAGATGTTGGAATCATAACATATGAGAACCTTCCGCAAACAAACTGCCCCCAGACATATTTTAATATGGAAGCATTTCAGAAACAATTCTGATATGTTTAGAGGCATTTCCTACAGTATAACTTTTACAGTTGGATTAGCTTTTTCATTCAATTTTGTTGAGAGAAGGTTCTAATGTTCCGTTTTCCCTCACCTAGCACTATAGAACTCTGGCGTTTTAGCAATTACAGAAGCAGGAATTGGAGACAGAATAGAACTATATACATACAATGGACGCTTAGAGGTTGGCGAAACGATGCTTTTGAATCAAGCCAAACTTGCTCTTATAATTTTGAGGGAAGCATATGAAAACATTTAAAAAATTTTTGGAAAATAAAGAATTAAATTTGCCAGAATATTTGTATCATGCAACCTATAAACCTTATTTAGACAGCATAATGAAGCATGGGCTTGGTGGCTATCAACAGAAAAAAAATTATGAAGACTCAGAATCTGGTAAAGTTTATTTAGCCTTAGACCCTGAAGTAGCTAGAGCTTATGCAGAAACATCAGATGAAGTTCCAGAAGACTGGCTTGATAATATTGTAGTTTTGACTATTGATACCGGAAAGCTTGATAAAGAACTAATTGGCTCAGACCGAAATGTTCAAGATAATAATGGCGATACACTTGAGTATAAAGGTATTATTTCACCAAATGCAATAATTGGGAGTAGTATATGAAAACATTTAAAAAATTTGTAGAGTATAAAGATAATTTATTTATCGAAGCTAAAAAGATGAATACTGATGAGATAGTCCGTAAAATAAAATCTCTAAATTTACCTTTCGGTGGAGGTTATTGTGGAAATACAGCGATAGAAATCAATCATAAAGTATTTGGTGGCAAAGGAAAATACATCGTTGCTGTTAATGAATTTCTTTTTGATTTTGAAAATGAGTTTGTTGGACATGTCGCAGTAAAATACAACAATCAACTATGGGATACAGACGGTCTGATTAGTATGGATCATCTGGAATCATGGGGACAAGTCGATCCAACAGATTCAAATTATACAGGATATTTTGGTTGGACAGAACAAGATGCATACAAGGTAAAAATCATGGAAATGACTGAAGACCAAATTAGAAAATATTTACCTTGTGATAATTAGCAAGTGAGAGGATTATGAAAACAAAACACAAATTGATTATTGCAGCATTAATTGTGGCTGGAACTTTAGCTTTCTTGTATTGGAAGTACAGCAACGATTTCTTTTCAGCCTTTTATACAATTGGGATTTAATATGAACGAACATCATTTTAAAGTCCGATTTATTTACAAAATTGGTAAGGTTAAAGAAGAGCGATGGGGGACTGCTACAGTAATTGGTGGCACTCTTGAAGATGCCATAAAAGATGTAAAGGATGGGTATAAAAGGTTGGGGCAGAGGGTATTGGAAATCATTAACTATAGTTAAACTATTGCTGCTGTGTTAGATTAGGTTGTGGCTGTGCGTTTTGTTGCCCAGTTGGAACAGCCCAAGATACTCCCTTCAACCTTGGGAAGTGTCCCGCACCTAAAAATAATATACCACCATTAGCTTTAGCAAAATTAATAATTTGAATTTTTCTTTCTGTTTCTGCGGCATCCCCAAGTTTACTCAATGCATTTCCTTTTTGTTCCCACATATAATCTTCTGCTTGTAGAAGCCACTGTTTAAATTCGGCAGCTTTATTTTTAATACGAAACTTCTGCTGTTCAAATTGTGGAAATACTTGCCTTACAACATCAAATATTTGTTTTATTTCTGGTTCGCTTAGTTTTATATTTACACCAGCCCTTGCGAAAGTGCCAGCACCATTTGCCAATGCACTTCTTAAGGCATCGCCTATCGTATTTGAATTTTTGAAATCTATCTTTGGCGAGTTTTTAGGCCAATTAGCTGCCACACTAGAAAACGTTGGTACACCAGCGTAAAATCCCGTCATCGTAACTCTATCATCGTAAGAACCGTTGTTTTTTGGGTTTGCAACACCAAGAACATTTTCACAATATGTTTTTTCAGGGCCATTGCCACCTCCTCTTTCTTCGCCTATGCCTTCATACCAATATCCATATTTTTCACAGATATTTTTGGCATATTGTTTTGCCATGTCATCTGGTGGAGGTGTAATTTTTGTACTGCCAGCTTCTGCTCCATGTGCAGAAGGGATTATAACAGCATTGCCGACATAAGCAAAACCGTTTCCGGCTTGCTCAAAAAGATGCAACCACTCTTTAAAACTTATAGTTAACATAATTAATATTTACACCGCAATAAATATTTCTTATAAAGGCTTACAATGCACATTTTCAATTTCCACAAATATGTCCTGAGTGACTTGAATGACTATCATTTTTCTGGTAATTTTGGCGACGAAGCATACAGCAATAGTTTCATCACAGTTTTAAATCCATTCTCAAGACCAACAGCGAGCAGGGTTTTTGGGCAAGAAGCAAACTCAATTATTGCGGTGTCTTGATGCGATTAAACATGCCTTTCCAAAAAAGCAGAGCATACCTTTTTTCTAGAAATGAGCAAATATCTTTCCACAATGCTCGTTGGGCTAGCAATCTGACTATTAATTTGGCTAGATCAGAATGTTTTTTTACTGGTAGTCAATCATCTTGGGGACACAGTGCAATTTTTGTGAGGTGGTGAAATGGAAAATCGCATCAAAGCTTTCAGTCACTGGTGTGGCATCAGTAGTTTCATAAGAATGTATCCTAAATCGTGTTTTATAACTATTACATACTACTCAGGGGCATTTGGACAAGACAAGATTAAAAGTGAAATTTGGGGCGATTAATGAAAATATTTGATTTAACAGCTAAGCAAAAAATATTCGGTTCTGATTATAATTATTCTTTTCAATTTCAAAGAGAAAAATACAGATCTTCTGAGTTTGATTTTTTTGAATCTAGATTAAGAAAAGTTTATGCCAGATTGATCTTGAAAAATGCTTTTGGACCAGAAAAAAGATCTTGACAATCTCGTAGACTCTGATAAACTACATTCGTCGGTTTGTCCTAGTGGACAGATTGGCGATAGGATTCCGGGGGAAGCCTATCCGAGCAAACAAGAACCCCTTCCAGTGTTTGGTTGGGGTTCTTGTGTTTAAAGAAAAGGATTTCTCATGATAAAGAGAGGCACTGTAAGAGCCGATAAAAAAATATTTTGGGCTTATAAAATTTCTAAAGGTAAAAAATATGAGATATGGCTTTCAAAAGAAAAATTCTCACAATATGAAACCAACAGGAAAAAATATACAAGTGAAAAGTTGAAAAAGTACAGAGAAGAACAATCAAAATTAGATCCTAAAGATAGAAATTGTTTGGGGAAATACAATGCAGAAAATGGATTGTATTATATTAGAATGAATTCTAACGGAAAACCAAGATATGGAACTTTGGAACAAGTGGAAAAGTTTAGACTGACTAGAAAAACATATCAAAAAAAAAGATATGAAAAATTTCTAGAAACTATTCCGTTGCCAAATGTTTGCTTGGGAGACAAACATCCAACAGACCCCAATTTAATTGTTATTGAAATTAGAAACAATAGAGTTCGCTACGGTGCTCCAGAAGTACTTGAAAGAAGGAGAGCTAGAATCAAACTGTGTGGAGAACTATACAGAAAACAAAAAGGGAAAGAAATAGTACAAAAAGCAAGAGAAATAAGATATGCAAAAATGCAATATCTCAGAGAAAACCCCTCTCTAAGATTCAGAAGGGGAGATACAAACCCATTGACTGGATGGAAATTTTGGGGATATTCTTCATTAGGAAATGAAGTTTGGCTTCATCCAGAAGAATTTACTGTGCGTAGAGATATTTTTAATAAAAACAGATTAGAGCATTATTATAAGAAAAAAGCAAATAAATAGGATATAATTACAACTTGAGGAAATTTAGAATGACAATATTTCTATATGTTTTATCTGTAATAAATATTTTATTTTCTATTATAAGTGCTATACCGTGCTTAATGGCAGGAGGAATGAGCATGGACAGTCCTCAAGCACAAAAAGATCCAATTGCCATATTTTTGTGTTTGACAATTCTTACATTCCCAGTTGTTTGTTTTTTGTGTGGCATATCCTTGCCAATACTTGCTCATTTCAAGCAATATACATGGGGAATGATTTTAGGAGCTTGGCCAACTATTGAGGCTATTGCTGTGATTTTATTTATGCTAATGATTGATACAGGGAGGTAGTCAACTTATGAGTTCAATAATATTCAAAAACACAAGCTGGTCATCAATATATCTTTTCAATTTAGGATTTATGTATAGTTATGCTCACATAGGCGATATGGATTATTCTTTTAATTGGAAGAATCATTGGCAAACTTCAAATCAGCGTATTACAGTATTTTCTTTAAATGAAAGCAGGGGCCGTTGCTGGGGGAAAAATGTTTGAATATGATCACAAATCATATTGGCTTGCTTACGAAATGTCAAGTACTTTTAGGATAGGATTCTACACAAGTAATAATTTGCGATGTTTTTGGAGCATTTCCTTTGGAAGGTTTAGTTCAAACTGGAGAAATAAGTTTGATTCATAAAATTAATTGCAGATGTACTAACCCCTGCCGTTCATCATGGATGAGTGGCAGGGGTGCAAGCCCATTGTTTGTTGGGCAAAGATATTTTGCTCCTCTTTTCCACATTCATGTCTATTGGTGTAGTAGCTTCTGTGGAAGTCAGGGTAGCAATTATCACAAATTTTAAGAAAGTCTGCTTAAAAGGTTAAATAGCTTGCTCAAATTAAATTGTTTAAACTTAACATCACCTTTTTCAGGAACTTGCACGACTAAATCATTTTCACCGTCTTTATCAAGATCAGAGACGGTGACTGCAAAAGGAGTCAAAGATGACTTGGTGTCATAGAAAGCAATGTATGCTCCCTTGCCATCCTCTGCCACTATTCCAATTTGCTTGTCGCCTTCTACAACCCAAATTCCAGCAACGCTACCAGATTCTTTAATGCTAACACTTGCCATTTCATCCTCACTTCTTAATTGCGGGACCAATTCGTCTTTCAATAAACTCTTTTTCACTTAACTTGCCGTCACGATTGAAATCATAGCGACCCATAACATTCCAAAATCCAAGAGGTACCTCATTAAATCCCAATTGCTTGTCACGATTATAATCGTATCTTGATAATAACATTCTAAATTGGACTTTAAGAGGCACATCTGCTGAGATACTGCCTACTAATAGTATTGACATGAGACAAGCCAATAAAACAATATTAATGTAATTTCTCATAATATATTATATCCACTTAGATTACAATAAAAAAATATCAAGGATTGCAAATAAAAATTTATTTTGTAAAATGAAATAATTCAGGAGGAAAGTCACTTTGAATCTGCAGGTGGCCAGCGCATCCGTAAATTTAATCTTCGGCAGAAGTACAGAAAGTTATCAATTTTTGAATTCTTATTGCTGTTGTGAAAGTTTCTTTTTTCATAGAATCGGGAGTTTACCATTTAAAAGTTCATATGCCTACAACCATGCGTGGATATCAAACTATATTTGGTCAAGCAATTGGGAGAATCACGGATGAAAAGAATGTTTGTTTTTAATTTCTGGGATTCTGTTTTATTTCACTTCCCTTTTTGGGATGAATCTCAAAGTTGCCTGTTTTTAAATGATATAACACATTCTTTTTTTGGAAAAGATGTTGAAGATAAAAATCATATAAATGAGTCTAAACCCAATACTCATAGTAGTATTTTTGATGGTAATTCATCTGAATTTGAATCAATTGATTTGTCTTCAAATTTTAATTCTGATTCAGAGTCCCGCACAAATTCTGACTGTTTCTAAAATTATTTTTTTTTCAACAAATTTGTTTTTGTGCCCAGAAAATCTACCATGATGCCAAGATCTTGCAAAGGTAGTGCGAGTTGCAAGTAATAAAGTAGCACTCAGGAGTTATGAAATGGCTAAGAAAGTTAAAAATGATCTGGTTGATTTGAGCGTTGCCAAGGGCGAAGAACTGTCTGAAATCTTGCAAGCCTATATTGGACAACCTCTGGCGATTTTATGCGCCAGATTCAATTATAGAGGCATCTTGAGCAAGGTTGGCAACAGCTTTGTAGTCTTGGCGCAAGCTAGGGCTGTAGAAAGCAGCGGTGCGTCAAGTCAAGAAAGACCAAGTAACGAGGATCCGATTGGATCTTCTGTTATCATCTCTACAAATGCTATCGAATTGATATATCAGCCTAATTGGTGCTTTGCGCCTTTGGAAGACTAATATATCATAAAGCTTTTCGAAAAGGCCTCTGCAATTTTGCAGGGGCCTTTTTTTATTGAATCAAATTACTAATTTGATATAATGAGAGCCCAAAAGGAGAATTGACATGAATATTTTTACGATCACAATGTTTTTCATTTTTGCAGTAGGAATTTCATCTGCTTTATTTTTCATCAGAGAAGTTTATAAGTTAGTCAAAAGAGAAGAAGAAGTAGCTGCTAGATTACGAGAGATGTCAGATAATTTAGAAAAGAAATTACACACCTCATGAAAAGAATTCACCAAAGTCTTTGGAATGAAACTAGTTTAGCGTCTACCATGACGAGTTCTAGAAACTTTACCAAAATATTAAAAAAGTCATTGTTATTTACTCATCAAGTATATTTGACCTATAGTTTTAATGAGAGAGCTGATTCACAACATTGGTACAACAAGTTGTTTTTCAAATGAAACTGATTCGAAAAACAAATAAAGTAAAAAAATCACATTTATTTTCTGCCGGAATGTATTCGAGTATTTGGAAAAAGTTTCCTAACAAAGTAAAATCATAAATTATTTTTAATATACTTATAAACAGTCATTGCCTCTTCCAAAGCATTTTTCATTTCAACATCTAAAGTTAAAGTTGATATTGGCAATTTTTTAACCTTTTCAATTACTTCTCCAAGTTCATTATTCTTTTTGGGTATTGCCCCCATAAACAATTCTACTTCAAAATAATTTTTTCTTTTATCAAAAGCGTTCATATATTTTTTAGCAGCTTCAGTTTTTGATTTAAGTTCAAGCAAAAGATCATTTCTATATTGATTGTTTCGTTGTGCAACTTGATAAACTTCCTCTGACTCAAATCTATACTTTTTGGCAGATTGAAGTTCTGCGAAAGCTTCATTATAAAGTTTCATAGCTTCAATTTTTAAATTTTCTGGAGAATCCGATTTAAGTTTTTCTATTTCTTTCTTTTGTGTTATATTTTCTTTATATAACTTGTTGTAATCACTTTGGCTGTAAAGAAGAAATAAAGAAAATGGAATAGCAGTCAAAAAGCAAGACAATTTATGTGAAACTTTCATAAACGACTCCTTTCATTCACTTATATCTGTATCTAAACACTCCCATAGATCTTCGTTGTATTCATCAGAACATCCATCTCTTTCAGTATTATTTTTATGATTCTCAATTGCTTCACGCAGAATAATAATTTGCTTTTCTGCTTTTTGCATAATATCGAGGCCTTCATCTATAAAAAACTGCATTCTAATTAAATTCTTTTTCATAGATGATAATTCATCAACTAGTTTTTGAATAATAGGGTTTTCATAATTTTCTTTTTTTATTGCTTCAAGTTCTTTTTTGCTTAACATGATGCCTTGCTCCGTGTGTCACCTTTATTTTAGGCTTGGAGCAGCAAATAATCTTTATTCTGGCTCCATTAAATTTGGAGCTTGTCCAGATGTTTGGGATGGGTGGAATAGGAAGCCTTGGCCTAAAGGCGCTTTTACTTTTGGGTCGCTCGGGGAATAAGATCCATCAGCAACTCTTTCAGCACCGCCTAATTTATACAAAGCGGGTTTAACAAATGCATGGAAAATAATCCATCCAATTAATGGAGATATTCCCAACAAATCTCTCGCTCCCACAGGAGACATTGCTATAACAGGACCAACCCAAAAAATAATAATTTGAACCATGCCAGAACCAGTTACAGAATCTCTCAACAATACTAATGCAGCATTGAGCAAATCTATAAGTGCTATAAAAAAGTATTTTATTATAGCCCATACAGCCTTCATAAAAGGAGAGTTTAAAGCAGTTTTAATTTTATCAAAAAAACCTTCTTTTAAAACCTTTATATTATCAAAAAAGTTAAATCCTTCCAATAAACTAAGAGGATAATTTTCTTTTGAGTATGGTTCTGTTTTTGTTTTCAAATCTTGTAGAATTTGATTTGCTCTCTGCCCAACATTTTTTGGAATATTTCTAGGATTTATTACTGATTTTGCTTTATTTATGGCGTTGGATATTTGACCTTTTAAAGAATCTAAAATTCCTTTTTCCTCTGGCTTTATTTGCTCAGAAAGAATTTCAAGTTCTTGGTATAAATGTGACTCATATATAAAAAGACGTAATCCGTTCATACTTTATTTATTTGTCAACACTAAATAAATCTGGAGGGAATATGGAAAACAATAAAGAAAATAAGAAATTCATGACATTCAAGGAATATGTCATGAATAAGAAAAAACCAACAAAAACACCGATGGGCAAAGATAAACCTGTCATGAAAGAGTGAGGGAAAATGTAATTTACCGTTGGTCAACGGTCAAAACTTACTTTACCCATCTTTACGGTTCCCTTAATATTTGTATCGTCTAATCCTTGTGCTCTTGCAGCAGCTTTGATTGCTTGTATTTCAGCATCAGATCTGAGCATTCTTTTGCCAAGAGCAGACTTATATTTGGGTTCATTCGCATTCTTTTGAATGAACTCTTGAACTGCTTGATTATAATCAAATCCAGAAGAAGGCATATTTTTTTGTGCCATCTTTGATGCTGCTCCGCCTACTCCTAGTGCTGCTGCTGCCCCTAGTGCAGAACCAATAGCCCAATTTTTCCATCCTTCAACTGTTAGTTCTGGATGTTTTTCTAAAACAAATTCAGAAAATAATTTCATTAGCGCATCTCCGCAGTTAACCAGTTAAAAACTTCTTCCACATCGTCTTTTGAAGTTGCTATGTGATCATTAGCCCAATCGTGCCCATTTCTAAGCATCTCATCAACTTTCATAGGGCACATAGACAACATTGCGTCTACTCTATCTTTAATTGTGCGTAAATTGTTAAAAAACATGTAATGTTGAATACCATCACACTCTTGGTATTGTTGCTCATTTATAACGCCAGCAAGAAGCAAGGTTTTTTTATCTAATTTCATGGAATACTCCAATTTGAACTAATTTATATATTCAAAAAATTTTGAATTCTATTATCTTAAAGCGGAGGATTTATGGAAAATAATGATGACAAAAAAATGTTTTTACAAGATATCAGTGCATTTTGCATCGGAGCTATCCCTGTAATTGCTATAGTTTGGTCTCTTACTGCAAGAATTGTATTTTATATTTTGAGAGGTATGTGGGAATAGAAGTATTATACTAAATTTTTATATTTGTATTGTAAATACTGTATAGTAGGTGCAATATGATATTAAATTTTAAACAGTTTTTTATTGAATCATTTCGAGATGATGAAAGATTTAGAGATAGACCAGAAACTCAAAACCAAGATTATAACAAAAGAATTGCTGCAGGTCTAAAAGCTGAAAAGAAAATTATTAAAGAGCTTATGAAATGCCCAGGATTGAAAAGCAAAGGATTTACTGTAGAAGAAAGTGCTCCCGGAGTTGACATAAGCGAAGGAATTGATGCTTGGCTAATAAAAGACGGAAATCGTGTCGGAGTACAAGTAAAGCACAGAGAGTCTAGCGGAGATGACATAGCTTTAGAAATGATTAGAAGTTTAGATTTAAAAACAGGCAAAACATTAGTCGTTGGCAGAGATAACAAAGAAGCAGCAAGAGGCGCTAAATATTTTGCTGTAGCAAACAGATCAAAAACCATTGTTGAAATAGTAAGTGCAGATGATGCTAGAGATTATGCAAATCAAGTACTTAGAGAAGCTTTAAGAGATAGAGACTTCATGACTCCATCTGCTAGAGGATCTAAAACTTATAGATCTCACTTTGAAGGACATCGAGTTGAGATTAAAATGACAACAGATAGAGACATGGTGACACCAAAAATTATGGCATATATTCCTTTAGATTTGTGTCAAACCTTTACAAGTTGCCCCTTGAACATTCGCTAGTTTTTTCAAAAATTCCCTCTACAATGGACAGACAGGAGGGATAAAATGATTTTTATAAATTCAACTGGCATTGGTTCTTGGCACTTTCAAGACAAAAGACACAGTTGGCTTATATCTGTTATAAATCAAATTCATAGAAGAACTTTAGAGCAAAGTGAAGAATTACTAGCATCTACTAATTCAACAAATTTTAAATTAGCAGGGGGCGGAACAAGCGACCACTTCAACAACAATTTAAGAGTTGCATCATTTTGGTCATTTGATTGTAATAACGAAAATCAAAAATGCTTCTCTGATCATTGGGGGTCTTCATGGAATGTAAAGAATTAATATTGTAAAAAAAATAGCTTAAATACTAAAAAGCCCCTTATGAAATACATAAGGGGCTTTAAGTGTTTAATTCTTTAAATATTTAAGTCTTTAAATAAATTTTTTAATTCTTCGTCTTCTTCATCTTCTGATGAATTTCTATCCAATTTTTTTAATACATCTTGCAAATCTTTGTCATTTTCAATATTTTCTAAATCAAAATTTTCCTGCGGACTATACGGCCAATATAAAAATTTAAGTATATCTCCCTCTTTTTTCTTTTTATTTTTTCTGGTAAATTTTTTTTGAAAAGAATTAGAAGAATTTTTTATTGATTGTACAGATTCCAAAAGCAATCCCTCTGGGGGATTAATTTCTATCATTGGAGAGGCAATAAATGAAATGTTCTGGAACATGGTGTAACTCCTGTAACTGGATGATAGGATGCCACAATTGGCAACATTATTTAAACAACATCAAATGCCTAATTCAAGTAATTTTAGGAAAATTATTTTATTATTTATTTGTTTTCCCTCTTTGAAAATTAATTAAACACTATGTCTTGTTTGTTATAAATTTTTTCATATAATTATCTCAAACTTGAGGAGAATGAATATGAACAAGATTTTAGTCATAGACAGCGAAACAACTGGCGTGGATGTTTTTAGAAATCGCATGATATCATTTTCCGCAAATATTTATGAGGAAAATGATCAGCCAAATAATCCCAGAGAAAGATTTAATTTTATATTTACCGACTATCGTGAAGGATATGTTGAACCAGCAGCATTAAAAGTAAATAAGTTTCTTTTAGGAGGAGGAATGTCGGTTGATATGACTGCTCCCAAACACCATCAAGGTAGTACTATTGATTTTGTTAATCAGTTTACTGATTTTGTAAATATAAATTTAACCAAGAATGACTATGTTTTAGGATACAATGTATGTTTCGATTTAATGTTTCTAAAAATGGCATTCGAAAGATGCAATGTAAACGGACAATCCTTATTACCACATAAAGTAATTGATGTTTTTGCTTTAGTGAATACTTTCGTTTTGGCCGGAATATTTTCTCCCGCACCTAAGTATGTAAACGCCGAAACAATCTATAAAATGTATGGCATTGTTAGTACAGGTATTCATGCCGCATGGAAAGATATTGAAATGACCTTCAATTTGTTCCAATGCGTGAAAATTCAACTTGAAACTTTACAGAAAACATTTATAAAAATTAACACAGAATCATTTGAGCCAAAAACAACTATTTCTTACAATGAATCAGCGTAAGATCTTGAAATTTTTTTAAGGATAGATAACATGCCTTATAGCGATCCAGAGAAAAAAAGAGCAGCAGACAGAGCCAATTACTTAAAAAATAAGGAGAAAAGAAAGCAGAAAGCTAGAAACTACTACCAAAATAATCCAGAAAAAATAAAAGAATATCGCAATCGACCAAAAGTGAAAGCGAAAAAGAGGCTGCACGATTTGAAGTACGCAGCGAATCATCGACCAGAGGCTCTTGCTAGGTCGAAGGCGCATTACGAGAAAAACAGAGATCAAATAAATAAAGACCTGCGGGAAAGATATGCTACTGATGACGAGTATAGGAAAGAATGTATTCGGCGTACTAGAGAAAGATTAGAAGAAAATAAGGATCAAATTAACGCACAGAGGCGAGAGCTTCATAAATTGAATCCTTCTATAAAAAGGGAGCAACAAAGATTGTGGAGAGAGAAAAATCCAAATAAAGTACGGCAAAACTCTAAGCGCAATTACGAGAAACATAGAAAGTCTCGTCTTTTGCGAATGAAAGCATACAATCAACTTAATTCTGAAAATCGAAGAAAATATTTAAGAGAATACAAAAAATTGCGTAAACAAATTGATATGAATTTTAAGTTTGCGATAACTTACTGTTCCAGAATTAGATCTGCTATTAAAAACCAAGGCGGTATTAAATCTCATAAAAGTATGTCTTTAATTGGTTGTACTGTTGATTATCTAATATTTTGGATAGAAATGCAGTTCACATCTGATATGAATTGGGATAATCACGGAATTTTATGGCATATTGATCACATAAAGCCTGTTTCCCATTTCAATTTAAAAAACGAGTTTGAACAAATAAATTGTTTCCACTTCAGCAATATGAGGCCTCTAGCCAAATCTGTGAATATGTCCGAGGGCAATAGGCGTACTGAAGATGAAATAAAAAAAATTAAAAAAGAAATATTAGAGTTGATGATATCAAAAGGAGTCTATGATGCAGAGTATTGTTAAGCCGATGCCAGAGTGGGATGGTTATTATCCGAAAAAGATTTGGAAGTACTTAGATGAACAAATCAAAATAAGCAATAAATTATTTGCAAATACTACATAATATTTAAATTAAATTCCAAATGATCCACAAAATCCGAATCCCTTATTTCCATTTAATCCAAATTGACCACCAAATCCACCACCAAAGCCACTATTACCAAAATTGCTTCCACCAAATCCACCGCTAATTCCTAATTGACCACCACCAAAACCAGCCATTCCACCGCCCAATCCGAATTGACCGCCTCCAAAGCCTCCCATACCCATCATGCCCCCCATACCCATTCCGCTCATGCTACCACCACCCATACCTAGCTGATATCCTCCTTGTATGGGAATAACACTATAAGGGCCTCCTTGTCCGGTTGGTCTTACAATTGTTCCTGGTGTGTAAGCTCCATAAGGATTGTTATTACCACTACCGCCCATCATGCCCCCGCCAAACCCAATGCCTCCCATGCCCATCATGCCAGCGCCCATGCCACCACCCATACCGCCCATGCCGCCACCAAAACCCATACCACCCATCCCAAAGCCACCCATGCCCATCCCTGACATTCCTCCTCCCATTCCCGCAAACTGACCCCCAAATCCACCAGCCCCCATATTGCCACCACTAATACCAAGATTGCCACCTTGCATACCTCCCATGCCGTTGTTATTTCCCATCATACCACCTTGCATACCAGCATTACCAATCTGGCCACTAAATCCACCAATAATTAATGGTGGACGCATAGAAGCTGGTTCTGGAGGCCTTGGTGGCATGTATGGTCTAAATTGTGCAAGTGAAAAACTATAAATTCCTAATACACAAGAAAGTATTAGCAACATTCTGATTAAATTTATTTTCATAATGCCTCCGTTGTCTTTTGTTTATAGTTTATACGCACAAGAACAAATTAAGTCTATAATATAGACTGGGGGATGACAAAAATTTGCTTAAAGAAATATTCAATGAAAATAAAATAGGAATTATTTTCACTTATTTTCTAACATTAGTGGAAATATTTGTTATATCCATATTGCCATACTTAATTGGCACCGCTATTGATAATTTATTAGAAAGCAATTACGAAGGAATAACAAAATACTCTTTTGCTTGGATATTTTTTGTATTAGTAGCCACATTCAGAAAAAGATTTGATACCAGAGTGTTCTCTGCAATTTATTATAAAAAAGCACTTAAAACTATTGATAATTTAAAAAATCAAAATTTAGATGAAAAGAAAATATCAATTAGATATGGACTGGTAGGCATCTATAGTGATTTTTTTGAATTCACACTTCCTAATGCAAGCAAAGCAGTATTCAATATTATAATTTCAATTTTCATGATAATATTTTTACAATACATATTAAGTTTAATTGTTATTCCTTTTGTAATAATAGTTTCATTAGTAAACTATTACTTTTCTAAAAAGATGCAGATTGTAGAGTACGCATTGCAAGAAACAAGAGAAGTAATATCAAAAAACTTAGCTGAACATGTGGATTGCAAAGAAGTACTGGAACAACAAAAAGATTTGCTAATCAAAAGATCAAATATAGAAGCTAGTAATGGATTTTTTTGTGATATATCAAGTTTATTTCTGGAAGTAGTTTGTTTATTAATTATCACTTCTAATAATTTAACATTTGGAGAAATAACTGCAATTATAATGTACTTGCAAAAAGTTGCTGATCATGCAATGAATGCATTATGGATTTTCAATAACTTCAGACTACTTGAAATGACTAATGATCTTTTGGGGCATTCTGCTCCTCAAGAAAAAGCCTAAATTGTTTTTTAATTTCCTGCGCCTACTATGACAGAGCGACATCGTTCTCATGGAAGGACAAAAAATGAAATTCGATTTTGTGAAACTTGCAAAATCTAACATTATTCAACTTAAGTGGCGTAGTAAGTTGATGAGCAAAATCATTCGCAAAGAACGCACCCCTGAAGTTAAAGCAATTTTAGATCTTCTCCCTGCAAGGAACTTCTTCGGGGTTATGAAGTTTTTTATGACTAACAAGTCAGCAGCAACTGCTATACTTGGCAAGCAGTTTGCAAAAGATTATCCTAAAATGTTTTATGCAAGCAAAATTGAAAATGATCTAATCAAAAGTTATGTCCCCGCTGTTTTTAGTATGATACGAAATCAAAAGTTAACTAATGATCAATATGAAGAACTAACTTCTAGGCTATTAGAAAGCTTAAGAGAAATTGTCTGGCGGTTCAACCGAACAGACCTTAAGTTTACAACTTATGCTATTACTTCTTTGAAAAATAATACCAAGTTTATTATGTCTGATATTATATCAGGCAAAATTGGGGCATCAGAAAACAGATGCATCCATAGTGAAGATGAAAATACTTACTTGACTTCTTTTTCTGGAAGGCAAGTTACATTTGATCCTAAAAGCACAATTCAGTTTGCCGACTTTATTAACGACTTAGTTGGGAGTGTTCACCTAACAACTCATGAAAACTTATGCATAAAAAACTTCTTGCAGAAAAAAACATATCAAAGAAAGACTTTAAATGTAGTCAAAAACAAATTCAAGGAATACATTGCAAACAATAACAATAGTTTGCCACACTTAGAAGAAATTCTTGTTTAAGGAGATATCATGGCTAAGAATATTGGTGTTCTATGTGGAAAGAAAAGTGCTACGGCCAAACCTGAAATTGCAAAGCCATTTCAGATAGGCTGTTTCAATTTTTATCCTTGTTGTTATCCAAGAAATACAAAAGCTGGATACAAATATTATCTAGGCATCAGGGGAGCTTGTGGCTATTGCAAAAGCGAACTAGATAGCCCCATGTTTCGGAACAAGGCCGAGGCGCAAGATTTCATTGACACAAAAAAAGCTGCCAAGTTCGTGCGATAATCAAGTAGTCGTTTGTTACATCTGGGTCGAGCAAAAATAGGAGATTGAGATGGCTAGAAAGGCTAAATCCACAGCAGCAAAAACAACTAAGTCCCATGTGGTTTTTCGCTCTAAGAGCAAGAGTCGTGGAGATCTTGGCGAGTGGCTTGCCACAGAGCAAGATGATGATTATGAAATTGTGAGCCATCATAAACCACGAAAGTGGCAAAACGAATGTTTCGACAAACTTAAAGACGAACAATTTGCAATTATTAATGCTCCTACTGGAACTGGTAAGAGCACCATGATTTCGTACCTTGTAGCTTACAAGCTTTTAAGCAATCCTACTTTGAAAGCTATCATCGTAGTCCCACAAACAATTATTGCTAGTGGTTTTATGAATTCCGTTCTTTTGTCTCTACCCGATGGTAGAACAGTTGAATGGAAACCTGGATTGTTTCTTTGTGATCCCGAACAGTCAGTAGATAACAAAACAGAATCTCTTCTTGAGTGGCTCAAGTTATCTGCTCATGCAAAAACTCCGTTGTCCCAGAGGATTGCTGTTGTTTGCAATCAGACTTATGTTCGTACTTTTGCTTCCATGAGTGACGATGTAAGCTATGAGTTGAATCGCAATCTTCTCGTAGTTTACGATGAAGCACATCACATTTATGCAAATTTGGTCGAAGATCGCAGTAATGAGATTGGCAAAATTTGTCTCAACCATATTAAGTTGGGCAAATGGAATAACCATATGTTGCTGGTGACAGCTACATTCTTCCGCAATTTACAACAATCCGTCTTGCCTCCCGATATTATTGAACGATTCTTTGAAATGTATCGCTTGCCATTTGATGTATATTTTCATAGCATGATGCATTTCAAATCGTTTAGCTATGAATTCTCTTTGTTTTCGAACAATTATATCGATAATATTGTATCTGCTGTTTCTGATATTAATAAACAGAAATTAGCAGAAAAGGGGGAAACTGGAAAATGCGTTGTTTATCTCCCTTCTGTAAATGGCCGTATTGCAGAAAATAATTTAGACTCCTCTGGCAACAAGATGAGCAAGTACGATGTTGTCAAAGAACTGATTGATAAAATCAAAATTGCAAGTGGTGCCGAGTATCATTATGTTGATCCTCATGGTGTTATCCACCTGTGTGACAAAAAGTTCGATAAAGTTGATTGGTTGCTAGAGAAAGATGAGAAAGGCTTGCCAACCAAGTCATTTATCATCAATAACGTTAATATTGATTATAAGATTCTTGACCTCGTTACGGAAGATGCTAGTGGGTTCAACAATCTTGACCGTGAAGCTAGGAAGTCATATTTGCAATCAGCAAACCGCAGAAAATCCTGCTTTGATTTGATCATAACACTCAATATGGTCAAGGAAGGTATGGATATTCCGTTTGCAGATTCTGAAATCATAGTTGGAGCAAAAGGAAGTCTAAATGATTTAGTACAAATCGTTGGTAGATTATTTAGGGACGAAAGAGATTGGCAGAGCAGTTCTGCAAAGCATCGACTTGGTCTTTTCCATAAAGATCATGGCCGATTACCAATTGACCGGCCACATGGTCAGAGGCTGCCAACTGATGTAAGGGGAGAGTTCGAACTTGTTCACCTGTTGAAAAAGGACCAAGTACGAATCGTGCATTTGCTACAGCATGTCGTTGGAAGTCGATCTGACGAAGAAATGCAGCAAAACTTTAGTGATTACTTCAAAAACCTTTCTATGGCACTGCTAATGGAATCGGTTCTTAATCCAGTGTTTCTTATTGAAACATCTCCAGATGGCACCAAAACTAGGGTGAATCCATTTGTAAAACTTGGCATTGAACCAGATGTCCAGCTTTCTATTGTTCATGGTATTCAAGAGACTTTATTGCAGAATGAATGCAAGAAAGACACTCCTGAATATATCGATCCTGAAGAAAACACAGATGTGTTGATAAAACAACTTGAGTCTGTTGTTTCAGATCAATTGCCAGAAGATATCAAGAAAACAATTACTCCAGATGATTTGAGGAGTATTGTTCGTATTGTTATGGTAAAGCTTTCTCGCAATCACAAAGATAGGACTGAAGAGGATGATGTGCAAGATGACACACATCTTTATCTAGATGACGCAATCGACTCTTCAGAAATTGATTTTGACAAAGTTATGCTTATGGACTCGATTCTTTGGGTCAAGCACTTTGCGACAACCCAAATTGGAAAAGAAGACCTGAATGAGCTTCGTAGGCTAGTTAAGGTCCGAGATTCACTTGACTTTCATGAGTGGTTCGCTATTGCTTTAAAGATCAGAGACAAGATTATCAAAGAAGAGGAGGAGAAGAAAGATGAAAAACCAAAAGGAAGAGCAAAAGGAAAAAAGGAGATTCGTTAAGTACACGGAAGAACTCCGTGAACTTCACAAGCAGAATAAGCTTCCTAAAGAAATAGTTAATAAGCTTCGCAAACATGACTTGCTTGGTTTCGTGACTGGAACCAAGCAAGTTATTCCCATCGAACATAATAAGATTGATGCTTATTATCTCATCGAGTGGATTCAGAAAAATAAGAGACTGCCACTTATTGACTCTTCGGATGTTTATGAGGCTGATTTGGCTGCTTGGTACGCTGCCAAAATCGAAGCAAAAAAAGAGTACAAAGAGAGCACCAAGAAAAAGAAAGTACTCTTTTTTGATCATATGTGGGACTTCGTAGCTGAAGAACAAGGCATGAAAGGACTGTTCGATGAAGGATTTAGACTCTAAAAAAGTAAGAGCCTTCTATATGGCATTGCCGAAGCGATGCCGTAAGAAGGTTAGAATCTGGAGGCAGCAATTTGTCAATAGGTCATTAGATGAAAAGATTATAGAAGGATTCAAAGTTCTTGGATTGTTATCATTACTTCAACCTGCAAATTATCATACCAAAATTAAAAAAGATAAACTTTTACAAATGGCCAAAGATGGCGTAGAAAGGCCTAAACAAAAAAGACACGAACTGGGAAAAGTATTAGGCCAATACACCGATCCAAAAACAACCAGTTATGATGAGGAATTCTCTAAGGAGATCAGAAGACTCAGGCCAGACTGGTTTGTGCAACTCAAAATGAGCAAGTCTAAAAAACAACAGCTTCTTGATTTAGCTTTTAATAAATCTCCTAAACCATATTTTAAAAGTGAACTTGGCAGAGCTTTACAGAGTTACTGTTCTCCATCTTCAAATTGTTATGATGAAGAATTTAAAAATAAAATTTATAGCTTGGCTTCAGAATGGTTTATCAAATTAAATCCGATAGACTTTCGAGAAGAAATACTTAAGTTGGCTATGTCTGGCAGCCCCAAACCAAATTGGAAAACACAGATTGGCACTGCAGTAATAAGATATACCAATCCATCGCAAAATGGATATGATCCTGAGTTTGATAAAAAAATCAAACAGCTTAGGCCAGATTGGTTCAAAAATAAAAAGTAGTTTTTTGACAGTCGCAATCTAAAATAATTTGCCCCGAGGAGTAAGCTTAGATGATTCATCACATAGTTTGGAAAGGCAAAAAGAAACTTCATGCTCGTAATGAGACAATCATTTCAAAGTACCACGAAGCCTTTGGGATGAATAGTGTTCCAGCAGACAAACAATACTGGACTCTTTGTGGCTTGTTGACTGATGGCAAAGGTGGCAAAAATAAAAATAATGAATATTATCATGTGACTAAAAAGAATGAAATTACTGGAGTGCCATTTATAACGCCCCAACAATTTCATGGTGTCGAAAGAGAAGAACCAATTTATCGTCAAAATAAAGAAGCGTTTCCTGAACTTAGGATTTTTCATGGTGACATTTTCACAGTAATGAATAATTTCGCAGCCAATCCCAGAAACATTTATGCTCCTGGCTTTGTAAACTTAGATCTAATTTCTATGGTTGATAGGTCAGCCGATTACTTGCCTAAACTACTTGAGTTTGTAGGAGGCTACGATGGTCCTATTATGTTTGTCTGTAATGTTGTTATGAAAACCTTTTATAACACTCCAGAAAATGGAGTTGGAACAGATGACCAGAATCGCTTCATCAAAAGATTAAATAAAAGCCCAATTTATAGAAAACTCATGAACGAAGTTTGGCAGAGAGATCCCAATTGTTACATCTATCATGGGAATGATGACGAAAGTTTCACAACTATGGGATCTTACATTTTTTATAAAAAAGCCTGAATCGTGCGATAATCGATCCGATGTTCGTTGGCTACGGGGAGTCCCCAACTAAGGAAAAAACTATGAACGCTGAAAAAACTACTATTCTAAATTCTTTCTGCGAGCTTGTCCAGCAAGAAAATATTGATAAAGCTGTTGCTTTAATGTACCACGATTACACATATGAATATTTTAAAAGGAAAGATCGCAAGAAATTTTTTGAATATGTTAAAATGAATATGGAAAATACTGAATTAGAAAATGCAAAAAATAACTTTATATCTGATTATAATTTGAAATTTCTTGAGATTACTTCGAAAGAAACTCCTCTTGGCAGATCAGAAGGATTGCCCAAGTTAATTGATGATAAATCAATGCGATTTGGATACAATTTATATTACGATAAGTTAGGAGTAGAATTCCCAGACTATTTAAATTCTGTGATGTTTTCTGATATCGTAAAAGTAGAAAGCTTGAGGACACGATGTGCAGAAGAAATACTTTATATCGCAAAAAATTTCGACAAAGTTCCTCATGCTTTGTTTAACTCTACTGTTTTCGAAACTCTCGCAGCAAGACTTTGCTATTCTAGGCATAAATTCTCTAGAGAAGATAGTATGCTGCTTCTTGATTTCTTTACACGTGAATCTTCAATTGATGCAGTCGTGTTGATAGAAATATTTAAGAATAATCAAGAGGCTCTTTTGCGATTGGCAGATTATGCTATTGATCTGAAATATGCTCATGACAAACAGTTATTCAAGGCTTTTGCTACACAATACAATTATGAATGCATGGAAAGAATGATGGAAAGGGGCTTCTCGCAAGTTATGAATGCAATTGATGTATTCATAACTTTAGGAGCAACCTATAAGAAAGGAGGAGTTACTATGGTCATGAAGTATGGCACTAAAAAATTTACAGAGTCAAGAATCGAAAAATTGAAAGCAGAAATTGAAAAAATTGACCGAATGATTGAATGGTCAAGCAGTTTCAAAGATGCTCCGAATTTCCAAAGTATGAAAAATCTGCGAGATGATTTGTCCGAAGCTTTGGAAATGGATGCGAAAAAGGCGAAAAAGAATAGTGCATCGAATTCGTAATTAGCGTATAATCATCAAAAAGGAGTTTCCCATGTACATGAAAAGCGTTATCAGTCTGAAAGAATACATTCGTGATTATTTTGGAGAAGAAGGAGATCCAGAATTAATTGAAAAAGTTTTTTATTATATTAGACGAAAAACAGACCATCCTCTCTATCGAACAGATTGGACTAATTTTCTCTCATCGCTCAATTTTCTGGAGATTGTCAAAGCCATCAAAGGAGAATAGCTATGAAGTTGTATGAAACTAATTTGTTGTCCTGCGAGCATGGGTTTGATTTAAAAGATCAAAACGAACCAATTATATTTCCTGTTGCTGAAATTTATAAGGTTAGATATGAAGACAAATATAAAAGGCAGCTTTTAGCTGCTGGAGAATGGGACAAGGTTTCAAGAACTTTGAAGAAAGCGGGATACAAAGTAATTCAAGGATGAAAAGATTTGTTACACAGGAAGTGTATAGAACATAAAAGTAACCTTTTCGGACCACCATGCATAACAGAATCTAAATCTGTTATGTGGTGGTCTGAAAGACAATACTCCTCATTATATCATATTTTATCTTACTGCTCCATGCATTATTGGAGGCTCAATATGCGCCATCGACCATTTTATACCGAAGACGATATCCCATTGGTGACCAATAAAAAACTCCTGAATGTTGTCATCAAAGCATTTGATGTTATGAAACTGTACCAGCCCTTCGGTGCAATATCTTCTCTTGGAGTTAAAGAGTCTATAAAAATATTGAATTATTATAAAAAAGATATAGAAAAATCAATAATAGAAAAGAAACTTGAAGATGCTTTGAAAACAGAAATTTATATAGTTGGAATTGATGCCCAAGAAAAAATGTCTTAACTATTAAATACTATGTGAACATAAACAAACTTCTATCTGGGGATTTTCCCGCATACGCTAAAAAGTATGAAAGCTTACCTGTAAATTTATTTGAAGACAATTGGAAAGATATAGAACTCCCATTGCCTCCTGAAAACAATTCTGCAGAAGTAAAAAAAGAATTTAACATTATTAAAAAACATCTTGATACAAATACTAAACAAGAAAAAGAAGAAATAAAATACCAAGATAAAAAATCTACACCTTTTGAATTTGAATTCTTAAAATTAATAAAATCAATTGATCCAAAACTAAAAAAATTCATAGATCTTCTTACCGATGAACTATTTACAATCTGCTTGTATTTTAAAAAGAAGTACAACCGACCAAGACCTTTTGAGTTGGCAGAAAAATTGGGAATAAATATACCTAAAATCAAAACTCAGACAGGTCGCAGTCCATCATATCCTAGTGGCCATGCTTTATCAGCTACATTTTTAGCTCTATACTTGGGAGACATGTTTCCTGAGCATCGTAAAAAGCTCAATGAATTTGCAAAAGAAATTGGTGAAAATAGAATTAAAGGTGGAATACATTTCCCGTCTGATGTAAAAGCGGGAGAATTATTAGCTAAAAAACTCTATAAGTTACTTAAAGTAAATGTACGAAAAGAAAATAAATCATTCAAAGAATGGTTTGTGATCAATGATCAATGAGGGAAAAATGATTTATAATGAAGCAAAAAAACAATCAGAAGATCCAGTAGTATTTTTGAAGAATAGAAAAGCTGGAGCTGCGGAAAGTGCTAAAAAAGCAAAAGAAAAAGGCGGAGATGCCCTTTTGTCCTATTATCATTTTGCTGCCAAAGATAAACCTTATGCTGAAATTATGAGAAAGCTTCAAGAAGCTGGCATGAGTGAAACTATTCAATTGTGCAAAGAAAAATATGAAAATTTAATTTCTCAAGTAGATCTTGATATGAATCAAAAAAAGTATCAAGAAATTGTAGGAGAAATTGAAGTTTATGGTGAATGTTATATAAAATTTAAATAAAAGTGGCTGTATAGGGATTGACTGCACTTAATCTTCATCTGCTATCAAAGTACTACCGGACCAGGAAAGTGCGAAAACGGTCGCCACTAGTACACCAGCCACACAATTAATATAGTCGCAAGATAGTGTTTTCGGTCGTTGAGCCTATAATGGTAAAGGCTCAGGACGAAGTGTCCTTTGCGTTTGCCGTGAGGGAATCATGTTTTTCAGCGAATATCTTCCTCCAGAATATGCTATTCATTACATGAAAGAATATAAGTACGCTATTAGTTTTTATGTCGTGGGACCCAAAAAGTTACAACAAGTCGAGATCTTAACAGCCACAAGTACAAAAGAGGCTAAGAGGAAATTATTTGAGAAGCATGGTAAAGATAATATTGAAATAATTCAAGTCGTTAGGTGCCCAGAAAAGGTGTGATATCATGTCTCGCCAAGAAGCGCAAAAGAAGAAAGCAAGAGAGGAAAGACTTCGTAAACAAAAACATGCAGAAGCAATAAGGAGAGCATACCCAGCAGTTGTAATGATCAATGAGGATGTAGTCACGCCAGAATTTAGAATTGCTCTTCAAAATGCAATTGATAAAATTAACTTCGAAGACATTAAAGAACTAAACGCAGAAGAAGATGCTAGATCATACTTAAAAGCAATTGCTTCTGCATCAAGCTTTGCTGTTCATCAGTCTGCAAGTGCAAAAAGGCTTGTAGAAACAATTCATTTATATGTTGCAACAATTATTCTTAAAAACTTAGGAATGAACTTTATACAAAATTATATGCCCATACAGGGATTCAGAATTTATATTTGTAAAAATAGAATATTTGTTATCTGTAAATCTTTTGATACGCAAAACGATGGCAAAGGATACTACACCAACCATAGAATAATTTATCACCATGAAAAGCCCTGCAAATTGTTTTATTCTAAACATATGTTTCAGAGGCTGCAAGAAAGACTTGCTTATATTAGCAAGTTTAATTGCAACGAATATAATAAATTTTTCCAAATAGCAAAAACTTTTTGTCACTTTTATGAATATTGTGATATTGGACTTTACAAAATTACAAGTTCTTTTGACCAAGTCTTCCTAGACTTTTATGGTTCATTAGAAAAATTTGAATTAGATGCGGGATTGGATTCAGAAACAAACTTTGATGCATGGGAGTCCCATGACAAAATACGATTTAATTGTTATCACTTATGGGTGACTGAAAAACTACGGCCATCGATAAACAAAGACCCATCTACCAAGTCTATTCTCAATTTCACAGTTGTGAAAAGACTTGTGTGCCCCTTCGTAAAAATAAGCCCCAACAATGATCACAAAAATGATGGAATCTTGATTAAAACATCCTTGCTTCCTGGTTTTGATGGCACAATTGAATATCATAAAACCATGTCAACTTTTGCTAAAAACAAAGATAAAGAATTATTATTCGATATTATGCGTACACCAGAAAAAAGGTATGGCAAAGAATTTTTTCAAGCACAGCTTATATTCCACAAAGCTGGGATTCAACAGTTTTATATGTATACAAACTATGATGCAGTCAACTTCGTTACACGAAGTGTAGGCGAAGATTTTGACAACATTGTTGAATTTAAAAACAAAAGAAGGAATACTTAATTTTGTAACAGTTCATTCAAACATTTTAGGCTCACAAAGTCCGTGAAACCAAAAGATTCTTGTGTAGTCAACTTCTTAACAAGATTTGCTGGCAAAACACTTAGTGGCACTCTTGTTTTTTGACCTGCCGGATCGGTGTAAGCAGATTCTGGATGTTGTAACAACGAATGAAGAGCATCAAAGTTTATATCGATACCAGCAGCTTTTGCTTTTGCAACAAATTCAGGGTCTGTTAATTTCTTTCTAACTTCTGGATCTAGCAGATATTCTTTCAAGGATTGTACAGAAGAAATAATTTGTTTTGTCCTTGGTCCAATTTTTTTAGATAAGCTTTTGCCAGAAAATACTACTTGAATTGCATCATAAAGTTTATTTAATTCATCAGGCACTCTGTTTTTGGCTGTTGGGAAGGTTTGTATTAAATCATTCGCTTTGGGCTTGCCTGAAACAGGAGCAGCCTTTCTATTTGTTAGTCTTGGTTCAGTCTTACGCATGTCTACATTCTTTTTATCTTTGTGAACATGTCTAGCATCAAAATTTCTCATTATGAGGATTGCTTTTGATACCTTTTTATACAAATTCGTTTTCTCGATTAATTCTGGCCCTTTGGCGGGGTCGTTTATAAACAAGGTGTCACACGCCTCTGGATTTAATCCGGGGTCAGAAGGGCCAACCATGAAGCCTGTGGCCTCTTTAGACCAGCCCGATCCTTCAGAATTGTAGCTGTCAAATGCCAAGTTTCCCTTGGCTGTAAGACCGACAATTAGTCCATTTTTCTTTTCAGTTATTGGGCTGTAGCCACTTGTAATTTCATTTTCATCTTCAGCACCATGAATATGGTCGTCTAAAAATCTTGCATCATGTCTATCGCCATCAATTACTTCATAACAATGAAATAATCCTGGGAATAATAGTTGGCCAGCAAATTTGGATAATTCCTCATCCGATGGATAAGCATTATGTGATAACAATTCTTTTCTTATTTGGTTTCTGTATTCTTCTTGTTTTTCGTAAGTATTAACATTCATCGGATATTTTAAAGATTTGAATAAATCAGTAACACTTGCAGGGAATACAAGTTTGTCTAAACTAGAAAGCTTGCCAGGACCAAAAGCTACTGCAAGATTTTTGCCTTGGCTAAGAGTCTTTTTGGCAGTGTTTGTGAAATTGCCACCATAAGATAAAGTTAAATGGTAATTTGAGGGCAACTCTTGGTTATTAAATGCTGCCATTTGGGATGGAAGTTTTGTATAATCATAAAACACAACATCTGGAAATACTTCAAAAATAGTTCTGCCATCTGGTGTTTTTATATTATTCCATACTATATCTTGTGTACCATTTAATCTTATTACTAATTGTTTATGAACAGAATCAGATTTAGCATTGAACTTATCAATTGAATTCTTTTTTGCTGCAATTTGTTTTATGATTTGCTCTAGGGCTTTCTCCCTTTCCATAACGAAAAACCAAGTCTTCCTTAGTCTTCCAACAGTTTTGCCTACCAAAGCTCCAACATTACCAGAAGTATGCAAGCAAGTAGCTGCACATGCTTTACTAGCACACATGCACAAATTCAAACCACTTTGTTTTGATGGTAAAAGATTAATCAAATAAGTTTCAAAAACAACATCTTTACCATCTTTTTTAAATGATTTCAAAAGTTTGTTTTTATCGACTTTTGGATTGCTTGTAAGCCAGTCTTCTTTATCTTTCCAAGGAGTCTTTGCTGCCTCTAGAAAAAAGTCTACTTCGAAATTCAAATAATTATCATCATTAATCACTGACTCATTTAAATGAGACGATACTTTTGTATAAAATGTTTCAAATATATTCATATTATATTTACTATTTTGCTATAGTTTTAATAAAGTTTGCATCATTTCTTTTAAATTTGTTTCCATAATTTTACATGCTGAATCATTATCGCCATATGATATAATAATATTATTTTCTTTTAATATCATGCTAGATGGAAAGTTGCATATTATAAAGCCTTCTTTTCTGTAGTGTTTTTCGGCAGCAGACTCCGCTGGCAGGAACGCTCTGTTGGCACACATAGTGACTTTAAATGGAGGTTTGGCTTCGAATAAATAACACCCATTATCGTAATAATGTGTTGAATTTATCAACTGAGAAGTATGGAATGTGCCTAAAAAATTACCATCGGGCAGCCTGACAGGATTTGTGCTGCCTCTTAATTGACTCGGAACAAACCATAAGCTGTTCCATGCGTTTTCAAAAGCAAGATAAACTGCTTCGTCAGCATATCCTTTGAGAATATAAATTCTATGAGGATTAATATCAGAGATTAAATAAATAACATTTTCATGCACAAAAGGTATCCAATTTTTCTGTCTGCCTTCCAAGCTTTTTGGACTTATACGAAATCTTTTTCCATCAACTAAAACTCCATCTCTTTTATCCATAATAATTTTCCCAACCATGTATTCTTTGGACATTTCCTCTTCAAAAGTAGAGTATGTCATCATCAACTTGTTGTCTGGAGTCCATAGCAATCGAGGATCGGCTGCTCTTTCATTTGTAATTATTTTTTCTGAATTTTTTATTATATTGTAATCCTGGTCCAAAATACATGCAACCAAGTGGTCTTCGTTTTTACGATAAACACAAACAAACTGATCAAATAAATCTATAATTGCAGGATTAAATGCCCCCATATCTTTGGTTTCAATTGTTTTGTGAGTTGCTGATATTTTACAAATAAATTCTTTTCTAGGTCTAAGTTCTATAGTTGCATGGTTTACTTTTTTAAGATACTCTGTCATAGAGTTTATTCTATCTTCCCTATTCATTCCAACAAAATGAAGCATAAAATCTCCATTCCTATAGGGCTTGGGGTACTTAAAAGCAGGAGCATTTGTTCCATCGGTGAACATCATATTCATGGGAATATAAGAATTAAAACTAGATTGATCTAGAACTTTTGTTCTAGACAAAAGTTTGCCATCAGTTGCAAGATTTGCAGAAAAAGAAATTTGGTCTGACCAGCCACTTTGTGTTTTACCAGAATTATCAACCCAAGATCTTGAAAGAAAATTTATTATTCGTGGAGTATTTCTTACTAAGAATTGACCATTGTTTAGTGAATTAATGTCAAAAGTTACAAATAAATCATAATTTTCATCTATGAAATCTTCTAATCTTATTTCTTGATTCATAATCAGAGAATCTATATCGTTATAGAATACCCAATCGTAAAAAGGCAAACAGTCTAATACAGCTAAAAACTTATTATATGCAACATGTTTATAAGGTGATTTATTTTCCATATTGTAAAAAATGCAATCATAGTTATGTTTCTTACAGTATTGACTTTTATTATTATGGGTGATATTATACAAGTATTCATAGTTTGAATCATATACTGACACTAAAGCTATTTTATATTTTTTGGGCTTAATTATATACCAAGTTGAACATGTTCCAACTGTAAAATCTAACTGATTATCTACAGAGAATTTGTTTACAGCAGATTTAGTTTCGTATTTACCTTTAATTTTTGGATCATGCAAATCGCTGTTGCCAAAGTTGCTCCCGCATAAAAGGCCTCCTTGTTTAATTTTTGGCCACCAAGACTTTATATCAGACAAAATATTTTCAAATGTATAATGAGCATTTAGATAAATGAAATCAAAAGTATCATCTTCAAAATCATCATATACTTTTTCGCTAAAATTTTTAATAATTTCAACTTTATTTTTATAAGTTTCTAAGTTATTCAAAGTTTTATAAAAGTTATTCTTATGACTTTCGTTTGTTTTGCTCTGAATATCACATTCGTCTTCTTTTTGTAGATCCCAAGGATCTATGACGATTAATTTGCTGCCATTCCATTCAGTACGGAGTAATTTTGCGAAAGATCCATCATCCGCACCAATGACTGCGCCTTTTCCATAAAAATTGTGCGTGTGCAACCAACGAGGAATATTATTTTTAGTAAACATATTTGTAAATGAGAAATTTTTCCACAAAATTGTTTTAAACCATCGAGCGGCTATAATTAATTCTGTAGGGGGCGTTAGCTTAATGGATAAAGCCCTTGCCTTTAAAAGGAGCGTTATAAGAGAAATCTTATAATGGATCGTGTCAAATTCGGTGGATCCTTAACTGGTAACGCCGAGCCAAGCCCGGAAACGGGAAGGTGTAGAGACTGTACGGCACGGATCTGAACAGGTAATGCTGAAGATCAAGACACAGTCCAGACCACAAACCGCAAGGGTGGCGAAAGCCATAGTGGTAAGCTAAGCAAGAAATAGAGGTTCGATTCCTCTACGCCCTACTAATATAAAAAAATTATCTTGAATATAAATCGTAGTTCTAATAAACTCAGGCTCCACTTAAGGAGCCAAACAATGAAAGATATACTAAATAATCAAAACAAACTGATGCGTATAATTTTTGGCAAAGAAAGAAACATAAGTTTTAATTACCAAGAACTACAAGAAGTAGTATTTGCTCTACAAGCTAGATTTAGAAGATTGAAAAGAACAGGAGCAAGTAAGAAATATATAAAATTTGTAAAAAATTTAGAAACTAATCTAAATGACATTTTAGATCAGTATTGAAAACAAAAAGGCAGCGGATATACCACTGCCTTTCTATTGTTTGAATACCTAGATGGTATTAGCCATCAATCCAGCTAAGATCAGATAGAACTTCGGGAACATCGGTGAATGTTTGTCCGTCATTCATTTCGTTGACCTTATAGACAGTACCAGATACTACAGTTGTGACGTAGCCAGTTCTTTGCTTAGAAAGACCGCTCATAACGCTGGTATCTAGGCTACCCTCTGTGCCCAAGTTTCTGAGAGCAGGGGTCAAAGCTAGTGTAAAAGTTGCCATATTCTCTCCTATAAAAAAAAGACATGCATGCCTCTTAGGCATAATTATTTATTATATATGTTAGATTTTTTATTTTAATTTTTGCTGGTCATGACCAAAGCCCAAAATCCTTCACATACACAAATACCCATTTCGTCGTAATACCCAGATAATAATTTTGCTCTGGAATCTTGGTGACTACGAATGTCTGTAGCAAAATCCTCTGCTTTTCCAGTAGTTTTTACAACAATCATGGTTCTATATGAACAGCTTTTTTTCAAAAACCTTAATTTAAAATCCAGACCAAGAGGGTGCAACTCTGCTGATAGAGTTTGATATTTGGCCATATATTTGGAATGTTCTTGTGCTATTTGTACAAGAACATGGTTACTAGAAAGAGGCAAAAGGCCATTATCTTGTCTAAAAACATTTACATATGCATTTGCCAAGGAGCTTTCTTTTATATCATCGATGGTAATTTCGACAGACTTTTTGCCTAAAATAAAAGCTTGGAGGCTTTCCAGAATTTTTTTTAGAAAATTCATCATATTTTTTGAGCCTCAGAGGGTGGCAGATTGTTTTAGTTACCCCGCAAACATATTATAATCCTGCGACGAGAGCGGATCCAAACCTAGGAGTGACAATGCGTTACAGTAAAAAAAATATTGACCTATCGATTTTTGCCAAGTTTGTAGTTGCCCATGCTATGTGTAGTTCTGTGGATGAACTGGCAGAAATTTTGGAAATGGACAAAAAGCAAGTGCAAAGCACAATCGTTAACTTAAAAAAGCAAGGGGTAATGCTCAAAAAATATCGTAGAGGTCGTAAACCAGATCATTCTAAATTTTTGAATTCTCTCTACAAAGCTGCTCTTTCGATTGTTGAGAAAGATGACACGACAAAGCTTTTTCCTAGCTTAAGACGTGCAGTATAGTATTAATATAAAGGAGAAACACAATGAGCGTAGAAGCAATTTGGGATGAAATTGAAATTGGTAATGCTCCCTATAAGGAAGCATCAACTACTGTTGATTCCGAAGATTACCCTGAAAAAGCTAGAAAAGAGGTAGCGGAATTCAAGAAACAGTTGATTAGAAAGTTTGGCAAAAGAAAAGATGCTGAATTCCTAATTAAACGCATTAAGCAGAAAAATGCAACTTATTACACGGTCGTTCTCGTTTACAATGTAAATGATAATGAATCAAGTAATTTTGCATTTATTCAAGTTGAAGACAATGTACCGGATTATTGGGATTCAGTAGCCAAAAAGAATCTAGATCATTAATCTCTTTTTATAAATTTGCCATCCATTTTTACAAAGTGGGTGGCAAATTTATATGGTATTCTAATGAAATCTTCTATATTTGCTCCTAAAGACTCATCTGTATTACATATCTTTCTAACCCTGTGACAACCATGCTCTGGCATAACAAAATTAGGACTCGGTGATATTCTTCCAAATCCAGAATATTCTTCTCCGCAATCTTTATACGCCATAGAAACATACTTCATTGGAATTATCAAACATTCTGTCAAATCTTTCTTTCCCATAAAAAATACTCCTTTATTTTCTGTGTTGATTGCATATTTTGATTTTCTAGCCGGTATATCAATTCCATCATAAATATATCTCCATATTTTGTCGCCTTTCAACTCAACTTCGACATAAATTTCTAGTTTTTTAGCTTCAAAATATATCTCTAAATCTGTTTTCTCATAGTTTAATATTCCTTTATCATCAATATCATTAGTTCTAGCAATTCCGCCATTTTCTTTAAAAAACTGTATGGCAAATCTTTTTCCCAAAGAATCATTTTTAGAATTCCTTGCAGAATTGAATTTGCCAAGAATCATTCCGTTCTTCTGGTATGTGTCCATAAGATCCTCGCATTTCCTACTATTATAATTTCATCCTTATTTTCATTCAAGAGAAAGGCTTATCATGGCACAAGGTTTAAAAGGCAATAAAATCAAAGCCAAGCGTATTGGCGACATGCAAAAGGTTCTAAACAATCTTGCCCATCCTGCTGCTGCTGCAAAATACAATCATGTAAGAGTACAGCTAGAAGATGGTAAAGAAGTTCATATGTTGTTTACCGATTCAGAAATACAAAAAGCATTGGATAGGGCCAAGAAAAATCCTGAAGATTGTCCCGCAGTAAGTATTTTTCGTGATATTTTAGATTGATATTACTTAATTAAATATTATGACACCAGAAATATTACTATCAGATAAGTTTGTTGAATTTTCACAAAAGATCTCTGCACTTCATGAGACAAAAAAATCCATGAGTGCAGAGATTAAAAAGCTTGTTGAAGACCACAAGCTTAAGATGAAAAAAATTGATGATGAAGCTGCTGCGCTGACTGCCGAATTTACCAACTGGCAGAATTCTCAAAACAAACCTACACAGCCTGCGAAGTAGAGGTAAATATGCCAGTTTATGAAAATGTCCCAACAATTCAGATGTATCCATATCCTGAATTGAATAAGCGTAAAATATTTGAAGGTATAAACTTTGACTCAATATTAGATGTAGGCGCTGGGCATGGTGGTGTTTTTGATCTAGACTATTGGGAAAAAAATAATACTTCTCGCAAAGAAGCTTGCGATATATTCTGGATTAGACCTATGCCGAATGGATGGACAACTAAAACAGGCGTAGATGTTATGGAGTTAGACAAGCACTATAAAGAAAATGAATTTGATTTCGTACAGTGCTGTGAAACTCTTGAACATGTTGCAAATCCTAAGCTTGCATTGCAACAACTAAAAAGAGTAGCTAGAAAAGCTGTTTTTCTAAGTAGTGCCGATGAAATGCATCACATAGGTGAAGAACAACTTGCAATCGAAAAAGAAAATCCAAATCAAGCCTACAGAGGCCAGCCTAGTGTAGAAGATATGGTTGAACTTGGATTTACAGTCATGGTTGAAGCAGAAGAAAAGAGACAGCTTTTTGCTTGGCTTATAAAGTCTTAGTTCTTTTGAAGTACCATACAATCTTTGCCAACTACTCCCAACTCCTCGCAATACTGTCTTAAAAAGTTTAGACCTTTTTGCGTAGAAATTTCAGAACCATTTTCGCTCCAACTTATATCATCAAAGAAAATATATCCACCAGATTTTACTTTTGGAAAATAATTTACTGAATCTTCGTATGCTAATTTTTCACAATGATTTCCATCTATATGCAAAATATCAATTGAATTATCAGCAAATAAATCTATTACATCAATAGATTTATTTTTTAATAATTTGCAATAATCTTCAACACCAAATCTTTCTATATTATATTTGCAATGTAAATAAACTTGATTAAGGTCTAAACCTCCCCACCATTCCTTGTTTGCTTGGCTTTCCATTTCTTCTATAGCAGAATGATTGCACCAAGGATCTATGCCATAAACTAATCCTTTACCATTTTCTTTTAAAGCAATTGCTTGTGGTATTAAAGAAGATCCTCCAAAAACTCCAATTTCTAAACACAAGTCTGGTTTTATATCATTAATGATTTCGATAAATTTCAATGCTTTATCAGCAGAACACCAGCCTTGAATAGTCGGCAAATCTTTATTTACAAATTCTAAAAAATCCATATTACCATCTCCACGCATTAGATTTTCTCAATTCTTCCCGTTGTTTCTTCAAATCAAAAGTCGGAACCCCTAACCATAAGTGCCATTTATCTCGATGTTCAGGAGCTAAGATATCAAACTGCCTGTAATGTAGTGTTTCTCTGCGAATAATTTCAATATGTTTTTGGGTGATTGGATGCTTGTTAGCGACTTTTTCATTCAACTGTTCACCGCAAACTAAAACTCCATAATTTTCTACTGCAATAATATTTTCTATTTTCTTTCTTTTAATCTCCGTCTCAGGAACAGTATTTTCTTGTCCATCTGCAACAGTAGTTGGAACAGTACTATAACACTGATGATCGAGAATATAAAATATTCCTTGTCTATCTTGAACAAACTGTCTTCCATGCATCTTGAGACGATTGCCGAAATCGCAGTCTTCTAGACTTTTGCAACCGTCCATTCTTTCGTTATAACCATTAAGCTCTAAAGCATCTTCTAGTTTGAAACTAGTCCCGGCAAAAGCCCAATTTCCATTATAATGAGGATAAACATCTCCATGCATATGATTGAATCTATGGTCATTTATATAAAAATCACCAGTGATTGGAAATACAGGAACACCATCTTTAACTTCTATACTTCTCATCCTATGATGCATGCCTAACATAAATTTGCCAGATAGATAATGATTCCAATATCTTTCCAGAAAATCATCAGGGAAAAATTCACCATCATCACAACTTATTACTAATTCACCATCAGCATATATTATTCCAGTATTTTTAGCGGCAGAGATATATGTATGTCCTTTATCAAACCAATACCTATGTTCATGGTGCAAAGGAACATGCTTTACAATGAATGGCAAACCTGGCAAATAAGTTTTAAATCTATGTTTATTATCTTCATAAAAAGTATCAATATAAATAAATTCAAATTGTTTTATAGTTTGTCTTGATAAGTTCTTTAGTAATGCATAAAAATAACTTGGTATTCCTTGATTCTCTAAAAAAGAATCTGCGGAAGCAGTATGTATCATCAAAGAAATTTTATGAACGTAATGCATATGTTGCCTAAACTCTTATTAAAAGTTTATAGATATCTTCAACCGTAGTTTCCATAATCTTAACAACAGAATCATTATCTCCATAACTAATAACAATTTTTTCATCCTTTTTCATAACCATACCAATTGGGAAAGTGCAAACTATGTGTCCTTTTTTCCTGAAATGCGGTTCGCAAGCTGCTTCTGCTGGCAAGAATGTCCTTCCACTTCTTGCTATTACATTAAATGGAGGCTTGCTTTCAAATAAGTATAATCCATTATCATAGAAATGAATACCATTACAAATATGTGATGTATGAAAGGTACTTAAAAAATTACCATCAGGCATTTGCAGAGGATTTGTATTGCCTCTTAATTGAAAATTATTAAACCAAATTTTTGGCCAAGTAGTTTCATATACTTGCCTACAACTATCATCTGCATAATCAGAAAGCTCATAAATTATGTGAGGATGTATGTTTGCCACAATATAAATTTTTCCATCACAAATAAATGGTACCCAGTTTTTTTGTCTAGTATGAATGCCAGAAGGTGTTATTCTAAAATGTGGAGGATTGATAAACTTTCCATCGCTTTTATCCATAATAATTTTGCCAACAACATGTTCTTTTTCCATGTCATTTTCAAAATAAGAATATACCATCAACAACTTATTATCCGGAGTCCATACTATTCTTGGGTCTGCTGCTCGAACCAAATTAAAATTAAAAAAAGAATCTGGATGGGGTTTATAATTTGAATCTAGCAAACAACCTATTATGTTGTTTTCATTTTGTCTAAATACACAAACTAAGTTTTCACCGTCTGGTGCCCATGCAATTCCTGCATTAAATGCGCCAACATGAGGCAAGTTTACCCTTGCAAAACGAGCCCTAACTTGCGTTAAAACAGCTTTGTCTGGCCTTCTCTCAATTGCAGAACGAGGTACATGATTTGGCTGAAAACTCTTGCTGCTTGTTTTTCTGACCCGTGAATCATTAATGTTCTTAATATTCCTCCCTTCTTCTGGAGGAAGATATTGCGTATGAATATTCTTAGTTCCACGACGCTTCAATGATTCTTTTATCAAGTCGTGAATTTTTTTATTTTTGTCATGCATTTTGAATATAAGCTTTAGTCAATTCTTCAATAATTTCATCTACAGTATCTGGATTTACTCCAGACAATACTAAAGGGTCTCTAAGTTTATTTTTAACAAAGGTACGGTATGCTAAACCCTTTCTTTTTGCAGCAGAAACAATAACAGCTTTTGCAGCTCTGCACTCTTTTATTACTCTATAAACAGATATACAAATTGATATAATTGTTAATAGTGTAAAAGGATCGAACCCATATCCATTCTCAAATTTAGAATGGATAATCTTAGTAATATCTTCTTCATTCATATTAGCTCCTTTTTATTCTTCTGTATCTTCAGAAGCTATTACATCTTCGACACTCGGATCGATAGGAGGAGCTTCTTTTTGTGACAAGAAATTTTGATAAGAGTAGGGATTTTCTTCTGCCTGTTGTACAGGCATTTGTGCTGGTTGATTTTCTGTTACATTTTGATCTGGGGACATTCTATTCGTTAGCCAATCACCAAAGTTCTTCATTTTTTATCCTTCTTCTTAAGACTTAGTTTTTCATCTTCTACAGAATTAATATAGTCAGTTAGTTTATCTAATAGACCACGATTTCTTAGTTCTTTGAATACTAAATTCTCAATTGAAAACTCTCCACCAGTTTGAACAGCAGATTTTCTCATAAGCCTTAGCTTTTCTTTGAATTTTTCAAGTAATGCCAGATCATCAATTTTAGATTTCATAAAATAATTGATATCATCTTCTATATTTTTGGCTTTTCTTTTTATATGAGGATCATCTAAATCAATTTTTTTGTAAGTAGGCTTCTTAATCCAATCATTTTTAATAATGCTATAAACGCCTTGGTCCTTGCTTGTTTTTTCACTTAGATCTTGAGCATATACTTCAACTGGAATTCCATAGATTCTAACATCATGTGTAAGTCCCCAAAGTTGCTTTTTATCTAACAAGTATTCATCTAATAACTTATTTTCGCAGTCTGCAATTTTAGATTTATTAACAATCAAATGAAGATCTAAATCGCTGAATTCTGTATAATTGAAATTTGCATTTCCGCCCACAATAACAACATCAACAATTGCATCCTGTGGAATAAGGGCTTCTGCTGCCCACGAATCGGCTATTTCGCCTAATTTATTTTTGACTTCTGGCCTAAGCTTATCTCCACTCCATAACTTAGGATTAAGTCTGTCATGATATTGAAGAGTAAGTTCATTTTCAGTAAGAAATTGCATAAAAGTTTTCATACAATTATGTAGTGAGGAAAAATTAAAATGCAACCAATTCTGTATGTTGATTTAGATGGCGTTTTAGTGAATCTCAAGAAAAAAATTGGAGAAATTTATAACTCTGACATAAGTTTATTAAGTTCTGATGAATTTGCTTTGTTATTTTATGACTTAATTGGGGAAATGAATTATCAACAAACTATAAACTTTTGGGAATCATTAGAAGAAACATCTGATTGCAATTTGTTATGGGATTTTTTGAAGAATTACCAACCGCTTATTCTTACATCTGTAAGTGGAAATAAGGCAAGTGTAATTGGTAAAAAAAATTGGTGCAAAAACCATTTGAGAATAGAACCAGAACGAGTATTCTGCTCAAGAAAAAGTAATGAAAAGCAAAACTTTGCGTGTCCACAAGCAATTTTGATTGATGATTTAGATAAAAACATAGAAGGATTCCGAAGCAAAGGAGGCTACGGAATCCTTCATGTAAATGCTAAACAAACTATTACTGAACTTCAAGAGCTATTCAAAAACAATAGCTTTCTCTTTGGGTCGTAAAATAAAGTGTTTTATTTCAGCTTGTTTGATTGTGAAAATACAATTATCACTAAAGTCGAAATTGCCTTTACCAGAATATGTTTTGGCATTTAAAATATAATCTTTAATTTGTTTTGGGGGATTAACATCTAACTCGCATCTTGCATAAATGGTATCTTTTGTTAAATATATGCAGGAAACATATCCGAGAGGCACAATGTCTTCTCTTCCATCAGCACCATACATAGCATAATATATTTTTACAGGTTTGTAGTTTTTTGCCATAATGTCAAGACACTTAGATGTAAACAAAGTCTTATCAGACTCATTCTGATTATTTTTACATACTGTATCGGCTTTAATGAATGGTAGGCTAATAACCGTTGCAGGTGGAGTAGTTTGATTTAACAACAAAAACAAAATCGAAAGCATGATTGAACTCCCAAAGAGAAGCCTTGCCCACAATATCGTAATTGAAAAAAAAATTCAATCAAGTATAAAAAAAAAGGGACTAGGTTTCCCTAGTCCCCAAAAATTATTTTATAATTTTTGTAATTACTTGCAGTTGACGCAGCTAACAGCGTTGCCAACAACGGTGCGAGTACGGCCCAACAAACGACGGGCAGGGGCGACGGTGGTAGCAGGGCAGCAGTCGCAAGAAGCAGCCTTCTTGACTTCAACAGCCTTGACCTCGACAACCTTCACTGGCACCTTCTCAACGACCACCAAGCTACGGCGCTCACGGAGAGTTGCACGGCGAGCCACCTCAACGGTAGCACACTCACAAGCAGCACCCTTGACCGCTTGGGCCTTGGCCGGGGCAGCAGGAGCTTGGGCCTTAGTGGGGCCTTCTCCAGCTTGAACGGCAACAAAACCAACAACGGCAGCAACAGTAGCGAGAATGAAATTCTTCATCTTTTCAAAACCTTTCTGTGTCATGGACACTTGAGTAAAATCTCATGGTGACACGCTTGGCATCCCCATGTCGATTATTATAGCCTGACCAGATAAAAAAACAACCCCAAGCAATAAATGCTGGGGTTGTAAAAATTACACTATTGATTTTACTTTAAATACTTTAACTTATAAACAGTTCTAAATGTAAGAGCTACTATTTCATCAAGTATATTATGAAGATGTGTATCTTTACTATCAATAAGTTTATGAGAATTTACTAACATTTTGCCAAGATTTTCCATATATGCTAGAGGATCTTCTTCGCCAACATTCGAAAAATCTAATTTCTGCATACCATATTGGCCAGAATATACTTCAAATAGTTCGTCAGCTAATAAAGTAACAGCGTTATAAAATTCGCCTAATGCTTCATGTTGGCTAAATGATTTTGATCGCAAGTGCGCTTTATGAGCAAAGTCTCTTGATTCAAATAACTTTGATATGATTGAATTCAAATTGCCGCCTTTTGTAAATTCATTTAAACTTAACATAAAATCACCTCAACCTATTTATGGTTTTGCTAATGGTTTTAAAGATTTGGATTATCATGTACTCTATTCACTCTTATAAAAGTTGTACACTTCGACAAATCTTTCAATTTGTTTGTGCCAACATAAGTGCAAGTGCTTCTTAATCCACCAAGAATTTCCTCAATCGTTTCAGATATTCTTCCTTTGTATGGCACTTCAAGAACACGCCCTTCGCTAGCTCTATATTTTGCTTTGCTTCCATAGTGTTTTTTCATAGCTTCGTAGGAACTCATTCCATAAAATACCATTTTTTGTTTTTTACCATTTGCATCACAAATAAAACGGCCACCACATTCATCGTGTCCAGCAAAATATCCACCAATCATCACGAAATCAGCCCCGGCTCCTATTGCTTTGGCAACATCTCCGGGCATTCTAATTCCACCGTCTGAGCAAATATGACCACCGACACCATGAGCAGCATCAGCACATTCAATTATTGCACTTAGCTGTGGCACTCCAACACCTGCTACCAATCTAGTACTACAACTTTTCCCCCCGCCTATTCCAACTTTAATAATACTTGCTTTTCCAACAAGTAGAAGTTCAAGAACTTGTTCAGGAGTGCAGACATTACCTGCCATAATAATACTATCAGGAAATAAATCTCTTATTTCTTTACATTTATCTACGAATGATTGTGTATACCCATTTGCAACATCAATACAAATTTTATTAATAGGAACAGCTAATTTGTGAAGCATTCTTAACTTTTCGAAATCTGCACTACCAGTGCCAGTTGTATAAAAAACTTTATCTAGGACTGCTTGATCTTCTTCTCTGTAAAACTTCTCTAACTCAGATAAAGAGTAAAATTTATGTAAGGCAGTTGAACATCCGTGCTTAGCTAATTCTCTTGCCATTTCCATAGTGCCAATTGTATCCATATTGGCAGCGATAATTGGCACTCCAACATTTGTTGGAGCTTCTTTTTTAGATTGATAATTCAGAAAATTAAAACTTCTATCCAGATCTACATCAGCTCTACTTACAGCTTGGCTTCTTTTAGGTTTTATTAATACATCGCTAAAATCTAACTTTATGTCATTCTCAATTTTCATGTCTCGGCTCCAATTTCTTTGGAATTAGAGATCTTCCAGAGAAAGTGTAGCTTCTTCAACTACTTCATTCAACAAATTGTGCATACGAATTGAAACTGACTGTTCTAGACCTAACGACTTATAAGCTGAACAATATTTGCGTAAATCCTTCAAAGCATCATCATATGAATCATAGGAAGCTATAGATGAATCCTTAGTGTCCATAAAGTCTTGAAATTTAATTGCAATATTGTTAGTATTATCATAAAGAGTATAATACTTAATATCTTTTCTTTTATCAAATAAAGATTTAATGTCATCAAATATAAGATTAGACAAAAAATAATACTTTTTATAATACTGTAACTTTAACTTTTCTTTATCATTAAATTTAAAGAAAGGATTTATCTGGAGAACAAATTGAACAAATTCTGGTGTTTTTACATTAACGGAATCAATATCTTCATCAGAAATATCAAATTCATAAGGAAAGTATCTTTTATTTGCAAGGACACGGAATATTAATTGTTGAGATACTGTTCTATTCTTCGGCCCTTTGCTTTTAGACTGTAGTATTGATACTGTTTTTTCTCTTATATCATTTATTAACTGTCTCTCCACTATACTCCTCTGCATTTTTAATTGCCGACATAATCATATTAGTATTTGGCTTTCCAGAGTACAATAATAAAATGAAATCATCAGCCAATTTTTGCACATCATCTTTGTTTGCTATTTCTGGATTTTTACGCATTTCTAGAATACGAAGCATCCAATCTGGGGTAATATCGATCATATGTATCTTTTCACAAAAGACGGTGGAGTCTTGAGGCACACCATGTGCTCCCGCCCATTCCCAAGACTCCACCGATACCCTAGAATATATAATAAGGCTTGGGTTCTTCAAGGTTTCTTTTCTTCAATTCTTGATAACCAGCCTCGGTCAGCAAATAACCGCTCATGGAAACACCTACCAAAGCTTGCTGGTCTGGCGTTTCCATTAACAGAGTTGGCATAATACGGGTGTCCAACTCCTTGGTGCGAACTTGTAGTTGCATAGCCAAACGGTCTTTGCTTGTAGGTCGCTTAGCAAGAATTTTAAGAATTCTTACATGCATCTCATGTAAACCAAATTCATCAATACCACTTTCTGCTGCAATTTGTGCAGCAAGTTCTCCAAAATCTTGATTGACTTGTATTTTTTGTAACATCTTCAAATCCCTAGCAAATTCCAAAGCTTTGCGAGGCACTCTGGGTTGATAATTAGCAATCAACTGACACATTGAAAATGTGAAGTCGGGATTGTGTACCTTAACAATCTCTGCAACTTCTTCTTTGCAATATGGCTTGAGTTTGACTTCGCAAAAACGATTTTGGAATGCATCAAACAAATCTGCACAATCTGTGGTTGCTGCAATCCAACAAACGTTATAAGTGTCAACAATTTTGCCTTTTTCAGTACACATAATAGCATCTTGAGATTCAAGAGCTTTCAACAAACCTTGTTGCATATTATTCTTGAGATTGTGAACCTCGTCAATAAAAACTATGCATGGTGGCAGTTTGATCCGTCCAGCAACATCTTCTACCTTGATCTTGGGCTCACAGGCATTTAAGAAACTAACAATACATTCAAGAAGTTCATGGACAGTAGAAACTGCTTGTGGGCTGATCTCGATGAGAGGCAACCCCAAAGTTTTTGCAAACACTCTAGAAAGAGTGGTTTTGCCTACTGAAGATGGTCCGGTCAAAAGCCAAGAAATATCACGACAAACATGATTGGGTTTTTCAAGAGCAATTGCAATTGCTCTTCCCATTTTAAGCTTAGCATAATCTTGACCAACATAATTATAAAAAGGACTATCAATATTAGTTGGACTAACAGCCCACAACCTATCCCTCAAAGAGGGACAAGGAGGAAGATGATGAGTCTCTGGAATTTGCGAATCGTAGTGAAAAAGCAGTTCTGATACAAAAGTTTCTTTTTCTTGTTTAGTCTTAACCATATAGCCCCCTAGTATTAAATATTGACATCATTCCTAGAGATCTGATTATTTGTTACATAGTCTCTCGTCCGTTGTAGAACCTTATTCAAACGATTCCTTACAGCGTTAGCAGTAATTGAATCATTATACATTTTAATGTGTTCAGCAATTACCAAATCAACCCAATTCACATCACTCTTAGCTTTGTGTTCAATATGTAACAAAACAACAACACGGTCGAACTCATCTTGGCAATTCGCCAAAAGCAAATCATTCAAACTGATATTTTCTGACTTTTCATATTCCACATCGGTAGTAGCAGCCCTAGCGGTAATAGCGGAGTAAAGCTTCTTGTTGCTAGGGTCGAAGTAATTGCTCTTCTCTTTATTGTTCTTGCTCTTATTAAGACAGGACTTGCGATAGTCCCTCAAAGCTGACTGAATATAAGTATAGAAAATTGTCGAGAGCTTGATAGTTGGGTTATTGTAATTCCAAAGAGCTTTACGGATAGCCATTTGGCCTTCGATATAAGCTTCGTCAACATCCATACCTTGAAAATAGATCTTGTGTACTCGCTGAAATACCATCGAGCGATATTTCTCTTGAACATAATCTTCGTGCTTCTGAGCTTCAAGAATTTTTTCGATGTTAGCAAGAAGATTATCTCGGTCAACAACATTCAGCAGTTCAAGGACTTTATTGATATCTTTCTGAAGATCTGAAATGAAAGCGAGATAGCTAGGGTACTGGTTTTCAACCAAAGTAAAAAATTGATGTCCAATATTGTTTCCATCAGCCAAGGCAACAGGGCAAATAGTATGAGCGGCCAACATGAATCCTCCTTGAGGTTGCAGGTATCGGGTAGATTCGACAGAGCCTACAGCGGACAATAGTAAGGAACTACGACTTGATTATCGCACTAGAGGCAGGGCACGGCGATTCCTTTCGCCATAGAGAATATCCTAGACGGAGTTTTGAAAAAAACAAGCAAACCTTCAAAATTTTTAGCAAATCCGAGAAGATTTAATAACAATGTTATTAGTTTTGATTTTTTTGGAACCTAATATTTTTCTAATAATCAAAAATATTTCTTTTTGATTCATATTAGAAAGATCAATAATTTTTTTCTTTTTATTGTTAATCATATATGTGTAATTTTTTATTTATGTTTTATTTTTTATTTTTTCACAAGTAATAATAGAATATATTATGGGAAAAAGCAGAGTAACTGTGGAGTACGGAGCATCTCCACTCATATTGATAGCACCACATGGTTCAAAAGGTGATGATTTTAATACTGATTTACTTACTGAAAGAACAGCAGACTTATTGAATTGTAATTACGTTATAAATCATGGATGGAGAAAATCAGAAAATCTTGATATAAAAAATGAAAAAGCAAATTGTAACAATTTTTATCATATGATAGATGAAGTATATGATGAATTTTGTAAGCCTATTTTAGAAATAGCTAGTACTGTTCTTAAATTTTATGATATATGTTTTGTGGGCTGGATTCATGGTGTAAGCGATAATGTCAGAAATATCTATAAAAAGAATGATATTGACGTTATTTTCGGAGATGGCGAATCAAATGGAACAAAAACCAAAAGCTGCACAAACCATTTAAAAGAATTTATTATCCATAATTTGTGTGACAATGGTATAAAGTGTTACAGCAGCTATCCCGGCAACAAATATAACGGCGCATCAATAAGCAATATGAATCAATTGTGGAATTTACATGTTAGAAATACAAGAGTGCAATCTTTTCAATTAGAAGTAGTAAAAGAACTTCGTGAAGATAAAACTATGACAATTCTAAGTGCTGATTATTTTGCAGAGGCACTAAAAGATATAGAAAATTATAGATCATGGAATAAACCACATAATTTATCCATGCGTTTTATTTAATAATTCAACTTGCTGATATGGATTTTGATCAGATTCTAAGTACTTTATTATATCTTTTAATTCGTTGATATGGACAGGCTTTACAAATGAAATATCATCCGTGTCGTTGATATAGCAAATAACACTTTGTGATTTTTTATTTCTTAGACTCATAACATTATTTCCAAATCCTGCAAGACCATTTTCTGGGGTACAATGATATGATGGGGAATCTTGTATCGTAGGTGCTGTCTGACGAATACTTAAAGATTTTTTTTTAAAGTTGTTCTTCATGTCTCACCTTTTTTAAGGCCAATGCATAAATACTATATGCCAAGCGTATCAATAAAACAACAGCGACTTATGGGCATGGTAAAAAAATGCCAAGAATCTGGCGAATGCCCAAGTGAAAAAGTTAAAAGTATGGCAGACTCAATGAAGCCTGCAGATGTAAAAGCTTTTGCAAGCACAAAGCATGATAATCTACCTCTTCGTGCTAGCAGCAAAAAGAAAAAGCATAAAAAAAATAAGAAACACCATAAGAAAAATGAATCCTTTATGTCTTTTGAAGAGTATGTATTACTTCGTGAAGGCAAAGAAAAATGTTCATGTCCCTGTGATGGCTGCAAGAAAGATTGCAAACTTTGCAATTGCAAGAATTGCAAATGCGCCGGTTGCAAATGCAATTTAGAACTTTAACTGCTGAATAACAAATTTAGATTACCGTTTTGTATCTCATTTTGAAGAAATTTGATACCATTTTCACGAATTTGTCTTACACGCTCTTTTGTGAGATTCAATTCTTCAGAAATTTCTTTTAAGGTTTTCTTGCGTTGATTAAGAAGGCCAAAACAATTTATAATAACAAAATGTTCCCTACTATCTCGTTTCTTGATCTTATCTAAAATGTTTTGTATATCGAAATGGATGCTTTCATCTTTTTCTTTTTTACTACAGTTCTCAAAATCTTTTTCATCCATTTTTTCCGCAAAAGTAGAACCATCTATGTTTGTTGCAACAGAATCATAGAATTTTTTGTTATGCATATGGTCTCTTAATGAGTTATTCATAAGAACCCATGTGCAGTATGTGGAAAATTTGAATCCCCTTGTATAATCAAAACAGTCAACAGCTTTGATAATGTTCAAGAAACAATCGCTTATTAGATCGTTTAAATTGTCACCATAAAAATCTTTCCTTTTCTTCAAAAGTTGAGCCGCTAATCTTGTATTACATGTAACTAAAAAATTTCTTACACCAAGATATTTATTGTAAAATTCAACTGACAAATTTGCATATGTTGATATGGAATGCTGCTGATATATTTCAAAATTTAATTTTGTTTTATATTTGTAGTAATTCATCTTTCTAAAAATATGAAATTCTTGTTTTTTAGAAAGAAGCGGTTCGGAATAGAACTGCCTGAGTTCAGGATTAACTTTATTAATGTCCTTTTGAATTTGCAACTTCTTTTTATTGTAATCCTGTTGATCAGGAAGTTCAGATTCAATTTCGCTAATATAGTTTTGATCGTCAAAGTCACCAACAGTCCAATATTTAAAGCTGTTTTTGTTTATCTCAAATTCGATTTTCTCTATAGACATCTGAAATCACCTTGTCCCATGATTTGATTTTTGTCATGCGAGATGTATCGCCTAAATAAATATAACCTAATGAGTATTCAGCGTCCATTTCTTTTTTATTATCATACAAACTATTCTTATCTAAAGAGATCACTTCAAGACTGTATAGTCCTGATCCAGTGCATTCATATTGATTTAGTTTTCTTAGAGTTTCATAGTTAACTTCGTAGATTTCACCGGGTATTTTATATCCATCAGACACTACATGCACCATACATGGATAACTAATTCTACAAAATAATTGATAATATGGCTCTGTAAGAATTTGCCCTAAATATTCTGATTCCATGAGCATTTCATGTGCTCTGAATCCTTTTTTTAATGTTCCATAAACAAAAATTATCATATAGCTTCCTTAACATACTCCCCATCTATGACTACTTTTTGATTTTTATATTTGTCTATATTAAAATTATACTCAAACAAAATATTTTCTAATATTTGTTTAATTCCTCTTGCCCCTGTATCAAGCTTCAATGCATGTTCTGCAATTGCAGATATGGCATCTGGCAAAAATTCTAGTTCGACATTATCATACTTAAATATTTTTTTATATTGATTGACAATAGAATTTTGTGGTTCAGTAATTATTCTCTCTAAATCTTCTAACTTCAATTTATTAAGTTTTTGTATTAATGGAAATCTTCCAATAAACTCAGGTATCAAACCAAATTCAATAAGATCCTCTGGCAAGGGGGAATCATCAAATTCAACTTCATCACTGGCAGAACGAAATCCCATCTTTTTGCCATTTCTTTTTTCAATAATATCCTCCAAACCTACAAAAGTACCACCGACAATAAAAAGAATGTCTTTGGTATCGATATGAACCATCTTCTGTTCTGGATGTTTTCTACCGCCTTGTGGAGGAACATTACATAAGGTTCCTTCAATTATTTTCAACAGAGATTGCTGTACTCCTTCCCCGCCGACATCCCGAGATATTGATACGTTCTGTCTTGTTCTTGCTATTTTATCGATTTCATCTATGTAAATAATTCCTTTTTCTGCTGCTAGCTGATTATAATCACAACTACGCAGCAGGGAAGCTATGAGGCTTTCTACATCATCGCCTACATATCCTGCTTCAGTCAAAGATGTGGCATCACCAATAGCTAGTGGCAAATCTAAAAATTCAGCCAATTTTTTTATCAACAAAGTTTTTCCTGATCCAGTAGGACCAATCAACAAAACATTACTTTTTTCAATAGAAACATTTTCAAACTTTTTGTCACATGGAATAAATTCACTATTAATTCTTTTGAAGTGATTCGATACAGCTATTGATAATGCTTTTTTAGCTTCTTCTTGGCCCACTACATGAAGATCCAAAAACTGCTTTATATCTCTTGGGGCATAGGAGCTTTTTAATTTATTTTTATGAAAATCACTACTTTTTTTCTTGGGAGTGTGATATGCAAATATGAAAGTACATGTTCTATGACAAGTTGAACAAATAAAAGAATGAGGCACAGTTATATTTGATTCAATAAGATGCCCAATCTCTGCTGGGCTCTTTCCACAAAAGCTACAAAGTTTTTTTGCCTTGGTCGGTTTTTTATTTTGGCTTTTCATAAGCCAAATAATAAAACTTTATAGTCTAGAAAACAAGACTAATTGGCAATCTTATATTTATTGTCAATCTCACAGCGAATTATTTTTTTGTGCTTTTTGAGCACGCTCAAACGGGAACGAATTATATTAATAAAATCAGATGGGCTTGATGTGGATACATACCCTTCTTTTGCTATGCTGGCTGTGATTTCATGAACACTTGAGCCATTTGCAGAGGCAGAAATAGTCTCAAGAATTATTGTATCAAGACTTTTTTTATTGCAGCTACCCTTGGGCCTTCCTATTTTGCTTTCTCCAATAATTACACGGGCATCTGCTATAGAATCACAATGTTGAAGGATATCTGTTTCTATAATCTTAAGATCAGCCAACAGGGCATCCCTCTTTTTCATCAAAATTGCAATATTTTGTTGCATTTCAGGGGTCATACTCATGGGCAAAATTCCTCAGTCTTGTGTTAAGGCGTATATTACGACAAAACTTAGAAAAAAACAAAGGGCTGCGTAATTTTTCATGAATTTGATTTAGGCAAAAATTAGGAGTATAATAAAATTGAATTCAAACATCCCAAAGGAGTGTAAAATGTTAGTATTGACAAGAAAAGAAGATGAAAGCATCACCATCGCCTGTCCTGACGGAAATTTCCTCAAAATCACTATTTGCAGGATTGATGACAACTATAAGGTAAGAATTGGAATTGAAGCTGATAAAGCATATAAAATTACTCGCACAGAACTCATCAAGAAATCAAACAAAAAAGAAGAAGAATTTTTTAAGCAGTACTAAGAAATTCTTTTCTTAGTTTCTTTATAAATTCGTCCATGCTGTATCCTTCTTCATGACAAAGTGAAAGGAACTCAAAATCTTCATTGCTTATTCTAAGCAAAAATTTCATTTGATTTAGATTTGTATAAAGTTTGTTTTTAAGAACTCGATATGCTGATAAAAGTTCATTTTCTTTAGTTGAAAGAATTGTGCGTTCACATTTATCACAAAAAGATACGCCATTTACAAGTGCTTTGTTAAGTTCTTTTGAACAATATGGGCAATAGCAAATCATTTCAAATATATAGGGTAGCTTATACAATATTGTATAAGCTACCCTATTGTTTTTTATTCAGCCAGCCTAAACTTCATTCTGGCTTCTGTTGACCAATAAGATAAAAATTCTTCACAACTTTGGTCGTTGATAAGTGAAGTTACCAGATCTCTTGTCAAATCTACCACAAAACTATCAACTTCCAATTCCCCTAATTTGTCTTCTTCTACTTTTGCCAATACTTGCAACCAATTTTCAACAAGTAATTGTTTAAAATCCTTGTCATTTTCTGATACATCGCTTCCCTTTTTGTTTGATGCATCTTTCTTATTCTTTTTAGTCTTGCCATTTCTAGGCCCGACATTTCCATTTACAGAGCCAAGAGTAGCTGCCGTAATTACTGGAGATATATTCTGTTGTTTTGTTTTAATTTCCTTTTCTTCAGCTAAAAAACTTTCCAATATATCATCGGCAGATTTTTTGCCATCATGATCGCCAAAAGTTTCACAAATTGTACTTTTGGCTTTAGCAGTATCTTGTTTCTTAAGATTGTTTTTTAATTGCTTTTCGAGCTTGCCCTTTTTGTGCAAAGCCTCCTTTTCTGCTTCCTGTGTTGCTTGCTTATATTCTTGAATTCTGTCTTCAGAGCTTTCGATATCTGCAAGTATCTTTGCAGCACCGATGCTCATCTTGCCACTATAGACAGCATCCAGAATTTCTGAATTGACTGGACACTCATCGCTTAGTTTTGCAAGTAATGTCTTAACTCCTTCCAACCATGCAGCACTATTGCCTGTCATTTGAATAATTTTATCATCAGGAATATTCTTGTTTAAACAATAATCAACAAATTTGTACTCAACGCCTTGACCAAATTTTACTTTGGTTTTATCTTCCTCAAAAGCTAATATGTATGCTTCAATCTCATTTGCTTGATTGAAAATTTTGACAAGTACATTTTTGTACAAGTCTTTTGCGTCTACAAATATGCATCGATGATTATCGAAGCATTTGGCGTTGTTTTGAATCAAAGATTTAATAGCCAAGTATCTTCTGTGGCCATTTATTAATGTTAAATTGCCATTTGTATATCTGGCTATGAGAGGAGTCAACAATCCTTTCTGACAAATTGAAGTAGTCAAAAAAGCCATGCTCTCTTCATCCATGCCATTTGGGTTTGCATGAATACTTTCGAACATAGTTCTTGGATTAGAAAAATCAAAGTCTTCTGAATCATCCGTTACAAAAGTCTGCTCCGATATATTATCGAAAGGCACCTCAAAAAGATTTTCACTTACTTGCCTAGCCCCTAATTCTTTCACAAGTTGTGCAAATTCCATCTTGGGCTCCTGAAAGAGGTGTAATGGTACGGGGCAGATTATAGACGGCCCGATGAAAAAACAACCGGAAAAATTTTTTCAAAACTAAATTTTGTTTTTGTCTTCTTTGAATCTCTTCAAATTTTCTGAAACAACTTGTTTTACTACTGGATTTTTATTCAATAGCTTAAGAATTGTAACGCCACCCTCATGTTCAACATAACTTCTATGGGAAACAGCTTCTTTCATATCAAGTTTTGATATCTTGGCTGCAAATAAATCGCATTCAAACCAGCAGTATGGATATTCTGGCAGTCCTTTGACCATATCAAAAGCTTTCTTATAAAAAAGCTTGCAAATAAATGGCAAACTTGTATCCTTAACAATCGTGGGAGCAGAATCGATTGCTTTACTCGCCTTTAGTATATCTAATTTCTTGCTCATCGGATTATTTGTCGTACTGGAGATTGCTACAACTTTGTCTTTCTTAAGTGAAAAAATATCCTTGACGAGATTCATCAAAAAATTTGGTTCATTTATTTTTACATCATTATGAATTACACAACACAACTCAGAAGTGCTTAACTTCACGCCATAATTTACAACAGCTCCAAATCCACAAGTTTTGTTCATAGTTTCTATTCGAATTCTTTTTGTGTCTTTAAATACCTGTTTTAATGTTCCGCTATCCTTACCGTCAAACACAACAATAATATTGTAATCAATATTTCTGACAAGACTAAAAATACTTCGTACTAAAGATATGACTCGGCCATATTCACCTAAAGATGGAATAATTATGTCAACCTTTGGATATATTTTATTTGTAACATCCGCCATAAATACTTTTTTTTCTGCGTTTATATCTAAATTAACTTCTTGCATATTGTATTAATCTTTCATGATAATTTGCATCTGTTAAATCACACAAATAAAAACCACTTTTTTCTAAAAATGCTCTATATTTTTCATCAATATCAAAAAAGAAAAAGATTTTTTTATAATAGTTTATTACACTTTTATTGCTTACATAAAATTTCTTGATCTCTGAGAGTTCGTTGTTATATTGCTTATCTGAGATATAGTATGGCAAAGAGACAAGGTCAAACTCATAAAATTTATTCTTATTGTATAAAACAAATTTTGGCTCAGGCTTCAATTCAACAAAACATTTATAGAAAGCATGTACCAAATTTTTTGGTAGTCTATTTAGGGTGAAACCGGAAATAAAAAATATCGCTGGTTCACATTCCTCTATAAAAATTTTATCTATACTAAAGTCTGTCATTTTCTTTCAAAAATTTAATGAAATTCTCTGATTCCTTATCATTCAACGTAATTCTATCCCCACTAGAGGATCTTACTAAATATATAATCATTTTTCTTGCTGGATTTATATCATCTTTTATGAATTCAAAATGAGAAATTTGGTCTACGTTAACATATAATTTTTCATTTAGTTGACAAAACAAACTATTGCTCATTCTGATTCTCCAGCTCTATATTCCAATATACATTATCCAACCACTGTTTCCACGACTTGTGATAAAGATGAAACTTTAGGTCGGATACTTTTGGTTTGATAGGTGTTTTCAACAAATTCATACCAGAGGGAAACTTTTTATTTTTAATTTCTTTTAAAAGTCTTCCTCCCTTAATAGAGTTACACTCTATGCAACTCAAAACACAATTTTGCCAAGTAGTTTGCCCACCTTGACAACGAGGAATTACATGATCAATTGTTAATTCTTCACTTCCGGGTTTTATGCCACAATATTGACATTTATATTCATCTCTTTTGAAAATGTTTGCTCTGGAAAATATAACAAATTTACTTGGATGTCTATCATACTTGGCTAATTTAATAACTTCAGGAATTTTATATTGCTTATTTACGGTGCTAAGAGCTTGATGCTCATTTTCAGGCTTGAATTGTGACCATTCATCCCAAGTATATGGAGTACACATATCGTCTATAACATGTGCTTTTGCTTGTGGCCCTGAAAGAAGTAAATTTATGACTTTATAAACTGGGCTTGTGCCAATTACTGACCAGTTCTTGTTGAGAACTAGCACTGGTTGTGTTAATTTAGCTATCATCATATTATTTATGATCTCAAAAACTTAATCTTTTTTGGTCCATAAAATTTCTTTGAACCTTTCAACACGATTCAAAGATCTTGATATGCTAAACAATGAATCTGACAATCTATTAAGATAAGTTGTTATGGCCAATAAGGTTTCCACGCTTTTTTCTTTATCAGACATATCATAAAAATTTCTCTCAGCACGACGGCAGACACTTCTGCAAATGTGTGCAAAAGTAGATGCTGTTGTACCGACAGGTAGTACAAAATTTTGCAAATTGCCGTTTTTTGATTCTTCTTCGTCTATAAAATTTTCAATAGACTTAGTAATTTCACTTAAGCTATCAACTGATAAATCAGTGTTATAGCCAATAAATGCTCCAATATTAAAAATCATCTCAATTTGAGTTTGAATAAAAAATTCTATTTTTTGCAAACACTCAATGACACTATCAATTTTGCTTGTTTTCTTTTCAATTTTATGTTTTGCAGAAGCAACCAATGAATCTAGATGTCCCAAATTTGCATTTAATTCATCAAGATCGCCTAAAATATGCACCAATAGATGATTCTTCGGAGTTTTGGGGTTTTGTTTCGTATAGGTGTATCCATTGTCACCGTATTTTGTATAAATTTTTGCCATAATCCCCTCACTCATCTATTGGCCATGATGATTTACGCAAATAAAACGCAGTAAACGGAATAACATAACTATATCCATCACTAAAAATTACATGATGTTCGTAAAAAGTTTTTTTCCAATGAAACTCATCATAAAGCCATAAACATGGCAATTTATCTGAAAATCCATCTCCATATACCAACTCAAAAATTGGCGTACCATAGAATTCATATCCTATGTAAAGAATCTCTTGATCGTCTGGATTTCCAACTACAAACATATGCTCATCAGTAAGAGGACTTACAGATTTGCAAAATACATTTCTATTTGTTAAATCATAATTTTGAATAAATTTAACAACATTTTTTGGCAAATCATCTTTTATACGATCATAATGTTTTTCCAATTTTTCAATTCTGGAATTCCAGAGTTCCTCTACACTTTCAGGTACACTGTCACTTCTGTTTATTTGATTTATTATATCTGGAGTTATAAAATGCACGGGGTTTTCCTCCTGTATTGTGTCTACGGTTCATTCTCATAAATCGAGAACCACATTTATCACACAAACATTTTATGCCAAATGGATTATCACGAGTAACAGCGTGTGACCCAAGATGTTCAGCATGAATCAATCCTCCGCAAGTACATCGTACTGGATACCCATGACAGCATTCGGCGCAATGATTATCTCCACAACTATGCTTTCCATTTTCAATTTGAAGAATACTCATCGCCGTCCTCCTCTTCATCATCTAATTCTTCTATATCTACATCTGCTTTTTCGTTAAGAGAATCTAATGCAGTTTTTACTAATATTTCTTGGTACGAAATAGTAAGCTTCATAGCTTCTTTTTTAGTGAACCCAGATTGTTCCAAGGTCGAATAATATAGCTTAAGTATAGAGCCTATGGATTTAAAACCAGCAGCCACTTGCTCTAAAGCAGCCATTCTTCTCAAGTAATCTCTATCTTCCATAGGATTCTCCATTTCTACACAAATAATTATATCAATTTATTTTTATGATTCAATAAATATGGTATGATCTCTTTTTACGAATATTTAGGACAAATAAATGAAGGAGCAACTTTCGGCAAAACCGGATTGTATCCATTAAGCTATCAAGGAGTCGGCCAATATCCTCCAGCCTATTTAATTCCTGCAAGTGCAGATGCTGTTTACTATATTTCTATGGACGATAGATTACAAAAAGTTTGGGAAAAAGAACCATTCAAAATAGATCATTTAAAACCGACACCAATTTGGACTAAAAAACAAGGCACAAAACAATTTGTTGCACAAACAGCTAAATTACCACCTGGAAATGTGGTCCCGCCTAAAGAACCAAAATTAAATGGTAAAATTAAACCGTACAAACTTACTAAGCATAAATGTTGTCCAAGTGATAGCAAGGTGCTGCCCCCTAATTTAGTGGATAAGAAAGCAGAAAAATTTGGCGACCCTTGCCCACACACATTTAAAATGCCAGATTAATCAATTACAATTGCATCTTTTTCAATTAATTTATCATTTCCATTAGTCTTTTCGTTTATATTTTTTGTAAGCTTTTCTTTTAATTCTTTATTTTCTTTTTCCAAAATAGCAATTTTTGCTAAATTTACTTTATCAGGCATAGGATTTTTCAAAACAATACCCATGCCAACAATAATGCCCAACAAAAATAAGCCTACATACTTGAATAAAAACAAAAAATATTTAAAAAATGATAAAAGTCTTGACTTTGCACGATCAACTGGATTGTCTGGATTTGTAATTTGATCTCCCATAAAACTTATATAGTTTATATTCGCTAATTTATGAGTAGTACATAGTCTACACTTGCACATTTTGTTTCTGTTTTACTGAAGTACCTTCAGAATATCCTTGTAAATACTGCAAATCTTTATATCTTGTACTTTTGCCTTTGTAAGCATGATAAAACCCAAGAACCCACTCTGGTTTAACGTCTAAAAGAAAACAAATATCTTTCAATTTTTTCCCAGTCATTTTCTTATCACTTATCAAACAAAGTTCTAAATAGTGACAAAAGGGAGAAAATTTATTTTTTAACCTGTAATGATCACTATCAAATTCAAGCTGGAACTCATCTGTCAATTCGATGAACAGCTTTTTAGCCAAAGGCAGATAATCTCTCATTACAGCTCCGGAGTTTTTAGATAATAGCTAACCCATCATGAGCCAAAAAAAGAAATTCTTCAAGTGGAACATTTTTTTTAATTAATAATCTTTTTATTTCCGACTTAGTTCTATCTTGAAATTCTTCAACCCACCCATATTTCCAAGGGCCATATTCTGGCTGTGATCTAATTTGACCAATAAATTCTGTATACCCAAGGAAAAATCTTTTAATTGCAAATTCTGTTTTTATAACATCATGTTGGTTAGATACTATCTTCTTATTATCATTTGGTTTTTTACTCGAAAACATCGTTTTTTCCCATGAATTACCAATATCATGAAAAAAAGCCATGCGTAATAATAATGTAAATAAAGATCTTTTGACATAACAAGATTTCCAAAAATCAGATACTATAAATAACAAAATTGATTCATTTGTAGTTAAAAATACTTTTGTAGGAGAGTCTATTTGCAGAATATCTTCACAAATATTTAAAAAATTAATTACATGATTTTGATCGTATTTTGTGACTGATAAAAACAAACCATCAGTGCTATAATTGAATGCTTTTGCAAAGACCTCTCTACAATTGTGCCACGACAGAAATGCTTCAGGTCGTTTTACATCGTAAATTGCAAAACTACCAGACGAATCTGATACATCAACACTCAATACTTTTTGTCTAATACTGCTATAATACACAAATTACTCCATCATCCTAGGGAACCAATCCAAAAAATGTTTTGTGTTTTCTGTATTAAAAAACAATTCCCATGCATATAAAATATTGTAATGATTAGAATGTAAAAACTCTAAAAATAAGTCCAAATTTTTAATTCTTGAATTTATTTCTTGATTAGTACTAAGACTAGACATAAAACATGATGGAAGTTCATTCACATGATTTGCAAACCAAGAATCATTACAAATAACAAATGCCTTCCAATAATTAATTTTTATATCATCTAAAGATTTCATAACATAATAATTAGATGATGTTAAAAGCCTGTCTTTAATTTCGTAAAATGTTTTGTAAAAAAAATTATATTCTACCTCAATCAACTTAGATGACATATTATTTTGTTTTATAGAAAAGTCGCAAGACAAAGTTTCAAATCTAAAATTATATTTTTGAAAATTGTTTTTGTAATTTATAGTTGAAAAATGAATAAAATTTATAGTTTTTAATTTATTTTCAGTTAATTCATAGCCGCAAATCCCCTCAGAGTACGGAATTGGGAAATCAATTACAGAAACATTTTCACGGAGAAACTTTTCTGCTATAAGCATCATATTTCTCCTTGAACAAAGTCGTATTCCTCAAAAGTATCTGGAACCCAATTATCTTCCTCAATATCGAATCTTACAGGAAAATCATCTTTCCAGTCTTCTAGTATATCGAATGCCCTTCCAACGCTCGATGCCATATCTAAAGTAACAAATATTATTTGTGGGGGTATGTTTGGATACTTTTCCAAAAACCCTTTATAGATCTTTTCTTTATATTCGTTTTTTTCTTTCATTTTGGCCCAACTTCAAGCAAAACATTTGCTTCATTCTTGATTTGCGAATTACAACTATGCCTTCTTAGTTTTTTTATCGCCCAATTTCTAGTCTCTAACAACCCTTCACTTAATAAATTATTATCATCAAACTTCAGTCCAGAAAATGATAAGAAATCACATACATTGTCTACTGAATTAATGGGATATATTGTTTGTCTGCTTTTTACAAGCTCTATAAAATTAATTAGAAACCTTGCCCAATTTTTTATGTTTTTTTCAACTAGAGTACTTTCAGGAAAACGAAACTCAACAGTTTTTCTTTTGAAAGACTTTAAAGTAATTGATCTATAATAATTGACTAAATTCATAGATAGCCTACGATCTGCATTATTCAAACTTGTATTATTTGGTTTGTATAGATTCCAATAATCAGATGCATTTAAACAAGTTTTATTATATTTGCAAACAGATGTAAATCTAGTACAATATTTGCTTACTTTTCTCCTGTCTGGAACCATACAAAAGATAAAATATTCAATACATAGCCAATTATTAATTAAAATACCAACATCCTCAGAAGAAAAATCAGACACATCTACATGTACATGAAATCCACAATTTTCATTTACTTTAACGTTTATTGATTTTAAACTAGATATAACTTTAGAAATATGTATTAAATCGTATACTCCTGAGCCTTTATAGGATGTAATCTCATATCCGCCTTCATTTATTCCTTTAATAAGTTTAGCACCACAAGAACCATCTAATTTCACGTCCCAAAAATAATTGTTGATACTTGGATGATAATAACTTGATTTAATTTGTCGATGAGTTTTTCTGCGAAGGAAATCTACTATATTTGGCCTAGGAACTTCACGTCCTATTTCCATTTCTATACCGAAACATCTTAGTGTATCAAATTTTCTAAATTGCAATTTTATTCCTCTAGGTCGGTACGAGGTCTGTATCCGAATTGTTCCCCAAGCTTACCCAAAAAAGCTTGCTCTCTTAAAATTGCTTTGTATATTTTTGAAGAGTTTTCATTTTCAACTTCAATAATATTAGCATGAGCTTTCTCAGACCATTCTTGCATAGATTGCAAAGCTTTCAGAATGTCTTGAAATCCAGTTGTCACATATTTAATTGTATTTCCAAGTGCTTCAGCAGCATCCTTGTTCAGATCTTGATGGTACTGTTTAAATTTGAGAAATAGAAACAAAAATATAGTATTTACTACGAGTGTGGATATGGAAAAGAGCAAAATAATGATAAGGAAAATGTGTTCGGTTTGCATATAGTATTTTATGCAGGAAAAATTATGCAGTCAAAGTTTTATACTGTAATTTTAGTATTGGATCAGTAATCCAATCGCCAGAGCTAAATATTCCTAAATTATCATTTACAAATACTTCATTTATTGTTACGCTATTATTAATAATACAAGTTTCTTTCTTGACATTAACTTGCAAATTGAAATTCATACTGTTGTAAAAATTACGTGGGCACAACAAACTAGATGGTATCCAAATTTTTACATTTGCTTCATTGTTATCAAAGTAAGCAGAATTTCCAATTCTTACCCTTTGTAAAAAGTGAACATTTAAATACCATTTAAATTTATCTTTTATAGCATTATTATTTACTTCTGATGTAAGCGATACAGATAATATCCACTGTTCTGTTGAAGGTCTTCCAATACTATATTGTTCATTGTAATAATATGAAAACTTATTGGTGTTATATTTCATAGTAAGATTCTTTGAAAACACCAAGTTATTACTTGCCAAGAAATTAGTAAATATAGAACTCTTATTTAAGTTGGTCGCCAAAGTAAATCTAGATTGTATATTTTTGCATCCGCAAATTTCTAAATTTGTATTAAGATTTGCTTTTCTAAGTGGCAACCCACTAACAAATCCATAAATAATTTTGAAATTTTCAACTGTTGGAACAATTATTATCTCTTGATCAAATGTGCCTATATCAGATTGAGATACTGTTGCTTCTCCATTAAGTTCTAAACTGCCAGTACCAACATAATGGCGTGTTTGAATTACGCCAACACTTACTGTAACAGGAGCTATGCCAAATAGACGAACATTTCCTACGCCGACATAATTCCAAGATGTAGTAATTGCTCTAGCAGCACCACTTACATAAATAGTTCCAGTTCCTATGTACTGATTGTCTTGTAAAAGGGCATCATCTACCATGATCATAACTTGATCTACAAGATAATCTGCACAGAAGTCTAGGCATTCTCCAAAATTACAGAAATTTTCATCCTCAAATTTAACGCACTCTTCGTTATACAACCCATATTGTTTGAGATATTCTTCATCAACTTTATAAATTGGTTTTGTATATTTCTGGAATCTCTTTACTGGCCAAATCCAATTTTGTGCTGTAAGTTTTTCGCAGACTTCCTGTACACTTGTAGCAACAATTGTTTGAATAGATCTTACTGGGCATTCAATAGCTTCATTAACAAATGGCGCATCTCCACACTTCTTAATTGGTATGCAATCTCCTTCAATTCTATATGCATAATATACTTTTCTACCAACCTGATATAAAATAGGTAAAACTTTTGTAATTGTTTTTTGAATTCTGTAATTAATTGGCAAAAACAAATTTATTGAAATATCATAAATCGATGAGCCGTAGACAAGTATTGTTCCACTTCCACCGTATGTAAATCGCAAGATGCTAGGAGATGAACCATATAAAAGTATTGTTCCAGATCCATAATAACTGTAATAAGAATCTTTGTATATTTTGCTTACACCAGCAAGGTAGGCCCTTGGAGTTATAGCAGCACTAGAAGAGGCTGCAGTAACATATGTATTAAAATTTAATATTTGTGCGGTATTATCATATGCAATACCGCCACAAATGTAGCCCTTGCTTAATCCATCGGAAACTACTCCCAATCCAAATTTGCCCAATTGTACTGGATATGTAAGCGAAATCGTTTCCGCAATCATATCAAAAACATATACATTTCTTGTATAAATATCCGAAGTTGTTCCAGTTACAAAAAATGCTCTCATGTTTCTAAATGAAACTCCACCACCAAAAGCAGCGGCAAGTAACAATTCTGTAGCCAACGTAGATCTTGTATCAGTGCTATATGCTAAAGATTCTATAACAGTAATGTAATTACCTATGCTTGTTTGTCCGCCAGCCATATATCCTTTTGTATAGCTATAAGCAGAATATCCCCCAATTCTTGGTTCATCTAATGTTATGGCAACTACAGACTGGGTGTCATTTGAATATGTTATTTTTTCACAACTGTCCAGATATGAACCAGTTGTTCCGCCTGCAAAGTACGCCGCCCTTTCAATATCTGAAAACCCAAAAGAAAAAGCTCTTGGCTCAGATAAAACTGTGGCAATGGCAGAATTTACTTCAGTTTCGTATAAAAGCTTATCTACAGAATCGGAATAATCGTAAGGATCAGTGTTGTTTTCTGCGCCTCCTGCAAAGTATGCGATTATATCTTCATCAGAAACTCCCGCCATGCCCATTTTTGCAACAGTCAAAATAGCAGTATCTTTAGCAACTGCCAAATCTGCATTGAATACTATTTTTTCTGTTAAGTTTGTTGTATTGCCATTTCCCTGCAATCCGCCTGCCATGTACCCTTGCGGGATAAATGTATAAAGCTTGCCAAAACAGCCCATGCTAGTCCTTGCATCCCTAACTTGGGAAACTGGGCTAAGAACAGATATTTCAAGATAATAAGTAAATTTTTCAGCACTGGATACAAAAGATGTACCCTGTTTACCACTTTGATAATATCCCTTTATTGTTCCTTGACTTAGACCACCTGCTCCATATCTTGATTCTTGTAGAGTCCCAGCAGACACAGAACTTATTGCACCTGTAGAAAAATTCAATCTGTATGTAGATGAATATGTAGTTGTGTTATTTGTGCCGCCTGATATGTATCCAAAATTTGAGTATGATGAAACACATGCGCCTTTTGTCAACTGCGATTCTAGACTACTAAAATTTATGAATACAACAGATGTTGCATAAGAAAAAACTTCGATTGATGATAAAACTCCAGATAAATCGTTTGTGCCTCCCATTATATAACTAAATTTATTAAAATCAGAGAATGCAGCAGCCTGTCTTCTATAAGTATTTAGGACTGATGGCACAGTAGAAAATAAACCCGTATTAAAAGAGATTTGATCTATATTGCCTTTTGCTTGGTTATTTAAATACCCGCCGAAAACATAACCAAACGCATTCAAATAATTTGCGCTAGCCATTTCAGATCTTTTCAAACTCAAACTACTTGAAGAACTTGAAAAAATTTCAGTATCGTATGGCATAATATCTAAATACAAACCGCCGTCTGTTACATACCCCTTGAACCTTCCATCACTCATGCCGACCGCATATGAATAACTATTTAATAATCCGCTGTTAGCCGCACTTGTAACGTCAGATGAGTATGAGATTTTATCAACTATAGCTGTAGCTCCAGCAAGATTCTGTCCACCACAAAAATAACCTGAATATCCGCCAAGCCCAACAGGAGCCGCTTTTTTATTTAATGGTAAAAAACCGCCATAAACCAGATATATAGCTCTTTTCCCAGTACAAGGATTAAAATGCGTAAATAATAAATCTCCAGTAAATGGATCAATTGTAGAGCCAACCGGGGAATAAATGTTCTCAACAAAATTTCTCTTTGTTGTTACATTTGCACCGCCACTTTCATAGAGATTGTATGCCGCAATAACACCAGTAGTATCATATTGTGATACAAGTATTGATTGTGAAGAAAATCCGCTACTGCCTAAAGGGACATAACTAAATCCCGCTGGTGTCTGATCGATTGGAGCACCGAAAGAAGAGTTAGAAAAACTATAAAAGTCTTCCCCATCAATTTGCTCAAGATCATATTTATAAAAACGGCCTTCATTTATTGATATTAAAACTGCTTGCCCTTCATTATAAAATCCAGACGGAGCAATTCCTATACTTCCAAGGCCATTTACTTCAGGAATTGTTGTTGAGCTTAAATCTGTAATATCAAATTCTGTATTATCCTTAATTTGATAAACAAGTCTTGTAAAATTATAATTTTGTTTATTCGGAGTAGCAAAAATTAAATCATCAGGGCCATATGCCATCCCCCCCCAAATGAGAAGTGGCGTTTCCATCCAAATTTCTGGCAGACCAAAAGACCTTATCCTTTTTGTTAATGGATCTCTATTAACAGGAACTTTGAGAATATAATTAATATTATTTTTTTCAGCAGATACTAAAATATAAAGTAAATTTGGCCTGTATAATGTCAAAGCATAAATATTATCATATCCATATATTGAACCAAGATCTTCAATAGAATAAAACTCTGCGAACTCTTGGCTTACATAAGCATTTGCCCCTGTCGGCAAAGGCCTGCTTGTTGTAGTAGATGTAGTAGTAGTAGTAAATATATCATTCTGAATTACTCCTCCACCGAATTGCCCGAAAGCTTGTGTTGAGTAAGAAGAATAGCCAAAATCAGATACAGTAATTGCATTCCATGCCAAATTCACTGGCAGACCCACGGATGTCCATGTATGACAGTCACTTGATAATGCCGCATCACTTGATGTAGATATTATCAATGCTTGATTGTGATAATTGCTATATACAGTTCCAGTCCATGACGATACTGATGGCAAAAAGCCTGTAGTTATCCATGTATACCCATTTTGTGAAGTTATTGATAAAGTCGAATTAGGTTGTGTTACAAAAAATAAATTTTCACAAAATTCTATGTTATTCCAGAAACCATTTGGAACATAAGTAATCCCCCAATCTGTTCCGTTTTGAGAGTATAAAAATGCATCACCTGGCTGAATAATTACAAAGTAATTTTTAGCATATACTATCTTTGTCCACAGTCCTCTTAATGGCAGCAGCACTTCTGTCCAAGCAACTGTATCAAAAGTATAAGCAATAACATCCGAATCATTAGAAATAGCAATCAACAAGCCTGCACTACCGCCTAAATCTGTCCATACACGACTAGATGGCAAATTGAATTCAGTCCATGTAAATCCATCTAAGGATCTTGCTCCAACATTAGAATTTGCCGCTATCGCAACAAATCCTCCTAAAGCCCATATTATTGACTTCCATGCTCTTGTTGATGGCAAATATGCGATTGCCCAATGATCGCCATCGTAGCTTACTGCTGCAATATTATTATTTGCTGCTATCGCAACAAATCTATAATTACCATAAGTTATATCTACCCAGTCGGCTACTAATGGAATATTCCTCGTAGTCCAACTTGTACCATCATTACTTTTTGCAACTACATTTGTTGAGCTAGCAACAGCTACATAAACACCAGCTAGTGGTGTAGTAGTAGTAGAAGTTGTGGTAGTAGGAAAAGGAGTGGTAGTAGTCGTAGAAGTAGTAGAAGTAGACGTTGTAGATGTTGTTGAAGTGCTAGTAGTAGTTGTTGTAGTTGTCGTTACAATTGTTACCGATGAATATCCTACAGTAATTGCAGACCAATTTTCATTAGCCGTGATGCCTCTTTGATTCCATGAAAGACCATTAATTGTTGTTGCCGCAACATCAGAATCAGATACGGCTAAAAATATTTTATTCTCTCTACTGAATTTAAGGGCATTCCAAGCCGAAGCCGTTGGCAAATTTGTCGGAACCCATGTATAACTATCTGATGATTTTACATTTTCAGTAGCATCTGGCTTTAGGACTATGTAAGTAGAATTTCCTCTATCTAGACTTTGCCATTGTCCGTTTTGAGTATATGCTGATCCCCACTCGTCTAAATCAAAAGAAAATAAGAATTGAAGAGGAGCAGGCGCTAAAGTTGTTGTTGTACTCGATGTAGAAGATGTGCTTGTTGTACTACTTGATGTTGTAGTAGTGCTTGAAGTACTAGTTGTAGTAGTTGTAGGAAGAGTCGTGCATGCAAAAGTTTCAGTTTGTCCTATAGTTGTTCCACTAAATGATGGTGGAACACACTCACACCCTGTACAATCCCCTGCAGATATTGAACAATTCCAAATAGATCCATCCCATATACACTCACATGTTCCATCACAAGTAAATACTCCAAGTGGTTCAAAATAGTTTTCTAATTCATCATCATAAATCCCATCTAAAGCAAAAGAAAATGAACAGGAAGTACTGGCTGTCTCTCCGTAAGTACTTCCACTATATCCAGGTTGTGAACAGTAGCACATCAAATTTGAGCAATATCCAGTTTGCGTCCAAGCACCTGGAGCCGACCATGTCCAACTGCAACTTCCACATGGTTCGGACGTTGTTGTAGTGCTAGTAGTACTAGTTGTTGTTGTCGTTGGTTCTGCAGTTGTTGTAGTACTAGTTGTTGTCGTTGGTTCTGCAGTTGTTGTAGTACTAGTTGTTGTTGTTGGAGCTTCAGTCGTTGTTGTACTAGTTGTTGTTGTTGTTGGAGCTTCAGTCGTTGTTGTACTAGTTGTTGTTGTTGTCGTTGGTTCTACAGTTGTTGTAGTACTAGTTGTTGTTGTTGTTGGAGCTTCAGTCGTTGTTGTACTAGTAGTTGTTGTTGTGGGCGCAGGCGTAGAGGTTGTTGTAGTTGTTGATGTAAATTCGGGGAGAATATTTGTTGATTGAACAATAACCGTTTGGTTTCCAAAATATGAAAATACTCTTGTCCAATATCCAGAATTAGGCAAAACACTAATTTTCCATGTATTTCCATCTATTGATAAAGCAACAACATTTGTATTATGGGCTATAGCAATCCATTTATAAGTTGCAAGACTGATATCAATATATGACAAATCAATCCAATTAGCCACTCTAGGCATATTATTGGTTGTCCATGATAATCCATCTGTAGATGAAAGAGTTACAGTTGTGCCCGAAGCAACCAAAACAAACTGTCCTCCACCAAATTTAATTGCCTGCCAATTTGCAGTCTCAGGCAAAGTTTGCGCTGACCATGTGTATCCATCAGTCGATGTAGCGTATGAATCTGTACCTTTTGCTATTGCTACAAATATATTGTTACCGTAAGCAACAGAGGTCCAATTTTCAGTTGATGGCAAATTAGCAGAGGCCCAGTTGAGTCCATCTCTTGTCAAAGCAACTGCATCTGAATTTCTTGAAATAACAACAAAAGTTTCAGGACCAATAGTAGTAGTTGAACTAGTAGTCGTTGTAGTTGTAGGTTCTGGAGTAGTAGTCGAAGTTGTTGTTGTAGATGTACTTGTTGTAGTAGTACTAGTCGTGCTTGTACTTGTGGTAGTAGTCGTTGTAGTTGGCACAAGAACAGATGGTATAATTGCAAGACCAAATTGATAACCTGCTGAAAATGATACCCAACCACTTGTAGTATTTAAAAGCTGCAGAGTATTGCTAACGACTGGCAGCAAACCTATGCCGTATAAATATTGCGAAGAATCTGTAGTTAAATAATATTTTGGACCAACTGATATAGTTGTATAACTGGTGCTACCGGAATTTAATTGTGTGAGATCTAATAGGTTCGAACTGTATAATTGACCAAATATATTCTCTGCTACACTTCCGCATCCCCAAATATTTCCCGTAGTATCGAGCAAAATAGTAACATCATTTCCAGCTACTATTTGTGCCCAACTAGTTGAACTTCCTATTTGTACAAAATGACCAAGATTAGTGGAATTGCCTTGTCCTAAATTTCCATAATAATTTGCACCACTTCCATAAACTGACCCATCAGTTTTTATTGCGATAGAATGCCTAGAACCACAGGAAACAGCACTCCAATCTGTATCAGTTGCAACTTGAGTTAATACTATAGCGTCTAAATTTTCGTTTGTGGGCGGTATTTGCCAATCAAGACCTAGCTGCCCATAATAATTTGAACCAATAGCCCATAGAGTTCCATCACCTTTTACTGCCAAACCAAATCCATTTCCTGCAGATATTGAAATCCATGTTGTATCCGAGCTTAATAATTTTGGTGTTTTACTTTTTAGTTTAGGAGTGGTATTTGTTTCTCCCCAAAACCACAAGCTTCCATCGTCTTTAATTGCTAGTACAAAAGGAGTTCCGTTGCCATATGGGCATGAGGATATTGCATTCCAAGTTTCTGTTCCTACCCTAGTTGGAATATAAGAATCTGTTAAAGAGCCTGTGCCTAGAGCATAACCGTTGTTTGCAAATCCCCAAGAATATAATTCCCCAATAATATTAATTGCATATGATGTACTAAATCCAGCAGAGACAGCAATCCAATCGTCACTAACGCCTACTTGCTGTAGAGGATAGTTAATACCATTAGGATTGGGCAGACCATCTCCAAGCTGACCATAATTGTCAGCTCCAAATGCATATAAATATCCTGGGATGACTGCCATTATCTACTTTCTTCTAGATTGTAAAGTATATATAATTTTTTAGGCAAAGAATTCATGATTTTGCCTAAACTATACAATTAATGGCAGCCCTGCTGTTTTTGTGAAACCAGCTTGATAATATACTCTGCCTCCATAACTTAAAGTGGGCTGGGAAGCATATGGTCCAGAATAAGAAGTTGTAATTAAATTAGAAGTCGTTACAGGCAAAGAGTTTAAATTATAGGTGCCATCCCAAGCTCGTATATTTATAGCAGAAACAACTCTATCAATTCTACAGGCAAATGAATAATATCCATTCCCAGCGAAACAAATACCTATAATTTTTCTGTTGCTACCACCGAAATCTGCAATAACAAAAGACCCAGAATCACCTGGAGCAGATGGCCAACTAGGGCATCTGCTAAAACTATTGTCTTCGTACTCATACACAATAACATCTGAAAAATCAGCAACGAAGGTACCATAATTTACAGACACAGAATATGAAGGTGATGCAACTCTCAACAAACAGCAAGTTGTAGCAGGAGAACAGGTTGTAGATGTTGTAGTTGATGTCGTAGATGAAGTTGAAGTAGATGTTGAAGTAGATGTAGTAGTACATGATATATTACTATATCCTTTGGGACCAGTTGTAATTCCAGTACTGTATAATTTAGGATCTGAAGATAACAGTGCATCTATTTCTGCAGTGCTTGCAAATTGATAAGGCAGAGTATATTCTGCCATTCCTATAGGCTGCCATACTTTAAATGCAGAATCATTCGAAATCATAGACGGATTAGGGTGAAAAAGTGATACATCAACATAATTTGTTCCTGTATCTCTGATTGGTATATGTCTTTTCATTTGTCCAATTAGTGGCAATCGGGTGTAAATATTTGTGGCTGCACTTAGATTATTGAATCCTAAAACCCCAGGTCTATAATTCTGACTATCAACCTGCCATGCTAAATTTTCATAAATATTGTAAGGGGTAGCATTCTGTTCTGCTATATTTGATTCACTTGCATATAATAAATTATATAGTAAAACATGTGCATTCGTAACCCCAACAACCTTGCCATCAATATTATCAACACAAAAACCGCCTAGTGTGCCGATTGGAGGCAGACTGCAATTTCCTCCTGCACAAAACCACTCTGTTGGATATTGACAAATTAACTGACCACCTCTCATGGGTTTCAATATATTTGTATCAAAAGCTCTCAATCTTGTTACATTTGTGTTTGCACTAAAATAAGATTGATCTGGGGTTTCACTTTCATTAAGATAACAAGAGTATGCTTGGGCTCTTGGCATTTGCACAACATCTGTTTTATACAATTTCCCATCGATTTTAATTTCACTAGGAATTATTTCATGAGCATCTAAGCTAGAAATAGGCTTCTTTTGATCTACATAAAAAACAATAGCAGATTCCCCAGTTCTGGAATCATTTGTTCTTTTTATGCCAAAAGATACGCCATGAACATAGTCTGGAGTCTCTTCATATAATTTTTGTATTTTATCTTTAATATTTTCTGTAAGAATCATATTATCCTCTATGCCCAAGATACCCATAATACGTTCAAACCAGCAGATGTAGTAGTTGTAGTAGAAGTTGTACTAGTTGAGCTTGTTGAAGTAGTTGAGGTTGATGAAGTTGAAGTTGTACTTGTAGATGTTGATGTTGTCGAACTCGTTGAACTTGTTGAAGTTGTAGAGCTTGTTGATGTAGATGAGGTTGAAGTAGTGCTAGTAGATGTCGATGTAGTAGAACTTGTAGATGTTGTAGAACTTGATGTTGTAGTAGTTGAAGTAGGAATACTATAAGATACTCTACCTCCTATAACATTACAATCAATAGCTGATGATAATAAATCTTGAGCCCAAGTTACACCATGATCATCGCTTATATAAATATTTTGGTCACCATAAAAAGTGCCTAATACAAATCCACCTTGAACACCCAATCTGCTTATTTGTGGAGTAGATGTTTGTAGAGTCCAAGTAGCACCATCTGTCGAAGTATAAATTTTATCATCTGTACCAGAAGTTAAAACAAAAGTAGTACCATCAAAAACAATACTAGACCAGTCATAATTTGCAATACTAGCTTGAGTCCAACTAGCTCCATAGTTTGTACTATAAGCAACAGATTCATCAGGACTAGCAGCAATAGCTACTAAAATATCATTTCCAAAAGCTCCATCAATATAAATATTTGCTCCATTGTATGGCAAAGTTCCTAGTTGTGTCCAAGTTGTACCGCCATCATCACTTCTAAACACATATTGATCACCTTTTATATTGAAAAAATATCCATTACCATACAATAATTTTTTACATTGTGTAATCGTTGAATTGACAAAAGTACTACCATTTATACTTTTTATTATCTTTGTATCTCCTCCTATTAAAAAAACAGGAGCCCCTGCAAAATCTCTGCCATAAACTGCCGATCTCCAGACATCAGATGTATAAGAATTATTTAGGGTCCAATAAACTCCATCTGTGCTGTATAATATCTTGCCATTTGTTGCACAAGCAACCCATAATCCTAGTTCTTGAGACCATACAACCCCTGTATATGTCGCTGAATCGATTGTTATGTCTGTCCAATTCATCCTTTACTCCACTAAGGTCCTAATGTTGTTGTAGTTGTTGTAGTTGTAGGTTCTGGCGTAGTTGTAGTGGTTGTAGGTTCTGGCGTAGTTGTAGTGGTTGTAGTGGTTGTAGGTTCTGGCGTAGTTGTAGTGGTTGTAGGTTCTGGCGTAGTTGTAGTGGTTGTAGGTTCTGGTGTAGTAGTTGTAGTGGTTGTAGGTGCTGGCGTAGTTGTAGTGGTTGTAGGTTCTGGCGTAGTTGTAGTGGTTGTAGGTGCTGGCGTAGTTGTAGTGGTTGTA
>Ga0222714_10000056_pt1 | contig 132862 bp, 122 predicted proteins | sample C33_3DmetaG_FD_165048 | JGI IMG/M metagenome (GOLD analysis project Ga0222714, IMG submission 165048) | Estuarine water microbial communities from San Francisco Bay, California, United States - C33_3D | ecosystem: Environmental > Aquatic > Marine > Unclassified | place: USA: California...
CGGGACGGATTGGCGTGGTCATGATGGCAGTTTGGATCAGGGATTAAAATCGCGGCGAGCGCGTTTGCGTTTGGCGGCGGGGGGCACGATGCCGATTCGTTCGTCACGTCCCCGGATCTTTTTTACTAGCCATTGCGCATCGGTTTCAAAGGATTCTTCTGCTTCGGGCAGATAAAGCCATTTGGGCAGCACCGGATGCGGTGAAAAAATCGGCCGATCTTTGACCAAGGCGGCATGGTTTTCCCGCTCCATCGGAATGAGCAAACCGCGCCACGGTTCCTCCTTGTCGGCGAGAAATAATACAAACCTCCCGTGCAAGTAGACGGCCTTGCCCCCAAACATGCTCTTCACGATCAGGGTCGGTTCCGACTCCAGGGGTTCCACCAACCACAGGTGGCGGTTGATCGGCTTGGCCAATTTTTTTGGCGAGGATTTGGCCATGTTCAGATTCCCGTGGGCGGGTTCAGGAAGGCCTGCAGTTCGGCCGCACGCTTGGGGCCGATGCCTTCCGCGCCGGCAATTTCCTCCGCGCTCGCCGCGCGCAGTTTGTCGATGGTGCCAAAGTGGGCGATGAGCGCGGCTTTGCGCTTGGGACCGAGACCGGGAAAATCGTCGAGGACGGATTCGCGGATTTTCTTCGAACGCAGATCGGCGTTGAACGTGTTGGCGAAGCGGTGGGCCTCGTCGCGCAGGCGCTGCAGCAGATTCAGCCCCGGGTGATTGACGCTCAGGTTGAGTGGGGCGCGTTCGTCCGGAAAAATGATCGTCTCGTGTTTTTTCGCGAGGCCGATCAGGGCGGGCGGTTCAACCCCGATCGCAATGAAGGCCTTCAAGGCGGCGGCGATCTGGCCGCGCCCACCGTCGATCACCACGAGATTGGGCATCGGTTTGCCTTCCTCGGCCAACCGGCGGTAGCGCCGCCCGACGACTTCTTCCATCGCACGGAAGTCATCATTGCCGATGAAACTCTTGATGTGAAAGCGGCGGTATTGGTCCTTGTCGGGTTTGCCATCACTGAAGTGCACCATCGAGGCGACGACGAAGGTGCCGGAGATGTGCGAGATGTCGAAGCACTCCATGTGCTCGGGCGGAACGGGCAGCTTGAGCTCCGTTTGCAAGGTGACGAGCGCCTCGGTGTCGCTGCGCAGCATCGTGCGGTCGCGTTCGAAACGGCGCGTGCGTTTGAGCGTGCCTTCGAGGGCGGAGATCACGTCACGCAACTCGGCGGCCTTTTCAAACTGCAGTTTGGTCGCGGCGCCCTGCATTTCGGTGCGCAGACTCTCGAGCCATTCACGGGACTTGCCATCGAGGAATTCGCAGGCGGCCTCGACCCGCGCCCGATAGGTGGCGACATCGACGATGTTTTCGTGGCCGTAGATTTCCTGGCGCACATCGTCGTAGAGTTGCCAGCGGCCGTCCGGCAATGCTTGTGGGGTGCTGTCGGCCAACAGCACGCCATATTGACGCCGTATCTGCGCGAGGGTCTTGCGCAACAGACCGGAGTGGGCAAAGGGACCGAAGTAGCGTGAACGCGGATCCTTGCGAATTCGCGTCAGGGCGAAGCGCGGCATTTCCTGGGCGAAGTCCACCCGCACCAGCAGGAAGCGTTTGTCGTCCGTAAAATCCGTGTTGTAGCGCGGCTTCCACTGCTTGATCAACCGGCCCTCCAGCAAGAGGGCCTCGGGTTCGGATTTCACCTCGATCGTATCGAGATCGTAGATGACATCAATCAGCGCCCGGATTTTGGGCTGCGCGATGGTGCGGGCCCGGCCGCGCTGAAAATACGATGAGACGCGTTTCTTCAGGCTCTTGGCCTTGCCGACATAGATGATGCGCCCGAGCCGGTCCTTCATCAGATAGACCCCCGGCCGGTCGGGCAGGGCCCGGACCTTCTCCTTGAGGTTTAATGAAGCGTCGGCTGGCATTTTGCTAAAATCGGCTTAATTGTGTTTCTCGCAAGTATGGTTTCTTCCAGTCCTTCCGCCACCCCCGAGGCTCTTATCGCCAAACGCTTTGAACTGCTCACCTTGGGCGATGAGTTGCTGCTCGGCCTCACCGCCAACGGTCACCTGACCTTTGTCGGGGCGCAATTAGGCAAACGCGGCGTGCAGCTGGCCCGCAATGTCACCGTCAGTGACGAGGCGGTGGTGATCGCCCGGCAAATTCGCGAAAGCCTGCAATCGGCGGATGTGATCATCACGACGGGCGGGCTGGGACCGACTTGTGACGACCGCACTCGCGAGGTCATTGCGGAAGTGCTCGGTCAACAGCTGGTGTTTGATCCCACGATTGAGGCGGCGATGGCGGAACGGTTCAACCGGCTCGGCCGCAAGATGACGCTGAACAATCTCAAACAGGCCTACCGGTTTGAACGCGGGGAAGTGTTGCCCAACGCCAACGGCACGGCGCCGGGACTCTGGGTGGAGCAGGATGGCAAGGTGCTGTGCATGCTGCCGGGCCCGCCCAACGAATTGCAGCCGATGTTCGTCGAACAGGTGATCCCCCGCCTGGCGGAACGCGGCCTGTTGCTCGCGCGTGAAGCCTACGTGCAAATCCGCACCTCTGGTATCGGTGAATCCGCGCTCGAGACCCAACTGCAGCCGATCTTTGATCGTCACGGCAGTGCGCTCAGCATCGCGTTTTGCGCCCATCAGGGCCAGGTTGATTGCCGGCTGAGTTCCCCCAGTGGTCAACTCAGCGAGGCACAACTTGATTCGATCGCGGCGGAATGCGCCCAGTTGCTCGGCGAAGATTTCATGTGCTACGGCGACGACTCGATGGCCAAGGTCTGCGCCGATCTGCTGCGCGTGCAGGAAAAGACCCTCGCGGTGGCCGAGGCTGCCACCGGGGGTATGCTGGCCAGTGCATTTACCGACATCTGTGGCGCGGCGAAATTTTTCATGGGCGCTGTGGTCTGCAGTTCGAACGAGGCCAAGATGACCCTGCTCGATTGTCCCGAATGCCTGATTTCCCAACATGGGGCGGTCAGTGCCGAGTGCGCGGTCGCGTTGTCGACCGGCGTGGCCGAGACCCTTTGCGCTGACTATGCCATTGCGATCACCGGATTTTCCGGACCTTGCGCCGGCACCAAGGAGAATCCCGTCGGCACGATTTACGTGGCTCTGCATGCGCCGCACGGCAGCTGGTCCAAGAAGCTCAGTTATCCCGGCCCACGCAAGACGGTGAAGACCCGCACGGTGAATCTCGCCCTCGATTGGTTGCGCCGTGAGCTGGTGCGTTCTTCGGTCGGTCGGCCCAACCCAGCCCGTCGCCTCACGGCGATGCAGTAAACGGTTTATTCCGCCGGCTCCTCGTGGCGCTGAAATTTCCCGGCGATCCAGTCCGCGATCAAATTGAGCCGCAGCGCAAAGGCCGCATAAATCACCGCGATCGCGATGATGCACCCGTTGCCCAGCGCGTGATAGTGCCGGCGGATCATCGAGTCAGGCGTTGAGTCCCAGAGGCTCAAGCTCGATACGCTCAAGGCGAGGATGGCAGACGAGAAATTGAAATTGGCGAAGCTGAAGAATGCCGCGAAGAGGAAGAAAGAATTGGAGAAAGCAAATCAGCACAAGCCGTCGGCCTCCAGGCCGACGACCAATGAAGGGAAATCCACTCGCTCACGAGTAGCCCTGCTCAATGGCAAGGGACGTTGGCTTGGTTTCGTGGAGACGCTGGCGAATGGAAACGTGAATATATACGACGCTCGCGGCCGCATCGTATCACGCGAACTCAGCGGACTGACACTAGACCAAAGCGGGAAACTTTTTGCGCGGGGCCGCGCCGGGCTGGTGGCGCTCGGAAAGAAATTAGCCGCCTGAAATCAGGCGGTTTGCGGGACAGTGTCGGGACACACCCCCGCTATTCTTGGCGCACGTTCGGGCCGTCAGGCGCGCTCCCCGGCTGAGGCGACGCAGAGGCGTGCTTCAGGGCCAGCCGGGGCTTATTTCGGAGATGGGCTTACGGGACGACCAGCGAAGAGACAGGCGGCTTTTTGAAGAGAGCGCGCCACAGATGCTCCTTGGGGGGCGGGGCACCGATTTTCACGATGTCCACAAAGCCTGACTGGTGGGCGTCATTCGTGATAGGCCCAGCATAAAAGGTCGAATTCTGAAGTGGCGTTATTGGTTGTGGCGGGGCCAAGTCACCATACCCAAAAGAAAGAATATTAACTTCATTGGGATGTTGGCTGACGTAGTCTCTTAGATTCAGAGCCGTGCTACTAGAAATGTATTCTGCGAGGACATCTTGGATAAGCCACACAGTCTTGCCACCCCACGCCAATGCGACCTGTGACTTTACGATGAGTTGGCTGACCATGCGCGCCCACACTTGGCGGTAGTTAATCCCCGGCCCCGAGTGCTCCCCGTAGAGGATTGCATCCTCAAATGCCATGGCAATCTGCGTCCTGTTGCGCTTGTTGCCTCCCGAAGTGCTGGAGGTCATAATTTCGACGATGACGACAGGGTCCGAAGGGAAATCATCAACCCATAGCTCGCCGTCTCTAAGTGCCAACGTGAAGCCGTTCTCTTCGGCCTCCCGCTTCGTTCTTTTTATGCCCAAGCCAACAATCTCAGCTACCTCCGACAGTTTTTTTCTACATGAGCCCGCGATGATGTAGTCAAAGGTGTAGTCGAAATATTTTTCCTCTTCGTCGTCTGTGGCGGTATCAACCTTCATCTTCGCCTCAGACCATACGCGATCTCGCTGTCACGGTTCAGCCGAAGCGTGAAGGATACCCTCAACCTGACCGAACAGCTTGACCATGCCAATGCCCACCTCGCCAGCCTGAGCGAGTCCATTGACACCTCAAGTGCAGTGGGGCGCATGGTCTTTAAGATGCTTTCCACCCTGAACGAGTTTGAGCGGGACGTGCTGGCAGAGCGGACCCGCAATGCTCTTGGCCACATGCGCCGTCTGAACCGCAGAATTTCAGGCAAAATTCCCTTTGGCTACGTCTTGGACTCAGATGGAGCGACTCTTCAACCTGTGGAGAGCGAGCAAGCGACCATCCAACAAATCGTGGAGCGTCGTCAGAAAGGTGATTCATTGGCCTCAATTGCGGCAGCAATGGAAGCTGGTGGGGTGCAGACCAAGACAGGCGGGATGTGGCACGCTTCTACAGTTGCGGCCATTCTCAATCGTAGCCAACTGTTGGCGGCATGAGGAAGAAGACCCCAAAGGCACTGCCAAAGCTCCGCCAATCCGAGGTTGAGGCATTGCCCAAGACTGAGGCTGTGTTGCTGCGCCTGACGAAGCAGGACAAGGCGACGATTGTCTCTGCTTCCTCGAAGCTGCACCTGACGGTCACAGAGTTTCTGACCAAGAGTGCGCTGATGGTGGCGGAGAAGGTCACGAAGTGATGGGTGGCGTGTCTTCTGACTAGAAAAGCGCAGGCGACGCACGACCCACCCCACCGCCGTCTGACCAACATGGCCAAACTGGGGTTAGGGAGCCATAAATATGGCCTTGGACGGCTGGCGGAGTGATTGAAGCGGGGAATTGAATAGCCCGTCCTGCCTGCGGCCGTAGCAGCCACCTTGAGGGCTTGCGGGGTAAGAGTGCCACACAGAGCCCGGGATATGGCTCGCCCGTCGTGGACATCCGTGCACTTTGGTGGGCTGTGCGCAAAAGTGTGAGCAAAATAGCCCGAAATTTGGGCAGCGGCCAAAAAGAAGGCCCGCAACTCATTCGAGTCACGGGCCTTTCAACTTTGGCGTCCCCACGGGGATTCGAACCCCGGTTCTTACCGTGAAAGGGTAGTGTCCTAGGCCGGGCTAGACGATAGGGACGGAACCAAAAGAGGGGCGAATGTAGGTGTCCACCCCTGCTGCGCAAGGGAAATATTTTATCCGGCTGCTGGGGCAAAATTGGCTTCGCCCTGTCGACGGATTGCGTCCAAATCATCCCCATGACGTCCGCCGAGATCGCCGCCGCCCTGCCCGCCGAAGCCCGCACCGACTTTTCTGCCGTGCCCCACCCGCTGATCGCGTCCGGCAAAGTCCGTGAAATCTTCGACTTGGGTGACGCTCTCCTGCTGGTCGCCAGCGACCGGCTTTCCGCCTTCGATGTCATTCTAGCGAACGGCATTCCCGGCAAAGGTATCATCCTCACGCAGATGAGCCTGTGGTGGTTCGCCCAGACCCGCGGCTTGATCCAGAATCACCTCCTGCCCGACCAAGCCGCTGAATTCGCCAAGCGCGGCCTCCACGACCGGGACCTGCAACTGCGCAGCATGATTGTGCGCAAACTCAAGCCACTCGCCATAGAGTGCGTCGCCCGCGGTTACCTGATCGGCAGCGGCTGGAAATCGTATCAGGAGTCTGGCGCAGTCTGCGGGATCAAGCTGCCCACCGGACTCAAACAGGCGGCCAAGCTGGCCGAACCCATCTTCACGCCCACTACCAAGGCCCCCAAGGGCCAGCACGACGAGGCGATCAACGATGCCCAAGGCGCGGCCATTATCGGCCCTAAGCTCTATGAAAAGGTGAAGACACTCAGTCTCCAGCTCTACACGCTCGGCCATGAACTCGCCAAACAGGCGGGCATGATCCTTGCCGACACGAAGTTCGAATTCGGCACCGATGCCGCCGGCAATCTTTACCTGATCGACGAAGTGCTCACGCCCGATTCATCGCGTTACTGGCCCGCCGCCGAGTATCGCACCGATTGTTCGCCACCGAGTTACGACAAGCAATTCGTGCGGGATCACCTGCTCGCCATCAAGTGGGATCAAAAACCACCCGCACCGCATCTCCCGGCCGACGTGATTGCGCGCACCCGTGAAAAATACCTCACCGCACTCAATAACTTGCTCAGCTGATTTCAGGCGGTTTCCGTCAGCCAGGCATTCAGGCGCTGCGTCAGCTCAGCTTCGATGGTCGCGAATAACGGATCGCCGGAGCGGTTCTTCATTTCCAACGGATCGGTCGCGAGATCGTAAAGTTCCGGCCGGTCGGTCGGATCGATAATCATTTTATACTGCCCGAGCACCACGGCAAAACGCGTGACCGGCCTCAAGTTTTCGAGCCACCCCGAGGGTTATGATGCTGATGCGTGATTCCATGGGGGACTTGTGGTGTTGGTTGATCAGTCGGTGTGAAAAACTTCTTCCATCCCGGCCCACCACTCACCGGGCTCGCGGTCGCTGAGCGGCTTCTGGCAGGGGATGCAGAAGGACCACCATTTCTGCGTCGTTTCATCGGCGGCCATGCGCGCCATATCGGCCTTGTAATCAGTGCCGGTGTATTCGAAGTAGCTGAAGAGATAGGGCTGCCCGTCCTCCAGCGTGCGCAGAAAGATTGAGTAATTCTGCATGTGGCAGGACTTGATCATTGCCAGCACATCGGGCCAAACCGCGGCGTGGAGCTTTTTGTATTCGGCGACTTTTTCGGGGTGAAGGGCGAGGACAGATCCGTAGCGTTTCATGGGATAGGTGAGGTAGGAGATGGGTTCGCCCCAACCAATAGCCGAGGCAGGAAGCGGTCAAAGCTTTGTCATGAATCGATTGTCTTGAGCATGTTTTTGCCAAAGTCCCGCAACGCGGGGTTGCATTATCCAGTGAGGTCTCTGGGGTGGTGCGTTCCTGGGTGTTCGGTCAATCGACCCGATACCTGCCCACTAACCCGATATAGATCCTGCTATGGCCACGACTCCCGAACTCAAACTCGAAACTGCCGACCAACGCGTCAGCTACGGCATCGCCCTGAACATGGGCGGCAATATTGCACGTCAAGGTGGCGTGGACATCGACATCATCGCGTTTGTGGCGGGGCTGCAGGACGGCTTGGGCGGCGCGGAGCCCCGCGTTTCGGAAGAGGATCTCAAGGAGGCTTTTGCCAGTGCCCAGGCCAAGGTCGAAGCTGCCGCGGCCGAAGGTTCGGCGGAGCAGGCGAAGGCGGGGCAGGAATTTCTCACGCAGAATAAACAGCGCGAATCAGTCGTCGTGACCGATTCCGGTCTGCAGTATGAAGTGCTGACCAATGGTGACGGCGCCAAGCCAACCGACGAGCAGACGGTCGAAGTGCATTATCACGGCACCTTGGTGGACGGCACGGTGTTCGACAGTTCGGTCAAGCGGGGCGAACCGATTTCCTTTCCGGTGACTGGCGTCATTCCCGGCTGGGTCGAGGCCCTGCAGCTGATGACCGTCGGTTCGAAGTGGAAGCTCTTCATCCCGGCTCATCTGGCCTACGGCAACCGCGCCCAAGGCCCCATCCCGGCCGGTTCCGTGCTGATCTTCGAAGTCGAACTCCTCGCGATCAAGTAATTCTAGCAAAGGGGTCAGGCCGTTATTTGTTAATTACGACGACGACCTGGCTATAGTCCTAAGAGAGAGCCTAAAAATTAACAAATAACGGCCTGACCCCTTTAAAAGCGCTTGAAATAATAGAACCGTTGTTCGCGTTTGGCGAAGTTCATCAGGTTCGGGCGGATAGGGCTATCGGCGAATGCATAGATAGTTTTCGTCTGTGTGGTCGGATCGTATTGTTCGAATCGCAGGTCCGCGGCTTGATGCGGCAAGTTCACCCGCTGCTGGATCTCGGCCAGATTGAGCAGGTGTCCCCCGGCATCGCGGGCCCCGAGTTGACGCTGACTGGGGTCGATCCAGATCCACTGCTTGAGGTCGGCATCATAGATTTCGACGATGGTATGACCACCTGCGAGCAGCACCTCGAAGTTTTCGCCGGGTGTCTCTGACGTGGCATTGTAGTAAGTGTTGCGCATGCGGACGAGCCGAGCCGGGATGTCGAGGCTGTTGAGGCCGTGGCAGAGGACCTCCGCCATGTTGGCGCACCAACCGCGATCGATGCCGGTGAGGATGCGTTCGTGTTGTCGAAACGGATGCAACCGGTTCATCGCGTCGGAGGGCGTGCCGCGACGAGGTTCGAAGTCGTCGATGATTGACCGGGTAAGCGCGCGCGCCTTGGCATAGGCGCCGGCGAGGTTATCGGTTAGACTGCCCCAGCGGTTTTTCGCATAGGTGCAGTCCTCGACGGTCGGATGTTCAATGATCCAATCGCCGACCCGGGAAAAAATCAGTTTGAGGTCGGTATCCCTGATGATTACGCGATCGCTCATGGTGCGGCCATTGGCCGCATCGCGCGCCTTGGAGGCGAAATGCAGTCCGAGATTATATGAGGCGGTGCGTTCACCTGAATTGGACACTGCTATGATGGTGAGATTGTGCAGCTGGGGTTCCATCGCCTGCTCATTCGGGAAACGCACGGTGATAATGGCGCCTTCCGTGTTCACGATCGCGTGCCCCTCGCCCGTGATCTCCAGGTGATCAAATTCGAAGGCGGTGGCCAGTGTGAGCACGAGGCCAATGCCCGTGGAGGTGCGTTCGATTTTCTGCAGGGCCAACGGTTCCTCGGTCGGGTAGAGATCCCAATAGTTGTGGTTATCGAGCAGCAGGATGTTGGAATTAAGTTCCAAGCCCTGAAGCGAGATGTCCGGAACTCCTGGCTTGGTGGTCATCCCGCGAATCGTTCTGCGACGGCGGTGACCGCTGCCGCTAGTTTGCGCACGTAGCCTTCCGTCATGGCTTCATTGATAGGCAGCATGATGTTGTCACGGTGGTAGGCCTCGGCGACCGGGCAGTGCACTTTGGTGTAGTCCATCGTGGTCAGACCCAGATCACGCACGGGCCAGCGACCGCCGAAGAAATTGTGCCGTTGAAACAGCTCATAAGCATAGACGGGGGCGGGGAGTTCATCGCGTGCATTGGCCCCCTCGGCACGGAGCGCAGCGGCAAACTCACCACGAGTGGTTTTCAAGATACTGAGATCGAGGCGGAAGATGAAGTTGTAGTAACTGTGCGTGTCACCGGGACGGACAACCGGTGGCAGAACTCCCGGAGCATCTGCGAGTAGCTCGGTCAACAATGTGCCGAAGCGCACGCGCGGCCTGACGATGGCATCGTGTTTGCCAAGTTGCGCCGTGCAGATGGCCGAGAGCGGTTCGCTCATCCGATAATTGTATGCCATCTCGTCGGGATTGCGGACGTTGGTGATGCGGTTGTAGCACTTGTCGCCCCACTTGGTGAGATCGCGCCCGAGGTCGTCGCGGTGGGTGCCGACCATGCCGCCGTCACCACAAGAGAGATGTTTGAAGTCGTTGAACGACCAGCAACCGATATCCCCGAACAGGCCGACATGAGTGCCTTGGTAGCGCGCGCCCCACGCCTGGGCGCAGTCTTCAATGAGGGCGACGTTATGCTCCTGGGCGATGGCGAGCAGCGCGGGAATGTCGCATGGATTGCCACCGAGATGCACCGCGAGAATCGCCTTGGTCTGCGGGGTGATCGCGGCGCGCACGGCGGCCGGATCGAGATTGTAGGTGCGTGGCTCGATATCGACAAAGACGGGCACGAGTAATTGATGGAGAATGCCGAGCACCGAGCCCATGTCGGTCATCGCTGGCACAATAACCTCGTCGCCGGGTTTGAGCCGCAGCGCCATCATGGCGATATGCAAGGAAGCCGTGCCGGACGAGCAAGGGAAGAGATACTTCAGGGGGTAGTGCGCGCGAAAGGCGGGGTAGAGGGCCTCGGTCTGGGGTCCTTTCCAGTAGAAAAGGGATTGCTGGCGCATGGTCTGCGAGAGGAGGGCAATTTCCTCGTCACCCCAGCGTTGCGGAAACGGAAAAGGTTCATCGACGATGGGGGAGCGGGTGGCCTGGCTCATGATAAATAGTCGGGTTAACTTACGCCGATCAGATCCGCGGCATTGTCGTAGAGGATTCGCTTGCGGGACGCTTGGGGCAGGATGGCGCCAAGCACCGCACCGATTTTTACGCTGCATTCGCGGATCGGCAGGTCGGAGCCGAAAAGCACGCGTTCCGCGCCGAGGTGCTCCACGGCGTATTCGATGGTACCTGACTCAGGATATCCGCCGGACGTGTCGACCCAAACATTGGGCAGGCCTTTGACTGCCATCACGCCACGATAACCGCAGCCGATCAGGTGGGCCATGATGACCTTCACATCCGGATGACGCCGGGCAAAGAGGGCGGTATGTTCGGGATCGGTTTGCACCCCATTGGTCTTGTTGTGGGTGTCCATGCTCCAACTGTGTTGCAGGACGACGAGGCCGAAGGTCCGGGCGGCCTTGGCGACATGCCGCATGCAGGAGTCGGCGGCGTTGTTGGCCGCCTCCAGTTTGAGGCCGCGAGCCCCTTGGCTGACGCAACGCTCGACTTCCTGCATCACGGCGCTTTCGCCGAGGGTGGGATTCAGAAAACAAAAGTAAGTATAGAAATCGGGGTGCTGCGCGGCGAGCCGGCTGCTATCCGTATTGATTTCACGAATCTGTTCGGCATCCGGAAAGCAACCGTAGCGGCTGACGTCACCGAGGATGTTGATCCGGCTGATGCCCAACGAACGGCACTGAGCGATGAGTCGGCGCTGGTCGGCCGGATCCTTCCCGCCATGGTGCCAAATGGGGTGGGTATGGATATCAAAAATTCGCATGACGGTTTGGATGGCGACGTCCCGGGCTTAGGCGACGATGTTGATAAAAAATGGGTTTCGAGGGCGAGGGGGCGAGCCTATAGTAACCGAAAGGTTACTTTTTTTCGAAATGGAGCGGGTTGGACTTGCGCCCGGCCCAATTGCACAGATGCATTATTGGCATGAAGTCCTTTGCGTTGCCTGACTCTTCCACCGCAACCGGCCCCCGTTTGTTTTTCACCGCAAAGGACCTGCCCCGCTTAAGGAGACTCTTCACCGAGGATACGCAGTTCGCCTTGATGCGTCACCAGCTGCTTGAGTTTGACCGTGCCGCGGAAATGAAATTTCTCGGATCAGAGGTCAACTACGAGGACCAATTGAACGACCTCCGCCGCATTACGGATGTCGTGCAGAACATGGCGTTTTTGCATTTGATGACGGGAGACGCGGAAGCGGGATCCCTGGCTTTGGAATCTGTCCGAGCCCTCATGAAATTCCCTTTCTGGGACTTCTTTATGGCGGGTGACAAAGTGATCGGGGTGCAAGGCGCACCGCGCTGCGCCATCGCCGTAGCGGCGGCCTTGGACTGGCTGGGTGACTTGGTGGATAACGATGAAAGGAAGGCGTGGGCGCGGGCCATTGCGGCAAAGGGATGTGAGCCTTGTTGGCATAGCCTGAACAGTATCCGACATCCGCGAGGCGCGCGCGATTGGACAATCAATCCACGCAGTGTGATGCATGCCAGGCGCATGACTTTCCCGGTGGACAGTTCACGCCGTCCGGAAATCACCAAGGATACGAATTTGCGAACGGCCCCGGCGGGAGGGTTGGCGATTGGGGCGGTGGCGATCAAACTCTACGGGGAAACCACCAATGCAGAGTTGGAGCGCTGGCTGGAGATGGCGATTCATGCCCTGAGGGTTTTTGAAGATGTCTACCTGCCCGACGGCTCCTACGGCGAAGGGGTCAACTACGCCAACTATACCTCGGAAAGCATCTTCATGGCCTTGGCCGTGATGCGTAACAACGGCGTGGCGGATCTGCAGGATGGGATCAACTGGCGCGGACATATCAACTACATGCTCCAACTTTCGATGCCAATTGCGGCCAACCCGTTCGAGGTGGTGAATTTTGGCGACAGTGGGCGGCATCGCGGCGAGGTGCCTTTTCAGCATCCCGATGGGCGAGCGGAGAGTCGCTCGGCCCTGCCGTTCTGGGTGGCCCGGGAATACCGTGACGGATCCGCCCAATGGTTTGGCGAAAACATGGCCGCCGCGCACAACCTCTGGTCGCTGATATTTTTTGATGAAACGGTCGAGGCGGTGGCCCCGGAAAATAAACCTCAGACCTGGTATCCTGATTTGGATTGGGTGGTGGCTCGCACCGGTTATCGCGCGGAAGATTTTCAGGTCAGTCTGCGCAGTGGGATTGGTTGGAATCACGAACACGCCGACCGCAATAGTATCATTATCAAAGCGCACGGGGAGGAGTTGATCGTCGATCCCAGTCGCCCGCCTTATCCGTTTACTGATCCCTGCTGGATGATGCGCACCACCGCGGGACACAGCGCCATCCTGATCGATGGTCAGGGTCACTTCTATCATAACGGAGTCGAGGGCACCTGTGCGACGATTGCCCAGGCCCATCTGGTCGCGAAAGGGGAAGGCGATGGTTATAGCTACTGGAGCAGTGATGCCACTCAGGCTTACCGGTTGGTGGACCTGAATATCAAAAACGTGACACGTGCGGTCATAGTGCTTTTTGATCTACACGCAGTGATTGTTGTGGATCGGGTCACGAAATGGAAAGAAGCGTCGAAAGTTGAGGCCCGGTTCTTTGCCGACAACTGGGACGGCCAAGGCGCAATTACTACCGAGTCGGACGGTTTTTTCATTCAACGCCCACTGGCGAATGCTCGGGCGAAGATCTACAGCCGAAACCAATACACGATTCGCACCGATCAGCTGCCCATCCCTGCCGACCGTGCCGCCAAACATCCTTTTGTCGACGTGGAGATGGAACCTGCCATGGCCTCGACCTTGGTCACGGTTATCGAGATTGGGTCAACAGAACTGTCGGATTTGACCACGGCTGTGACTATGTCCGGGGATGAGATTGGGTTTAACCTGACGCGTGGGGGAGCAGATGTGCGGTGCTCGATATCAGATCAGGAGCCAGTCTTGGGCATAAAACTGGGGTAGTGCCCACGGCTCGACTACGGCCGCATGCCAGCCAATAGGAAGTGCTCGGCATTGGCGATGCCGCGTTTGATTACCGCGGGAGAGGCCAGATTGATGTGCAAGCCTTGGGAGAGAGTGTAACGGTGAGAGGCGTAGACTTGGCAGATGCCGATGATGGTGATCAGCAGTTGGGTGGCATCGAGGTCCTTGCGCCAAAGGACACCGTCAGCGTCCTGCTTGATGGCTGCAGCCAGGCGGCTGACGACCGAGTCTTTGGTAAGCCGGGCCTTGGAACCGCGGATGCCCTGACCCTTGTGCAGATTTTCCCACAACATCAGCTGGGTGAACTCGGGATGGATGCGAGGAAATTCAAAATAGACACGCACCAGACGCTTGGTGATATCCTCGAGGGTCTGCGCGTCCCCGATGGTTTCCCGTTCAAACTCGCTCAGTCCGTCATAAGCATAGGAGAGCGTCGCCTGATACAACCGGGCCTTGTTGCTGAAATAGTGATACACCATCCGTTTGTTCACGCCGGCCTGGTCCACGATGTCGTTGACCGATACCCCGTCGAATCCCTTGCTGGAAAAAAGACTGATCGCAGTCCGCAGCAGGCGATCCTTGGTGCTGTTTTTTTCGCGTTTGGCGGGGATTTTACGGGCTGGCATATGTTGCGGGCAGCATTCCGATTCCGGGCGAATATTCAACGGGTAAAAACCCCGGTTGCCATAGTAACCAGTCGGTTACAATTCAATTGACGATGATTCCGGGTCCCCGTTCGCTTGAGGCAGCGTGCGCGGGGGTGTCGTCCGTTTAATCCTGCCGACCATCTCGATCACTAGCTACTGCCCTAACATGGATAACGGCCAAATCTCACAAGCCACTGCTCCCGACTTTATCCGGCACTTGGAGCCGCAAGATGCTGCCGGAGGGTTGGCCTTATCCACCGAGGCGGGTTGGAATCAAAACGAGGCTGACTGGCGCTTGCTGACCCGGATATGTGTGGGTCTCGGGGTTGACTATGGCGACCGTGGCTTGGTGGGGACTGCGATGGCTTGGCCGCTGGAAGGAGATTACGCTTGGATCAATATGGTCTTGGTCACAGCCGATTGTCGTGGACAGGGGCTGGCCCGGGCCATGATGCAAAATTTGCTCGGGGAATTGAGCGCGCAGGGCCGCACGGCCTTTCTGGATGCCACCAAAATGGGCGAGGGGCTTTACCGAAAACTGGGTTTTAAGGACGGCCCGGATCTGGTGCGACTGGCTCGTGCGGAATCGTTGCCGCACACCTCGCCTGCAGTGACAGGCCCAGGCGTCAGATTGATGCAAGCAACGGATATTCCCGCGGCGGCTGCGCTCGATCGGGAAGTCTTCGGGCTTGATCGTCGGGAGCTTTGGCAGAATTTCCTGGCCCGTTGCCCGCAAGCGTCCTGGGTTTTGGAATCACCGGAAGGCCAACTGTTGGGGATGGTGACGGCTCGCGATGGACGCACTGCGACGCAATTGGGTCCTTTGGTGGCGGTGGACCGGACGGTGGCGGGACAATTACTACGGCAGGCCTTGGCTGAAATCGACGGTCCGGTGATCATGGATGTGCCGGGCAGCGATCAGATATGGTTGCAGGAGCTCGCTGGCATGGGGTTTGTTGCGAAACGTAGCTTTAATCGCATGACCCGAGGGGACAAGATTCTGCCGACGGACTGGTCGCGTTACTATGCGATCTGCGGTCCGGATTTCGCCTGAGCGTGTAACTCAGGCTTTACCCAAGATTACGTTTGCGGCGTTGTAACCCGGCAGTCCGGTGATGTTACCACCGGGATGCGAGCTCGAGCCGCACAGATAGAGGCCGTCGATGACAGTCTTGTATTGGCCGGCGCCCGCAAAGGGCCGGTTGTAGCCGATCTGGCCGTTCTGGAAACTACCAACCAGTAGATCGCCACTCTGCATATTGGGTAGCGTGCGTTCGGTATCGAGGGCACTGCGGGTGAATGAATCGATGATGGTGCCGCCGAGGTTCGGTGCAAACTCGGTCCACAGCTTGAGCATATCACGACCGTGCGCGTCCTTTTCCGCATCCCAGTTGCGCGGATCACCCTTAAGACGATAGGGCAGTTTCTCCCACATAAACGCGGTGTGAAACCCGGCCGGGGCCTGGCTGGAATCAAAGTGGGTCGGGCAACAGCCCCACATGACCGTGGGTGGAATGGTGCCTTGTTCGTGATGCCGCACGATGTCGTGAAACTGATCAATCGTTTCCAACCCGAGCACGATCATCAAGGCATCCTGCAAGTGCGGATATTTTTTCGCGGCTATGTAGGCGGGTGCTTCCCGCAGGTTCAGATTAAGGCCAAAAAGGGGTGCAATCAGGTTGTATTCGAAAGCCGCAGCCTTGGCCCGCCAATCGGTCGGCACCGCCGCCTCTGGCATGAGTTCAACAAAGGTTTGCTGCGGGTTCAAACTGGAGAGCACGCCGTGTTTCGCGCGGAGGATCCGCCCGTCGGCTAACCGGACTCCGGTTGCTTTGCCGTTTTCGATCATGATTTCCTTGGGTTCGGCCTGCAGCAGGAATTCCCCACCGGCTTTGCGCACCGCATTTTGGAGCGCGACCGCCAGCTGTCTGGAGCCACCGCGGGCCATCTGCGGCCGACCGGCACTGCCAAATAGAGCGGGAATGTGGTGACCAAACCCCCGGCAACGCAGATCGACTTCGCGGAGCCCATTGAAGAACAGCAGCCCGGCCTGGACAGTCGGATGCTCGAATTCACGCTGCACGAATTCCAGCGGGGAGAGTTTGCTCGTCTCCAGCAGCAGCCGGCCTTCGGCGGTTTGTTGCAACCGGGCCTCGCGCTCGGTTGGTGGCACCGGCACGGAACGCCCCTCCGGTTCGAGGATCGTTTGCACGATGGGCCGAAAATCGTTTCCCCATCGCAACAAAGCTGCCGCATCTTTTTTGCTGAATCGCGCGAACGATTCCACGGTCTGGTTTATATCGCTCCACCATTCCAGAATCTCGCCGTCGCGTCGCACCACTGCCGTGCAGAGTTCGGGTTGAATGTAAGCAGCCCCGAGCTTTTCCAACTCGAGCTCCCGATACCATGGCATGCCCGTGATGCCGCGGTGAAAAAAAGAATGGGTGTTGTGCAGGAATCCTGGATGCCGTGGGTCCTCCATCGTGGCGGCACCGCCCCCCACGATATCGCGTCGTTCGATGCACAACGTGCGGAAACCCGCGCGGGCCAGGTAGGCTTGGGCGATCAGTCCATTGTGACCGCCCCCGAGAATCAGGTAATCGTAATCCGGCTGCTCGGTCATCGCCGTGCTCAAAGGTCGAACTTCATGCCGTCCGCCCCCACGAAGACTTCGCTTGCCGGATAGATATTGCGGATGGTTTCCGCCATGCCTTCCGAGACCTGCGGGTTGTTGTCCCGGAAGCTCTCAATCACGAGGTGCTTGAGCACGACTTTTTTGGCGCCGGCGTCGCGCATCATCTGCCCCACCTGTTCCGGGGTGGTGTGCCAGGTGCCCCATGGCACGGTGTCGAAAAATTCCTTGGTGCCCGAGCACTCGATCAGCACCAGATCGGCGTCGCGGCAGAAATCCACGATCCGAGGATCCGGCTCGGAATCGCTCATGACCACGATGGTCTTGTCCGGGGTCTTGAGGCGATAGTTGAAATTCAGCAGACCGCCATGCTTGGTGATGAGCGTGTCGATTTTGAGTTCCGGTGTATGGTGCACCACTCCCTCCTTCGTCAGTTCGGTGGTATCCCATTCGAGATAGTCGGCATTCTTGCCGTGCCCCATGCGGCTTTTGATGTCAGCCGAATACGCTTGGCGCAGACCGTTCTCGAGAAACGCCGCGATGCCTTTGGGTCCGGTGACCGGCAATCGCTGGGTGCGTCCGTTGTTCCATGACAGCAGGAGGAGCAACGGCAGGTCGCAGATGTGGTCGAAGTGCAGATGGGTGATGAACACTTCCGCGACAGTCTCCACGGCCACGCCGAAGCGCGACAGGTTGTGCACGGCCATCCGCCCGCAATCGAAGACGAGATTGCGGCCATTGACGGTCACGACATAACAGGGTCCGCCCCGGGTCGGGTGGGCCCGGACCGCACCGCTGCCGGCGACCGTGACGGAGAGCGGGGGCGGGGTGTCAGCCATGTAACCATATGGTTACTAGCCGACCGGGAAGTCAATCGTGAAGCCTGTGGATTTACAGGAGGTAACGCAGCAAACCGAGAATGAGTTTCTCCTCGTTTGCCTCTGCTTCCTTCTGTAAAACCCGAACTTCAATTTGGAGTTTGGTGTCCCCGGCGGTTGTTGGTGGCCTGGAGTGGGCTTAGCCCGGGTTCTTTCCGGAGATTGCAGGGGACATAGCAGCGAGTTGCTGATGCCTATGCCTCGGCGCCCAGTGGGAAATCACTCGGATGGATTTTGCCCGGCATCACGCATGCGGAATTCGGGCTTATTGGCCGAGTGCACTACCGGCACGGGGCGAGGCGGGGCGTGTCCGTCGTGCGGGGATCGGCCTTTCGCTCAGACACGCGAGCGGCCAGCACTCCGATGAAAAATGCCAACCCGAGGAAGAGGGCAATCAAGCTAGCGATCGCATGGGGTGCCACCAGCGGACGTCCAAAACGCTCAGATTGTCTGCAGAAAAATACTCCCGACCTCACTCGAGCTGAGACTCACCACTTTGCCGGTCTGGGGATCGACAAAGATCCGCCCGCGTTCGGTGAACGCCTGCACAATGGCATGGAGGGAGCCCGTGTCCTCGCGGCGATACCAAACCGTGCCGATCGCCAAAGAAGGCTTGGCCTCGGCATGAAACGTGGCGGCAGAGTTGCACGCTTGAGCCATGGAAACGTAGAGATCGGCGAAACGATTACAGTCGAAATTCACGCTCCACTTGACGATGCCTAGGTCGAACAGTCGCTGCCGATAAAGACCATACCAATGAGGCAGCCATTGGCTGTTGACCTCGGCGTAGTCATTATCGCCGTAGATTAATCCGGGATATTCCCGCACTAGGTCGATGCGGGAGAAAACTCGACCGGTCGAGGCGCCGTCGGCTTGGTCCCAGCCGGTATCATTGGTCACACATCCGCCCCAGAGAACGGCGGTAACGATCACCAAGGCCAGCTGGCCGATGACTCTGCTCATCGGTCTCCTTCAACCGGTGACAATGGAATTACCCTCGGCAGGCGATGGGGTCTCAGCCGGGACCTTGCGTAAGGGCCGAAAGATGGCTGCGACGCGGGCGCTCAGTGCGGGCGCGGGTTCTATGATTACAAGACCCTTCCCTTCGACTTCTTCGGCGAGCGGGGCAGTCAGGAGTGCCCAAGCCATTACGGGTAGAGAGACTAAGACGAGGCCAAGCCAGACGCCAGCGATAAGGAGTAACCAAGACATGGCGAATGGTATCATCCAAAGGTGAGCGCCACCAATAAGGGCTGTTCGCTTAGCTAAGAGAATAGTTATCGCCGAAGAGAATTTCTATACCGCCACGATATTGCACTCCACTTGGTGCAGTCGGAAAAAAACCTATGCCCCAGTCCCGTCGCATTCGCGTCCTGCTTGCCGAGGACCATCGATTGTTTGCCGAGTCGTTGCAGCTGATTCTCCGCGCGCAACGGAGTGTGTTGGCCGTCCATCTGGCGCACTCTGGCAGGGAGCTGCTTGAATCACCGCAGCTGCCCAAGGTGGATGTCATCATTTTGGACCTGCGCCTGCCGGATATCAACGGCTTGGACTGTGCGGGCGAACTTCGCGCCAAGTTCCCGGGGCTGAAGTTTCTCGTGATGACCGGGCAGCCCTCCCATGCGGCCGTGGCCCGTGCCTTGCAGGTTGGGGTGGAGGGATTCATCACCAAATCGTGTGACACGGCGGAATTGCTGCGCGCCCTCCGGACGGTGGCAAAGGGAGGAAACTATTATGACGCTTCGGCGGAGGCCCTCCGCCAGGAGGTTGACTCTGGATACCTGGGCACACCGTTAAGCAACCGGGAACTCGCGATCCTGCGCGAGGTCGCGCGCGGGCTGACATCTCGAGAGATAGCGGAAACGCTCAATATCCGGCCGCGCACGGTCGAGAAACATCGGCAGAACATCCGGGTAAAGACGCGGCTCAACCGCTCGGTTCAGCTTTGTGTTCACGCCCACGTTCAGGGCATGGTCTAGGGCAGATACGTGTGCGGAATGCGAATCTCGGTGATCAAGCCGGTGCCATCGGGATTGGCGGTGAGCTTAAATCCGAGCGCGTAGCGCGCGCAGATCTGGCGGACAATCTCCAGACCCAAGCCTAGACCTTGCTGTTCATATTTGGCCCGGTCGTGTTGCACGAACGGCCCTTGACGGGCAATTTGCTCTTCAGACATGCCCCGACCGGAATCCCGGATTTCGAACAGGTAGTCATCTTGGTCGCGCCGCCCGATTACATCCACCCTCAGCCCGGGCGCCGAAAACTTGAAGGCGTTGTCGGTCAGTTGGACCAACGCGGCCGCCAGTAGCTCACCCGAGACGGGCAGATCTCCGTCTTCGATGGAGCAGACCAAGTCGTCCCTGCGTCCATACTCGGTCGCGATTTCCTGGACTTGCCGGCGCGAGGCCAAGGCCCAGGCGTGCAGGTCTTTACCGACGGGAAAACGGCTTCCTTTTTCCGATAGCTGCAGCAGCAGCATGAGGTTGTCGGCAATCCGTAGCAGTCGCTTGCCGCTGACAAGGATCTGCTGGCCGAAATCACGCGTCTCCTCCCGGGTCAGGCCGCGACCCTCGTCGTGGGTGAGCAACATGAGTTCCGCGTAGCCCATGACGCCGTTGAGCGGGGTCCGTAATTCATGGGGCACGTAGCGAGTGAGCGCCAGGCTGCGTTCCTCCAGCAGGCCTTGCAGGCGGGTCCTTTGCGCGAGGCGGGTCTTCACCACCCGGCAGAGTTCCGCCGGGTCGGCCGGCTTGGTCAGATAGTCCGATGCCCCGAGCACCATGCCCTGCCGGACATCGGCTTCGGAAGCCAAGGCCGACAGGAAGATCACCGGGACCGTGGCCAGACTGGCGCTTTGCTGCATGCGTTCAAACAGCTCGAACCCTCCCATGCGGGGCATCCGAATATCAGAAATGACGAGGTCGAAACCGCCGGCTTGGAGAGTTGACCAAGCTTCCTGGCCGTCGGCTGCCACGGTGACTTGATGGCCGGCGTGCTCGATTATCGCCGCCAAGGTTTCGCGGACCAACGCATCGTCTTCTGCAAGGAGGATTCGGGCAGTTTCAGGCATCATTTGGGCTTCTGGAGGTGCAGTCGGTTTCGAGCGGAATGGAGATACGGAAAGATGAGCCTACGTCCCGACGAGTGGTGAACGACACGTGCCCGCCATGCGCATCCATCGCCCGTTTCACGATGGCAAGGCCCAGCCCGGTGCCCGGCACGGTGCCCACGTTGCTGGCACGGAAGAAATTGGTGAAAAGCCGCTTTTGCTCGTCCACCGGTATGCCCCGGCCCCGATCCGCCACGGTGGTGACGAAAAAGCCTGATTCGCACGCCAGGGTGACACGGACTTCGGACGCAGCCGGGGAATACTTGATGGCATTGGAAAGCAGGTTTTCCAGCGCCGCACGATAAAGCCCGCTGTTGAGACGAACCTGGCACCGCTCCCCGCCGTTGATTTCGGTTACAATCCGCGGCGTTTGCATGGCGTCATTGAACTGCCGGATGACCTCTTGGGCCTCGACCGCCGGATTCTTCAGCTCCAGTTGGGCCTCGCTCGACATGAATTCTATTTTGTTCAACTGCAACACCTGCGACACCAGCTCGCGCAGTGTCTGAATCGACTCAGATTGCAGCTCGAGGAAGCGTTTTGATTTGGGATCGATGACCTCGAGCTCGTCGCACCGCTGTGTCAGCAGATAGTGCGCTCCCTGCATTGCTGCCAGCGGCGTGCGAAATTCGTGCGATACCAGCGAGATGAACTCCCGCTGCATGCCCAGGAGTTTGCGCTGCTGCTCGATCAATTGCGTGGTTTCCCGTTGGTGTTTTCGGCTCACCGTCACGTCGATGCCAATCGTGCAGATCCAGCTGAGGTTGCCGTCACCATCTTGGATTAGGAAACGCGTAAGCTCGATCGTTGCGAGGTTGCCGTCGAGCTTGGTTGCTTGAATCTCCGACACGGCGACACCGCCGTTGGCGATAGCCGCATGGTCGCGTTGTTTCATCGCCTCAAGCACGCCTTTTGGAAGCACATCGTTCGCTGGCCGCCCAATGGCATCATCAAAGAGCCCCGGCATCAGCTGCTTCGCCGCTCCGTTGATGTATTGATAGATGTTTTTCGAATCTCGAATCATCACGGCAACCGGCATGTTTTCCACGAATTCGCGGAAGAGGCGCTCCGATTGGGCCAAACGCTTAGCTTGGGCGACTTCCACCGTGCGATCACGACAGCTGCAGGTAATCGATCCATCGGCCAGCATGGACAGAGTGAGGTCCTCGCTGAACACGGACCCGTCTACCCGTTGGGCCTCGACATGCCCCGTCCAGTAGCCATCTTTAATCAACTTGGGAAACACGTTTTGGGTGATGAGCGCTTGCTGCTCCGGTTTATACAAAATCGTCCAGGGTTGGCCGATTACCTCGGAAAGTTCCTTGAAGCCGAAAATGCGCAGGTGTTCGGCGTTCATGTAGGTGAATAGCCCCTGCGAATCCGTCAGGGAGAAGCCTTCCTTTGATCGCTCGACGCCGTGCACCAATTGGTCCACTCGTTCCGCCCGACGTTCCGCCAAGCCCCTATGCAGCAAGCTGACCTCGTCCTTGAGCTTCGAAATTTCTGTCGCCTCACCTATCACCCCCACCAACGTTTCCGGCAACCCCAACTGGGCGAAGCCGAATCCTGCCACATGCATTTCTAGCTGCCGGACCACACCTGAGCGATCTCTTCGCCGGATCAAGCCGGACCAGAACCCCTCGCGTTGGATGACATGCAGCATCTCCTGCACCTTTGGCGCATCTTCAGGCACGACATCTTTCCACCACCGCTCGGGGTCCTCCCGCAGTTGTGTCAGGGTCAGGCCGGTCAGGCGTTGCATCACGTCACCGACAAACACCGGCCACCAGTCGGAACGGCGGACCACAAAAAATGCTTGGCCGGAACTGGACACAACTTTGCGCAGCCCGGACCCCAGCGGACTTTGCAGCACGTCATATACCGAGAGGTCAAACCATTTAACGGTCAGATATGCCTCATCGTCGCCGCAATTGAAGACCGAGAGGCGGAAGGGGCCGGCAGAGCCCAGTTCGGGCGGCAGTTCCACGACGGCATCACCTTCCATCGTGAGGTCGCCTCCAAAAATCCAGTGCCGCGACACTTTGCCCGCATGGCCGGGAATCAACCTCCCCAGGGCGGCCAAGGGCCAGCCTCCATCGAGGAGCAACGCGAAAGCGCCGATGTCGCCACAAACCGCGCCGAATTGAACGTCGCCGCGGTGGCGCCGAAAACGTAATATCAGCCGATCGGATTCGGTCGGAGCGAATGGCGAATTACTGCCCGACGGATGGTCAGTTGGCATGGCTCGCACTCCCGGCGGGGTGTTGGTCGTTGGCAAAAGTATTGGCCGCGACCAGTGCGAGATCCGTGATTGACTTGGCACCCATCAAATCGCGAAGGCGCCCAATGGCTTTGTAGGCACCGGGGACGCTCAGCCCTGTGGCGGCGGCGATTTCTTTTACTTGGTGCCCGTCGCGCAGCATCCCCAGCATCAGCAGGTCGCGAGGTTCAAGTCGGGCGCGCATGGCCCCAAATCGCACGATTTCGCGCAGGCTGTAGACGGCTCCCGGGCCGAGCACCATCTGTCCGCGCGCGATAATGCGCAACGCATCACCCAACTGCTCAAAAGGGGCCGATTTTTCCATGAACCCGCACACCCCCAGGCGCATGGTTTCGCTGACCACCAAGGGATTTGAGAGGGCACTAAAAACCAAGATCTTGATGTCAGGCCACTCTGCCCGAATGTCCGCAATGACCTCGAGCCCTCCGCGACCCGGCAGGCCCAAGTCGGCAATCACCAGATCGGCTGGCTCAGAACGCAAATGGGCCAGAGCCTCTTGCCCCGTCCCATATCCCCCAGTATAAGCAAAGCCCTCCAACCCATCGACATATTGACCCAACAAAACGGCGATCGTGGGGTGATCTTCAATGATTACGACTCGGCAAGGGGTGTGGCAAAGGTTTCCTGACATCATGGGTATCTCACGGACGAGAGGGGGAGAGAGATGCGCGTGCATGCGGCAAACAGTCGAATTTTAGCGGGAAAGAGTGAAAAACTATACTACAAAGAATCTACTTTTAAAGAGTAAAAATACCTATCGTCGAATGGTTTGCCGAAGAAATCGTCGTCGAGAAATGCGTTTAAATCCCTATTTTTACCCAATTTTATTTTTTGGATAACTTTTCATATTTTCCCGTGAAACTGGGCTCGCTAGCCGACGAGATACATTGCCCCACTGCCGATGGCAGCACCCCTCCCTAGGTCATCTCCGCGCCCTCTGCGTCCACGTGTGAAAATTTTACAGGCGGGCGCAGAGAACGCAGAGCAGATATTTTACAAAATGTAACGGAGGCGACAGAGAGTGATCAGGCCCTCCGTTCTCTCTGTTTCCTCCTGTAATACCTGTATTTCACTCAGGTGTGTTGCGTCGGCGGCCGCCGGTGGCGGCGAAGAGGGGGCGCCAGTCGTCGCGCCAGGTCGGGCGCTCGGCTTCGGGGATGGCGGCCAGCAGGGCGAGGCGGCGCTCTTCGCTCTGCCAGCGGCGCTCGTCGTAGTGCGCGGCATCGGGCGTGGCCGCGTCGAGGGTGGCGGTCATGCGCGCAAGGGTGTCGGCGTGGGCGGGGTCGGCGGCGACGTTGGTCCATTCGTCCGGGTCGTCCTGCAGGTTGAAAAGTTCGGGCGGGGTGCCTAGGCAAAGATTCAGCTTCCACGGCCACTGCACATTGGTGCGCACGCCGCGCTGCACCCCCTCGGCGTAATTCTCAATGATCGCGCAACCGGTTTCCGCGGGACGTTCGTCGCGCAGCAGCGGCGCCAAGTTGCGTCCGTCGCTCGGCACGTTGAGCGGAGGGATGCCGGCCAAACCGGCGAGCGTCGGGCCGAGGTCGAGCAAGCTGACAGTTTCCTGCAGCCGGCGGGCCGGGATGCCCGGTCCGGAGAAAATCAACGGCACGCGACTGGAAGCCTCGAACGCAGTGTTCTTATACCAGAGACCGTGCTCGCCCATCATGTCGCCATGATCGCTGAGGAAGGCCATCAAGGTATCCTCGCAGACGCCGGCCTTTTCCAACGTCGTGATAACGCGCTTGAGCAGGTCGTCGGCGAGGGCCATGCGGCCGTAAATTGCTCGGCGGGCGTTGCGGCAGACTTCGTCGGGCACCAGTTCCTCAAAGCAGCCGGAGGTGCGCACCCAGGCGATGCTGGGATGCTCGTTCGCCATGAAATTTTCCGGCAGCTTCGGCAAGGGCACGTCTGCCTCGGCAAACCGCTCCCAGTAGGGCGAGGGCGCCATGAACGGGTAGTGCGGACCGGTGATCGAAACCACCAGCAGGAAAGGGCGGTCGTCCGCGAGCAGTCTGGGCAGGCCTTCCTCGGCTTTGCGCACGACGAGTTCGTCGTAAAGCATGTCCTCGGTTTCGGCGTGTCCGGCCTTCAGCACCGAACGGATGGTTTGCTCGCCGGTGTTGACCGCCACCGCGGCGCGGTTCGAGCGCGTCCATTCGAACGAGGCGGGGTAGATATCCGGCACCCAGCGCTCCTCGAAACCGTGCAGCTGGTCGGGGCCGACGAAATGCATTTTTCCGCAGAGCACCGTGCGGTAGCCTGCGGCGCGAAACGTATGCGTGAAAGTCGGCCAGTCGCTGCGCAACGGACTGCCGTTGTCCCACACCTCGACGTTGTGCACGTGGCGCGAAGTCATCATCGCGGCCCGGCAGGGACAGCAGATCGGCGACGCACAATAGGCGTGATCGAACACCGTGCCTTCCGCCGCCAGCCGGTCCATGGTCGGCGTCTGCGCGATGGGGTCGCCGTAACAACCCGTCATGTAGGCGGGTTGCTCATCCGTAATGAAGACGACGATGTTGCGAGGTGCAGGCAATGGCGTGCGGATTATCTTAATGCGGCATGCAAAATTTCAACCGGATGGCGGGCGATGCGGCCGGTGGCATCCTTGATCTGGTGCCGGCAACTGGTGCCGGGTGCGGCCACGATGGTTTCGGCCGGGGTATTGCGCACGGCCGGGAGGAGCACGAGTTCGCCGATCTGTTGGGAGACGGCGTAGTGCTCTTTTTCATAGCCGAAGGAACCCGCCATGCCGCAACAACCCGAGGGGATCAGCTGCACTTTGTGGCCGGCAGGCAACTCGAGCATTTTCACCGTCGGGGTGAGCGAGGAGAGTGATTTCTGGTGGCAGTGGCCGTGCAGCTTGATCGCTTGCGGGGTGGCCTTGAACGCTTGGGCGGTGATCCGGCCGGCATCCGCCTCGCGGCTGATGAACTCGTCGATCAACAGCGCGTTTTTCGCCAGCGCTTGTGCGGCCGGTTTGAGTGCGGCGGGGACCAGGTCGGGATATTCGTCGCGGAAGCCCAGGAGGGCCGAGGGTTCAATGCCGATGAGCGGAGTTTTCTCGGTCACGACTTCCTTGAGCAGTTCGACGTTGCGGAGGGCAAATTTGCGCGCCTCGCGCACGAGTCCCTTGGAAAAATGCGCCCGGCCGCTCTCGACATGCTCAGGAATGACAACCTCGTAGCCGAGGCGGTTGAGCAACTCGACCGCCTGGATGCCGATGGTAGTGTCGTTGTAGTTCGTGAACTCGTCACAGAATAAATACACTCGTCCGTTCGGGTAGGCGAGGGTCGCCGGGTTGGCATGGCGCGCGTGCCATTTGGCGAGGGTGATGGTGTGCAGGGGCGGCAGGCTGCGCTCGGTGGCGAAACCCGAAAGGCTTTTGATCAGCGGTGAGATCCCCGGCGCCTTGATCATCCAGTTGTAGACCCCGGGAGTCAGCGCGGCCAACCGCATGCTGCGTGTGAAATTGGCGATCAGGCGCGAACGGAAGGGCACGCCATTGGCATCGTAGTAGTGCTGCTGCCACTCGGCCTTGAGCCGCGCGACATCCACGTTGGAGGGACACTCGGATTTGCAGCCCTTGCAGGACAGGCAGAGGTCCATGACGGCGGAGACTTCCGCGCTGTCCCACGGATTGTCCGTCGATTTTGGTTTGGCCAGGACGTCGCGCAGGATGTTGGCGCGGGCGCGGGTGGTGTCCTGTTCTTTGCGCGTGGCCATGTAGCTCGGGCACATCGTGCCGCCCATCAGGTGTGACTTGCGGCATTCGCCGACGCCGGTGCACTTCTCGGTCGCGGCCAAGACGCCGTCGCTGCCGGAGAAATCGAACAGGGTCTCGTGCTGCGGATCCGCGTGACCCGGGGTGTGCCGCAACGACGTGTCCATCGGCGGCGTGCCGATGATCTTGTCGGGGTTGAACAGGTTGTCCGGATCGAAGGTCTGCTTCACCCGCTGCATCATGGCGTAGCACTCATCGCCGACCATGAAGCGGATGAACTCACCGCGCAGCCGACCGTCGCCGTGCTCGCCGGAAAGCGAACCACGGTATTTTTTGACCAAGGCGGCGATATCGGTGGCCACGTCGCGAAACATCTTCAATCCCTCGGGTGACTTGAGGTTGAAAAGCGGCCGGGTGTGCAGCTCCCCGGCACCGGCGTGCGCGTAGTAAATGCAATCGATGCCGTATTTGCCGCGCATGATCGCATCAAACTCCTCGATGTAGGCCGGCAAATCCTCCACGGCGACGGCGGTGTCCTCGACGATCTCGCGCGGTTTGGCGGGGCCGGGCACGTTGTTCACGAGCCCCTGGCCGGCGCGGCGCAATTCCCAGACCTTGTCACAGTCCGCGCCGTGCAACACGGGGAACGCATAACCAAGGCCGGCCGCCCGCATTTCGGCTTCGATTGCGGCGAATTCGCGCGCGACATGATCCTTGTCCTCAAGACGCAGCTCGATGACCAGCACCGCGCCCGGATCCCCTTCGACAAAGAAGCGATTCTTGATCTGCTCCAGATTTACCTTCGTGCATTCGAGGATGTGGCGGTCGATCAATTCGCACCCAAAGGGCCGGTGGCGCATCGCGATGAGGGTGGCCTTGAGCGAGTCCTGCACCGTGGCGAAGTGGGCGCACAACAGGGTGCTCGCCGGGGGTATGGGTTCGCTGTTGAGTTCGAACTCCACGCCAAAGAAAAGCGTGCCCTCCGATCCGGCCAACAGCCGGCAAAGGTTGAAAGGTTTGTTCGACGTGGAATCGAACACTACATTGTCGAGCAACTGGTCCAGTGCGTAACCCGTGTTGCGGCGCGTGACCGTCGGTTTTGGGTAATTGTCTCGGATGAGCGTGCAATTGGATTCATTGCCCAGCAGGTCGCGCACGAGGCAATAGATGCGAGTCTCCAATGAATCCGGCGCGGCGCATTTTGCCGTGAACTCGTCCCGGGTTAGTGGACCAAAGGTCACTTCGGATCCGTCGCTGAGGAACCCGCGCGTCGAAATGAGGTGGTCGCGGGTGCTGCCGTAGACGATCGAGTTGGAGCCGCAGGAATTGTTGCCGACCATGCCACCGATCATGGCGCGGTTGGCGGTGGAGGTCTCTGGCCCGAAGAGCCGCCCGTGTGGTTTGAGGAAAAGGTTGAGCTCGTTGCGCACGACCCCGGGTTGGACGCGCACGCGATGCGTGGTGTCGTCGTAGGCGAAGATGCGATTCAGGTGACGTCCGAGATCGACCACGATGCCGCGGCCGACGACTTGGCCGGCCAGGGAGGTTCCAGCCCCGCGAGGGATCAGACCGACGCGATGCTCGTTGGCAAATCGGAGGAGCTCACGCACATCGTCCTCCGTCTTCGGCAACGCGACTGCCACGGGCAGCTCCTGATATTCGGATGCATCTGTCGCATACAGCGTGCGCATCGCCATATCGAAGTGGAGTTCGCCGGACAAGCGGGCCGCCAGATTTTGCAGGTCGGCAGTTGCAGCAGGAGGGGCGGGGTGGTCGGCGGTTCTCACGCGTGTGCCCAAGTTGTGGCGCTCGCATTGACTTGTCCACGTCTAGTGTCCCGCCGCATCGCACCGGCGGTGGTTTGTAGCAGCGTTAACGGGCGACCTAAGCTGGGCTTTCCATTCCACCGGACCAGAGCGGCAGGCGGTCTGGCGAACGCGATTCAGCGTTGCGCTGTCCGCCGCGGGTTTCGGTAATGCCGTGGTCATGACTTCCCCTCGCCCCAATGTCCTGATGATCCTGGCCGATCAACATCACGCCGGCCTGCTGGGTTGCGCGGGATTTGCCGGAGTGCAGACGCCGCATCTCGATGCCTTCGCGGCGGAGGGCATGCGGTTCACCAACGCGTATTGCCAGAACCCGATCTGCACGCCGAGCCGCGTCTGCATCTTGAGCGGACAGTATTGCCAAAATCATGGTTACTACGGCTTGTCGGGTCCGGCGCCGGCGGGGTTGCCGAATCTCTTCCGACATTTCAAAGCGGCGGGTTATCGCACCGCGGCCTATGGCAAATTGCATCTGCCGGAATCGCCGCGCAACTGGATTGCGGACGACGTGCATGAGTTTGGCGACGCTTACGAGTCGATTGAGGGCGAGCGCGGCAAGTCAGAGTATCTCGACGGTTTGGAACAGCTGGGCCTACGCGACAAAGAGGACAGCTGGCGCAACCTGAACAGCCATTACGGCGCGCAGCTCCCTCAAGATGCGTGTCCGTCGGCGCTGCCCTACGAGCACACGATGGAGCGCTGGGCGGCGCGCAAGGCCATGGACTTTGCCGCGGCGGATGCAGGCAAGCCCTTCTGCATCCAGCTCGCGTTGCAGCGGCCGCATCATCCGCTCATTCCTCAGCGGGAATTTTGGGACCGGTATCCCGCGGATATCGAACTGCCGGCGACGATCGATCAGGAGCCGGTGGGTCGCCCGCCGCACTTCCAGAAAATGTGGCGCGAGTTTCGCAAGATGGAGTGGGAGTTTGCGCAACCGGGAGACACGTTTTATGACGGCGCTCGTCGCGCCTGGCGGGGCACGCTCGCCTGCGTCACGCAAATGGATGACGTGGTCGGCCGCGTGCTGGCCTTTCTGCGGGAGCACGACTTGGAGAAAAACACCATTGTGATCTACGGCAGCGACCACGGCGCCTATCACGGCATCCATGGCATCTCGGAAAAGGCGCCGGGCATCTGCTCCGATGCGGTGTGCAGGGTGCCGATGATCTGGCGGGTGCCGGGCGTCACGCCGGCCGGTGCGGTCTGCAACGGCCTGGTGGAGAACATTGACATGGCGCCGACCCTCGCGGCGCTTTGCGGGGTGGACGGATTTGATTCAACGGATGGCAACGATCTTACGCCGTTGTTGAACGGCCAAATCACCCTCGGCAAAGGCGTGGCGGTGACAGAGAACCCGTGGAGCAAGGCGATCCGCTGGGAGCGCTGGCGCTATGTGCACTATCCCGAAGTGTTGTTTGACGGGGCCGACCACGACGAACTCTACGACATCGAGTCGGACCCGGATGAATTGAACAACCTGGCGAAGGATCCGGCGCACCGGGATGTCGTGTGCACCGGCCGCGGGAAGCTGTTGGACTGGGCGGCCTTGAACAACCGGCTCGTCAACATGCATCCCGGAGCCAAATTGAGCGGCGAGGTGATGGGCAAGAGCATCTACCCCCTCGGCACCGATGGCACCGCGCCCAATTACGCCCAGCCCAAGTATGGTAGGCATACCCAGAAGAACTACCTCTAGCTCTAAGGGGGTCAGGCCGTTATTTGTTACGAATCATTAAGTCTCTAATAACTGTCCGATTATCATTAATATTTTTAACCAGTTGTTAAAATGCGCAGCGCGGTAACATATAACGGTCAGACCCCTTTATGCCCATCGATCTCATCGACACCCACGTGCATCTGTTGCATGCCGACCTCTTCACTTATGCGTGGTGCGAGGGGAACGCGGCCTTGGCGGGTAACCATACGCTGGATGATTACCGCAAGGCCCTGGCCGCCGCCCCTCACGATGTGCGCGTGCAATCGATCTTCTATATGGAGGCCGATGTGTTGCCGGAGGAGCGTGAGTTAGAGGCGGAATTGTTTTCCCGCCTGGCCGGTCGTGACAAAGCCTCGCCTACGATCATTGCCTTGGTGGCTGGGGCGCAGCCCGAATCGCCTGAGTTTCCCCAGCAACTTCAAACCTTGGCCCGAGATGTGCGGGTGCGCGGTGTCCGCCGCGTGTTGCACACCCAAGCCGATGAGGTGCTGACCTCGCCGTTGCTCGCGGAAAATCTGCGGCTGTTGGCCGAGCGAGAACTGGTCTTCGATCTGTGCGTGCGTCCGCGGCAGATGCCACTGATCTCCGCGTTGGTCGAGCAATGTCCACAGGTGCAATTTGTGCTCGATCACGCCGGGGCTCCGGATTTGGCCGGTGGCGAACTCGATGGGTGGCGTGACGGGATTCGCGCATTGGCGTCACGACCGAATGTCGCCTGCAAGTTCTCCGGCTTGGGCAGCCTGGCGGACCCATCCAAGCCGCTGACTGAGCAGGTGCGGCCCATCTTTGAGCATTGCCTCGAGTGTTTTTATCCCGAGCGGATGCTCTGGGGCAGCGACTGGCCGGTGTCCGCGGATCTCGCGTCTTGGCTGCGCACGACGGCGGAGTTGTTCGCCGGATTACAGGATTACGAGCAGACGGCCATCGGTGTAAGTAACGCCAACCGGATCTACCGGTTGAACTGAGTCTGGGTCACTACGGAATACACTAAATACCTGGAAAATAGAGAAATGGTTGTAAAGGGAGCTTGACAAGTGACAAGGAACCTTTACACATGGCGGCATGAAAGAAACAGCCGCTATTGCCCAAGAAGAGTCCACGAAATCGTCCCGTTCGCTCCACAAAGAATTGAAATTCAATGCGTGGTTGGCCGTGGCGACGGTCACCTACCTCATCACTTTGTATTTGGTGCGCACGAACCCAGATTGGGCTCCCGCCTTAAAAGTCATCGTGACATTGCTGCCGATTTTACCCGGACTGCTTTACCTGCGCAGTGGCGTGAAATTGCTCCGCAGCATGGATGAGCTCCAGCGCCGGATTCAGTTTGAGGCGTGGCTGTTTGCCGCCATCGGCACGGTGGTGGTGGGTGCGATCATCAACGTCCTCACCGCCAACGGAATTGTCTGGGAGAAATTTCCGCACGGCTTGGAGATGGGCGGCACCTATCTGACGATGTTCCTCCTGTGGTGCCTGGGCACGGCCAGCGCCACGCGCCGCTACCAATAATTTATACCAACATTTGAAAACCGCCGACACACCGCGTGATCAATATTCCTTCAAGAAGGACCTCTTGCAAAGCTTCTGGCTGATCGTGGCCGGAGCCGTGACCGTCTACAGCCATGTCCTGCTGGAAAAGTATGCCGGCAGTGGCCCGACCTTGAAATGGCTCTTGGCGCTTTCGCCCTTCGCGCCGCTGCTGCTCTATGTGCGCACCGTGCTCCGTGCGATTCGCGCCATGGATGAACTGCAGCGCCGCATTCAGCTGGAGGCGTGGATCTTTGCTGCGATTGGCACTATCTTCGCCACCACCGCCATCAATGTCCTGCACGAAAACGGACTGCTCACGATGTTGTTTCAACCGGGACTAGGATTGCCTGGGGCCACGGTCATCATGTTCCTGCTCCTGATACTCGGTGGTTTCATGGCCAACCGCCATTACCAATGAAAAATAGGCTGCGCGAGTTACGGGCTGAACAAAACTGGTCGCAGGGTGCGCTGGCCGACGAGCTGGGCGTCTCGCGTCAAACCGTCAATGCGATCGAGACGGGCAAATACGATCCCAGCCTGCCGCTAGCCTTCAAACTGGCGCGGTTGTTCAAGAAACCGATCGAGGAAATTTTCGACGCCGGGGACTGATCAGCCCAAGTGCATCACGTGCGCATGGGGATCGCCCTCGGCCGGATCGAGGCGTTCCGCCGGCCACGCCAGTTCGACGCCGCGTTCCTGCAGGAGGGATTGAAAGCGTTTGAGCATGGCGGGATCGGATTGAACCTCGTGGATGCTGCGGCCGCCGCGCAGACAATGTGCGGCCAGAAAACCCGCGACTTCGCCGATGTTCCACTCCACGGGATGCAGCCGATAGCAACCATTGGTGAGGTGGGTGGTGCCGATATTCTTACAGGCCGGTAACAGGTTCTGCATGCGCACCGGGATCAACGCCCCGAGCGGGATTTGAAATGGCAGGGAGGGCACGTCGATGTAGTTGTCGCCGCCGGCGGATGGGTGCAGGTCGATACGATAGTAGCCAATGCCGACGCTGTCGGGAAATTCCCGGGCGCGATCCGCACCGGCGGGCAGGTGCGCCGCGGAAACGTCCTGTTCGCGAATGGTCGTCACGGCTTGGATGCGCCGTGATTCGCGGATGTAAGGCGCCATGGCCAAGCCATCCTCGGTGCCCATGACATCGGGCCGAAGGCGCAGTCCCGGCCAGCCTTGGCCACCGTCCGGGCGGGGCGCTTCCGTTTGCAACCAGTGCAGCACCGAAAGGCTGAGTTGCTTCGCGCCGTCGTAGAAACTGTAACGTTGTGCAGTATTGGCGGTGACCAGATCGCCCGCGAAATAGTCGATCATCGGCCAGTTCACCATCACGACATCACTGGCATAGGTGCCGGGTTCGAAGAGGCTGCGATCGATGATCCGGCGAAACGTCCACAGCCCGGAAAAAAGTCCGAGTTTTTCCTGATGCGGCGCGAATTTGTAGGTCATCGGTTCCATCGTGCGCGGATTCAATCCGTGCCAACTCATCCACGGGCCGGGCCACGGCGGGGTGAGGTAGGCCTGGTAGTTGCGCCAGAATGTGTAATCGCGCGGCGGTGGGCCGACATGATCGGCGCCTTCGATGTGCTCCAGCGCGAAGCACCAGGAAAAGGCCTGGCTGTTCCACGGCTGGGCCACCTCGAGGGCATTGGGTTCACTGGTTTGGTCCCGGGATTCGCGTCCGGTGACATGTTCAGTTCCGCTCAACCCAATGAGATCCCCGAGTTCAGTCGCATCGATAAACATCCGGGCGTCGATCCGCGCACTGTTGCCGTTTTGGAGATCGTTGACCAAGACTGCGGCGATCCGGTCCATCCCATTCAGTTCGCAGGAAACAGGTGCGTGATGCCGCAAGATCTTCAATTGGCCGCTTTGTATGTGCGGGGCCATTAGTGTTTCGAGCACCGCGAGGGCGACCTTGGGCTCGTGGCAAAGGGGAGACACCCAACCGTTGCCGGGGTTGAGTTTGGGGTTATCGCGAAATTCCGGCTTCAGCGGTGTGTTCTGTCGGTAATGGGTCCGCACGGCCTCGCGGAACTTTGCATAGCTGGCGGTGCGGCCATATCGCTCGATCCAACCATGTTCGTCCGGTGGCACCGCTTGGGCGGTGAGCTGCCCGCCGATCCAGGCCGTTTCCTCGGTCATGACCACCCGCGCGCCGATTTCCAATGCGGCCAAGGCGGCAGCACATCCGCCCACGCCACCTCCGATGATGGCGATGTCGGCTGTGTAGGGACGGTGGGACATGGTGAAACAACGTAGTCGGACTGCGCCGGTAAAGCCACGTCATTGTGACGAAGTTTGTCATGAAACCGGGAGAGTTCGCTCGGAGGTTGCAGTTTGCGGACGATGGCTTTGAGAATGCCGCCCACTTTCGTCTGTTCCCTGAACCCCCACGCGTATGCAAACCCTCCTCATTGCGCTGCTGAGCGGCCTTGGCTTCATTGTCGCCTACCATACCTATGGTCGTTGGCTTGGCGGCAAGATCTTCAAACTCACCGCGAGCAACCTCTGCCCCTCGGAAAAACTGACCGACGGGGTGGATTACGTGCCGACCTCAAAAGGCGTGGTTTTTGGGCACCACTTCGCATCCATCGCGGGCACGGGTCCAATTGTCGGCCCGGCCATCGGCATCATGTGGGGCTGGTTGCCGGCGCTGCTTTGGGTGGTGCTGGGCTCGATCTTCATCGGCGCGGTGCATGACTTCGGTGCCTTGGTGGTCTCGCTGCGCAACAACGGCCAGACGGTCGGTGACGTGGCCGGTCGGTTGCTTAACCGCCGCGTGCGCCTCCTGTTTCTGCTGATTCTCTTCATGGCGCTGACGATCGTGTTGGCGATCTTCGGTTTGGTCATTGCGGCGGTGTTTCGCCAATACCCGGCGGCTATCGTGCCTTGCACGATTCAAATCCCGATCGCGGTGTTTATCGGTTACTGGCTGCATCGCCGCGGGTCGAGTCTGCTCCTGCCTTCGATCATCGCCTTGGTGCTGATGTATGTGACCGTGATCTACGGCGACACCGGCATGCTGCACGCGATCAATACCACGATGGCCGCTTGGTCCTCGTGGACGTGGGTAGTCCTGCTGTTGCTCTACTCGTATGTAGCCTCGGTGCTGCCGGTGTGGTCGCTCCTGCAACCGCGCGATTACATCAACTCGCTGCAGTTGATTTCTGTGCTCGGCCTGCTGGTGGTTGGCTTGATCGTCGCAGCCTTTGCGGGTGGCGCTCCGTTGCTCGACGGCACGCGGCCGACCCTCGAAATGGCCGCCCCGATGGTCAATTGGAACCCGGCCGGTGCGCCGCTGATTTTCCCATTCCTTTTCATCACGATTGCCTGCGGCGCGATCAGCGGTTTCCACTGTCTTGTCAGCAGCGGCACCAGCAGCAAGCAGCTCAAGCACGAACCGGACGCACGTTTCGTCGGTTACGGTGGCATGTTGACCGAAGGCTTTCTCGCGGTGTTGGTGATTCTCGCCTGTGCCGCGGGCATCGGTCTCGGTCTGACCAAGGCCGACGGCAGCGTGCTGGTCGGGCATGAGGCATGGCTGACGAAATACAGTGTGTGGTCCGCGAGTCTCGGCCCGCTGGTCGGCGCGTTCGTCGATGGCTCTTCGAATTTTCTCAAGGCACTCGGTATCCCGGGCGCCATCGCCGTCGCGATGATGGGGGTGTTTGTGGCTTCGTTTGCCGGCACGACGCTCGACAGTGCGTGCCGTCTGCAACGCTACGTGATCCAGGAACTCGCGACGACGATCACCCCCCGCGAGGGCGGGCTTGATCTCTTTGGCTGGCTGCGCGGCAAGCACGGGGCGACACTCGCGGCGATTTTCTTTGCCGGCCTGATCGCGGCGGCTCCGCCGGCGGGACAGGCGTGGAGTTTTGCCAATGCGGGCAAAGGCGGTCTGTTGCTCTGGCCGCTTTTCGGTGCGACCAATCAACTGCTTGGCGGCCTGTCGTTTCTGGTAATTGCGTTCTACCTGTGGCGCCGCGGCATTGCGGTGTGGTTCGTGGTGTTGCCCATGATCTTCATGCTCATCATCCCGATGTGGGCGATGATCTGGCAGGTTTTCATTGGCGGGGCCGACACCCCGAGCTGGTTGAGCCAGGGCAAGCTGCTACTCGTGAGTATCGCCATGATCACGCTCGTGCTCGAGGTTTGGATGGTGATTGAGGCGATCAAGCTCTTCCCGCGTGCCAAGGGTATCTTGGAAGACAACGCGATCGAACCCGTGAAGGTCTGATTTTAATTTTCCCATGAATACCGCCTCGCCGGAATTGATTCCGGAAAAACTGCGTCAACAATTTCGCGACGAAGGTTTCTTCGTCCTCGAAAACGTGGTGCCGCCAGAGCACCTCGCGATGATGCGCGAGGTCTGCACCGAGATGATTACCGGTTACGATGCCGAGATGGATGCGGCGGGCGAGACGCAGCAGGGTCTCAACATCAAGGGCAACCGCTACTTTATTGCCAACCGGCACGAGGGCACACGGCTGCCGGAGTTCATTTACAGCGATGTGATGGAGCAGGTCTGTCGCGCAACCCTGGGTGACAGCGCCTATTTGTTTTGGGAACAGTTCGTGGTGAAGGGTCCGGAGAAAGGCACGAAGTTCAGCTGGCACCAAGACTCTGCCTACGTCGGCACGCCGCACCGGCCCTACATTACTTGCTGGGTTACGCTGGATGATGTGAGTGTGGCCAACGGCACGGTGTATCTGCTGCCCTATTCGCGGCATGGCACACGTGAGGTCGTGCCGCACACCCAACAACCCGGTAGCAATGACCTCGAAGGTTACTTTGGCGCCGATCCCGGTGACCCGGTGATTGTGCCGGCGGGGAGCATCGCCTGTTTCTCCAGCACGGTGCTGCACCGCAGCGGATTCAACACGACGCCGAACTGGCGTCGCGTTTACCTGCCGCAGTATTCCGCCGAGCCACTACGCCGTCCCGACGGGTCCCTTGCGGCCTTCGCCGAGCCGTTCATCGTGGACGGCAAGCGGGTGAGGTAGGGATATTTTTCCGCGGAATGCGCGGATTGTTCGGATGTAGGGCGGGATCGCTGATCCCGCCTTCGAATACCAAATCATTAAGGCGGGGTTCGGCGACCCCGCCCTACAATATCATCCAACAAAAAAAGGCCGGTCGCGAACGACCGGCCTTTGATAAATTAGACAGCGACTGTCTTACGCGGTCTCGTAGGGCGCGAGGGTCTTGTCGACGCGCACCTTGTCGAGGCGGGCGTAAACCGGGAGGCCGTTTTCATACGGCACGGTGTTTTCGCCTTGGATCAGCGGCTGGGCGTAGCGGAGGAACTGGAAGTTCATGCTGACGCCGTCTTCGTTGATCCAGTCGGCGGGAAGCTTCTTCACGCCGTTGGCGATTTCGCTGAGGGGAGCGAGACCGGTTTCGCAGGTGTAGGTGTCGGCGTCGCCGCGAAGCAGGGTGACCATCTTGTCGGTGGCTCCTTCAACGGCGGCAATGACGGCGGCCTGACCGGCGAGGTAAGCCTCATCGGAGTCGGTCTTGGAACCGGCGTGGGCGGCGGCGCGCTGCATGAGACCGGGCTTGGCGACGCGAACCTTTACGCCAGGGAGATTGGCTTCGATCAAGTCGGCGAGGGCATCGCCGGCCCCGCCGAGCTGCGCATGACCGAAAGCATCGGTTTGGGCATTGGCGGCGACGTAGTTGCCGTCGTCATCGACGAGGCCTTCGGCGACGACGATGGAGCAGAACTTCTCGCGCTTCAGCACACGGCGGATGTCCTCAAGGACCTTGGCCGAGTTGAAACGGACTTCGGGGAGGAGAATGAGGTGCGGAGGATCGTGCGGGTGGTCGCGGCGCTTGGCGAGCGCGGCACCGGCGGCAATCCAACCGGCGGAACGGCCCATGACCTCGATGATGGAAACGAGGTCGCCCTGGCCCATGGCCTCGCTGTCGCAGGCGACTTCACGGACGGTGGTGGCGAGATACTTGATCACGCTGCCGTAGCCGGGGCAGTGGTCGGTGACCGCCAGATCGTTGTCGATCGTCTTCGGCACACCGACAACGCGGAGCTCGTAGCCCTGTTCTTGGGCGAGTTTGGAAATCTTGTCGGCGGTGTCCTGCGAGTCATTGCCACCGATGTAGAAGAAGTAGCGGATGTTGTGCGCCTTGAAGACCTCGAGCACGCGTTCGAAATCCTGCTGCTTCTTGAGCTTGTAACGGCAGGTGCCGAGGGCGGCGCCGGGGGTGTGCCGGAGGGCGCGGATCTGCTGCTGCGACTCGGATGCCAGATCGATCAAATCCTCGTTCAGGATGCCCAATACCCCATTCAGAGTGCCGTAGATTTCCTCTACGCACTCGTGGTTGAGCGCCTCAGCCACGATGCCCGCGACACTGGCGTTGATAACAGAAGTGGGTCCGCCGGACTGGCCCACCAAGACATTTCCTACGAGTTCAGACATGAGAGTTGGTAAAAAGGTTTGAAGAGAACGTGAGGGGAGAAAGTGGCGCAGCCCAGCCGAGACTGGCAAACCCTATTTTTCCGGCAGGCCAAACCGCCCGGAAAAGAGCCGGAAACGTGCCGATGATGACACAGTTTCACCGGCCGGCGGGTGCTCTTGCAGAAGGTGGACGGGCACGTCCTTGTGCCCGTCAGGCTTGCAGAGGGACCTGCACACCCACCGTCATCATCCGTCCATCTTACAGCAATTTGCCCGGCTGGTAATCGGCCGCGCCTTTGTGGCGCTTGGCGATACGGCGGGCCTCGGTGACGAAAGCGTCCACTTGATGCGGGGCCGCGCCAACGAAGCGGTGGCTCTCGGAAAGGATGCGGCGCAGGGCGGTCTTGCTGAGTTTGAGGCGTTTGTCCCCGGAAAGACGACCGACCATGTCGGCTTCACCACCGGCACGGATGGCCTGGGCGGCGGCGAGGGCGTGCTCCTTGATGGCCTCGTGGGCGGTCTCGCGGCCGGCGCCCGCCTTCACGGATTCCATCAGGATTGTGGTGGTGGCGAGGAAGGGGAGGTTGCGCTCGTTTTCCGCGGCGATGACGGCGGAGAACACGTTCATCTGCTGGAGGACGTTGAGCCAGGTTTCGAGCAGGCCGTCGATGGCGTAGAAGGCATCGGGCAGCGCGACGCGGCGCACGACGGAGCAGGAGACGTCGCCCTCGTTCCACTGGTGTCCGGCGAGCCCGGCGGTCATGGTGACATAGCCGCTGAGAATGGTAGTGAAGCCGCAGATGCGCTCGCAGTTGCGGGCGTTCATCTTGTGCGGCATCGCGGACGAGCCGACCTGGCCTTTTTGGAAACCCTCGGTGAGGAGCCCCTGGCCGGCCATGAGGCGGAGGGTGGTGGAGAAACTGGCAGCGGCCGCGGCGATCTGGTGCAGCGCGGTGACGACCTCGAAGTCGAGGCTGCGCGGATAAACTTGGCCGACGGCGCTGAGCGAACCGCGGAAACCGAGATGCTTGATCACGCGGCGCTCGAGCTGGTCGACCTTGCTGTTGTCGCCGCCGAGCAAAGTGAGTTGGTCGAGCTGCGTGCCGACAGCGCCCTTGAGACCGCGCACCGGGTAGCGTTCGATGAGTTCACTGAGGCGCGTGAAGGCGATCAACAGTTCCTCGCCGAACATCGCGATGCGTTTGCCGAGGGTAGTGGGCTGGGCGGGAACGTTGTGCGTCCGGCCGGTGAGCATGAGGTCGCGGTGGGACTCGGCCTGACCCGCGAGTCCGTTTAGCGCGGCAGCGGCCTTGAGCTGGACGACCTTCAGCGACCTCAGGATCTGCAGCTGCTCGACGTTTTCGGTCAGGTCGCGGCTGGTGAGCCCGAGGTGGATGAACTGGCGGTGGGCGAGGTCGGAAAATTCCTCAATGCGCGCCTTCACGTCATGCAAGGTGACGCGCTCGCGCTGGTCGATGGCGACTAGATCGATTTGATCCTTCACTTTTTCGTAGTCCTTGATCGCCTCGGAGGGAATGGGCACCCCGAGGTCGCGCTGGGCCTTCATGACCGCGATCCAGAAATCACGCTCCAAACCGACGCGCCCGGTCTGGGACCAGATGGCCTTGATGGCGGGGGAAGCGTAGCGTTCGGCGAGGACGTTGGTGATGGGCGTGGAGTCGTTCACAGGGACCAGTCAGCTAAGCGGGCCCACGGACGGTTGCCAATGGCAAAGACGGTCTTAACTGCCACGTCGGGCAGTCTTACAGGTAGGAGCAGATGTATTCGGCGATCCCGTCGGCGACCGCGATGGTAAAGCCGCTGTTGGCGGCGACATCGAAGAACTGACCGGCTGCGTAAGATTTTGTCTCGGTGGTGCCGTCGAGCGTGACGGTGCAGCTACCGGCGGTGATTTCCATCCGCTCCGCCGCACCGGTGCCGAAATGATAACTCCCGGGATAGATCAGCCCGAGCGTCTTCTTGGCGCCATCGGCGACGATGACCGTGTGGCTGACGACTTTGCCGTCGAAATAGACATTGGCCTTGGTGTGAACGGTGACGCCGGTGAATTCGGAAGGGAGGGAGGACATGGAAAGCAGGCAGGCGAATCCGGGGTCGCAGTGCAAGCCGGCTTTGGTGCCAGGAGGGGGATCAGATCATGGCATAAACTTTATACAATCATAGTATAAACATAATATAGCGCAACAATTGAAGACTATAAAGGATATATAACCATGAGAATGTGTTCACGCCCAAGATTCTGTATTCCCAGGAAAAAACAACCCGGTCCGGGTTGCGGGTGTCCACTATCGTTCTGGTGGCAGCGGGACTTTTGACCTTATTGGCGTTGTCGGCCTGCGGGACGGCCGGACGCCCGATGGTGATGGTCCCGACCCACGCACCCTTGTCGCCCGCCCCTATCACCGCCCCGCTGACAACGGCGTGGAAGCAGGCCGAACGGTATGCGGCCAGCCATCCCAATGCGGAAGTGTTTTTAGGACGTGGCAATTCGATGCTACCACTGTATCCCGACCGCACGATCCTCGTGGTGGAGCGGCAAGCCATGGCCGAGTGGAAACCTGGCATGTCGGTGGCATTCGAGGGGTCTCGTGGTGCCATCGTCGTCCATGTGCTGGTGGAGCCCTTGCCGAAGGGCTGGATCACCGCCGGATTGGGCAACCTGCGGGTCGATAATAGTCTGGTCAATGAAGGAAACTATCTCGGAACGGTGATCCGAGCTTACGTGGACAAGCCTAATGAGAAGGCCCCGGGAGCAGAACTGGCCCGGTTGGACTCAGGGATTCTAGAACGGACCAGGAACATCGCGCGTTTGGCCTGGTGACCGGAATCACCCGGACGGAGGAAGCAGCAAATGGCTATCAGCGTCGTCATTGAAGGACTGAACTCCATCCCATGGGACGAATTCCTGCCTCTGGCGGTTTCCGGCGAGGGCGAACCGAGAGACTATGGCCTGATCCTGGGTCTGACAGCCCTGGCCTATGCCGGCTATCGGGTCCGGAGGATTGTCCGCCCGCGTTGAACGGGTTGCCTCATTGATCGTTCAGGCCGTGAGGCAGCGTGTGGCCATTTCGCGCAAGACTTCCTCCTGATCGCGGGGTCGTTCGATGATTTCCTCGAAGGCGGAAATAAATTCCTGTTGGTTGTCGATCAGGCGGCGCAGGTTCGGCAGCTTGCCGCTCGAGGCGAGTTTGCCGACATACCACGCGTTTTGCGTGAAGAGATTGTAGGCGCTCTTCTCGCCCACGGCCTCGCCAAATTTTTCGGCGTAATTGGGCGCGGCGGCCTGCAAGCCATCGAGTCCCCGACCGCCTAGTCGGGCCTCGCCCGAGTCGATGAGCGCGCGCACCTGAATCAGGATGCGATTGCGGTTTTGCAGCGCGCTGATGACGGGACGGGCATCACCGCCCGCAAAAAAATGGCGCTGCAGTGCGGCGAGGGTCCAGCGCAGGTCGCCGCTGAAAAAAGCCTCGGCGGTCTCGAAGAAATCACCCTCGGCGACATTGGGCGTAAGCTCGGCCACATGGGCTTCCTCAATGGTTGCGCCTTCCTCGATGAAGTTGGCGAGTTTATGCACTTCCTCGACGACCAGCCGGGTATTGGCGCCGACTTTCGCGAGGAGCAACCGGGTGGCGTCAGGCTGAATGTTGACGCCGAGTTTTTTGGCTTCGGCGAGCACGACGCCCGCCAGGGCCTCCGCGTCATCATTGCCGCCCACGAGGGTGAAGTCGGCGGTCTTCTCGCACCACTTGGGAAAGGCGCGACGACGATCGACCGGTGCGGCGGTGATCAGCACCGACGTCTCGTCGGGATTGATCGTCTCGAGCAGCGCCTTGAGGTCGTCGATCAGTTTCAACGTGCTCTCTGCCCGGCCGGTCACGGAATCGGCCAGAAAATTGACGTCCTTGAGCCAGACCACGCGCTTACCGCCGAACATCGAGATGGTTTGCACGCTCTCACGGAAGCGATTGATGGCGGTTTCCACTTCAGCCACGTTGCCGGCGAAACCACTGAGGATCTCGCGGGAAAACTCGTCTTCAATCTCGCTGGCCATGGCGGCAAACCGTTCCTTGCCCAGCCGGTCGACCAGAAAGTCGTCGGCACCGCAAATGAAGATGAACGGGTGGGCAGGCATGCCCTCAGTTGCACACGAAGCGTCGGTCAGCGCACGCCAAAAAACCACCGACGGCCAGGCGGAGACTGCCTAGCTCCGTTCCAACCGGCGAAACAACCATAACCCGATCATGAGAAACATTAGATTAGGCAGCCAAAACAGCAGATCGGGCCGATACTCGGGCATGCGATCCAGCCAGTTGACCATCACGGTCAGAAAATAATAGCCGAGGGACAACGTCACCGCGACGCCGAGATTAGCGGACGTTTCCCGGCGCGAGACCTTGATGCCGAGCGGGACGCCAATGAGGGCGAAGGTCAGCATCGAAATCGCATTCTGCAGTTTCTCCTGCACGGTGAGCCTCACTTTCATGATTTCACGGGCGTGGTCTTTGGCCTGTTCCGGTGGAACAGTCATGGCGGACAGGCGGACCTCTTCCTGGTGCAGTTGTCCGTAGGTCATCCACATGAGTTTTTGGCGCACCGTGGAGGCGCGACCGAAGACATCATCGAGGGGCAGACGCACTTGATCGGATTTTTCAAACGTAGCCACCAGCGGGGCCTTGATGAATTTTTCCGGGTTTTGCGGGTCGCGTGATTCGATCTGCGCATGCACGAGGGTCAGGAGCAGGACGTTTTCGTTTTCTTCGTAATCAAAGCGTCCGCTTTCGGCCCGCACGAGTCGGGAGACGCGTTGTTCCCCGTCGAGCTCCCACAACCAGAAGTCCTGCAGCACCGGACCGCTTTTATCGCCGACATAAATGACAAACCCGGGAAAATCGCGGATGAAGGTGCGCGGCACAATGAATCGCAGCGGATTGGTGCGCACGGTGTTGGCCAGCTCGCGTTTGTATTGCAGTCGCGAGCGGGGCATCGCCTCAAAATTAACGTAGAGCCCCGTTACGAGACCGAGGATACCCAGAATGATAATGGGGCGGGCAATGCGGACGAGGCTGATGCCCGCGGCCCGCATGGCGGTGATTTCACTGTCGGCGGACAATCGCCCCAGCGTCAGCAGCACGCCGGTGATCATGCCCATCGGCAGGGCATACGACACGACAAACGGAATCAGCAGCAGGAGCAGTTCGCCAAAGGTCGTCAGCGGCAGTTGGCCCGCGAGCACGTAGGAAAGCAGATCGCGAATGGCATTTCCCAACATCAACACGAAACCAAACAACGCAACGGATGCGATGCAGGCGCCGAGCACGCTTTTGAAAATGTAACGGTCGAGCAGGTTCACGGGGAGTCAGGGGATGTTTCGCACACGAGGGTGCCGCGCACAAGGCACATTGTCGCGAACTACTCCAGCGGTAGTTCGGCGAACTCCATCAGGTCATCTTTGCTCGCCGGCGTCAGGCAAGCCGGGTCGTCGTGCTTGATGCTGTTGATGCGGGGATTGAGCGGGGTGGCCTGGAGGAGATGATCCGCAATGGGTTGCAGCACCGGCGCGAGCTCGGCGGGAGTGGTGCGCGTCGGATCGAGCCAGACCTGGCTCTGGGCGAGATCCAGCATCACCGGCAGGCGATGGTGAATGGGTCGCATGACGGCGTTGGGCGAAGTCGTGACGATTGCGCAGGTTTCCAACTCCGTGCCATCCGGTGCGCGCCAACTTTCCCAGAGCCCGGCAAAACAAAACGGCCGTTCGTCTTGGCGCTGAAAAAGCCACGGCTGGCGGGCCTTGCCCTGATGTTTCCACTCATAGAAGCCACTTGCGGGGACCACGCAGCGCCGTAACCGGTAAGCATCCCGAAAAGTGGGCTTTTCCGCAAGGGTCTCGACCCGCGCATTGACCGGCTTGTTGGCCCCATCGAGTCCCTTGCTCCAGGCCGGCACCAAACCCCAGCGCAGGGCAATGGATTCGCGTTGAGCGGAATTCGGTTCGGTCCGCACCACCGGAATCATGGAAGCCGGCGTGATGTTATAACGGGAGCTAAACTCGGCCGATTCGCCAATTCCCAGTCGCTCGAGAATGGCGCGGTGGGATTGCTGGAGGAGCATGAACCGAGTGCACATGACAGACCTTGCATACCGGGAGGCGGGGAAGTGGGTCAATCGCGGGTTGAACTGATGCCGGCAGGTTAAGTTTCCCCTTTGGTTCACCGCCGATTCGTGATTTATGAACAGCTCAACCCTATGTCCGATTCCAAATCCGGTGAAACCCACCTGCCTCCACTTGGTCAACCTCAACGAGTCATAGCTGCCATCCTGAATCGGCGACATGGCGGCCTGCTGATATTCTTCGTCGTATTTTTGGCGATCAGCTTGATCACCCGAGTTGCGCTCCTGGTTAAATCGGCCGGCGACGTAACCTGGGGCCTGAGCCTGATCGCCGCATTCGGGTGGGGCATGGTATATGATTTGGGTGCGGCTGCTTTTGCGGCTCTGCCTTTGATTGTGTTGCTGACGCTTTTGCCCGCCGGCTGGGGACAACGGGCTTGGCAGCGCGGGTTGGTCCACTTCGTCGGATTCGGCATTATTTTCGCCCTCCTGTTTGGCGCGGTGGCGGAATGGACGTTCTGGGATGAGTTTGGGGTGCGCTTCAATTTCATCGCGGTGGATTACCTGATCTACACGACCGAGGTGATCGGCAACATCCGCGAATCCTACAACATGCCGATGATTTTGGCCGGAGTTGCGGCGGGTGCCTTGTTGCTGTCCGGGGTGGTGATGGCGACAGGGTGGCCGGCCCGATGGTTGGCCGCGGCGAAGGAAACCGCCAGCCGCCGGTATCCAGCCGGCATGCTGATTTTTGGGGCAGCCCTCGCCTTCGGCAGCTTTCTCAACGAACGGCAGCTGTCATCCTTCGCGAACAATTACGACCGCGAACTGGCCAAGAACGGGCTCTGGTCTTTCTTCGCGGCGTTTCGCAACAACGAGCTGAAATACCCATCCTTCTATACGACGTTACCGGCCGACGAGGCGTTTGCGCGGCTGCATGCTGAACTCGCGACCGATCAGGCGGTGCCGTTGACGGATGCCATGCACGACACCCTGCGTTTCGTGAACAACCCGGAACCGGCGCAGCAACTCAACGTGATTCAAATCACCGTTGAAAGCCTCAGTGCCAGTTTCATGGGGACCTACAACCCGGGATCCACCATAACGCCGCATCTGGATGCGCTGGTGGCAAAGAGCTTGGTCTTCGATAATTTCTATGCCACCGGCACCCGCACCGTCCGCGGCATGGAAGCGATGACGCTCTCACTGCCCCCGACGCCGGGTCGCTCCATCGTCAAGCGTCCGCGCAACGCCGATATGTTTTCCCTGGGCAGCGTCTTTCGCAGCAAGGGCTACGATACCGCCTTCATCTACAGTGGTTACGGCTACTTTGATAACATGAATGAATTCTTCGGTAACAACGGTTACCGCATCGTGGACCGGACCAGTGTGAAGAAGGAGGACATCACTTTCGCCAATGCCTGGGGTGCGTGTGACGAGGATTTGTTCAACTGGACCCTGCGTGAAGCCGACCAGAGTGCGGCCACCGGCAAACCGTTTCACTATTTCGTGATGACGACTTCCAATCACCGGCCGTTCACCTATCCCGACGGCCGCATCGATCTGCCCTCGAAGATATCGGGCCGCGACGGCGGCGTGAAATACACCGACTACGCGATCAACAAATTTCTGGAGGCCGCCGCCAAGAAGCCATGGTTCAAAAACACGGTGTTCGTCATCGTGGCGGATCACTGTGCGTCGAGCGCGGGCAAGACCGAGCTCCCGGTGGAGAACTACCACATTCCGTTGCTGATCTATGCCCCCGGCGGCCAGATCAAACCCGGCCGCGTGCCCACGCTCATGAGCCAGATTGATTTTCCCCCGACCCTGCTGGGCCTGCTCAACTGGAGTTACCCGAGCCGCTTCTTCGGCTGGGACATATTCAAGCAGCCGGCGCGACCGCGGGCCTTGCTCGGGAATTATCAACGGCTCGGCTATTTCGACGGCAACGAGCTCACCATTCTCAAGCCGGTGCGCCAGCTGAGCCAGTATCGCTTCGACCCGGCGACCAATGCACTCACGCCGTTGGCTGAGGTGGATGAGACTGCGCGCGATACCGCGATCGCTTATTACCAAAGCGCCGCCGAGTTGTATGAAAAAGACATCTACCGTCAGCTCACTCCGGAGGAACTTACCCGCTATGGTAAAAAGCCAGTGACTCCCGCCCAGTGAAGATCCGCCACCTACATGTCGGAGTGATGCGAAATGTGATCTGGCTGGGGTTATGTTTGTGGGGTGGATCGTGGCTGCGGGCGCAGGAGCCGGTCCAACAGGTTGATGAAGCCAAGGCGTCTGATGACGAATTGCGCATCAAGGGAGTCTTCGACAGCGCGCTGCCGGGCACGGAGAAAAAGCATCACTTGAAATTAATCGTGCGCCCACACTTCGGTGATTTCCACCGGCATGACAATCTGCGGGTCCCGCTCGGTCTGCGTTACGGAATCAATGAGCGCTGGGAAATCACCGGCGAAGTGGAAGCCTATTTTTCCCATGGATTCGGGGACACGAGCTGGTGGGAGCAACACGGATTTTCCAATGTTCATTTCGGCACCAAATACCAACTCGCCACCGTGCTGCTACCCGGCTGGGACACCGCGGTGGGTTTCGACTACCTGACCCCGGTGGGAAATCCGCCCCCGGATATCAGCGACGGGTTGGCGCATTTTTCGTATTACACCACGTTTTCGCGCAATCTCCCCAACTGGCCCAACTGGCGGGTCTTCTGGGGGGTGGGCGCCGACCATGTTTCCACGACTGGCCGCCCCGTGGTGTTGGATAAGAACGAACTAGGCGATGATTCCGTCAGCGTGAGCGGGGGCTTTGTCTGGCAGCGCAAGGCCCTCAGTTATACCCTGGAAATGTCCTATGCGAGCACGCGCCTGACCGGTGCGATCGACCGCGATGTCTTTACGATTCGTCCCGGCATCGTCTGGAAAATTCCGCCCCAATATATTTTCAATGCCAAGGGGCGTTGGTTGATCGGTCTGGGCACCCGGATAAGTTATGGTTCGGACGGTGCGGATTACGGGATCAGTGCCAAACTGCGCGGCAGCTTTGATTTCAAGAATTGGTGGCGGAGCAAATTTCGGAAGGATCCGAAGTAATCCGGCGGAACTTTTGGGCAGAGTTTAACCGCGTCGATACCCGCGTTCAGTCAATTTTTCGCTCGGGGCTTTCCCAGCCTTCGGGCGCCAGTCGTTCGACGTTGGTTTCCAGATCAGGTCGCGAAGGAATTATCCCGTCGTCCTTTTCGTCGAAGGTCGCCTCGACAAATGGCCCCATCATCTTTTCGCGCTCGGCGACGATCAAATTGATGCTGTCGGCGTTTATCCGATAAAGCCTGAGCGCATACTGGAATACGACCAGTCCGCTGCCTTTCACATAGTGGGCCCGCATCAGATTCCATTCCGCGTATTTCACCGGGGACTCCGCCGGTGCGAAGGTGATGAAATCCAACACGGTCTGCTTCTTGTCGTTTTGGAAGAAACGGGAACTGGCCGCGGGATTGCTTTGCTTCACCTCATCGGCCACTCGGGTCAGGTATTTTTTGGAATCTTTTTCCTTTTTTAAGATTCGCACGGAGGCCAGCCGGTTCCAGTGGTCGAGGGTTTCACCCGCGGGAATGTATTCCCGCACTTGGTCACCAGTATCATCCGCCAATTTTGCTCGCTGCAGTTTCAGGTCGCCGATGACGATCTGCGGCGTCGCCAGTAACAGGGGGGCAGTGGTGCCAATCAAGAGGGCGGCCAGAATGTGAAGTTTCATGGGTGGTGGATTTTACCCCGACGGGTTGGCCTTGGCTGGTTTGAGATATGAGATTGGGTGCGCAAGACATGCTCCAGTCGAGGCGTAGTGTCGAGTGGATTGGCGGTTACTGTCATCAGCCATATCAGGTTTTCTGGCCTGAACCCTCCAGCGTGCTGGTATTGACGGTAAGCTTAGTTTAGCGATTGGTCATGACCGTGCCTCCAAAATCGCTTTGGAAAATGGATGTTACCCTCTGGCCGGCAGTTGTGCTGCTGGCCCTCCTGTTCCTTGGCCTCGAATACAGCGGGATCGATCTGTGGGTGCAGGATCATTTTTTCAACAGCGCCACGCAGGAATGGGTTGTGGATGGCAACGCACCCGGTCCGCGGTTCTGGTTCTATAACGGTCCCAAGGGACTGATCATCTTACTCGGCGTGAGTATCCTGGTGTTGGCCCTGCTTCCAACCAAATGGCGACTGAAACTACCTGGCCGTAGCCTGTCCCGACGGACCTTGTGGGTGGCATTTCTTTGCATCGGGCTGGTGCCGGCGGCGATCGGGCAGTTGAAAGCAGTGACCAACATATTCTGTCCATCCGAGATTCGCCGCTATGGCGGCGATGTGCCCTATGTGAAAGTGGTGGAGTGCTATCCGGAGAACGACCGGCCGGAGCGCCGGGGACGCTGTTTTCCTGCGGGCCATGCCAGCGGAGGCTTCGCGCTCTTCGCCCTGATGGGTTTCGCGGCGACCCGTCGCGGCCAGCTCATTGGCTTCGGGTTGGCCTTGACGATGGGTTGGACGATGGGGCTCTACCAGATGTTGAAAGGCTCCCATTACCTCAGTCACACGGTGATCACGATGCTGCTCGCGTGGATCGGGTTTATGCTGTTGCGGCGCGCGTTCGGCCTCCACCGCAGACCCGGTTAAAACAGATCCAACTGTTTCCCGCCAGGGCGCAGAAAATGCGCGTTGGACAGGTTGCTGCGCGTTTTATTCAAGCCGGCCCGCCGGGCGCTGACTTGAAAGAGTTCGCCCAGTTGCTCGGCAAATATTCCTTCACCGCGCAGGCGACTGCCCCAGTCGCTTTGATACAATTTGCCGCCGCGCATGCTGCGCACGCGATCGACCACCCGGTCTTTTTTGCCCGCGGCATGATCCTCAAGCCACTGGACGAAGAGTTCCTTCACGGTATGCGGGAGGCGCAGCAGGATGTAGCTGCCAAATCTCGCTCCGGCAGCGGCCGCGGCTTGCAGGATGGCGGGCATTTCGTGATCGGTCAGACCGGGGATCACCGGCGCCACCATCACCCCGACCGGAATACCCGCGGCGGTGAGTTCACGAATGGCCTGCAACCTAGCGGTGGGACGGGAGGCGCGCGGTTCGAGTTTACCCGCCAAGTCGGTGTCGAGTGTAGTGATCGAAATATAAACCGAGGTAGCCGACCAGCGGTTGAGTTCGCGGAGCACATCGAGGTCACGCGTGACCAATGCGTTCTTGGTGATGATAGAGATGGGCTGACGAAACTCGGCGCAGACCTCGAGGCAGGCGCGGGTCAGTTTGAATTGTCGCTCACAAGGTTGGTAGCAGTCGGTGATCCCGCTCATCGAAATGCTTTCCGCCATCCATTTTGGCTTGGCCAATTCCTTACGCAGCAATTCCGGCGCGCGCTTTTTCACCATGATGTTGGTTTCAAAATCGAGCCCACTGCTGAAGCCGAGGTATTCGTGGGTGGGCCGGGCGAAACAGTAGGCGCAGCCGTGTTCACACCCTCGGTAGGGATTGAGTCCGTAGGCAAAAGGCAGATCGGGGCTGTCGTTGCGGGTTAGCAAAGTCTCACTGGCATCGTCCAAAAACCGGGTGCGGGGATGGGGACGTTCCTCTGGCGGACAATCCGGGTCAGGCTCTAGATGGAGGTGTTCGAAGCGATTGGGTGGGTTGATCGCCGTGCCGCGGCCGGGGAGGGGAGGAATGGGGTTCGGCGACGGCATAGGCACACGTTAACAAAAAACGTGCCGATGCGAGCGTGATTCGCTTTGATGTGGCCGATGTCCCTTAAAAAAAGCACCCGAGCAGTCGCCATCACCCGTTGGGATGGCCCGGCGGCGGTCGATTCCTGTGCCGATGAGATCGCCGTGGAAGAGCCGTTGGAGATTCGGGTGGGCGGTCAGAGTGTGGCGGTAGTCATGCGCACCCCGGGGCATGACCGGGAACTGACGGCCGGGTTTTTGATCACCGAGGGGATTTTGCACCGGATCGAGGACGTGCTCGACATGGTCTATTGCCGGGGCGACCGCGCTGAGCCGGAAGAAAACGTGCTCGATGTGCTGTTGGCCCCGGAAGCGCAGGTCGATACCACCAAGCTCACGCGCCACGTATTCACCTCGTCGAGTTGCGGGATTTGCAGCAAGGCGAGCATTGAGGCGGTGCAGGCTCAGTTTCCGCCGATTGAGCAACCAGTGACGCCAAGCCGGATGGTGCTGGGGCAATTGCCCGCCAAACTACGCGCCGCGCAGGCGGCCTTTGATCGCACCGGAGGGCTGCACGCCAACGCGTTGTTTGGGTTGGACGGAGCCTTGAAAACCGTGCGCGAAGACGTGGGACGTCATAACGCCTTGGACAAGGTGGTGGGCCGGGCCTTTTGGGACGGAGCTCTGCCTCTGTCGCAGTGCATCCTGTTGGTGAGCGGCCGGGTTTCATTTGAAATCATGCAAAAGGCCCTTGGGGCCGGTATTCCCGTGGTGGCAGCGATTTCCGCTCCGACCAGTGCGGCCGTGGAATTTGCCCAAGCGAGCGGGCAGGTGCTGGTAGGCTTTCTCCGGCCGTCCAAACAGGGCGGCGATGCGATGCGGATGAATGTTTACGCGGGCACCTTGGCCGATTGAAGCTGTCGCACCCAACCTGCATGAAATCCTGGTTCTGTATATTTCTGGTCCTGACCGCCCCGCTCTGGGGACAGCCACAAGATGAAACGATGGCCGAGCGCGGTTTGCGCCAGTTGGTGGAAGAACAGCGCACCCTGTTGGGCGCGATGACCAAGGCCGGCGATAATTTCGACCCCGATCAATACCAGCCCCGAGTGCAGCAGCTTTGCCTGGGCTATGAATCTCTGTTGCGCGAGAATCCGGAATTTGCCGCGGGCTATGCGGCCTATGGCTACCTGCTCGGAAAAATCGGCATGGATCGCGAGAGCGCCGTGATGCTGCTCAAGGCCAACCAATACGACGCCGACATCCCCCTCGTGAAAAACCAGCTCGGCAATTACCTCGCCGAACACGGGCATCCGCTGGAGGCGGTCGGTTATTATTTGGCGGCCATCAAACTGGCTCCGGAGGAACCCCTTTATCACTACCAATTGGGCACGCTGCTATATGAGTCGCGTGACGATTTTCTCAAATCCGGCGAATGGACCCGCGAGACCTTGGATAAGGCGATGCACGAGGGCTTTCGCAAAGCCGCGGAACTCGCACCCGACCGCATCGAGTTTGCTTATCGCTATGCCGAGTCATTTTACGATCTGGCCACGCCGGATTGGGAAGGGGCCTTGGCGACATGGGCCGCCTTGGAAGAGAAGGCGACCTCACCGGTCGAGCGACAGACCATGCGACTGCACGCGGCGAATATCTGCGTGAAGATGGAAAAATATGATCATGCCCGGGCTCTCGTGGCCAGTGTCACCGAACCCTCCCTTGAGGCCCAGAAGCAAAAGCTGGTTGCGCAACTGCCGGCACCCGACGCAAAGTAATCGATATGGATTTTGGCTTGGATCCCGAGACCCTGCGCAGGGGACTGATACTTTACATCGTGCTCATCGCGAGCCTGTGCATCCACGAATGGGCCCATGCCATTACGGCGCATAAACTGGGCGACCCTACACCGGATAGCGAAGGGCGGGTGACGCTGAACCCGGTCGCGCACATGGACCTGCTGGGCTCGGTGATCTTTCCCTTGATCGGTATTTTTGTCCTTTCGGGTGGCATCATCTTTGGCTGGGGCAAACCAGTGCGTATCAACCCGTCGAATTTCGCCCATCGCAAACGTGACGAGATTCTCACCACGCTGGCGGGACCGGCGTCGAATATTGCCCTGGCGTTCTTGGGTGCGGTTGTCGGCGGATTAATCTACAAGTTCGAACCCCGCACCACCGAACTCTTTGTCCAATTGATCGGTATCAATGTGTTGTTGGCGGTGTTTAACATGATCCCGTTGCCGCCGTTGGACGGCGGGCAGATCATGCGCCATGCGGTCGGCATGCGCGAAGAGACATTTTATAATATCTCCCGCTGGAGTTTCCTGATCATCCTCGTGGCGATTAATATCCCGGCCTTTCGGATGATTCTCGGTGCGGTGATGGGCGTGGTCAGCTGGCCCATGATGATGATCTATCAGGCCCTCGCGGGCTGAGCATGCGCGCGCCGTCCACAGATCCGCTGGCCGGGACCCAACGACTGACGACGCCCGGAGCTTGGCTTAAATTTGCCGAATGGCTTTATGCGGAGCAGGACCTCGCGCTCGGGCAGATTGCGACCTCGGCTCACGACGAAGCGCTCTACCTGATACTACATACGCTCGAGATCCCGATGGACAGCGACGAGTCGGTGCTCACGCAAAAACTCACCACCACGCAGCGGTCTGCTTTGACGGAAGTCTTTCGCCGCCGGGTGGTCGAGCATACGCCCGCGGCCTACATCACGCACGAGGCCTGGCTCAACGATCTGCGTTTCTACGTGGATGAGCGGGTGTTGATTCCCCGCAGCTACTTCCTGGAGATCATTCCCGAACACTTGGACGTGTTGCTGCCTAAAGACACACCCATCACCCACGTGGTCGATGTGTGCACGGGCTCTGGTTGCCTGGCCATTCTCTTGGCGAAGCATTTCCCGAAGGCACTGGTAGACGGAGTCGATCTGTCGCCCGATGCGCTCGAGGTCGCCAAGATCAACGTCCTCACGCACAAGTTGACCAAGCGGGTCACCCTGCATGCGAGTGATGTCTTCGACGCGGTGCCGCCGGTGAAATACGATCTCATCCTCAGTAATCCACCCTACGAGCCGAGTGCGCATTGCGATGCGCTGCCCCAGGAATTCAAAAACGAACCACGGTTGGCGCTCGATGGCGGCGGTGATGGCCTCGACATCATCCGCAAACTGCTCCGTCAGTCACGCGACCGGCTCAAACCGCACGGCATCGTGCTGATCGAGGTCGGCGGTTTGGGCGCGGCGATGGACCGCGAGTTTGCGAAGTTAAAACCGCAATGGCTGATGACAGCCGATGGCAGCAACTGTGTCTGCCTGATCACGGCCGCCAGCCTGAAGCACTGGCGCGGTTGAGCGCCCGGCTTACTTCACGCTCACGGTCTTGATGTTGACGAATTCCTTGATGCCGTAGTGCGAGAGTTCGCGGCCGTAGCCGCTGGTCTTGATGCCACCAAAGGGCAGGCGCGGATCGGACTTTACGAAGTCGTTCACGAAGCAGCAACCGGCCTCGAGTTCCGTGGCCGCGATGCGTTCTCCGCGGGCGACATCGCGAGTAAAGACGGCGGCACCCAAGCCAAAGATGGAATCGTTAGCCACTTGGATGGCGGCCCGTTCGTTTTTGACCGGGATGATGGAGGCGACTGGACCGAAGAGCTCTTCATGGTAGGCAACCATGCCTTTCTTCACATCCGTCAAGACGGTCGGCGGGTAATACGCACCCGGTCCAACAGGAATCTTGCCGCCGAGGAGACAGCGGGCGCCCTTGGCGATGCTCTTCTGGACTTGGTCATGTAGTTCGTCGCGCAGGTCATGCCGCGCCTGCGGACCAATGGAGTTCTCTTCATTCATGGGATCTCCCATTTTAGCCGCACTCATATGGGCTACGAACCGGCGTTCGAATTCCTCGAGCACGGATTCCACAACGATAAATCGCTTGGCGGCGATACAGCTTTGGCCGGAGTTGATCAGCCGGCTGGTGGCGCAGGCAGCGGCGGCGGCTTCAATATCGGCGTCCGCGAGAACCAGATACGGATCGCACCCGCCCAGCTCGAGGACGCTCTTTTTCAAAGCTTTGCCGGCGTTGGCGGCGACGGATTGTCCGGCGGCGGTGCTGCCGGTCAGCGTGACGGCCTTCACGTATTTGTTTTTGATCACGGCCTTGGCCGCGCGGTTGTCGATCAACAAGGTGCGGAAGACATCGGCGGGGAAGCCGGCTTGTTGAAAAACTTGCTCTATGGCGAGGGCGCAGCCCGGGACATTGGAGGCGTGTTTGAGCACGCCCACGTTGCCGGCCATCAGGGCAGGGGCGGCGAAGCGAAAAACCTGCCAGAAAGGGAAATTCCACGGCATAACGGCCAAGATCACCCCCAAGGGTTCGAAGCAGGCGAAACTGTTGCTCGCTTCGGTGCTGATGGACTCGCGACTGAGCATGCTTTCGGCGTGGTCGGCGTAGTAGTCGCACACCGTGGCACATTTTTCGGCTTCGGCTCGGGCTGCCTTTACCGGTTTGCCCATCTCGGCGGTCATGAGGCGGGCGAATTCTGGCGCGCGTTCGCGCAGCACCCGGCCGCCCGCGCGCATCAGCTCGGCGCGTTCGGCGAACGAAGTGCGCCGCCATTTCGTGTAAGCCCGATTGCTGGCGGCGAGAATTTTGCGCACCTCGGATGATTCCATCAGCGTGTAATCGCGGATGGGCTCATTGGTGGCGGGATTGATCGTGGTGATTTTCATGACGGGCTGGGGTGGGGAGTTTAATCAATACCGGCACGGTTACTCATTGGGGTGAGTGGTGTTCTAGCGGTCGGGGTTTTGTCCCAAGCCACGGTTATAGTGTCCTTGGTTTCTGGAAAGAGTTTCAAATTTTTGATACCTGTGCAGGCCCGACCATTCACTCTCCGCCGGTTTGCCTAATTATTTTTGGCAGAAGAAAGCAGGATGGTCGGTGCCGGATACCAACTTCCGAAGAGATGTAACCGGACGCCTGTGAGCCTCCGGCGAAATGGGGGGGGCTATTTTATTTGACCTGACGGGTCGGCAAACCGGCGGCCACCCAGTCCCTGAATCCACCGGCATTGGCGACGGTGAAGCCTTCCTTGGTCAGGATGCGGGCGGCGATGCCCGAGCGATTGCCGGAACGACAATAGAGGATCAGTTCCTTGTCCTTGTTTTCGGCGAGGAAGGATTTCCATCCGGTGCGATCACCTCGCAGGTCACTGAGGGAAAGCAGGTTCGCCGGTTCGGCTACCTCACCGTCCGCCCATTCACCCGGTTCACGCACATCAACCAATACCGCGGTGCCGGCGGCTACGCGCGACGCCGCTTCACTAGCCGGCAGAATATCACCCGCCAAGGCACGGCTGGTTACGACCAGCACCAAGATCACGGCCACCAGAATGAGGAGTAATTTCATGAGGATGAAGTTAGGTCTAAATGCGTTGCGGTCAAATCACTGGCCGGCGGCGGTAGCGCTGCGCCGGTTGGCCATGTAATACAATACCGGCACGGCCATGCGGCTGATGAGCAGCGAAGCGATTTCACCAAACATCAGACTGATGGCGAGGCCTTGAAAAATCGGATCCGACAGAATGACGCTTGCTCCTACCACCACGGCGAGGGCGGTGAGCAGCATGGGACGGAAGCGCACCGCTCCGGCCTCGATCACGGCTTCGCGCAACGGCAGGCCATGCGCCCGGCGGAGTTCGATGAAATCAACGAGGATGATGGAATTGCGAACCACGATCCCCGCACCGGCCATGAAACCGATCATCGAGGTAGCCGTGAAAAATGCGCCCATCGCCCAGTGGGCCGGCAGGATGCCGATCAGAGAAAATGGAATCGCGGCCATTACCACCAGCGGGGTTACGTAGCTACGAAACCAGCCGACCATTAACATCGCAATTAGCACGAGCACGGCGGCGAAGGCCAGACCGAGGTCGCGAAAAACCTCGAGCGTGATGTGCCATTCGCCATCCCACTTGAGAGCCGGGGTGAGATCGTCAAACGGCAGATTGAGATGATAGACGGGCAGCTCCGCGTCGCGGCCACCGTATGCGCGCGCATCAATGTGGCCGATCTCGCGGTTGATTTTGTAGAGTGCGTAGGCCGGGCTTTCGACCACCCCGGCAACATCGGCGGTCACGTAGGTGACGGGCTTGAGGTTCTTGCGGTAGAGATTGGTTTCGCCGGTGGTGGTTTCGATTCGCACCAATTCCGAGAGCGGCACGAGCGGTGCCGTGGGATCCAGATCGGCCCGCACACGCAACGCAAGGAAGGCGGCTGGTTGGGAACGCTTCGTGGCGTGCAGCTCAAAAATGAAAGGCACATCCTCGCGTTCGGCCGGGCCGTGCAAGAGATCGACCGGTAGTCCTTGAGTGGCGAGCTGCAGGGTTTGAGTGACGTTGGCCACACTGACCCCGTGCAACGCGGCCTTTTCCCGGTCGACGATGAAGCGCAGCTTGGGTTGGGCGACCTCGACATACCAATCCAGATCCACCACGCCGGGAGTCTCGGCGAAAATAGTCTTCACCTTTTGCGCAAGGGCGGTGCGTTGACCGGCATCAGGTCCGTATATTTCCGCGACGAGTGATTGCAGCACCGGTGGACCCGGCGGCACTTCGGCCACCGCGACGACAGCGCCGTATTTTTCCGCAATGGGCGTTACCATTTTACGGATGCGTTTTGCGATGGTGTGGCTTTGATCGGAGCGGGTATCCTTCGCGACGAGGTTAACCTGCAGGTCTGCGACGTTGGGGCCGCGCCGCATGAAATAGTGGCGCACCAGGCCGTTGAAATTAAATGGTGAGGATGTGCCGGCGTAGATCTGACTGTCGCGCACGGCTGGCTCGGTGCGAATCACCATTGCCATCTCCTGGGCGATGCGGGTGGTCTGCTCCAAGGTCGTGCCCTCGGGCGTGTTGAGGATGACTTGAAACTCCGACTTGTTGTCGAAGGGCAGCATCTTGATTACAACGGCGCCGCTCAGCACAAAGCCGATCGAAAGCAGCAGGAGGCCCATGATGCCGCCGATGAATGCCCATCGCCACCGCACGCGGTCGAGCAGGGGACCCATCACGCGGAAGTAGAGGCGCGTAAACCAATCGTTCGGTGCGTGATCGTGATCCGCCAGTGGAGCCACTTCACTGGCCGGGGCTTTGGTGGGATCGCCTCCGACATGGCGCCGCAGGACGCGAATGGCCGCCCAAGGGGTGATGGTAAACGCGATGAACAGCGAGAAAAGCATGGCGGCCGTTGAACCGATGGGGATCGGTCGCATGTAGGGACCCATCAGTCCACCGACAAAGGCCATCGGTAGAATCGCGGCGATCACCGCCCACGTGGCGAGGATGGTCGGATTGCCCACTTCTTCCACCGCTTCGAGCGCCACGGTGCGCAGTGATTTATTTTTCGCATCCGGCAGGCGGACGTGTCGCACAATGTTTTCGACCACCACGATCGCATCATCAACGAGGATACCGATACAGAAGATGAGTGCGAAGAGGGTGATGCGGTTGAGCGTGTAACCGTAGAGATAAAAAACGATTAGGGTCAGTGCGAGGGTGGTGGGGATCGCGAGCAGGACGACGAGCGATTCCCGCCATCCGAGAAAAAGCAGGATCAGAATCGAAACGCCCAGCACCGCGATGCCCATGTGCAGGAGCAATTCGTTGCTTTTTTCCGCCGCCGTATGGCCGTAGTCCCGCGTGACGGTTACTTTCACATCTTCGGGCAGTAACGTGCCGCGCAATTCCTCAACCTTGGCCAAAACTTGGTCGACCACATCGATGGCATTGGCTCCGGGACGCTTGGCGACACTGTGCGTCACGGCCGGTTCGAGGTCACCAGTAGGACCAACCTGAAGCACGTAGTCCGCGGGTTCTTGCCCCGTGTCGATTATCACCGCCACATCGCGCAGGTAGACCGGTCGCCCGGCGTGCACGCCCACCACGACGGCGCCGGCATCTGCTGCATCCCGAATAAATTGGCCGGTTTCCAACAGAATCTCGTTGTTGGCAAACGGCCGGGAGCCGTGCTGCAACTGGCGGTTGGCTTGTTGCAACGCGGGAATCAACTGCATGGCCGTCAACCCGCGGGAGTCGAGGACGGCGGGGTCGATTTGGACGCGGAGTGCGCGGCGCACGCCGCCGATCAAAGTGGTTTCAGCGACTTGGGGGATCGACTTGATGGCATCATCCACCTGCGCGGCCAAGCGTCGGAGACCAAGGTGATCCAAGGTGGTGCTATGCAACGTGAGCGCGAGAATCGGCACGTCATCGATGGTGCGCGGTTTGACCATCGGCGCACTGGCCCCAAGAGGAATCCGGTCCGCATTGGTCTGCAATTTCTGATTCAGGCGCACGAGAGCTGCTTCGATATCGGTGCCCACCAGAAAGCGCACAATGACCATCGCCTGTCCGGGACTGGAAGTGGAATACAGGTATTCCACGCCGGGAATTTCCCAGAGCAGTTTTTCCATCGGACGCGTCAGCCGGTTTTCCACCTCCTCCGGTGAGGCCCCTGGCATGGCGGCGAACACATCCACCATCGGCACCTTAATCTGCGGTTCTTCCTCCCGCGGGAGCATGCGAATCGCAAACAGCCCGAGCAGAATCGACGCGATGATCAAAATCGGCGTCAGCTTGGAATTGATGAAGAAAGCAGTGAGCTTACCCGCGAGTCCCAAGGGCTCCGGTTTGCCTGGGCCGATATCACTCATGGCTTGAGGATTACAGCCTGGCCATCGCGCAGGATGTCGGGCGGATCGATGACGACCGATTCACCGGCATCGAGACCTGCGAGTATGACCATTTGGTCATCCTGCGCGGTTCCGACCTTGATCAGCCGGAGATGGACATGTTTTTCACTGACCACATAGGCGCGGTCCATTTGACCAAAAGTTGAACGGGCACTGAGCGGGATGGTGACCGTGTTACTGGTCCCATTGGGCCAGAGGGCGCGGACAAATTGACCGGAACGAGCAGCAGTGCCGTCGGGCAGCGCGATTTTGGCGGTGCGGGTGCGCGAGTTGTTATCGGCCGCGGGGGATAGCTCGACCAAACGGCCGGTGACGGGCGTGTCGTCGAGCATGATGGTGAGGTCGGTGCCGCGGGCGGGCTCGGACAACGATTCGGGGACCATGACTTCAGCCCGTAGCTGAGAGGTGCCTTCCAAGGCAAAGAGGGGCATGCCGGGCGTCGCCAGATCGCCGGGATTAACATAGTCGCCGGTGATGACGCCGGCAAATGGGGCGGTTACTTGCAGATAATTTTGCATGGCCTCGGCTTCTTGCAAACTGGCACGGGCGAGGCGGAGACGGTCAGCGGTGGCCCGCACCGTTTCCGCGGCGGTGGCACCTTTGGCTTCCAATTCGTGCTCCCGGGCATAATCGCGTTCGGCTTGCGCAAGGGCCGCCTGAGCCTGCTCCAGCCGGGCATTGTATTCCGGTGCCGCCACGACCACTAAAATCTCTCCGGATGATACCGGCTGCCCAACCGCCAGTTTGGCTTGGGTTATCGTGCCCATGACCTTGGCGGCCACGGTGGCACTGGCCTGCGGACGAATCAGTCCGGATACGCTTTGAAACTGCGGCTGTAGTTCGGACCGCACCATCGCGGTGCGAACTTCGATCGCGGATGAGTTTTCTCCGTCCAGTGGCGCAGGCGTTGGGCCGCAGCCCGTTAGCACGGATATGCCCAGCAGGCTGAATAATGCAGGTGCCTTCATGCGGTGGTAAGGGGACTCCTTTAGGATTTTTTCAGGCCGCCAATCCGCACAACATCGTCCGACCCGACCCAGCCCAGTTTGCGGAGAATGATGGAGGGCGGACAGAAACCGGTGAAAGCGGATTGGATCAGATTCAACCCAATGAAGCAGGTGAACAGCAGCCACCCCGGATTGACAAAGTAGGTCAGACCAACGCTGACCAAGATCATGATGCCGGCGAAGACGCGGATGAAGGAATCGAGTTTCATGGGATTTTTAATTACTATATGAGTATATGCTTATATACTTGCAATTGAGTCAAGCACCACTTTTTTCTCCTTACGTGGCGAAGAAATCACACATCCCATTGACTCCGGAGGCCCTGCAGTTGGTGGCCAGCCGTTTTGCCGTGCTGGCCGAACCAATGCGTCTGCGCCTGATCCAGTCGCTCTTTGATGGCGAACTCAACGTCGGCCAGTTGGTCGCTCTCACCGGCGGCACGCAGGCGAACGTCTCCCGGCACCTGCAGACTCTAACCGCGGCGCATATTCTGGCCCGACGCAAAGTGGGCTTGCAGGTCTTCTATAAAATCTGCGATCCGACGATTCCCCAATTGTGCGAAGTGGTATGCGGGGCGATCGCCAAACAGCTGAACCGACAGGTTGGCCATTTCGTCGGCTGACAGCCTTTACTTCGTCAGTTCGTAGAGCGCGTAACCGGCAAACAGATTGGGCCGCAGCAGACAGCGGGTTTTCCAATCGCCGAGCAGGTGCACCCGACCGCTGATGCGGATACCCTTGGCGGCGCAGAAATGCTCAAAGTCCGCGATGGTCAGCGGATTGGCCGGCCGGCTTTCGAACCATTCGGTGGTGTAGACGGCATTGCGTGTCTTGCGTCCGCGCACGAGGGCGTCGATCCGGTTTTTCCAGAATCCGTGATTGAGAAAGCCCACGGTCACGGCCTGTCCGACGCGCAGTGCCTCGAGAATCACTTCGGTGGGATCATCGAGTTCCTGCACCGTGCGCGAACAGATCACGCGGTCAAAATGACCGTCGGGAAACTCGCGCATGAAGGCATGCATGTCGCCCTGATAGGCGGTGACGCCGCGCTGCACCGAAATGGAGACTTTCTTGAAATCGAGATCCACGCCGATGCCATCGACCTGCTTGGTTTGTTTTAAATAAGTCAGCAGCGCCCCGCGACCGCAGCCCAAGTCGAGCACCCGGGTGCCCGGTTCGACCCATTCGCCGATGATCTCCATATCCACAGTGCGTTTCTCGGTGACGTGGTTCATGGTCAGATGGAAAAATCCACGATCGGTTCGTGGGTGCGTTCCAGGAAACCGCGCACGAGGGCGTAAAGTTCCTCGGATTCGAGCAGGAAGGAATCGTGGCCAAGGTCGGTCGAGAGTTCCGCGTAGCTGGCGGACTTTCCGGCGCGCAGGAGGGCGAGGGCGATGTTGCGGTTCTGCTCGGGCGGGAACAACCAGTCGCTCGTGAACCCGACCACCAGCGTCTCGGCCTTGACCGGGGCGAAGGCCGCCTCGAGTGATCCGTAGGCGTGACCCAGATCGAATTGATCCAAGGCACGCGTGATGTAGAGGTAGGAGTTGGCGTCGAATCGGTTGATGAAACTTTCGCCTTGGTAGCGCAGGTAGCTTTCCACCTCGAACTGCATGTCAAAGGTGTAGGCGTCGCCGTTGGCGGCCTGGGCTTTTTTGCGGCGGCCAAATTTCCGATCCATGGAAGCGTCGGAAAGATAGGTGATGTGCGCCATCATGCGCGCGATCGCGAGGCCGACGCGCGGTCCGCCCTCCTGGGTGTAATCGCCTTTGTTCCAAGCCGGGTCCTGCATGATGGCCTGGCGACCGACCTCGTTGAACGCGATGGCTTGCGCGCCTTCCCGGGCGGTGGTCGCCATCGCCAACAGGCGGCGCACGAACGAAGGATAGAGAATCGCCCACAGCATTGCCTGCATGCCGCCCATCGATCCGCCAATGACGGCGTGCAGGGTGCGCACGCCCAGATGATCCATCAGGAGTTTTTGCGCCCGCACCATGTCGTGGATGGTGACAAAGGGAAACTGGGTGCCGTAGGGTTGTTCCGTGGTCGGATTGGCGGAGGAGGGTCCAGTCGAACCGGAGCAGCCGCCAAGACAGTTGGAGCAAATGACAAAAAAGCGGTTTGTATCCACCGCCTTGCCTGGGCCGATCAGGTTGTCCCACCAACCGGACTTGCGGTCCTCGGGCGTGTGGCGCCCGGCGCAATGATGATCCCCGCTCAAGGCGTGGCAGATCAAGATCGCATTATCACAGGTCTCGTTGAGCTCTCCGTAGGTCTCGAACCGCAGGGTAAACCCCGGCAACGTCTGGCCGCTCTTGAAAGAGAATGACTGATCGTAGGTAAAATCGCGCGGCACGACCAAGCCTACGCTGCCGGATTCGGCAGGGAGCATAGGTTCAATGTTCGTGGTTCCAGAGGGCATGGGATTCAGTGGACCACCCTCAAGGGTGCGGGGCAAGCGATGGTCGGGTCATACAAACTACGTAAAGTGGCGTAGGTCCGGCGACTGAACGCCTCGGCGACCCTGCGCGTCATTCGTGCGCGGCGGTGGTGGTGGCCTCGTCCATTTCCTCGTTGGAAAACACAGCCTGCACGTCTTCCAGCGCGTCGAGGGCTTCGTGCAGTTTGATGATGGATTTGGCGGTGCCGACATCCGTCACCGGAATCGTGGTGGTGGCAATATAACTGATTTCGGCGCTTTCGGTTTTGATGCCGGCATCTTCCAAAGCGTGGATGACCTTGTCGAATTGGTGGAGGTCGCAGCGCACTTCGTATCCGTCCGCACTGGTGATGACGTCGTCGGCCCCGGCCTCGAGGGCGACTTCCATCAGGCGGTCCTCCGTGATCTGATCCTTGGCGATCAGGAACTGGCCGGCATGGAGAAACTGGAAGGCGACGGCGCCGTTTTGGGCGAGGTTGCCGCCACCCCGGTTGAAGGTCGCGCGCACTTCCTGCGCGGCGCGGGTCTTGTTGTCGGTGGTAACCTTGACGATGAAGGCGACTCCGCCGCTGCCGTAACCTTCGTAGGTCATTTCCTCGAACACCATGCCAGGCAGATCGCCGGTGCCCTTCTTGATGGCGCGCTCAATGTTATCCGACGGCATGTTGGCGTTGCGGGCTTGAAGGAGAACCGTGCGCAAGCGGGCGTTGCCATCGGGGTCACCGCCGCCGGCCTTGGCTGCGAGGGTGATGTCGCGCGAGAGGCGCGAGAATATTTTTCCACGACGGGCGTCCGTGACGCCCTTCGCGCGCTTGATGGTGGACCATTTGCTATGTCCTGACATGGCCGGAGGGGGTTATTTCTTTTTGCGGGGAGTAACGTTCTTCACGGTCTTGCGCCCGGTCGGAGCCGGAGTGGCTACTGGAACCACATCATCTTTCATGCGATTGATGATGAGCTGCTGGCCGATGGTGAAGAGACCGTTGACCGTGGAGTAGAGCGCGAGCGCACAGGAGAAGTTGTAGCAGAACAGCGTAAACATCCAAGGCATGAACTTGAAGATCTTGGCTTGGGCGTTGTCCACCGTGGGCTGCGGCGTGAGCTTCATCTGGAAGATCATCGTGGCACCCATTAGGATCGGCATGATGTTAACTGGAAAACCGAAGATGTGCGCGACCGTATCCGGAGAGGCCAAATCATTGGCCCAGAGGAAGGATTCGAAGCGCAACTCGGCCGCGCTGCGCAACATCACGAAGAAGCCGAAGAAGAAAGGCATGGTGACCAGAATCGGCAGACAGCCGCCCATTGGATTCACGCGGTGACGTTTGAACAAGTCCATCGTGGCTGCCTGCATCTTCTTCGGGTCATCTTTGAATTTTTCGCGCAGCTCCTTCATCTCGGGCTGAATTTTCTGCATACGTTTGCCCGATTTGGAGGCGGCGAGGGTGAGTGGCAGGAACACCGTCTTGAGGATCAGGGTGGTGATGACCACCGACCAACCCCAAGCCCAGGTAGGCGAGATGCCGGCCATCCAACCGTGGACCCAATTCATCATGGTGAGCAGGATCTGGCTGAAGAATTTGAAGAAACCGAAGTCCATTACCTTGTCTTGGTCGGCTTTGAAGACGTCGCCGTTGGCAAGGCGGCGATATTCGCGCGGCCCCACATACAGGCTCATGGCCACCGTGGTTTCGGCTTGGGGGCCTAGCGTCTGCAGGTCGAACAGAGCCTCGGCACTGAGACCGAAAACCGCCCGGTTGGGCGCATCCTCAAAAGCCGGCAGCGGCACGCGGCGGGTGATCATACCAACACCGGCGGCATCGGGGGTCAGGATGCTGGTGAAATACTGGTTGCTCAACGAGGCCCAGGTAATCGCACTCACCTTGGTGATGGAGGGGACGGGCTCGCGTGAACCGATGCCGATCATGGCCAGAAATCCGCCGCCTTGCAACTCGGTGTGTTTGGTGAAATGCTGGTCCTTGCCATCAGAGTAGGCCGTGGTGATCTCTTGGCCGTAGACCGTCTCACTAACCGGTGAGGCGGTGCCGAGACTGAGGGCCAGTTTGGGCAGCGGCAGGATCTGGTCGGTCAGATTGCGGAACGTGGTTTCGTGACGCAGCTGGTAAGGATCGGTGCCGGGTTCGGAACCGTCGGGCAGGAAATAGCGGCGGGTGACTTCGATGCGGCCGTCGAGCACGGCGCGGTAGACGACTTCCTTGCCGTTTTGGGAAACGAGGTCGAACGATGTTTCCGCACCCAAGCCCGGCAAGTCCACAATGCCGAGCATCGGGTCGATGCGCGGCGCATTAAAGGTGTAGCGTTCGGCGGAACCGAGAGTCTCGGCGAATTTGCGCAGGGCGACTTCGCGGATTGCACCGCCATAATTGCTGAGGCGCACCTCGACGAAATTGTTGACCAAGAGATTGGTCGTGGCACCCGCGCGGTTCGAGGCGAGGGCGCTGATTTCGGACCGGTTGGCTGGCATCGTTGCCGTTGAGGTCGGGGTGGCGGCATTTGGCGTGGCCGTTTCGCCGGTAACGACCGGAGTCGACTGGACCGTCGTCGGCACCGGGGTCGGTGAGACCGCCCGCGGTGGCACCGATTTTGAACTGAAATACATGCTCGCGAAGGCGGCCAGGAGCAGCGCGACGCCAATGGTGAGGTTCTTCTTATCCATGGGAAAGTGATTGAGTGGTGGCAGATCGGGAATTTACGCGGGAGCAGGCAGGGCGCCGCTTTGCGGGCGGCATGGGATCATTCCCGCCGGGATGCAGCGGCGTGCACTTGAGGAGTCGTTTCACGGCCAGCCAAGTGCCATATGCGGCGCCGTGAACCCGCAGGGCGTCGGCCGCGTAATGCGAACAAGTAGGACTGAACCGGCAACCGCAGGCGGGACCGAAAATTGCCGGCAGCACCGGTGAAATCACGCGCTGATACAAACGCACCAAACCAAGCAACACCCGCACCGGCAGACCGGTGAGCCAAGCGAAGGCATGAGGCGTGGTTTCAGGCATGAGTCAGGGTGGTGAGATGGGTGCAGGTGGCAATGAAGCGCTCTTCGACCACGGGAAAAGGTTGGCGGATCAAGGCGTGTTTGGCGACCAAGAGCAGATCGCCACCCGGCGGCACCAGTTCTTGATGCCGGCGAAAGAGTTCGCGCAAACGCCGCTTGGCTTGGTTGCGCAGCACGGCATGACCGACGGCGGCAATCGAGGCGACGACTCCGACGCGACGCAATGGCGGTGGCGGATCCTCACGGGGGAGCCACCAAAGCGTAAAAAAGCCACCATGGATCCGGTGGCCGTGTTCCCGCACGCGGCGGAAATCACTCTGGCGTCGCAGGTGCTGCTCAGGGCGTAAACGCATGACGCGGCACCGGGCGCGAGGAGCGCGTTGCTCAGACGACGGTCAGACGCTTGCGGCCCTTGGCCCGACGAGAGGCGAGGACCTTGCGGCCGCCGGCAGTGGCTTTACGGGCGCGGAAACCGATCTTGCGGGCGCGCTTTAGACGATGTGGACGGAAGGTGGGTTGCATGGAATTGACTGATTAAGAGTTGACCGAAGTGCCAGCCGGTGGGGCCCCTGTCAAGGGCAGGGTTTCATAGGTAGTGGCCAAATTTTCCGGTCAAGGGGCGCAGCCGACCGATCAACCCCGAATTTTAGATGGCCAGCAGGACGATGACCGCCGTGATGACGAAGCCGGTGCCCAGGGTCAGCAGGTAGGCAAATCCCAGCATCAAGGTCTTTAAAATGGTCATTAGCCAGGAATTGGCGAAGAGCTTGCGCAGCATCAGGAAAGGGTAGACCACGAGCCATAAAATACAGGCTATTGTGACCAGCCCGCCTAGGGTGCTGGAGGGCCATGAAGCCAGAAATACCCACCCATCCTTACACATCAGCCAGATATAGACAAAGGTGTGGAAATGCAAAGCCAGCACGAGATGTTGCAGGTAAACCTGTCCCGACTTGCGAAAGAGGACTCTCGTATACAGGGCGAAAAGCGGCAGGCAGAGCAGCACCAACTTGGGCATGGCCGCCAAAAATCCGTGCAACATGTGCTGCTGGCCTTCCGCGGTGGTTAGCATGCGGCCCTTCTCCTCCAATTTCAGTTCCCAGCCCGATGACGGTTTCTTGGATTTCGAGTCTAATTCGATGGGCTCTTCCTCCGCCGTCTCCTTGGTTTCAGTTGATTGCCCGGTGGCCTTGGCCAACCCCGTATCCAGTTTTGCGGCGGCATTCCGCAGTTTTTCCAAAGCGGCCTGGGCTTCAGGATCGTCCTTGGTCTCGTCAAAAAGTTGGTCCCAACTGACCGGCTTTCCATCCACGGTGAATCCGGCCCGGGGGCCGTCGGACTTGCCGGTTTTGAACACCGGGGAAGTCGATTCTTTGCCGAGGAAGGCGAGGAAGAAAAAGAGAATGCTGATAAAAACGTAGAGCCGGAAGGGGGGCACCTGCGAGGCGCGCTTGCCCGCGTTGAACTCGGCGGTCATCCGGCCGGGTTGGAACAACAGCGCGATCAGGTTGCGAAACAGCTTGGTGTCGAAATGGAAGAAATTTTCCAGCGCCTCGAGAAACGTGTGTGTGAAGGAGCGGTTGATGTCGAAGTCGTGCTGGCCGCAACGGTGACAGTAGGGACCCTTGAGCTCCGTGCCGCAATTTTCACAGTGCGTTTGGCCGGCCGTGTGAGGTCCGCGTTTTTAACCGAGTTGTGCGCCCACGGCATCGGCGGCTACCCCTTCGGTCAGAGAGGCGCCGTCCGGCAGGTCAGGCAGATCGGGATCGATGGGCACCCGATGAGCTGAACAACTGACCCCGGCGGTGGCAATCCCGCGGCACTTGAAATTACTGCAATTCGTCCGGCGGAAATTCGTCGAGCGCTTCCGGCGGGGTCGGCGCGACCTTTTTCGGTTTTAAACGCCGACCCATACTGCGATCGATTTCCTCGAGTTCGGGCTGCGGGATGCGCGTAAAGGCAATCCGCATCGGGGCGTAATCGGTCGAGCCGTGCGCGCCGCCAAAGTAGACGGAATTTTTTCCGAAGGCCTTGTTCAAGTGATCCACGGCAGAGAGCATTCGCGTGCGGGTTTCCTCCTGTTTGGCGGTGAATAGATCGGGCGTGTGGTCTGTTCCGGGCAGCAGATGGTGCAGAACAATGCCCACCTGCAGCGGACCTTGTTTGCGGTATTCGCGCGGGCGCGCCGCCCAAAGTTGATTGAGCACTTTGGTGAAGTGGAGGGTGTCCTGGGTTTCGTTGAAACGGCAATCTTCGCTCCAAGCCAGCCCGTCCCGGTAGTTGGCTGTGAGTTGCAGGGCGCCGGCAAAGTAACCGTCATTGCGCAGGCGCATGGCCGCCTTTTGCAGCAGGCGGTGCAGGACGCCGAGGGCAGCCTCGGGGTTGCGCAGTTTCGGTGGCAGCACGTGGCCGTGACCGATGGAACTGTGCTTGGCGGGGGCGCGTTCCTGCAGGCCCCCGTGCAGCCAGTCGTGAAACCGCGCGCCCTCCACGCTGCCCCAGATCGCGCGCAACTTCGCACTGCTCGCAGCATAAAGTTGGGCCACGGTCTGGATACCCGCGTGGCGGATGCGTTTTTCCATGTTCTCGCCGATGCCGGTGAGTTGGTTGAGCTCAACGCCGCGCTCGATGAGTTTGCCGGGGATGTCTGCTTCATCGAATAGCACGAGGCCGTCGGGCTTTTCGAGATCGGAGGCCAGCTTGGCGAGAAACCAGTTGGGGCCGATGCCGATCGAACTGCGCAGGCAGGGCCCCACCTCGCGCTTGATGGCGGCCTTGATCCGGCGCGCTAAGGCCAGCGCGTTTTTCGGCTCCTTGAGACTGCCCGTCAGTTCACATTCGAGCTCATCGATCGATTGGATTTTTTTGACCGGCACGCAGGTTTCGACGGCGGCTTTCAGTCGCCGGTGATAGGTGATGTAAACTTCCGGGCGGGCCTCCACGACCACGAGGCCGGGGCATTGCCGTCGGGCTTCGGCGATGCGGGCATTGCGTTTTAGTCCGAGCTTCTTCGCTTCGATGCTGACGGCGATGGCCCCGGTGGTCTCCGCCAGCACCGGCACAATGATGACCGGCTGACCGCGCAGCTCCGGCCGCTCCTGTTGTTCCACAGAAGCAAAATAGGAGTTAAAATCGATGGCGAGCGCGCGCAGCACGGGTGGAGTCTTGTTAAGAGAAAAACGCTGTCAATCGGCGGGCCGTTGAATCAGCATGTGGGCATGGCCATATCGCATCGCGCGGGCATGTTGGTATACTCGGTGCGCACATGGCCGGGGGTGTATTATTCGCGTGACGTGGCGGGCGGGGTTGAGACGCCGCCGTTATCCAGTGCGTTGTGGCGCATAAATACCGACGGTTCGCATCGGGAGGCCCTGCCCATGGTGGCCCCGCGGGCGGAACATCCGATCGCCGGGCCGGATGGCCGCTGGATCTATTGGCAATCCGAGAACGCGGGCCGCTGGCAAATCATCCGGGCCAATAGTGATGGCCGCGAGGCGCAGGTGATTGCGCCCGGTGCCGGCTTGGCCAACTGCTGGAGTAGTGCCTTTGGCGCCCAGCTTTCGCGGAATGGATCAAGGATGGTTTACACGGTCTCCAATGGCTCCACGGGAAGGATAGTGTTGGCCGGTGCCGATGGTCGCGACGCCCGGGTGCTCGCTCCGGAATTCGGCTATACCTACATGGCTTCGCTGGATACTAATGCTACCCGGGTGGTGTTTTCCGGTCCGGCTCGTGACTACCGGCTGTTGGTTATGGCCGTGGATCAGGATGAACCTGGTGTGCTGACTCCCGATCATCCAGATTGTTATGGGCCGCAGTTCACCCCGGATGGCCGCACGATCGTCTTTATCCGTCGTGATGGCGGCTTGTATAGCGTCGCTCCCGATGGGAGCGGTTTGCGGCAAATCGCCGGTGGCGTGCAGGTGGAATTTTTTTTGAGCCCGGCCGACAAGCATGGCTCAACCGACATGCCGGCGCTGTCGCCGGACGGAACCCGGGTGGCCTTTATCCGCCGGGGCCCGGCAGGCCCGCCGCAAGTGGCGGTGGTGAATCTTGATGGCACAAATCTCCGGATGATCACGCGACTGCCAGGCACCTGCGGCCGGCCGGCTTGGAGTCCGGATGGGAACATCCTGGCATTTGTCAGTTTCGTGGATGACCGCCCGCAACTGTTCACGGTGTCCGCGACCGGTGAAGGGGCCGATGCGCCGCGGCCATTGACGCAGGAAAACGGGGCGGTTTACGCGTTCTGCTGGATTTCAGAACATTAAGGAGATTCACTCCCGGAGATGCGCATTGCGGTTATCTCCGACACCCACGACCGGATTCCGTCCACGTTGCCCGACCGGTTGGTCGGGGCGGATGAAATCTGGCACCTTGGGGATGTCTGCGATCCGATGGTGCTGGTGGAACTTGAGCAACTCGGTCCGCCTTTGAGCGTAGTCATGGGCAACTGCGACGGTTACCTGGGCTGGCCGATTGATTTGCAACTCACCCGCGAGGGACTGGAGTTTTACCTGACCCACATTCCGCCGAGCCGATCTCCCAAAGGGGTGCAGGTTGTCCTCCACGGTCACACTCACCTGCCGCGCGATGAGGTGGTTGGCGGGGTGCGCTGGTTGAATCCCGGTTGTATTAGCAATCCGCGCGCCGGACTCCCGCCCAGTTTTGCCTGGTTGGAGGTGACGGCCGGGAAGTTGACGCGTTGGGAAGTGGTGCGTATATAGACCTCATGGTTGCTCCGAGCAAATCGTCCCTGCCCAATTTGCTCAGTGCGGTGCGCATTCTCCTCATGCCAACTGCCTTGATGGCGGCTTTCGCCGGATCCAAGCCGTGGTTTGCCGTGGTGCTGGCGGTGGCACTCGCGACCGATGCAATCGACGGGATGATTGCGCGGTGGCTGCATGCTGAATCGGATTTTGGCCGAAAACTCGACAGTGCGGCTGACTACCTGACCTTGATGGGTGGCTTGGCCGGCATTGCTTTGCTTTGGCCCGATATCATGCGGCGTGAATTGCCTTGGGTGGCGACCGGCCTGACCATGTTCTTTGCCGTGATCGTTTATGGTCTCCTGCGTTTAGGTCGCGCGCCGTGCTATCATACTTGGATCGCCAAGGTGGCGGCGGTGGGTTGTGCCTTGTCGCTTGTTCCCCTGCTCGGTGAATGGTCCGAGGTGCCCTTTCATTGGGCGATGGCCTTGCAGATCCTCGGGGGGGTGGAGGAATTGCTGATGATCCTACTTATCCCTTGGCATCAGGGCGAGGTGCCCACGTTGTGGCACGCGTTGAAATTGCGGCGCAATCATCGTAAGGCGGAGTCGGTGCCGTCATGACCAGTGGCGCGCAAGCAGATCTTTTCGGGAGCATGGAGCTGGAGACGAATTCCGCCGCCGACATTGTGTTTCAACGCAGTGCGAAGGCGCGCAACTATCGCCTGACCTTGCGCAAGGATGGCACGGCCGTGGCGACCATTCCGCAACGGGGCTCACAACGCGGAGCGGAGCAGTTTGTGGCGCAACACCAAGAGTGGTTGGAGCGCGAGCGGCAGCGTCAATCGCGGCGGCCACGGGCGGCCGAAGTGTGGGTGGTGGGCACCCATGTGCTGTGGCGGGGGGAGATGACGGAAATTCGTATCGCATCCACCGGTGATCGACCCCAAGTGTGCCTGGCCGCGGATCTATTTCGGGTGCCAGGATTCACGGGCGATCTGCGGGCGACGCTCGAGGCGCATTTTGCCCGGCGGGCCAAGATTGAGTTGCCGGCCCGCACGTGGGAGCTGGCGGCGGTCACGGGAATGGATGTTAAACTCGTGTCGGTCCGCAATCAGCGTTCGCGCTGGGGCTCGTGTTCCGCCAATGGCACCATCTCCCTCAACTGGCGTTTGGTGCAGACGCCGGACTTGGTGCGCGACTACATCATCTATCATGAGCTGATGCACCTGCAGGAGATGAATCATTCGGCGCGTTTCTGGGCGCGGGTGGAAGCGGTCTGCCCGTCTTGGCGGGACGCGGAGAAATGGCTCAAGCGCAACGGCAGCTTGCTCGGCTTGTGAGCATGGCAGCCGGTTTCATTTTCCGGTGCTCAGCAGACGGTTCAGCGCGTCGACCAATGCGGGCAGATCAAAGGGTTTCTGCAGATAGGCGGTGATTTCATTCAAAGCGATTTCCCTGGCATTGGGTTGTCGGTTGAAACCGCTCATAAGGAGGACTTTTATGTCCGGACGAATCTTCCGGATGCGCTGCAGAGCTTCCTGACCGTTCAAGCGTGGCATGGTCAGGTCGAGTAGGGTCGCAACGTAGCGATCCGGTTGCCGACTGAACGTCTCCACCCCAGCCAAACCATCTTCGCCTTCATCGACCCGGTAACCGTAATGGCTCAGTCCCAAGCTCACAATCTGCCGGATGCTGACATCGTCATCGACGACCAGCAGGGTGCCGGCACTTTGGCCGGTTGGTTGCGGTGAGGGGTTGATCGTGGGCACCACAGCTGCAGTCATGGCGGCGGGTAGCAGGATGCGAAAACGGGTTCCTTTGCCCTCGGTGCTCTCGACCCGGATGGTGCCGCGGTGACTGCGCACAATGCCGAGGATCGCCGCGAGACCAAGGCCGCTGCCGGTGGCTTTGGTGGTAAAGAAGGGATTGAATATCTGCGCAAGGGTTTCCGGATTCATGCCCGTGCCATGGTCGGTCACTTCCAGCCACACATAGTCACCGGGCTCGGCTGGGATCTGATAGTCCGACAGGTGTTCCGCAGTGGCTTGGGTGGTCCCGGTGGAGATGACGATTTTCTTGGATGGATCCGCGGTGGCCTCGCTGGCGTTGAGCACCAGATTCATGATCACCTGACGCAGTTGGGTGGGATCGCCAGAAACGGTCGGCAAACGCTCGATCAGATTGAATTCCAACCCGGCGCGTTTGCTGATGGTGACCTCGAGTAAATGAACGGTGTCCTTGATCAGGACATTGAGCTCGACCGACTTCGTCTCCAATCGGCCCTTGCCGGCATAGGCCAGCATTTGCTTGCACAGATCGGCGGCGCGCAAGGATGCGTTTTTGATCTGATTGAGGGCATCGGCTCCGGCATTGTCGGCTGGCAGCATTACTTGGGCGAGGCTGGCTTGGCCCAGAATGCTGGTCAGCAGGTTGTTGAAATCGTGGGCGATGCCTCCCGCCAATACGCCGAGCTGCTCGAGTTTTTGCGCCTCGAACAAACGCGCCTCCAACCGGGCCTGCTCCTGCTCGGCCAGTTTGTGTCGAGTGATATCCACCATCACGCCGCGCAATCGCGTGGCGCGTCCGTTTTCCCGGACGAGCGAGACAATGTCGTGCAGCCAGACCTCGCGTCCGTCCGCGGCGATCATGCGGTATTCAAAATCGTGATCGCGATTTTTGGCGGCTTCCGAAACGCAGAACTGTGGTGCCCACTTGGAGTCCGCCGGGTGCATGTGCTTGGTCCAAAAATCCTTTTCCGTGATCCACTGGTCGACCGGGTAACCCAATATGCGCTGGGCTTGCGGGCTCACAAAGGTGAATTGCAGGGTGTTGATATCGACCTCCCAAACGATGCCATCAATCGTGTCGATGATGGACTGCAGCTCGACCTTGGTCTCTCGCAGCGTCCGGTCGGCCTCGCGCCGGTCGGTAATATCGACCATGCATCCGAGCATCCGGATATGCTGCCCTTCCGCGTCGCTGAGCACCACCCCCTGCTCTTCAATGATGCGATAGCTGCCGTCCTTGTGTCGAAGCCGGTATTCCGCGTGGCAGGAATCGCCGGTGCGGATGCAGTTTTCGAAACGCCGGACCGCGGCCTCGCGATCGTCTGGATGCAGCACGTCCTTCCAACCTTTGACACCGCGCGCATTGTATTCCTCACGTGTATAGCCGGTGATCTGTTGGATGGCGACGCCGAACCAGTTCACCGTCTGTTGGCGGACGTCGTAGTCATAGATCATCTGTCCGGTCTGGTCGATGATGGTCCGGTAGCGGTGCTCGCTTTCCTTCAGGCAGGCCTCCGCGGTTCTTCGTGCGGCGAGCATGTTGTTGTAGGCTTGCAGGCTGTCAGAAATCTCCGCTGGTGACGACGGAATGTCTGCCACCGTGGTTTGCCTTTGCGCGGCCTCAGCCAATGCACGGATGGGCCGGCCAATGCTCAGGGCATATCGCCAGATCAGCCAGATGGAGATCGCGAGGAAAAGGGTGAACCCGATCAGCGCCTGCCAGAAGTTGCTCCACGCGGCGCCCAGGATCGCATCGGTGGGGACGTTGACGCTGACGATCCACGGCGTGTTCGCCAGTTCGACCGCTTTGCCGGTAAGTCCCCGGCCATCGGGTCCGATATACTGCAAGGTGCCATCCTTGCTGGCTTTTAATGCGGCCTTGAACCGGTCGAAATCACCGATGTGTTGCCCGATCGGCGGGCCTCCTGCCGCGGGCAAGCGAATCACGATCAGGCCCGTGTTTGCATCCACCACTTCGACCTCCGAGTCCGGCAGAGTTTGCGTGATGGTCAGCAATTGGGCGAATTCCGGCAGATCGACGGGAGTGACCAATGCGTATCGTTCACCATCCCGGGTGGTCACCGGGTAGGAGATAAGGCAGGTCCACTATCCGCTCAAGGCACGCACGTAGGGCGCGCTGATATGGAGATCTTTGCTGGCCAGGGCGTCCCTGTAGCGATCCAGAAAGAGCAACGACGTCTTTGGGTTCAGCGGCTTTTGATTGGCCGCCACCAGCACTCGTCCGTCTGTGTTCAATAGACCAATGTTGGCGAAGCGAGGGTTGAATGATATGAAGCTTTGAAACATCGCTTCCGCTTCAGCCGGCTGGACATCGACGACCGCGTCCTCCGCGGCCAAAGTTTTGAGCTTGTGACGGGTATTGGACACGTAGGCCGCCAATTGCTGCGTGTTGGTCTCGGCCAATATCTGCAATTGGTCCAATACACGGCGCTGGTCGCTTTGAAACTGACGGTAGAGGGCAAACCCAATGACGCCGGTCAGCGGCAGGGTTGCCATCAGCGCGAAAATCAAAAGCCGTCTAAAAATTGTGGATATCGGCCTCATGGGGTTGAGGTTCAACCGACATGGAGCCGGCTCAGAACAGTGTCGTCCGCTGCTTAGCGGATGTCGAGCAGCTCAACTTCAAACACCAAGGTCGCCCGGCCGGGAATATTCGGCGGTTTGCCCTTGATGCCATAGGCCAACCAGTAGGGCACGATCAGGGTGCGCTTTTCACCTTTGCGCATGGTGAGGAATGCTTCGTCCCAACCGGCGATCACTTGGCCGACACCGATCCGGAATGCAAAGGGCGCACCTTTTTGGTAAGAACTGTCGAAGACCTCGCCGCCAAGAATCCGGCCTTCATAATTAACCAAGAGTTCCTGTCCGACGGTGGGCAATTGACCTTCGCCCGCGCGCCGCGGCACATACATCAGGCCGGATGGTTGGGTGTGCCGCCCGGTGTATTTTTGGGCCACCAACATCGCGTCTTCCCCACTCAGTTCGGGGATGCCGTTGTTTTCCATGGCCAACCGCATCGTGCTGTTGATCGGTCGACCGGGATTTGCCCGGGCAAATATGCCCGAGCGCACGACGAGCGCGAGCGTGAGCAGGCCGAGACCAATCAGGACGACGATGAGAAAATTACGCATGAGGAAATTGCACCTTAACAATGGTCAACCGCGGCGCAAGTGCCCTCCGCCAAACTCAGCGGACCGGTTCGAACTTCATGATCACAGCATCCAGCAGGGCATCCGTCTGGCATTTGAGCTTGTCGCCTTCCGCAATCGGCCGGATGCCGGCCAGTTCCTCGAAAAAAATATCCGCTTGGGCCATGGCTTCGGCGAGGAGGGCTTGCTTGGCGTGGTGCAGGGCGCTGTCCTGCATGAATTCCTTTACGGTGCCAGGACGACCCATTAAGCGGGGCAGTTGCTGTTCTCCCACCCATAGACCCCAGCGGTCAATGTCTGCGAAATAGGTGAGTAGAATTCCGGAATCCGTGAATCCCAACTGCTGGGCCAGCTGCCCGGTGAAATTGCCTACGCGTTGGGCCGGGGTGGTGGGAGTGAAGTGGGCCTGGAGTCGGGTGTAGATGCGCAGCCCGGTGGCACGTTCGACATTCGCCAGTTTGAAATTAAAATACGTGGCGCGGGGAGGTTCACTCGGCAGCAAACCGTCGGCATCTTCGAAGTGAGCTTGCGGTCCGGGTTCCATCTGACCCGAAAAACGTTTCGCTGTGGCAGTCAGGCGCTCAAACGTCGCTCGGTCATTTTGAAAATTCTGAGCATCCTTGCCGATCCTGAGAATGCGCACGGTCGTCATATGATCACCCGGTTCGATCCGCGTGAGCACATCACGGCCTTGCACGATCCGGCCAAAAACTGAGTGCAGGTAGTTCAAGCGGTTGACGGACCTGAGCGTCAGGAAAAATTGGGATCCATTGGTGTCAGGCCCGGCGTTGGCCATCGACAGCACACCGAGGTCGTCATGTCTCAGGCCTGGAATGAACTCGTCAGGAAATTCGTAGCCCGGGCCGCCTTCGCCGGTCCCTTGTGGATCGCCGCCCTGGACCACAAAGTTCGGCACGACGCGATGAAAGGTGAGCCCGTCATAATAGGGCTTGCCCGGAATGGGGCCGAGTTTGCCTTCTGCGAGGCCGGAGAAATTGACGACGGTCAGGAGCGCATCCCGATAATATAACTCGCAGGTGATGGTGCCACGCGAGGTGGCGAACTCCGCGTAGAGACCGTCGGGCAGAGCGGTCGCCTGGGCGATGGGGATGAATGCCAACAGAGCCAAACCCAAGCGGATCGCCGTCATGCTCATACGGGGCAGTATATGAGTGCTCATGGGCGCAATTGAATATAAGTTCACTTTTTATTCAATAAAACACTCGTCTATATAGGTGGGTGAAATCCGGGTTATATATAACCCGCGGATCGCACGAGGCCGGGATGTGGGTTTTGTTATCGGTTGTCTCGCACAGACTAATCTTGTCTCGATCCCGCGATTGCGCCGAAAGTGATGCGTGATCATTCTCGATACCATTGTTCCGGTGTTTCTGGTGGTGGCGCTCGGCGCATGGCTGCAACGCAGTGGATTTCTTTCCGCCGGATTTTTGAAAGAGGCTAATCATTTGACGTATTGGGTGGGTTTGCCCGCGCTCTTCTTTGGTCAATTGGCAGCCGGGTTGCCCTCCATGGCCGGAGTCAAAGCTCTCTTGGGGGTAATGCTTATGATCACGGGCCTCATGATCGTAACGGGTTTTGTGGTCGCTCGATTGCTTGGCCTGCGCGGTGGCGTGACCGGCACATTTATTCAGGGATCGTTTCGGGGAAACCTGGCCTTTGTGGGACTGCCCGTGATCTTCGGGTTGCCCGACCTGCCGTTGATGGGTGGGGTGAACTTGCACAGTGCGGCGGTCATCGTGATCGCACCCGTCATGTTGGTTTATAACGTCATGGGAGTGGGGGTGCTGTTGGCCAGCCAGCATAAGTTCGGTTGGGCGATGGTGGGGCCGATGTTGAAGCAACTGGCGCTGACCCCGCCCTTGGTTGCGATTGCCGCGGGTATGCTGTTTTCAGCGTTGGGTTGGCACCTGCCGGTATTTGCCGGACGGACTTTGGCCGCGGTCGGAGAAATGGCCCTGCCCCTGGGCTTGTTGGGCGTGGGTGGGGCTATGGTGACCAGCAACTTGGCCACGGGGTGGCGACTCCCGTTTGGATCCGCATTGTTAAAGACGATGCTCGCACCGGTGCTGGCTTATTTGTGCGGCCGCTGGTGGGGACTCGATGACTTGAGCTTGAAGCTGGTCATGATTTTTGCGGCCTGTCCGACCGCCATCATCTCTTACACCGTGGCCCTGGCATTAAAGGGAGATGACAAATTGGCCTCTTCCATCATCGGCATCAGTGTGCTCACTTCAATCGTAAGCCTCGCCATCATCGTATCCTTATAATCAAGGGGTCAGGCCGTTATTTGTTAATTTTTAACTGGTTTAATTGAGCGTTTATTAATCCATAATTAATTGATTAATAAACTGATAAACTATTAATAGCCCATTAAAATAATTTAACAAATAACGGCCTGACCCCTTTGGCAGGAGTTATTTTTCGGCGGGGATGGTCAATTTCATCCCGACTTTAAGGGGTCGGCCGCCACGGAGGAGCACGTTGTTCTCGGCATAGATGATGCGCCAAAGGTTCGGTTTGCCATAATACTTGCGCGAGATCGATTCGAGGGTCTCCCCTTCCTCAACGATATGGAAGGTTCTCGGGGTTTTACTCTCCTCAGTAATACGCTGTAAACGTTCGGGACTGGTGCGGAGCATTGCATCGCTGGATTCTTCATTGGCTATGTTGGTATCCGCCACGCGCAAGGTGGCTTCCAATTCACTCGCCCGATTGGCCGAGCGTAGACGCGTATCAGTCAATGACACTGGTTTCTCTGGTTCCTGCTGTTGGGCCAGCACCAGTTCCAGCTGCGTTTGCTTGGCTTGGGCTGAGTCTTCGGCACGTTGGCGCGCCGATTTTTGGGCCATCAGTTCAGCATTCAATTGCGCGAGTGCGGCCACGGCCTGTTCACTCTGCAAGGTGAGCGTCTGCACTTGATGTTCCAGTTCGGCGTTCTCCTGCCGGACCAATGTAACCTCTCGACGCAGACGATTGTTTTCTTCAGCCATGGCGTTGGCTTCCTGCCGGCTCTGCTGGAGTCTGCCCTCGGCTTGGTCCAATTGGGTTTTCAACGTGTCGATCTGTGCGTCGCTTCCGGCTGCATTGCCAGTCAGGTTGGCCAATTGCCCACGCTCTGCCTGCAGTCGGGCGTAACTTGCCCGCAAGGTGCCCAGCTCCTTGGTGGTTTCACGTAATCGCGCGGCCAGTTCACTTTGGTCACTGCCCGGTGCCTGGCCTTTCTCCAGTGCGTTGCGCAGAGTCTCTCGTTCCTTGTTCGCAAGCACGAGCTCCTGTTCCAGAATTTTCTTTTCGATCCGCAGGTCGGAATTTTCCGCGGCGAGTTCCGGATTGGTCGTAGCGAGGGGGGGTTGGCGCCCAAAATGCACGTAACCGCAGCCGCTTAAGCTCAGCATTGTGAGCAGGGCACACAAAAGCGAAATTACGGGAATACGACGCATTCCCTTCACTAGAGCGGACAAATCGTCCGCATGGCAATCCCTAGCTGGGGGTTTCTACTCAGGGAATTAACAGTTCCATGCCGATCCGTAGTGCACGTTCATTGGGTAACTTTGCCCGATTCGCTTCATAGATCTCTGCCCATCGCACGGGGGTGCCATAGTAACGAAGGGCGATGCCCGAAAGGGTATCGCCTGAGACCACCTTATGCGTGCGTGCAGTCGAAATCGCGACTGGTGCAGGAGGGGGGGCCGCTTCGGCGATCACGGTGGCGGCGGCCGCGCTGCCGGGACGGGTTGGGGCAGCGTAATTCGAAGAAGGCGGCGGGGTGATGATGGCGATACGGGTGCGCAGTTCAGCGGCTTCACGCCGGCTGGTGCCCAACTGATCTGACGTTTGGCGCAACTGTTCACGCAGGGCTGCAGCCCTGGCCGCGTTGGCGGAGGTTGTATCGAGTTGGGTGGAAAGATCCTCCGTCGCATTATTGGCAATCGCCAGTTGCCCCTCGAGTTGGTTGATGCGCATGGTCAGCTGCTCCGTCGAGGTTTTGAGGCTGTCGTTTTCTTCCTGCAGGATGGTGTAACTGTTCAGGGCGGTGCTCAGCTTAGATTGGAGAGCGCCCAATTCGGTGTCGTCATCCTCCGCGGCGGGGGTGGATGCCGTGGCCGCCAACAACGTTTTGGTTTCGGTCAGCTTATCTTTGGCCTCGGCCAATTCTGCGGCAAGGGTTTGGGCTTGGGCCTCGGAGTCAGCTTGGGCGGCGGAGGTTTGCTTCAACTCGGTCTGCAGCCGGGCGACTTCATCACGCAAGTTGCCCAAGGTTGCGGACTGTTCTTCGGCCATCGAGCCAGCGGTCCTTGCGTCGGCCAGTTGTTGGCGGACACGGGCCAAATCCGATTGCCGCGACGTGATCTTGGCGGCATCAGCGGGATCGCTCGTCACCGGTCGGGTCGCCGTGGCCAATTGTCGGGAGAGATTCTCGTTGTCGCTCTTTAGGCCGGCCACTTGGACGCGAGCAGAGCCCAGATCGCTCGAAAGCGAATCAACTTGGGCCGTCAATTCTGAGCGCCCGTTCTGCATGTCGGCCAAGCTGGTATTGAGCGCGGTGATTTCGGTGCGCAGTTTTGCGATTACGGCCGCATCCGGGTTTGGTTGATTGGAGGTGGTTTGCGCCGCGGTCAGTTCGCTTTGCAGTGCGGCGATACGCTCATCATTGCTCCGGATCTGATTATTGCGTGCGGCCAATTCGCCCCGCAGGCGATTGAGCTGTCCGGCTTGTTGATCTGCGCGGGATTGCTGTTGGGCGGCCTGCGATTGCGCAGTAGCGGTGGCCTGCTGCGCCATTTTCAATTCTGCCTCGAGTTGGGTTATCTGTTGGGTCAGCGCCGGGTCGGGCTCAACCGGTTTGGACGTCGCGGCCAGTTCCGTCTGCAGCTTGACCTCGGTTTGTTTCAATTGGTCGATCTGTTCATTGGCCAGGTCCAGATTGGTTTGCGCTAAAGCCAGTTGGCGGCCGCGTTCCGCGGTAAGCCGACTTTGACCTTCGGCGAGTTGGGCCGGTGTCATGACTGCAACGAGATTTTGCAACGCCTTGCCCGTGGTGCCGTTTTCGGCCGCGAGGGTCAGCCAGACAAAGGCCTCGGGCCAGTCGGCATTGACATCGCGCCCCGCCTGATAGGCCAGGCCAAGATTGTATTGGGCGATGGAATTTCCCTTCTCCGCCTTGGTGCGGAGAGACTCGATTTCCGGAGATTGAGCGCCCAATGGGCCGACGGCGATCAGGGTGAAAAGCAGGGCAAAAGGGAGCGCGCGGCGATGTAACATGGTGGGCGACATTGAGTGATGGTGAAGAGGAATGGTTCCAGACTCAATCTGAACCGTGGCCAATCCCGGTTTTGACGGGCCTTTGACTCGATGGGATTATCAGGAGGTTAAGCCCAATCCCGGGAGCGGGTCAGGGCTTTTTTCCACTGGGTGTGGTTTTGCCGCATCGCGGCGGCATTGCGGGCGGGTTTGAAGGTGCGATCAATCGACCAAAGACGGGCGATTTCCTGGCGGCTTGACCAGAATCCGACGGCGAGCCCGGCCAGATAAGCGGCTCCCAACGCGGTGGTCTCGGTGGTGCGCGGTCGCACGACTGGCACTCTCAACAAGTCGCTTTGAAACTGCATCAGGTCCGGGTTAACACAGGCGCCACCATCGACCCGCAGTTCCCGTAATTGCCGGCCGGCATCGGCCTGCATGGCGTGAATCAGATCCGCGCTTTGGTAGGCAATGCTCTCCAACGCCGCGCGCGCGACATGCCCGGACTTGCTGCCACGGGTCAGCCCGACCAGCGTGCCGCGGGCACCTGGATCCCAATGTGGTGCACCCAAACCGGCAAAGGCCGGCACCAGATAAACCCCGCCATTGTCGGGCACGGTGGCAGCGAGTTTTTCGACGTCGGCGGATTTGGCGATGAGCCCAAGACCATCCCGCAGCCACTGCACCACGGCACCGCCAATAAAGACACTGCCTTCAAGGGCATATTCGGTGCGATTGCCCAACCGCCAGGCAATCGTGGTAAGCAGATTGTGCCGTGAGGTGACGGGTTTTGTGCCCGTATTCATCAGCAGAAAACAACCGGTGCCATAGGTGTTCTTCGCCATGCCGGCCCGGAAGCAGGCCTGACCGAACAGGGCGGCATGTTGGTCACCCGCCATCCCGGCGATCGGCACCCCGCGCAATGCCGGCACGCTCGTGACTTCGCCGTAAATTTCGCTGTTCCCACGCACTTCCGGCAGCACTTCCGGTGGCACACGCAACAGCTTGAGCAGTTCGGCGTCCCAAGCCCCGGTGTGAATATTGAACATCAGCGTGCGGGCCGCATTGGTAACGTCCGTGGCGTGCACGGCTCCGCCGGTCAATTGCCACAACAACCAGGTGTCCACGGTGCCAAAGGCGAGTTCACCGCGATTGGCGCGTTGCCGTGCGCCCGGCACTTGATCGAGTAACCAGGCGAGTTTGGTCCCGGAAAAATACGGGTCCAACAGCAGGCCGGTTTTACGACGAAAGAGGGGCCCCAGTCCCGCGCGTTTGAGCCGTGCACAGTGGGCCGCGGTGCGGCGGTCCTGCCAGACGATGGCGGCATGCAGGGGTTGCCCGGTGCGGCGATCCCACAACAGGGTGGTCTCGCGCTGATTGGTCAGACCGATGGCGGCGATATCGCGCAACCCCAGATTGGCCTCGGCCATCGCCCCGAGAGCAACGCGACGGGTGCTAATCCACAAGTCACGCGGATTGTGTTCAACCCAACCGGGCTGCGGATACTGCTGCGGAAATTCCTGCTGGACACTCCCTCGCGGTCGGCCGCGGTGATCAAAGACAATCGCCCGCGATGAGGTGGTGCCTTGATCGAGGGCGAGGATGCAGGGGCGGCTCATCAGCGCCGATCGTGCAGGTTGGGCCGGACGACGCAAGCGCGTGACATGTGCCGATGGTTGGAAGAAATGCCAAAATAATGAGCATCAGGCTCGATTGTCGGGCCGACCTCGCCATCTTGGTGGTCAACATGCGGAGCGCACAACGGATGCGGAGTATTGGATGGTTGGGACTGGGGATCGTTCTGGTTCTGGGGGGCTGCGCCACGGATGGCGGAGTGAAACTGGTCCCATCGGCGGCGATGCGGGTGAATGCGCGCGGGCAGATCGCCGATACCGGTTTTGTGGCGCAGGATCTCGTGGTGGCCTGCTACAATATCCAACGCGCGATGCAAGGGGTGCCCGATGTGACCAGCCAGCCGGGCCCGGTGAAGATTGCGGTGGAGTCGGTCGTAAACGATTCACGCCTGCCGGTCGATGTGGCCACGTTCAACGCGGCCTTGCGCGGCCAATTGCGCGCGAATGCATCCCCACAATTGAATTACTTTGCGGCGGAAAACGATACGGTCCCGCACTTCTACCTGGCTAACCGATTGCAGCGGCTGCGGGCTGATCCTCCGCTGAATCATGAAGTGATGGTCTATACCTTTCAGCTGATTGACGCACGTAACAGTGAGATGGTGATGGAGGGCAGCTACGAAATCCGGAATTACACGCTCAGTTTGCCTATCTCGCCATGAAGTCACCGCTGAAAGCATTCCGTAATTTTGGCATCATGATCGGAGTCATGATTGGGCTCGGCTGCAGCACGGTGACAGCACCACTACCCGAAACCACCGTGAAAGATTTTGTGAATGCGCATGCGGAGAAATTCGCGGCGCTCGACGAAGCGACGCAGATCGCGATTCAGTGCACGCGCTTGCGCGAACGACGGTTGCCCGATGGTCGGTTGGAGGTTGCGGCGAATTTGCAGAACCACGCGACAATCCCTCTGACCCTGAAGGTCAGTTGTGTCTTCAAGGATGCGGCGGGAGTAGCGGTCGGTGATGAAGCCCCGTTTCAGACCATTACCGTGGCTGCCGGCGCGATTGAGACGTTGCGTTTCACGGCGGCGACTCCCGCGGGAAACGTCTTTACGGTGCGCGTAAAACGATCCCGTTAATCCTGCCGGGAAGGAGACTCGGCTGGAGCCGGTTTGGTCGGTGCAAAAGTGATGTTGGCGGCGGCTTCATCCATTTCACGTTGAGCTTTTTCCACGGCCGCCCGATCGGCGGCCTCGTCCTTGATCACCGGTTGACCACTGGAAAAATCGATCGTCTTGCCTTCCTCGATCGGCACGATGCCCGCTGGATTTGGCGGAGACTGCCACCAGCGGCTGAGCAATACGCCGGCCGCGACGGCGAGCAGGAGCCAGAACCAATGCGAACGTTTGAGCGAATTCATTGACCGGGCTGTATCAATGCAGGCTGTCCCAGCTTTTCGCGAGGAAGATGTGGCCCTTGAGGCGGCTCACCAATTCAGTGTGTTCGGACAGGGGTTCAGCGTGATCATCCTCCAGCTTGATGCCGATGAAACAGACTTCGGAATCACCCGAGTGCTCGACGATCACATCGTGCACCGGTTTCCGTGACACCACGATTTCCGGCACCGCATCAATGCGTGCCTCGCCGACGAATTTGTTGACGGATTCAATGGCTTCTTCGCGCCGGGCTTCGTCGCTGATTACCCGCATGATGCGGATGCTGTGTCCGCGCCATCGGCTGGAACTCCGCAGCAAATGGGCGAGGGTGAGCATGAAACTGCCATTGGCGCGCGCACGCCACCAGACGTCGATGCGGGGCTTGAGTTGTGCCCGCGACAATTCCGCTTCGGCATAGACCAAAAGGTTGCGCTTCAATTGCAGGATGCGACGGATGGCCTGCGTAAATTCGGATTTTTTCAGTACATCCTCGCTCCAGCCAATCATCACGGTGTTGGGTTCGAGCGCGCCGACGCCTGACACCTGCAACAGGGTGGAGACGCCGTGCTCAAAATCATCCGCCAGCACGGTCTTCGCCACCGCGGACAGACGGTTCTCGCGGATAAATTCCTCGAGGTTTTCGTCGAGCTTGTCCTGCAGCGTCAGCAGTTTTTGCCAGTCACCGGTGACGATGTGCGCGAGAAACAACAGCCCGCGGCGCGCTTCGAAGCCGTCGGCAAAATCCACCAGATTCTGCCGGGTTGCGGGGTTGCCCACAAGCACCAGGATCACGGGTCGCCAGTTGCGCCGGTGTTTGCGCGAATCGGCCAACTTGAGCAATCCGAGCCGCGCGATTGCGAACCAAATGCCGCTCCATTCATCGCCCCAGGCGGTCTGGTATTGGCGCCGTTTCAGCACCGTGAAGATCGCCGCGATGATCACGGCTGAGGCCACCGTTGCCAGCGGGTTGAGCAGCAGCATGACCATGAAACAGCCGACCGCGCCGGCGAGGGAGAGCGCCCAGTGCGTGCGAAAAGTCGGACGGTAACTCGGGTTCCCAGCCAACCCGCTGAACCCCGCGGCCAGATTGACCGTGCCGTAGGCCGCGAGAAAAAACATCGTGATCACCGGCGCGATGACATCGAGACCACCGGCCATCAGACAGAGTCCGGCTAGAACCAAGGAAACCAGCAAGGCGAGGCGCGGTTCGCGGGTTGGCCCGACCCCCTTGGCCAGAATCCGGGGGACAACCCGGTCCTGACCGAGTGCCTGCAGTGTGCGGGGCGCGGCCAGTAAACTCGCCAAGGCCGACGAAAGGGTCGCCGCCCACAAGCCGGCGAAGATCAATGGTCCAAAAAAAGCGATCCGCTGCATCACGAGCTTGTTGTTCAGCAACTCATCACGGGAAGCGTTGACGGCCAACCACACCATGATCGCCCCGTAGATGAAAAACGTGATGACGGTGGCATAGAGGGTGCCGCGGGGGATGCTCTTGGACGGATCCTTCAGATCGCCCGACATGCTGACGCCCGACATGATGCCGGTGACGGCCGGGAAGAAAATCGCGAACACCGTCCAGAAATTCTGTCCATCTTGATAACCTGATTTCCAATTGGCCCCAATGTCCTGCACCGGGGTGAAGCCGGCGAAAAACGAGAGGATGGCCAGTCCCAGCGTAGCCATGATCAAATACTGGGTCTTGATTGCGATGTCGGCACCGACCCATGCGATGATGAATATGCCGATCAGCACGCCGCCGGAAATCAATTGGTCGGGCAGGGTGGGGAAAATATAGTGCAGCGACTCCGTGAAACCGACAATGTAGAAGGCAACGGAGACTGCTTGAGCCAAAAATAGGGGCAGGCCCACCGCGCCGCCCACCTCGAGACCGAGTGCACGCGAAATTAAAAAATACGCACCGCCCCCACCGACCTTGAGATTGGTCGCAATCGATGAAAGCGACAGCCCCGTCAGCAAGGTGATGAGATTCGCGATGCAGAGAATCTGCAGACTTTCTTTGAGCCCCGCATTGCCCACCACCCAGCCGGTGCGCATGAACATGATGACGCCGAGAATCGTCAGCAGGTTGGGCGTAAACACGCCGCCGAAGGTGCCAAACTTAACCGGTTCCGCAGGAGACGTAGCAGCTTTTTGCATGGAGAAAAATATTCCTTAAGCGAATGGCCGCGGCTTCGGCGAGGATGCCAGAATCAAGATGTGGGCGTTTTGGGGTCCGACGGGACTTGCTGGACCATCAAAGGGATGCCGGACCGCACGTGCAGATCGCGCTGCGGGAAAGGAATCTCGACGCCGACTTCGCGGAATTTGCGATCGATCGCAAAATTCAAATCACTGCGAAAACGGCGCGGTGATTTCACCATTTCCTGCGTCCATACGCCCAACTCAAAGTTGAGTGAGCTGTCCCCAAATTCAATGAAGTAGACCGAGGGCTTCGGTTCCTTCAGCACCATGGGATCCTCGTCCGCGACGGCGAGCAGCGCCTGGGTGACCTTTTCGGTGTCGGAACCATAGGCGACCCCTACGGGGAGGCGAAATTGCACCTTGGGATCTCCGTGGCTCCAGTTGATCACAGTTTCGGAAATGAACTGCGAATTGGGGACAATGATCGAGATATTGTCGTTGGTCACGACCGTGGTGCTGCGCAGGCTGATCTTGGCCACCTGTCCGGCCACACCGCCGACTTCCACGCGATCACCGATGGCAATGGGGCGCTCCGCCAGAATGATGATACCGCTGATAAAATTGCTGATGATGTTCTGCAGACCGAACCCAAGACCCACGCCAATAGCGCCCGCCACGACCGCCAGCGAACTCAGGTCGATGCCCGTATTCTGGATCACCAGATAGAATCCCAACACGATGATCGTGTAGCCCACGATGCGTTCGATGCCGAAACGGAGGGACTCGTCGAGATGGGTGCGAGCCAAGAGACGTTTCAATACGTGGCGGCGAACCAGTTTTTCCATGACCACGATGGCCAGCAGGAAAATGATGATGCTACTGATTCCGTGCAGGGTGATCTCGCTTTGCCCGATCTTAAAGAGCGGATAGTGCAGCCAGAGATTGGCGTCTTGCAGAAAATCGTTCATCAATTCGTCGGTAGGTTACGCTAACGTTGAGTCTATTCCGATCCTCCGACCTTTGTCACGCGTTGTTCAACCCAGGGCCAATGCAATCACCCCCAACGCCATGGCGGCGGCGGCCCACAATCGTTTGTGGCCATCGGCTTCCTTCAGGTATTTCGCCCCGATAAACGCCCCGATCACGATGCTAATCTCCCGGGCTGGCGCGATGTAACTGACTTGGGTAAAGGAGAGGGCGGTCAGGATCAGCACATAGGCGACGGGGGACAGAAGCGCGACGCCGAAGACGTAGCGCTTTTGCTCCCGCCAGCAGGTTTTGACCTCGGCCCAGCGGTGCACGCCAAATGGCGTCAACAGGGTGAGCTGGGTAAAGGCAGTGCCGGCATCGTAGAGCAGGGGGGCCAGCGCCAGTCCCGCGACGCCGTGCCGGTCCCAAAGCGTGTAGGCTGCGATAAATACCCCCGACATGATCCCATGGCCGATCGCATGGTGCAGATGGGCTCGATCCTGATGCAGTAATTTCGCTCCCCCGGTGAGGAAGAAGATACTCGTGATGATGACGATCCCGCCGGCGATGGCCAAGCCCGACGGTCGTTCGCCAAAGATGATGATTGCCGCGATGGTTGAAAGCAGCGGTCCGGTGCCGCGGGCCAGGGGATAGATCAGCGAGAAATCCCCCGTCCGATAGCTGCGTTGCAGAAACAAAGAGTAGGAAGTTTTGAGCACGCCACTGCCCAAAATCCACCACAGGCTACTCCATGGGATGTCCGGCTGCGCCCAATAGATATAGCCCGCGATGATCGGCACATAGAGCGTGCAAATGACCAACCCAACCGTGTAGACGAACGGCAGACCGCCACCCGCTTTTTTGGCACACAGGTTCCAAGTCGCATGCAACCCCGCGGCGACCAGGACAAGGAGAAGGGCGAGTGGGGTCATGTCTGAGCTTGATGGGAACGGTGCGCGGTTTGGGCTTCAAATCGAAAGCGGAAGCTGCGCTGATTATTTTTCCGTGCCTACATCGAACCCATTCACCGAGCTTCGCCGCACTCTGGCTCTAGCCGTGCCGATAGTTGTCGGTCATCTGGGTCAGATGCTGATGGGCATCACGGACAGCGTGATGATCGGCCACATCGGCAAGGTGCCTCTGGCGGCATCGGCCTTCGCCATGAGTCTCTTCACGATAGCATTTCTGGTGGGCATCGGCGTGCTGATGTCGCTCTCGGTGCTGGCCGCCCGCGCCCATGGTGCCGGCCAACCGCGCGACTGTTCCGAATACCTGCGGCATGGCATGATACTCGGCGTATCGTTGGGCACTTGCGGAGCTATATTGATGCTGATTGCCGGCACGCATCTGGAACTCTTCGGTCAACCCGACGAGGTCATCGCGGTCGTCGTGCCTTATTTTCAAATTATCGGGATTTCGATGATCCCAACCCTCTTTTTCCAGGTGTTGCGGCAATTTAGTGAAGCAGTGGGGCATCCTTGGGGTCCGATGGGCATTTTGTTGGCCAGTGTGCTGCTCAACGTGTTGCTTAATTGGGTGCTCATTTATGGTCATTGGGGTGCACCGGCCCTCGGCTTGGAAGGGGCAGGCTGGGCGACCCTGATTGCGCGGATCGCTGCGGTGGTCGGGCTCTGGGCTTGGCTGCGGCATCGTTCCGAAGTGCGCGCTGAGTGGCCCGGATTTTCCGGCAATACGCGTTGGCTGGCCCCGCTCTCGCGACTCCATTTGCGCGAAATGCTCAGCATCGGCGTGCCAGCGGCCGCACAGTTGTTGTTTGAGGCGGGGGCCTTTGCGCTGTCCGCCTTGATGATGGGGTGGATTGGCACCACGGCCTTGGCGGCGCATCAAATAGCCCTGAGTTGTGCAGCCTGTGCTTTCATGGTGCCACTTGGATTGTCGATCGCAACCTCGGTGCGGATTGGCCGGGCGGTTGGGGAGGGACGTCACGAATCCTTACGCGTCATTGGCTTTGGGTCACTTGGGGCCAGTGTCGTGTTCTCGTTGTTGTTTACGCTGATCTTTGCCCTGGCCGGACCGTTGATCGTGTCCGGGTTCACCCATGAGACTGAAGTGCTGGAGCTGGCTGCGCGGCTGCTGATCGTGGCGGCGATATTTCAGATTTTTGATGGGGGGCAGGCGATAGCGGCGGGCGCATTGCGTGGTTTGGCCGATGTTAAGGTGCCGATGATGATCACCTTCATCGCGTATTGGATTTTCGCTTTGCCGATCGGCTACTTTTTCGGCGTGCGTGGAATTGGCCCGATGGGCGTGTGGACCGGGCTCGCCTGCGGTTTGGCCTTCGCCTCCATCCTGCTCACCCGCCGCTTTTATAGTAAGACTTCACATTAAGGGGTCAGGCCGTTATTTGTTAAATTTCTACCTTCTTCGATCCCAACAGGCAGTCAAATTGGCTAAACTGACTAAATAATTAACAAATAACGGCCTGACCCCATTAGGATAAAGCTTCGGCGAGGGCGGTAATGATGTCTTGGCCGGGTTCCGTGCCGATCGACATACGTAGCAAATCGGGATCGAGGCCGCTGGCACTCAATTCCTCACGACCCGCCTCCGTGGTCACCAGATCATAGTGGGCGAGATACATGAAGGGACAGATGAGCGTGGTCTTCATGCCAAAGCTCGGTCCCTTCGGCATGCGCAGTTTGTCGTAAAACTCTGCCAGCGGCTGGTGCACGGTAAACGAGATCATACTGCCCACCGAGTCTGGCGTGCGTGCGATTTTCTCGTAATTGGCTCGCGAACTCGGGTCATGCGCCCAGATCACATTTTTGACGCGTGGGTGGGCCTCCAGCCAGGCGGCGATCAGCGGCACATTGGTCTCAATCGTGCGGAGCAACTGCTGTGTCTGACCGATCTCGTGGGCGAGGCGGGACAATTCCCGCGGATAAACCGGCTCGAGTCGTGCGGCGATATCGCGCCGCAACTCGGCCGCTCGCGGCGTCGATGGATTGACTACCACGAGGCCGGCCAAGAGATCACCTTCGCTGGCGGTGTATTTGGTGAGACTGGCCGTGACGACATCGGCGTGAGGCAGCACGTCGACGGAGAAGACCGAAGAAACCGACGGATCGATGATGATGCGCGCATCGTAGCTCCGAGCGAGCCGGGCGATGGCGGCAAGATCGGGCGTCTGGATCAACGGATTGGTCGGGGCCTCAATGATCAACCCGGCGATGCGATTGCCTTGCTGGGCAAACAGCAATTCCAGCGCAGGCAGGTCGAATACATCGGCGATGTAAATGTAATCCTCGGAATTCGGCGCGAACCGTTTCAACAGCGCGATGGTATCGAGGTAGAGCCAACCCACTTGCACCCAGATCGTGCGACCCTTTTTGGCTTGGCGCTCGGCCAAGGCACGAAAGGCAGCGTAAAGCGCGTTCATGCCGCCGGTGGCGATCAGTATGTCCTCGACAGTGGTGCCAGCGAACAAGGGTTGGAGGTGACGTCGCACCTCCACCAGCGCATTGTCGGGATACAGTTTTTCCGGATGGGCACTGGAGAGCAGCCCGAGTTGCACCAACCGATCCTCGGCCGCGCGCGAGCAGAGAAACCCTCCGACATTTTGGAGAAAGCGTTTCGCGCGGCTGTTCAGTTCCGGGGTATCGGGATGCGCGAGGCCGTGAATCCCTTGATCGGCAAACAAGGTGCCCGAGCCGACAGCCGCGGAATCAGCCGAAGGATCGGCCAGGATGGTTTGCAGTTCCTTGGCCATCTTGGCCGAGGAGGTGAGCCACAACGTCTTCCCAATCAGTCCATCCCGGGTATGGTAGTGCTGCGTCAGTTGCTGTAGAAATGGATGCACCACAAAACGCGGGTAGCCGTTCGTTAGCTGGCGCACGATTTCCGGATCCTTCTGTTCGTAGCCATGCACCGAACGCATCGTTGGTAAACTGCAGGAGACGGCGTGCGGTGTATTGGGGATCGCTTGACCCAGTGGAATGTGAACAAACGTGGACATGAAACGTGGGGGATCAGTCTCCCCGCCGCGTCAGATGAGGCAATCTCCGGTTTTGTCATGCCGTGTCATGTCGGTTGTGCAGTTTCCCCAACAAAATAGTCGCTTCGCACGGGCCGCTGGGAAAACTGGCCGCGCATGAAATTGCTTTCGTGGAATGTAAACGGGGTGCGCGCCGCGCTCGGCAAGGGTCTGCTCGACTGGATGCAAGCGAGCAAAGCCGATGTGATCTGCCTGCAGGAAGTCAAAGCCCTGCCGGGCGATGTGCAGGGCGTGGCCTGGCCGAAGGGCTATTCGGTGCACTGGAACGCGGCGCAGAAAAAAGGCTACAGCGGCACCGCGCTTTTCTCCCGGCAGGAACCCTTGGCCGTCACTTATGGGTTGGGCTCGCCTGACCACGATGCGGAAGGCCGGGCTGTGACCGCGGAGTATGCAGACTGCTACATCGTCGGCGTCTATGTGCCGAATGCGCAGCCAGAGCTCGCGCGCATCGGATTTCGCCAAGCTTGGGACCGGGCGTTGCTCAACTACGTGCGCAAACTGGAGAAAACGAAACCAGTGGTGTTTTGCGGTGACCTGAATGTCGCCCACGAAGAAATCGATCTGGCGCGGCCCAAGGAAAACGTGGGTAATCCCGGATTTTCCGACGAAGAGCGTGCGGGTTTCCGCGATTTCGTCGGTGCGGGGTTCATTGATACGTTCCGACAATTTGAAAAAGGCGGCGGCCACTACAGTTGGTGGACGTATCGGGCGAATGCCCGGGCCAACAACGTGGGTTGGCGCATTGATTATTGCATGGCTTCAAAAGCGCTACAGCCGCGATTGAAGCGTGCTTGGATTGAGTCGCAGGTCATGGGCAGCGACCATTGTCCGGTGGGGTTGGAATTGAAATAATGGCACCGAAAAAATCCCCGCAACCTCCGGCGGTCACCTCGGAGTGGGTTCGTCGCGGACGTTCGAAAATTCATGGAGGCGGCCTCTACGCCGCCAAGCCGATTCCTGCGGGCACCCGCGTGATCGAATATGTGGGCGAGCGCATCACGAAAGCCAAGGCCCAGCGTCGCGAAGCGCACCGGCTGGTCGCGCGTGCCGACGGTCAGGACGGCTGCGTTTATGTCTTTGAGCTGAACAAACGGCACGACATCGACGGCGACGTGAAGTGGAACACCGCCCGGTTGATCAACCACTCCTGCGAGGCCAACTGTGAACCGGAAATCATTCGCGGCCACATCTGGATCGTGGCGCTGCGCGACATCGCCGCCGGCGAGGAGATCACTTACGACTACGGTTTCGATTTTGCGGACTGGAAGGGGCACCCCTGTCTCTGTCGTTCCCCGAAATGCGTGGGTTACATCGTGATTCGCGGTCAGCGCTGGCGGTTGAAAAAGACCCTCAAAGCTACCCGGGTAAAGCGCTGATTTTTTCCCATCGCTGTTCCGCTCGAGACCTCTCATGGTCTGGGTTCCCCTACCCATGAGCGAACTCAAAGAGCTATTGTTGCGTGAACCCCGCCTGACCCTGGCCGTGGCGGAGAGTCTGACCTGCGGCAATGTGCAGGCCCATATTGGTCGGGTTTCCGGCGCCTCGAATTTCTTCCTCGGCGGCATCACTGCTTACACCCTCGCGCAAAAAGTGCGGCACCTTGGCGTCGATCATGACCGGGCCGCCGTAGCGAACTGTGTGTCCGGCGAGATTGCGGAACAGATGGCCCGGGGGGCGGCAACTTTGTTTGGCGCGGACCTTGCCTTGGCCACGACGGGTTACGCGGAACCGTCCGTCGATCAGGGAGTGAAAGTGCCGTATGCGTGGTGGGCGCTGGCGCATCGCCAGGGTGAGAAATGGCACGTGCAAAGCTCCCGGGTGGATTGTCCCGATGCGACCCGCGTGCAAGTGCAGGCCCAAGTCACCGTCGCCGTGATCACCGGCCTGATCGAATATCTGCGCGACTACCGCTGAGTGGCGCGTGCTCAGAGCACAGCGTTCTGCAACAGCTCGATACTCTCACCGTTGGGCCCTTCGACAAAAGCGATGCGCACCGGAATGTCGCCCAAGCCGTTGGTGCTCTTGATGGTCACATCCTTCGGCTCGAGGGTGAACTTGTAGCCCATGCCCTTGAGGTGCGCAGAGGCTTCGTCGACGCGGGTAGTGCGCAGAGCGAGGTGAAAGATCGGTCCGATGGGTGCGGGGTTCCACTCGAGGTCCTCAAAAACCTCCATGTAGTTACCATCGCCGCAATCCAGCATGGCGGCCCGCTTCGGGGCTTCGGCCCAGCTGACTTTTACGGTGCAACCGAGCCCCTCGCAGTAGAACCGCATGGTGGCGGCCCAGTCGCGGGTTTTGACGGCGACGTGATGAAACCCGCCGTTGCCGAGGATCGCGTTGGCCATCGCCTTATTTGGTGATGGAGCTGACGTAATTGATGATCGGCTTCACTTCGTCCGGCACGGTCACCCAATTGCTGTAGATGATTTCCGGCAGGGTGTAGTTCGTGGCGTAAAGACTGCGATTGGCATCGTCGTTGCGGGTCAAGTAACCGGCCTTGATGCTGGCTCCGGCATACAGTCCGGTGCTTTTGCTGTAGACGAGAATAGGGGTGGTGAGGATTTCCTCATTGGAATGCTCCGAGCTGGCGGCCTTCGGGCCGGCGACCGCCTTGGCATCCACGCCGACGTGGAAACGTTCGTTGAACAACATGCGCGGCGTGCGATCGTCCGTCAGGATGTAAACGGTTTCATTGGCGCTGGCGCCGATCTGCAGTCCGATGCTGCCTTCGCCGGCGGCGAGCAGGGCGGGCACGCTCCAAGTATTGTCCGGGCGGCGGACCATGATGATGCCGTAACCGTCCTTGATCCCGAGCACGAGCCCGGCGCGGAACTGGTTGACCACGATGATACCGCGGGCGCGCTTGAGGGCGTCGGCGGAGATCGCGGTCTCCGGGTTGGACATAAAACTCTGCAAAATGGCTTCACAGGTTTCCACCCGTTCAACGTATTCACTGCGTGGGGCGGCCATGGCCATCAAGGGGGCCAGACAGAGGGCGGCGACCAGGGAAAGGGAGAAGGACTTTTTCATGAGCATGCGATGTTTTGCCGGTCACCTAAGCAGGGCCGTGGGGTCTTGGAAAGCGCGGATTGCGCTGGGTTCCCCAATCAATCCAGCCCACGGGCGGCCAGATCGTCCTCATCCCAGCCCAAAAAGTGCCCCAGTTCATGCAGGTAAGTCAGCCGGACCTCCTCCGCAAACCCCGCCGGGTCACCTTCCGCCCAATCCATGATATTTTCGAGGTAGAGGCTGATTTGGGGTGGGGCGGGATCGGCGTGGCTGATTTCGGTGCCGTGGGGATTACCGCTGAACAGTCCCAGTATATCCGGTTCAAACCCTTCCACGAGGACGTCCGCCGCCGGCAAGCGCTGATAATGCACCGGCACGCCATGGGCGAGGGAACGGATTTCTACCGGCAACTCGGCTTGAAGGCCGGTTACCACGGCCTCGGCCTGCCGGGTCATTTCCGCAAATGTCATGTTCCGGATGTAACTCCACTCGGCCGGGTGCGTCTATCCCGTTGTATGAATCAAAATTTAAACAAATCGCATGCCCCGGCTACCGGCCGGAGGCTTTTTACCGTCTTGTTCAGCCTTGGTTTGATGTCATCCGCCCTGCCGACTTTTGCCGCAGAGAAGGAGACCCGTCCGGATCGCGGGCCCAACCCTGCCGAACATATGAAGCACATGGCAGAGGAGTTGGGCCTCACCGATGCGCAGAAGGAACAGGTCAAAAGCATCCTGCAGGCCCAAAAACCAAAACTGGATGCTCTGCGGGAAAACGAATCCCTCAACCGCCGGCAAAAGATGAAACAGGGGCGCGAACTACGTGAATCAGTCCAAAAACAGATTCGGGCCCTGCTGACGCCGGAGCAACAAGCCAAGTTTGACGCGATGCCGCGTCCCGAGCCGGGTAAATTCCGGCGCGAAGGTGGCGAGCGCCCCGAATAATTCCCGGACCTTGAGTTTATCCCACCGTCGCGATCTTCATCGCGGCGGTGTTTTGTTTTCGACGGCGGGGCAGCGGGTTTCCACGCTGCGTGGATGGGTTCACCACGCGTGGTTATTATTGGCGGAGGAGCAGCGGGTTTCTTTGCGGCCATTACCTGCGCGGAGGCCAATCCTGCGGCGCAGGTCACGCTTTACGAAGCGACCGCCCATTTGCTGGCGAAGGTGAAGATTTCCGGTGGCGGGCGATGCAACGTCACGCATGCCTGTTTTGAACCGCGCGAGCTGGCCAAACAGTATCCACGCGGCGGTCGCGAGTTGCTCGGGGCGTTTCACCGTTGGTCACCCAAGGACACGATTGCGTGGTTTGCGGAGCGCGGGGTTGAGTTGAAGACCGAAGGCGACGGCCGGATGTTTCCGATCACCGATGACTCGGCCACGATCATGGAGTGTTTGCAGGCTGCCGCGGCCAAGGCGGGCGTCGAGGTCATCACCCGGCTCGGCTTGCGCAAGGCCGAGTCGGTGGGCACGGCGGAAAACCCTGCGTTTTGGCTCACTTTGACCGATGACAGCGAGCTGCGCTGCGACCGGCTGTTGATCGCGACCGGTGGTAATCGTTCTTCGGTCGGGTTGGTGGTGGCGGAAAGGCTGGGCCATGCCATCGAGCCGACGGTGCCCTCGTTGTTCACGTTTCACATCGACGACAAACGGCTGGAAAAACTCTCCGGCATCGCCGTGGAGAACGTGACCGCTACAGTGCCCGGCACGAAACTGCAGAGTGACGGCCCGTTGCTCATCACCCATTGGGGCCTGAGCGGACCGGCGGTGCTCAAGCTTTCGGCGTGGGGCGCGCGCGAACTCGCGGCCTGCCATTACGAATTTACCCTGCGGATCAATTTCGCCGCGACGCAAACGCGTGAGACCGTGCGGCAACAACTCGCCGCCATGCGCACGTCGCATCCGCGCAAGCAGCTCGCAACCCTCAATCCATTGCAATTGCCGGTGCGTTTCTGGGAACGGCTCCTGCAGGTCAATGGGATCGCCGCCGATGTTCAATGGGCGGGCGTGTCCGGGGCGACGCTCAACCAACTGGCGGATGCGCTGACGGCGGCGGATTTTGCGGTGGTGGGCAAGAGCATGAACAAGGAGGAGTTTGTCACCTGTGGCGGGGTGCGGTTGCGCGAGATCGAGTTCAAGACGATGGAAAGCAAACTGTGCCCCGGGCTGCATTTTGCGGGCGAGGTGCTCGACATCGACGGCATCACCGGCGGGTTTAATTTCCAGGCGGCATGGACGACGGGACGTCTGGCCGGTTTGGCGATGGCAAATTGATCTGACGCGGGCATGCCATCCTATTTCCAACTGCTGCTCCTGATCCTGCCGGTGTTCGGCGTGATGGCGATCGGCGTGGGGTTGCGGCGCTTGAATTGGCTGACCCCGGCGGCGGATGAGAGCCTCCTGCGCATCGTCGTCAATGTGCTCTACCCGTGCATCATTTTCGAGAACGTGGCCAACAACCCGGCGTTGCGCGAACCGGGCAATCTCGGCTGGGCCCCGTTGGTGGGTTTCGGCACCATGGCCGCGGGGATTGGCGTGTGTTACTACGCGGCCCGCGCGATGGGATTCACCGTGGGCACGGGTCTGCGCACTTTTGCCTTTTCCGCCGGCATCTATAATTATGCCTATATCACCGTGCCGATGGTCGAGGCATTGTTTGGGCGTGAGACCTTGGGGGTGCTTTTTGTGCACAATGTCGGTTGCGAAGTGGCGATCTGGGTCGTCGGCGTGCTCGTGTTGTCGGGCCAAAACTTACGGACCGGTTGGCGCAAGATCCTCAGTCCGCCGGTGTGGGCGCTGGTCGCATCCGTGGCCGTCAACCTGAGTGGTCTCGGGAACCATTTGCCCGGTGTGTTCATGGCGGTGGTGCATGCCCTCGCGGTGTGTGCGATTCCCTTCGGACTGTTGTTGAGTGGGGCCACGCTCGCGGAGCAATTGTTTCGTAAACCGGCCGAGCTGGTGGACCTGCGCACGACGGTCGGCTCGGTGGTGCTGCGGCTGGGCGTGATGACTTTTCTGATGCTGCTCCTCGCCAAATACGGTCCGTTCTCCGATGACCTGCGGCATGTGATTCTCGTGCAATCGGTGATGCCGGCCGGGTTTCTCCCGTTGGTTTTGGTCAAGCATTACGGCGGTCATCCACTGGTCGCGGTGCGGGTCGTGCTGGCAACGGTCGTGATCGGCATACTCACCATTCCGTTCTGGCTGCGTTTCGGCTTGGCCTGGGTGGGGTGATTGATTTTGGCCGCAGAGACACGGAGGCACTGAGAATGATTTTGTTTGGCTCTGCGTCTTGGTGTCTCCGTGGCATATTAATTCTGTGTTCACTGGTTGGGCATGGATTGACCGCCGGGTTATTGCAGATCTGACTCCAGGCCATGGATTGGCTCACCGAACCACAGGCATGGATCAGTCTCCTCACGCTCACCGGGCTCGAGATCGTGCTCGGGATTGATAACATCATTTTCATCTCAATCTTGGCGGGGAAACTGCCGAAGGACCAACAACCCAAGGCGCGGAAAGTAGGACTCGGGCTGGCCTTGATCACCCGCCTGCTGTTGCTCGCGGGCATTGCCTGGATGGCGAAGCTGACCACGCCGTTGTTTGCTTTGATCGGCCACGGCGTCTCCGGTCGCGACCTCATCCTGATCATCGGTGGCCTCTTCCTGCTGGTGAAGAGCACCATGGAAATTCACGACAAGCTGGAGGGCGAGGATGCCCATGACAAACCGGGCAAGGCGGTCGCCAAGTTTGGGCAGATCATCATCCAGATCATGCTGCTCGACGTGGTGTTTTCGCTGGATTCGGTCATCACCGCCGTGGGCATGGCGCAGCATCTGACGATCATGATGCTCGCGGTGATACTGGCGATGGGCGTCATGCTGCTTTCGGCCACGGCGATCAGCGACTTCGTCAACAAGCACCCGACCCTGAAGATTCTCGCCCTGTCGTTCCTGCTGCTGATCGGGGTGACCTTGATCGCCGAGGGCACGGGCATGCACGTGCCCAAGGGTTACATCTACTTCGCCATGGCTTTCTCCTTTGGCGTGGAAATGTTGAACCTGCGCCTGCGCAAACCGAGCAAGCCGGTCGAGCTGCACCAACCGTATCGGTGATTGGGGCAGCTACCGTGGCCCTCGCTTAACCCTCGTGCTGCTTCGGCACCTGCTGCCGCGCATCGTTGCGGGTATCGACCCGCTTGCGGTGACGGCGGCGGATGTGGCGGTCGAGTTTGTCCATCAGCAGATCAAGGGACTTGTAGGCATCTTCACTGGAGACACTGGCGACCAAATCGGGTCCGCCGATCTCGATAAGACCCTTCGCGATGAACTGGTCACCGTGGCCCTTGGTCTTGTCGTATTCGATATCGAGGCGGATGCGCACGATGTGATCATTGTGCCGTAACAGCCGGGAGGCTTTTTGCTGGGCCGCCTCCTTCAGCGCTTCCGTTAAGTTGAGGTGGATGCCGCTGACGATGATCTTGGCGGCGAGAACTTCCGGGGTGATTTCTTGGGTCATACGCTTGGTTTGACGCACGACTTTCCGATTCGTTGCTTACAATCGCCGCGCGAGATTCAAGTTGCCAACCGGTCCGCTGCGCCGACCCAAGCTACTTTTTCTTGTTCAACGCGGCGGAAAACCAATCGCCACCCAGTGATTGGGCGGGACGGGACGGCGGAGGCGCGCTGCGTGGAGCACTGGATTGATGGCGTGGACCGCTATTCGGGCGTGAAGCCCCCGGACCGCCCGACATGCGATCAGCCTTGGGGCCGATTTCCGGTTTGCTGCGCATCGAGAGGGCGATGCGGTTGCGCGCCAGATCGATCTCGGTCACCGTGACGCTGACCTTCTGGCCGGGTTTCACGACTTCGGCCGGATCCTTGACGAAGTTATCGGCGAGCTGACTGACATGGACGAGGCCGTCCTGATGCACGCCTACATCCACAAACGCACCGAAGGCCGTTACGTTGGTGACGATACCGGGCAGACGCATGCCGGGTTTGAGGTCCTCGGGTTTGTTAACGCCTTCCTGAAAGCTAAACGCTTCGAATTGTTGGCGCGGATCGCGACCCGGTTTGGCGAGCTCAGCCATGATATCCGTCAGCGTGGGCAAGCCTACTTCAGCGGTGACGTAGTTTTCCAGTTTGATCCGGGAGCGCAATTTGGCGTCGCCCATCAAGTCGGAGACTGAAGCCCCGAGATCGGCGGCCATTTTTTCCACCAGGGCATAGCGTTCGGGGTGCACGGCACTCGCATCGAGCGGATGCGCCCCATCGCGGATGCGGAGAAATCCAGCCGCTTGTTCAAAGGCCTTGGGACCAAGACGGGCGACTTCGAGCAACTCGCCGCGCGATTTGAACGGACCCTGCTCGTTGCGCCGGGCGACAATGGCGGTGGCGATGGTGCTGCTCAGGCCGGACACGTAGCTGAGCAATTGCTTCGAAGCCGTGTTGAGTTCGACGCCCACGCCGTTGACCGAACTGACGACGGTATCATCGAGCGAACGCTTGAGCGCGCCCTGATCTACATCGTGTTGATATTGGCCCACGCCGATGCTCTTGGGGTCGAGTTTCACGAGCTCGGCCAGCGGGTCCATCAAGCGACGGCCGATCGAGACGGCACCGCGCACCGTGAGATCGTGATCGGGAAATTCTTCCCGCGCGACTTCGCTGGCGGAATAGATCGAGGCCCCGGATTCGTTGACCATCACGACCTGGACGGATGGCGGAAGTTTGAGTCCGCGCACAAAAGTTTCAGTCTCGCGCCCGGCGGTGCCGTTGCCGATCGCAATGGCCTCGACATTGAAGTGTTTGACGAAACCGCGAAGTTTGTCGGCTGCGTCCGCTTCCATGCGGTCTGGATATACCACGTCGTTGTGCAGGAGTTTGCCCTGTCGATCCAACAACACGACCTTGCAGCCGGTGCGAATACCGGGGTCGATGGCCAACACGGCCTTTTGGCCGAGCGGCGCCGCGAGCAACAATTCGCGCAAGTTGTCGGTGAAGACCTTGATGCCGTCAACGTCCGCCCGCTTTTTGGATTCAAGGCGCATCTCCGTTTCGAGGGCAGGGAAGAGCAGACGCTTGCAGGCTTCCTGGGTCGCCAGCCGCACTTGGTGGGAAGCGGGCGACGATCTATTGACGAAGATCGGTTCCACCTCGGCCAGGGCGAGCTGTTCGTCCGGCAAGGTGATGCGCATGATCAGGCAGGACTCTTTCTCTCCGCGGCGCATCGCGAGAATACGGTGCGAGGGAGCCTTGGCCAACGGTTCCTGCCAATCGAAGTAGTCCTTGAACTTTGCGCCTTCGGCTTCCTTGCCAAACATGACCTTGGAGGAAATGACGGCGTGCGCCTTGTAGAGTGTGCGTAGTTTCTCACGGCCGCGGGCATCATCACTGATGCGTTCAGCGAGAATATCGCGTGCCCCGGCGAGCGCGTCCTCGGCCGATTCAATTTTTCCCGCGGTGTTTTTCCCGTCGTCGAGGATGTAGTCATGGCCGATGAGCGCCGCGGCGGCTCCACTGACATCGGCGGCGGGATCCTGGGTCCAGATGAGTTCGGCGAGTGGCTCGAGCCCTTTCTCTTTCGCGATGGTGGCTCGCGTGCGCTTCTTCGGCCGGAAGGGCAGATAAATGTCTTCCAGCTTGGTCAGGGTCTCGGCGGCCATGATGGCCTTTTCCAATTCTGGCGTGAGCAGATTGCGCTCCTTGAGCGAAGCGAGGATGGAGGTGCGGCGTTCGTCGATTTGCTTCATTTGCTCAAGACGATCACGGATGGCCATGACCTGCACCTCGTCGAGCTCGCCGGTGGCCTCCTTGCGGTAGCGGGCGATAAAGGGCACCGTGGCACCTTCGCCGAAAAGTTGGGCCGTGGCGGCTACTTGGTGAACCTTGAGATTGAGTTCCGCGGCGATGCGCAGGACGTGTTCGGGGTTGGGCAAAGTCGTGGCGGACATGAAGAGTCGCCGAGTGCATCGCGTGCATGGTGGTGTGCAATCCCGAAATAATTTTGCGACAAACTCGTGGTCAGTTGGCTAAATCGCTCGCCGTCCGGCGCCCGAAGGTTTGACTCTTGGTTCGTGAACCAGCCCGAGATGACCCCGCTCGATTTTTATCCGCTGTCGCCGTCGATCATGCGGGCCCGGCTGGCGGAGTTTTATGCCAGCATGCGGCAACGACGCTCGGTGCGGGAATTTTCCGACCGGCCGGTCCCACGCGAATTGATCGAACAATGCATCCTGACCGCCGGCACGGCGCCGAGTGGAGCGAACTTACAGCCCTGGCATTTCGTGGCGGTGGAAGAGATTACGCTCAAACAACGCATCCGAGCCGCCGCTGAGGTGGAGGAACGGGAGTTTTATGAACAACGGGCCACGCCGGAATGGAAGGAGGCCATCGCACCGCTGGGCACCGATTCAGCCAAGCCGTTTTTGGAAATCGCGCCGTGGTTGATCGCCATCTTCACGGTCAACCAACGCGAGCTGCCCGCTGGGCGAAAGCAGACGATGTATTACGCCAAGGAATCCACCGGGATCGCGACCGGGTTGTTAATCACCGCCTTGCATCAGGCTGGGTTGGTCAGCCTGACCCACACGCCCAGTTCGATGCATTTCCTCAATGAGATCCTCGGTCGGCCGGCGACGGAGAAACCGTTTCTATTACTGGTCGTGGGTTACCCGGCGGATGGCGCCAAGGTGCCGGCGGCGGTGCTTAACAAGAAACCTTTGGATGAGATCGCGACGTTTCTGTGAGTGGTTTGGAAACCGCTGATGTTCGCTGATGGGCGCGGATATAAAATGGCGACTGTGAAGAGACGTGACCATCCACCTCGTATTCTGGGTGGACGTGCAGGTCCCACTGCGCGTTGATTCGGGTCGTTTTCCTTGGCAGCTATTTTCCGCGGATATCTGATCAGCGACTGTTAGCGTGCATCAGCGGCTCAAAAAGAATCACGCGAGATACGCGTCGGAGAGCTGGATGAGATTCTTGGCGGGGTCGCGGGCGTTGCAGAACTGATAGTTGGGACCGCGATGGATGACGCCGAACTTCAGCCCGAGCTTGGCCTGCGCGGCCTTGGCTGCAGGCACATCGGGCACGTCGAAGATAATCTTTACGCAGGATTGGCCGATGCGGTGTCCCTTGCTGGCATGGAGGAGGACGAGGGCGCAACCGCCATTGGCCGGACGGAGGGTCGCTTTGTCCCGGACCTCGTTCCAAGTGGCGGTGAAGCCGAAGTGTTTCGCATAAAACGCGGCGATCTTTGGCATGTCCTACACGTAGAGCGCGAGACGATTAATCGGGGGATGCATCGTAGCGGGATGGCTATTGAGCTAAGGTTAGCCTTTGAATTATACGGTCACCCGCCAACACCAGATCGTGGTGGATGGACATGACCGTTTCATCCAGTTGATTCCTAATAGTAAGAAATCCTCTACTTCCAGTTGGAGTCTTCGTTTCCGACTCGATACGGTGAAACCAATCTTGGGGCATCCGGGCAAAGGTCTCATTGTAAAATGCTTCAACTGCGTCCCTACCATTCAATTCCCGTCCATCGACAAACTTGAAAGCGGCATCCTCGGAGAAGTGTGCAGCCACCGCCTTGGCATCGTGGGCATTCCATGCGGTCTCAAAACTCGGCCAAAATGTGCTTAAATTGGAATCTTTCATACGCTCGCATTTTTGGTGTCCAAGAAGGAGGGTGCTTCTAGTTATCGGGATGGGCACCGAAGCTGGTTTTGACGCCACGTTTGAAATCCCGGCAGTATTTTTCCGCCGCCTCGACGGGGTATTTCTCGCGCAAATCCACGTCATTCAAACTGGATTTTTTGCCCCATGAAAATATCCGCTCAAAGAGCGGCAGCCAGCTGGCATCTTTGATAATCTCGAGAAAATAGACCTCGTGCTCCTTTTCCTTGGGGCCCATCTCGTAGAGCACCTCGTCGTGTTCGGTGATACCAATCGAGTGAAAGTAATGGATCATGACGAAGTATTCACAGACGTTGCCGCTTTCCAATTTACCCGCGAAAAAATAGGGCATGAAGCGACCGATCACGTGGCAGCTATAACCGATATCCTTGCCAATGACGTGGTATTTCAATTCATACCATTTGGAGACTGGAATAGCATACTGCTGCATGATGCGCAGGACGTTCCGACGATGATCCCACTCGTCCTGCTCGATTTGTTGAACAGCTGTTCGCTCGGCGCTGTCTTTCAACGATCTGCGTGCCCGACATAGGCCAATGAAGCCGCCTTTTCCGCCGAGTAAGCCATCTTCAATGATTTCACGAGTGCGGGATGGTCGAGGGACATGCGAATATTTTTGCAGTGTGAACTTTCCAGAGTGGGTAAATTGAATAATCCCACAACGACGGATTGCCAGCGCACCTGAGGCCTGCTGGGTTGGGCGGACCCCATGCGTCTGAATTCCCCCGGACTTATCCTGCTTACAGCGGCCTATGCCCTGGCCATGTTTCTGGTTTTGCAGCGCACCACCCGCGAAAAAACGGACGATCGCGTCACGATCCGCATGTCCCAGTGGCAGCTCGAGGGCGGGGTGCGCGACGGCATCAACGCCGTCATCAAACGTTACGAGGAATTGAATCCGAACGTCCACGTCGTCCAGATTGCCGTGCCCGATCGCGTTTATCTGCCGTGGATCATGACCCAATTGGTCGGCGGCACGGCCCCGGATGTAGTTGAGTATTCCTGGCCGTGGCCGGACACCGCGCGTTTCTTCGAACCGATCACCGCCGAGGTGATGAAGCCAAATCCCTATAACCGCGGCACTCCACTGGAGGGCGTGCCATGGCGTGACACCTTCATCGACGGGATGACGAGCCCGGACAACTACGTGCAGTCCCTCGGTCAGTATTACGGCGTATCCATGGCCACCGGCATGCACCGGATTGTTTACAACCGGGAGTTGCTAAAAACCATCACCGGCAGCGATGCCGCGCCGGCCACGTATCGGGAATTTCTCGCGGTCTGTAATCAGATCCAAGCCTACGCCAAGGCGCGTGGCGAGAGACTGACCCCGCTGGCGAATTCACGCACGACGCACACGTTGCTCACCAACGAGATCGTGAGCACGATGAGCACGAGACTGGCCGAGCGACTCGATTTTCAACACCAACTCAAGCTGGATCCGTTGAGCCTCGCGTCCACCTACCTGCGCGGTGATTGGAACTACGACTCTCCGGAACTGGTGGCGAGTTTTCACGTGCTGCAGGAAGTGGGGGCGCAGTCCACCCCCGGCTTCCTCCAACGTGAGCGCGACACGGCGCTGACGGATTTTGTCACGGAGCGTGCGGTGATGGTCGTGGCCCCGAGTTGGGAGGCGTCCAGCCTGCTGGAGATATGCCCCTTCGAACTCGGCGCGTTCCGGTTTCCGTTTCCCCAGCAGGATGATCCCGAGTATGGCCGTTTTGCCCATGGTCCCTTTAGTGAAGGGCAACTCTATACCGGCATGCCGTTTTATCTAAACCGCCGGTCGCCGCATCGCGCCGAGGCGTTGGATTTTCTGCGCTTCCTTGGCAGTCAGGAAGGCAGCCGGATATTCTCCCAGGTCAGCAATTGGCTGCCGGTGGTCTCCGGAGTAACCCCCACGGATTTCTCCGCGAAGTTCCAATTGCAGTCCGAGGGTTACAATTGGATGAGCGGTTTCATGAGCCCAAGCAATCATCAGGATCCCGAAAAATTGGTGCTCAGCGTGTTGTATACCCTGTGGGGTGGTGAGGGCAGCGTGGACAACTTTCGCGCCGCCCTGCGCACCGGTATGAAGGCGAAGGTGCGGGATGGATTGCGGCGCGATGCGCAGTCCGGTCTGGAAAACACCCGGCGCGAAGATGTAGCCGGCGCGGCCCTCGCGGAGGTGGCGTCCGCCGATGAACGGCCGGAGACCCTGCAATTGATCCCGGTGCTGAATGAACTCCAACTTTACCAAGCGCGGGTCGTGCTGAAGGAGACCGGACCATGAAGATCGCGCGATCACTTTTCGTTTTCAGCGGCATGAGGACAAGGGTAGGGACGGACCGCCGGGCCGTCCGCCATGTGCTTCGGCGGGCTTGGTCGTCCCTCCCTATACAAATGTGGGGTGCGGTTCTTTGGATGGGGTTGTTCGCTATATGTTTGACGGTAACGCCACTTGCCCGTGCCGGCGAATTGCAGGATGGTTGGTCGGCGTTGGCAGTTTACCAGACCGGTCGTGCGCTGAAGACTTTCGAAACTCAGCGCGAATCAGCGGATTCGGCGACGGCGCGCGAGGCCCGTTTCGGATACGCGGTGGCGCTGCTGGATGATCAACCGATCACCGCATCCAAACTAGATGAGTCACGCCGGTTGTTCACCGCATTGGCGGACAGTGGAACGGACGATTTTGCGCAAGGCGCCCGGTTTTTTCTGGGCCGGATTGCCCAACATCACGTGGTTGAACCCAATGCGTTGGAAGCGAGCCGCCAATTGCGCCAACTGATCAGCGAGCACGTGGATTCGGTCTGGGCGCAGACGGCATTGAGCCGGCTGGCGTTGTTGGAAATCTACGAACTGAACCCCAAGGCCGCCCCGGCCGACCGCATCGCCGCGGCGGAGAAGTTGCTGGCCGACGCGCGCACGCCCAAGGCGGAATGCGAGGTGCATTACGTGATCGCGAATGCGATCTGCTTTTACCGGTTATCGACGGCCGGAGCCTTGCCGCATCTGCTGGCGGCGGAACGATTGGACCGGCTCGGCTGGAACGAGCGTCGCGAAGTCTTGGTGCAGATTGCCGAACTGTCGCGCCTGGCCGGCAATGCCCAGCAGGCGGCCGAGTATTACCGGAAGTTTTTGGCGGAGAATCCGCGCGACCAACGGCACTACATCGTGCAGGAGCGGCTGAACGCATTGGTATCGGCAAACGTTGCGCCCTGAGTGGTCGCGCCTCATCGTGCCGACATGAAGCGACTGCTCTGCCTGTTGGCTTTGTTGACGACGACCTTGGCGGCGGCCGACCATCCGGGTTGGTTGCTGGTCGAGGAGACTGTGGCCGCCGAGGTGGCGAAGCCGTCGATCACCGTCGTGCATCTGTGGGCGCCGTGGTGTCCCAACAGTCAGGCGGAAAACCAGGACAACGGTTGGGCGAAGTTCATCGCGGCCAACCCCGAAGTGCGATTCATGTTTGTGACCGTGCGCAGCAGTGACGACGGCGTGAGCTATCTCGCCGAACACGGCGTGGGCGCGCAGCCCAATCTCACGTTGCTGCACCATCCGAACCCTGTGCGGAAGGGTGAGGGGAGCATCGCGTATTTCATGGACCTCCCGATCTCTTGGGTGCCGACGACGTGGATCTTTCGCGACGGCAAACTGCGTTACGCCTTGAACTATGGCGAAGTGCGTTTCCCGATGCTGCAGCAGCTGATCGCGGATACGGCCGAGGCTTGGGAGCACTGATAGGGTTAGCCACGGAGACACAAAGACGCGGAGTAGGGCTAAACCATTTTGCGCATTAGTGGTTTGCGGTTATAGGCAGATAAAGAAGACTCCGACCACACCTCTATTCCTATGCCGAGAATTATCCGCAACGTCCTCTCCATCTTCGCCGGCACTTTTGTGGCCATCATCCTGATCGCCTTGGTGCAAGCGGTGGCCCATTCCATGTATCCGCCACCACCGGATTTTGACTTCAACGATCCCGCGGCGCTGGCCGAGTTGATGGCGACTGCTCCGGTGGGCGCACTCCTGTTGGTGATTCTTTCCTACTTCCTCGGCACCTTGGCTGGCTCCATGTTGGCAACCAAGCTTTCCGCTCCCGAGGGTCCGGCCCGCCAAGGCATGTTTGTCGGCGTGCTGATGCTGATCGCCGCGGTGATGAACTTGGTGAAAATTCCGCATCCCCTGTGGTTTGCGGCCGGCAGTGTTGCCGCAATTATTGTCGCCGGCATCATCGGCACCTTGGCGGGGTGCAAGCTGCGGAAACCCTGACCGGTTATTTCGGCGGGGCGACCAGCCGCTCGGCGTTCTGCCAATAGAGTTTGTCCACTACCTCCTGCGACAGCGGCAGGGTCTGCAGGAATTTGTGCAGATCCTGTTCGTAGTAATCGCGGCCGAAGAGCAGGCGGTCGGCGTAACGTGTTACGAACTTTGCGGCATGCGCCGGATCGCGCGCCAGCGCGGTGCGACCGGAACCGGCGGAGAGATCGGCGTATAAATTCGGATACGTGTCGAACAGGTGGAAAATCCGTCCGCCCGGCGTGATGGGGCCGTTGGGGTATTGATTGGAGTCCTGGTCCGCATCGCCGCTGATTTCGCGCCAGAAACCCGGGGCGTGCCCGATAAAGATCGTGTCAGGGCAGGCTTGCAGCGCGCGCTCCAGCGCGTCGACCCGGCCGCCATACCAGAGCGGTTGAAACATCGGGTCGCCGGTAGCGGGATCGGGCAGATGCGGCACATCGAGATGCAGCACGACCGGCAGTTTCAGTTGACCGGCCTTCTGGAAAATCGCGATCGAGCGCGGATCATCGAAGGCGACGCGGAATTTCCATTCCCCGCAGACGCGGATGCCGTGCATGTTGTAGGCCGCCTCGAGGATCGCCGGAGCTTGCGGCCACAAGGGATGCGGACAGAACCCCACGATGAACCGGTCGGGGTATTGCTTCCGCGTATCGAGCAAATCGCTAAGCGGAATGCCTGGATGCGAGCCATCGGGCTGAAAGTGCACCGGGTTGTAGCAGAAATTATATTCAGGCGCTTGGTCGATGTTGCTGAGCTGCCATGACAACAACCACGCATAGCTGATGCCGTGCGCATCCATGTCGGCAACGAGACCGTGTTCGTCGCGCTGATGCCAGCGGACATGTTGGTGTGAATCGACGAGTTTGGTAGGGACGGGCATGGGAAGATGAAAGCTGGTTATTCGTGCACCCAACCGCGGTCGACCGTGAGGCACTGGCCGGTGATGTCGCCGCTTTCGTTGGAGGCAAAGAAGGCAAAGGAGGGCTCGACGGTTTCAGGGGTGAGTCGGCCGGAGAGCGATTGTTTATCCTCGAGCGTTTTGATCAGGGCTTCCTGATTGGAGCCCAGACGTAATTCCCCTTCGGTCTTCACCGCGCCGAGGTGGAGACAATTCACCCGGACACCAAACTTGCCGAGATCGCGAGCGAGTCCGCGAGTGATGCCGACGATCGCGCCCTTGGTGGATTCGTAATGGGAAAGGTTGGCGAGGCCGGCGCGCAGGGTGATGCTGCCGGTGTTGATGATGATGCCGGAACCCTGCTTTTTGAAGTGCGGGATGACGGCGAGGCAGCAACGCCAGGTGCCGTCGAGATTGACCTGCCGGACCTTTTCAAAATCCGCGTAGGTCATCTCGTCGGCGGGGCAGCGCGGATAAATCCCGGCGTTGTTCACCAACACATCGATGCGGCCGAAGTGGGCGACGACTTGGGCGACCGCGGCCTCGATTTGCTCCGGCTTGGTCACGTCCATCGCAACGGTGAAGGCGGGAGCGCACCGCGCCGCGAATTTGTCGGGATTGAGCAGGCCGCCCGCGACCTTCGCGCCGCGTTTGAGGAAACCCTGGAGGACGCCTTGGCCGATGCCTTCGTCCGCGCCGGTGATGAGGCACACTTTGCCTGTCAGATCGATTGCCATAATTTTACGGGATTCGGGGGTGAGTCTTTGAGGGGAAAGAGTTCACGGCGCGGACCGGTGAATGGCAATCGCGCAAAGTTTAAAGTCGTGCAGCCGGGGCCGTCGAACCGCAGGCCGCGTTTGGGGCCGACCTCGTAACCGGCCTGCCAGCCCATGTGGCTTTTTACCTGCACGGCGAGGGCGGCGATGGGGTTCAGTCCGAGACATTCGTAAAAGGCCGGATCGGCGCAGAGGCAGCCCTGTTCTGTGACGACGATTCGGAGTTTGCCGGCATTGAGCACCGCGGCTGCGCCCGAGGAAAACGTCTGGCCCGTGTAGGCCTTGCCGCGCGGCTGGAAACGGCACTCGCCGGTGGAGGACACTTTGGCCTCGATCGGAAATTTATCCGCGCCCAGTTGGAATCGCGTCGCGCCATTTTGCGCGGCGGCTACCGCCGCGGGATCAACCACCCAAAGCAGGACTTCGCCGAAAAACTCATTCCGCAGCGGCCAGAGGTGTTTGATCGCTTCGGCACTCGTGCCATCGCTGCCGCCCGTCGTGGCATCAGCCGTATCGACCAGCAACCACGGAAGCTCGGCGGATTGCACCAAGTGTTGCACGATCTCCGGCCACGTGAGGAGCCCGGTTTGCCAAGAGTTGCGCTGCGCATACCAAGTCTCCGCGAGTTCGCGCGCCGCCTTGGCCCCGGCTTCGGCGGTCGTGGCAGTCACGACGACACTGGTCGCGAGTCCGGCAATATCCATCCACGGCTGCACGGGGAAAACACTGACGTCGATGATGCCGGGGCGCGTTTCCCATTCGCGCGCCTTGGCCAGGATCTCGGCGAAGTGACCCTGCCGATGATCCGTCGCCGTCGGCGGAATGAGCGCGGCAATGGTGGCGAGGGTGCGCACAGTGGTCTGCGGTTGCAGCACGAGTTGCGTAGCCCGTTCACCGGTCGCAAAAAAATCCATGTGCGGGAATGTGCGGTAGGCCGTGACCGCGTCCGCATGCTGCAACATGCGGGGCGTGACGTTGGAGTGCAGATCGAGCGAAACGACGATCCGCCCCGTATAACCGAGCTCGTCGCGAATCATGGCGAGCAGCGCACCTTCGACGTCATCTTCACCCACCGCGCACACTGCACCATGCAAATGCAGCAGCAACGCATCGGCGGGCAGGGCGGCGCGCAGTCCAGTCCGCAGCGCCTCGCGCACTGCGGCGTAGCAGTCGGTGCTGAGACGTCCGCCGGGGGTGCCGCATTGCGCGACGAAGACCGGCACGGTTTCGCAGCCGGCGGCGGTCAGCCCTCTCAGACTGCCGCTCAGCTGTGAATCATTGGTCGCAGCCCAAGCCCGGATTGCGCCGGGCTCGGTCAGCCAGGTGCCGTTCTGGGTGAAGTATTCAAGACCGGCCTTCCGCTCGTTGAAGGTGTTGCTCTCGTAGATGAACTGCGCGAGCGCGACTTTCACGACTAGGGCTGGCGGCCGGTTTTGCCGAAGATCGGCTCCATCAGACCCTTTAAATAACCGATGGCGAAGATGTGACCGGGCAGCCCGTAGCCTTCGTCGGAGGTGGATTCGATGGCGAGGCGCGGCACGTGGTCGACGCGGATGAAACCGGTGTAGCCGATCTCCTTATAAACCTTGAATAACGCGACCATGTCGTTGGGGCCGTTGTCGGGAAAGGTCTCATGGAAGTTTTCCAAGTTTCCGGCGACATCGCGGAAGTGCACGAAATGGATGCGGTCGGCGAAGTGGCGGATGGTTTTCGATAGGTCCACGCAGAGTTCGGCGAAGCATCCCATGCACATGGTCATGCCGTTGACCGGGCTCGGATTGAGCGCGAACAGCCGGTCGTAGTTTTCAACGCTACGGATGATACGTGAAAGACCCCACATGGGCGAGAGCGGCGGATCGTCGGGATGCATCGCGAGCTTTACGCCGGCCTCCTCCGCGACGGGCACGACGCGTTGCAGGAAGTAGTCGAGGTGATCCCACATCTGTTCGTCGGTGGTCACGCCCTCTTCGGTCCGGCGGTCGTTATCGAACTTGGCGAGTTCAAAGCTGCTGGTATGCGCGCCGCCGCGTTCCTCGGTCTGAAAGGAGGTGCGCATGACCATCGCGTCCTTCGTGATCTGCGGCATGAAGTTGTAGCACAACGTATCGACGCCGAGTTTGCCCAGGTGCCCGATGACGCGCTTGTAGTCCTCGATCTGGGCGTCGCGACCCTCCTTGCCCATGACGATGCGGTCCATCGCCGGACCGTGCTCGACGACCGAGAGCCGCAGGCCGTTGCGCTCGGCGCTTTCTTTCGCAGCGGTGTAGTCCGCCGGATCACTGCTGGTGCCGTAATAGCAATAGTGCTCGACCCCGATTTGGGCGAGGGTGCGCAGGTTGGAGTCGATGGGATTCTTGGCGACGGCGGCGATTTTCATGGGGTGACGGGCAATCCATAGCAGTGATGACGCGGCAAAAGAAGTTTTTCCATTGTCATGTCTGACGTTTGAACGATGGATCAGGGGGTCGCGGGACCCATCCTGCGCAGTCCGACTTTATCATGAGCAATTCGACGGAAAAATCATTCAAGGTGGATCAATTGTCGGTGCGTCGTTTCGACGCGCTGGCCGAGATGGCGGCGGCCGCGGCCGAGGATGCGGCCAACGTGCTGCGCACGGCCATCGCGCAGCGAGGTTCGGCCCGCGCGATCATTGCTACCGGCAATTCTCAGGACCTGTTCTTGGAAAAACTCACCACGCTGCCCGGCATCGAGTGGGGCAAGGTCGCGCTCTTCCACATGGACGAGTATCTCGGCATGCCGATGACGCATCCGGCCTCGTTCCGAAAATACCTCAAGGAGCGGGTCTTCGCCAAAGTGAACCCGGCCGAGGCGCACTACCTCGAGGGCGACGCGATGGAACCGCTCAAGGCGATCAAGGCCTACACCGAAGACCTGGCCTCGGCCCCCATCGACCTTTGCTGCCTCGGTATCGGGGAGAACGGCCACATTGCTTTTAATGATCCGCCAGTCGCCGAGTTCGAGGATCCGGAGGCGATCAAGATCGTGAAACTCGACGAAGGCTGCCGCAAACAACAGGTGGGCGAGGGGCATTTCCCGAACCTCGACGCCGTGCCGATGTATGCGATTACGTTGACGATTCCGACGCTCTGCAAGGTCGGCCGCATGGTCGCGGTCGTGCCGGAAACCCGCAAGGCGCAGGCGGTGAAGGATTCCCTCGAAGGTCCGATCGCCACTTCCTGCCCCGGCAGTTTCCTGCGCAAGCAGGCCCACGCGACCGTCTACCTCGACGGAGACTCGTCGTCCCTGCTGACCAAATTCTGAGGCGCACACCGCGGCCGATCACGGAACTCATTTTATGAAAACTGTGATCGGCGCCTACGGCCCTTGGATCGAGACGCTGCTGCCGGATAAACCCGGTCCGCTCTCATTGCAAAAGTGTCCGGCAAGTGAACTGGAGACGCGCCGTCAGGCCGCGCGCAACCACGTGCTGGAATGCATCGCGCCACTGCCGCAATCGGCTTTACCGGAGGTGACCGAGCATCGACGGTGGGCATACGACGGGCTGGAATGGACGGAGCTCTCCTGGACGCAAGCGGCCGGACCGCCAACGCGGGCCTATGTGCTGAAACTTAAGGGGGCCACAAGCCGCTTGCCGGCCGTGCTCGCGTTGCATGACCACGGGCGGTTCAAGTTTTTCGGCAAGGAGAAGAGCGTGCGCACCGGTGAGCTGCTGCATCCGCTGGTGGCGCAACATCAGGCGGATTTTTATGGAGACCAGGCGTGGGCGAACGAATTGGCGAAACAAGGTTACGTCGTGATGGTGCACGATGCGTTTGCGTTCGGCAGCCGCCGCGTGCGCCTGGCCGATGTTCCGGACGAACTGCCTGGTGGGGGTTTCGATGATGCAGATGATTCAGCGGCAGGCGTCGCCGCTTACAACGATTGGGCGGCGGAACACGAACACGTGATGGCGAAATCCCTCTTCAGTGGTGGCACGACATGGCCGGGCGTGTTTTTCCGCGAGGACCAGACGGCGCTCGATGTGCTCTGCGCGCGCGACGATGTGGATCCAGCTCGCGTCGGGGTGGGCGGTTTGTCGGGGGGCGGCTTGCGCACGGTGTTTCTGGCCGGGCTCGATGCGCGCGTAAAGTGTGCGGTGTGCGTTGGCTTCATGACCACATGGCGGGATTTCCTGCTGCACAAGAGTTACACCCACACGTGGATGACTTATGTGCCGAAGTTGCCGCGCGACTTGGATTTTCCGGAGATATTGGGCCTGCGGGCACCGCGCGCGACCCTCGTGTTGAATACAAAGGAAGATTCACTGTTCACGCTGGGTGAAATGGAAAAAGCCGCGCAGATCCTGCAGCGCGTCTATGTCACCGCCGGAGAGGCCGACAAGTTCGCGTGCTCGTGGTATCCGGGCGGTCACCAGTTCAACCGCGCGATGCAGGCCGAGGCGCTGGCGTGGTTTGGTCAGTGGCTGAGCTAGGTCGGGGCTGCGTAAGCGGGGTTGCTTTTCCAGTGGGTTTCGAACCAGATTCGACCACCCCACGCAGTCATTCATCCGAATGGTTGCGCCGTTTGTTGCCCCATGCTGCTTCGTATCCGTGCTCAGTTAACCTCGTTTCACCGGCCGATTTGATCACCCCGTCATTGCCATGACTGTTGCGCTACTTTCCCCACTGGTTTTAGCTCAAGCTGCCCCCGTGGGCGGCCCGTTCCTCGCCCTGTTGGTGGGCGTCGTGATTGTAGTGCTGGGAATCGCCCGTTGGCGGCTGCATCCGTTCTTCGCCCTGATGGGCGCGGCGATTGCGGTGGGCCTGGTGGTCGCGCTCGGCGGTTGGCGGGAGTTGTCGCTGATCGATGCGGTGCAACTGCCGATGACGGCCCTGGGTTCCTCGACCGGCAGCATCGCGGTGATCATCGCGATGGCGGCCGTGATCGGCGAGTGCCTCACGGTGAGCGGCGGGGCCGAGCGGGTGGTCAACTGGCTGCTCAAATTGTGGGGAGAAAAACGGGCGGGGATTGCACTGCTGCTGGCTGGGTTGATTCTGGCGATCCCGGTGTTTTTCGACACGGTGTTTCTGCTGTTGCTGCCCTTGGCGCGCGTGATGGCCCGGCGCACCGGCCGCGACTATCTCTATTATGTGATGGTGCTGTGCGCGGGTGCAGTGATCGCGCATTCGACCGTGCCACCCACGCCGGGGCCCTTGCTCGTGGCAGAGGAACTCGGATTGAGCATGGCGGTGGCGATCGGGGGCGGACTGGCCTGTGCGATCCTACCGGCGATTGGAGGCCTCTGCGTGGCCCGTTGGTTGGGCAACCGGGTAGTGGTGCCACTGCCGACGGAGTCCGATCACGACGTGAAACGTGCGACGGAATTACCACCACTCGGTTGGTCTATCATGCCGGTGCTGTTGCCGCTGCTCTTGATCGGGGCGGCCTCGGTTTGGAGTTTGCTGACAGGGACGGTGCCGGAATGGATGGATTTTTTGGGCAACAAGCATGTGGCGCTGTTTGCCGGGATGCTGGCGGGAATCGCTTTGGTGTTTGGCCGCGACCAACACCGGAATGAAACTCTCGGTTCGCTACTCGGCCGATCGTTGGAGCTCTCGGGTCCCATCATTCTGATCACGGCGGCGGGCGGGGCCTTCGGAGCGATGCTGCGCGAGGCGGGTATTGGCGAGGCCGTCACGACCATGGCGGCCGGGCGGGAATTGAATTTCGTGCTGCTGGGCTGGTTGCTCGCGGCGGTGGTGCGCGTGGCCCAAGGCTCGGCCACGGTGGCGATGATCACGGCGACCGGGATGCTGACGGCGGCGGCGGGCCAGACGGGTTGGGGCGTGAATCCGCTGTGGGTCTTTCTCGCGATCGGCTACGGTAGCATCGTGTTCTCGTGGGCCAACGATTCCGGCTTCTGGCTGGTGAGCCGGATGTGCGGCTGGGACGCGCGCACGACGTTCAAAACTTGGACGGTGCTGCTGACGGCGATCTCGGTCTTCGGCCTGATCGAGGTGCTGGTGCTCTCGGCGATATTTTGAGGGGGGAAGAATTAAAACTCGGGCCAAAGCCGTTTCGATGCGAAAGCCTTGCCGGAGTGAGATTTCAGATATGCTTCAAACGCGAGTGCCTGCATTTTGGTTGAGAACGCGAGATAGGTCACCAGTTGCCACGGTCTGTATTTGGAAGTGTGAGAACTGCAGCCTTGGTTATGAACCTTGAGGCGATTCTGCAGATCCCGGGTGTAACCGACATAGGTTTGGTCGGGGAATGCTTCGCTACGCAGTAAATACACGTAATGCATGGTGCGGGGTAGGACGGTGAACACGCCCTGCTACGCTCGCAAGCTACGCAGGGCACCATTCTTCGCTAGGTCGGGAAAATGAAATGAGTTTCAGCTTCCTTCGTAGGATGGAAATGGCGTGCCATGCGTAGCCCGTCAGGGCGAAGAATGGTGGAGGTGGCGGGAGTTGAACCCGTTAAATTATGACAGTCTTTACCTATGAAACGTCTTACAAAATAGGCCTACGGTGGCTTTACGGTGGCTCCAAAATGTGGGATAGGCAACTTCCGATCGACCCGAATGCGTCCTCGCGCCCATCCCTTTATTCGTTGCTTCGGCTTCAAGCCGCTGCCCAAACTCGACTTGGCTGGCCACCATCCACTTCTTGTGTCCACGGCCTCATAATTTCTGCTCACGAACCACATCACGCGGTTCTTCAACAACGTGTCTGTGAGCATTTTTTTAGCTCGGTAGTCTCCCGCTCAAGCTCGTATAGCGCTTCGACCCGTAGGACTCAATCACGCCGAATCGCCATCCCCTGCGGAGGAACATCTGCTCCGAGATGTTCCTCTCCTTGCAGAGCGCCACGATGATCCGATCGCCGACGGCCTTCTTGGAGTTACGGATATTGTCTTCGGCCGTGGGTCCTTTGCCTTCATTGTCTTGGTCCTTTCTTCTGGCCCAAACTGACCCCACAGGCCGCGCAAAAATTCGAGGTCACATTAAAACGGCTCGACATTGGTTCGGGCCGGCCAAAGAGCATGGTCGACTTTCGGCCCCCTGCCATTGAATCCGACCGACCCAGACTCCGCCCGTTGGTATGCCGATCAGGTGCAACCGCATGCCGCCGAGTTGCTGGCCTGGTTGCGGCACCGGTTTCCGGCCTTGGCCGATCCCGAAAACGTTGTCCAAGAGGCTTTGACCCGGGTTTGGCTGTTACATGATACCGGTGCGGTCGATTCCCCGCGCGCCTTGCTCTTCACTACCGCCCGTCATCTGGCCATCGATGAGCAGCGTCGCCGCCGAATCGTCACTTTCGAGTCTATAACGGAAAACGATGAGTCATTCGTTCTACTGAATGAGCGCAGCGCTCCCGATCAAGCTGCCATCAATCAGGAACTCGAAATTTTGACCCAGGCTATTCAATCCCTACCTCAGCGTTGCCGTCAGGTGCTGACCTTGCGGAAAATCTACGGCCTTTCGCAAAAAGAAATCGCGACCCAGCTAGGCATCTCGGAACATACCGTGGAGGTGCAGGTGGCCAATGGTATGCGCCGCTGTTCGGCGTTTCTTGCCCAATACGGTTTGCCCTGAATACAACCATGCCCGCGCCTGCCTCACCCCTGCCCGAAGAAATCCAATCCGCCGCCGCCGCCTGGCTAGCGCGTCGGGATCGTGGGCTCGATGCGGCCGAGCAGGATGCCTATTTGGATTGGCTGCGGGCCGACCCCCGGCATGCGGATGCGATCCGGCGGCAGCAGCAGGTCTGGGGCATGCTGGATCGGCTAGAGCAGTGGCGCCCCGCTCACAGCCGCGTTCCAAATCCGGATTTGTTGGCGCCCCGTTCCGCCCGGCGGTGGCATTGGCTGGCTTCCGGTCTTGGGGTCGCGGCGTTGACCGCGCTTTGGCTGGTGTTGCTTTACCTGCCCGAGGCCTCGCCAGCGCCGGTGGTGGCGGATGCCCTACCCCAACGTGAGGCCATTGTGCATCCGGGACCCGAACGGCGGGAGTTGGATGACGGTTCCCTGGTGGAACTCAACCAGGGCGCCGAAATCAAGGTAGCTTACTCAGCGCAGGAGCGCCGGGTGGTTTTGTTGCGCGGCGAGGCCTTCTTTACCGTTGCCCGTGATCCGGCGCGGCCCTTCTACGTGGAGGCCGAAGGCGTGACCGCTCGCGCCATCGGCACCGCTTTCAGCGTGGCGCTGAGCCGGGTGGATGTGGCGGTTTTGGTGACCCACGGGGTGGTTGAGGTGGGCGACCGCCCGGGTGCGGCTAATTCCGCCGACCCTGCTGAGCCCGTGGTGTTAAAGGCCGGTCAACGCACCGTGGTGCGTTTTGCCCGCCTGATTCCATGGCCGGCTGACCAGTCGCGGGTGCAGGATATTTCGCCGGCCGAGGTCGAACGCAGCCTAGCCTGGCAGGGCATGAGGCTGGAATTCATCGACATGCCGCTGCGCGATGTGGTGAAGGCTTTCAACCGCTACAACCGGCGCAAATTGCATTTGGGCGATCCGACGCTCGGAGATGTCCTTGTCGGGGGCAATTTCCGTGCCGACAACGTAGACGCATTTGTGCGCTTGTTGGAGGCCGGCTTTGGCATCAAGGCCGAAGACGGGGCGGGGGAACTGGTGCTGCGTCCCGCGCTTTGAGCCGATCCGTAGGCGGGATATTTTTCCATTATTAGCTAATGGAAACCCGGAGGCCGTTCGTCTGCATCACCGTCGGAACATCACAACCCAACACCTCCATGACCTACCCTCGCAGTCTGTATTCCTCCCCCGCCACCGTTGTTCTCAGGTTCCTCTTTGTATGTCTGCTGTCCGCTGGCCTGGCCTGTGCCGCCGCGGTCAAAAAGAACTATGATCTGCCCGTGGCGGATGCCGCCCAGACCCTCAAGGCCTTTTCCGATCAATCGGGCGAGCAAATCGTTTATCCTGTTGAGCGGGTCAAGGGGGTGCAGACCAACGCGATCAAAGGCGAGTTCACGGCCCGTGAAGCGCTCGACCTGATGCTGGCAGGGACCGGACTCTCAGCGGTTCAGGATGATCGCACCGGTGCATTTACGGTGCGACGGAATGATCCGCCGCAGGTGCCGGTCCGACCTGATGTCAGCGATGGGTCAACTCCGGCCGCCGCCGGTGCCGACGGCACGATTCGCATGGCCCGGCTTGAGGTGCTGGGCACCCGCATCCGGCAGACCGAGGCCTTTGGCCCGGCGCCTATGTCGAACTACGACGACGAATACATCCGCGCATCCGGGGCCCTTACCTTGGCGGATTTCCTCAACCGGCTGCCGCAGAATTATGCCGGCATCTCGGCGGGTCGGGGCAGCACGCCCAATGAACTCAATCCCGAGTTCGGCTCCCGCACAGAAACGACAACCCCGCCCTTCAACTTTGTGCTCGGCGCGTCGGCCGTCCCCGCGAATGCCACCGGCCAGTCCGGCGTAGGCTTGCGCGGCCTGGGTGCCGGCTCCACTCTGGTGTTGGTTGACGGCCGGCGGGTGGCCCAGTCCAGCGTGGGCAACGCCGGCACCGATTCCCGGCAGGGCTTCGTCGATCTGAACACGATTCCGCTGGGTATGGTTGAGCGGATCGAAGTCGTCACTGACGGCACCTCGGCCCTTTACGGCGCCGATGCCGTCGCGGGTGTGATCAACATCGTGCTCAAGAAAAACTGGTCGGGCAGTGAACTGAGCGCCCGCTACAAGGGCGCCTTTGACGGGGGCGGCCATGAACGCTCGCTTTCATTGATCCACGGTTTCAATTACGGTCCGCTGCACGGCACTGTGGGGCTCGACTACTATAAACGCGCCGACCTTAAGGCCGATCAGCGTTCCTTTTCCCGACAACAGGACCATACCGGCATCGTTGAAGGTTATGACCCCGTGACTGGGGCTCCGGTCTACGGCAGCAATTATCTTCTGAACTATGGTTATCCCGCCACCTTCCAGGCCCGGACGGGCAACCTCAACGGGGTCACCGCCAACGGCAATCCCACGCGCGTCGCCCTCGCGCCTGGTGGACTGACTGCTGCTCCCACGAACACCACCGGTTTCATTGGCGTGGCGCCCACTGGCACCGCCACGCTGGCCAGTGCATCTGGCGCCCGCCGCGGTAATTCAGCGGAGTTTCTGGACCTGATTCCTCCTTCGGAACGCAAGGCCCTGACCGCCAATCTCGGCTACCGTTTGCCATATGCGATGGAGGCCTACACGCGTTACAGCTACTCGAATCTCCAGGGCTCCTTTTCCAGTCAGCCGCCCATCTTTGCGGCCTCGGCCTCCTCGGGTTTTGGCAATTTTGCCAGTATCGTTCCCGCTGCCTACAACCCCTTCGGTCAGGATGTGCTCGTGGGCATGATTGCCTACGAATTCGGCAGCGTGGTGCAAAGCACCGAAACCACCGCTAATAACCTACTCGTTGGCCTGAAGGGGACGTGGGGGGAGACCTGGCAGTGGGATATTTCGGCCGGCTGGCAAAAACAGGATTTTAGTCGGGTCACGCGTGACTTCAACGGTGCGTTGATAACCGCAGCGTTAGCCAATCCCGATGCGAGCCAGCGCATTAATCCCTTTGTGGATGCCCGGGCGGAAGGCGCCCCGGATCAAAGCGCCCTCTTTGACCGGATGGCGCGCTACATCACCTTCGATGGCATCACCAAGCAGACCAATGTCGATTTCATCGCCGATGGCGGCCTGTTCGACCTGCCCGGCGGCCTGACGAAAATGGCGGCCGGATTGTCGTATGAATACGCGGAAAATTCCGGCCGGTCTGTCACGCCGAGCGCGGCCCTCACCCCGGTGGTGACCACCACGACCACTGGTGGCAGTCGCAAGACGCAAGCGGTGTTTTCCGAACTCTCCGTGCCCCTGTTTGGCCAATCGAACGCCCGCGCCGGATTGCAGCGCTTTGACCTGCAGCTTGCCATACGTTACGAGGATCGTAGTGATGCCGGCAGCGTCAGTGTGCCCAAGGTGGGCTTCACCTGGGCGCCGGCGCGTCCGGTGCTGCTACGGGGCAGCTACTCCGAAGGTTACCGCGCGCCTTCGCTGACGGAGTATCAGCAGGAGGTCGGCCGCACCTTCACTACCAATTCGCTGCGTGACCCCCGGAGGGGCAACAACGTGACTCCCGGCGTCCGGGTGACCCGGGCCGCCAACACCGGCCTTGAGCCTGAGACCTCATCGACCGAGTTTCTCGGTTTGGTGTTGGAGCCGCCGTCCGTCGAAGGGCTTTCCCTGCAGTTCAATTATTACCGCACGGAGCAGAAGAATGTGATCCAGGTGCTCACCGAGCAGCAGATCGTCAACAACGAGGCTTCATTTGCCGACCGCGTGATTCGCGCCGCAGCCGACCCCACCGACATTGCCAACGGCTGGCCGGGGCGTATCACCGAGGTCAACCGGGCGCTGATTAATTTCGGCCGCGTGCGCAATCACTCGTTGGATTTTGCCGCTGAATACCGCCTGCCTTGGCAGGAATTCGGCAGCTGGCGCCTGGGTTTGAATGCGAGCCGCACCCTCAAATCTGAACGGGAAGTGCGCCCCGGCGAACCGGTCATTGACGACATCAGTGATACACTTAGCCCGCCCAAGTGGCGCGTGGCAGGTTCACTCTTTTGGTCCAAGGGGCCTTTCAGTGCCTCGATGTTTGTGAACTATCTAAGCGGTTTTGAGACCAACACCGGTGGCAACACGCGCGCCCCGGGCTCCATTCCCTCGCAAATGGTGATTGATGCGCGACTGGGCTACGAATTCCAAAAAGGCCTGATCCGCGAGTATCTCAAGGGCACCAAAGTCAGTCTCGGCATCGGTAATGTCCTCGATGAAGAGCCGCCGTTCTCGGACACCATCTTTGGTTACAACGGCGCTTTGCACAGTCCCCTCGGCCGCACCTATGAGTTCGCTTTGAGCATTCCGTTCTAAAGGCACCGGGACGCGCGCCCCAACCGAGCGCCCGGGTCGCTGCCGTGCTGCGCGCCGGCCGTGATCCCGCTCTTCTTGTATCAACCTACCGATTTAAAATTATGAAAAAACTCATTTTGGTTTTGCTCCTGTCCTGCCTGGCCGTCCATGCGGCTGATCAAGCCGTCCGCCCGCCCTTCCTGCCCAGTTACGGCAAAACCAAGATCGGAGAGACCCTGGTGGAGGTGACGTTGCTGGATGCCGCCGGCACTGCCGTGCAATTGTCGGACCTCACCGCCGGCAAAACCGCCGTGTTGTCCTTTTGGAAAGCCGGCGCGGGCATGACCGATGAAGGCCTGACCATGCTCGAGGCCTGGGCGCGCAGATACGCCGATCAAGGAGTGTTGTTTGTTGGCATCGCGGCCTACGGCAGTTGGGAAAAGCATCAGGCCTGGCTCCAACAGCATGGGGCCGCACTGTCCTTCCCCGTGCTGTTTGACCCCGCCGGCGGGCTCAACCCCGGCAAACCGGTTGCGGAGATGAACGATGAGGAACAAGCGGCTTTTCGGCAGCAGATGCGCGACCATTATGCCCGGGTCGTGCCCATGCAGCTGGCGGGGGGAATGATGGCGCCGCTGCCGCATCACGTCGTGATGGATCCTCAGGGTCGGTTGCTGGGCTTTTACACCAAGGCCAGCTCACCGACCAAGGAGGGCCTCGGCAATCTCCTCTTGCGTGCCGGCATCAAACTGATGCCGGAGGACATGCCGGCCAAAGTTTGGTCGGATGAGGACATTGCTGCTGCCATGCCCAAACCGGAGCCGAGGGTAGAGTTGCGCGCAGTTGGCACCATGGCCCCTGATTTCGAAAGCATTGATGCGGCGGGCAACGTGGTGCGCGTGACGGACTTCAAGGGTCGGGTGGTGGTGCTGGATTTTTGGGCAACGTGGTGCGGTCCTTGTATTGCATCGATGCCCCACACACAGGAAGTGGCAGCAAAATACCAAGACCAAGGGGTGGTGGTGTTGGCCGCTTGCACTAGTGACCGTCGCGCCCTGTTTGAAAAATGGGTTGCTGCTAATCAGAGTAAGTATCCCGACATCATCTTCACCCATGATCCTTTGGAAAAGTCGGTCGATCGTGTGGCCCGAAAACTCTACGGAGTCGGTGGCATACCCCAGCAATTTGTGATCGACCGGGAGGGCCGCATCGTCGCGCATATCACCGGCTATCTCAAGGGAGAGGCCATCCTCGACGCCGCCTTGGCCCAAGCCGGGATCAAAGTGGATCCGGCTCTGATCGCCAAGGGCGCCAAAGACCTCGAGGCCCGTAAAAGCATGGCACGCTAGTAGCATTTATGTTGTGTGGACCGGGGCGGTCTTTTCATACAGCCGGCCCGGTCAAAGGCATCTCCATGTTGTCGTTTGGTTCTAAATCAAAATCCGTTGCGGCTCCAGCGACGTTAGCCCCGACCATGAGTTGGCGGGATTTCTCTGCCTCAGCGGCGATCAATGCACCCCTGTTGGAAAAGCTTTCGCCTGCGGAGCAGGCGGTTGCGCTGCAACTGGCGCAAGGGTTGAGTAATGCCGAAATCGCCCGTCTGCTAGGCAAGTCAAAGTTCACGGTAAAGAGCCAGGTGTCGTCCATCTTGACCAAGCTTGGGGTGCCCACCCGGGGCCGCTTGATCGCCATTCTGCGCTGATAAGATCGCCCGTTCTCTGCGTGGAATACAGGTTTTGCACCATCTGCTCCTTGTGTCCCCGGGCTCATAATTATTGTTCACGAACCGCTGCACGCGGTTCGTCTGGAACGAGTCTGCGAGCATCCTTTTCAGCTCAGTATTCCTGCAGTCTAGCACGTTGAGCGCTTCGCCTTGTTGACCTCAATCATGCCGAACCGCCGCTCCCAGCAGTTGAACGTCTGTTCCGATATGTTCGTCTCTTACAGAGCTCAACGCTGCTCTGGCTGCCAACCGTCGTCCGCAACATACGGATATTGTCCCCGGCCGTGGTGGATTTTACATCGGGGTGGCCCGAGGGCCTGAGATGGCATTCTGGGGCCGTGGATGCAATCGCCCGAGCCGTTCGCCCTGCCCGACAGCAGTTACGTCATGACTTTCCGTGCCCTCGATGACCGGCGGTTGCTGCTGATCCACTCGCCGAACCGGCCCGGTCACGAACGCGCCCGTCTGCGCAAGCTGCGCGCCGTGCCGGGTGGCGTGGAATTGGTCCGCTGAGCGGGCTGTCCAGGCGCGGTTTAGGCCGCATGGATTAACCGGTGGTGATTGCGCCGGTCGGAGTCATGAGGCAGTATGATGCCCTATGAACCTGCGAAAATTCTGGGGCGTTTTGTTATTGGGCGCGGTGACCGTGTTGCCCGCGCAGGCGGGCAATGGATTGACCGTCGATCCCGCCGCTCGATTCGGGCAGCTGGACAACGGCGTCCGCTACGTGATCTATCCGAACAGTGAACCGCAGGAACGGGCATCGCTGCGGCTCCTGGTGCAGGCGGGCTCGTTTCAGGAGCGCGAGGATCAACGCGGCGTGGCGCACTTTCTCGAACACATGGCCTTCAACGGCAGCGAACACTACGCGCCGGGCACCTTGATCGAATTTTTTCAACGCATGGGCATGAGCTTCGGCGGTGACACGAACGCGTTCACCAGCTTCGAGCGCACACAATACATGATCGAGTTGCCGAAGACGGACGAGGAAACGCTGGCCGAGGGGTTGCAGGTGCTCGGCGACTATGCCGGCGGCCTCCTGCTGTTGTCCGAAGAGATCGACCGCGAACGCGGCATTATCCTTAATGAGAAGCGAGCGCGCGACAACGTGGGTTTCCGCACCTTGGTGGCCCGGCTCGAGTTCATGCTGGGCGACACGCTGCTGCCGCATCGCCTGCCGATCGGCCTTGAAGAAGTGATCAGGGACGCGCCGCGCGAGCGCTTCGTCGAGTTTTGGAACGAGTGGTATCGTCCGGACAACATCGTGGTCATCGCAGTGGGCGATTTCGAGACGGATCGGGTCGAGGAATTGATTCGTAAACAATTCTCCGGCCTGCAGCCGCGCGCCGAGGTGCCGGCCGATCCCGATCTGGGCACGCTGCCGGAATTCGAGGGTCTGCGGACGTGGTTCCATGCCGAGCCGGAAGCACCGATGACGATGGTCAGCATTACGCAAATTACGCCGGCGCCAAATGAGCCTGACAGCGCGGCCAAGCGCATCGAATCGCTGCCGCGTTCGCTGGCCCTGGAAATTTTGAACCGCCGTTTCAGCGAGTTGGCGAAAAAGGAAGGCGCGCCGTTCACGCAGGCTTACGCGGCGGTCTACGACCAATACCGGCTCTACCGTCAGACGGAGGTCACGGTAACTTGCACGGCCGACCAGTGGGCCGCGGCGCTGGCGGTGGGCGAACAGGAATTACGCCGGGCCTTGGAGCACGGGTTTCATGAGGCCGAGCTGCGCGAAGTAGTCGCGGGCTACACCAACGGCTTGGAGCAAGCTGTGAAACGCGCCTCGACGCGCCGCTCCGGCGGCCTGGCCAACCAGATTGCGAACAGCATTGTGCGGCAGGAAGCGTTCACCCATCCGGAGGCGGATCGCGATCTGCTGGTGCCAGCCTTGGAAAAGATTACGCCGGAAGAATGTCTCTCAGCGCTCCGCGCCGCCTTCGACGCGCCGGGGCGTTTCGTCATGGTGACGGGCAATGTCGAGATGCCGGGCGAGGCCGCGGCCGCGATTGAAACGGTTTACCACACGAGCGCCACGGTGGCGGTGCACGCCCTGTTGACCCCGGCCGAAGCCGAGTGGGGTTACGCTGCCGCGGGTGAACCCGGCAAGGTGATCAAGCGCGAGCATGTCGAGGATCTCGATGTGGAGCTCGTGACGTTCGCCAACGGCGTGAAACTCAATTTGAAGCGCACCGATTTCGAAGCCGGACGCATTAGCACGGGAGTGCGCGTGGGCTCCGGCAGCATCACGCAACCGAAGGGCAAGGCCGGCCTCGGCTGGCTCGCCTCGGGCACGTTTTATGCGGGCGGGTTGGGCAAACACAGTGCCGACGAATTGCGCCGCGTGCTGGCCGGACGCAACGTGGCCTCGGGCTTCGGTATGGATACTGATGCGTTTGTGTTCAATGGCGGCACCACGCCCGAGGATTTGCCGCTGCAATTGGAATTGATCGTGGCGCAGCTCACCGACGCCGGCTGGCGGCCGGAAGCGCTGCGTCAGGCGCGCAAGGGCATCGAACAGATGTATCTCGGCTTCGAGTTCACTTCCAACGGCGCGATGGCCCGCGAAGTGGCGCCATTGCTCGCCAACGGTGACGAACGCTTTGGCATGCCGGCAAAAGAAGTGATGCTGGAGCGCACGCTGGACGAAGTGGAGGCCTGGCTGGCGCCTGAGCTTGCTCACGGAGCTCTTGAAGTCTCCTTGGTCGGCGATCTCGACATCGAGGCCGCGATCAAGGCGGCGGCCGCCACGATTGGCGCTTTGCCGCCGCGCGCGGAGCGCAAGGATCTGGCCGATTTGAAACAGGTCAGCTTTCCGGACGAGCCGTTTGTGCGGCACTACGAATTTGTTTCGGAAATTCCTAAGGGCAACGTGATTGCCTATTGGCCGACGACGGACGGAATGGACATCCAGACCAACCGCCGCCTGAGTCTGCTCGGCCGTGTGCTGTCCGACCGCTTGCGCGTGAAAATCCGCGAAGAGATCGCGGGTAGCTACAGCCCCGGTGCGGGCAGTTTTGCGAGCGATACCTTCCCCGATTACGGCTACTTGCAGGCCAGATGCATCGTCAGTCCGGAAGACGCGGAGAAGATCCTGGCCGTGATGGTCGAGATCGGCGACGACCTCGCGAAGAACGGTGTATCGGTGGACGAACTCAACCGGGCCCGCGAGCCGATGCTGACCTCCGCCCGCGAATCTCTGCGAACCAACGGCTATTGGGGCGGTTCGGTGCTGGCCCGGGCGCAGGAAAAACCGGAGGTGCTCAACTGGGCGCGCTCGCGGATTCCTGATCTCGAATCCGTGACCGCGGATGAGCTTACCGCTCTGGCGAAGGCATTCCTCGGCGCTGATCGCGTTTCGACCGTGACGATTGTGCCGAAGGCGAAGTAAACCGTCCTTCAAGGGACGGTGATTTATCTCACGCAGAGACGCAGGGCCGGATTCCATTTTCCGGCATGCGAAGTGAACTCTGCGTCTCCGCGCCTTTGCGTGAGGTCAGATTGAATCAATTGATATCCATTTACTGCCGCAGCGCGTCGAGGACGATGCCGGGGGTGAGGATTTCTGGCAGAATTATCGGTGTGGGTTCCCCCGCGCGATAGAGCAGGTTGAATGGCACGGCGCTGCGGTTCCACTTGGCGAGCTCGGCGGTGATCTGCGGATCCTTGCTGGTCCAGTCGGCCTTGAGGGCGAGAATGTTCCGCTCGGCGAATTCGTTGAGCACTTCGTCGGAAGCAAAGACGGCGGCCTTGTTCGTCTGGCAGGTGAAGCACCAGCGCGCGGTGAAATCGACATAGATCGTGCGACCCTCGGCCTGCGCCTTGGCCACGGCCTCGGGGCTCCATTTCTCCCAGACTACTGCGTTGCTGGCCGCCGCCGCGGCTTGGGCGGCCTCGGCCGATTTCGGCCAGCCGAACCACGTGCCGCCGGCCGCGAGGATCAACGCAAGCAGCACGCCGGCGCGCTGCTTGCCGGGTTTGCCGTGGGCCTGGCCCATGCGACCGTAGATCCACGCGGCCATGGCTACGAGCACGAGACCGAAGAGGATGTTGCGCAGGGCGGTTTCCTGACCGGCGGTCTGTGCAGCGAGCACCCAAAGCAGCCAGCCTGTCGTTGCGTAGAGCGGAAACGCCATAAACTGCTTGAAGGTTTCCATCCACGCGCCTGGTCGCGGCAGGACTTTGATCGCCTGCGGGAAAAGGGAGAGCAGCAGATACGGGGCGGAGAGGCCCAGCGCGATGAAGGTGAACACGACCAACGCCGAGGCAGTGGGCAGGGCGAGCGCGGCGGGCAGCGCGGTGGCGAGGAACGGCGCGCTGCACGGCGTGGCGACGAGGGTCGCCAACAGGCCGGTAAAAAACGAACCGGTGTAGCCGTCACGCGTTTGCAACGTGGCGCCGGCTCCAGTGGCGGAGAGGCCGACTTCAAACAGGCCGCTCAGATTGAGGCCGAAGATCAGGAAAAAGACCGCCATGCCGAAGACAAAGCCGGGCGATTGCAATTGGAAGCCCCAGCCGAGCTGGGCGCCGCCGGCCCGCAAGGCGAGCAGCACGCCGGCCAAGGCCCAGAACGAAACCAGCACGCCAAGCGTAAACATGACGCCGTGCAGCACGATCTTGCGCTTGTCGCTGCCGCTTTGGTTGACGAAGCCGAGAATCTTGATGCCGAGCACCGGGAAGACGCAGGGCATGAGGTTAAGGATGAGTCCGCCGAGCAACGCGAGCGCCAGCGTGCCCAATCCGAGCGTGGCCGGCGGCGCTGCGTCCGTGGTGGTCGTGCCGGCAGCCGCAACCTCAGTTGGAGCGGTGAACGGCACATCAATGCGCAGCGCGGGCAGCGAGCCATCGGGCATCCATCCGTTGTCGGACTTCAGCAAGCCGACCAAGCGCGTGGCGTCCTCCGGACCGTAGGCTGAGACCTGCAACGTGAGGGTGAAGCTGTCGTCGGCGTTGGCGGTGACGGTTTGCGGCAAATCGTAGCCGACCAGATCGTCATCCGCGAAAAAGTGCAGGTTGCCCGGGGTATGATCAATTTGATGCGGTTGCACGTAGAGCGTGATGGTTTTGTCCGCACGGCTGGCCGTGGCGGTCCACTCATCGGGCATGTCCGGCAGTTCGGCGACGACGGCGTTGATCCGTTGTCCCAGCTCGCCGTTGACGGCGGGTTCTTCCGCATAAACGGGCAGGGTCAGCTCCAATTCCTCGCCGCCGGGGATGCAGACGTCCTCGCACATGAGCCAGTCGGCCCGGGCTTTGAGCGTGAAGACAGTGCCGGACTTGAGATCGTCGGGCGGCGTGATGGTGACCGGCAGCAGTAGGTCGTTCTCGTAACCGTTGCCGATGACGGTGCCGGTGGGGTCGCGTAGGACCTTGGGCACTGGCCATTGGATGTCACCGGCCTTGAATCCTTCCGGCAGGGTCCAGGCGATTTCGGTCGCGAGCCCAGTGCCGGGGTTGATCCAATAGGTGTGCCAGTGCGGATCGTGCTGGAGTCGGAGGGCGACGGTGAATGGTTTGCCGGCTTGGATAGACTGGTCGGCGGCAACCAATGAGGCTTTCACTTGCGCAGAAAGCGAGGCGGCGTTGGCGGTGACCAAGGTCAGCAGCAGGGCGAGAAAACGAAACGATTTCATCAGGTGGTGAGAGATGGAATTAGAGATGCCACGGGTTGGCGCTACTTTCAAACGCTGGGGCTAGCCTGACTGAAGAGCCGGGTGGAATAATAACGGTCAGCTCGGTCGCAGAGGATGGTGACGACTTTGGCGCCGCGAGGAAGCCGGGCGGCGGTGCGGAGCGCCGCCATCACATTGGCTCCGGACGATGGGCCGACGCAAAGGCCGAATTCACGCGCCAAACGCCAGGCCATGGCGATGGCATCCGCGCTGCGGATCGGTTCGTGGGCGTCGATCTTCACCCCGTCCAGCAGTGGCGGCACAAAGCCGCCGGCCACGCCCTCAATGCTGTGGCAGCAAGGCGCTTCACCCGAAAGCATTGCGGCTTCGGCTGGTTCCATGGCGACGATCTGCACATCGGGGTTGGCAGCACGCAGGGCCAGCGAGACGCCTTGGAGCGTGCCGCCTGTGCCGTAGCCGCTGACAAATGCATCCACTCGGCCGCGGGTTTGCGCAAGGATCTCTCGCCCGGTGTGCAACTCGTGATCTTGGGCATTGAGGGGATTGGCAAACTGCCGTGTGAGGAAGAAGCGCGGATCCTCGGCGGCCATTTTTTCGGCGAGTTCGATCCCGGTGACGTAGCCGCGGGTGGTTTTGAACAGGCGCAGTTCAGCCCCGAAGTGGGTGATGAGGTGGCGGCGTTCGACACTGGCGGTGTCGGACATGAGGATTTTGACGCGGTGGCCCAGCGCGGCGCCGACCATGGCGAGCGAGATGCCGGTGTTGCCGCTGCTGCACTCGAGGATGACGGAATCGGGTCGCAACAGGCCTTTTTGTCGGGCGTTGGTCAGTAAATGGAGCGCGAGCCGGTCCTTAATAGAGCCGCTGGGGTTGGTGAACTCGACCTTGACGTGAACCGTGAGGTTTTCTGGCCGGAAATACAGCGGCACGAGTGGCGTTCGCCCGATGAGCCGGAGCATGGGCGGCATCGCCGGCCGGGACTGGCGGCGCGGACCGATGGAATTGGCAACAGGACGGGACAGGGTTTGCATGGGGAGGACTCTAGCGGTCCGCGAGGCGGTAAGCCATAGTCCGAAAGGAGCAAAATCAGCGGAAAGATTGGCCGCCGGCGAACGTGTGGTTAGGTTTGTTACCGTTGTCCTATGAATGGAGAGGAACCGCGTGTTACCTTGCGAGACACACGGACCGAACTCATTGCTCAGTAAAACTACTTTTATGAACATACCCCATGCTTTCCGGTTTATTGCCGGGCTTGCCGTCGCCCTGTTGTCGGTTGATTTGGGCCAGGCCCAACCGACCTCTGTGGACGCGCCGTCCGCTGCCGCCGGCCCCCGGCTTAAATCCGGCGATATCGCACCCGAGTTCAGTGTGGTCGGTCCGCAGGGCGAGTCGATCAAGCTATCCGATTTTAGAGGCAAGGTCGTGATCGTGGATGTTTCCGCGACATGGTGCGGTCCCTGTCAGGCGGCGATGCCGAACAACGATCGGATTTTTAGAAAATACCGTGATCAGGACGTGGTGCTGCTCGGCATCACTGCCTCAGACACGCGCCAAGCCTATGACGGCTGGATCAAGCGCAATGCCTCGAAATATGCATTCACGATGGCCTTCGATCCTGCCGGTCGCGAAGGCTGGAAGGAATCAGTCTTCAATACCGGTTACACGGTCACGGGTTTCCCGACGATGTTCGTCATCGATCGTGACGGCAAAGTGGCCGAGATCGTCACCGGTGGCGGACCGGGTGAAGACTACCGCCTCGAATACGCCTTGGCCCGCATCGGAGTGAAGGTTGATCTCGCCTCGATTCCGCCGGAGCCAAAGAAGGATCCTAACGCGCCCAAGTCCATCCCGGCGATGGGCAAGACCGCGGCGCTGCGTCCGGCGGCCGGCATGATGGCGATGAGCGGTGGCGCACCAAGCGACGCTTTCCCGCCGGAAAAATTTGGCAGCGTCGCCCGCCGCGCGGCCGTGCCCGACTTCACCCTGACCGGCATTGACGGACAGCCCGTCACGTTTGCACCGTTCGTGGGGAAGCCGACTTTCGTTCATTTCGCCACAGGCAATGGCCCGCAGGCTTGGGTGGGCAATGTGGCCTCGATATACAAGGACCAAGGCCTGCAGACGCTGGTAATCTTTGCCGCGACCGAGCGCGCGGATTTCGACAGATGGGTCGCGGCGAACCCGTCGCCTGGTTTCACCGTGGCATGGGATCCTGCCGGCAAGGCTTGGGGTGAAGGCGTCGCCAACACGCATTTCGGTATCGGCATGTTCCCGGCGTCATTTGTCGCGGACGCCGACGGCAAGATGATCACCGGCACGATCGGCTTCGGCGCGCGCGCCGAGGCGATCGCCCTCATGGGTATCATCGCTGCAAAGGTGAAGCCGACTGAGGAACACCTAGAGGCGGTTAAAAATGTCGTGCAGCAGGTGATGGCGTCCCGCGGGGCGAAAGCCGCGGCCATGATCAAGCCCGCGCCCAAAGACCCCTCTGCTGGCGAACCGCGCGAAACCCTCACTGCCGGTGAAATGGCGCCGGACTTTGTGATGAACGACGTGACGGGCCGCGAGCTGAAGCTCGCCGACTTCAAGGGCAAGATAGTGATCCTCGACTTCTGGGCGACGTGGTGCGGTCCGTGCATCGCTTCGTTTCCGCACACGCAGGAGATTTCGAAGAAATACGCAGATCAGGATGTCGTGGTGCTGGCCTTGGGCACGAGCGACACCATTGCGAAGTTCAAGGCATGGATTCCGAAGAACCAGCCGAAGTATCCCGATATAGTCTGGGCTTTCGATCCGAACGAACGCGGCTCCGCGACCTTCGCCGACCGTGCCTCGTCCAAGCTCTACGGCGTGCGCGGCATCCCTTCACAATTTGTGATCGATCGCGACGGCAAAATCGTCGCCGTGATCGTGGGCAACGGCGGCGCGGGTGACGCGCGCACCGAGGCCGCGCTGGCGATTGCCGGTGTGAAGGTTGACGAAGAGACGATGGCGAAGGGCCGCAAACAGCTCGATTCCGATGCTGCGGCAGATCGCGAACGCAAGGCCCAGGCCGAGGCGGAAAAAATCAACCCCACGCCAAAGTTTATCGAAAAATACGGAAAGCTCGTCGCTGGCGAACCCGTGCCTAATCCCGCAATGCGCGACGCCAGTGGCGCGGAAGTGCCCCTCAGCGAAGTGATCAAGGGCAAGACGGCCGTGATCAGCATCTGGGGTGGCAGCGGCGTGTCGGAGGATGTGCTTGCATTCAACAACGCATGGGCCGCCCGCTACGCCGACCAAGGCGTGCAGTTCGTCGGCTTTCTCGGCTACGCCGGCGATGAGGCCGTGAAAGAATGGCGCGAAAAAAACGCCGGCAAATTCGACTTCCCGGTTTATTCCGACCCGCTTGGTGGTCCGCCGGCTCCGCCGAAGGATGGCGAGGAGATGACCGATGAAGAAAAGAAAGCCTTCGGAACCGAGCAGATGGCGTATTTTCGCAAGACCTTTCCCTTGCAAATGACCGGCGGAGCCATGGCGCCCGTGCCGAACACCATCATTGTGGACGCCAAGGGCAACCTGCTCGGCTTCTACGTGGGCAGCGGCGCGCCTACGGCCGATTCCCTCGGCAATCTGTTGCTGCGCGCCGGCGTAAAGCTGGCCGCTGAAGACATGCCGGCTAAGGTTTTCACCAAGTAAGAAACCAAGCTTCCTCTAAAGAGAGCACTCGCTGATTGAAGCCCACCCTCATGTTTTGCGTGCCTGCTGCTTTACGGTGGCTAAAATTTCACGAAAACGACCAAAAACCAACAAAAACCAGCTAAAACGATTCAAGTCTAGTTTCCGCTACTTTACCTATGAAAATGGCCTTTTCATGGCGGAATTGGTGAATTTTAAAGTGGTGGAGGTGGCGGGAGTTGAACCCGCGTCTTTCTGGCCTTCACACGCCGCATCTACCGTTATAGTGCCATATTAATCTCGCCCGGATTATGCGTTCACCTGCACGAACTTGATCAGCCCGACTGATTTCCCTCCCTGAGGCACCACTGCGAGTGGAGCACTTCAACTGCGGCTTGAAAACTAGATGAAAACGCTATGACCGGTGGGGCTGACAGAGAATGACGGTGGGATCACGTGTGGACTGAGGATTTTCCGAGACCTCAGCGATAATCTATCACCCGCAGAAACCCTTCGGACTCACCGCATTTCGCCGGTTCGCAGCAACCATCGTGGATTCATCGCGTTTTCAATCAAACCGCTGGTGAAACCATCAGTCGCTAACTGCTGGCACGGATTTTTCCTCACGGTTGCGAGATTTCGCATGAGACAAGCAACATTGACTATAGTTCACTGCGTTCGGAGCCAAGATCTGGCCCAGATGAATACGAGAAGTGGGGCGACAAACACCACCAGGTGATTTAATTGCCATGCTTGAGTGAAATTTAGGTGCAACAAGTTGAGTAGCGCCCTGCCCATGCCGCAGCCCAGACATTGGTCCCCGGTGAACCATAACCAGAGGCAGAAGCTCGGGGCCTTTTCGACGAATTCCAAGGGCAGGAAAAACAGCAGTAGGGGAGCTGGCACAATCAGCACCCGTAGCGCTGCAAGCTGCCGTCGCCTACCTCCTGATGAGCTTGTTTCCTTGTCCATCCTTGTAGCTGCCGGCCAGGATGAGAATGAAGTCGATCAGGGTCCAGACGCCACAGCCGCCGAGAGTCAGGAGCTGTGCTACGCCGATGCCCGTGCTGCCTGAGTAGAACCGATGGACTCCTAAGTATCCTAGGAAGAAGCAGAGAAGGAGGGCAGTGAGCCAGTCCTTGGATTCTGCGGGCGGATTATTGGTCAGACCGACCCCGCATTTCACACAAACCACAGCCTCCTTCGGCGTCGGAGCCTTGCAGTGATGGCAAAACGCCCCTCCAAGCTTGGGCGGTGTGCCACATTCGACACACATCACGGCTTGCTCGGCGACTTCTTTACCGCAATTTCGACAGTACATGATCACGGAATTTTCGATGAGCTAAGAGGGATGTCGAGTTGATTGTATCCCGGGCGGAGCAGGACTCGCAGCCTGCTTTACCTTTCCTAGCCCTCGTTACCGCTAACCGCTCCAGACCTGAGCTGGCGGCTCTCATCGCGTCCTTGCCCGGCTTCGTCTTTCCGGCCATCTCGCTAGCTCCATCATTACCTTGGAGTACTATGGAGCTCAGTATGGTGCCCGGGGTGGGGGTCGAGCCCACAAGGCAGATCTTGAATCCCAGCGTTGACACGGGTTAACCCTGCTCGGTGCCGCCGAGCCTTATGCTGCGTTACTGCGGGCTGCCCGCGATATCACTCCCGGTCCCACGCCGGGTGCGTTGCGTAACTCCATCGGCGCGAATTGGCGCGATGGGTTTTAAATTGG